>Ga0268266_10000071_pt1 | contig 232887 bp, 165 predicted proteins | sample KBSS13metaG_FD_190356 | JGI IMG/M metagenome (GOLD analysis project Ga0268266, IMG submission 190356) | Switchgrass rhizosphere microbial communities from Kellogg Biological Station, Michigan, USA - KBS S1-3 metaG (SPAdes) (version 2) | ecosystem: Host-associated > Plants > Roots >... | reverse complement strand
TTATCGTCCTCTTCCTTCTCCTTTTGGACAATGATAAAATCGTTCTCTTTCTTAAAGTAATTGATCCGTTTGGTTCGGCCGCCACTGAAATAGCCCACGGCCACTCCTTTTTCAATAAAATAGATATGGCCGCTGTTGGCTGCCAACTCTTGAATTAAGGTTCCAACGGGGGCACGGACAGGTTTTACAATTTCACGTATTACATTTTCTAACTTGGGCTTCATCCTCCGGAAGCTTTTCAGCATTTTCATGTATTGTTCCATAGAGTTGATAAGGTTATTTACGAATTTATTATCAGAATGGGTCACACGCATAAAATAAGTTGAATGACTAAGGGGAAATCTGTATAAGAAAATTGGTGAGGTTTTTGGAGTGCGAAGAGCGATTAAACCTTATCGTTATGGAACAACTATTTATTTTATTTGATGGCATTAAAAAAATGACTCCCGAATTGATAGCGCATTTTATCTTCACCCCTTTATTTTTACATAATTTACCTGTATCTTAGAGAGTACTGCGTAATGAAAGCGCTTATCCTATTATGACACGAGCAAACGAACCTATGTACCAATTCCAGTACCTGGTACCCCCTGGCTATCCCGCGGTGGATGCTTCTTTCGATAAGGATGTTGTGGATATGACTTCGAAAATAAAATGCGATGGCAAATTCGGCAAGGTGCCGGATTCCGCGTTGTCGATAATGGTCACGGTGATGGAGAATGGGACATCGATAGAGATCAAGAAACGGGACCGCCTGGTGTATATTAATTTCTGCTGCTTCGAAACTGTTCATTTTCAATCTGTTTTTACGTTGATAGAAAACTTTTACATCCGGCATAATCTCGGCATACCTAAACGCCCGATAGTGCCCACCTGGATTCATTCCATTCCTATCGCCCATGATATTTTACGGGAAAACGAGATCATTCTTCGCCAGAAAATGACTGTGTCTTTTTTTTATGCAGTCTATGCCCAGCATTTGAGAAGAAGCAACGCGATGAACTAGGGCGATCGTCTATCGCAATGAATGTCATTTGCGTACTGATACGCCTGGTATAACGGATATATACATATCAAATATTTTGGAAAGGTTTTTGCTGTCCAGGAATAATTAAACTTTATTCTACATGGAACAGCTATTTATCTTATTCAATGGTATCCGGAAAATGTCTCCCGAATTGATAGCGCATCTTAGAAAGATCGTTAAAAGGAAAGAATTTAAAAAGGGAGAATTCATGTTAATGGAAGGACAGACCAGCAATTACATCTACTTTCTTGAATCGGGGCTGGTCCGTATCTATAATGCCGATGTAAAAGAAATTACAACCTGGATCCTTCCTGAAGGACATCTTTTTATGTCCGTCTCCAGCTTTTTCCGACAGCATCCTTCGCTTGAAAATATTGTGGCCCTGGAAGATTGTGTCTGCTGGTGCATCTCGTTCCGGGAGCTGGAAGAAATTTTGGAATTATTCCCGGAATTTGAAGTACATCATGGCCGCATCCTGCGGAAATATTATAGCATGTCCGAATTCCGGCGATTGAATCTTGGCAGAATGAATATGCTGGAACGCTATACGATGCTGGAAGAGGAAGAGCCGGCCCTTCTGCAGCGGGTGTCTCAGGATATCCTTTGTACCTACCTACAGATGTCGGCGTCTTCGTTTAAAGATGCCCGAAAGTTATACTATGCTAATAAAAGAAAAGGAAAATAATTCAATTAAACAAGCCGAATCCGGCTTATTTTCATTCCGGCCATTATAGATTTTTGTTCTACTAACCAAAAATCTATAAGACATGTTACATTTCATCAGCTGGGCCGCCTTTGTCAAAACAATCCTTGTATTGTCCGCCGGGTATTATGCCGTGATCTGCCTAGTGTTTTACCGCAGGGAGATCAGCCAGGTATTGCGACGACGATGATAATGTCATCCGGGGTTATATTTTTCATTGCTAAACTTTACTATATGAATTATATTCTTTCCAAGTCTTCCCAAAAACAGTGGATTATTTCTCTTTTGGTGTGTGCCGCCTTTCTCTACCAATTTACTGTCCAGGCGCAGACAGCTGATGGGAATAATGGTCTCAATCAGGCAAACACGATGGTGAGATCTTATTTTCAGACGGCTACTCAGCTTATGTACGCAGTGGGCGCTATTTCTGGATTGATCGGAGCTATCAGGATCATTGCGAAAAGACACCGGGAAGACATGGGCAGCGAGATCGCCTGGTGGTTTGCCGGCTGTATTTTCCTGGTGTTATCGGCTACTGTGCTTAAATCTTTTTACGGACTGTAAATATTGGATATGCCTACGGTCTATAAGATACACCGGCGAGTGAATGCTCCGATCGAATTCAACGGGCTTAAAGCACAGTATATCCTGTATGCCGGAGGGGTCATTGTTGGGGACCTTTTCCTGTTCGCCATTCTCTATATCGCCGGGATCAGCAGCTGGATCTGCCTGGTGGTGTGCTGCGGACTGGGATCTGCGGGTGTCGGAGGTGCCTATCATTTAAGTCATCGTTACGGGGAATACGGATGGCGTAAAAGAAGAGCGAGACGAGGCGTGCCGAAGGTGCTGTGCGCTACAAGCCGGCAAGTTTATTTACGACTAAAGAAGTAAAAAATGAGACCTTACTTAAGGGACCATCTGCCTATCGAGGAGGTAGATAAGGGGTTTATTGTCTCCAAATTCGGAGATAGTACACTTGGTTACGAGCTTATTATGCCGGAGATCCATACGTTGTCAGGGGAACAACTGGAATTGTTGTGCCGTACCTGGGAAAAAATACTGGTGATCTTAGGCCCGAATACCATTCTCCATAAGCAGGACTGGTACTGGCAGACAACCTGGCAAGGGAATCTTGAAAAACCCGCCAGCTTTCTATCCGGGGCCAGTGAGCGCTACCATCATGGACGTCCTTATCTGGCACACCGCTGTTACCTATTCTTTACCCGAAGACCACAGCGGAGGGCCATCGGCGGGGGAAAGGCACTTCTGAGCAAGAACCTGGTCCCACAGGATACGCTGTCGGAGCGGGCTGCACAGGAATTTGCAGCAGAGGTAAGCCAGTGTATGCATATCCTGGCGGACAGCGGGCTGATACAATACCGGGCGTTATCAACGGAGGAACTGGCCGGGACGGCTGATACGGCGGGCCTGATCGAGCAATATTGCCAACTGACCATGCCCGGAGAAACGCCAGAGCTGCGGGACATTCATTTGGGGGAACAAATGCGGATCGGCAACAACTATTTGTTAATGCATACGCTGGCGGATGCGGAGCACTTACCTGTCCAGTGCAGCCCTGTGGTAGCGTATCCCCCCTATTCCACAGAACGGACACCCTTTCCCACGGGGTTTGTCTGGCCATTAGGCTTGTCGCTACGGTGCAATCACATCTACAACCAGTATATTATCAAGGAAGCTCTGGATAAAACCCGGAAGAAACTGGAGCAGAAACGGCACCGGATGCAATCCCTATCCGCCCATTCCCGGCAAAATGCCCTGGGAAAGGAGGCTGTGGATGCGTACCTGAATGAGGCCATTGGAGAAAGCCAGTTAATGATCAAGGCTCATTTCAATATACTTTCCTGGACCAGCCAAATAGATGCTGTAGAGCGTCTTCGTGATATGGTAGTTGCGGCTATTACTAAAATGGGCGCTGTTGCACACCTAGAGACTGTAGGAGGACCTCAATTATGGTGTGCGGGCATTCCCGGTAATGCTGCGGACATACCCCATTACGAGCTTATAGACATGCTGGCGAACCAGGCCCTCTGCTTCCTGGCCCCTGACACGAATTACCGGGAAAACAGCGTCGCAGGCCTGCGGCTCTGTGACCGTCTGTATGGCCGCCCGCTGGAGGTCGATCTGTCGGATGAACCCATGCGGGCCGGTATGATCGCTAACCGGAACAAAGCTGTGTTCGGGGGCTCGGGCAGCGGGAAATCGTTCTTTACCAACCACATGATGCGCAGCTACCACGAGCGGGGCGCCCACATCCTCATCGTGGACATTGGTAACAGCTACAAAGGTTTGTGCGACCTAACGCGGGGATATTATTTTATGTACACCGAACAGTCGCCTCTGCGCCTCAATCCTTTCTGGCTACCTGCCGGCGAGGCGCCCGATACGGAGAAACGTGAGAGCCTTAAAACTTTGCTCCTGGCCTTATGGAAAAAGGAAGATGAAACTTTTCTCCGGAGCGAATATGTGGCGCTGTCGCATGCCTTGCAGCTGTATTATCAGAAAGTGGGGGAAAACCCGGGGCTGTTTGCCTGCTTTGACAGCTTCTATGAATTTCTCAGCGGCGAGTTCGTATCGGTACTGGCAGGCGACAAGGTGAAAGGAAAGGACTTCGATATGGACAATTTCCTGTACGTCCTGCGGCCATATTACAAGGGAGGTGAATTCGATTTTTTGCTGAACGCCCGCGAACAGCTGAACCTACTGCAGGAACGATTTATTGTATTTGAGCTCGATGCCGTGAAGGATCATCCCATCCTTTTTCCCGTGGTCACCATCGTCATCATGGAGGTTTTCATCAGCAAGATGCGCAAGTTGCCGGGGATACGGAAAATCATTTTGATCGAAGAGGCGTGGAAAGCTATCGCCCGGCAGGGTATGAGTGAGTATTTAAAATATCTTTTCAAGACGGTGCGTAAGTTCTTCGGAGAAGCGATCGTGGTTACCCAGGAAGCTGAGGATATCATCTCCAGCCTCATCGTGAAACAGGCCATTTTAAACAGTACGGACTGCAAGATCCTGCTGGACCAAAGCAAGTTCCGGAATAAGTTCGACGAACTACAGGCGCTGTTAAGCCTGACAGAACATGACAAAGCGCTGGTGCTCTCCCTCAACCAACATCGCGACCCGAACCGCCAGTATAAAGAAGTCTTCATCAGCCTGGGATCCAATTACAGCAAAGTCTATCGTACGGAAGTATCGATGGAGGAATACCTAACCTATACCACCGAAGAGAAGGAGAAAGTGCAGGTGCAGCAATGGGCGCAGCGTCACGGTGGCCTGGAAAAAGGGATCATGGCGCTCGCGAAGGCCCTAAGAGACGGATCGTTCAAATGGCTGATCACGGGACTTATGATCCTAGGTTCATTGCTGATGCCTTCCCAAAACGCCCAGGCGCAGTTTCCCATTGCCGCCATCATCAATATGGCTGTCAAAAGAGTCATTGTCGCCACCGACCTGGCTATCCAGCGCATGCAAACAAAAACCATTGGCCTGCAAAATGCGCAAAAAGCCCTGGAGAATGCCATGCAACTGGACCGGCTGACGGACATTGCCGACTGGATGCGGCGACAGAAGGAGCTGTTCGAGGGTTACTACCAGGAGCTATGGCAAGTAAAGGACGCCCTTTTACTTTATCACAAAGTGAAAGACATCGTGGAACGGCAGGCGCAACTTGCGGCCAGCTGCAAAAAAGCCTTGTTCCTGTTGCGCCAGGACCCGCATTTCAGCATGCAGGATCTGGAAAATATGGGTAAGGTATACGGCGCCATTTTAGATAAAAGTATCAGGAACGCCAGGGAACTGACCAGAGTAGTCACCGGCTTTGTCACACAGATGCAGGATGGGGACCGGCTGGCTATCATCGACCGGATCGGGCAGGAAGCGGACCAAAACAGGCGCGACCTGGCTGCTTTTACACAGGAAAATATCCTGCTGAGCCTGCAAAGAAGCAAGAGCCAGCAAGAGATCCATTTTGTACAAATACTTTATAACCATCATTAAAACCTTTTTTATGAAGATTATCCTCATTGTTATTATTTTCTGCCTCTATGACCTGACGGCGCGCGGCCAAACTTTTGCCGAATGGTGGCAGCAAAAAAAGACGCGGATCAAACGTCTGAAGCAGCAGGTGGCGGCGCTGGAGACGCTGAAAGAAACCGTTGAAGAAGGATATTCGCAGGCGGAGACGGCTGTCGACTCCGTCGAAGTTTATTCGGACGAGGAACTGACTGTCAACAAAGCATTTGTGGAAAGCCTAAAGGTCGTGAAACCTTCTTTCAGGGACGCTCCTGAAGTGGTATCCTGCTATGCGCTGGTGGATATGCTGGTGTCCAATGTCAATAACTGGCTGGCCATCCACTCCAAAAGCCCACTCTTAAGCCCGAAGGAAAAAGAAGTCATCACCAGCGATCTGAACCTCCTGGTCATAGAAGCGCATAACGAACTTAACCGGCTATCTATGCTTACCAGGGACGCGGAAACAGCAATAGATGACGGTGAACGCTATGAAGCCATCTGCGAAGTGGAAGTGAATATGCGCGTGACCTACGATACCATGCGGGCCTCTGTCCGTACGGTTGACCTCATGCTGGAAGCCCGCGAGCAGCAGCGTGCCAATGCAGCCTATCTTAAAACCCTGTTACGATGAAGGCGCTGCTGATCATACTGCTATTAGCCGGACCGGCCACCATACCGTGCCGGGCGCAATCCACTGCCGACGCCATACAGCAGCTGTTGCTCGACTTTCAGAAACTGCAGGAGATGAAGGCTATCCTACAGCGGATGTATAAGAGCTATGAGATACTGGACAAGGGTTATACGGAGATCAGGAACCTGGCCCAGGGACGGTATGATCTGCATAAAGTCTTCCTGGATGGGCTGCTGGCTATCAGTCCCGCAGTGAAGGATTACTACCGTATCAAGGCGATCGTGGATGCCGAGTACAACCTGGTGAAAGAATATAAAGCAGGGTCGGCGCGTGCGCATGGCAGCGGGGTGCTGACGTCCCGGGAACTGGATTATGTAGACGGGATCTTTTCCACTGTGTTCAATCGCAGCCTGCAAAGTATCGATGAGCTGACGATGGTACTCACGGCGCAACGACTGCGGATGGACGACGCGCAAAGGCTCAGGGCCATCGACCGGCTGTATGCTGAGATCAATGGACAACTTATGGCCGTCCGTGACCTTAACAATGAAACAGCCCTGCAGGTGTTGCAAAGGAAACGGGCGGCCAACGATCTTGAAACTTTAAAAAAACTGTATGATATTCCTTGATATTCCCAGCAGCGGCGGTCTGGCGGACGGTATCGGCGGGCTCCAGGGCGTCCTCCAGCAGGTGTATGATACTATGATGGTGCACAGCGGGGATCTGAGCAGTGTAGGACAGGGGATAGCAGCTTTTGCTTCCTTATGGTTCATAGGGGTGCGGGTGTGGAAGCAAATAGCGACAACAGAGCCGGTGAATGTCTATTCACTGCTGCACCCCTTCGTCATTGGCTACATGATCATGTTATGGCCTGTCTTTTTATCTGTGATCAACGGGGTAATGGAGCCTACGGTCACAGGATCCAATGCAATGGTGAAGGACAGCAACCAGGCCGTCACCACTTTGCTGGAGCAGAAGGAAGAGATACTGCGGCAAAGCAATGACTGGCAGATGTATGTCGGTCCCACCGGTGGCGGAGACCTCGACAAATGGGAGGCCTTATCCGGTGAGGCAGATTCGGGTGTCTTCTCCGGTCTTTCCAACAGGGTGAAGTTCGCGATGGCTAAGGTGGCGTATAATACGCGCAATTCGGTGAAAGTCTGGATGTCCGAAGTACTGGAAGTGCTATTCGAGTCGGCGGCCTTGTGTATCAATGTGGTAAGGACATTTTTTCTCATTATCCTGTCAATCTTCGGGCCTTTGGCTTTTGCCTTTAGTCTTTTTGATGTATTACGGCATTCCCTGGCGAATTGGCTGGCTAAGTACATTAATGTCTTCCTCTGGCTTCCGGTGGCCAATATCTTCGGCTCCATCATCGGGCAGATACAGCAGGAGATGATCAAACTGGACATTGCCCAGGTGAAGGCCACCGGACAGACTGTTTTTGGTCCCAGCGACACGGCGTATATGATATTCCTTATCATGGCCATTGCCGGCTATTTCACCGTACCCGGGATTGCGAACTATATCGTCCGGGCTGGCAGTAGCGGATTGGGTTATGTCTGGGGTAATATGGCGCAAAAGGTGGTTGTTCAATCAGTCAATAAACCAGTTTAGCATGTTTAATAAAGCGACCCATCTCAACACGGCCTTCCATCATATCCGGCAGTTCAGCATCGTGTGGTTGCTGGTTTGCAGCGGTCTGAACATTTATGTGCTGTCAAAGACCTTTTCGCTGCTGGCTGCGGCTGAACGGCGGGTATATGTGCTGTCTTCCGGTAAGGTCCTGGAAGCTGTGGCAGGGGATCGTAAAGAGAATATCCTTGTAGAGGCAAAGGATCATATCCGCAGCTTCCACCAGTATTTCTTTACGCTGGACCCGGATGAGAAAGTGATCAATGCGAATATCGGGCGGGCTTTGTACCTGGCTGATGGATCGGCTAAGCGCCTTTATGAGAACCTTAAGGAGAATGGGTTTTACACAGGCGTGATCTCCGGGAATATGAGCCAGGAGCTGACGGTGGATAGTATTGCTGTCGATGTAAGGAGCTATCCTTATTATTTCAAGTGCTGGGCGGTGCAGAAGATCATACGGCCGACCAGTGTGGTGACGCGGAGTTTGGTTACGGAAGGGTGGCTGAGGAATACGAGCAGGAGTGATAATAACCCGCATGGGTTTTTGATCGAGCGGTGGGTGACTTTGGAGAATCGAGATTTGAAGGTTGAGGTTCGATAGGTGTTTATGGATTTGCTGGATTTCTTTGCCGGCAGCTATATGGCCCTTCCGTCGCTGTACATTCGATATTTCCGGGCATTTGTTCCTTGTTGTGGCCTACGTTCTATTGGGCATTTGTTGCTAAATGTGCCAGTTGAATGTAAGGCGCCTTCAGGCATATAGCTGCCTACAGTCGTGTAGGGGCAAGTGCTGTTTTTTATTATTTGGGGTTTTGAGGACTATATAGGCTTTTACACTGAAGATTTTGGGTTTCTCATTTTCATTTCCGGTAGCAATATAGCCTTCCAGCGCTGAGAACTTCGTCGGGGAGCTTCGTCAGGACTGCTTCGACACGTCCTTTCTCGCTCGTAATCTTCGCTTTGCTCGATTACTTCACACGCTCCTCCTCGTTCGTATCCTTCGCTGGGCTCGGATATCGCTAACACTGGGCATTTGTTCCTTGTTGAGCAGGGGCTACTATTGGGCGGTGGTGGGTGGATCGGCGAGTTGAATGTAAGGCGCTTCCAGGCATATTGCTTCCTACAGTCGTGTATTGGCAAAAAGTATCGGCGAGAAGCGGTCTTGGGTTTTGAATTATTCATCTTAAAAATATAACCTTATGCCTTTTAATGAAATGTATTTCCAGGAGAAACCGAAAAAGCCGGCAACTCCTCATTCGCAGGAATTCCTGCGTAAGCGGAAAGTTATGCTGTTAATGCCTGTGGTAGCCATACCTTTTTTGGCTTTTACCTTTTATTCTTTGGGGGGAGGGCAAGATGGACCGGCTGATAAGAAGGATACAGGCAAGGGATTTAATACGGAACTACCGGCGCCGAAGATGGAAAAGAAACCGGAAAAAAGTAAGCTGGAGCTGTATATACAGGCGGACCAGGACAGTATTCGAAGGAAGGAATATATGCGGCAGGATCCGTATTATAAAAAGGGGACAGATTCGGCGCAAATCCCTTCTGCAGATACCAAGGCTGATGAACTTGTTCAAAGGTTGGGGGAACTGAACCAGGCTATGCAGAAGCCCGTGAGCCGGAGTGAAAGGATGGATGCCATGTCTGCGGTTTGGGGGCCTGCCGAGACAGACCTCAGGGGCGAGTCACAAGCACTGAAAAGAATACGTGCAAAGTCGCTGGACGATCCTCCATTGGTTGATACTTCGGAGAGTGATCCTCAACTGGAGAAACTGAATGGGATGCTGGACAAGATCATCCGGATACAACATCCGCAGGAGACGGGTGTGGAGAAGGAGGCTGGCGCTACGGCGACATCTGTTGAGATGGACGGGGCTGCTGCCAATAGCTTGCCGGCAGTGGTGCAAGAAGACCAAATATTAATGGCTGGCGCTACAATTGCCCTACGGTTGACTGAGGCGGCAAATGTAAATGGCGTGTTATTTCCCAAGGATCAATTGGTGTACGGGGTGGTCTCCCTCAATAATGACCGGATGCTGATCGCGGTGAATTCCATTCGGCGGGAGCAATCGATCTATTCGACGGCATTGCAAGTGTATGACCTGGATGGATTGCCCGGGGTGCATATTCCGGGAGATCTTGGCCGGGAGGTAGCCAAGGAGTCGGCAGATCAGGGAATCCGTTCGTTAAATGCGGGGGCTTTCGATCCTTCGCTGGCAGGGCAAGCTGTCAATGCAGGGATGCTAACGGCGCGGTCACTACTCAGCAGAAAGGTGCGGCAGGTCCGGGTGACTGTGAAAGCGGGATACCAGGTATTGCTCCGGGGAATGAAGTCGCCGGGGACCGTGTATGTTGTTGAGCACGCGGGTCATAAGGAAACGCGCAAGGCTGCTGACAGTCTATGGTTGGCTCCTGATCCATCGACATTTCCCGCTTTCATGCATCGTACTGTCCGACATGAGAAAATGGAACTGGTCCTGCAGGGTATTTATTTACGGGATAGTCTTTTGTGGCTGGTGTTAAGACTGGAAAACCATGGTCCTTTCGGGTATATGCCTGAATATATGCGCTGGTGCATCCGGGATAAAAGACAGGCGAGGCGGACTGCGATGCAGGAAGTGACATTGCAGCTTGCGCATGCGGATGCGGCGAAAGCACTGGCCGGGGATAGCAGCCGTATCATGCTAACGGCTTTCAAACCATTTACCTTGCCCGGGGACAAGGAACTGGTGTTGCGGATGGCAGAGGGTAATGGGGCCAGGGAACTGGTGATGAAAGTGGGTGGGAAAGAACTTTTAAAAGCAAAACGATATGAGCAAGAATAAAAAGGAAAAATATCTGGATAAGTACGTGCACGTCGCATTGTTTGCAGAGGACCTGGAGAAACTGCAAGCCGGCATGAGGAACAGTACCTGCCGAAGCCTGAGTGAATATTGCCGGGGGCTGTTACTGGGGGAACCCATCACCCTTTTTTACAGGGATCAATCCTTCGATGCCTTTATTGAAGAGGCAATCGTCCTGCGAAAGGAGATGCGTTCATTGCGCGAGGAACTGCCTTTTACAGACGAGGGCGAGCAGCGCCTTATTGCCCTGGAGGGAGAAATAAAATTATGTATCAATAAAATATTCGATCATGTTCGTCAAAATACTGCCCAATAAAAGCATATATGAAAGTCTTCGTTATAACGAGGAAAAGGTGGCGTCGGGGAAGGCGATATGCCTGGACGCGGCCAATTTTGTTAAAGATACGCCAGCACTGAGCCGGCAAGACAAATTGTATCATTTTGAGCGACTGACGTCACTGAATGCAAATGTCATCAAGAAGGGAATTCATATTTCCATGAGCTTCCATCCCCAGGATAACCTTTCCGATGCGGCTATGGTGCGGATCGCCGAAAAATATATGAAAGGGATGAACTTTGCGCATCAGCCCTATCTTGTTTATCGTCATCTCGATACATCACACCCGCATGCACACGTGCTGACCGCTAAAGTAGAAAGGAATGGGCAGCGGTTGAAGCTCTCAAGAAGAATGTACTATGTATCCCGGACCATTACCCGGGAAATAGAGCAGACTTACGGACTTACCGAAAAGGGGAAGTGGCGGCAACGAGATCCATCCTTACAACCGGCGCAAAAGATACAATACGGGAAAACAGAGATCATGCCTGCACTTACCAGTGTCCTGGGAAAAGTGCTGAAGCATTATAAGTATACTACCATGGAGGAACTGAATGCAGTCCTGAAGCTTTATAATGCGGAGGCTTACCAAGGAAAGGAAGGCTCGTACCTGTATCGACACGGAGGCCTGATCTACCGGGTGCTGGGTGAGGACGGGCGGCCGACAGGAAGCCAGATAAAGGCCAGCAATTTTGACCTAAAGCCTACGCTGGAGTATTTGCAGCAGCAGTTTACGCAAAACCAGGCCGATCAACGAAGGGAAATGTACGGCGAGCATATCAAGACGGCGGTGGATGTAGAACTGGCCATGCGAAGCCTGGACGTGGAAGGACTTCAAAAGGGCCTGGAAAGCCGACGCATCAGCATGGTTTGGAGGAATGATAAAGCAACAGGGGACCGGCAAGTATACTATGTGGATCATCAGAACCGAATGGTATTTGATGGCCATAGCCTGGGGCCGCGCTATACCAGGGAAGGGATTGAGCAACGATGTTCACCTCCTCTTACACCGGAACAGAAAGTAGCCGCGCAGCAGAAACAGATCAACCAGCAACGCCAACGTGATGAGCCATCTTTAGAATTATGAGCAACCGACCCACGAAATGGAGTATGGCGCCTTTATTTGACATGCTACTGGCCGCCAGCGTCGTGCTGTTGCTGCTGGACATCTATTTTTATTGTCATCCGGCCTTTCAGCAGTGGGGATTGGTGGCGGATGTATCAGAGCGGCTGTTGTTCAATATTTATAAGATGGGGGTCTTTGGTCATTGGTATACTATTAAGTTGATGGCCCTGCTGTTGCTGGGACTGTCCCTGCTGGGAGGGTTTGGCCGTAAGAGCATGCAAGTGACGTATGTGTCTTGTTTTTGGTGGATGGGGGTTGGGCTGGGGCTTTATGGCGGAAGCAGTCTTGTGCGAGAAGGGTGGGGGCATTTAGCGGAAGCCGGATCTATGGGAGTGGGCTATATGCTGTTAAGCGTCAGTGGGTATGTGCTGGTGCTGGTAGGTGGCGCCCGCCTGATGCGTGTATTGCCGTCGCCTTTTCGCGGGAATGATCCTTTTGGGGAGGCGCAGGCCGGCTTTCCACAGGAGAGCCGGCGGATCGTTGCGACATTCGGGGTGAATTTGCCTGCGATTTATACGTGGAAGCAGCAGAAAAAGGAGAGCTGGATCAATATCGTTAATGCGCGACGGGGCATATTGATCCTGGGTTCGCCCGGAAGCGGCAAGACCCGATTTATCATCGAGCCTATCCTGCGGCAACTGATGGCAAAAGGATTGGCCATTTTTGTTTACGACCTCAAATATGACAGTCTTACCCGGCAGGTGTATAACCTCTTCCAGGAGCACCGGCAACTTTATCCGCCTGCGACACAATTTTATGCCATCAATTTCACGGATGTGTCCAGGAGCCATCGTTGCAACCTGCTGGCGCCTGGTACGCTTGAGTGGTTATCCGATGCTATCGGGGCCAGCCGGACCATTCTGCTCAGCATGAATAAGATCTGGGCCCGGCAGCAGGGGGAATTTTTCGTGGAATCAGCGATCAATTTTCTGGCGGCGCTGATCTGGTACCTTCGGAAGTTTGAAGAGGGGCGTTACTGTACCTTGCCCCATGTGATCGAACTTGCGCAGGCGTCCTATAACGAATTATTCAGTGTGTTGTCACTGGAGCCTGAAGTGAAGGTGTTGATCACCCCTTTTATCGAGACCTATAAGAACGGCACCCTAAAAATGCTGGACGGTCAGATCGCCGGCGCCCGGATCCCCCTGGGGAGGCTGGCCTCCCCCGATGTGTATTATATCCTTACCGGAGATGACTTTACCCCGGACATCAATAACCCTGCTGCGCCAAAGATCTTTTGCCTGGGTGGGGATGTGTCCCGGCAGGAGGCCCTGGCGCCTGTGATCTCCCTGTATATCGACCGGCTGAACCGCCTGGTCAACCGGCCCGGTAAATACCCCTGTGCGCTGATCTGCGATGAGTTTGCCACCCTAAGGGCGTATAGCATGGCCGATACCATTGCCACGGCGAGATCGAACCAAATTGTGCCTGTAATGGCCTTCCAGGACCTGCATCAGCTGTATATCCAATATTCCCGGGAGGAAGCAGACTCGATCCTGAATATTGCGGGAAATGTGCTTTGCGGCCAGGTAGGAGGCGAGACAGCCCGGTGGGTCAGCGAGCGGTTCCCGAAGGTGCAGCGGGAAAGGACGAGTATCTCCAATAACAGCAGTGATACTTCGATCAACCATTCCTTGCAATGGGAGCCAATGGTAACCCCGGCGACAATCGCCAATCTGTCTTCCGGGGAGTTCGTGGGAGTGGTGGCCGACGATCCGGATATGCCGGTAGAATTGAAAGCGTTTCATGCGAAGCTGCGCCGGCAGGACGTGGGGGTACCGGGTAGTGGGGCATTACCGATGGTCGGGAGGACTAGCGAAGATTTCCCTGCAGTGATATCAAGTAACTATGAGCAGGTGAAGTTTGATATACAGGCCCTGGTGGATAAGGAACTAAGACGTATGGCAAATGATGATGATTTGAGGGGATTGATGTTGAAGGGTAAGACGCCTGATCTGTAAGATTGGAACGGAATGCATTTTAAAATTATCATTTACGGATTTTATTATGACGTAAAAATTTTGGAAGAAAGGTCTGATTTTGGTTGTCAAATTAAGCTTCGAAACCCTTATTTATTAAATCTATTTAACATGCAAATAAACCTTACCCAAGCAGAAGAAGCCGAACTTGCGGTGATCTATCAATTCATGATCAAATTGAATGATGCCTCTAACGAGGAGCTATATGGCCTGGCACTAGATGAAATGGACAAAAAACAACCAGCGCTTCAAAATCTCGGGCGATTTCTTTATCAGACAAAAAAATTCAGCATGGAGCAGCTGTGGCAAATTACGCGGCTATTAATTTTGGTGTGGTGGTATTATAAGCCCTGGCTAAAAGATCAAACTAAAAAAATAGACGATCCTTTGTATGTTGAAATGCGAAAGAAATGGGAGGTGTTTGAAGGCAAAATGAAGGGGAAAAGCAGGGTTGATAATAAACGAATGATGGATGAAATGCTCAAGAAATATCCTGCAAGGCTGTTATATGGTCAGATCCATCGAACAATATTCATGGAAAAAGGCAGTAGTTTTTACACGCTGTCAAAGCCCGACAAGACCTATCTCTTAATTCATTTCAAAATAATAATGGATTGTTTTGAGGCTTTGGCTGACAGGTCGATTGGGAGTTTTAATCTGAATTAAATGCTTACAAACTATTTCCACTGGATTGGCGAATTGTCTGGCGCCGAGGCCTGCCGGCGTTTTGAATAATTTCATGCGATCTCTTATGCTTTTTACAATCCCGGCGGCATGCTGTCTGGCAAGTATTCTGTTCCTTTATAAGTAGTTAAACGTTTAACCTTAGTCGCGGTGTATAAAAAGCTGTAGTACAATGTTTAATTAAGACCATTTTTTCTATTTTATCTAGTACTAGTCCATCGCAAGTGTGTTTTTAACAGTACATAAGTTGATATAGCCTGCAAAAGCTCCAACTTTTGGCCCTATTACAACTCCCATTTACCATTAAGCCATCCTTCTTATTCAGTACCAACACTACCAAATCTAACTGTTGGCTTGCCATTCTATAAATGATTAACCCTGTTTATGTCAATCAGCGATCAACAGTTATTAGAGACCATGCAGGACATCGGAGGACTACTCTTCCGGCGTCTTACGAACGAGCTTACGTTGCACGAGCAAATTGAGCTCGACAATTGGCTGAATCAGCAGGATCCGGCCAGCAGGCAGTTCTTTGAGGATTGTTCCGATTGGGACCAGGTACATACCGCCCTTTCTGAATTGTATGATTTTGACGAGGCGGCTGCACTGGCCGATGTCCAAAAAAAAATTCAACTGGGGATCCATCCTGTTACGCCAGCAGTTGAATCGCTTGCGCCATGGCACAAGTGGAAGTATTATTGGATGGCGGCCGCAGTGCTCCTACTGATTGCAGGAGGCGCCGTCTTCTTCAGCAGGGATAAAACAAGAACGAATATCGTTCAGCTGCCTGTGGAGCAACGTTTCCACAATGATGTATTTCCGGGGGGGGATAAGGCAGTGCTTGAGCTGGCAGACGGAAGCAAGATCGTGTTGGATAATGCGTCCAACGGGGCCTTGGCCCAGCAAGGACGGACCCAGGTGATGAAGTTGGACAATGGTCAACTGGCATACCAGGTTGGGAAAAAGCGAGAGATAAACAGCACTATTGCTGAAGCTATCAGATACAACACGATCTCTACACCTCGTGGTGGCCAATACCAGGTGGTGTTACCCGATGGCAGCAAGGTTTGGCTCAATGCGGTCTCCAGCCTGCGGTTTCCCACCAACTTCAGTGGTAAGGAAAGAAGGGTAGAATTGAATGGAGAAGCATATTTTGATGTCACGAAGAATGCATCTATGCCTTTCAAAGTAGTGACTGCCCAGGCGACACCCCTGGAGATCGAAGTGATGGGAACCGAATTTGACCTGATGGCCTATGGAGACGAAGATCGCCAGAAAGTCACGCTGATCAGTGGCGCGGTGAACGCCAGTTCAGGAAAAGAACAACTGGTCCTGCAACCCAACCAACAAGCCTTCCTTGATAAAAGATCTACCGCTTTACATCTTACTTCTATTAGTAACCTTGCAGAAGTCACGGCCTGGAAAGATGGATTCTTTCAGTTCCAGGATGCCTCTATCGAGTCCATCATGCGCCAGGCAGCCCGGTGGTATGATGTGGAGGTGGCCTACGAAGGAAAGGTCAACCAGCAATTCATAGGCAAAGTGCCCAGGCAGGTGAACCTATCCACGTTGTTGAAGATCCTGGAAGCCACGGGCTGGGTGCATTTCCGGATCGATGGCAAGAAAGTTACTGTAGCACCTTGATATTCATCCTATTCCTTCCTGTTAGTTAAGAAAACTCTATTTAGTAAAAGCTCAAGCCACCCCACTATGAACAAAAGTTTACGTCCTTCATCTTCAGGCTAACAGGGCCTCATGGGGAATCTAATAAAAAACCGGCCACCATTGCACCGGAGCCGGCTTTGTTGGGTTACCCCATTTCGTGAAATCTGCATCCCACTCTTTACAAGTAACCCAAAACAAATTTATGAAATATTCATTTCATGAACCAACTGCTTATTGCAGGTGGCGAAAATGCCTGCTGATCATGAAGTTGACTTTAATATTATTGATAGCTTTTGTCCTCCACGCGGGGGCAAAAGGGACGGCGCAGACGGTGACGCTGTCGGTGAAAGATATGCCGTTGGAGAAAGTATGTAAGGAAATTGAGAAACAGACGGGGTATTCTTTTGTGTATTCGACAGACTTGAATAAAGGCGGCCACTTGGTAAGCGTAAAAGTGGATCGGAGCAGCATCGAAGAGGTGCTGCATATGGTGTTCGACAGGCTGCCATTTACCTGGCGGATGATCGATAAAGTGGTGGTGGTGAATACAGCTAAACAATCTTTGGATGAAAGGATTAACTTTTTAAATATTGAACCCGATAAACCCATAACCGTCTCAGGGGAAGTTTTTAACCTGAATGGCCAACCTGTGTCGGCTGCCACTGTCATTGTGAAAGGTACAGGCAAAAGTACGGCTACAGATGTTCAGGGGAAATTTGCGTTTACCACTCCCGTGCCTGTGAATAGTATACTGGTTATCAGTCATATTGGATATAGTTCACAGGAAGTTACTATTAAAAATGAGAAAAGCATACGCGTACGATTAGAAATTGCTGTGAGTACATTGGATGCCACCGTTGTAAAAGGGTATTATAATACTTCTGAACGCCTGAATACGGGAAATGTAAGTACAGTGAAAGGGGAGGATATTGCAAAGCAGCCAGTGACGGATCCTTTATTGGCATTAGCTGGAAGAGTGGCAGGATTGTATATCCAACAGACTTCGGGTAATCCGGGGTCGTATAGCGCCATCTATTTAAGAGGACAAAACAGCTTGCCAGGTGCAGGAAAACCTGGGACGGTGAACGATCCTCTATTTATCATCGACGGTGTGCCCTATAGCAGTGCTTCTCTTACCAGCTCAGACATAGGTGGGGGAGCAGTAGGAATTCCTGGAGGAAGTTTTGTACGTGGTCTGGGACTAAGCCCCTTTAATAATCTCAACCCGGCTGACATCGAAAGTATCGATGTCTTAAAAGATGCAGATGCTACGGCAATTTACGGTTCGCGAGGCTCCAATGGAGTAATCCTGATCTCTACAAAAAAAGGAAAGATCGGGCAAACAAAGATAGATATAAACGTTAGAACGGGAGGATCACGGGTGTCAAAAAAAATTGACCTTCTCAATACTCCTCAATATCTGCAAATGCGTCGTGAGGCGATGCGAAATGATCAGACAATTATAGATCCAGGGTACGATTTCGACCTGATTGCGTGGGATACCACCCGATATACGGATTGGCAAAAAGTACTCATTGGCAATACGGCCCATTTCACAGATGCCCAGGTATCTATTTCTGGCGGTAATACAAATACGCAATTTCTGGTGAGTGGAGGATACAGCCGGCAAAGCACGGTATTCCCAGGCGATTACGACGATCGAAAGGCCTCGATACATTTTAATATCAACCATGCATCGTCAGATCAAAGGTTTCGGCTACAATTTAGTGGTGGTTATTCGATCGATGATAACCGCCTCCCAATGACAGACTTTACCTCCTCTATCCTGCTTGCGCCAAATGCGCCAGCGGTCTACGACGCAAAAGGCAACCTAAATTGGGAATTTCATGGAGCGACGCCAACGTGGTTTAATCCTTTTGCTGGCACATACATACATGCAAATGCAAATACAGGAAATTTGCTCAGTAATTTAGTCATAAGTTACCAGATAATTAACGGCTTGCAGATAAAAGCCAGTGCGGGGTATAATGCTTCAGAAATGAACCAAGCGCAACTGTTCTTTGGAAATGCTGTTCCGCCACCAGGCAATTTGCAGCCTTTGTCAAGGAGTAATTCCATTGCTACAGGAGGGAATAAAGTTTGGATTCTAGAACCTCAATTAGACTTTCATAAGCAAATAAATAGAATGACAATTGACTTTCTGTTGGGATCCACTTTTCAAAAGAATATGCAGTCCACTATTTCGACTCGCGCGTACGGATTCACCAGTGACGCATTAGTACCTAACCCATTATTGTCAAGTTTTAATTATTTAAGTAGCTATGGACAGTCGGAATATCGATACAATGCTATTTTTGGAAGATTAAGTTGTAATTGGAATAATGAATTTTTGCTAAACTTGACTGGAAGGCGGGATGGAAGCAGCCGATTTGGTCCTGATCGACTATTTGGAAATTTTGGTGCAGTGGGTGTTGGATGGATATTCTCTTCTGAGTCTTTTATTCAAGAAAAACTCCCTGTACTAAGCTTTGGCAAATTAAGAGCAAGTTATGGGGTCACTGGAAACGACCAGATTGGTGATTATCAATTCTTAAGTACATATAGTGGTAATGGTATTACATACCAAGGAGGAACCGGACTATATCCTACGGCATTGACAAATCCGTATTTTGCATGGGAACAGGATAAAAAAGTGGAGGGTGGTATCGAATTGGGATTTTTAAAGGATAGAATATTAATTACCACAAGTTACTATCGTAATCGGACAGGTAATCAACTTGTTGGATATCCTTTGCCTTCTATAACCGGGTTTTCCTCGGTAGAAGCAAATCTGCCCGCTGTCATTCAGAATTCAGGCTGGGAGTTTACTTTGACTTCTACCAATTTTAAAGGTCAGAATTTTAGTTGGACTAGTTCGATAAATCTAAGTATATCAAGTAATAAGCTTGTGGCTTATCCAGGTATTCAAAGTTCTCCTTATCGTTTTCAATATCAAGTCGGCAAATCGCTGTTCACTCAATATCTCTATCACTTTACCGGTGTTTCTCCTCAAACGGGAATGAATACGTTTGCCAATAAAAATGGCTCCAATACACCTGATTTTAACGCCGATCAATATTTTACAAAATCTCTCGCTCCAATGCCTTATGGAGGTTTCCAAAATACCTTCCGATATAAAGGATGGAATCTGGATTTATTTTTCCAGTTTGCTAGGCAAAAAGGATTCAATTATTTGAAATTTTTCAACCAACCAGGATTGCCTTTTTCCAATTTACCTACAGAAGCGCTTAATCGGTGGAAGAAAATAGGAGATATTGCTACGCTAGAGAAATTTTCAAATTCATTCGATGCATACCTTTCTTACATTACACTACAGGGAAGTGATGCCACGTTAACTGACGCATCTTTCATACGACTAAAAAACGTTGCGTTATCATACCAATTTTCTTCAAAATGGATGAAACAAGCACACTTACAAAATATGTCAGTATACCTCCATTGCGAAAATATATTTACTTTAACAAAACTTCGTCTACTTGATCCCGAATCTCCTGGACTAGGACTGCCGCCTTTGAGAACTATTACAGCGGGTCTCAATATTGGATTTTAAATATATTTTCTTATTTTTTTAAAATATTGTTATGAAAATATTATCTAGGTGGAAGTGGATATGTCTTTTAGGATTGGTATATATTATGAGTTGTAAAAAATTTGTGCAGATCGGACCGCCTAATACGCTTTTAGCAACATCCAGCGTTTTTGACGACAATGGGACGGCGACTTCCGCTCAAGTTTCCATTTATATTCAAATGAGTAACAATCCTGATTCATATAATCTTGCACTTCAGTCTGGGCTTCTAAGTGACGAATTAGTTGGATATTCTTCTACTGTTCAACAATTTTATAAAAATGGAATGACTGCTCTAAAAACCAATGGTCTCTGGACACATGCATATAGCTATATTTATCAAGCCAATGCCATTATCGAAGGAGTCCAAGCCAGTCAGAGACTGAATAACGCAGTAAAACAACAGTTGATCGGAGAGTCAAAATTTATTCGCTCCTTTTGGCATTTCTATCTTGTGAATTCCTATGGGGATGTTCCCTTGACCACAACTACCAATTATTCATTGAATGGGCTCCTCCCCCGTACTCCGAAAGAGAGTGTTTGCCAACAAATTACTTCAGATCTCGCTGAAGCTAAGAGCCTATTGAGTAGTAAATATATTGATTTTACAGATACTTCGGTCACTGATGAACGTACCCGCCCTACAAAATGGGCTGCCGAAGCCCTATTAGCCAAAGTTTATTTGTATTTAGGGAAATATGATAGTGCAGAAGCGAATTCCGCTGATGTAATAGATCACACTGAATTGTATGAAATAGAATCTGATTTAAATAATGTCTTCGTGGCTAATAGCAAAGAAGTAATCTGGCAGCTGCAAAACCCTCAGCCTGGTAGCGGAGTGACATGGGATGGATATTTTTTCATCCTAAATAGAGCTCCTGGTGGAAGTCTTGTTTCTGTCAGTAAGCAGTTACTGGATAGTTTTGAAACAGGCGATAGGCGTAGGAATAATTGGATACATGATACGATATTTGCAGGCCAACAGTACGCATATCCCTATAAGTATCAAACCAATTACTTATCTTCAGATAGAACCGAATATTTAATGGTTTTGCGGCTTGCCGAGCAATACCTAATTCGGGCAGAGGCAAGGGCCAAATTGGGTAAGTCTGGTGGAGCAATGGATGATTTGAATGTGGTCCGGCGAAGAGCTGGACTTCCAGATTATTCAGGTGCTGGAAACACTGATTCATTAATAAATGCAATCTTGCATGAGCGAAAGGTTGAACTTTTTACTGAGTGGGGTAATCGATGGTTTGACCTCAAGAGGACAGGTAGAGTAAATGCTGTGATGAGCATTGTTACTCCCAGTAAAGGAGGGGTATGGAATCCAGATGGCCACCAGCAGCTGTATCCCATACCTCAATCGGAAATTAATAAAGATGTTAACCTAAAGCAAAATCCGGGATATTAGTGCGCAGAGCAAAGCTGTGTAGAACAAGTTGGTAAATTCGGCGCTGCTAATTTCCTAATTTTATAAAATTTAATCCGTATGTCCAGATACAGACACAAGTATTTTAGAATTTGTCACTGCAATTATCTGCCGAGATCTGAGGACTTCAAAACAAGATAGCCACGAATCTAAAAATAGGCTTTATGGTCAAATTAAAAACGAAGATGTCCGGGAAATACCTGTGCTCCCGGGGAAGAATTATAAAAAACCAGCACGCTATACTCTGATACTAAAGTTCGCGGGGTCATGAATTGAAGCTAATTAAAATTGCTTCAATGCATTTATAGCCCAAAGCTTAGGAAATACTTTCTTAATCCTCAAGATGCTTTATTTAGGTCAATACCTAATTTGCATCGGTGCATTAAGGTTGAATAAATTACTAAGACCAATAATTCATCCGAAGGAAACCTTGACCGCCTTGGCCGAGATTTTCATGTTTAGAAAAGGCCTAATCCAACCGGTGCTATGCAAATTAAGCCGGGATAATTGTTTAATGCCTTAGCTTAGCTGGAACCTGACCAACCGTATAGGTTAGGTTGCAGATAGATATATAGGCCATGGAAATCCAGGGTGTTAAAACTTAAAGACCGCCTCCATCAGGAATGTTCGCAAACAGCCCTTTGGGGGTAAGTGGAAAATAATACACCTATAATCTATGATATCGAACCCCAATGGGTCTGATTAGAAGATTACGACTGATTAGGAAGATACAATTCAAATTTCATGCGAAGCCCAGATTAGCACGAAAATAAATAATGTTTAACTTTTAAGGAATTGCTTATCTGTGAAGCTTGAACACATCATCAAAAGGAAACTTTTACTCCTTTAATCCTGGTGATCTTCTGTACCTGCCGGTGAATGCCCTGAATGGTAAACTGACATTTAATAGTAAATAATATTTTCCCCTTCCGGCAGGGATTTCTGATAGTCCACTAAGTTCTTTTTAAGGCTGGGCGCAATGGAGGAATCCACGGCATAGAAGGAGACATAATAACCACCATATTGGAGGGGAGTCTGCCATGTGGCTACTTTTTTCCAACGTTGCAGCAATGCAGGAATTGTAGAATACTCTGAACATATTGCCAGCTTCACATTATCTTTCTTACTCAGCGAATCGAGGTAGTTTGCACTGTAATAGTTGCCTTTGAGGCTTCGGGCAACATCAATATCTCCTAATCCGACGATATCTAGTTTTTTACCATCTGTTGCATAGGAGACGTAGCCGAGGGCTTCCAACGCAATGGCATCGTTGTTATAATGTTTCTTCAGGAACTGACCCAGCTGATACTGGATCTGGTAGTTAGCAATACTGGCTTTGTTGAGATCTCCAAAAGCAGTGGTTGTTCTAAGCAGTAGCGGCAAGCCAAGGAAAAGGGTGAACAGGTACGCAATGGCAAGCCCAAGCGGACGATTGATGGAGAAAAGGTCTTGCCCATATTTTTCAATTAGAACCCCCAGGATCACGACTGCACAACCCACGAGATAGGCTTCATAGCGGGGAAACGCTGCATAACCTGTGAGGGAAAGGTGGGAAAATACAGCCGCCATGGTTAGCAATAACATATATTTATAACCGGCCTTATCGCCCATTTTTTTATTGAAGAGCAGGTAGGCAAGGGGAAGCAATATCAATAATCTTTGTGGCGCCACGGTATTGTAACCTACTACGGAGAAAAAAAGTTTTCCGAATATTCCGCCAGTAAAGAAATCATAGAGCCCGTCAAAGGTCAAGGGAGGTGCCCCTGATTTCAGGATCACCGAATTCGGGAAGAAATAATTTCCATGCGACATGGAGTACAGGCCAAAAATAATGATGGGAATAATTGCGCATGCTCCGAGACTAACGGACTGGAGGAATTTTCGATGGAACAATAATATAAGGCAGGCGATCGCCAGGATGGAAAGACACTCGTATCTCGTTGTCACCATCAGCGTTGCGTACAGATACACCGTCCAGGGGAACCGCCAGTTTTTGGATTCAGCGCGTGTCTTCTTTTCCAATTCTTCGGAAAAGTGAACAATGAAGAGAAAAGTGAATAATAACTGCAGGATATGCTCCATGCCTGCCATTGCTAGGACGGGGAGGGGGGTAAGCAGCACGACGGCGACCAGGATCCATAGCCGGGACCAGGACTGTACGCCCTGGCGGATGAGCCAGTTTTGCATGACGACCAGTAGGATAATGGCAGCAAGTACATTGACCAGGAAGGGGATGATAAGATGGGCGCCGAATATCTTCACCGTACCTGCCAGGATCAATGGGTATAGAATGGAAGACGCGGCAGATACGAACTCGCCGGGCGATATGCCCCAGACATGATGAACCGCCAGGTTCTTCGCTATCGCCAGGTGTATACACGTGTCGTCAATGGGGTAGGGGAAAAAACCATTTGTCAACTGCAGCAGCGGGTATTCCACTATGATGATGGGAATGAGAAAAACGGCTATGGTGATCAATAGTACCGTATTCTTCTTAATGGCAGGCTGGATAAGGTGCATATCTAAACGTTAGAGGATGAATGATGTTTCCTCTAAAATACCTTTTCACCCTGCAACTTTACCGCAGTACTATTTTCTCAACAGGAATTTTTCCGTAGGTTATGTCCAATTTTGCTTTACCGCCCCTGTAGATCACGTTGCCGAAGCCGGTGGCCGTGGAAAGGAAACTGGTGAAATCGCCTATTTTGGAATCTACATAAAGTGTTTTATCCACTGCATCATAGCGGACACCTGTCAGCGCTTCCAGCAATGCATAGCTTGAAAGTGCACGGGCGTACCAATGACCGGCCTCATATTCATCGAAAGGATTGCGGACCTTGCCGTCATAGCGCTTACGGCAAGTGCGTACGACATCCAATCCTTCGCTGACCCGGCCCATGAAGATCAGGTGTGAAGCTACCTGGTATTCCACCCCTGTCCACACTTCGTTGCTATACACGAAAGGTAAGGAAAGCCGGCCTCCCTGTGGCCAGGTACAGAGCAACAAGCCTCCATCTTTGCCCAGAGCGAATCCCGGCCGCTGGGGATTACTGAAGTCGGAAAGGTCCTTTTTTAAATTATTTCTGTATACAGAAAGCAGATGGCTCACGATCTTCTGCGTATCTACCGGCGCGGGCAGGCCACAAACCCGGGCAATCCAGGCGCCCAGGACGCCATCGCTGAGGCAGCCTGTCCCATACTGGTATTTGGGACCTTCCTTTTGCAGGAGATGTGCAGCCTCGACGGAATAATCTTCCAGGGAATGTTCCGGGTCTGCCACGGGGTCCGGAGTAGTCAGTCCTGTCCACTGTATCTTCTGTGTGAAATATTTCCCGTTGTAGAGCTTGTGCTCCATAAAGTCCCTTCCTTTGGCATAGAGCTCTTTGTACAGATTGTTATCTTCCCCCAGGAACGCGCTGATTTTTATCATTGCCTCCAATGCGCCCAGGTACATACTGGTACACATCCCGTCCGGACCCCAAAATTCAATATCGTATGTGTTGTGATGTGGTTCTTCCACCACGCCCCTGTGGCGCGGGTCCCAGGTGCGGATGCAGTAATCCAGGCTCACCTTTACTTTTGGATACATGCGGCAGAGCCAGGCGCTGTCGGCGCTGATGCGCCATTCTCGGTAAATTTTCATGATGCCTCCTAGTTGACCGTCTGCAGCAGGCAAATAATAGTTGTGGGAGACAGGGCGAATGGGCAGGCCGGCCCTATAGTTTTGGTGCCCTGCCGAATCCTGGTCTTCATTGAACTCTGTCTCACGGATGCTGCGTTCCATATCGGGAAACAGGTGGCACAATGCCTGGGCGTAATTCCATACATGGGTACATGTACCTGTGCAACTCCCCTGGGCGTCATCGCAACCTTCCCAGGCCCAGAACCTGCCGTCATACTGACGCATGACAGTAGGAGATTTCAGGATGGTGAGGTTGGAGCTCACTGCCTCCAAGACTTCGGCCGGCAAGGTACTCTTATAGAATGCCGTTGTGAAAAGTTGTGTTTTGCTTCGTAAGTCTTCACAGGTCTCCTGCCAGTACGATGCGAGGGCATCGATGTCCCGGAAGCGGCTGCTGTACCAGGGTTTGTGGTACCTGGAAGGAAGGTCTACGGAAGCATCCCGCACGGCGCTGTCGGAAGACCTCGAGACCGGGCGGCCAAAGCGCAGGCGGCTGTCTGGAACATACCAGGCCATGAGTACCCGGATCTTCCGCTCTTCACCCGGCTTCAGGGTGAAAGGTACGAAAAGGGAGGCGCCAGGGGCATCTTTGTCTACCGGCGCTACAGGCTGTGCGCCTGCATCTTCGATGTGCTGCCAGGCCATGGAAAGTGGGTCCCACCAGCCGCCACGAAACCAGCAATGATCCACCACGATACCTTTTTCCGCCGGACCGGTGAAAATAGCGAACGCTCCTTTCTGCCAGGGCGCTGCGGTGGTCCCATCCTGCATGAGGACAAATCCATTGTTGATAGCTGCGATATGATTGGGCCCTATGCCTGTGTCGTATCTTCCCGGCGCCTGGGGAATGGTCATGAAATTGCGGGCATTATAAGAAAATACATATTCAGTGGTCCGGGAGCCTGTATTCTTAAAGCGGTATTCAAGGGCGCCAACGGGCAGGCTGGAATTATCTTCATCGGTGGGAATAAAGGGGCTCCAGCCTGTGACCTGTACTTCGAGGGGGAGCTGTTTGTCACGCAAAGTAATTTCGCCGAAAGGGAAACGAGCGAGGAATGTCGCCTCTTCAAATCTGGGCAAGCCATAAGTGGTGCCCCCCGCGCCTCCCCCCGTCCCCCGCTGCCCGAACTTTTTCCAGTCGGGTACCGGGCCTTCTAATACTTTGGCGCCGCCAGGCAGACCTTTTATTGCAATGGCCGCGAACATGGGCGGCTCGTTGAACATTTCGGGATTATGGCGGACGGACATGTGGGAGATGGCGCCTGTGCCCTGGACGCAAAACATGCCGGCGCCCATGCCGCCTATGGGGAATGCAACCTGCTGCAGATTGTCGCCGCGATAGATGCCATTGTACGGATGACCGGACGAACTAATCGTCAACGATGGACGGGGAGGCTGTGCGAAAGTGGCAAGTTGCAGCGTAGCCAGACAGGCAGATAAGATAAAGCCGGAATACCTGAGACTAAATGTCATAGGCTCATGAGTTTAACGATATTAAAAGAAGAAACACCGTGTACGGGGTAAATTACTAGTTGGGATAAAAATAATATGAATTCCAGCTGCCTTACTGCAGGCTAGCAATATTGTATTTAATTGGTGCTATTAAACGACATATATACCTTTACAGGACCCAGCAAGCCCGATTCCAATAGTGGCGAGTCCTTTTCGAAAGGCTTGATCAACGCAAATGTAAACGGTTTCGTCACGCCGGGCTGCAGATCGCCGATCATTCGGTTGGGCCAAAGGTTAGTGACTTTGATTTCAATGTAATTCATTCCGACTTTCAATATATCCTTGATGTCTATGCGGAAAGGCGGTTTCCACAAAATGCCTAAAGATCGTCCATTCACCGAAATTTCAGCGACCTCCTTTACCACTCCCAAATCTAGCACAACTTCGGCATTTGGATGGAACCAGGAACGGGGCACGAAAATGTCGCGGACATAAGTAGCGGTGCCGGAGAAATATTTGACGCCCGGGTCCTTCGAAGTGGCCCAGGATTGGAGGCTGTCGAGTTTGATTTGTGCAGGGGCGCCCCAATCTGGAGGGAACTTGAGCATCCATGGTCCGGTGATCTTCGTCAGCAGCGTTTCTTTCCGTTTCGATGCTGGTCGGGTAGCTAACATGGCAGGCCGCCGGAATACTACAAAGACAGAGCCCCGAGGGTCTAAATGCAAAGGCACAGTCGTCCCCAGGCTGTCGAAGGTGAATCCAATAGGTTCGGTGCTGCCATCATCGGGATGCCAGAGTTCAGGTTCTTTGTTCGCCACCCGGAACCTGGCTACAAAATCCATAGGGGCCGGTCGTTGATTGGCAATAAAATAGATGTCCTCATTGCTTGTCCGGCGGTGGATCCAAACCAGTGTGTCATCAATGGCCGCCTTTCCGTAACGAAAGTCCGGCAAGATGCCCATCGAGTCAAGCACTTCCTGCACGGACGGCCCGGAGAATATCTTTCCCTTTCCGTAAGGATGCCCGACCGGCTCATGGTGTCTTCTATAACCTCCGGGCATGCCCCAAAGTGTATTAGCGATTGCTCGGATGCTATCGTCACCCGCCGGATAGTCAGCCAGGCTGGGAGATGTTGTGGGGCGCGGTGAGAGGATGTTGGCTCCTGCCGCCACCAGCTCGCGTAGTTTACGAACCACCGGCAATGTGAGTCTGGTGATATCGGCTGGAATGACCAGGAGCCTGTAGCTCATCCCGCCAGTAAGGATGAGCCGCCCGTCCCGTACGGAAAGATCTTTCAGCAGCACTTCGGTGTTCAACCAGTCATAGTCATAGCCGATAGGGGGCGCCGGATTAATGGCTTTCCAATAAGGTACCACCACGGGGGCGTCTTCTCCATAATAATACAGGAGGTCGCCGACAAACAGCCCCTGCTGGAGCAGATAAGAGCTTCGTGCGAGGTAGGAGTTAAATGCAATGGATTGTTCTCCCCATGTATTGTTGCGGGTGTAGTTCTGACCAGCGATGCCCAATGTGATACCGGGCTTGTGTCTGCCATCCGTAAATGGCTGGTGTGCAGAGGTATGGATCACAAACTGATTGATGCCATTGGCCATGGCCCAGTCGGCATACGGTTTCAGGTCATAAGGCGCTTGGGCCCATGGGGTCGTTTCGGTGGTCGTGAATGACTCGGCTGCTGCCAGGGTCTTGCCATATATATGCGCTGCAGAGGCCGCCTCCCGCATATCGGCCTTGTTTGTCTCCCTTCCACCTGGCAAGCGCCAGGGTTCCAGCACGAACTCCCCCATTGGGACTGTCACCTGGCCTTTTGCCTGCAAGCCATCACCCGTAGTAGGTTGTTCAACGCCAATTACCTCGCCATAGGTCCCGCGCATTCCCTTTTTTTGGACATACTCATTGATCACGCCAAAGTGGTTCTCTGCCAACATATCGGCGATGGTCCGGCGGAAGTCGCACAGGAACCGGTCGCTAAGATCTGCGCTGCCTACAATCCAGCCCGCCAGTACGGGCAAAAAAGGTGTCGGGTTATATCCGCGCCGTTTCTGAAATTCCGAGATCATTTCCTCCGTCCAGTTACCCACGCCTACTTCCCAACTGTCTACCAGGAGATTTTGAAAGCTTTTACCCAAAGCGGGGCCTAAGGCATTGGTGAGGCGTGCAAGGTATTCGTTTATATAGGTCTCCGTATGTCGCCGGCTAAGTTTGTCTACTTCGAGTCCATTGGATTCGGCGGTGGCGAAGCGGCTCATCCTGCCTGTCAGGCCGTACCCCAGTCTTTCTATTACCCATTTGCCAGCGGGTATCGTCCATTCGAGTGTGCCATCAGTTTTCAAGTATTTTGTCACGTCGAGTATACTGCAGGGATCGATGGTCTGCGCCGTGCCGACAGGCCAGTTTGGCGCCTGCTGTGCGTCCGGTGCACTGACCCTGTACTGCGCTTTGTCCAGTAAAGACCGGACACCAGGCAAAGGAATGGCTACCGTATCCAACAAGTGAAATGCCAAAATCTTTATATTCTTATGCCATTGGTTTGGTTTGGGAAGTGGGCTTGAAAAGTGTTGGGGCCCTTCGATCAGGGTATCCGCCCACACCACCTGTTTCATCCCTTCTTCGGGCTTTACCCAGGGGCCGCCCGATTCGCTCCAGCCGCCACTGGCTGCGATACCCAGGTCCAGGCCTAACCGGTCTGCTTCAGCGCCAGCATGGTGCAGGGCATCTTGCCATTCGGGGGACATGAAAGTGATGGGTTGGTCTACGACCCGTGGCGTGCGCAGGTCTACGTCGAAGATCTGGGCGCCGCCGATGCCGACCCTTTTCATCCATTCCAGGTCGGCAGTAATGCCGGCTTTGCTGACGTTGCCATTCATCCAATGCCACCAGACGCGGGGTTTGGCATCAGAGGGTGGGGATTTGAAGCCGCTGTCGAGGGGAAGGGATTGGGAGAAGCTGTTGAGGGCTGTAAGGATGGAGATGGAAAGTAAAAGTATTTTTTGCATTAGGATTTAATTATAAGAAATATCCTGGGACGTTGGGGGACCTCAGGGGCTGGCCCGTATAAAACAAATGAATCTCTGGAAAGTACTACATAAAATGAAAAAACTGTTCAATATTTTTTCCATAAGTGGCAACGGCAGGAGTATGGTTTTATAAAAGTATAGATCGGAATCTCATTTTTTAATGATTCAAAATAGAATGATTGTTTAGATCCAACGATCAAAACATGGGAGCATATCTATGCTATATTGGCCTGCAGGCGAGTGTCTGTTTGATGCAAGTTTCGATAACAAATCTATTACTTTATCCATATTTGCCATGGCCTCCTTGAACCAATGGGATATGATAGGTGACATTATATGGTGTCATTCGCGTATTCTACCATGTGGCAAGAACGGTCAAATAATGTGTTTTAATATTATTGTAACATGATTGGATGACAATTTTTTTTGAAAGCAATTCAAACGCGGTGCATTAAGAATGTTCTTTGAACTCATTAACGTTTCGTTTTAACTCTGAATTGCTTGAAGCAGCAATATCGCTGGTTCTGTAAACAAAATCCATAAAAACTAGGGCGAATGCAAATTCTAGGATCATTAGAAATATTTGGTACCGAAGGACGATGGCGGAGGCCGTAATACTGAAGCAGAGGTCGCAAAGCCAAAGACTGGCAATGGCCAGGACTATAGAACGATTCGCTTTGGATACTTTTTTAAATCCTTTAAAAAGGGCGAACCCTATAAATCCCATTATAAATGCCAAGTGAACGAGGGCTATGATGATAGGATAAGGAGAGATGATGGCCGTCCGCAGGTTGATAAAGTATGGGGAAATGGTCAGTGTGCGCAATCCGAACCATTTACTGGCCACCTGGCCCAGCTCATCATTCCGTAGAAAGTATGGTGTTAGATGGGTAAAGATCTCCCGTGGAGGATAGATGTACCGGATCATATTCGGCCATACAAAATAACGGGCAAATTCCAGCGGGTGTTTACGGATCAAGTATGCGCCATATTCGCCGCAATAAGCGCCCATTGGCCCCCATTTTGAAAAATTCTGGAAAGTGGTGTCTTGCCCATATTTTAAATCCATGTATTGGATAAGCGGGGATCCTTGGTAGGCCCCGTAAAAGGTACCGGTGGAAAAAGATTCGTAGTCTAACAGGTCATCCACTACGCGAGTCCTGTAAAAATAGTTCCTGACCATGTTGTCCAACTGCGCAAATTTCAGGGGAACGGTGTCTTTTCTTTCCTGGCAAACATGACCGTACATATAGAGTGCGTTGCTGGCAAGTTTCCAGCCGCCAAATGGTGAAAATTGCCGCACTCCCATCACCTGTTTCATCTGGCTGCTGGTATAAAGAACGAAGGCTCCTATCAGAACGAATTGTAAGGCTAGTGCTGCTGCTCTGATCCAAGGCCTCAGACGGCTTAGCAGGATGGCAATGGAGGCAACTATTGGGTAATAAAGGGCATTATAGCGGATGGTGAAAACCAAGGTCAGTATAAGGGCATGTACAACTATCATATAAGGTCTTGGCCGGCCGATGATCCATATCAGCAAGGTAAGCCATAGAAGGCTAAGCGCCGTGAAGAGAGTATCAGCCATGATGAAGTTGCTGATATAAAAGGATAGGGGGTTAAAAAACATAAAGACAAAGAGGATGCGTACCGCCCATTTACCCGGCCGGAAAAAATACAACAGAGTATAAAACAATAGGAGACAGGCAGACTGTAAAAATAGAAATTGCAGCCACACCAGTACTGTAGTGCTCCGGGAGAACAGACTAAAAAGCTGGAGGAACCAGGAATAGCCGATGGGGAAAGAGTTAGCACCCAGGTTATAAGCCATGGCCCTAATATAGACATAAGAGTCCATCACCATGTTCGGATAAGGATTGAACAGCTTGAATACAAAAAAGAAGATCAAGCTGGCAGCAACGGCTATCCACATATAAATTCGATTCACATGGCTTTGCCATATAAATAGTGGAAAACTTCCTTGATAATTATCCACAGAGAATGTATTCGTCACCATTTCATATCAATTTAATTCAATGCAAGTGGCAGACGCCTGTCAATGTTGCGATAGACAAATTCGATAAAATACAGCCCAAACGCCAACTCTGGTACCATAACGAAGATTTGGTAACGCAGTACAATACCGGCCGACAGCAAACTGAAAGCAAGGTCGCAGCACCAAAGGGCAGCTGCCAAGAGCACACAGTTGTCATAGGGTTTGCCGATAGTTCTGTATGCTCCAAGGAACAGAAAGCCCAATAAGCCAAAGAGAAACCCAAAATGGGCAATAGCCATAAGGCTCGGATACACATAGAGGATCTTTTCGCTCAGCTGTATGTAAGAAGGCTTGGTTTCAATGGTGGTGAGTCGGAGCACTTTTCGTAATTCAGGCCCTCCATATGCTTCATGCAAATAGAAAGGGGCCGATGACCCAAAAATCTCGCCCGGAGGGGAATAATATCGAAGAAAATTGGGTAATAAGAAATGCCGCATAAAGGTGATTGGATATTTTCGGATGAGGTAAAGCGCATAAGACTGGTATAATGGCGCCACCTCCCAATACTGTTTCGTATTTAAGAAGGGCCATTCCCTTTGGGAGCGATTTTCCATGTAAATCACGAGTGGAGAATTGAGTGCATACATGAAATAGCTGCCGGATGTAAAATCATTGTGAAGCATATCAATCGGTTGCCCAGGGTTTGCAAGATAGGCGCGCACCATGCTGTCCAGCACCCGGAATTTTTCAGGGATCTGTTCGCCCTTTTCCGGCCGGACATGGGCATACATATAAATAGCGTCATTCGCCAATTTCCAGGACCCAAAGGCGGAGAACTGCCTCCTGCCAGTGAATTTCCCCACGTTATAGCTCGTATAGGCCACGAAGCTCCCCACCAGCAACAAAGGGAGGCAAATACCCGCAACCTTGAGCCAGGGTCGCTGTCGGGAAAGCAGAAATGCTATGGCGGCGATAAAGGGATAATACAGGGCGTTATACCGGACGGTGAAGGCCAATCCCAGAAGGAGTGCATGGGTGAGGATCATATAGGGCCTGGGCCGGCAGATGATCCACAACAGCTGAGTAAGCCAAAGCAGGCTGATCCCAATGAACAAGGGATCGGATATAATATAGTTGCAGCAATAGATAAGCAGGGGGTTGGTGAAAAGAAGGATGAATAATAGCCAGGTAATAAATTTTCCAGGCCTGAAAAGATAGCGCCAGGTATAAAAGAACACCAGGCAGGTGAATTCTAGGAAAATGTACTGCAGGCAGACCAGGAGATTGGCGGAATGAGAGAACAGGTTATACAGCTGCAGGAACTTGGAATACCCGATCGGCCAGGCATTGAAGCTAAGGTTATGGGCCGCCGCGCGTACATAATTGTAAGAGTCGAAGATCACCTGGGGATAAGGATATAGGAGCTTAAAAACAGTCCACAGGATGCCGGTGGCAATGATGGCACAATAGAGGTACACTCTTTCCTTCCATACGAAATTCATCGCGGGCCCTTTTAAACAAAACTATCCCCATTGGATGATCCAATGGGGATAAACAGTTGTCCGTAAAGGAGCGCTCCGGCGAGATTGGTCTTAGTTCTTTGGCATTTCGAAAATGGCCGGGTCCAAGTCCTTATTCACTTCTACTTTCTTATTGGTAATGTTCAGGGTCACCTGCGGCAGGATCACCTGTTGAGAGTAAGCCACGGTATAGCCGGCATCTGTCTTCTTATAGTCCGAGAATACCGCAGTGGTCTCAATCTCCTGGCCGCCCATGTTCACTTTGTTCACAGCCTTGTCGATGAGATAGGTCTTCTGGTCGACAAAATAGACGATGTTGATCCCATCGGTGGTAGTGAGCCTGATCTTATAGGCGACGCTGTCTTTACCGATGAGCTCGGCTTTGTAACCTTTGGATGCGTAGTCCATCAGGGGGCCGCCAATATTCAGCTGCAACTGATAGTTTTTCAATTGATCGGCTGGAATCGCCTGGGCCGTAGTAGATCCTGCCATTGGGTTGATGGCCCAGCCCCCTTTGTCAGTGACACATTGGATGATCTTGGTGCCGTTGAAGTCCAGTTCATTCTTATATCCCTTTCCATTGACGATGTAAGTAGTGGACGGTGCCTCGTTGCCCATGATCTCAACTGTGCTTTCTACGTATACCGACTTGATAGCCGTGAGCACGGTTTTGCCCCCCAGCGCCTGGATATGCTTACCTACGATCTCATCGACGGATTGAGCCTGTGTGGTTACTATGCCAAGGGTTGTGCATACCAGCATTGCCCCTTTGATCAGTGTTTTCATGTAGTGATTTTTTAAATTATATATTTAAGAGAAGACAAACATATATAATATTTGTTGCTATATCGTTACCTTTCATCCGTTAATTATGATTTTCATAAAAATACCCCTTTAAAGGATTTTCTACCCTTTTGGCCGAACCGTGCGAAAAAAAAGTCTTGCTTCGTGTACCCTACACAGAAAGTATCGGTTGTTTTAGTAAAATATTACTGATTGGATAGTATAAAGTTGGCGACTAACTAGGCAACTTCTAAAACCTGTCCGATCTTTGTATAAGATTTAACAGTTTATTCGATCTCGAAAAATTTAAACCTTATTCTATGCAGAAAGAGATCTTTCACCGGCTGGGCCGCATTGATCAGCTCATCCGGATAAAAGGAACAGGTACACCTTCGGAATTGGCCGATAAGATCGGAATTTCCGAAAGAAGCACGTACGAATACATCAAGCTCATGAAAGATTTCGGAGCGCCCGTCCTCTACTCCCGGCAGCGAAAGAGTTATTACTACAAACAAGAAGGCAAATTCCTGATTAGTTTTTTAATGGATTGACCCTTGCCGGGTCGGTCTGGATAAAACATTGCTAAATCACCTTATCCAAAGGCTAATGGTCTTCTCATTTAATCAACAGGATTACAGCCTGTCCCGGGACATACCCGTCGAGCTGACCCGGTACCAGTTGCCGGGCAGCGACGCATCTGCTCTTGCGACCGAGCACCTGAAATTGCTGATCCAGGAAATGCCAGCCGGCGACTCACGGGTCAATTACTCCGTGTACCTGGTGAGCAAAAAAAACAGCTTACGCGTCCAGGACGAGGCGCCCTTTCTTCAGGCCTACCTGGCCTTACAGCATGACAGGCCCATGGAAGTACCCGGGTTAGGTAAAATGCTGATCAGGGAAGGGCAGTTCAACCTTATCTATTCTCCTCAATTCGACGTCCAGAACCAGTTCGATGGTGTACGCGAATATATTACCATGGGCATCCAATACGACATGGCGATCCTGGAAGAATGGGCGCTTTATTTTCCGCAGCTGGCCGCCTTCCTGGAAAACGTAAAGGAAGGCCAGCCAGCCAGCCTGCTACCACGTCCGGAATGGATTACCAAGGAAATGCAGGATGTCATTTACAGGCTCCTCCATGTGTCCCTGGAAGACCAGTCCAATCAAAAATATTTTACTTTATTGGTAAATACACTTTTATTCCATCTTCTTCACCAAGCCGTCCTGCAGCAGCCTGCCAGCAATTACAACCATTACGAAATAGACAGCATCCAGGCGGCCCGTGACATGATCCGTAAGAATATCCGCTACCATTTTGTCATCCGGGAGATTGCCCAGAAGGTGGGCATGAATGAGTTCAAGCTGAAGAATGGCTTTCGAGAGTTGTTCGGTAACGGGGTATACGAGTATCTACGCAGTGAGCGCATGCAAACGGCTCGTCAGCTCCTGAACGAATCCGGTCGTAGCATTAAAGAGATCGCCTCCCTCACTGGCTATCGCAGCGTTAATAGCTTTATCAAAGCTTTTAAGAAGATGTTTGGAGTGACACCGGGGGATTTTAGGAGGAGGGCCTGAAATTAAGAAAGTTCCGAAGGGTGTATTCTTTATCCTGGACGGATTGGATTAGAGCCAGAGCTTTGCTTCTATGAGCCCAGTCAGTTTATACCCAATATTACCCATTATTCTAGTGGCATTGGCAACCATGAAATTGTCCGCGAAGATCCTACATATCCAGCCTGCGGAAGGAAAATTTGCTCCCATTGATGGATTACGTGGGTATATGGCTTTTTTCGTATTTCTGCATCATTCTTGTATCTGGTATTTTTTTACACATGGCTACAGCTGGAGCCTTCCACCTTCCATAATATATACACATTTTGGCCCAACTAGTGTCTTCATTTTTTTCATGATCACTTCCTTTTTGTTCTTCTCCAAGTTGCTACAGGCACGTTCCGGAACAATAGACTGGCTTAAACTGTATGTTTCCAGAGGTCTACGTATACTGCCGTTATATGGGGCCGCTGTTTTCATACTTGCACTTATCGTAGGTATAATCAGCCATTTTGAATTACGCGAACCAGCAACTAATGTTTTGTGGGAAATACTACAGTGGTTGGTATACATCAAAGCAAATATCAATGGGGTGTTTCCTACCTGGCTGATTATAGCAGGGGTAGTATGGAGCCTCCCATACGAATGGCTATTTTATTTTACGCTACCCCTTCTGGGTCTTTTCCTTAACGTGAAAGCATCGTTGCTGACCCTAATTTTTTCTATCACAGGGCTACTTTTCTTTCTTTGGCTGATCATTCAGTCACATTCTTCGGATGGGATGAGCTGGATGAATCCTTTTCTCGGCGGTATTGCAGCCGCCTTCTTTGCCAGGCATGAACGGGCAAAGGAATTGGTCTCAGGCCCAATGGCGTCTTTTTGCATTCTTGTCTTGTTGGTGGTGGCAGTGGGATGGTTCCCCAATGCGCATGCTCCCGTAGCGACACTGCTATTGATAATTTCCTTTATCGGAATGGCTTGCGGCAACAGTCTGTTCGGCCTTTTAACGCATCCGTTGTCCCGCATTCTAGGACAAATCTCGTATAGCGTCTATTTACTACATGGCATTATTTTGTTTGTGGTCTTTAACTGGATTTTGGGGTTTGAGAAAGCAGGAAAATTTTCGCCTCTGGAACATTGGACAGTGATCACTATATCCAGTATAGCCGTCGTGCTGGTTTGCAGCGTCACCTACCGGTTCATCGAGCGGCCTGCACTGAAAGCGGCTCCGGCCGCGGCGGACAGATTAAAGAAGGCAATGAGTACAAAAGCTTATTCTGCCTTCCGGTGATGCATAAATCGCCAGCTCGCAGATATCATCCAATATCGTCCAATAATATTGACATTATTTTCCGTTGTTTGGTTGGCAGTGGTGGACCGACTGATGCCGGCATTTTGGGACAAGATATCATTGATCTGCCAGCGGACAGCTAACTGATTTTTAAAGAAATTCCTAAGAATATAGGCATTCCACAATAAGGTAGAATTCTTCTTATCGAAATTATCCAGCTTTTGTCGCCAGTTGTAAAATGCGCCTGTATTGATTTCGAATCCAGGTAGCAGGAAAACCGTTAAGTTAAGGTTGTTGGCATGTGTCCAGTAGCTAATGGGGACACCTAGGTTGATGGAGTTATGAGAGTAAGTATATGTAGCGCTAGAATTGAAATTGATCCCGAACTTGTCCGGAACAAATTTGCTAAGGGCGATCGATCCTCCTACATTGTAATTGTCATTCCTGTTGAGGCGGTCATTGACATAGTTAAAGCTTCGGTTTTGGGAAAAATTGCTATTTACCCCAATATTTAAGCCTAAAGATGTTATGCTCCTGTTGAATGAGAAATTAACCCCTGCATTATTGGATTCGTTGGTATTTACAGCCTGGCTTACCTGACGGCCTAGAGTGTCTGTATATGTCTTTGTACTTATTGTATTGCTCGTCAGGCTAAAATTGATTCCTACACCAATGATCGAGGATCTCACCAAATTGAAACCCAGGCTGAAACTATGGGAAAAGCACGCATGAAGGTTAGGATTGCCGATAGTGATATGGAGAGGGTCGTTGTTGTTCTGTACGGCTTGCAACTGTGTAATAGTTGGCTGCTGTGTGCTCCCGGTATAATTAAATTTAAACACCATCGAATTATCGAAATTATAACTTACATTGGCCCGGGGGACAAAATTTACGTAATGATAGTTTAAGGCTGAATCCTTTGCTAGATCGGTCTGTTTATATCCACTACGCTGCAATTGCGCCCTTATACCATAGCCAAATTTGTGGCTTCGGGCCATCATATATACAGTACCTCGCTGGACGAGGACATTATTCTGGTACCGACTGCTAAGGCTATCGATATAGGCGTTGTATTTGCCGTCCTCCCGGCCATAGACCTCCTGCGAAGACTGGTTGCCACTAAATGAGAGGTCATAAATTACCCCGAATACTGTCCTTTTCCACATGGGTTCGATGTAGGTTATAGTTCCGTTAGCAGTTAATCCCTGACTGGCAAATCGCTTGCGTTGATCGGTGGTGTCGGTTCGCAGCAGGCTGCCATCGTGTTGGTAAAAATTATTCTGAGAATATATATATCCTTGCGTATCGTTGTCCTGCTTTCCCACCCCTACAACAATAGAGAAATTTCGGTCCTTTTTCCTACTGGTCCTTCGGCTATACATAATCGTACCCAGTAGACCCAGGTTCTGCACGTCCGAATGAATGGCCCGGAGACTGTTATTCACTAGTGTATCATTAAACATGCTGCTACCTGTAGAATTAAGATCATTGTGGCCTTTCATGCTATTACCTTCTAACGAAAAGCGGAAGGCCGAAACGCTGTCGGGACGGTAGTCATATTCTGCATCGAGGGCATGTTGATCTCCTGTGTTGACACTACTACTTTGCTCTTGTTGCGTATATATGGAATCTGGGAGGGTCTGTCGGTTGATAAAGGAGGAGAAGGGATGGGTTGCCACGCTGCCGTAGCTATAGTTGCCAACTGCATGACTTTCATCGCCTTTCCATTGGTTGGCATAATGCATACCGCCACCAGTCGCTCGGGGAATGCCTGCCCCGGCCGAAGCGCCCAGGGCATCGTTCGATCCCCCTGCAATGCTCAGATTGGATCCCATCTCTTCTATACCCCCGCTGAAACCTGTGTTGCCTGTATTTGCCAGCATACCAAGGGCTGCAAATTGCCGGTGGTCTTTGAAGGATCCAATTAGTCCATTGACACTGTAATAGCCTTGTGGACCGCCTCCAACCTCTGCCTTCAGGAAATACCCTCGCTTGCTGTCCTCCTTCAATGTAAGATTAAGGGTCTTAGTGGTCTTTCCATCATCGATTCCAGTGAACTTTGACAGATCGCTTTTTCTATCCAACACTTGTACCTTAGCGATCATGTCGGCGTTGAAATTACGAGTAACAATAGTCGGATTCGCGCCAAAGAGGTCTTCTCCATCCACCATGATCCTTTCGATCTTTTGTCCATTGACAGTGATCACACCGTTTTGATCAACCCATACGCCGGGCAGACGAACCAGCAATTCTTCCACGGTGGCATTGATGCGGGTCTTAATATGGCCCGTGTTGAATTCTAAGGTATCGCCGTGCATTTTCGGAGGCAATGTTCGGGGCCTCACAATTACAGGAGCCAGGGTATCAGAATTAGGAAAAAGGGTAAGTATTCTCAGGTCAGCGGAGATTCCTTCTTTTAGGTCGACAGCAGTGCTATATGTTGAATAGGACGGGTGACTGACCAATAAAATATACCCTCCCGCTGGAAGATTTTTGAAGCCAAATGTTCCGTCTTTTTTGCTGCGTGTATATTGCACCAGCGTGGAGTCCGGCCGTAACAATGCTATCGCTGCGAGTGCACAGTCTTTATTACGATCCGAATCGTGCAGACGGCCTATAAGGGAGGACTGAGCAGATAGGTGGATGCTCGTTAGGGAAAAAATATTCAGTAGTATGGCCAATTGGCATTTTCTGATAAGACAAGGTTGTATGGCTTTCCTTTTCATGCACGTTTCACCCGTATGGGGGAAGAAAGTTATCTTTTCGTTCTGCAGTGAGGATGCGGCAAAAATAGAACGACGATAAGTAACCTTATACAAAGAGCCATTATCCTGATTTGAATGAAAAAAATGCCGGTGGGATCATCTATTTGACTTGACCGGAATATTCTTAGCCGCTATTGTGTTAGCCTCCTGTAGAAATACTGACCCGCAGAAAAATAGATTATTAAATTAGAATTATTATTACGTTTTAAATCGAAATTGATCATCTAATGAAACGTTCAGGAATCTTTTTAGAAGTCACCACTTTCAACTTAGCCATTGCCCTGATTTCCAACAGATCATGCTAATAGTATGTCAGTTTGAGCCGGTACGACCTCCTGGATCAGGCTATGAAATATTCCTATTCCAAAAACTAATTCTAATCAATTAATTCTTTCCATTAAGACAATATAAAAATAGGTCGCTTCTATATCCTATAGGTACGGGAAGTTTAAATTAATGGCAACTTTCCGTTCGGCAACAATAAGCCCCATCTTAAGGGGGCCTCTTTTTCCTAATCCCTATTAAGGGATACTTTTTCGAAAGCAGTACGCCCAAGGTACTGCCTGCTAACTCCTTACTTTGACCTTTAATTCCTTTCTCTCGCCGCATCTATACAGCAGGTACCGTTAAAAGGAAAATTCTGCAAAGAATTGAATTGGGTCCTCCTTTTACCGGAATTTTCTATCAGGACCACTGTTTATCCTGAACAGATCATTTTTATTCATGACTTTTGTAACTCAGGCTCCATTATTAGCACTTACAGGTAACACCATTGTTTAAGTTAAACTTTACCACCCTAAATGTGAGGCCAGAACCTGCTGATACAGGAGTCGTTGTAGCAAGCTCGCTCTTATATCAAGTCATTTCCTAATCCGTAATGTGCTATCTATATCCAAATTAAAAGTATAAGATTATGAAAAAAAAGGTAACCGTAGTCGATAGTTCTAAGGCAGCGAAAACCATTCGGCTAAGTTCTACCGACCTAAGATGTATTGGGAAGGCGTTGGAATACATTGAAAAATATTATACGGAAAAAATATCCGCGGAAAATTTGTCCATAGAAGTAGGACTTAGCAAGGAAAAACTTCAGGCGGGTTTGCAATATTGTACATATCAGACCCTGCATAAATATATACGCCAGGTACGCTTGGAAAAAGCCAAACAGCTCCTGGTAAATACCAATGATCCTGTAAAAGCGGTAGCCGATGCAGCTGGGTTCGTAAACGAGAGTCATTTTTGTAAGGTTTTCAAAAAAATGCACCTCGTCAGCCCAGTGCAATATCGATACCAGCAGATGGGTTAGATGAAAAACGTCGTCAAACAGAATATAGTTCAGATTGAAAGGAACATTTTGCCGTCATAACTTACAACGCAACATAAGCCTTTGCCATGCCATTAAACCATTCTATTAATCGTCCGGCTAGTAAGACTCCGGAACTGCACCTGCCGGCGTCTCTGTTAAAACAGGAGCCCTGTGAAAAAAGCTTTTTTACCTACCTCTATATCGAAAACAAGATTTACTGCCTCCTGATCTTGACGCTCGTTATCATCCAGTTCATTCTTTTCAAGTTGCTTTATCCTTTCCCTGACTTCTTTTCCGACAGTTACAGCTATATTGCTGCGGCTTATGAACACTTAGATGTGAATATATGGCCTATTGGTTACTCCAAATTCTTACTTGTCTTTCACTGGTTCACCCATTCGGCGCTTGCCTTAAATCTCTTTCAGTATCTTTTCTTGGAGCTGGCAGCCTTGTATTTCTATCATACCCTCGTTTATTTCTACTCTACCGGCAAAAACACCAGAACCTTTCTTTGCCTTTTCCTATTCTTTAATCCCCTGAACCTTTACTTGGCAAATTACGTCACCAGCGACGCCATTTTCATAGGATTGAGCCTGATCTGGCTCACCCAACTGATCTGGATCATACACAGACCGGTCTACTACCACATCGTAATTCAGGCACTGGTCTTTTTCATTGCCTTCACATTCAGGTACAATGCCATGTTTTATCCCTTGATTGCTGCCCTGGCTTTTATGCTCTCCCGGCAAAAACTAGGGGTAAAGCTGGTCGCCATTGCATCCGGACCTCTACTGATCATTCCCTTTATTATTTTCTCCTCAAATGCGGCAAAAGAGCTTACTGGAACAGCCCAGTTCCCACCGATTCTCGGCGGCTGGCAGTGGGGTAATAACGCGCTGTATATGCGGGGATTCATCGAGGAAGATAGTACCAAATTCCCGACGGTGGAGACCGCAGAACTGGATCGTATTGCACGCCGGTATTTCAGTCACCCGTCCCGGCCACAGGATCAGCTGTCTTCTTATGTGGCTAATTTTTTCATTCGTCAACCTGAAGCGCCACTGAAACAATACATGGAAAAAAAATATGCTAACACCAAAGATTATGGCAACGTACAGCAATGGGGAAAAGTGGCGCCTGTATTCGATCAATATGGAAAATTCCTTATCAAAAGACATCCAATAGCTTATGCTAAATACTACTTGCTAGTGAATACAAAAAACTACTTGCTCCCACCCCTAGAGAAACTTGAAATATATAACTTGGGGACCGATGATATCTGGCCTATCGGCGCGTATTGGTTTGGCTATCACAGCCTGCAGATAAAGGCTTTTTCCAAAACTTTCCAGGGCACTTTGTTATTCATGTATACGGCAGTATTCGCCATTTTGAATCTGTATTTCATCATTGCCATATTCCTCTACATCCGGAGGAAAGTATGGAAAAAAGCCGAACGTGCCTTTAACTACACTATGCTAGTAGTAGGTTGCTTCCTGCTGTCAAACTTCGTGTTCAGCGTTTTCGCTAATATCATCGTTTTACGCTACCAGGTGTTTCCCATGATTGTTTTTTTGGCTTTTACAATGCTGCTGACAGACTACCTGGAATGGGATTTTAAAGAACGTAAGGAACATGCACGCAAAGGTATTGAAACTATGCCCTTATCGAACACTGGACAAATGGCAACAATTACATCTAATAGAACATAAATCAGCTTGAATAAAACATAGCATTAAAATAATTTGCATTAATAAGGATCCATTACCTCTGTGTATAGGCTAAGGCTTCCTGATCATTAGCAATTTCATATATACGATCGGATAGTCGGGGACTGCCACCCCGGTGGCTGTTCCCGGACCGGTCGTTATAAGAAAAATAATAACCTTATCTGCATGAAAAAAGCTATCATCATCGGAGCAGGACCTGCAGGATTAACTGCAGCTTACGAGCTCCTGAAAAGAACAGATATTTTACCCATTATCCTGGAGAAGAGCGAATACATTGGCGGAATATCCCGGACCATCGATTACAAAGGCAACCGTATGGATATGGGTCCACACCGATTCTTTTCCAAATCAGACAGGGTGATGGACTGGTGGCTGAATATAATGCCGATGCAGGAAGGAGCAGAAAAAGACGTCACTATTAACTATCAGAACAAATCACGTTCTATAACTATAGAACCATCACCTGATGTAACCAAAGGTCAAGATCTGGACAAAAGGATGCTGCTTATTCAGCGTCTGACTCGGATCTATTTTTTAAGGAGATTTTTCGCCTATCCCATTCATCTATCCATCGACACATTAAAGGCGCTGGGGCTACTGCGCACTTCTAAAATACTACTGTCTTTTCTTAAAGCAAAACTCTTTCCCCGGACTGCGAAAAGCCTTGAAGATTTTATCATCAACCAATTTGGCAGAGAGCTCTATCTCTTGTTTTTTAAAGACTATACCGAAAAGGTTTGGGGGGTTTCCTGCAATGAGATATCAGCCGATTGGGGCGCACAGCGAATCAAGGGAGTTTCTTTGGGTAAGGCCATTTCACAGGCCGTCAAAAGCCTGAATAAAGATAAAAATTCGAACCTTCGTCAAAAAGAGACGGAGACTAGCTTGATTGAACAGTTCCTCTATCCCAAGTACGGTCCTGGCTCCCTTTGGGAAGAAGTGGCCCGGAAAGTAGAGGAAATGGGAGGAAAAATTTATTTGAATCAACAAGTTCAGGATATCTATACCGTCGACAAAGAGGTTTGTTCTATCCATACTTTGAATACCAAATCTGGAGAACTTAGATTGTTCGAAGGGGATTATTTCTTTTCTTCTATGCCTGTGCAGGAATTGATTGCCGGTATGAATGAAAGGGCTCCGGAAAACGTAAAGGAAGTTGCGGCCGGATTGCAATACCGGGACTTTATCAATGTAGGTATTCTACTAAGGCATTTGTCGGCTCCCTCTAAGGACGGCACCTACAATAAATTAGATTTAAAGGATAACTGGATCTACATCCAGGAGCGGGATGTCAAAGTGGGAAGGCTGATGATCTACAATAATTGGGGAGGGGGCATGATTAAAGATCCCAACACTGTCTGGATCGGCATGGAATATTTCTGCAATAAGACGGATGATTTCTGGGCGTTGGATGATGCAACTATCCAGGGGCAAGCTATAATGGAGCTAGAAAAGATGGGACTGGGACAGGTCGACGATGTGTTGGATATCACAGTCCGGAGGATGGAGAAGACCTATCCAGCCTATTTCGGGACCTACGTCCGTTTTTCCGAGATCAGGAAATTCACCGATCAATTTACCAATCTTTTCCTCGTCGGGCGCAACGGTATGCATAAGTATAACAATGCTGACCATTCCATGTTGACAGCCATGGTGTCCGTGGATAATATTGCTGCCGGGATACTCTCCAAAGAGAATATCTGGTCTATCAACACTGAACAGGAATATCACGAAGAGAAGAAGACAGTTTCCCCGCGCACCCAAGCTGGCTCCCGGCGATCACCCACACCGGCATTTCTGCAATATATTTGGCAAAACCCATGGAATCGCGCCTATTGTATTGCTGCTTTTGCCATCTTCCTCTTACAGTTTGTCCTTTTTAAGTTCAGATATCCCTTTGCCAACTACATGCCGGATTCCTATTCGTATCTTGAAGCAGCCGTCTATAATACCGATGTAAATATGTGGCCGGTGGCATATTCAAAATTCCTGCGTCTTGCAAGTGTCTTCTCCCATTCCGATAAATTCGTGGTTGGATTACAATACTTTTTAATGCAGGCAGGCACCCTGCTTTTCATGTTCACGCTGATCTATTTCCTGCGGCCGGGGAAATTGGTAAGAAATTTTCTCCTTGGTTTTGCTCTTTTTAGCCCTATTCCCCTTTACGTAGCCAATTATATCTCAGCAGATGCCCTGTTTGTTGGCTTTAGTCTATTGTGGATAAGCGCCCTAATCTGGATCGTTTACAAGCCCCGACCCTGGTTGATCGTGCTGCAGGCATTCTTATTATTGGCTTGCTTTACCCTTCGTTACAATGCCGTCTATTACCCTGTCATCGGTGCGCTGGCATTTCTATTGTCTCCCCAAAATTGGAAATTGAAAGCCGGGGGTATCGCACTTGGCGCTGCAGTGATATTTGCTTCCTTTTGGTACACCAGCCAAAAAATGCAGGAAACCACCGGCCACCGGCAGTTTTCCGCCTTTGGCGGTTGGCAAATGGCTAATAATGCCCTTTACATGTATGAGCACATTGCCCCACCGGATAGGGGACCCGTTCCCTTGCGCTTTGCCAAACTGGAGATCATGGTGCGCCAACACATGGATACGTTAAAAAGGGTAAAACTTACGCGTGAAGATTCAGCCAGTTCATTTTTTTACTTGTGGAATAGCCGTGGTCCCCTAATGCATTACCTGGAGAAGGAATGGGCGAAAGATAGCACGACTCCTTATTTCAAACGCTGGGCAGCCGAGGGCCCCCTATATAAAGACTATGCCCTTTATCTTATCCAGAAATATCCTCTATCTTTTTTTCAGACTTTTCTCCTCCCAAATGCTATAAAATTTGCAGTGCCTCCCTCCGAATTCCTGGGCACTTACAATATGGGGTCCGACAGCGTAAGTAATCTTGCGAAAGGTTGGTTCAATTATAAGAGTTTAAAAGTGACGAATCACAATAATAAGTCAAGCTCTATTAAATTGATTGAGTGGTATCCAGTCTTTGCCGCCTTGATTAACTTGTTGTTGCTCATCAACTTGGTTGGATTACTAGTATTAGGGGGCCTCCGAAAAGCCACAGGGCTACCGAAGGTTCTGATATTGATCGTATCGCTCTGGCTGTTAAATGTGGGATTCAGCATATTTGCATCGCCTATTGTATTGAGGTACCAGGTATTTCCTGTCATAATGACACTGTGTATAGCGTTGTTGGCAGGCGACGCCATTTACAAACCAAGTCCTGTCAAAGCACAAAAAAATTTTCCATGAAAAAATCTGTAATTGTCGATGCCATTTCCTGCCTATTCATCATCCTCTTCCTGTACACAGGTATTTATAAACTATTGGATTTACATCAATTCCTTTGGGCCCTTAGAAAGTCGCCTTTACTGGAAAACTTATATAAACCGGTAGGTTATGCTTTGCCGCCAATAGAGGTGATTGTAGGGTTGCTCTTGCTCATTCCCTTTTTTACTGACAAACCGCGGCTTCGCACATGGGGATTGTATGGATCGGCGAGCATGATGCTGATATTTACGATCTATATTACTTATATGGTTGAATTCCGGACGGACCGCCCCTGTACCTGCGGAGGTATCATTTCACAGATGAATTGGCATCAACATATGTATTTCAATACAGTATTTACATGTCTGGCTTTTCTAGGTATCTGGCTGAATAAGCCAAAAATACAAATGGATAAAAAGGGAATCATAATTGCCTAACCTGATAATTATTAATTGAAAAACACGATAATTATAGCTCTATTAATATTGGTAGCCTGCAAACAAGCGAAAAGGGAAGGTCAGGTACTGCCTGATTTCGATCTACTGTTGGTAGACAGTGTGACGAAATTAAACACGGCTTCAATCCCCGAAGGGCATCCTGTTGTCTTGCTATATTTTAGTCCTGATTGCGAACATTGTCAAAAAGAGACAGAGGGTATTTTAAAAAAAATGGACTCCCTACAGCACGTGCAATTTTACTTCATAACCAATGACTCTTTAGTTCGACTTCAAGTTTATAATTATATGTATAAACTCTATAAATATCCCAACATTACCCTGGGAAGAGATTATAAATATTTCTTTCCGGCTCATTTTAAAGACGCCGCTCCCCCCACAATGGTGATCTATGACAAGGATAAAATGCTGGTCACAATAATCAAAGGAGAAATTGATTCTAGCCAGATCATGTCATCAATATCTAATATTAATACCTATTGAGATGGAAAACCAGGCGCTTGCTTCCACTATGACGGACTTTTCCGAAATATTACAAATCCGTGGTTTGGATTTTTTTCCATCGACGTATTATTGGCAGGTAGGTAAGATTACACGTACACAGGGATGGATCCTTCATTTGTCTGTGGGAAATTGGAGGATACTCGAATTGTTAGAAACAGTGATCCCATTGCTGATGAAGAGCAATACAACCTTTAAAATTGTCCGGGACGAGTTGACTTCATCATATTTACTAGAGGGGGGCCTGGGCTATACCCAGATTGGAAAAATTGTCGGCATTTATCCGGATACAGACGAGGAAGCAAATAACCTGGCCCAGCAATTAATAATATTGACAAAGAGCTTTCAAGGACCTGCTATTCCAACAGACCGCCATTTGGGTGGCGTCGTATATACACGATATGGATCCTTTAATCCTGTGCTGGTCAATAATCAAAAGAACGAACCTATACCGCATATATATGACCACCGCGGCCAATTGGTGGCTGACCCCTATTCCATTCCCTTTGTTCTGCCGCAAGGTGTAAAATGGCCCTTTTCGGATATTGTGGAACCTATTCCCCCAGCGCGCAACAAATTGTTAAATTATGCTTATTTTCCCCTTACTACTATTAAGCTCGATGCAAAAGGAAATGTAATAAGAGCTCTTTATTTTAAAAAATTATGGAAGATACGTTCTTGCTTGATCAAACAGGGTCGTCACCATATGTTTTCAGATGCAGCGGGCAGGGACATACAAGACCGGCTTGCATGGCAATATGAATTATATCAAGCATTGCATGCGGATATACCAATGCCAGAAGTATTCGATCTTTTTACTGAACATGGTGATAGTTATCTTGCCATGGCTTACATTAAAGGGCAATCATTGCGGGCATGGATTGATGCAATTTACTGCGGGAAATCCTGGCAGAGCTTAGCGATTTCGTCACGTCTGCAATTGATCGACCGACTCCTGGAAATACTGTACATCGTCGGACGAATGCATGAAAGAGGATATGTCCATAGGGATATTACCTCCATGAACTTTCTTATCGACCAAAAAGGAAAGATTTGGTTGATCGACTTGGAATTGACTTGGTCCATGATCAATAAAGTCCCCAACCCCCCATTTGCGCAAGGGACTTCCGGTTTCATGTCTCCCGAGCAGCAGGCCGTCAAAATGCCACCTACAACAAAAGAGGACATCTACGGATTGGGCGCCCTTGCAACAGAATTTTTAACCAATTTGTATCCATTTAAGTTGGATCAGGCATCCCCACGTAATTTGCAGGAAATATTACTCTTTTTCACCGGAGACAACGAAATTGCTAAATTAATCAGCATTTCCCAGTCGGCTGATCCATACCAACGGCCTTCATTGGATGAATTGCGAAATGCATTAGAAAAGTATCGGGCCGCACTGCTCCAAATGAAAATTTCAGACATCTCACCGTTTATTCATTCAGTATCCTCTGCTCAATTGGATCGGACCATTGTAGCAGGTCTAATTGGACTTGCTCACCCGGATGTAGCCATCCCCCAATTAGGATGGTGTTCTATGCGCCAAAGAAAGGAGAACCATATCGGCAATCAACAGATTGAAATGGCTATTTACGAAGGGTGGCACACCGGCATCGCGGGGCCTTTGTGGACAGTTTCAAGAGCAAAAATGTTCGGTTTCGATATAAAAAGTTGCATGGGAATATATCATTGTAGCTGGCAATACATCCATACTCACTGCTTTGAAAATTCGGCTTGGTCCGATAGAAGTCTCTATACTGGACTGGCAGGTATTGCGATGGCGCTTGTCGAAGGTTTGAATAGTGGATTGCTGCAACCATCGCCCGAAGCTTTTTGTCGTCTGGAAGTTTGCTTTGCTAAAGAGGCAAATGAACTTAGCCTCTCACGAGGGACGGCAGGCCAGGGGATGGCTCTTTTATGTGCGGCAGATTGGATGGAAGCCCCCCTGCATGAAAAGCTCTTAGCATCGTATGTCCAGAACATAATGAAGAACCAGTTTCCGGATGGTTCCTGGGACACGGGGCTTTCTCCAGGAAAAAGAAAAGATACAATAATTGGCCTGGACAAAGGTGTTGCTGGTATAATCTGGTTCCTGTTAGCCTACCTGGAAAAATATCCCAGCGAGGCAGTCACAATGTCTGTTGAAAAAGCGTTGCAATGGCTGCTGTATCATGCAAAGAAAAAGGGGAATAGTTACAACTGGACAATGAGCACTGCAACCGAGAGCGAAAATAATTGGTCAATCGGGTATGGCAGATTGGGGATTCTACTCGTGTTTATCAAGGCTTATGGCATATTAAAGAATCCTTTATACGGCGAGATTGTTCGGAATAGTCTTTTATCATTGCCTGCACGGCCGGTATATATGGATTTCACCCTGGATGACGGCCTCGCCGGGCTGGGAGAAGTCTATCTGGAAGCCGCAGCCGTATTGGAAGATCCTACCTGGAAGGAGCGCGCCAATTGGATTGCAGGGGTTTTGTCGCATTGTATGAGAAGTCATGAAAGAGAAGGAGGGTTCTGGTTAACAACCACTTCCGAATTTCCAACCGTAGACCTATTTACGGGAAATTGCGGCATACTCCATTTCCTCATCCGCAGCAATACAAATAAAAGATATAGCCATCCTTTATGGCCTTCATAATTTTTGTCATGACAACACTCGCCAAGAGTAAATGCCCGCTTGCTCTAGGTGACGTAAAAAAAGCAGGCAACTTTTATTCATCTAAAGTTTTTATTGCTTTTTGAATCAAAAAGCATTCAATTTTATGAAACGTTCAAGGATTTTTTTAGGTGCTACTACCGCCTTGTTAGCCATTGCTGGTATAGCTGCTGCCAAAGCACATCGCATTGACCCGAAAACAAACTGGTATTACACAAAGATTGTAGGCGGAAATGCCATATGTACTAAACAGCTACTTACATCTTGTGTAAATCAACCACAAGGTGTCTCGTGTCTATATATAACTCTAGGTACTAATCATGCCTCATTTGGAGTATATACACGTGGAAATACTACTAGTAATTTCCCTTGTGCAGTTAGGGCAAAATATAATATCCAATAGGATATAGCAAGAAAAAAGATCATCCCGGTAACATGTTTGTTGGGATGATCTTTATCCCTTAAGTCTATGGACAAATATTTTCCGGATTTCATTCAGGATAACGATCCTGCATGGCTGGGAGAAGTCTATCTGGAAGCCGCAGCTATATTGAAAGATCCCACTTGGGAAGAACGCGTCAATTGGATTGCAGAGTCTTGTCACACTGTATGAAAAGGCATGAAAGAGAAGGAGGGTTCTAGTTAACAACCACTTCCGAAGTCCCAACCGTAGACCTGTTTACAGGAAATTGCGGCATACTCCTTTTCCTCACCCTAAACAATACTGATAAAAGATATAGTCATCATTTGTGGTCTTTCTGATTTGTCATGGCAACATTCGCTAGGAGTAGATGCCCGCTTGCTCTTAGCGACTTAAACATAGCAGGCAACTTTTATTCACCTAAAGTTTTTATTGCTTTTTGAATCAAAAAGCATTCAATTTTATGAAACGTTCAAGGATTTTTTTAGGTGCTACTACCGCCTTGTTAGCCATTGCTGGTATAGCTGCTGCTAAAGCACATCGCCTTGACCCGAAAACAAACTGGTATTATACAAAGATCATAGGTGGAAATGCCATATGTACCAAACCGCTACTTACATCTTGTGCAAATCAACTAATAGGTGCCTCATGTTTATATAGAACTCTAGGTGTTAATCATGCATCATTCGGAGTATATACTCGTGGAAGCAATGGTAGTCTTTTCCCCTGTGCAGTTAGGGCAAAATATCCTCAGGAGTAGGATATAGTAAAAAAAGAATATCCCAGCAACATGCTTGTTGGGATATTCTTTTACTTAAACATTGGACAAATAGTTTTTGAATAAGACAATTGCGCAATTGTCTCGCTATGGCTTCCTCCCCTGTCCATCCAATTCTAGACCATGGTCAACTCCATTCTCGGTCTTTGTCGCTTCTTCCGTCATCCATTTTGGCGCAGGTGCTCCCTTCAAGTAATGATCAAAGAATTGTGTCAACCGTATTGTATAGTCAAGAATGTTTTCTGGCTTTACAAGCGAATGACGCTCGCCTTCGTATTGAAGCATCCAGGCCCTTTTTCTCAGACGACGTAGCGCCGTGAACAGCTCCACTCCCTGCGACCAAGGTACCGCGCCGTCTTCTTTGTTATGCAGGATCAGCAAGGGTGTCGTTACCTTGTCCGCCTGCATAATAGGGGAGTTCTCCACATATAGGTCTGGTCGCTGCCATAACGTAACCCCCATCCTGGATTGGGAAACTTCGTAGAGCTGTTGAGTACTGAAACCTACACCATTTACGCCGTTCAATCCATTATAGCCAGCGATAAAATCCGTAGGGCCTGCCCCTTCAGCCGCCGCCGCAAACAAATGGCTGTGCGTCACCACATAGTTGGTCTCATATCCCCCCCAGCTGTGTCCCGCCAATCCCATCCTGTTGCTATCCACATACGGCCGTTTTGACAGATATTCCGCCGCAGAGACGATCGATGCAAGCGCACTTTCCCCCGGATGCCCCATCTGGTAGTGGATGTCCGGCATGAAAACCAGGTAGCCGCGGCTTACAAAATAGGGCACATTGATATTAGTAGATTTAGCTAAGGATGGCTTGATAAATGTGAAAGGAACATGAGAAGACATTTGATAATAATTGAACAATATTGGATACCGCCGGCTGGTATCCATATCCTTTGGTTTATACAATATCCCTTGGCAGATTGCTCCATTTGGCAGCTCCCAGCTCACTAATTCACTCACGTACCAATTATACTGGCTGGGCGGTCCAATGCTTCGTACACAGGTCGGCGCCCTAGTCCCCTGCTTTATATATACTCCTCCCTGCTCTAATGCACTGGAGCGTATGATTACCCACGAATCGCTGGCCCTTGCTTTTCCCAGCGTTCCCCAGTCATACGGCCCCATGAATAATGGCTCTGGTCTCTTTCCTACTCCCTTCTGGTAATAACCACTCTCTTTTGTATCGGTATTCAAAGCATTGAGTACCCATTCTGTTTCGCCGGATAAGGCAATCATAGCTTTACTGGGACCGTCCAATTCAAATACCACACGGTGCTTACGGCCATAGCCATGTGTCATATTCTGCGGTGCGCGCATTCCCGAGGGGTCCAGCTTCCAGATGTCATAGCTGTCATAGACAAGCACCATGTTACCCCCTTCTGTCCACCCCGCAATTCCCCGCGGACTTGGGTCCACCCCAAAAAATGGGTTAGGGCTATTAAAATACTGATAAGCGGCCTGATTCCGCCAAGATAGGCCCATTCCTTTAGTCAATTTCCGGATTTTCCCGTCTACCGTCCCATAACTGCAATACTCATCGTGCGCAGGATCATAGTACACTACGTAGTCCTCCTTCGGCGATAGCTCTATTACCGGGTCTATGTACCGGAGATCAACCTGCAACCGCCGCCGGCCGCCATCCTTCAATGATATCAGGTCAACCTCGGGACCTGCAGACTGCTGCCAATAATCTTCTCCAAAAACAGAACCATGATTATTAAGCAAGATAATAAATCGGTTCCCCTCTCGGAAACGCGTTTCCCCCACACTATCGACCAGCAACACCCTCCTGTCCCCAAGGTTCAGCACGGCTTCATGTGCATACTCTGACCTAAAAGTCAACGTTCGCGCCGATGGCAATATTTTATCCCGGTAATGCCACACAGCTACTTTAGCACCGCCCGCCGATATAGTCTGCTCAGTCTTTTTCTGTGCTGTAATATAGAATAGCACCTGCTTTCCATCTCCGCTGAATCTAGCTCCCCCGATATCATACTTTCCTTCAAGTCCCGAGATGTCCGAGCTGATAAGTGATGCCATAGACTCCATCCCTTCCCTGTAATACCAGACCGTATCGCGTATTTGCAATAGCAGTTGCTGCCCTAACCTGTCGATTTGGTAGTTATCCGATATTAAACGGTGCATCCCAATTAGCCGCTCTTTTCTTGTCCCCGTGGAATACCAATGGAACTGGAACAAGCTATCCTCTCCTTGTACTGCAACTGTGGTGTAAAGCACCTCACCACCCGGTCTCAGTGTCGTATATAACGCATCTTTCGCTTCCTTCCGTCGGATCAAATGGACCTTATAGTCTGTTAGATCCATCCACTGCAAGCTATATAAAATACCATTGGCCACCTCCTCCTTCGACGTCCATAATAAAATTTTCCGATTTGTATCTAGCCAAAAATTTACGCATCCCCGCAGTCTTTCCTCCTTGCCGTTACTCATCTCACGTAATACAAGATCTTGTACATCTCCGCGCTGCCTGTAAATTAGCAAACAGGACTTTTTCCTCTCCATTAGTTGATAACTGTTGATTTGGGGCAAAAACGTCCTTTCCCCCCCTAGCCGCAATAAGCACAGGCTATCCCCCTGCCTAAAGACCAACCACCGGCTGTCTGGGGTGATGTCTCCCCCAGATACACCTTTGATCGCCCGTTTCCATCCGCCATCAACGGCCTCTACATTCAGGGTGACGCTACCCACTGGCTCATTAACTACCGTATATAACACATAATGTCCGTCCGCGCTTAGCGAAACATTATCCCCGATGCCCGGCCAATTGTCACTCTCACGCACCACAGTCGTATCAATAATCCCTCTGTCTAGGTGGGACATGGTAGCAGTCTGGGTTAGGCCACAATAGCTCATCAATACCCAATTTATCAAAAACCATAACTTTTTGCGATTTCTTTTCATATATCGCCCAATTATTTTCTCCATAAGGTACATCCAATTAATGCATCCAAACTGCATGATCAATACTTTTCCTTCAATGGTAAAAGCTCTTTAATCCTACTATTATTTAGGATTGCGTACGACGATCACCTGCATGCTTTTTTCCGTAGCAATTAGATCGAGGCCATTTGCACGCAATGCTTTTTTCAGATCGTTTACATCACTCAAGATACAGTTCTCGCAATCCAGATTTATATCCACATTACCCTTAATGCCAGTGCTGTCAAAAATGAAATAATTGTCATTTAACCGCCTGATCATTTTAAACACACCTTCCCATCCTACATTACTGGCGTGATAATTAAGACCATAAATACCCTCATGCTTCAAAAGACCTCCTTTTGCCTTTAGCTTCTTTCTCCCTTCCTCTGTCGCGATTACCGACCAGCAAGGGCACTTACGCGTTTCGACCGAAGCTGTAAATCCAAAACAATTTTTTAAATCTATCTGCATTGTTTCCTGCACCTTCGTCACTGTTGCTTGCTGCCGTGGTAAATTGACAGAGTAACAAAACACATTTTCTCCAGTCTTATAATTAGGTGAAAACAAAGAACTATCAGTTAATTCCAAGACCAGACGGTTATAGCAATCGCCGTAATACTCCTCGTTAACATAAGGAGTACCAAAATAGGCATAGAAATACAGCTCGATTAGATTAGCACCCAACACAAAAAAAGCCGTCGGGTTGATTCCGTTTAGCGTCGCTCTAATGCTACTATTATCAACCCCTGTGTTAATTCCTGGCTTCCAACGGGTCAGTATCGACCGAAATAGAAAATCCGAATCGACCGCTCCGTTACCATACATGGCGAATGGCTTTTCAAAATCGAAAGGAATAAGTTTATTGGCATGCATGTCTGTATTTTCCGCATCCGGCGCTTCATGCATTCGGTACGATCTTGCCAGCGTGGGGCGATTTCCCGCCAAAAATGATCTCATTTCGTTCAAGTGCAGAGTAGAAGTAAGACATTGAACAATTCCTTTATCATCTATTAGGACCGTTTTGGGTGTTACTAAATAGTCAAATCGACGGGCAAGATTTGAATCAAAGGCGCAGGGCATCAATAAGTTTTCCTTAGCCCTATATCTCGCATATATCTGTTCGATCTGCCTTTGCGGGTCTTCTATAGCAACCATCATTACTTGTACTTTATCCCCTAATTCTTGTTGTATTTCGTTGATATGTGGGAAACTGGCAATGCAAGCGCCACAACTCTTACTCCAAAAATCGAGCAACAACCATTTGCCACGAAAATCTGCAAGCGAAGCTTTATTTTTAGAATAATACTGGATATTCTGTATGACAAAATCAGGGCAAGGTTTTCCAACTTCTGGATAAGCAAGCTGGCTATTATCTTTTTGGGCTGTACAAATAAAACCAATTCCCAATAGAATGATTAGGAAAAGCAATTTTTCCATTTGAAGTTTTAGATAAAAACACCTAAATCTCTACTTAGTATGGCCTTTCTAAGGAAATTTCAATTTATATGAAAGCTAATCGGAAAAAAAACCTAGATTTTACAAGGAGCTCCCTCGAAAAAAGTATTCTAGCATTGTTTACCCATTGCTCAAACTAAGCATCGAAAAATTCGAAATATTTTTTGATAATAAAAATAAGTTATTGGGAGTATACTGGGGGCTACTATTATTGTCGGCTCCCTTATCTCCGGCCAGAAGAATTAGAGTTACCAATTGAATGTTGAAGACATACCATTTTTAGGACAGCGGTTTTCTAAGATTTCGTCCATCTTGAGGTCGTCCCCAATATCGGACATGGCTAAGGTAGAAGATTCGGGCTGTTTTTAAACATCTTCAGGGCTTCATTCGGCGTCATTCCATTCAGGGTAGAATGGGGCCGAAGATTGTTATATTCTGTTCTCCATCTCTCTATTTTTTCTACCGCATCTTCCAGCGAAAGAAACCAATTTGTGTTCAGGCATTCATCCCGGAAGCTACCGTTAAACGACTCGATAAACGGATTATCAGTTGGTTTTCCGGGCCTTGAGAAATCCAAAATTACGTTATTTTCATACGCCCATCGGTCCAATTCTTTCGAAGCAAATTCCGACCCATTATCCACCTGTAACCTCTTAGGAACTATCTGACGGGTGGATCTCAGCTCTTCCAGAACAGACACCACATCCCCTGCTTTTAAGGACTGACCAGGACGAATAACCAGGCATTCACGGCTATAGTTATCGACTATAATTAACGCCCTGAATTTCCGTCCGTCAAAGAGCTGGTCGGCAACAAAATCCATCGAGCAAACTTGATAAGGACTGGTTATCCCTGGTCGTTCCAGCCGATGAGCCGCCGCTCTATTTCTGCGCGGTCGTTTACTGCGTAGGTTGAGCCCTTCTTCGCAATAGATCCGATGTATCCGCTTCCAATTGTCCTTCCATCCTTCCCTTCGTAAAAGGATGTAGATTCTTTCTGCTCCATATCTGACCCTGCTGGCGGCAATCTAATTGATCCGTTTGCGGACCGGTCTATCGTCTCTTCTATGGGGCTTGTAATACCAGAGCGATCTTGCCAGCAGAACTACCTTACATGCCCGTTTTGTCGGAACCCTGTAGCTGTCGATCAGATGCCTGGCAAGCTGCCGTCGCTGCCTGGCTCTTAGAGCTTTTTTTTTAACACGTTCTGCAGCATCTGTTTATCCAGGCTAAGGTCCGCTACGATCTGCTTCAACTTCGCATTTTCTTCTTCCAGCTGCCGCAGGCGTCGTTACTCACCCACACCCAAACCTCCAAACTTCTTCTTCCAATTGTAAAAAGTCGCCTCGCTGATCCCCATCTTCCGGCAAATCTCTTGCACGTTGACGCCTGTTTCTGATTGCTGCAGCGCAAACACGATCTGTGCTTCGGTAAATTTTGACTTCTTCATGAGCAAATTTTCATTTTTTAAGTTATGAAATTTTCCCCGTTTCTCTACTTTACCGAGTCCGATTTATCGGGAGGAGGTCAGAGGAACTCTTCGCAGCGTTTGCGGATTTTGGGAGGTCGTCTTCATGGACTACCTCATCGCTCTGCACATAGAAGAGCTAGTCCCCTTGTAGGAATTCTTGGCGATGTCCGTTTGATGGGCATGTTCCATGCCTCGAGGATATTTCTCCAGGCCCCACACGGTGTGGATGATCTTGATCTTGTCGCTGCCGATGCTTTGGATCTCTTCAAAAGTGCGATCGTCCGGATCGCTGACGCCCAATGGCTCAACAAATTCGTCTACAAGAGGTAGAATGGATGCGATCGCCTGCTTAACGGGGTAGTAGTATTTGGTGGCGTTGCGCACCATGGTAAATCCACTGGTAGTCATTGTCCAATTTTTAAGGTCAGTTGTTAATTATATGTTATACATGCAAAAGTTGTGCACAGTTGTTTAGCTCGAATCAAGAGGAGATTAAAGCAGGCAAATTGTTGAATGTTACTGGTGAATTGTCCGGATCAACGTAAAATGTATGATCGAATTTGCCCTGCTGTTTTCACGAGCATTTTTCATAACAGGAAGGGTAGAAATCCTATGTGGAGAGCGGCTATTTGATATTATTTTAGTATAGCTATGGGGGCTTTAAAGTTTATCCTATTACCAACGTTAAAATCCGTCGCTATGAAGAAAACCATACTTATCAACCTGCCGATTATCCTGGCTTATTACCTGTTCCTGCAATTGTTGGTAGCTGTCTTTATAAGAGGGTGATGGTGTCTTATACGGAAATATGAGTACCTCCTGCATTCCCGAACAAGAGATTCTGACCGAAATAGATGATGTTATTTCGCTGCCGGTAGCCACTGAGTGTTTTCAGTAGCTCCTTACCTTTTTCTCCCGTGCTGAGGTCGATGGTAGGAATGATACATCCGGTACAAAGCTTTACTCAGTAAAATATTACCCCACAATACTAAGGGCCGTCATTTCATCTTCCTGAAAGAGGGTACCTCCGGTAAAAATAATGTTCGGTCTGAAGCGTTCCATGGTGATGGGCTGGGGCAGCCGGCTGTTCAGAACATCGAGGGAAGACTGGCCAATAAATAATAAAGGACATCCATCCGAAAAACTAATGATCTCTTTGCCTTGTGCATAGTTAGGGTCTACTTTTCTCTGGCTGCTTTCCGGCGTATACACCAGCCGACGGGGCTGGGACGGCATACGGGAGAACCATTCATCGGCAATTTTATCCACATATTGGGCTTCGCAGGCATCATCCCAGACCGTGACGGTGCAGGAGTCGCCAGTTGGGGTAAATGGGATTTAGTTCGAATCTTCTGTATGTCGATGGTGAATGGAGAGATCGTATTCATTAAGTTGGATTTGCAGGAGGGCCATTTTAGGTAATTCCCGCTGGGTGAGAAATCGGTTCTGGGTCCTACCAGCATCCAGTGCCGATCATAAGCAAGCCCTTGGTCCGTAACCATAGCTGATTTGAGAGAAATTCCTCAAAGAGATTTGATAGGAGAAGTTTATAAATCACTGACAGTTAACATAATAAAAATAAAAGTTTCAAAGGAGCCGCCTGCTTTCCTATGTTCGCTCTGGCAATTGCTTATGCCGCAAATTGTCTTTCTTCATAAAAGGACCACATCTAAGAAAGATTTCCGGCACATTGGCACCTTAAAGTCCTCTAACAACCAAATCACGGGCGTCAAAGGGTGCCATGGAAGAGTCAAAAAGGACGGAATTTTCATCTTTCAGCCTAGTCGTAATAGTAAATAGATATTGATTATCAATTGCTTGCGCTAAGCCGCAGTTGATATCTAAACGACATATTTTTTGATGTCCCTTCCCTTCCTAAATATGGGGTCAGAAAAAATAATAAAAAATTGAGTTTCTCCTTCAAACCCCCATGCGCGCTTTCCTTTTAACGCTCAATGGCATTTAACAGTTATAGAATATCTCCTATCCTGAAGTTTCTTCTATAAATCAATATCATCGTTGCAAAGGGAAGGCTTGATTATCCTTGAGTTAGGTAAATCATATAAGTGTGCTTGTAATTTTAATTCATCCCTCGCTAGGTAGCGATGTGTGCATTTGTCTATAACTGTAACGAACACTTTACGAGGATATCTACAAGATCAGGGACGTAATGGCTTGTCTTCAAATTTGTGGAACGGGAAGATTTGTTGAATCTTTTCAGTAAGTTTCCTTCATTAATGTTCTCTATCTGAATAGTACTTTTGGAGCATATGTTTGTTTTCTTATTAACACAATTAAGAATTACTGGAGAATTAGATTGCATGGTATTTTGAGTAAACAACGTGTTGTTGTTTTGATATATTACAGATTAGTATGAATCGAAGTCCAAAGAAGCCTCCCGCACTGAATTTTCCTTGCAGTGAAAGATAGTAATTTAATAGTGAGAATATAATTATGGGCTTACAATCTAACTATTAATTAGCCGTATTTACATTAAGTAGACAATGCGAGACGAGATTTTTTTTATGAAAAAAATAAAATACTGATCTAGTGAAATTGTTATTAATACTAATAAGTTTGTTGGTTTGCGGGTTTTTATCGGCTCAAAGGCCTTCAATTGACACTTCCATACTTGATAAGTGGCCGTCAGTAGGGAATCCTTATATCACTGCTAACGGTCAGTATGTAATGTATGAACTTGAGAATGTGCCGAAATGGAGTTGTACTTTGGAAATACGGTCAACTTTTGGAAAGTGGAGAAAAATGATCGAAGGTGTAAAAGACGCCCAATTTTCGGGAGATGGGGAATGGCTATTGTATAGAAGTGGTCATGACAGCCTTTGTCTGCTTGTCCTTGGTAGAGAAGAGAGTATATGGTTCACCCATGTACGTACATATAACTTATTGGAAGATAAAGGGGGAAGCAGGCTTCTATGCTATATTTCGGATTCTGACAAGCCAGGTAAGTTAGTATTGAGGGACTTATCGAGTGCTCATGAACAAAGTTGGGAAAATGTAGTACAATATTCATTGTCCCCTGGGAATAAAAGAATGGTATGGGAAGAGATGGTAGAAGCAAATGAAAAGGAGCATCGCTTTCATGTAGCGGAGCTAGCAGGGAAGAAAGAAGATGTGATCTGGAAAAGTCAGGAAGAGAAAGTGGGTGATTTCCTATTTGATATTTCAGGAAACGTGTTGGTATGGCGGAGTTGTGGAAAGGATACAGGGAATAAAATTACTACTCTTCACTGGTTAGATATGAAAAAAAGAAATGATATTGTAATCTGGCAGGGTTCTCAATCTATTACGAGCCAATGTATGGATCGGGAAGGAAAGCAGTTTGCTTTTGTTGTATCGATGCCATCCGACGATATTTCTTTAAATACCATTTGGTACTTCACGCCTGGACTGAGTAAAGCTCAAGTTTCAGTAAACAGTGAAAGCGTGGGGTTAGGAAAAAAATTGCAAATAGGAGCTGCCGGAATAAGATTTAGTAAGAATGGAGAGTTTATGTTTTTTAATTTGGATTCACTAACTGAACATTCCGCAGCTAATAATGGCTCTGACATTGAAGTTTGGAGCTATCGAGACGCCAAATTGCAGTCTGAACAACTTGCCGACGAATTGAATACTTGGACATTTAAGGCAGTTATGAATATCCGTAGTGGAAAAGTCATACGATTAGAGGATCGGAACAAAGTATTGATGACGCAGTCCGACGAAGCTCTAAGTCAAATGGTAATTGTTACGCTTAGAGATAAAGATGATGAAATTCCTTGGTGGAATATATGGTCATGGGCAGGCATTTATGTACAACCTAAACCGTATTGGTTGGTCTCCTTGCATGACGGGTCTTTTAAATTGGTTGATAAGTTAACATATGATGAGAGGTGCATCTTTATTTCACCATCCGAAAATTACATCATCTATTATAAATCAAGAGAGAAAAGTTATTTCAGTTATGAAATAAAAACTAGAAGTATTCGAAATATATCTCAATTTGTTTCTACTCAATGGGAGAATGAATATCATACTTGGGGTGATTCATCTATTCTCGGCATATGTGGATGGCTAAGAGATGATAAAGGCGTATTAATCTATGATAATTATGACATTTGGTTGTTAGACCCGTCTGGTAAATCACTTCCAGTCAATATGACAAATGCTTATGGCAAAGCACATAATATTAAGTTGAGATTAGTGTTGGAAGATGAAGCTATGAAAGGGTTTAATATCCAAACTAATTTTTTGTTGACTGCATTTAATGCGGAAAATAAGTATAATGGATTTTATCGTATGGCAGGCATTAATTGCAACCCCGTTTTGCTGACGATGGGACCTTATCTTTGGTATCGTACATCAACGCAAGTTCCGGACGCGTTTGATGCATTTAGCAATGGAATGCGCCCTTTAAAGGCAGTTAATAAAAATATATGGATGATTAGACGCGAGTCGCCGAGTCAGGCACCTAATTATTTTGTTACTCGAGATTTCATACATTTCAGGCAAGTTAGCAAAATGGAACCTGAAAAAAATTATAATTGGTTGACTACTGAACTAATCAATTATAGACAGCTTGATGGCTCAAGTACGCAAGGAATTCTCTATAAACCGACTAATTTCAACCCTAATAAAAGGTATCCAGTAATCCTCCAATTTTATGAAAGATTTAGCTTTCGAATGTTTGAATATCCTTTTCCTCGACTCACTACTGGCAGGATAAACATCCCATGGATTGTTAGTCAAGATTATTTGGTATTCACACCGGATATTCATTTCACTCGTGCTTCTATTTCAGGCCAAGTACCAGGTGAGGCGGCTTACAATTCCGTCGTAGCGGGGGCTCAATATCTAGCAAAACTACCTTATGTGGATAGTCAACGAATAGGCATACAGGGCCATAGTTTTGGAGGCGGAGAAACCAACTGGATAATAGCTAATACTGGTTTGTTTGCTGCAGCTTGCGGGGCTAGCGGTACTATTTGTGATGAGATCAGCGCTTATTTAAGCTTAATAGATCTGAATGGTAAATTGGGTGGAGAATTTAGGTCAAAACATGCAGAGATATACCATGATCGAATCGGCGCAACCTTATGGGAACGACCAGATTTGTATATTAAAGCATCTCCAGTATTGAGAGCTAATTTAATCATGACTCCATTGTTGATTATGGATAATAGGGCTGATATTTATTGGAGGCAAGGCATGGAAATGTACTTAGCTCTGCGACGGCTAGGTAGAAAATGCTGGTTGCTCCAATATAACAACGGGGGACACGTGGTACAAGGTATAGATGCCGTTGATTTTACTATTAGGGTTACTCAATTTTTTGATCATTACCTTAAAGGGGCACCAGCCCCGAAGTGGATGACCGAAGGAGTCCCCTACTCAAAAAAAGGGATAGACAGCGGGCTAGAGCTGGATCTATCGGGACGGAAACCTTAAGGATTGATTATTGAGCCATATTAACCTCCCCGACAGTCTCTGCTCAAGTTTTGGTCATAATGGACTCACATATATGCTTGATCAATGTATACATCCGGCCAAGTACTGCATCGACCCCTTATAAACTGGACGGTTTTCTAAAGGTAGTTTAGTAGTTTTCATTTTCAAAGGGATCGGATTATATTTTTGAACACGTGGTCCGGCGTTTGCCTTTTTAATGAACCATGCCTTCTTTTCCGGTTATACCATTCGTAATATCGGTCAAGGACCATTTGGGCATGATAAATGGAATCAAATTTCATACCGGTCGATCACTTCCCGTTGCAGGTTGGAGTGAAACGCCTCTGAGGTCCAGCCTTTTAGGGGGTCAGTGCACATCCAAGACTAGAGTTACATTGTTTGCGAAAGTTGAAGAGTTAATAAAGGATTGGGGTAACAAAAAGTAAATATTTAGCCGCAGAATGTATACTACATCTAACGAGCTAAATAAAGGGTGGCGCTTCGCCTACTCTTACTTCAGCCTATAATTCTTAAAGCTAAACAACTGCCTGCCCCCCAATAAATGCTGCTCGATAAAGGTCAGCACCCGGTATTTCATCTTTTCATGCTTGTGCTTATAGACAGGCTTACCCCCTTTGCGCGCCTCCTCCAAAAGTTTTTGCTGACGTTCCAGCGTGTCGCTCCAATTGAATAGCCGGATACGCTCCTGCATGACGGCCGGATGGGTGCCCTTGAATTTTGTCAGCAGGCTGATGTCGCCAAAGTTGAATTCCGGCTTTTCCTGCTTGAACTGGGCCTCTGCCTGGTCCTGACCCCGGTGAATGACTTCCATGGCCTTTCGTTTGTTCTGCATGTATTGCGGAGGACGCACCCAGCCGTAGTGGTTGATATAGGCGTCGACGCGGGCGACCTTTAGTTTATAAGTACCTTTCTGTTGCCTGTAATGGATGCCGTCGAAGTTCGGGATGCGCCGGAATGATTGGGCCGACTCCCAGGAGTGAATATCCGGGTCATTGCGGACAATACGGATCTCGTTGGCATACCAGGCATGACTCGTAATATAATGGTCGTAGTCGCCCCAGAAATGCCTGTATTTGAAGAGCAGACCTTCGACGGATTTGTCATGGAGCAGCTCTTCACAACGCTGCCGGATCTTGGGGAGATCATCCTCATGCACCACCTCATCACTCTGCACATAGAAGAGCCAGTCGCCCTTACATGCGTTCTTGGCAATGTCCGTTTGATGGGCATGTTCCATGCCCCGGGGGTATTTGCCCAGGTCCCAGACGGTATGGATGATCTTTATTTTGGGGCTGCCGATGCTTTGGATCTCTTCAAAAGTGCGATCGTCGGGATCGCTGGCGCCCAGGGCCACTACAAATTCGTCTACAAGGGGCAGAATGGATGCGATTGCCTGCTTAATGGGATAATAGTATTTGGTACCATTGCGCACCATGGTAAATCCGCTGATAGTCATTGTCCAATTTTTTAGGTCAGTTGTTAATTACATGTTATACATGCAAAAGTTGTGCACAGTTGTTTGGCCCAAATTAAGAGGAGATTAAAGCAGGTAAATGGTTGAATGTTACCGGTGAATTCCGCGTGTCAACGTAAAATGTATTATCAAATATGCCCTGCTGTTTTCACGAGCATTTTTTCATGGCAGGAAGAGTATAAATCCTATGTGGAGAATGGCTATTTGGTATTATTTTAGTATGGCTATGGGGGCTTTCAAATTTTGAAAATTTATCCTGTTACCCGCGCAAAAATCCGTTCACTATGAAGAAAACCATTTTCATCAACCTGCTGCTTATCCTGGCGTATTACCTGTTCTTACAATTGTTGGTAGCTGCCTTTATAAGAGGGTGATGGCGTCTCCTACGGAGATGCAGGCTCCTCCGGCATTCCGGAACAAGAGATTCTGCCCGAAATAGATCTTGTTATTTCGCTGCCGATAGCCACTGAGTGTTTTCAGTGGCTCTTTTCCTTTTTCTCCCGTGCTGAGATCGATGGTGGGAATGACACAACGGGCACAAGGTTTTACCCCGTAAAATATGATCCCGGCAATATTAAATTCTGCCATTTCATCTTCCTGAAAGGGGAGTCCACCTGTGAATACAATGTTCGGACGAAAACGTTCCATGGTGATGGGCTGGGGCAGCCGGCTGTTCAGGTCATCCAGAGAAGACTGGCCGATGAGGAGGAGGGGATAGCCATCGGAGAAACTGGTGATCTCGTCACCCTGTGCGTAGTTCGGATCTACTTTTCTCTGGCTGCCTTCCGGCATGTAGACGAGCCGGCAGAGCAGGGATAGCACACGGGAGAACCATTCATCGGCATTTTTATCTACATATTGAGCTTCACAGGTATCGTCCCAGACGGTGACGGTGCACAGAGCGCCGGTCGGGGTAAATGGAACTTGGATCGAGTCTCTCGTGTGTCGATGGTGAATGGAGAGGCTGTCTTCATTCAGTTGGACCTGTAAGAGGGACATTGTAGGCAATTCCCGCTGGGTGAGGAATTGGTTTTGCCCGTCTACCAGCATCCAACGACGGTCATGCTGAAAGCCACGGTCGGTGAGGGTCGCTTTCTCAAGAGGAATGCCACCCAGGGACTTGATAGGATAGATGTATAAAGCGCTAACAGTCAACATAATTAAGGGTTAGGGTTCCAGCAAATCCGGCCTTCTCTCCTTTGTCCTTTCCAGGGATTGTTCATGCCGCCATTCTTCGATCTTCTTGGGATCGCCGCTGAGGAGGATATCGGGCACCTTGGCGCCCCGGAAATCAGCCGGCCGGGTATAGACAGGCGGGGCCAGCAGGTCGTCCTGGAAGGAGTCAAAAAGGGCCGAAGTTTCATCATTCAGTACCCCCGGTATCAGCCGCCCAATGCTGTCTACCAATATGGCCGCCGCCAGCTCGCCCCCACTGAGGACATAAGAGCCCACGGAAACTTCCAGTGTAACATACTGATCCCTGATGCGCTGATCGATGCCTTTATAATGCCCACAGATGATCAGGAGACGGCCTTTCATGGACAGTTGGTTGGACATCCGCTGATCCAGCAGCCGGCCATCAGGGGTCATATAGATCACTTCATCATAAGGAGCTTCTTTGGAAAGGGACTCGATGGCATTGGCCAGGGGTTCAGGCATCATGACCATGCCGGCGCCACCCCCGTACTGGTAGTCATCCACCTGCCCATATTCATTCACTGCCCATTGCCGGAGATGATGGACCCGGATCTCCAGAAGACCCTTGTCTTTTGCACGCTTCAAAATGGAATGCTGAAAGGGACTTTCCAACAATTCAGGGAGTACCGTGAGGATGTCGATGATCATGCTCATATATACCTGCAAACGTAGTGATAAAACTACAAAAATGCGCCCAATACGTGAGTGAAAACACGCAATTGCGTCTATTTCAAAAATTTAACGCTAAAAGGCTAGTAATTTTTTAGCGGTGAAATGTATTACTAATTGTATGCAAATATTCTCTTCTATTTTCTAATTGGTTTTGATAGTGTCCATCACCGTCAGGTAGGCTCAAAATTCAATTAAACCTTGTACTCGGGACACACGCGACTGGCTATGCGCTGCGTGTACAGGGTGAATTATGTAGTAATCATATTAAAAATTAAATATATGCATAAATTGCTGCCTATTGATTGTAAATTATTTAACGAGGGTAACGCTGAACACTATTGGCTGGTGTATGAAAGGTTTTACAAGGTGGTTCGTAAATATGCGGGTACATACATCAGGAACAAGGTAGATGCCGACGAGATAGTATTCCAGATCTTCTCCAAGTTGTGGGACAAGAAAGATAAGAACTTTGAAAAACAGCAACAGATCTTAAGTTACTTATATGTCGTCACTCGCAATACCTGTCTCAATTACCTTAAAAGGATGAAAGGCATTTCCACCTGGTACCTGGGGGATGAGATCATCGAAGATGATGTCGATACGGAAGGGCTGGATGAGATAGAGGCGGAAATAACCAGGATCTTCCACTTCGTGCTGCAGCGAATGTCTCCCCAGCGTCAAAAAGTGATCAACATGAAGTATAAGGATGGATTGGATGTCACCGACATCGCAAGAATGCTGGACCTCTCGCCCAGCACTGTCTATACCCACCTCCGGCATGCACATGATGATTTTAAGAAAATATTCCCTGACCTAAAGGATGTATTCAAATACATAGCCCTCCTCACGCTGATGGCGATTTGGAAATTATTCAAAAATAATTAAGCCCCGTTAGTAAAAATGGCCCGGAATGCTGTATTACTCTATATATTATTAACCTTAACCTTGCTATTATGCTGGAAAATCAACGCCTGCGGATCACCGCACTTATTGCCAAGCGGATCAACGGCCGCATCAACCAACAGGAGAATCATGAACTGGAAGATTGGGCAGATGTTTCACCTGACAGAAGACGCCTGCTGGAGGAGCTGACCGACAAGGACGTCTTGTTACGAAAACTGCTGGAATATGATGCATTGGATGGAGCCGCTACCCGCGCTAAGCTGACTATGAATATTCCCGCCTTACGGGGGATCTCCAGGGAGCAGCTGTACAAGAAAAGATCACCGCTGTGGGGACGGGTACAGGAGATGTGGATGAACAGGGGGCCCCGGAAATGGTTGATCGCCGGAGCACTGGCGCTGATCATCGCGACGGCCGTATGCCTACCTTATTTCCATCCTTCTACTCCTCGATCGACCTTGACACGGACAGCACCTGGTAATAAAGACCTACCCCCTTCCATCAATAAACCGCAACCAGTGAAATTCCTCCAACCCATGGATTACCAGTTACAGATCACATTGCCCAACGGTGTTTTGCTGGATGCTGACACTTTGCCCATCGGGCAGCAGCAGCGGTATGGTAATGTTCTGCTCCGCAAGGAGAAAGAGGGCACGCTGGTATACGGCATTGTCAACACCCTGGCGGCGGCCGAAGGTCAACTCTTGTATAACAGACTCGCCACACCCAACGGAGGATGGTACAACATTGTCCTCCCGGACAGCAGCAAAGTGCTCCTGAATGCCGCCTCCAGCCTGAGCTTTACTGCTTCTTTCGGCCGCGTAGACAGGAATATCAGCCTGACAGGAGAAGCTTATTTCGAAGTTGCCCATCATGCACTGCCGTTTACAGTGCAGCTCACCAAATGGTGGCAGGATGACATTGTAAAAGTCTCCGCCCGGGGAACGGCTTTCAACGCGGTAGCGTATAAAGAAGATTCCTGTATAAAGACCACTTTACTGGAAGGGAGCGTCCGGGTGGAAGAACCTACACATGGGATCCTCCAGGATTTGGATCCCGGACAACAATACGCCCAATACGCGAATGGAAAAGAATGGCTGCTCCAGCAAGTAGACCTGGAACAGACAATGGCCTGGCGGAATGACAGGTTCATCTTTATCAAAGAACCACTAGCCAATGTCATGCGGCAGCTAAGCCGGTGGTATGACGCTGAAGTGATCTACCAGGGCGCTCCACCCGGCATGCTGGTGACGGCAGTAGGCTCCCGGAAAGAGTCCATTGCAGCCGTGCTGAAAAGACTGGAAAATACAGGCTCAGTACATTTTACAATAGACCGCCGCCAGATCATCGTTGCCCGCTGACCCTTAAGACCTCTTATAACAACCTGTCTATTTCATCACCCAAAACGAAACTTGTTGTATGAGGTTCAAAGTAGCGCTAGTATTCGTCATGACATGGCTGACCCATGCCCATGTCTATGCTCAAAAACAACCACCACTGGTAAGTTTTTCTATGGAACATGTTACGCTGGACGAGGTGCTGGCTAAATTAAAAAAGGCAAGCAGCCCTATCACCACCTGTATCATCACTTACGACGCATTGAACACCGGATTCCATGACGTCAGTGTAGAGATTGAAGATGCCACAGTGGAAGAGGCCTTGGAAATTTGCCTGCACGATTTTCCCCTGTGGTATCATAGCAACGTTTCGCACGACACCACGTTCTTTGAATTGTATAGAACGCCTTCCACCCGGCTGAGAGGAAGGGTCCTTTGGGATGAGCATGAAGCTTTAGAAAATCTATCGGTATGTGTAGTGGGCACTTCCGCCGGCGCCACTACGGATAAAAAAGGCTATTTCACGCTGTACGATCTGGGGGATTCGGCACAATTGGAGATCTCGGGCGTCAATATCCAGACGAAGATCGTCCGGCCCGAAGGGAGAAAATACATGGACATCCGGGTGCAGAAAAAAGAGGAGAACCTGAGCGCCACGACCATCACGCCGGAGGACTATGATGCAGGCTACGGTCCGCATGCCACCATCCCGCCGGGCGCCCATGATCATCTGGACAGACGCACCATTGAAAAGGCCTTTGGTCTGGATCCATTCAGTGTACTCAGCGGTCAGGCCAGTGGCGTTCAATTGCCCACGGGAACGAACAACCCTTCCCAGGTGACGATCCGTGGTGTCAGTACGTTGAATGGAGAAAAAGGGCCGCTGCTGATATGGGATGGGTTTCCCTATCCCGGTGATCCCCGTAGCATCAACATCAACGATGTGGGCGATATGTACATCCTGAAAGATGCCATGGCCGCATTACCATGGGCGGCAAGGGGTGGCAACGGAGGGATCGTCATTAATACGATGTCACCATCTAAAGGGCTTCATGTGACCTTCTCCGCCAACTTGACCCTGACACCGAAGGGCATCGGCTCCCGCATCCCTATCATTGATCCCAAGAGCAATATGGCGCTGGACAAATATTTCTATGACCAGGGTTTCTACGATGGCGCCTTGTCTAACGCCAGCCATCCTGCCGTCCCGCCCGTGGTGGAGGCACTGGACTTACTGCATAGACAGCAGATCACGACGGACGAGTACAATTCGAGGATTGCTGTCTATTCCGGACAGGACCTCCGAAAGGATTACGACGAATATTATAGTAGAAGTTCGGTCAGACAACAATATCACCTGGCCATATCTTCCGGCAATTCCTGCACGCAGTACTATCTCTCCGGCGGATATGACAATGATCCTACCAGCTTAGTTCGGAATGGTCTGGAGCGCTATACAGTACATGCCTCCCTGAACCAGGGTTTCCTTCCCCAAAATCGGCTGCAGCTGAGAACGCTTGTAAATTTTGCCAGCATCGGAACGAAAGACAATAATTCCGGGGCCCTGCCTGCCAATTATTCTTATGCCGGCTTGGCTGACCCAGCCGGTAATCCGCTTGCCGTCAATAACAAATACAGTACGGTCTATACCGACACTGCCGGTGATCATCAGCTGCGGGATTGGCGCTTCCGGCCTTTGCAGGAACTGAGACTGGCGGACAATGCCACCCGGATCATCGACTGCCATGCGCAGGTAGCGCTTCAATATACCATCAAACCCGGCTTTACCGTGGAAGGTACCTGGCGACTGATGAAAGAGAGACAGACTGTCACGGATCGGTATAATAAAGATGGATTTTTTGTACGCGATCTGACCAATCGATTTACCCAGCGGGACGCAGGGGGACTTTCTTCGTTGATCCCGCCCGGCGACATATTGGACAGAACATTCACAACCATCACGGCGCAAAATTGGCGGGGGCAGGTGCAGTACGCAGATACTACGGGTGACGAAAAAGATCTAAAGTGGAATGCGGAAGCCGGCATCGACCAAAGTGAGACCAGCTTTCATAACGAAACGTCCCGCCTCTTTGGTTATGATCCGGATCATTCGAAAAATGAGCTGGTGGACCTGAAAAATAGTTACCCTGATTACATGACAGGGGCGATGCTGCCTATACCAGGCAACCAGGCCTTCCAGGATCTCTACACCCGTTACCTTTCCTTCTATGTCAACGCGGCCCTCACCTGGAAACAAAAGTATACAGTGTATGGGACGGTCAAGCAGGATGGGACCAATATCATTGGCGTCAAAGCCAGCAGACAATCCTCACCCTTTTGGGCGCTGGGTGTCAGCTATGATGCCGGCGCGATACAAATGCGCGCCAGCTATGGATGCACCGGCAATGTAGGTAACAGAACGGGCCGCCTGACAACCCAGCGGGTAGGGAACAACAGCTATGGAGATCCGCAGAGTGGCATCGCCAACCCGCCCGATCCTTTCCGGCGGTGGGAGAAGGACTATACCCTGAACCTGGGTGTGGATCATGGATGGCTGAAGGATAAGAAGTCCCCTGAAGGCCGGCTGCGTGGCAGCCTCGATATCTTTGGTAAGCGGGCGGTAGGCCTGCTGGCCACGGACACCTTACCCATGTCCTCCGGGTTCCCTGCATTCTTCAGTAATTCGGCGACGATCAAGGGTCACGGCATCGACCTCGTGCTGCATGCTGACCTTATTCGCAGGGATGTCCGGTGGAGCGCTTCCTTACTGTTGAGCTATGTGCGGGACAAGGTGACAAAATATGCCTATACACCCGCGTCCATCGCAGGGTATGTCATGAACAACAGCCCCATGCAAGGCAAGCCCGTGACGGCCCTGTTCAGCTACCGTAATACAACCCTGGACCCAATAAATGGCGATCCCCGGGGTTACCTCCATGACACTGTAAGTAAAAGCTATGGCAAAATGGTCAACATCAGACCCGACAGCGCCGGCAACACGCTCGTATACAGCGGCAACTATCAGCCTGCATTGTACGGGGGCCTGACCAATACGGTCTCCTGGAAGAGATGGAGTCTTTTTGCCCTGATAGACATAAAGGCATGCTATGTGATCCGCAGACCTTCGATCAATTACTACCGGATGATCAATGGACTGGAGCCGGGCATGGCCGACTATAGTCAAAGTTGGCGACAGCCTGGAGACGAGCAAAGAACCTATGTCCCTTCTCCTCCCAGGAGTGTTAACGACCCTGACCGGAGTAACTTCTACGCATACTCACAGGCGACGATTACCCGGGGCGATTGCATCCGCCTGCGAGACCTGCGGCTGTCCTATGACTTGCTGCACGATACGGCCCGGAAGGCTTTTTCCCGGAAGATCACGCTGTATTTTAATATACACCAGGTCTGTATCCTATACAGGGCCAACCCCTACGGCATCGACCCGGAAGCTTTCAATTATGGCGATCTGCCCATTCCCAGAAGCTATACACTCGGCATTCGAATGGAATTATAAAACTTAAATACCAGCTATATGAAATTTTTTTATCTCTCTTTATTACCTGTCAGCCTTTTGTCCTGCGGCAAATTCCTTGAAAAAGTCCCCGACCCCTCCCTGGCCATTCCCACCACCGTGTCCGGATTCAGAGAATTGTTGGACAATGACCTCATTACGAACAACAGCACTCCGGGCCTGGGGATCCTGGGTTCAGACGACATCATGCTGAATTTTACCACCTGGCAGACAACGGACCCGACACCGAAGAGCGCCTACATCTGGGAAAAGGAAATTTATGAGGACGATGCGGCCTTTCCGTGGAGCGCACCATACAAAGTCATTTATTACTGCAATGTGGTCATGGACTGGATGCCCGGTGTAGCCATTCCCGACGCTGCCACCCAACGGGAATACGATGCAGTCATCGGCACAGCGCTGTTCACAAGAGCCTTTCAATTTCAAAATCTGGAAGAGACCTTTGGACAAATTTTTCGGCCGGGTTTAGCCTCCAGCGCGATGGGCATACCGTTGAGATTGGTGTCGGACCCGCATTTGCAAGTAGGACGCGCTTCCGTACAGCAGGTATACGATCAGATCATCAAGGACCTGAAAAGATCCATTCCCCTGCTGCCGGATGAGGTGCAATTCACACGGAGGAACCGCCCCTGCAAACCTGCGGCTTACGCCCTGCTGTCGAGAGCCTATCTCAGCATACAGGACTATGATAACGGCCGGATCTATGCGGACAGCTGCCTTCGCCTGTATAATAAACTCGTGGACTATGATACGGTGAATGCCGCCGCCTCACGGCCCTTTTCGATCAGCGGCAATGACGAGGTGCTCTATCAATGCACGGCTGTGAATTTTCGCGCACAATCGCAACCCAGCACCCAGGTGGATACGCTACTGTATGGCAGCTATGCAGCCGACGATCTGCGCAAGAGTATATTTTTCAAGGCTTCGGGAACTGGGCATTATTTCAGGGCGCATTATTCCGGTAGAACCTATCTTTTCAGCGGGCTCGCCGTGGACGAGGTCTATCTGACACGGGCGGAATGCTATGCCCGGATGGGCCGGGATCAGGAGGCGCTGGCAGATCTGAATGCGCTCTTGACCCGGCGTTGGAAGAAGGGCACTTTTCAGCCCTACGAGGTGGCGACGGCGGGTGATGTGCTGTCGCTGGTCCTTGCTGAGCGTAGAAAAGAGACCCTCTTCCGGGAGACACGCTGGGCGGACCTCCGGCGGTTGAACCAGGAGGGACATGCTGGTGGCGCACTTCGACGGGTGCTGAATGACAATGAATATTTACTGACGCCCGGTGACCCGCGCTATGCCTATCCCATTCCAAAGGAAGAAGTGCGGTTGGGTGACATCCCGCAGAATCCCCGGTGACATCAGCAGGTCAATAATCGAGGGGCTCGAAGACCCCGGTGTTATCTATGCCAGATGATGGTACGTCGGTGACATAGAACCAGGTGCCTGTCCCATCTACATGGATCTTCGTGGGGTCGGCCCAAAAGGTACAGATGAGATAAGGGGGGACACAATCATAGTCCACTCCCTTTGTCCAGCCGTAGGCCGTAAGGTCCTTGCTGATGTAATACTTGCTGCCATCCATACTGCTGTGAAGCCAGGCATAGCGGTGGGAGCTGACGAATCGGGGCGGCGTGTTTGCATAAGCAAGGACCACTCCCAATACGGCGATGATGAGCAATTTCAACTTGTGTCGCATAATGAAAGGTTTAATGGTGAAAAATAGAGTGGTTTGACGGAGGCGGGCGTTTGCCGTCGAAGGCGATGGCCAGAATGGTAAGAATGAGAAAGGAAAGGTTAAACCATAAGTGCTGCTGCCAGCTCATTTGCCTGAGGACGCCACCACAGGAGCAGGGTGTTTTGGGAAAGAAGTGCAGCAATATTGCAGCGATGTACAAAGTATAGAGGGACAGTAAGATCAGGGAGAGATAAAAGCCAGTCCGCTGCGTTCTTGAAAAGAGCAGGCAGACCACAATGGCCATTTCCGCCGGGGGGATCGTCCAGATAATAAGTGATGCCAGCCAGTGAGGGAAACGCTGGTTATATATATTGTCTCTGAACGTGTTCAGATCGAACAGCTTACTGAATGCCGTATACACAAAAAGCAGCATCAGCAAGGAGGAGATTACCCCTACGAGTTTGCTTTTTTTCATGCTATAGAATAAGGTTTATTTGCGACAGCCTATATAAATATACTTAATAATAATGCATCTCGAATGCAGTGGAAAATCGGGAAAATCAAAAAATATTAAAATAGTTTAATTGTGAATCAGAAAATTTTGTAATTTCGACTTACGTCATTAAAAGATATTTTTAAGGCGCGCATCATAAACCTTCAGAGCTGCTATCAGTACCACTTGTATCCTTAGAACTGTGTCTTTGCTAATTCTTCCAACTTTATTTTATTTTTGATCAGGTCTGCGCAGGCCTGTTTTTTCCCGGCTAAGTGTTTTCACCTGCCGGAAAAAGGTGATTTTCCCGGTCTTTTGAAAGGGAATAAATAGTACTTTTTGAATATTTCGTTGTTTTAAGGAGTACCAACTCTACAAGTATGAACGACAATCCCGAAGAAGACCTGCGTAAAGAACTCATTGAAGACTATTTCCTGGAGATCACCGAGCTCATCGGCGGGGAGAACCTGCGTATGGAAATAGATTTCAAGGATAATAATGCCTATTCCGCCAAGTTACAGATAAACGTTTCCAGCCTTACCAATGAACAGGACCTGGACCATTTTATGGCCGGGCTCAAGGCTATTGTACGGAGGATAAATATCGTTGAAAAGGATGTGAAGATCGCTGTGGCGGTCGAATTGGAAGGGTTGCAGCGGAATTCTCCAATGTAGATCATCTTTTATCCTGCACGGATCATGCCGGGTGAAGAGCTTTGCGTAAAGGGTTCTTCATGAAGGCCGATAGCTTTGCAGCATTCATATGGCGGGATGCCACTCACCGGCGCTACCTGTTGACGGCTGTTGGCGTCAGCATAGCCATACTGGCGATCTTTAAACTTTTTTACCCCTATCCCAATTTAGTATACGACTCCTATTACTATGTGCTTGCAGCAGCACTGGATCGATCTGTCAGCGCATGGCCGCTCGGCTATTCCAGGTTCCTCTATTACGCCGGCTTTATTTCCCATTCCCATCTCTTTTTTGTCTGCCTACAGTATTTATTATTGGAGCTGTCCTGCCTATTGTTCTTTTTCACCACGCTCTTTTTTTTCCGACCGGGGAAAGGGGTGACCTTTGTTGTATTTATCTTTCTTTTCTTTAACCCTTTGCTGCTGCTGGTCAGTAATTTCCTCCAATCCGACGCCTTGTTCATCACCCTGAGCATCCTGTGGGCGACACAATTATGCTGGATCATCTGCCGCCCCAGACCCTATATGATCCTTACCCATGCTTTGCTGCTGGTAATGGTCTTTTCAGTAAGATACAATGCACTGTATTATCCCCTGATCGGCGCCGTCGCTTTCATCCTGAGCCGGCAGCCATTAAGGTTAAAATGGATGGGAATAATATTGCCATTACTCCTGGTTGGGAGTTTTGTTATCTATACCGCAGGGCAAGTGGGGGCCGTAACAGGTAAAAAACAATTCTCCCCCCTGGGTGGCTGGAAGATCGCTAACGTTGCTCTATATGCCTATCCTTATATTAAGCCCGTCGCGCTGGAACTTGTCCCGGAAAAATTCCGATCCCTGGACAGCACCGTCCGGGAATATTTTGCCAAAGGTCCCGTCAACGATCCGGGCGTGTTGTCTGCAGGAGACTTTACCTTTGGTGGATACTACCTCTTTAGCCCGGGTTCACCGCTGCTGTCGTATATGCACCACCTGTATGGCAACCAAAAGGAATGGCATTTTTTGAATTCAAAAAGGTTCCTGTCATTGGGACCATTATACCAGGAATATGGGAACTATCTTATCCGTCAATACCCGGCGGCGTTTACCCGGTATTATATCTGGCCTAATTTTCTGCGATATTCAAAACCTTTCCTGGAGATATTCGAGGATGAAGGCAGCTTTGAGCTTAATACATCCTACAGTGGGGGCGTAGTAGACAAATGGCTTGGATTGGAAACCTTGCATGTAGACAGTGCGCTTGTTAATTTTTGGAAAGGGGTACTCTCGCCTTTCTCGATCTTGTTCTCTGTCATACATTTGTTTTTTGTCCTATCATTGATTGGCTTTATGCTATATGGTGGGTTTAAGCGACAAAATAAGCCATTCTCGTCCTGTTTGAAGATGATCGCGTTGCTTTGGCTGACAGATCTGGTTTTTAGCGTCATTGCATCGCCCGTGAATTTACGATATGAGATATTTATCGTGATTGTCGAAGTGACGTTCGGGGCGTATTTTTTGGAGGAGGTCATCCAACCACTACCTCATCCGGGACAGCCTGCCTTATGATCCGGTATTTCCTGACATGGCCTGCTATCGCATGCAGTATCTCTATCAGGATCAGCAAGACGATGAGGTTGGTCTCATGATGGAACACAAAATAGGAGAGGGCAGTCAAACCCAGCAGGCTCAGGTAATACGATCGCTTTATCACTACATACTTAATATATTGGCGTAGCGTCTTAGGTGCTTTGTGCTTTTTCTGCTTATCATACACGATCCTCCAGGCAATAAATAAGAAGAATCCCAGACTGATCAAAAGATGCAGCATCGAAACCTCGTTGTAATGGAGCTCGAGACAGTAATAGGTGTTCAGCAAAATGATCGTCCCATCCAGCTCGCCATACAAGGTGCTGTATCTGTCAGCATGTTTGCCCGTGATCGCCCCGATGAAGATATCCTTTTTGCAAAAAACGGTATCCAGCAGCGATCTGAAGGTCAGCCCGCTTTTGTCGCCAGCGATCGTTCCTAAATCACAAATAGCCATGTGCCTGCTGTAGAGGAGGTTGTCCTGCAAAGATGGGTCATTGTAATATCTATCGAAGTCTGCTTTGCTGAAAAGCATTTCAGGAATGAAGGAATTGTAGCAAAGGTGGCTGCCCTCTCGGGTAACAATGTTCACCAGACCGGGTACCCGGCTGTTCTCCAAATGCGCGTGATGGTGTCTGGCATACATGAGAAAGGGAAGGCTCACCACCTCCGCCTGTCTGTAGGACAGCGTATGACGAAAATAGTAGCCTGAAACCTCATCCCTGTTGGTGAAGCCGATGTTTTTCTTTTCCAATGGTATAGAGGAGCACTCGTATTGCCCGGATCGACGGTCATAGGCTGCGCCGAAAATGATCTTTCCTTTGCTTTGCAGCAGACCGATGTAATATCCCAGGCTGTCATCCGTGCTCTTTTTCGTTGATGGAAGTTGAAATTGTACATCGCAGATCACCTGGCCGTAGGTGGAAGGGTACTGGTTGCACATCCGTAAAAGATCGGTAAGTTTCTGACGATCGGTGATGGGAATGCCTGGGGTTTTTTTGGGATCCATCGGATCGTATTCGGAAGTCAAAGCCTGATCCCTGGTCGTATTGACGACTAGGAAGTGGTTCCTGATAAAAGAAGTGTCATAGAGCTGATTGGGGAATACATGTCTATTCAACCAAATTTTGATCGCTGTACACGTGGGAATAAGGTCCTGTTCTTCGCCCACGATCCATGGAAGGCGTACCATGGCGATGGAAGCCCAGGTAAGGAATAGGGCAATACTTAGTTGGATGGCCCTTCTTAGTTTAGGCATATGGTACCTCCGGCAATGATGACACCATATTTTTGCCCCATTCCCGAGGCACGGAGCATATCGGCCAGGCATTCGATGCGACAAGCCGCAAGCACTTTCAGGTTCCTGTTATTCAGACAAGTTACTTTTACCACCGGCGCCATAAGCTTTAAGTACTGCCGGACCGTCTCAGAAGACAGGACGGCGGCTGTCAGACGGATAGGGATGGTAAGGAGATTTTTTCGTTGATAAGGAGGGAATTGGCAGTTGTTGAGCATGGTTTTGAGCACCTGTTCAAAGGCCATAGCCGCCAGATCAAAGATCCCCGGCGCTGCACCTCCTGATATAATAGTGAAATAAATATTGGGGGGTATTATAGGTGCGGTTAAGGTGGTGCCCATACCATCCGAAGGTTGTTGTGACAACCTGTTCCTCAAACAAGGGAATTCCAGCACCAGTGGCGGCAGACAGCCTTTGAGACATCTTAATTGAAAAAAGTCGTTATTCGACAACATGAAATAGCTCGAGAGACGGGACGAGGCCTCTGCAAGATTGTCACAACCTTTGATCGCATCATAGAGTTGCTTTTCATTCTTCCTGAGCGAGCATTTGTATTTAGCAATGATGATCTTTGGATGCGTAGTGCAATGATCACATTTTTGTGCATTCACCTGCACCATACTGGCCATGAATACAACGCTAAGTCCTAACAAATGGATGCATATACGACTGGTGCAATAGCCCATAGCCATAGTTTTTGTTGTTAACGTTTTTTTGTGGAGTGAATATGACTGACCTCAGGTAAACAGGATAGGAAAATACGTACTACGTACTGAGGTTAAAACACGCTGGGCGTGAATTAGTATGGCCTGTCCATGGACAGGCTGCTGGAATTTTGAGGAATTCCTGTTATATAATTAGAGCCGGAATGAAAAATTGCCCAATGAATTCCTTCAAAATTTTGACGAACACCCAAATAAAATTCACGAAACGGCTTTGGAGATGTATGAAGTGCTACCCGGCTGCAGCCAGGGTGAAGCCATGCTTTTTTAAAGCAGCGCGTATTTTTTCTTTTGCCAGCTGGTAGTGGTTGTATACGGTGCTTCTGTCGAGGCCCATGAGTGCTCCGATCTCCGGCGCTGACTTGTTAGCCAGATGGTATTGGAACACCTGCCTGCATTGCGGCGGCAGACAGTCGGCGATGGCCGTGATCTCGGAGATCAGCACATTCAGGAACAGCTGATGCTCTTCAAAGTTGACGGGCTCCTCGGCTGTATCAGGTATTGCGCTCTCCGTCAATGAGATACCATTCCGCTTGTTCTTCTTCATTAAGGCAAGGACTTTTTGCTTTGCCACGAGATAAAGAAAGTTATTAATGTGCTTTACGCTTGCCATTTTCTTTCTGTCACGCCAAAGTGCGGCGAAAGCCTCCGCGGTGACGTCCTCTGCATCTTCCACTGCCAGTTTCCGGCAACAGTAGATATAGATAGAGCGGTTAAATGATGCGTAAATATCATTGAACGCTGCCTCATCGCCATTCCGGAAGGCAGAAATATGATCGGGAGTCAGATCGATGCTCATTGTTCGTGGTAGGTGTGGTAAAGTGGAAAACCTTGAATCACCATAACGTGGGGTTACGGGGGAAATTTTAAACCAAAATAATTGTTACCTGAACAATCTTATTAGAATTGATGGGTGTTTTAATTATAAAACTCCGTGAACCTGCTATGACCGATAATTCAACCATTGCAAAACTGATACTTAAACAGTTGCACCACGAACTGCCTCCTGAAGAACGTGTCGTGCTGGAAACCTGGATAAATGCCAGCCCTCCTAACCGACGATTCATGGAAAGACATGCTGACTTGGATAAGATCCATGCAGACCTGGTCCGGTTGCTTGACATGAACGATGAGGCCATTAAACGGAAACTGGCTGATCTTAGGAAGAACGATACTTCTGCCAGGCTCCCCCATTACTCCAGGCTCTTCCGGAAAACGATATCCGCTGCGGCCGTTTTGGTGGTCATAGTCGCAGGGCTGTCGCTATTGACACACAATTTTCACGGCAATATTCCCCGGGAGGAGGTGATCAATTTCGGTGGTATGCCTTCTGCGACAGTGTTGGCGCTGCCGGGGCCCTCCACCTGCCTGATCCTGTCCGAAGGCGGGAGGCTGTTGCTGAAGAGATTGGAGATCGGGAAGTCCGTCATAAAAGATGGGTGTATGATACTTCGGAAAGGGGAACAAGACATTGCCTGCTTTCCATTGCCTGCTGCCGCAGGGGCTAACAGGACGATAGGTCCTGTTTATCATACTATTTCCGTGGCATATGGCGAATCATGGCAGGTGTGTTTGCCGGATGGCTCGAAAGTGCAGGTGGGGGCCGGATCCACTCTGGCGTTCAATCTCCCTCTATCTTCAGACCTGTCGCCAAAAAGGCTGGCCATTTTAAGGGGAGAGGCTTATTTTGAGATTGCGGCTGACAGTAAGAGCCCGTTTGCCATCAGGACAGCATTGGGTGAGATCGGGGTACTTGGCACCAGTTTCAACCTGCGGGATTATGGGGACCAGGATGGTTGCCGCGCGACGTTGCTGCAAGGGGCCATTAAAGTTCAATACAATGGACGGAGCACGGTTCTGCATCCGGGTGAGCAGGCCTGGATCAGTCAGGGTACAAAAAATGGCTGCGCCGTCAAGGTAGTGGATACGCCTGCATCTGTGAACTGGCGATCCACCTATTTCGACTTTACCCAAAAGCGTATCCCCGATGTCATGCAACAGCTCACTAGCTGGTATGGCTGCAAAGGATTTACATTGCAGGAAGGCATAGACACTATATCCGAAGGGTTGCTGGGGGGAGGCCATATTTCAAAAGACCTTTCGTTGAAGGAATTACTTCGGGCACTTAACAATCACAGCGACCTGGATTTCAAGGTCGAAGCGCGTACGATCCAGGTTAGTAAAAAACATTAGGGAGCATGAGACCTTGCATATTTCTTTGCTTGATCTCTTTTCTAACCTTTCGCGGAGCTGTCGCACAAAAGAACAGCCTCCCGTTGGTGCACCTGCCCGGTGGCAGGGTGTCGGTCCATGCTTTGATGGATAGTATCGAACGGAGTAGCCACTGTGCCATATTCTACGACCGTGGGGCTTTGGACCCTGAAAGAATGGTGATGACCCAGAATGGGTATTACAGCATACATAAGATCATGGAATGGCTGGGCGCAGGAGAAGGATTTAGCTATAGTTTCATCAACAGCACCATTTTCATCACTGCCAGGGCGGACAACCTGAGATACAGGACGAGGTATCGCGTTAGGGTAAGTGTCACAGATGAGGACAACCAGCCATTGCCGGGTGCAGCCCTGCGATTGAGCAGTTCCGGCAAATGGATCAGCACCGGCCAGGATGGTACTGCTGTCGTGGAGGCCCGGAGGTCCACAGACACTTTGTTATGCTATGCCGTGGAAAGAATGACGGATACGATAGCGCTCTGCGGGCAGCCATCGGTCAAGATAAAGATGCGCCTGTCAGACATTTCACTTTCCGAAGTGGTGGTGTTGAATCAATATGCCCGTAGTACACGATTAAGAGTAGACGGAGGGACCGGTAGTTATGATTACGCTACCAACGAGCGAACACCGGTGGCAGATCCCCTTTTAGCATTGTCGGGACGCGTGCCTGGCCTGCTGGTGACCCAATCCAGCGGCGTGCATGGCGCAGCCATTTCTGTCAATTTGCGGGGAAGGAACTCTATTTTCAATGGACGCGATCCGTATTATATCATCGATGGGGTACCCTTCGCTACGGGGAACCTGTCGCTTAGTAACATCGGCAGTGGCAATTCGGCGGGCTCGCTCAGCCCTTTTTCCTTCCTGGACCTCTACAACGTCGAAAGTATCGAAGTCTTGAAAGACGCGGCAGCCACCGCTGTTTATGGTTCACGCGGCGCCAATGGAGTGGTACTTATCACGACCAGGATGGCCCGGCCGGGCCGGCCCTCACTATCTGTAGGCTATTCGGCAGGCGTATCGCAGGTGACGCGACTGCCCCGTCTGATGAATACAAGTGAGTATATGGCCATGCGGAAGGAAGCATTACGCAATGACGGACTGGCAGCTGACGCCCAGCATGCTCCGGAACTTTTGCAATGGGACACTGCACATAGTAATGACTGGGGTAAATACTTCATCGGGGCGACGGCCAGGAGTGACCATTACCATGCATCCATTACCGGCGGTTCACCTTTTTCCAATTATTTCCTGGGGGCCAACTACCTTAAAGAGGCCGATGTATTTGTTACGCACCCTGTTCACGGGCTGTCCACTATCACTGGAAATTACAATTACCGTTCCCGCGACGGGCGCCTGAAGATCGGATGGAACGGAATATTTGGATCGGATGATAACCAGCAATATACAACGGACATCACTCGTCTCCAGTATCTGGTCCCGAATACGCCATCCCTCACGTCGGCTGATGGGCGCCTGAAATGGCATTCCATTGATGTGCGTTTCGTCAATCCGTTATCCTTTATTTACAGTCCCTATACAGCCCATTCCCATAATTTTCTAACAGGGGTCAATGCCGTATACAAGATCGATACTAACTTTTCCATCAGGAATGATATGGGATGGAACAGCATCACGGTGGGGGAGGAAAGTGCCATACCTGTCTCGGCACAAGAACCTTCGGCAGGTGTGGTGGCCAGGGATTATTTCGCTTCCACACGATATAGCAGCTGGATATTGGAACCCAGGCTGGAATACCAGCGCCATTTCCGGCAATGGAAAGTCGACGGCACGACCGGAGCCTCCCTGCAAGGCTCGAATAGTTATATCAGGGCCACTTCCACCACAAGCCCTGCCATGATGCGTGTCAGCGATAATGCTTATCATGCTGTGTTCGCAAAGCTCCATCTGGGATGGAAGGATACGTATATAATGGATATCACTGCCCGGAAGGACAAAAGTACACGCCCGGGACAGACGGGAAAATATGGCAATTTTGGGGCAGTGGGCGTCGCCTGGATATTTTCAGCGCTGCCTGCCTGCAAACGCCTGCTGCCTTTTATCAGTTTCGGCAAGCTAAGAGGCAGCTTTGGTGTGACGGGCAACGATCAGATCGGCGATAACTATTATGCCCCCGTTCAGGGAACGACGGCGTTTCTTCCCACCCGCAATGTAACGGGTCAGGCGCCTGTTGGCGGCGTAAATGGCGACATCACCTGGGAGGCTGTTGCCAAGCAGGAGATAGGCCTGGAGTTGGGTATGTTCAATGATAGACTGATGGTGACGACTGCCTGGTATCGTAACCATAGCTTAAACCAGCTGCTGCCCGATTCGTTCGCAACGCCCAGGGCCGGCCTGGTGAGGTTCAGCAACTATCCGGTGGTGGTGGAGAACAGTGGCTGGGAGTTCAATCTTACGGCCAAGATCATCGCTAACAGGGATTTTATATGGACCGCTGCATTCAACGCCAGCCTGCCTGTGAACAAGTTGACTGCCTTTCCCGGTCTGGCCGCCTCCAGTTTCAGGACAATATTGATCGAGGGTCGATCACTGTCTGAATTGCAGGGGCTTAATTATAAGGGGGTCGATCCACAAACGGGTGTCTTTCAGTTCCGCGATCTCAATGGCGACAACAGGCTGACAGATGCCGACAGGATACCCGTCGGAAAACTGGACCCTGTCTTTTTCGGCGGCCTGCTCAACAGCCTTTCCTGGCACAGATGGCGGTTCTCGGCCCTGATAGAAGCCCGGATACAACGAGGTATCGATTACCAAGCGGCCATCTACGCGAACAATCCCCCGGGCTCCATTCTCTCCGGGTTCTATAGCAATGAGACCACCCGCATAATGGACCGGTGGCGGAGGCCAGGGATAGGGGGCGCGTATCAGCGGCTCACCACGAATGTAAGCTCCGTCGCCGGACAGGCCATTAACAACTATCTTTCATCCAGCGCCATCCTCACTGATGCATCCTTTGCCCGGCTGAAAACGGTGTCGTTGTTCTATAGTTTTCCGCAAAGCTTTCTCCGAAAGCTGCCGCTGCGGAATTTCACGTTCTTCCTGCAAGGGGAGAATCTGTGGACGCTTACGCGATATCAGGATGTAGACCCGGAGATCCAGAGTATAATGGTGCTGCCGCCTGCAAAAAGAGTGCTGGTTGGGGTGGAGGTGAAGTTTTAGGAGTGGACTTAATGGCAAGATAGCTATAGTATTTGGGTGTTTTAACGGTTGATGATTGCAGAAGGGCGCCATATATTCACATAAATATGAGCCAGGCATAAATGGTCTTTCATCCTCGGAAATGAGAAAGTCTGATTCTATAATTTTATTCCATGGATACAGATAAAGATGAGAAGAAAATTCCTGATTATTTGGTGCAATTAATGGAGGGTTGCTCTTCCTACACGAAAGTAGCCAATCAGTTTTGGATCGCTCTGGCTTTCTTTTCCCTGGTAGCTATTTTCCCCTCTATGAAAGAAAATAAAATCGAAATGCCTTTCAGCTTGGGGCACTATACCCTGCCCGTTTTTTATGAACTGGCTTTTTTTGTGAACGCAATTTTAGTTATTTGTTTCGGTTCCGCATTTTCCCAGGCTATGCGTGCGCGTAAATTGGTTCAACGTGCAGCGGACAATCTTAAGGAGGAATATACCTTCCCAGGCCCTGTTTACCTCCAAGATATCATCGATACAATGTTATATCCAGCTTTGAATCGTGTATCACCCCTTGCTCAGTCCTTGCAAGGCAAGCATCAGTTTTTCCCAGAGGTGAATCTTGTCCCTTATTCAAAAAGGAAAAAGGCGTTTTGGATTTACTTTAGCATGAAAGTCATGGCCATTATTGTGATGTATGCTTTTCCTGGTTTCGCTGTAGGCCTAGCATTTTATCGGAGTCTAAGATATTCTACGTCTCTTATGTTTTGTGCCATACTTTTTATGAGCCTTTTGGCTTTTTTTGCAGGCTTCTCCTTGGTGTATTTGGCAAAAGAGGACATTGTTTATGCCTGGAATGTCCGCAAGAGGGTTTTGTTGGAAAAAATTGAAAAAACTAACAGTTAATTTGAAGATCGAGGATAAGAAAAGGCTCCACACCGTATATGAAGGGGTTGTATAACGCGGTCCATAAATTTTCACTCCCTCGATACGCATGATTGTCCGGTAGTACCCGCAGTCCAATCATAATCCCTTTTGGCAGTTGCAGGAGGTTCAATATTTTTGCGCAATGCCGCTTGTCACCAATTTTATAGATGATATCCTGCCCCATGCAAAGCTTTCCTTTCATGGTATACAGGAGGAAGCATTACCGGTGCCCGTAAAGAGTCTGCTGAATCTCAGTGGGGGAATCCCCTCACCCGATATCACCGGCCTGAGGGTGGAAATCTTTGCGACCTTTTCGTCGGCCTTTACGATCAAGATTTACTGCGATCAATATCAAGCATCCCGGAATTTGGATTTTTCGATCGGGCGCATTGACAATAATTATCTTTTTGTCAATGCGCAAGGGCAAGGTACGGGTACCCGCCTTTTCCTGAATCAAATTCAGGCAGCCCGAGAGATGGGTTTCAGGAGAATTCACGTGACTGCCATGGCTCCTTCTGAGGACGAACCTGACTGGAATGGCTATTATTTTTGGGCTTGCCTAGGTTTTCACAATGCAGAAGACGAAGAATTTCTGGAGTGGGCGCAGGCGATGGGACGGAACGAACCGACACTAAGCGCTTTGATGCAAACGGAAGAAGGTCGAGCGTTATGGAAAGCCACAGGTTATACTTGGATCGGAGATTTTTTTCTGATAGAAGATTATTATTGTATTGCCTGTTTAAAAGAACACCTGAACCGAAAAGGGATTGACTTCCCGATCGATTAACAGTTTACGCAGCCCGTGCGTACAATAACTCCCGTTTTACCTGTGTCTTTGTTTTACCCGTATGGCAGCGCACAAATTCTACATGCTGAGGATACATGCGTTTAACTGCAGCAATCCCTTCATCCAGATATAAAGAGAATGCTGCCATCATTTCCATGACAACCTCCTTATTCCTGTATGACGCTGCTTTATTCATAATATAAACTTACGAAAATATTTTTACTAATAAAAACTACTTGCAAAGAAAACAAATTTAATTGATTGATTTTCAATAAAATGAGCCAAACAAAAAGTCGGCAAAATATATCTATCCCAGCAAAATGGTTTAAATAGGCCATCTTTTCCCCGAGGGGTATGTTGGTTAAAGTTTTGAAAATCTATCCGAGAAACTTTTCTTGATATTTTCTTCCTCATCCCACAATTTCTTCTTGGACTCGTCCTTAAAGGAATTGATCCTTTCTATCATTTTCTCTCTCCATTTTACATGATCGTCCAAAAGGTCCAAAGCGCTGCCAGCAATCCTATGAAAAGGACAAAAGGCAATGCCAGCAATTCTGACGCGCCGTCGACGAATTCGCCATATTTTTCCGTGTAATCCCAATCGCACGCCTCGTTGAAAGTGTTCTCAAAGCGTTGCCCATAGGATTTTATTTTGGGGACATAGACATTGCGGTTTTGCGGAGCAGGGGTTTGCCTGCCTTGATGTTGGTTAAGTTCTCACCATCGATGCTTATTCGTTGTAATGAATGAAAGACGGAATGGTCGTTCCGGGAATAGCTGACGAAGATATCGATCATAAGTAAGGCTTTACGATAACTAGGGTAGCTTTTTTTATCAAAAGATCATCTTGAAAAAACGATTTTGCACAAAATGGGTGTTTTTCACGTATGCCAGGTGCCCGATAGCGTCTATTTTACATCGACTATGTCTGAAACACAGCGTCAGAAGCTTAGTAGGTCAGCTTCCCTTTATCGGATGCTTGGCATCTTCCTGTATTATTTGGGAAATATCATCACTATTTTGACGATCTGCGTAGCGATCGCAGGCGCCGGGAAAGGACTGCCCCGCGTCTTCCGTGAAGAGCGATTTTCCGAAGCGATCAAGATAGTTGGAATGGTCGTGGCCTTGGGGATCGGCGTACTGATCGTCGCACACATCCTTCGAATGGTTGGCAAAAGGGCGATCATTCATGGTAAAAAGCTGGGAGCAAAGGCATCGGGCTTAATGGTCGACAGGCATCCGGAGGGCATAGGTTCAAGATCGGTGCTGTACCTGCGATCGTTCGACGACGATGAGCTCACGGGAAAGACCTGGGAGTATCAGCTGGATGTACGAGGGATCCAATTGGACGTTCCTGGTTTGACAAGCGAGGAAGAAAATATGGCTTTGGCGTTGGAGATGATCGGGCCGATGATCGCCCTGGGCAAGCCGCGCAAGGGCCAGCAGGCAAAAGAAGAACTGCCCCATGTTGGCGCCCTTCGAACGCAGGCAGATGACGATTCCTGGCAGGAAAAGGTTAGAGGCTATATGAAGACCGCAGATCTGGTGTTGATCAGGGTAGGCCGCGGAAAGAATTTATGGTGGGAGATAGGAGAGGCTTTCAAAACGGTGGATATGCGCAAGATCGTCTTCCTATTACCTTGGAGCAACAACGTTTGCGACTATTTCCTGCAACACCTGCCTGACGTAGCGCCTATCACCGGCATTCCGACGATGCCCAATGATGGACAGGAGTATAGTTCTAAGGTAGCTTCCGTCCGGAGCCTGCTTTTTTTTGACCGGAACAAGACGCCGCAATTCGTCCCATTTGGATCCGCCGACTTACGGGCCAGCAAGAGGAATCCTTTCCGTCCCATCTTTCAGATCGCGCTCAAACGGGTATGCGAAGAAGCCCAATTGCCGTGGCGACCGCCCCGCGTCTCTTTATTCCTTGTATGGCATATGTTCATTGCCTTAGTGAGGACGCTCATGCTGCTGGCTTTAACGATCTTTATCGCCTATTTTGGTTTTGAAAGTTGGATATTCATCATAATCTTTGTCGTCGCCCTGGTCTTTTTGATAATATCAGTATTGGGACTTTCGCTTAGTATTGGAATGGTGCGCCAGGCGTTTCGGCAGTTCAGGTACGAGCCGTATGCGCAGCGATGGATAGAGCGTAAGGATTGAGCAGCCCCTAAACGCCTATTGCCCAAATCGACACGACGGTTGGTGTTGACGACACATTTGTAAAGTAGTCTAAAAAAGATTTGGAACAAATAACAAGCGATTAACATTAATTCACTTACTTTGTTTTGCAAATTTCCCTTATCCTTTGAGATACCTTCAATTTCTCAACTCACTTTGATCTATTACTAGCAACCCCCTTAAACCGGCTTTTCATGCAAGGACCCCGGAGCGCAATCCTATTGCTGCTCTTCTATATATCTTATTCCTCTTACTCGCAGGATCAGCCTGACAAAGGTGCTGCTATTACCAGTTTCCCTTCCCGATTTTTCACCCGGATGGAGCACAAAATTGCCGGTGTGGACGATCAGCTCACCCGCCAGACAAAAAAATATGTGGAACGTATGCGCAGGCGTGAACAGTGCATATACAATAAGTTATACACGAAAGATCCTGCAGGGGCGAAGGCGTTGTTTGCGGGGACGATCCAACAATATGACGTGCTGGAAAAACAGCTGGCTGGAGATACCGGCGGCGCCAAGCTGCACATTTCCGGGGAATACCAGCCTTATACGGACTCTTTGCAGGGGATGCTGCAATTTTTAGGGAGTGGTCAAGGAGGAAGGGCACTGACGCAGTTAAAAACATTGGAGGCAAAGATGCAGGATGCGGACCAGCTCAAGGCATTTGTGCGGCAGCGGAAGCAAGAGATGGCCCAATATATCCAGCAGCATAGCAATCTGTCGGGATTGCTGGGCAAGGATCTTCGGGGGATGGATCAAGATGTCTATTATTATTCCCAGCAGGTGCGGCAATACAAAGAAATGTTGAACGATCCGGATAAACTCACAAAGGAAGCCTTGACCATTCTCAACAAGCTACCCGCGTTCCAGGCATTCATCAAACAGAACTCGCAGCTTGCGGGCTTATTCAATCTCCCTTCGAATTATGGCGATCCTGCCACCCTCGCAGGCTTGCAGACCCGCGACCAGGTGTCGGCATTGATCCAACAGCAGGTGTCGGCAGGGGGGCCGGGCGGGGCTGCGGCATTACAGGCCAATCTGCAATCGGCCCAATCCCAACTCGACACCTACAAAGACAAGCTGAGCAAGCTGGGCGGCGGCAGCGGGGACATCGACATGCCGGACTTCAAGCCCAATGAGCAAAAGACAAAGACATTCTGGCGGCGGCTGGAGTATGGAACGAATTTTCAGACCACGCGAAATAATTACTATTTCCCTACGGTGTCGGACTTCGGGCTGTCGGTGGGATATAAGCTCAGCGACCGCAGTATTGTCGGGCTGGGCGCTAGCTATAAGCTGGGCTGGGGCAATGGGCTCCAGCATATTACCTTTTCGAGCCAGGGGCTGGGGTTAAGGTCGTTTGTGGAGATAAAGCTGAAAGGGAGTTTTTCTGCGGCGGGCGGGTTGGAGTATAATCTTAACCGGCCATTTGCTTCCTACCAGCAATTACATCAGCGGGATGACTGGACGAAGAGCGGGCTGATCGGGGTAAGCAAGACAGTGTCGATGAAAAGCCGGTTGTTTAAGAAGACAAAGGTGCAATTGCTGTGGGATCTTTTAAGTTATCAGCAGGTGCCCAGGGGACAGGCTATACTATTCAGAATAGGATATGGGCTGAATTAGAAATCTCATAACGAATTAATATTTAATTATCAAATACACAACGTGATATTACGATCTATGAAAGTTGTAAAATATTTTATCATTTGCACTCTAATAATATCTTTTGCAGTAAAAGTACAGGGCCAAAATGATGCCAATGACTTTACTAAAGTTGCTCAAATATTACCCCCTTCACCCAATGCTGCATCTTTAGGGAAGTATGGAGGTATTGATGTAGGGCTCTCGTCTGGTGCTGTCAATCATCATATCCCAATATTCGATTATACGTCCACTAGTATAAAAGTGCCTATTTCCCTAAGTTATACTTCTACGGGTTTTAAAGTCGATGAGATTGCCTCAAGGGTGGGAATAGGTTGGAGCCTGAATGCGGGGGGAGTCATTACAAGGACTGTATATGGCGGAGCAGACGAGAATCCCCGGTTAACTGTTCCCTCCGATTTTCCCAATGTTTCCCGCAATCTGATCAATTTCATGGATCACATTGTGGGCTCATCGGAGGGGCCTATTCCCGCAACAGACGCACAACCTGATATTTTCAATTTCAACTTTAATGGATATTCGGGAAGATTTGTATTAGATAGCACTTTTAAACCTGCAATGCTCTCCCATTCGAACTTGAAAGTTGAATGGGACCTGGTGCGTCCGGGTTTCAAGATTACGACGGGGGAAGGTGTTCAGTATTTTTTCGGCGGCAATGGGGCCAACGAATATACTACCAAGACAACATCAGGCACGGAATGCGGTGACAGATATCTTAACTCCAATGTACAGACAGCCTGGTATCTATATCAAATCGTTCATCCGAACCATGATACTGTAAATCTGGTCTATTCTTCCCTGACGACCAATTATCAAACCGGGGTAACGGAAGTGATGTACGCTCACGATATTCGGGAACCGAACGTTCAGTTCTGTTCGGGCTGGGCTCCAGGGTTTAATCCGCCATATCTTTCCAATAATAATTGCACCAATGGAGTGCAAACTGGTGTCGTATTGTTGCAGGAGATCAATTCAGCCAGTGGCGGAAAAGTAAAATTTACGTACATCGGCAGGAATGATTATAACGACCGACTTGTTTCGACGATAGACATGTATCAGCCAGGGGGGGCTACCCCATTCAAGACATTCGCGTTTGATTACTTATATTCTTTTGATGGGTCGAGACCATTTTTAAAGACGCTCACTGAAAAAGGACGCGATCTGTCTTCCGTTAAAACCCATAGCTTCTTATATAACGAATATAACTCTGTCCCAGGACAATTATCGTATTCCCAGGATCATTGGGGATATTTCAATGGTAAAACCAACGCTACGTTGATCCCACTTCCCAATGATGCTCTATACAGGCAATTCCTGCCTGCTGCATCTGCAAACAGGGAGCCAGACCCTGCATATGCGCAGAAAGGATTGCTTTCGGCGGTTATATATCCGACAGGAGGAAGAGACAGCATTATTTACGAAGGTAACCAGGCCTATAAGGATGTTGTAATAACCCCGGATGCTGTAAATGTAGGAGCTAATGCGATAATCCCGGACCTTTCCTTCGGTGTTGCATCCGGCCTCTCTGACGCAGTCGTCGTTTCGGATCCGCAGCTAGTGCTTGTTTCGGGCCATTGTGAGCGGGCAGACCCCTCTATTAATAATAGTGATCCCGGTGGGACCGATATTAATGTTATTGATTTGAATACGAATACCAGTGTTTATTATATCCGCCTGCAATATGATCAGGCCAGCAACGAGGCTGTACAGCTGTATGCAGGGCACTCCTATAAGATAAGAGTGGATGTCTACGGTCCGAACGTGACAGGTGGAAGTGGGTTTTCCTACTACCCTGGTGTCATGACCGTTCAGAAAATGAATGCACCTGTAGGAGGGGTGAGGGTCGCAAAAGTGCTAACTACAGACAATGCGACAAACAATACAACAATTAAAAAATATATATACAGCGATCCTGAGACGCCCTCCGTCTCTTCCGGGATATCTATTTATGAACCGAATTATAAAAAGTACTTACAAGTTTATATTCCATGCCGATCTATTGTGAATGGGACAAACCCTTGCAATGAGATCTTAGTGTTCAATTATTTTAGTATGTACTCGAACTCGTTGAATAATGTCTATGGTTTTTCATCTTCCCCTGTAGCTTATTCGGATGTTGTCGAGAGTTTTGGTGAGGCGTACGAGAATGGAGGTATCGAACATAAGTTTACCGTAAATCCCGATGAACCTGCCGTTATCTATCTGGGGGGGGACCTTTTAGGTGGACCTTTAACCTCATATGGATGGAGGAATGGGCGTGAAACGTATCAGTTTGTATTTAAGAGATCGGGAAGCAATTTGACGCCGGTGAAGAAAGTATACACGCACTACAAAGAAGATGCAAGGGTAGATCAGCGATTTTTTGGATATGTCGCAAACAGAAAATATGTAAATAATGCATATCCATGCATTGATCTGGATAATCCCGAACCATGGGAGGTCAATGAATATGAACTGTCCAGATATGCCATATTCAGGAAATGGGTGTATGTGGATTCTGTTCGGACCTTGCAATACGACAATAACGGGCTAAATTACCTTGAGACAATTGCAGCAACAGAATATGGCAATATGGATCATGCGATGCCCACTAAGACCACAACCATTTTTAGCGATGGGCGATCCGGTGTTGTGAACACTTATTATCCGCAAGATCTTGTATTGACTGGTCCGGCCGAGATCGGGCGTCAATCGCTGATAGGCCAGCATATCCTCTCTCCCGTCCTGCAGCAACAGATACTGAAGGGAAGCGTGCGGACATATAATGCGTCGACAGAGTATGCGGTCTTCGGCAGTGGATTGGTTCTTCCCAGGTCGAAAAGCCTTCAGTTAGGAGAAGGACCCATGGAAAAACGGGTGGATTTTTATCGCTACAACACAACTGGAGGCGTATTGGAACAAGGTAAAACTAACGATGCCAAAGAGTGTTATCTCTGGGATTATGGCAACCTTTATCCTGTGGCTCACGTCGTTAACGCAGATAGCGCGACCATCGCATATACTAGTTTTGAGGCAGAAGGCACCGGAAACTGGTCCATCGGCTCATCTTCCCGGAATACGGGAGGGGCAGTGACTGGAAACCTGTGGTATTCCCTAAATAGTAATATTTCTAAATCAGGTCTTAGCAGTATCAATACCTATATTGTATCCTACTGGACTAAAAATACGTCTCCATTTTCCATAACTGGAACTATCACAGGGTATCCTGTCAAAGGAAAAACCATCAATGGATGGACCCTATATATGCATAAGGTCACAGGCCAATCTACTATTACGATCAACGGCAGTGGTTCTGTCGATGAGCTTAGATTATACCCCGTCGATGCTCAAATGACCACCTATACCTATGATCCCCTGATAGGCATAACCAGCCAATGTGACGTTAGCAGCCGGTTGTCTTACTATGAATACGATGGGCTACAACGTCTCCTCCGGGCTCGGGACATGGATGGTAATATTGTTAAACAATTCGAGTACCAATATCAGTCTTCCACTCGCTGCGGCAGCAACTGCTACGTGTTGACCATGACCAATCTGGCTGGGGCCAATACCCTCAGTTACCCAGTGGGCGTCTTCAATGCAAATGGTAAATTACTGGATACAGCTTCCAACCAGGCCCGGTTCATTACAGTATGGAATGCCGATGCAGAGAACGCCAATAGGGGAACATTATCGGCAGGAGGCGACGGTATGCATTTTCAGCTAGCATTGAATACCGGGAAGGCTTTACCTGCTATTACAGGGTGTAGGTATTACAAGGTGGACCTCGCCTGGAACCAATTTGATGGGGTGCGGAACATAAATGGGTGTTATGTTGATTTCGGCGATGGCGCCAGCGTCCGGCTGCCTTCCAATCCCGGCGACGTTATAAATCCCTTACCTGCTAACACCATTCAGCAAGGGACCAGTGCTTTATACCTGGTGCACACCTATGCTGATGCGAGCCTGAAAACGCTGACCTTTTATCACAATGATGCAGAAGAGACACAATATCTTGACAATGTGAATTCGCCGGCCACCAGTCTTTCCAAACTAAAGAACTTCCGCGGCAACCTTCCGCAGCATATCAAACAATTTGGAAGCAGCTCTTATCAGCAGGCATCAATGTCATCCGTGGCAAATATTACCAACTGGGCTTCTATTCATTCAATCAATGATTTTCACCTCAACACGGGTGATGCGGGAATAACCACGATTCAAAACCTGACCTATCAGCAGGACTTTATGGCCGGCAACCCGGACCTTCAGTCGATCCAGCTGGCGAGGAATAATCTGGCTTGTTACTTCGACGCTACCTTTAAGATCAGTAGGCTCAAAAGTGATTGGAATACCTGGTTCAAGCATTTACAGTTCCTGTCTCTCACCGATGCGCAGTGGAATAGAGAGGATCTAAGTGCGTTGAAGGAGCTTAATTATTTCTATATCATTCCTGGAAGGCCGCTGTATTCCAATAATCCTACGAATAACGCGGAAATCCCCATACCGCAAAATGTAGTGGACGGCATTTTTAACCAGATCGCTTTAGGCAGCGGGCAGACAGTGAGTGGAGGTGTTTTGTACATCAGCTCAGCGGGATCGGGGCGTTCGTCTTTCTCCGATGCGGCGGTGAACACCCTGCTTGCAAAAGGCTGGACGCTTTATCTCGACGGGCAACAATTACATTAAGATATCTTGCTATAAACATTTAAGCATTACAAATGCAGATCATTAAAAAATTATTGATAAGAGGATATACGCTGACGGTGGCGCTTGCATTTTTTAGCAATGGAGAAGCCCAAGCACCCTATCCGACGACGGTCAAAGTAAATTACGTGCGGGTATGGGATGCGAAGGCTCCGGAAAAGGACCCCGCTGCGCTCGTAACACTGCCGCTGACCGGCGTCAACCAGACCACGCAATACTTCGACGGGTTAGGCAGGCCTTTACAGACAGTGGTAAAACAGATGAGTCCATCCGGGAAAGACCTGGTTACGCCAGTTGTTTACGATGCATTTGGACGAGAACAGCAGAAATTCCTGCCTTTTGTGGCAAATGCTTACCAGGCGGACGATCAGCTCAGCGATGGTAATTTCAAGATCGATCCTTTACAGCAGCAGGCGGCTTTCGGAGCCGTACAATATCCCGGCGAGACATATTACTATGAAAAGACCGATTTTGAAGCGTCGCCTTTGAACCGAGTACTGACAACCTATGCGCCCGGCAACAGTTGGGTAGGCAATAACAAAGGGGCATCTAATCAATATCAAGTTAACGCGGCCACTGATAGTGTACGCATCTGGACTATTGCCGCTGCCGCGGGCAGCACGCCTACGACCACCGGGATGTATGGTGCAGGCGTGTTACATAAAAATGGAATGACGGACGAGCAGGGGCGCCAGGTATGGGAATACAAGGATAAGGAAGGGCATGTGATATTGAAAAAGGTGCAGCTTTGGAACACACCTGTCGCAGGCCACAGTGGCTGGCTTTGCAGCTATTACGTGTACGACGACCTTAACAATCTTCGGTATGTCATTCAGCCCAGGGCAGTGGAGTGGCTGGCGAGCAATAATTGGGTTTTCAGCGGTACTTATGGCCCCCTGGTGATAAATGAACTTTGTTTTCGGTATGAATATGATCTACGTAACCGGATGATCATTAAAAAAGTGCCGGGCGCGGGAGAGATATGGCTAGTGTACGATGCCAGGGACAGGCTGATCATGACGCAGGATGGCAATCTGCGAGGACAAAACCCGGTCAAATGGATGGTGACAGAGTATGACAATTTGAATCGCCCGTGGCGGACCGGTCTATTGACAGATGGCAATGACCGTACCTATCATCAGAACCTGGCTTATAATAGTATTATCTATCCAAATACTATCTCGAATTATGAAGTGCTGACACAGTCTTTTTATGACGACTATAGCTGGGTTAGCAGTTCTGGCTCCGGCTTAGGCACATCGATGGCTGGTAACCAAACCCAGGACGGTGGCCTATTCTATACTACCTACAATGCATCCCCCTCCTATGCGGTGCCGATGACGCCTTATGCGATTAGCACCGGCATGGCCACAGGTGCCATGACTAAGGTGCTGGCTTCTTCGCCTGCACAATACCTGTATTCGGTGAGCTTTTATGACGACCATGGAAGGGTGATCCAGACACAAAGCACTAATTACCGAAATGGTATCGACACGATGACCTCGCAGTATGATTTCAGCGGTAAGACTCTGCGCACCTTCCTTGGGCACAAGAAGGGCGGGACATCTATCCAGTACCATACCGTGTCTACAAAAATGAGCTATGATGAAGCCGGGCGGCTAAAAAATATACTGAAGAATATCGACGGTACAGGTGATCAACTGATTGATAGCGTGCAATATAATGAATTGGGACAGTTGAAGAACAAGTACCTGGGCAACAAGGTGGACAGCCTGGCCTATGCCTATAACATCCGGGGCTGGCTGACGAGCATCAACAAGAATTACCTCACCAGCACCAGCGTCTACTCCCGGAATTACTTTGGGATGGAATTGGGATATGACAAGACTACCGACGCCACCGGCAATGCGTATGCAAATCCTGCCTTCACTGGCAATATCAGTGGTACGATCTGGAAGGGTGGAGGCGACGGGGTCAATAAAAAGTATGATTTTACCTATGACAATGTCAACCGCCTGACTGGTGCCGACTTTAACCAGTATGCCGGCAGCACGTTCAACAAATCCGCCGGCGTAGACTTTAGCGTCAGCGGCCTGTCTTATGATGCCAATGGCAACATCTTGTCGATGAAGCAGCGCGGGCTTATGGCGACCACATCCGCCACCATCGATTCGCTGACTTATTCCTACAACTTCAGTGGGATCAGCAACCGGCTCCTGGGTGTAACAGACGGAACAAATAACCAAAATTCTACCTTGGGAGATTTTCACTACAACCCTAATGGCAAAGGCTCCATCGACTACACCTACGATCAGAACGGGAATATGGTCACGGATTTTAACAAAGGGATCAGCCCCATTACATATAATCACTTGAACCTGCCGCAGCAGGTGCATATCAAGAGTAAGGGAAATATTATTTATACTTATGATGCGGGAGGGAACAAGCTCGCCAAAGTGACGATGGACAGCCTGTCAAAGCATGCTACCACCACCCTCTATATGAAAGGTCTTGTGTACCAGCAGGGCGACACGATCATCAGTCCTAATGCCGGCATCGACACTTTGCAATTCATAGGTCATGAAGAAGGCAGGGCGAGATGGAGCCTTCACCGATATGTCAATGGCAGCACCGGATACAAATGGGAATATGACTTTTTCGAGAAGGATCACCTTGGCAATACGCGGGAGGTCTTAACGCAGCAGCGGGATACCGCGCAATACATGGCCACGATGGAAGCTGCTTATCGGGCCACAGAGAACAAGCTCTTCTACAATGTGCCTCAGTCCAATGTTTGGAGCTATTATGTCAACGGCAGCTCCGGACCAAATCCCTTCGGCAACACCGTCACCAATCCCAATGACTCCGTTTGCCGCCTAAATGGCAATACGCCGCACGAAGGTCCAGCGATCATCTTAAAAGTGATGGCGGGCGACCTGTACCGTGTTGGGGTCAATTCTTTCTGGAAATCCGGACAAACCTCGACAGGCACGACGGATGCCACGACAGATGTACTTAGTTCGCTCGCCAGTGGTATCATTTCCATGGTGGGAGGCGCCAAGGGCGACTATGGCACCCTGAGCAATAGCTCGACCAGCCCTTTATTGGGCGGGGTCAACGCTTTCCGGAGTGACAAGAACCCCACACCGCCTGTATATCCGAAGGCTTATCTGAACTATATAGCACTGGACAACCAGTTCAATTATGACCAGTCTGCCAGTGGGGCCTTGGGTGTGGGGGCTGCAGATAACTTAATGTCGTTGGCTACGGACACAATACGGATCAAGAAGAACGGATATTTGTATATTTACCTTTTGAATGAGACGAAGAGTGTTTCGGTGTTCTTTGATAATTTAAGCGTAACGCATTATTCAGGTCCATTGCTGGAAGAGACGAATTATTATCCGTTTGGGTTGACGATGGCGGGGATCAGTGATAAGGCATTGAAGGGAAATTATGCGGAAAATAAGTACCGGTATAACAAAGGATCAGAGCTGCAGAATAAGGAGTTCGCTGATGGATCGGGACTGGAAATGTATGAGACTCAATTAAGAGAACTTGATCCGCAATTGGGAAGGTGGTGGCAGATGGACTCAAAACCAACGGAAGCAGAGAGTCCCTATTCTGCAATGGGGAATAATCCGATACTACAGAATGATCCTTTGGGTGATACAACAATACCAATAAGCGCGGAGATCCGAAAAGTCATGGACCAGGATGAGGCATACTTAAATTCGGGAGGGGATCAAACAGGAACCATAAGAAATGCTACGCACGGAGAATATGAAAGAGACCCCAGTAGCGCACTGACTAAGGATATAATCCATACTCTAGCGGAGCTATTTGGATTAAATGCTGTCGATAATATTACCGCTGAGGCTCGTCAAAAGAGCATTGAAGGCAACCTATCGGGGTTTGATGTCATAAAAGCCACCTTTGGAGTCGGTGCTGCCTTGAGCCGGGGGGGTAGTCTGGGCATGAATAAGATCAAAGGGAAGCTAGGTGAAACGATTGTAAACGATTGGCTAGAGACACAATATGGTCAAACGCATGATATTTATAATCAGGTTACAGGTAAATTTGCAGATGGGGGAGAAACTATCTATGATAATGTAATTGTAAATAGGGAAACGGGTGAGGTGGAATTTACAAATGAAACAAAAACAGGAAATAGTCCAATGAGGAGCGCTCAATTAAGGGCGCAGGCGGGCGAACCAACTCAACTGGTAGGTAATAATATTCCAAAAGATCTAAGAAATACATGGATAAGCTCAAAAACAAGCCAGTATAAGGTCACTCGTTTAGATTTTGAAACAGGGCAATTTATAACGCAATAAGATGAAAAGTAAAGAAGCAATCAAAAAATTAATGCAAGGCATGGAGCCGGCCTTTAATAGATACGATTTCACGTACAACCAGAAAGAATACAGTTTTATAAGGGAAATTGACGATGGAAAGCAATCATTTTATTTTCTGATCAATGAAAAAACAGATGGTATATACATAGAGCCGCGCTGGGCTATTCAAATAACCAGCATGCTGAATGTCTACCATCAGATTACTTTGAAGGATAAAGCGTCTTGGGCCGATACTACAGTTCTTGACAATAGCCTTGGGCAGCTAATTGAATACATAGATGAAAATAATGAAAATGGTTCTGGCAAGAGAATGCGATATTTAATTGCAAAGGATGAGGATGTTGAAATATTGCAAAAGGTTATACCTATTCGATTTGAAGAATATGTCCTACCTTATTTTAATAAGAACAGTTCCATAGAAAGGATTGATGAATTACTTAACACTTCTCCTCAGCGGTTGGTTATTCATCATTGGCTTAACCCGCATAGGGCTATAATGGGAATTATTGCAGCAAAATTGAACAATAATCCGAAGTTGGATGAATTGATAATGATATACGGCCAAAAACTTGAGAAAGCGGCCCCTAATTACCAAAAAGAGTTCGAAAATTTAATAAGATTATTACGTCATCCCCTCAGCACCGACGTCTTTTCAACCACAACATAGGTATTGGTCCATTTGTCACGCCAGGGCCGGGGCCAGCTGCCACCGAAGGCGGAGAAGGGCTCGAAAGGCACCATGCGGCATAAACCACGAAGAAAGGCCTTCTTCACGGAAACGGTGGTGCCGTCCGGATTGACCACACGGGTCCCGGTGAAAACCTTAACCAGGGTCTTGCCTCTGGACAAGGCTTCCATCGCACCCATGAAAAATGCGTATTCGAAGAGCCCGACAAGCGTACTGACCGTCAGCCGAGTGTAATAATCCTCGTCATACATGGCTAATGTCAGGAATTTACCCCAAAGGATATTGACGGCACGGGAGAAAAAGAACAGGAGCCTGTCAAACAGGAAATTTACGAAACGCAGGTTGCGGTTCGCCGGGTCCAATTCTACTTCGAAGTCGGATAGGATATGTTCTACTGGTTCATGGCGGGTGACGGGTGAGGTCATAACAGGGCCTGGGCGCCTGAACCAACTTTCGTAGAGATCAAACTTCCATTGATAAATATCCTGACCGTGCCCTTATGATAGATCACAACGCCATTATACCAGCTTCCCGGCGCTGGCGTAAAAGTAGTAGAATCCGTGATATTATAGTTGTCTACGACCCCAGACGAGCTACAGTCCGTGGTGGCATCACCCGTACCGCAGGCCAGATGGGATAGGAGGCCAGGGTATTCCCGAAATTGAAGGAAGGTCCATGGCCCGTTGGTCAGGTGTACGGTGGTGTCCGTCTTTGGTGCATAGACCGTGTTATGCACGGGGTCGGCGGTGGGTATTCTTGTTACAGGAAAGCGTCAGCACTAAAAGTGCAATACTTACTATCGCAGGTTTTTTTTGAAAGACAGAAAGTTCATGGATACAAATGGGGGTTTAGTTAATTGATTGTGACAAAGGTACTTTTTCCCCCTATTTAGCTATGGATGAATTGATATTCCGTGTGCGTATCAGCCACAGCCATGTCAAAAATGGCCATAACCGTGTCGGTTTTACAAGCGGAAAATGATGAAATAGCGCATGAAAGTTTTAAATTGCTGGCCATACAAGGGCCATTATGACTGACATACAGGAAGTAATCAACGAAATTTTAAAATTTTCACCCAATGTTTTGGGTCTTAGTGAAGGAGTTGCCGAAGACAAAATCAATGCATTTGAGAAACAGCACAATCTTGTTTTGCCTGATGATTACAAGATTTTATTAAGAAGAACCAATGGTCTCAGTCTTGTGGGGACCGTTGTTTTTGGTATTTATGATGATGCTGTATCTTCATCATTGGGCGGATCGTATAATATTGAGCATTACGAAGTCGGCAATGAGATGCCGATGCATCTCGTGCCATTTTCTCCCGATGGCGCAGGGAACCATTATTGTTTTGATACTAATAAATTTAATCGACAATCCTGCGAGATCGTTTTCTGGCAGCACGATTTTTATTATGATGAAGGAGATCTCCCTGAAGTTGTCAATAATAGCTTTGCGGAATGGGCCCAGGAGGTATTGATCGATTGGACATTGGAAGATCACGATTATGAGGGGAATGAAAGGAAGCAGGCGTTTTAATAACTTATACAACAGGGCGTCGACGGCAAGATCATACTGAATGTGGTGTAATTATAAATTATTCAGTGTAAATTACAGCAGCGGGGAATAAAGCCGCACATCGTGCCTTCAGTCGATGAAAAGGCAAAGAAGAGACGCTATCAGTAAGAGCAATCCATCCCCTAACTATGCCCCACCTGCACAGTATCTGCCAGGGGCAGTCCTGCCGCGGAGACGCCTTACATTGGGCATGGGATTTAGGCACAAATGCTCAATAGAATATTTGCTCAATAATGAGAAAATGCCGGCGGTAGCCAATATACAACGCATAGTCAATCCAGCGTAAGGGATAACCGAGCAAGCGAAGGTTACGACCGTACCTGAGTGCAACGAAAGGTACGACCGAGGAGGAGCAAGGGACGATGCTCCGACGAAGTTCTGAGTGAGGGCTCGGAACTCCGCCAAAGGTCTGTGAAAAGGCCGTAGCTGAAGGCGAGGACTTGCAATGGAAAGCCCGACCCGAAGGGGCACGCCAAAAAAAGACTGGGAAACTACCTGCCGCGCTTACTCCATAAAATCATCCAGCTCCCTCCTTTGCTTCTTCGTGGGCCTGCCGATCTTGCTTTGCCTTTTTCCCGTATTGAAGCTCGCGGACTGGAATTGCAGGCGTTCGATCTCTTCTGCAGGAGTAATATCGATGTAGTAATTGATGGCCTGGGTGTATTGGAGCCGGTGGTCCAGGAGTTCGGTGACTTTGATCCGCCAGCGCTTCTGCTCTGTTTTCACTTCGTACTCGTCGCCGACACTGACATTTTTAGAGGCCTTGGCGGCATCCCCGTTGTACTTTACTTTCCCTTTACCGCATGCATCCGTCGCCTCCGCCCGGGTCTTGAACAGGCGGATGGACCAAAGGTATTTGTCCAGTCTGAGTTTCTCTTTTTCAGGCATACATTGCTTCGGGGTCTTTCACGCCCGGAGGACGAATTTACGAAGAATTTGCACTTGCGCCAGTCGGGATAAAATGGTGTTTGAAGGACAATCCTGAAAATCTTATTTAATCAAGTTCGTATATGTGTTTATATACTTGCTCCATCCTTGATATTTCTTCATCCGTCACCTTGGCAAATTCTTCCCTTTTTCTTTTGGAAAGTACCCCTTTATGCTGGTGAAGGAAAGTGAGCATGAGTGAGATCAGTTTATCCGGCATAGATGAGATAATTTGATACGAAATACTTTTTTTTGCCCTAAGGTTGATAAAATCTACTGTAAATTTGATATAGAATATAGTTTTTACTGTAAAATAGATACAATTATGGCTAGGTCCGATCTGGCCAGGAGCTTAAGTCCCAATTCCAGCCCGCTAGAGCTTTATGATCCCTTTTCTCAGTGCATAAAGCACCAGCCCCAGCCGGGTCTTGAGGCCGAACTTCTCGAAAAGTCCATCCCGGTAACTTTCCACCGTACGGGGACTGCAGAACATCTTTTCCCCGATCTCTTTATAGGTCAGCTCGGAGGAGGCATACTGTAAGAATTCCAGCTCCCGTTGGTTCAGCCGGACATCGGGCACTTTCTCCTCATCCACGGCTGTTGCCAGTGTCCTGAAGACCTTATGCGTCATCCAGTCGGGATAATAATATCCTTTCTGGATGACAGCGTCCAGCGCCTTTTCCAGTTCGCCGGGATGGACATTCTTCAGGAGGTAGCCTTTAGCGCCGCAACGTATCATCCTGATGAGAGTCTCCTCTTCATCCTGCATGGAGAGGGCAAGAATGAGTACTTCCGGATGGTGCTGGGTTAGCCAGCGGGCGGTGTCAAATCCATCCATGACGGGCATGGTAATGTCCAGCAGTACAATATCCGGGATGTTCTTTGGCTGGCGGAACCGCTCGATGAGCAGACTGCCGTTCTCCACTTCATACAAAACGTGGTAATCCCTGAATTTATCTATGATGCCTGTCAACGCCTGTGCGATGAGGATGTGATCATCGACCACGACAATGCTGTGCTGCATGATCAGGTGTTTAATTTTTGTGATGGAATAAATAAAGTCACCTTGGTCCCTTTGCCGGGAATGCTTTCGATCGTCACGGCTCCCCCGATCATTTCCGCCCGCTTCTTCATGTTGGCGATGCCGATGCCCTGGTGAAGGATGGTCTCATCCTTGGCGTTGAAGCCTTTGCCATTGTCCGTCGTTTTGATACGGATGCCTCCCTCATCCCTTTGCAGGAAAACAGCGATCTCGCTGCAATGACTATGTTTGAGGCTGTTCTGCATGCATTCCTGGATGATGCGCAGGATGAAGCTCTTGCTGGCCTCGGGTAAGTCCGGTCCGGGGCTCTCTCCATACACGGCGGCCTTACAATGGCGCGTAGCCTGGATCTTGCTGCATTCATGCTGGATCAGCTGGTACAGACCGGAGGCCATATAGTTGACATTGGTGAGGTCTTTGGACAGGCTGCGAAGATCAGCCAGCGATTCATGTATGATGTCCGCAACGGCCCCGACCTTATCCTCTTTTGACTCCAGCTGCTGCACGTACAGCACGGCCAGCGTCAGCTTTTGGCCTACATTGTCATGGATCTCCCGCCCGATATGCTGCATGGTCTGTCTCTGCACTTCCATTTGCGCCTGCAGCAATTCCCGGGCGAACTTTTCGTTCATCCCCTTTATTTCCTGGACATGCTGCAGCTTGCGCCGCCTGTAGATGACCAGGACTGCCAGCACGGAAATGAGAAAGATCACCATGATGATCATGGTAGTACCTATGAGGACAAAGCCTTCTTTCGTATCATCCATATGAACGCGATTGAGTAAGTGGTATACAAAATATAGTTCAGTATGCTCATCACGTTGGCGAGCAACACCAGGATATTCCTTGACCGCTTCACCATATACAGCCAGTTGATCATGGCAAAATAAGGGACGGTGGCCACATTGAACAGCAGAAAGGCGAACAGCATGTAAAAGAAGGGGTCTTTGAGAAAATTGAAACCCACCGGCTGCTCCAGCATCTCATAGAACTTTATCACGATGCCGATGATCAGCAGGACGGAGCCCAGGCAATACGCCAGCACATTGAACTGGTTCCACGGGGTAAAATAACAGCCCGTCACCAGTGTGAAGGCTGTCAGTAAGATCATTTCAAATAGTATGACCTTCTTGTTGTAGGGACGCGCGAGGGCATGATAAATGATCAAAAGATAGAGGAGGTACTGCAAGGGTACCTGGATATTATACAGGAGGGCATTGCTGATGCCGGCTTTGTTGCGGAAAAAAGTCTCATAGGCCTCCACCACTACGATGAGGAACAGCAATAGGGGGAAAAGCCGCAGATGCCGGCTGTCCCTGATGGCGCGCCAGGCGGCCAGCGATGCCAGAAAAGCTGCTATCTCGAACCAGGTGATCAGTTGTGTCATAATTGAAAAAATGAGCGGTGACACTAATAACCTACCTGTGAACGGAAATTGCCGTCGACCAGATCGAAAACACTGGTGACACCCACAGGACAGTTGGGAAAATTAGGGCATAGCTGACCCTGGTTCCTGAACATCGTTGGGGGTGTCTCAAGGCTGCCCCTCCGCAATGCGCCATTGGCATTGGAGCCGTCCAGGACCAATACCTGCCTGCTGGCATTTCCTGTCCGCAGGATCTCGGCATATGTCTGGATCGGCAATCCCGGGTTCCTGCTGCGCTCATCCACGGTAAAGCGGGGGTCGAAGTCGATATTGACCGATGAATCGGGATGGTTGAGCACGGGCTGGCTGAAAGTCGGCGCCATGAAGAGGGTATGGGCGCACCTGTAGTCCTCGTTCCACACTCCCTGGCCGGGATACACGGCATAGTAGAAGTTGATGCCTAATTTATCGGACGGCAGACCCAGCTGCTGTGAATACTTCTCGATAAGGCAAATGAATTTCTTCAGCGTATCTAATGAGTACCAGCACGAACGGGGATCATTGAACCTTCTGCCGGGCACATCCTGCCGGGCGATCTTATTCACCTGCCGCCATCTTTTGTCCCTGTAACGGGCAATGCCTTTCATAAAATCCATCGCGGTGAGACCAAAAAAACCATCATTGTCGCAATCGATGCTGCTGGCCGGCGCCGGGGAACTTCGCCGGGCCGTGCCGTTGCCAGCCCTGACGTTGCCGAAGGAATACAATGCGACCAGGACGATCATGACCATGGCTGCGAGACAAAAAGCGATCTTTTTCATACTATAAAGTTTGTTTTTTAAAAAATTCGTCAACTACGGATCAAAGCTACCATAATGGATGAGCACCCGGGACGGGGGAAGTTGCTCAAGGCGGGTGCCGGGAAAAGACGATCTAAGGGAAATGTAGCAGGGGCGTATGTTTCGCAGGTTAAGCTACAAAACATTTCCCGTTGCAACAACATGAAGTTTCCGTTGAATGACGGTAACGGATCCCGTCAATCATGGAGCGATCTTTCGTCTTCGCAACATTGTTCCTTCTTCCGGGTATGCGCAATTTGTGATCGACGGAGGAAGCCGAAAATCCAGAACAGAGTAGGCGAAACAATAAAAATCAAGTACAATGGCTACTAAATTAGATGTCAAAAGAATGGCAGAGGACCTGCACACGTCCAAGCTGATCAACCTCGATGCGCCCGCTAAATCCTTTATCGATGTAGCAGGCACCTACCTCGCCAGCGCAGCCAATGCCGGTGCGGACGACGGCGGGAGCTATGGTGTCGCCTGGTCGCACTATGTAATTATCTGTGGCGCCGAAGCGGCCGCACAGGTGGAAAAGATCGCCTCCAACCCCGGATCGGTGAGAGGCTGATCGCTCCAGCGTTTATTCAGAAGCTAAAGGGCCGGATCATGTCAGCCCTTTAGCTTTCAACCGTCAAAAAAAAATCATATGCCATCCGTTGAACAGACATCCCGCCGGAACAACGTCCTGACAGACGTGCTGAAGTTCGCCGTCAATCATATCATGCACCTGGACAAACACAATCAATACTGGCAGACCGATGACCCGGGACCGTTTACCATGAAGGACAAGATCATCCTGGAAACCTCCCTGCTCGTCTACCTGCTGCACAGGGATCACGGCAGAGAGCGAAGGATAAGCAGGCAATGCCATAAATTACTGACGCTGCTGTCCGGACACGTCAGCGATGCGAAAACCAAGGCCACGATTCACAAGAACCCCCACCTGTCCTATGTCCTGGGTCTGTCCTATATCTGTCTTTCTAAAATGGGATATAAAGATCCTGACTATGCATTCCTGCTGGAAAGGGTCAGCCGCCTGCAAAAATACAACCTGAAAGAAAGGCTCCCTTTCCGTCAGCTGGATATCGACTGGGTACAACAGCTGCACCATCCTTCAAAAACACCTTTAAAAAAAGGCGACTTTTCTATCCTGAATGCAAAGACATTTCCCGCTTATATGGAGCGGATGGATGCGTATGCGGTGACACATGCCATCATGTACCTCAGCGATTTCGGCAGATCGTATGGGTGCCTCAGGCGTGAGGTCGACCTCGCACAGCTGTACCGCGTCCTGGATGCAGCCCTGACATGGTGCCTTTTGTACGAGGACCTCGACCTTATCTCGGAACTCCTGTTGTCCTATTTCTACTGCCGGATCAGGGCCAGCCCTAAAGTGATCATGGCATATGAGCTCCTGCTCGGCTATTGGAAGAAAATGTCCTTTTTACCCAGCCCCACGTTCGTCTATGATAAGTATGAGCGATTGCCAAAAGAAGAACAGCGGGCTTACTATTATCACCATGTCTATCATACGACGTATGTTTTTGCGCTCTGTGTTTCGGCAAAACAGCAGTACGATGGTATCCGGCGGAAAATGGATTATCATAAATGGACCAGCGGCGCGAAGGATTTTGCGGTGGCCGGGGCAATGACTACAGCAGCTGCGAACAGGGTGGCCGCCTTCCTATCGGAACAATATGGGCTGACGGAGGCTGACATGTCCCTGTCCCCGGACCTTTTCAGGGTCGACGACCTGGAAGCGACTTTGCTGCAGACCTGGTCGGAACTGCAACCCAACGGGATGTTCCTGCAGGCAATGCAAACAAAATTTGCCGGGGGAGATCACCGGCTGGCCATTGCCTTTGAATCCATGGTGATCTATACCATCAGGGAATACAGGCTGGAAGACCTTGTACGTGTCCTTTGCCTGGCGGCGGTGAATGCCCCGGAGCTGGTGGATCACTATGTATTCCGGGAAGCGATTGCATTCCTGCTGGTGCAACAGACGGATGCAGGCGCAATCGGGACTTATTTCTATGAAAAGAAGAACCTTTCGGTGAATAGGGCGGCGACCATTGCATACCATTGTAAGGTGATCTTTTTGTTGTCGGGGTTGGGGTTAGGTTAAATCCGGAATTCACCCCCTCAACACCGACGTCTTCTCCACAACAACATACGTATCCGTCCATTTGTCATGCCACGGCCTGGGCCAGCTGCCACCGAAGGCGGAGAAGGGTTCGAAAGGTACCATGCGGCATAAGCCGCGGAGAAAGGCCTTTTTCACGGATACAGAGGTGCCATCCGGATTGACCGCGCGGGTCCCCGTGAAAACCTTGCCCAGGGTCTTACCTTTGGACAAAGCTTCCGTCACACCCATGAAAAAGGCATAGAGGAAGAGCCCGACGAGGCTGCTGACGATTAGCCGGGTATAATAATCCTCATTGTACATGGCCATCTGCAGGAAACTACCCCAAATGATATTGAAGGCCCTGGAAAAGAAATAGAACAGCAGCCTGTCGACCAGGAAATTCACGAACCGCAAATTGCGATTGGCAGGGTCCAGCTCTACTTCAAAATCCGACAAAATATGCTCTTCGGGTTCATGCGGGTTGACGGGTGTCGACATAATGAATGATTTAATGTATTTTAATATTCGCCTCCGGCGCCGCCACCGCCTCCGGAACCGCCACCAAATTGAAGACCAGTGTCGGCCGGCTGCTGCGGCTGGAAGGTTTCCGCAACGATCAGCCCTTCCACCAACGGGGTATCCAAAGGATGGGGCTCATCAGCAGGAGCGGATGTAAAGCCGTTACGGGGTATGCGTAAGTACCGAATGAGCATATACGCCAGTACGATTAGCACCCCTCCGGCGATGACCATGGCCAACTCTGCCGGCAGGACATGATAATAGTTTCTGAAAGTGAAGACGGCCGCTGTCACCAGCGCCATGCCCACCCAAAGAAAGATCGGATCTTTTTTGCGGATGCCCCAGGCGATATAGCAGAAGGGCGTAACGATGGTCAGCGTCCACCATAGCCAGGCCAGCGGAATGGGACCGGGCACGCCGGTGAGCTGGGCATTCGCCTCCCGGACGACATAATAGTTGCCTGCCAGGTAAAATGTAACGAGGGTCGCGGCTTGAAGTATGTGCAGGCAATACCGCCAGGCGAGCGCTGCTTCCCGTTTTGCGAGGCGGTTGAACAGGGGGCGCGGCGCCAACGAGGCGATCATCATGATAAAGGGCAGCAGTGCCTGGCCGGTGCCTCCGCCCCATTGCAGGACGTTGGTGTAGATAAGTCCCAGCAGGGATACATAGGCCACCAGGCCCATGAGTGCGTCAACATACCGGATACAGCAGACTAACGTGATGACCAGCAGGATCGGGTATTGCAGGGAGGAGCCGATGATGCCATGGGCGTCCAGGACGATCCCCAAATGCACCAGGCAGACGCCAGCATACAGCAATCCATCGTCCAATCCTGCCCGGAAAGGACTGCGACGCTGGATAAACATCTCCAGCGCCAGCAAAGTGCTTAAGCCGGCAATGATCACCATCGCCCGGAACAGCGCTTCATCGCCGGAGCCCATCAGCACCAGGAGCCCTGCTCCACAGGCTACGGCCAGCACTGCCAGCAGGAACAAGCCCAGGCGAACAAAGAAGTTCGGGGTATAAAGGGTATCCGGATAGGCTTCGACAATGCGTTTATGAGCGGGGCCGTCAATGACTCCTTTTTTCAGGGCTTCGTTTGCCTGGGAATGAATATGGCGATGATAGAATGCTTCGGATTTATAGGCCATCATTTGATTTAAGCTTTCGGTTAAGGTGGACGAGCAATGCCCCTACGCCACAGGCGGACAGGATGAAATACATGAGTCCTGGCACGAGGCCATCGCCGTGGATATTGGACAACGCCTGGACGACGACATAGCCCAGCGCGATATAGGCATATAATACGATGAAGACGACAAAGTAGAATGATCTGCGTGCCATGGCTTGTTGGAATAAGACCGCCGCGATGGCTGCGAATAACAGGAACCAAAGCAGGTAGAGGCTGTCGTGAGTGAAGAGTCCGGCCAGCGCGGCTACGAAATATAAATGAAATCCAAAGTTCGTATAGGTGGCTTCGAAGTGCGCTTTGCGATTTTGTATCAGGGTCAGCCGGCCGGCGCCCATGAGCACCCAGCCCAGTAAAATACCCGTGTAGATCACCTGGTCGTTGGCAAAGTTGCTGTCCTCCAGCAGATGCAGGGGCGTAATGGCAATGCCGGCCCAGGCGGCGAGATTGGTGATCGCCAGGCTCAGCACCCCCAGGTGATCGAAATAATAAGCGCTGATGAAGAGCAGGATCATGGGGATAAAAGTGGCCAGCCCGTAATGATGACCGAAGACCTCGTAGGCGAATTGCAGGTAGCCCACAAAGGTCAGCAGGCTGAGACAGGCCAGCAACAGGATGTAGTCGTATACGGCATCGGGCGCCGCCATCTTTCCCCAGTGAAAGGACGGCCGCTTGCGGACGCAGTACAGGAATGAGCCTGCGCTTACGAGGGCAATGAAGGCCAGCACGGCCTGGTGCCCGATGGTGTCGATGTGCTTATAGACCAGTATGCCCAGTCCGCCGCTGAGCAGGACCACACCCAGGTAAAGGAGCAGCTTCAGCTCCCAGTGGAGGGAAAAAAGGCGCCGGCCTTCCACTATTTCGGTTTCTTGCAGGGACTCGTCCGGGATCAGCCCTTCGGCGTGCAGCTTTCGGAACAGGGGGATTTCCATAGGGTTAATATAGGATAATTATGCCTATCCCTGACATTATTTCCGGATAGACGTCTTTTCGTCAATGACATACGTATCCGTCCACTTGTCATGCCAGGGATGGGTTGGACTTCCCAATGCGGAGAACGGTTCGAATGGGACGATGCGGCTGAGTCCCCGTAAGAAGGCCGTTTTGAAAGAGATATTGGTGCCGTCCATATTGACGGCCCGCGTACGAGTGATCAGCTTGCCCAGGCTCTTGCCTTTGAAAAGGCCTTCGATCAGCCCCGAGAGGATGGCGTACATCAGCATACTGACAAGTCTGTCGGTTATGGAGCCTAGGGGGTTGTCGTCTTCAGGTATCTGTCCGGATCGAGCGATGATGTAATACAGTGCAAGGAGGAGTGCTGTGACCAGGTAGAACACGACCAGGTCGATGAGATAATTGGCGAAGCGTTTACCGGCGTTGGCCAGCTGAAGATTGATCTCGAAATCGGCCAGGACGTCCTGTCCGGAGACCGTGTCGTCGTAAGTATTTTCCATCATGTGTTGGTTTGGGTTTACCCGAAGATATTAATCGGTTGATAGATTTGCAAGTGCTGTTTGGAAACAGGGCCGGTTCTATCCCTGGGAAAGGCTGGTTTTTGACACGGTTATAGCCGAAATTGACACGCTTATGGCTATATTCGACACGCAAAACCATTTTCTAAAGAACGTTGAAATTATGCATAGTCGTACTGCCCGGGGAAACCTTACATGTACAATGGCCTTAATTGTTTTGTTGACCTCGTGCAAAAATGAAGGAAAAAAGATCGAAGCGAAATTCTCCGATGGCACGCCAAGCGTAGTCATCGAATATCAAGTTGCAAATGATACTTCCAATTACATCATTAAATCTTTTTACCGAAGTGGTAATCTCCGGCAGACAGCGAAGATTGTGGATGGAAAATTCATTGGACCGGCAATTACTTACTATCCAAATGGAAAAATATCGGAAATTGATAGTTTGGACAACACTCGAACTATGAGTAGATATGATTGGGATGGTATTGCTACGCGCTTTTATGAAAATGGGAAAATTGCAGAACGGTTTGTGATTAAGAATGCCAACCGAAATGGATTATCTCAGCATTACAGCCCTAAGGGAATATTGGTAAAGGAATATAGCATTACGAACGACTCGATAAAAAATGGGGTCTATAAAGAATTTCATCCGAATGGCAAGGTTTCAATTATGGACACATATAAAAATGACACCCTGGTTGGATTTGAATATATTTTTAATGAAAATGGAGATACGCTAAGATACAATCAAAAAATGGCTTGAGAACGGCAATGCTTTGGAAGGTACTTATGCAGACAAAAAAGAAAAAGCAGTGATTTGGAAATGGTATGATAAGAATGGAAAGGAAATAAAACGAAAAATCGATCTTCCAAAAAACGGGCAATTCGCCTCCCCGGAATGAGGCGTTTAATGATGCAAACCTGACACACTTATTCCTATCGAAGAGATTCCTCCTATTGAACTGCCATAAAAGTATTTTTACTTGATCGAAACAATGATATGTATAAAGCAAATGGAAATATCCTTGAGATAGGGGACCAAGAGATATATTTTAAATATAAGATCAACGGTAAAAGCGAAAATTTATGGAAGTTAGTTGATAGGAATTACTCATAGACCTCTCTTCGATGCCCGATTGGTAATGACAGTGACGACAAGCCGGCCGTCATGAATCTCATAAATAACCCGATAATCGCCGATGCGAATGCGGTAGGCGTCACGTCCTTTTAGCTTCTTGCAGCCTGGAGGTCTGGGATCATGCTCCAGTTCCATCATTTTATTCTCGATACGGGTAGCAATGGCGTTGGGCAGCTTGTTGATCTGCTTTTGTGCGGAAGGCAGGATGAGAACGGTTAATCAGGCTTTTTGTCTTTATCGTACGCACGAATGTCTTCAAGTTCTTCCAACTCGTCGAGCCATTGTTGATACTGCTTGATGAGAAGCACGGCAGATATTTTTTTCCTTTTCCGTCTCAAATGGATGTGCGTAGCTTCCGGGCGCGTGATCTTTTTTTAATCGTTATTGACCAACTGATTAAAGGAGCAGAACGTTTGCATGCCATGCGAACGGCCTCTACTACGACCAGAAGCGACCCTCTGCCTTACAAGTAGAGGGGGCTGGACGTATTTTTTTTCTTTCAATTGAAAAAAGAAAATCTGCTATCTTGGAGGGTATAAGATAAGCAATTATTCTGTTCTACATGTTTCAAATTCCGGTGGCACGATTGGATTTGATGGCAAAGCAATCCCTTTAAATATTTAAATTCATAACAATGGGTATACCAGCCAATTTGTAAAATACCCAAGATATGTTTAAAATGATGAAAAAAACCAACAAGATTAGCATCTTACTGCTGTTTGTAATATATTCAATAGTCTTATTTTTTGTCCTTAAATATGTTTTTGTTTCCGTTTTTGTTTCCCGATTTGCTGATCCTTTTACCGAATTGGGACAGGCATACGATGTTTTGCCCTATTGGTTTGGGTCATTTTCTGTATTGTTAATTACAACCTCTTTGGGCGGGATGGCATTTTTCAAGAAAAAAGAAAAGATACAGGTATATGTGGGACTTCGCTATTCATTTATCTATAGTATCATAATACTGATGGCTTTCATAGCCTTTTTAATCTATTACATTTTGGTACGATAGATCGGATTTGTCTTAGATTTGAAAAGAATCTTAGACTTTAAGTGAATTATCTGGCGAAGGAACTTTTAGGGATCTCGAAAGACTGAACATAAAATTGGAGTCAGGTCTTAAAATCTTATTAGATGATGAGGAAGGGTTGGCAACTTCCGGAGCAGTAATATTTTCTGAGGAAGAAAAAATATGGGTAGCAAAAATCAATTGGGACGAATTTAAGTAAAACGGAATTATTAGAATCCAGAAATACTGCTCGGTAACGATGAGGCGGCCGTTTATTTGTTCTCCAACGATGAAATTATGTATAGTCATAATGCCTGAGGGATGACGGCATTCCGGGGCTCGAGTAAAGCCCTGGTAACAATCCAACGACGAAATAGTACTATTCCTAAATGAAAAAAATAAAACAAAAGATTCGACGTTTGTTTGTGTAAGGCCGGAAATTGTTGGACATTTAAGCAGGCTAAAAAACGTTGCATGAAATTTTGGATAGCTACCATTATTTTACTCGCCGGGGGGTCACCCGCTTTTTCACAAAGCTGGCACGCTGCGAGCGATACACTGAAGCTACCGCCAAGTCCTGGTCATATATATTCTTCCATCGGCAGTTTGAAAAACTATGATACGGTGCCCTGTACCTACACCGTATCCGGAAGCGCGGCCCTGCGGAAAGGTTTTAAAATGGTGCGTATTCGCCACGGCTTCTACACAGACAACGCCAGCACCTTGAATGTCTTCTTTGACGACGCCCTGCGCAGGGTCTACCATGTGGATCGATTCTATTTCCATTGAAGCAGCTTACCCAGTTCACTACCCCTGACCATCAGGCTAAGGCTATTATCTTCGCTGTTGCCCGACTGGATGCCTGCGAATTCTACCTTTCTTTTATGGGAGCTGTCTGACCTTATTATGAATACCGGGGCGCCGGAAAATCCCTCCTTGTAGGCAGGGCGGACTGCCATATAGAGCTGCCCGAGCAGTCCGCGGATGCTGTCCGGTACCTGAATAGCGTGACTGATATAACCGCCCGGCACAACCCGGCGGTCTCCTTCTCCGGGTGGGAATGCTGCAGAATTTTTCTGGAAGTATCCATAACAGGCGACGGTATCGCCTTCTCCGACGCCTAGGGGGCCTTCCCAGAAATGGGGGGCTATATGTTCGATGGAATAGATCGCACCATCCCTGAACCAGGCCGTTACCTCCATTGTATCCACGTCCGGCACTACGGCTGCAGACTTACACGGTTTATTCTTATACGTTGTCAAGGGAAGCTTTGCAAATTTATACCTGCCCAATGTATCCGTATACCAAACCTTCAAAGTGTCTGGCCGCCGTGCCTGAAATGTATCCGGGAAAATGTCGCATCCTGTAAAGACATGGTAAGCGCTGACGAGAAAAAGTTTGTCTCCAGCGCTCCTAATGAAAAAACCCGTGGAGCTAGTGATCTCTCCGTCATTCATACCAATTATCAGGTAACTGTATTTTTCCAGCGTATCATATAAAAGATGTTGCTTTGCAAACATCCGTGCGCCGGGATGGCAGGAGGTGATCAGGGTTAGATATCCCATCAGCAACAGGCAGGCAAATCGCATGGAATAAGGTTTAAGTTTGGCTAATAAGACCGGGGATATTGGGGATTTAATGTATTATAAGTTTATCGAATTAAAAGTTTTAATTATGTCTAAAGGAGAAATATAAATGCAAACACTTATATAAGTGGTGCATTGTTGCATTTAATTGCCCTGGTGCCACAATGGCTTAATTATTTTGTGAAGCAAAAAAAAAGCGTATGAAAATCAAGGATATCGTGACATCCATCTTTGCGCTGATATCATCTGTTTCATTGTTTGCCCAGGCGCCCGATACAATGAATGTTGTCATAAAAGACTCGGTAGCGACCTATAAAGACTGCAGTATAAAGCTAAGAATAGCAAGAAAAGATGGCCTTCCATTCGTTTTTCCCTCGAATTACTCGATTGGAAGAGAGATTGATATGACGGCGGATCTAATGATGATCATAGAAAAAGGCAGGGAAGGGAAATTCTCCAGTTATACATGCAAGTATTTGTCCGCCCATATGGACGCCGAAGCGGGCATTCCGATCAAATATAAGAAGTACAGCCGGCTGGTGATCTCGGATAGCTTGCGGGACATCGTGTGCCTCGATTCGGGACAATATAGGATAAGGATCGACTATAATAAGCGTAAAACTGACGGTACGTTGAAACTGCCGGATATCGTTGTCTCAAGCAACTGGGCATATTTCTATGTCAAAAACGATGAGATCTTGTTGCATGAATATTGGCGGGGAAACAAACGCTAACGAACTGACCTTTAATTGGAAATGAAGATATGGTTAAGATTAACAGTTTTATCGCTATTCTTTTGTTGACTGTTGGAGTGTTCTCTTGTAAGAGGCCTGGAAGAAAAATTGAACGGTATAAGAATGGAACGATAGGGATAATTTATGAGTATCCTGACAAAAGGGATACAAGTACTTATACCTATGTGGAAAATTATCCTAATGGACGAGTCCATAAACAATTTAGTGTTCAACATAACATGATAATTGGAAGTCCTACAATCTACTATCCGGGCGGAACGATCTATCAAATTGATAGCGCATTTCATCAACGCGATGTTTATAGCCCATTTTGGGACGGGATAACAAAGCGTTATTACAAAAATGGAGCCCTTTTGGCGCAACTTCCGGTTAAAAAAGGAGTATTTGAAGGGTTGACAAAGACGTTTAATGAAAAAGGCGTTTTGCTGAAAGAGTACTTTCTAATTCATGATTCAATAAAGAACGGTCCATATACGGAATTCTATCCAGATGGAACCGTTTCTGTCAAAGCTACTTTTAATAATGGTTTACTAGATGGAATGATGTATTATTTTGACGAGAAAGGGGATACCTCAAAGTATTATAATTGCGACAAAGGCAGTGTAGTCATGCCATATAAAAAGTGGCTCGACAATGGAAATATTTTATACGGTGATTATGCTGATGAAAGTGAAAAGATTGTTACATGGAAGTGGTATACCAAGGAAGGCAAGCTAATTAAGAAAGAACGCCGCTATCTTAAAAATGGCGGATTTGTCGCTCCGGAATAGTTCTGGAAGGCAATGCTGAGGAGGAGCACTATTTTAACTAAAGAGCACTTCATAGAAGTAGCCCCGGCCTAGATGGCTTACACATAAATGAGATACATCCTGATAAATTTGGAGGAAGAAAAATAAAATAATGTCGCGAAATACCGGAAGAAATAATGCCATAAGGCCTCAGTTTTTTATTCTATGCATGCTATACTCTCTTTCAATTTTTCAAATTTGTGCATGCAGGAATTCAGTTAAAAAGGTTATGGCTAAAAATAAAGATGGCAGTATCGGTGTTGTTTATGAACTGCCTGACAAGAATGATACGCTAAATTTTGTAATGAAGATTTATTATCCCAATGGCCGACTCCAAAGAATGGCGACTGTTGTAAATGGGAAATATAGTGGGAAGATAATTACATTCTGGGCAAACGGGAAAGTCTATCAGGTAGACAGTTTGTATCAGCCCTGCGATATGAATGTGCAGGATTGTAATGAGATACTTTACCGATATAATGAAAATGGAAGTATTTCACAGCAATTCACTGTGGCAGGAGGAAGCTTAAATGGTTTATCCCGTCATTATGATGGAAACGGTGTATTGGTAAAGGAATACTATTTAATCAATGATTCCATAAAAGAGGGTGATTATAAGGAATATTTTGAAAATGGACGGATATTACGTCAGGCAACGTATCATATGGATACACTGGTTGGAACTGAGTATATTTTTAAAGAGAATGGAGATACTGCTAAATATTACAGTCATTACAGAGGAAATCCTGATCTTCCCTATAAGAAGTGGCTTGATAATGGTAACATATTGCTTGGTAATTATTCTCCTAAAACAAGCAAATACGTTGTTTGGAAGTGGTATGATAAAAGTGGGAAAGAATTAAGAACAAAAATTGTACACCCTTCAAAAAATGGATTTGTTACTCCGGAATAGGCTGCCCTTATGGCTCTTTTGGAGCTAAGGACAACAGGGAGACCCGTCAAAGCCGAACAATATCTATCCGGGCTGGAGATGATCCGGCGGTCCAGGATCGATCTGTTCTCCCGAATGAGGCGTTTAATGATGCAAACCATGACACGCCTATTGCCCAATTCGACACGACCGTTGGTGCCAGCGACACGTCCGTGAAATGGTGTCAAGAAAATTAGAGTGATTAAGCGTCGGTTAACAAATATTACTTTACTTCGTAGTGCATATTTTCCTTACCCAAGATTCGATTTCTATTTTTCAATCCACTTTGATTAGCTAGTAGCAACAACCGTAGACGTATGGGCAATGCCCTGCGCACCACCCTTAAACCGGCTTCTTATGCAAGAACCCCGGAGCGCAATCCTATTGCTGCTCTTATTTATATCTTATTCCGCATATGCGCAGGACCATCATTCCCTGGATTACCTGGAAGATAAAATTTTAACTATGGCATTTGATATATACGTCACGGATTCTCATGGGAATATTGAGAAATCAATCCCGTTATTTGCGGAAGATTATGACTACATAATGAATATTATTGAGCAGACTGAATCTTTTTTGCTCTTAAAGAAAGTATTGGCTGATTTTTATGGGGAAAATGAGATTTATTTGAACGATTTGGAAATACTTCAAGCAGAAATCGCCCTGCTTAAAAAAAGGCTAACAACTAATTCTCCCGCTAGCATATTAGATTTTGTTAATCAATTTTTAGATGTTCTGAGGTTTGCGATTGCCAATAGAAGAACTATAAAATTTGCTGGTGATTGAGACTGCTAATCCGTAATACAGCCTTCCTGACCCAGCGGTAACTGCGTTGCTTTGGATGATGTGATTATCAGACACAGCCCGACTTATCTTGGATAGACGTTAATGATCCTACAATTGTCGGAAAACCACCAATGAAATACATACTGTTAAACTAAAATTGAATAACTAGTAAAATGAGAGCCTTCGTAATGACTATCAGCCCTGTGATATGAATGTGCGAGATTGTAACGAGATACTTTACCGATATAATGAAAATGGAAGTATTTCACAGCAATTCACTGTGGCAGGAGGAAGCTTAAATGGTTTATCCCGTCATTATAATGGAAACGGTGTATTGGTAAAGGAATACTATTTAATCAATGATTCCATAAAAGATGGTGACTATAAGGAATATTTCGAAAAATGACAAGAGCCGGCCGGAATTTAAGTAAATTAACAAAGGGCATGGATTGGCAAATAGCCGCTCCAATGTGGAGAAGATTATCGGCAGCTTATGCCAGGGGAGCAAAAGGAACGATTCTTGTAATTTATCATAGTGTATTCTAAAATTGTATGATCACTCAACAAAAACTTGAAATATACGAGCGATATAACGGAGATAATGATCTATTTGCTCGTATTGGTGAAAAAAAAGAAAAAGAATTAATGCGAGACGATTGGAACCTTATTGAAAATTTCATTCAAGATATCGGTTTAATAAACAGGCTCCTTGCGTCTGAAGATTTTATTAAAGCTGTAAAATCGAATTTGCAAAGAAATTGCGACGATGACAAAACCATATCTCAGTTGCAGCAAATGGCCGTCACCTTGAAAATGTAGAAGACGACATCGATATCGTCGATATATTTTAAGTTTGCCCAAACCAAAGGAAATTAACCCGAGAATGAAATATATTTTGTTATTTGTTTGTATGTCCGTGATCTTCAGCTTTCAAAAGGTCAAAGTAGTTGATCTCTCAACAGATATTTGCGGTGAAACATCGGCTATTATAAAAAAAATAGCCATAGCAAAAGTGAAATTTGAAGAAGCTCAATATTATAAGGATAAAAAGACGCGGTTATACAAGCAGCACTACTTTGATTTGGTAAAGGTATTCAAACAAGCAGGAAAAGCCGAGGTCAGGAAAGAATGTTTACGCGAAATGATTATCAAGGATTCGATTTCGCCCGCAGCTAACGTTGTGTCCCTGGCTTATGAACCTCTCATATCATCATCCCTAAACAAATGTAGTGTTTTATCAAATTCCGATTTTCTCAAGATCATGTTGATGAATCTGCATGAGCTTAAGAATGATTCGACCATTGTTTGTAGTCCGGACATGAAAGATCTGTCAAATGCAAAACCGGATGGTAATTAAGAATTGCTGGCTCCATTCTGGCCTAGCGGGAAAGTCTATCAAATGGAAGTATTTTACAGCAATTCACTGTGGCTGGAGGAAGCTTAAGTGGTTCAAAATTTGTTCAACAAACAGAACTACCCCGAAACAAAAAATAGATTGGATGAGCTAAGAAATATGCGAATGCGGCAAATGTTCCCCATAGGATATTTGAAAAGCCATGAACACGCCTATTGCCCAAATCGACACGCTTATTGTCAATATCTACACGCCAGTGAACTCTTATAACCTATTATTATCCCAATACCTTTTCTTTGCGCCATACTCCTAATCCATCCCCATTTGACTAACTGACCATTTCCATTTTTTAATTTATCGATCTATTATGCTGCAAAAAGCGGCCATAGCAATGCTATGCCTGACATTGCTGCGCGTCTATTCGTTTGGGCAATCGGCCGGAGCGACTGATGACCAGCTGCAAGGTCTTCCCGGCAAATGGCTGAATGGCCTGAGCCGGAAGATAGCAGGCGTGGAGAAAGATCTCACCAGCCAGACGGAAAAATACCTGGAGCACATGCGCCGGCAGGAGCAGCGCATGTATAAGAAATTATATAAGAAGGATTCCGCCGCGGCAAAAGCATTGTTCGCGGGATCGATGGACCAATACAGTGCATTAGGGCAGCGACTGGCAAATGACACGGGTAATGGCGACCTGCATCTTTCAGGCGAGTACCAGGCCTACACGGATTCGCTGCAGGGTATGTTGAAGTTTATGAAGGATCCCCGGGCGGCCGGCGCTTTGACGCAATTGACATCCCTGGAGGCGAAGATGCAGGATGCAGACCAGGTGAAAGCATTTGTCCGGCAGCGTAAGCAACAGATGGCTGATTATATCCAGCAGCATACCAGCCTTGCCGGCTTACTGGGTAAAGACTACCAGTCCATGAACCAGGGCTTGTATTATTATTCCCAGCAGGTGCGGCAGTATAGGGAGATGCTCAATGACCCGGACAAACTGACGAAACAAGCCCTGGCGATCCTGAATAAGTTGCCAGCCTTCCAGGCCTTTATGAAGGAAAATTCGCAATTGGCGGGCTTGTTCAATTTGCCAGGGAACTATGCAGATCCCGCGTCTCTGGCGGGGTTGCAGACGCGTGACCAGGTGTCGGCGTTGATCCAGCAGCAGGTGTCGGCAGGCGGGGCAGGGGGGCAGGCAGCCCTGCAGGCAAATTTGCAATCCGCCCAATCCCAACTCGACACCTACAAAGACAAACTCAGTAAGCTGGGAGGCGGCAGTGGTGACATCGACATGCCCGATTTTAAGCCCAATGACCAAAAGACAAAGACCTTTTGGCGGCGATTGGAGTATGGAACGAATTTCCAGACGACAAGGAATAATTACTATTTCCCTACGGTATCGGATCTCGGGTTGTCGGTGGGGTATAAATTAAGTGAGCGAAGCATGGTGGGCGTGGGCGCCAGCTACAAATTGGGCTGGGGGAATGGCATACAGCATATCGCTTTTTCCAGCCAGGGGGCAGGGCTGCGGTCCTTTGTGGATATACGACTGAAAGGCAGTTTTTCTCTTTCTGGTGGGTTCGAATATAATAGTAACAGGCCATTTACTGGTGTGCAGGTACCAGGCTGGGGTCGCTGGACGAAAAGCGGGCTGATTGGGGCTAGCAAGACAGTGTCCATGAAGAGTAGGGTGTTCAAAAAGACGAAGGTGCAGCTGCTGTGGGATTTTTTAAGCTACCAGCAGGCGCCGAGGACGCAAGCGGTGATCTTCCGCATAGGGTATAATTTTTAGAATATGTACAATATAAACCGAGACGAATGAAAAGAAGATCTATTGGGATTGCTATGTCTGTTTTAATTTCTGGGATTACCTGGGGGCAAAACCCATTACCGGAATTCAGTAGTAATTATGACAAGCCTGTACAAATCTTACCACCCGCCCCGAACGCCGCATCTTTGGGTAAATATGGAGGGATAGATCTGGGGCTGTCTTCCGGTACTGCAAATATTAACATACCCCTTTTTACGTATGGGTCTCAGAATATCAAACTTCCTCTTTCAATCAGCTATACAAGCACGGGGTTAAAGGTAGATGAGATCGCATCCAGAGTAGGGATGCATTGGAGCCTTAATGCCGGAGGCGTTATTACCAGGACAGTGAATGGAAGTGTTGACGAGCTATCTGAAAGAATATTCCCACCTGCCGGTATGACGCTTAACAGCGACATGATAAATTTTATGAACCTGTTAACGGGAGACAACAAGGGCCAATACGACGGCAGCGGTCAAGGGCCCTATGGGCATTTCGACGGACAACCGGATCTGTTTTCTTTCAATTTCAACGGTTATAGCGGACAGTTTATTTTGGACACCGTCAATTATGGCGCTTCCAACGCCACGTTTAAGCCTGTCTTGCTGTCCCACTCCAATCTGAAAATTGAACGATATAATTCCACGGGGTTGGACTATGCATATAAAATTACTACGGGCGATGGTATTAAATATTTTTTTGAAGCACAGGACTTAACAACAAGCTTTGATACTTCGGGTAGCGCCGGATGCAATTATCCTTACAAACAAAATGTACCTACAGCCTGGTATTTAACAAAAATTGTACATCCCAATAAGGATAGTATTCAGCTGTCTTATACAAGAAAGCAGTTTAGTTATTTGACGAGCGCAAGTCAAACCAGGTATAAGCATGATCAGTCTTCTCCTGTTTACTGGTCATGCGCGCTCGAATCTGTTAATCATGACGTGCCGCAACTGTTGGATCTAATCTGCCTCAATAAGTTGAGAACAGATGGTGCAATATTGGATGAGATCACTTCAACCAGCGGAAGTAAAATAAAATTCAAATACATCGATAGAAGCGATTATGATGATAAGTTATTGTCTGTAATAGAAGTATACCAACCGGGTAAAACCATCCCCTGTAAGGTTTTTAACTTTTCTTATATATATCCTTCAACCCTGTCTTTCCAAAGTGCCGGCAATGAGGCGGGGTTGGATAAGCGTCCCTTCTTAATGAGCCTGACCGAAAGAGATCCGGACAGCGTGTTAACAAAAACGCATTCTTTCCGTTACAATGACTTTACCGGCCTGCCTCCCCGTTTGTCTTACGCCCAGGATCACTGGGGGTATTTTAATGGGAAAAATAATTCAACTTTAATACCTACTCCTTATACAGCCACCTATGCAATCAACTTTCCCCAGGCCAACGCCAACAGGGAAGCCGACCCTGTTTACAACGCGAAGGGTTTATTAAGCGCTATTGTTTACCCGACGGGTGGTAAAGACAGTATCCTTTATGAAGGTAACCAGGTGTACACGCAGGTCGTAGTCCCACCAATCGATTCGGTTGTATCTGCCCAGGTAAGTAATAATAACATCTTTCTATCCGGCGAAGTTTATTCAAATTATGCAGTTATTTCTTTCGAGCAAACGGTAACCATTTCGGGAAACAGGAACCCGGTGACAACAGGGGACCCCAGTTTGAGTGTTACGACCGTGACCTTAGTGGACGCAAATGGCAACGTTGTATTTAGTAAAGCATTGAACCATACAGATCCTAACTCGGTGTCATTCAGTGAGCAGAAATTGCTGGAACCAGGATCTTACAGACTCCATATTATTACCCTTGGACCAAATAATTATGGACAGGCGTCCTTGTCCTATAAAAAAGGAGTAGTTTCTTATGTATTTAAAAATGTAAATAGTGGCGGAGCCAGGGTGTCGAAAGTGATGACCTTTAACAATAATACAGACCCACCCATTATAAAAAGATACTTCTATGGCAGGTCGACCGATACTGCTCTTTCTTCAGGCGTCGGTGTCGCAGTGCCATCTTATGAGTCAATGCTAAAGCTCTACCAGCCCTGTAAAGCGTATGACCTTTGGCGGTATGGCTGTAATGACATTGCACAAACCCAATATTATACTATGCATTCCAATTCAATATTCAATATATATTCAAACGGTTCACTGCCCACAGTATATAGCAATGTCGTGGAAAGCCATGGGGATAATTTTGAGAATGGCGGCATAGAGCACCAATTTTCAATAACACCGGACCTTAATGCCGAGATATACGTGGGAGAAGCTGTCAACGGGGCCCCACGGACCAGTAGTAGCAATATCAGCGGCAAGGAGATCTATCAAAGTATATTTAAGCGGATCGGAGGCAATAATATTCCGGTGAAGAAAACTTATACGCATTATAAGATCGATAGCCGGGTGGCCAAGAATTTCCAAGCTTATGTGGGGACCAGGAAATACATATATCCTTGCCTAATTACGGAGCCTATTACAGATGCGGAAAAAAATCAGTTTGATTTCATGTATTACTATTTTAACAGGAGGTGGATATATGAGGATACGGTACGCACCTTGACCTATGACAATGATGGATCAGGTTATCTGGAAGTAAAAAAGATAACCGCTTATGCCAATCCGGATCACGCATTGCCTACCAGCGTACAAACGGTGGATAGCAAGGGGAAAAACCTTACGGCTCAAATGAAATATCCGCTGGATTATAGTTTTTCGGGTACGCCTAACACGGTGACCGCACAAGGTATCCGGAACTTGCAGAATAATTATGTCATTGCTCCTGTTATTGAGCAGTATGTACAGCAGTCGAATCCGGATAACAGTAACTTACGAACGGTGTCGGCGTCACTAATAACATATCGATCAACCATGCCTGTTATCGATACAGTCTTCGGCCTGGAGATATCGGATCCGGCGGCTGCTTTTTCTCCAACGGCTATCACCGACCTGGCTGTCAGTAAAAATATCAACTACAAGCCACATCTGTCTATGGATAGCTATGATAGTTATGGGCATGTGATCCAAAGACATAAGATCAATGATGTTCAGGAGGTCTATTTATGGGGTTATAACAGTCAATATCCAGTGGCCAAAATAATCGGGAGTAATAATACGACCGTAAAGAGTTTTATTAACCAGGCCATACTGGATAATCCCGCGACCACGGACCAGCAAATGCGTGATGAATTAAATAAGATACGAACGGGACTTTCGGGAACAAAAGCATTGGTAACTACCTACACCTATAATGCGCTTTTTGGCATGACCAGTGAGACAGACCCCCGTGGTATAACCACTTATTATGAATATGATGGATTGCAACGACTGGCGCGCATCAAGGATAAGGACGGCAATATTATTAAGACTATCGATTACCATTACATAGGGCAGTAATAAACAATAACCTTACTATGCTTACAGCGATTAAGTATTATCTGACCATTCTTCTGCCGATCTGCGTTTTTACGACAGTGCACGGACAAACAAATATAACGGGACCCAACAAGGTGGCCTCGGGTTCCATTGGCTGCTATTCCCTGGCGGTCGACTGTGGAACAGTGAGCTGGTCAACCACCATCGGAACGATACTGGGTTCACAGAACTGTCCCATGCCTCCTCCTCCGCCGGACCAAACCGTATATACAAAGGGGGTGCAGTTCCCCACTACTACCACCTCGATCCTTTTTGGTACGGTGTCTGCGAATGCCACCTGTGGCGGACCTCATAGCATCAGCGTGCAGGTGATCCCTCCCTTAGGTACCATTACCGTCACGCCCGGATCGCAAACGATCAATTGTGGTGTCACTGCCACCCTTCTGTCGGCGAGCCTTCCTACGGGAGGGGACGGCACTAATACGTATGTCTGGCAAAGCTCGCCCAACAATACAACCTGGACAAATGTGCCCGTGGTTAATGGCAGGACCTACACGCCACCCTCTTCAACGCAGGGGACGATGTACTATCGTATAAAGGTCACCTCCTTCACCTATTCCAGCACCTCATCGTCCGTATCCGTCACCGTCACTGCACCTCCGCTGACTGCAGGCAGTATAACTCCCGGCAGCCAGGACATCTATTCCGGTGCTGTTCCCGGGACCATTACCTGTGCAGCGCCTTCGGGCGGCAACTGCTCGCCCAATTATCAATACCAATGGTTCAAGAGCACGGATAATACAACTTTCATCGATGGGGGAAACAACACCCTCGCCCTTTCCTTTTCCGCGGGCCTCACCCAGAAGATGTATTATAAATTGAAAGTGACCGAGACTGTCTCGGGCAGCTCCGTCTATTCGGGCACGGCAGTGGTTAATGTATACCCGCCTTTGCAGGCCGGCAATACGCAGCCTGCCTCACAGACGATCAACTATGCTACAAATGCTTCAAGCTTGTCCATAATTGGCATTTCTGGAGGTAATAATTCCTATACCTATCAATGGCAATCGTCCTCCGATGGTATTACCTGGAATGACGTCGTTGGCGTGACGTCTCCTACCTATGCGCCTGCTACATTGACGAATGCCCTGTGGTTCCGGGCGGCTGTGAAGAGCCTTGGGCTTACGCAATACAGCACGCCTGCGCTTGTAAATGTCAATCCTCAGCTGATCGCCGGCATCATTACTCCTGCCGCTCTGACGCTGACTGCAGGCACCAGTCCTGGCGTGCTCACTGCAACAAAAGCTTCGGGCGGCGGATGCCTCGGCAACTATACTTATCAATGGCAGAGCTCTGCCGATGGCAGCAGCTGGGGCGATGTCGCGGGCAATACGGGTCCTTATTACAATCCGGGCAATCTCAGCATTACCATCTATTACAGGGTAAAGGTGATTTGCGGTACGGAAACAGCATATAGCGTTGCTGCAAAGATGACGACCGGCACTGTCAGTACAGATCTAAACTATATCCGTGAGCGAAGTATCAGCAAGCCCCTTGTGACTAACGTAGCGACAGCGGCCGGCCTGACGGATCCGGCGGAAGTTAAGCAGACCACACAGTACTTCGATGGTTTGGGAAGGCCCATCCAGAAAGTGGACCGTCAGGCGAGTCCCTTTCTGCATGACATGGTGACCTTACTGTTATACGACCCTTTCGGTAGAGAATCCACTAAGTACCTACCCTATACGTCGACTTCATCGGATGGCAACTATAAAATAAACGCAATAAGCCAACAAAGTGATTTCAATGCCGGTCAGTTCCTGACGGACCAGTTCTATTATGGGCAGGATCTTTTTGAGGCATCCCCTTTGAACAGGCCCCTCAAATCTTATCCGCCCGGCAACAGCTGGGTGGGGGATAGCAAAGGGACTTCAATCCAATTCCTCGTGAATGCAACCACCGACAGCGTATGTATCTGGGACATTGCCAGCGCCATCGGGAGTATCCCCGTGACTACGACAAATTATCCGGCAGGCGCTCTTTATAAGAAGGTGGCGGTGAATGAGGCAGGCCAGCAGGTGATTGAATATAAAAATAAGAACGGGGACCTCATTTTGAAAAAAATGCAGCTATGGGACAATCCGGCCCCGGGCCACAGCGGCTGGCTCTGTACTTACTATGTGTACGATGACCTGGGTGACCTGCGCTTTGTGTTGCAGCCAAAGGCGGTGGCAGCCATCAGCAGCAATTGGACTATAACAACGGGCATTGCCAACGAATTATGCTTTCGTTATGAATATGACGGACGCAGACGGATGATCATCAAAAAGATGCCTGGTGCAGAAGAAGTGCGAATGGTATATGATGTCCGGGACAGGCTGGTGATGACGCAGGATTCTGTGCTGCGCAGTCAGAAAAAATGGCAGGTATACTGTTACGATGCACTTAACCGGAAGGATACTGTGGCCCTGATGACGGACGCTGCGCACTATAATGACCATACCTGGCACCTGGCGCAGGCCATGACCCAACCATACTATCCCTTCACTGCCGGCTTTCCCACGGAAGTGGTGACGGAATTCTATTTCGACTCGTATGAATGGGTGACGGCCCTGGGAACGGTGATGACCGCCACCATGAACACTACCTATAACAACAACAGCACTTATTTTTTCACTACCTACAATACCGCTCCCAGCTACGCTGTTCCGATGAACCAGTATCCCACTGCCACGGGCATGTCGACAGGCTACAGGACGAAAATAATCGATACCAACCAATTCCTGTACTATGTTCCCTTTTATGATGACCACGGCCGGATCATCGGCACCCAAAGCACCAACTACGGCAAAGGGTTTGACCAGGAATGGACCCAATTCGATTTTTCCGGTAAGCCGCTGCGAAAACTGCTGTTCCATAAAAAGAACCCTCCCCATCCTGAAGGCCATCTGATGGCCACCAAATACGCTTATGACACCTGGGACCGGCTGCTGAGTACGTGGAAGAGCATGGACGGGACTGAACGGCGCATCGACACCCTGATCTATAATGAGCGGGGCCAGCTACGAGCAAAATACCTGGAAAACAATGTCGACAGCCTGGTCTATGACTACAACATCCGGGGATGGATGACGGCGATCAATAAGAAATACCTCACTGGTACGGTGAATAACTATTTCGGTATGGAGCTGGGCTATGACACTTCCCCCTCTGGTGTCACCAGCTATAAGACGCCGCAACTCGACGGCAATGTCGCCGGTACGGTATGGAAGAGCGCCGGTGATGGGATAGGCCGCAAATTTGATTTTTCCTATGACAATGTGAACCGGCTGACCGGGGCTGACTTTACGCAGTACAACGGGAGCGCATTCGTAAAGTCCGCAACGATCGATTTCAGTGTGCCTGCTATTACTTACGATGCCAATGGAAATATTGTATCACTGATCCAGAATGGGTATAAGCCCGGAGGATCGTCAGCAATCGACCGGCTGAGATATAGTTATTTTGCCAATACCAACCGGCTGCAACAGGTGTATGATACCGCCAACGATGCCGGTTCCCTGTTAAGCGACTTCCATTTTAACCCCGCTACCAAAGACCCTACCACCGATTACACCTATGATGTCAATGGCAGCCTTGTCGCTGACAAGAATAAAGGTATCCGGCGCATTCATTACAATTTTCTCCATCTGCCCGATACGATCAGCATGACGAAGACGGATGGCAGCTCAAAAGGCAACATCGTGTACAGGTACGATGCGCAAGGGACGAAATGGGCCAAGATCATCACCGACAGCACTGTCAGCCCGGTGAAGGTGATAACGACCATGTACATCAAGGGATTTGAATACCGAAATGACACCCTGCAAAATGTGGCGCATGAAGAAGGGAGAGCACGCTATTTCTTCCAGCACTATATGAATGGAGACAGCAGCTTCAGGATACGGTTCGATTATTTCGAAAGGGACCATCTGGGCAATACCCGGGTGATCCTCACTGACCAGCGGGATACGGCACAGTATGTAGCCACGATGGAAAGTGCATACCGGGCCAAGGAGAACAAGCTGTTTTATAACATACCGGCCTCTTCTTATGCCCGGAGCGCCGCCAGCGGCTACCCGGTGGACCTCACCACTACCAACCCGAATGACAGCGTTATCAAGGTCAATGGCGGCGGCCAGAAGGTAGGACCGGCCATCATCCTGAAAGTGATGAGCGGGGACAGGGTGACGGTAGCCACCAACTATTATTTCAATGCTTCGGGGGTTACCATCGGTCAGCAATTATCCGCTACCGATATTGTCAATTCCCTTGCCGCAGGCATCGTGTCGCTGTCGGGGGCGACGCATGGAACACTTGCCGACCTGACAGGGCCATCCACACCCCTGACCAGTCCGCTGACCAGCTTTATAACGAACAACAATGGCAATGCATCCGGAAAGCCCAATGCCTACCTCAACTGGATTTTGCTGGACAATCAATTCGGGTATGTCAGCACGAATGGCCAAAGCGGCGCCATGCAGGTTGCCAACGCGGGTACTACTGGTGGTGGAGGATTGCAATCCCCGCTGGGAACGACCGTCAACGTGAAAACCAGCGGATATCTGTATATTTACGTCAGTAATGCTACCCCCAACTGGGACGTGTTCTTTGATAATGTAAGCGTGATGCATTATGTCGGCCCAATGGTGGAGGAGAACCATTACTATCCCTTTGGACTGACTATGGCGGGGATCAGCGATATAGCGCTGAAAGGGAATTATCCGGAGAATAAATATCGTTTCCAGAAGCAGGAGCTACAGAGCAAGGAATTTAGCGACGGTTCCGGCCTGGAGGTGTATGAATTCAAGTACCGGTTTGATGATCCGCAAACAGGCCGGTTCTGGCAAATAGATCCTTTGACGGATTCATTTCCCCATAACAGCGGCTATGCTTTTTCGGAAAATAAGGTCACAGGCCATATTGAACTGGAAGGATTAGAGTCTGTGCCATTCCTGGACCCTAAACAGGCCATTTACCAGGCGGGCGCTGACATAGTGAAGGCTGGCGGTCGGTTACTTGACGCTGTGAGCGGAAAGTTGGAAGGTGGAGTGACTTTCTTTCACAATATATTTACAACAAAAGGAGGCATGGCCAGTGTTAGTAGCGAGACGACTTATTCGGCAAGCCTCTCCGGATCATTTCATGCCAGCGACTATCTTAGCTTTGTAAAGGCAAATAATAGTGGAACAGGGGCGCCGTCATTCATGGATTTTGACTTTTCAACATCAAAAAGTCTCGCACTTGTCAATGAAACCAAAATAGGATCCTTTACCCTCCAAAATAAGGTTTCTGCGGACAATTCCGGCGTTGTTGCGAATGAAAATGAAATGTCAATGGATTTTTTGATGTCCGGAGTACCTAGTTCCTTTTCATTTTCCACAGCAGCTAGTTCCAACGGGGACTTTATAAAAACGGCCAAGCTTTCATTAAGTTCAGACCACGGGTCAAAACTTTTTGTAGGTCTCGGTCAGACAACCAATTCAACCACCGGTAGCCGGCAAATAAATGTAAGTACGGGCGGAGAATTGAAAGTAGGCGACCAGGTAGGGTTAAAACTCTCCCTGGCCGCAGGGCTATCATTAGGATATTAATTTTATATGTATAAATATTCTGTTTTTTTATTTTTATTTATTGTCGTAGGGTGTAAGCCTGACCGGCATTGTGATTTTATGTTCAATTCGCCCACAAAAACACTTTGTGCTACAGGAGAAATGGACCCGGATAACAAAGAAACATCACGCTTTACTTTTTGGGACTTGACGGACAATAAAGAGCTTGATCAGGCAGGTTTTTATGTCAATGGGCTAAGGAATAGCTCCTGGACATATATAGTAAACGGAGCGCCGGTGCAAATTGATTGGGGGGCATACGAGGACAAAAATCTTCATTTTAAGACAAATCTCTTCGCAAATGCCGACTCGACCAAATACGGCGACTTTTATACCACTCTACAATATAAGACAGACAAAGGGAAAGTAAATATTACGATCACGATCAATAGTCCACTTAAAGATTCATTCCCTGAGAAAAACTACCGGCTATTAGCTGAAAGGCAATTTGCCAGCATCAATTGCGATATTTTGGAGATGAACCAGAAGCGCTTTGGCAATAAAGACCTGCATATTTACGCATTCGATATAGCGTTAAGAAAAAAGAACCTGCCTGATACGGGCGTATATTATTTAAAAACTGCTTTTGGGAGGATAGGCAATGATTACATTGAGTTTGCCGTGAGCTACCACAACAGGGATAATTATTATGCGGCCATCTTATTTGAAGGAGTGCTAACTAATTTCTATTTGTCAGGCAGGCGTTTATTTAACCCTTTCACCAGCTTTCGCTAAGTTTGCGGTTCAAAACGGTGAAACCTGCATGTTAGATCCCGTCAAAGCTGAACAATTTCTATCCGAGCTGGAGATGATCCGGCGGTCGGGGATCGACCTGTCCTCCCGGATGGTGGCGCTGGCCAAGCTGTTCGACCGGCTGGTGAAGTCTGTTACGGCTGACCAGCGGATGGTGTTCCGGAATTTCTATGCCCGTTTCAGGTATTTATTGGCCACCCTGCCCATGCGGGATGTGGAGCAGCGTAACCTGGAGAATTTCCGGCGGCTGGTGAATGAGGGGGATGAAACCAAGGTGAATGAAAAGGCGCTGGAGCAGGGGATCATGTTGCTGAAGAATGTGGTAGCTGTTTCCTTGGGTGGGACTGTTGTGAAAGATCCGGGGTTCCGGGAAGGACATTTTACCAGACTATATCCCAAAAGGAATTATGCGAAGCTCTCCGAGCTGCGGCTGCTGTGTTCCTCCTGGACGGAAATGGAGGATCTGGGCGGGAAGGAAGGTTTTGTCCTGCATGCTTATGACCTGAAGGATCTCGAGGAAGCTGTGCAGGTGCGGGTGTGTAAGGAAGCGCATTACGATTATACAGTTATCCGAAGCTGGCTGAAAGCCGACGCCGTCCTCCATGTGCAGCATGTACGCGCGTTGAATGATGGGAATAATTCCTACGAGACGACTTTCGATACGCTGATCACACTGGAGCCCGACTTCCTGGTGGATGCCACGGAGATAGGGGAGTGTTATACTTTCTATGGCGCGAATAGCGATCTCTTCTTTCTCAACAGGCTCGTCAGCGATCTCACCGGGGCAGCCGCCTTGAAAGGTAGCATCATCGGCTATTATTTGGATGAACTGGTGCGTGACCCCAGCCAGGACAAGAACGCTATTTACAGGGCCGCCATGAAGCAGCATGCCATGAAAGCCGCGCAGCTGGGCCGTACCGAGATGCTGGCCATCCACCGGAGCATCCATACCGAGCATCTGCCCAATATCGAGGACCTGGTCCGGCGCGAAAAGAAAAAAGATATCTGGATAGAGCCTACCTATTTTTCCACGGATTATGGCCTGCAAGGGCGTCTGGACCTGCTTTGTAAGAATGAAGAGACCCGCACCCAGGATATCATAGAATTAAAGAGCGGCAGCTCACCCAATCCTAACCCGAATCGCCTGGCCTTCCCCAATCATAAAATGCAGGTAGTTTGCTATGACATGATGCTGGAAAGCACGTACGGGAAGGACCGGAAAGGATTCAACGCCGTCTTCTATTCCAAATGCCCGGACTCTCCTTATCGCAACCTGGTGAGCGAACACCTGGAAAAAAGACAGGTCCTCCAGGAAAGGAATGAGATCGTGGCGCAGATCTATCAACTGGCCAAAGGAGATTTCACTGTTCTGCAACGGATCAAAAGTGAAGGGGTACGCGGCCTGCCTGTGTTCAAGGAGACGGCCCTTGCGCAGTTCCGCACGGCCTATGAGCCGGGAAGGATCGCCACGGAATATTACCAGGTGATGATCGCTTTTTTGCTGCGGGAGTTTATCAATACCAAAGTGGGGCATCAACTGAAGGAAGAGCAGGAAGATCAGCTGAACGGATTTGCCGGTCTTTGGCTGGATACCCGTAAGCGTAAGGAAGATGATTTCCGGGTGATCTATGATCTCGAGCGGGTGGAGATAAGAGAGGGGCTGGGGTATATTCGTTTGAAGTTTACCAAAAAGATCGATCATGCTTTTCGGAAAGGGGACCTGGTGGTCCTTTATCCGAAGATTGGCTCTGCGTATGAAGCGTTGCACCATCATATCTTAAAGGGCAGTCTCGATGAGATCCACCAGGACAGCCTGGTGGTCTGCCTGAACAACAAGCAGACGGATTATAACTTTATCAAGTCATACGACCATTGGGCCGTGGAGCCTGACATTTTCGAACGGAATTATTGGAGTGGCATTGCCTGCCTTTTCAATGTGCTGACGGCCAGCGACCGTAAGAAGAGGGTCCTGTTCGGTCATGAGCAGCCGTTGTTCATGCGGGAGGGCGATTATTTTAATGACGCGCTGACCCTGATCCAGCAGACCAGCATCCAGCAGGCGCTGGATGCCAGGGATTATTACTTACTCCAGGGACCGCCCGGGACAGGCAAGACCAGCACTTTCCTGGTGAACTATGTGCGGGAAAGCCTTCTCCGGTCACCAGACCGGCGCATCGTAGTGCTGGCGTTCACCAATAAGGCCGTGGATAAGATCTGCGAGCATTTCCGGCATCCGCGGCAGGGGGAGCCCATATCTTATTTGCGGCTGGGCAGCCGCTATACTGAAGATGAGTTTGTTTTTTCCCGGCAGATCGAGGGGGACAATCCCGACAACTGGCGGAAGGTCATCGACGGCCACCGGGTATTTGTCAGCACTGTCACTACCTTTCACAATAACTGGCAATTGCTGCGGCAGTTCATCCCCTTTAGCGAAGTGATCGTGGATGAAGCCTCTCAGCTGACGGAGGCCGTGCTCAGCAGCGTGCTGGTGCTCTTCGATAAGTTCGTGCTGATCGGTGATCACAAGCAATTGCCGGCGGTGATCACCCAGGACGATAGTCTTTGTAAGATCGAGAGTGTTTATTTAAATAAATTAGGTATTGCCGACCTGCGTAAATCGTTGTTCGAGCGCCTGGTGGTGAATGCCATCGATAAGAAATGGCTGGAAGTTTACGGACAGCTGCGGGATCATTACCGGATGCACGAGGGCATTGCATCGCTGATCTCCCGTCATTACAGGGTGGAACTGAAGGCCGGTGTGTTGGAACAGCAAATCGAAGGCCCTGTGTATGCGCTGCCGGCAGGGCATTTTTTACGGGATTTTGGTCATCATCGGGTGTTGTTTGTCGAGACACCCAGTGAAGGAGGGCCGAAAAGAAATGAGAAAGAGGCGTTGATAGCGGCTACGATCGCCAATGCGCTGGTGGGAGCGGGGGTTGTACAACCTTCCGAGATCGGGATCATTACTCCTTTCCGGGCACAGATAGCCGCCATCAAAGAGCATCTGCGAGGAGGCTTGCTGGAGAATGAAGCTTTTATCATCGATACGGTGGAGCGGTACCAGGGGGACGAGCGGAAGATCATTATTTTCTCCACTACGATCAGCGATGCCCGGCAGATCAGGACGATCCAAAGTGTGGCGGAGGACGAGGTGTCCGTGACGGATAGGAAGTTGCTGGTAAGCATCTCCCGGGCTGTCGATCAATTGATCATCCTGGGGAATTCGGCGGCGTTGGGAAGGTCGGACCTTTACCAGGAGGTGATCGACAGGATCAAAGAGAGGGGAGGGTATTTTGAGGGCATGCAACGATCCTAAGGGGTCGTTTGTCAGAGGTTGTATGAAGCAATATACCCTTTCCATCATGATACTGGCCGCACTTGGCGCCGGCTGCGGGAAAAGCAGCGGAGACGGCCAGGTTTCCATCCAGCACAAGTGGTCCCTCGTCGCCGATTCCAGCTTTAGCGGCGTCGGCAATACGTACTACCGGAACGGTCACATCGGGACGGCGGCCGACTACTGGGATTTCAGGAAGGACGGGTTTGTCTATGTGAATGAAGGAGGAGTAAAGGATACGCTGGCATATACAGTATTCTCCCCTACCAGCATCACTATTAGCCACTTCGGTGCTTCGCTCAGCGCGCAGGGGAGTACCAGCTCCATCAAATCCCTGACGGCGCACCAGGCAGTGATCCAGTCGCCGATCGTCATACCTCCGGGGGGACCGAATTACCGGGTCCTGTATTTAAGACGGTAGCAAAAACAGGTGTTTTTACGGGTAATTTGTTCCTGCCAATAGATTAGATTTGGTAAGCTAAAGTCAATCTATTTATGGCATCCGAACAAAAGATCAGACAGGTGCTGGACCTGCTGACCATCGCACCGGCCGCACAGGCCGAGTCCCTCCGGGCCGTACAATCCCCCGCCTCCAGGGAACATTCCAAAAGTCTCCGCGACCAGATCCTGCTCCAGGATAACATCGTTGGCGTGGGCATCGCAGAAAAAGTGTCCAAGGGTAAGAATGTCAAAAAGCTGGCCCTTACTTATTACGTGGAAAAGAAGATACCCCTGGAGAACCTGCGTGCGCATGAGGCCATCCCCCCGACGGTGCCGGAATCCATTTCGGGCCCCAGCGCCATCCCCACAGATGTGGTGGTAGTGGGAAAGATCAGACCCCAGGGCAACCCCTTTATTACGCGCCATCCTGTTCAGCCAGGCTTCAGCATCGGTCATAAGAACATCACGGCAGGTACGCTTGGCGCCGTCGTCATAAAAGGGAAAGAGATCTTTTTGTTGAGCAATAGCCATGTTTTTGCCAACAGCGGACTGGGCAAGAAAGGCGACGCCATCCTATACCCCGGACCTGCAGACGGAGGCGTCGATCCCACCGACATGGTGGCCATACTGGAAAAATTCCACCCATTTGTTAACACCGTGCAATTTGTCAACGAAGTGGACTGCGCCATCGCAAGGCCGACGGCTGCAGGCCTGGCAAAGATCAACCGGCAGATAAAAGACCTGGGATTCCCCAAAGGGACGATCAAGGCGAAAAGAGGCATGAAGATCGTCAAAGTAGGACGCACCACCCGTAAGACCATGGGTGAGATCAAAGATGTTAATTTCCGGACACAGATCACCTACGAGGGGGTCGGCAAGATCGGCTTTATGGAACAGATCCTTTGCACCCGATATTCCGCAGGAGGCGACTCCGGGGCCCTGGTCCTGGACAAGGCGACGGGAAAAGCCGTAGGCCTGCATTTTGCCGGATCGGAAGAGGGCAGTATGTGCAATCCCATCGACACGGTGCTGAAACACATGGGGGTGCAGCTGGTGCTGAAGGATGATGTTGCTGCGGTGAAGCAGGTGATCGCGAAGAAGGTGGCTGTTGCAAAGAAAGCGGGTGTGAAGAAGAAGGTGCCGGATGTGAAGAAAGTCCCGGTGAAGAAAAAGGTATCGGCGAAGAAGAAGGCGCCCCTGAAAAAGAAGACGTCAAAAAAGGCTTAATTTTAGCTGATGGCAACTGAAAAAGAAGCGAATCTCGCCCGCGACCAGCACGCCGACACCCTTGCGGGGCTGGGCGTTCACTCCATTGGCGTAGATGAGTTCGAGCTCGAAGGCAAAAAGACCTTTGGCGTGGTGGCTTATGTAGCGAACAATGTCGCAGGGCTTCCTGCCTACCTCTCCATTAAAAGCGGAAAAAAAGAGACACAGGTCCCCTTGCTGGCAAAAATAGCAGCCCCCTTCAAACCAGAATAAATAACCGTTAAATCTTTCCCTTATGCCTTTTATTGTTTTGCCGAAAGCCCGGTTGAAGACAGCACGGGCCGAAGAACTCGCTGTTATAGCCACACCGGAAATGGTGCCGCGCAACTGTCACCTGACAGCGCCGCCCCTGATAAAGACCATCAAAGCCATCCCGTGCAGCGATCAGTTTATTGCCTATGCATCTCCGGACTCAACGTATGCGGTGACACGAAAGATTTTTGATGGGGCCAAGAAGAAGATCCTCATAGGTATCTACGATTTTACTGCTACTTATATGAAGGAGCTGGTCGTCAACGCCATGAACAGGGGCGTCAAAGTATCGCTCATGCTGGATGTGGACAGCACGGATGAGGAAAAATTGATGAAAGACCTCGCCAAGCTGGGCGCCCAGACGGTCAGCGCACCTTCCTGCGCCAATAAGATGCCCACCCACTTCTTCGCCAGCTCGCATGAAAAGGTGATCGTCATCGATGACCAGTGGTGTCTCGTGCAAAGCGGCAACTACTCCAACAATTCCATTCCCTTCAATGAGAAGGATGGCGGCGACCCTGCCCATTTTATCACAGGCAACCGGGACATGGGCCTGGCTATCAAAAGCAAGGCTCTCTCTGCCTTCTATACAAAGGTGCTGAAGGCTGACATCAAGCTGGAGCTGGGCATCCAGTCGGCCCAGGCACTGGTGGTGCAGCCGGAGCTGCCGGAACTGTTCGAGGCCGTGCCCGAGCTGCTGCCGAAGCAATTATTTCCCAGCAAGACTTTGATGCCCAGGAAGCCGATAGATGTCCTGCCGATCCTTAGCCCGGACAACTATATGGAGGTGATCCCCAAGCTGCTGGCTGCCGCGAAAACTTCCATCCTGATAGAAAATCAATATATCAGGAGCAGCCAGCCACTGATCGCTAAATTGCTGGAGGCGATCAGAACGGCTAAGACGAACAACCCCAAGTTGGACGTAAGGATCATCCTGGGGAAACTGTTCAGCCAGGCGGACGTGCCCAAGGAGAAGGCCAACGTGGCGAATATGAAGAAGCTGTACAAGCTGGTGTTGGGTACAAATATCCGTTATATCGATACGAAGCGGTTTGTGCATTGTCACAATAAGCTCATCATCATCGACGGAAAGACGGTGCTCGTCAGCTCTCAGAACTGGAGTGACAGCGCTGTCAGCAAGAATCGCGAAGCAGGAGTGGTGATGACGTATCCGGACCTGGCGGCGTATTATACGAAAATCTTCGAGTCGGATTGGAGCACGGCGTCAAAGACGATCCCCATTCCGGGTGCGAATGCGGCGGCGCCTGAGACGTTGCAGACCGGGAAGTTTGTCAAGGTGGTGCCGGCGGATTATGAGGAGGTGTAAAAATGGTTGCATTGATCGTGGGAAGGTTTATTACGAAGTTCAACGGATTTGGCATCAGCATTGAGGTGGCGGCCCATGAGCAGATCGATCATACGTGTGTTATGACGTATGCGCAGCCGGTGACGGCTGCTGAGAAGGCCCCGTGAATGAACTGGATAGCTGGACCAGGCAACAGCTGAATGCGCCCAATGTGCTGAGGTTTACATCGGGTGAACAGATGTACGGTCCTGAAAAAGATCATGCCTGAAGACAGGCGGCCCGAAAGTTCGTCGCTTATGCATTTTCTGGCTATTTTCAGCGAAGACCAGGGGACTAGAATGGACAACAGTTATACCAAAGCGTTCGTCTATGGGTATGATGCGGTGATCGATACATTGGAAAAGCTGCGGAATTCCGGTAAGGATTTCATCGCCATCCTGAACAACCCGGACGAGCGCATCCTTATAGGGGTCGCTAAGGATTGTTGTATCGGGCGGTATCTGGCTACTAAGATCTTGCAGAAGATAAAGGCGGATGGGGGAGAGGGGGAAAGGGGGAAAGGATGCATGGGTAGGTATCGATACGCTTATTGCCCAAGTCGACACGGCGATTGCTATCAGCGGCACGTCCGTAAACTGGTGTAAAAAAATTTGATACGAATAACAGTCAGTTAACGCAAATGCACTTACTTCGCGTCTAAATAATTTTCCTTATCCAAGATTTCGCTTTCTATTTTTCAACCCACTCTGATCAGTTAGCAGCACCACCCTTAAACCGGCTTCTCATGCAAGGACCCCGGAGCGCAATCCTATTGCTGCTCTTATTTATATCTTATTCCGCCGATGCGCAGGACCGGCCGCCTGACAAGGCTGCTGCTGTCACAAATTTCCCTTCGCGATTCTTCAGCAAAATAGAGAACAGGATCGCCGGCCTGGACGATCAGCTGACGCACCAGACAAAAAAATATGTGGAACGCATGCGCAGGCGTGAACAGCGCATGTATGAGAAATTATGCAGGAAAGATTCTGCGGCGGCGAAGGCATTGTTTGCAGGGCCGATCAATCGTTATGATGCGTTGGAGAAACAACTCGCCAATGACACAGGCGGCGCCAAGCTGCATATCTCCGGGGAGTACCAGGCTTATACGGACTCACTGCAGGGGATGCTGAAATTCATTGGGACTGGTCAGGCGGCGGGGGCGCTGACGCAGCTGAAGACATTGGAAGCGAAGATGCAGGACGCAGACCAGATCAAGGCGTTCGTCCGCCAGCGCAAGCAGGAGATCTCCCAGTATGTCCAACAGCATAGCGGTTTGTCGGACCTCCTGGGGAAGGATTACCAGAGAATGAACCAGGATGTTTATTATTATTCGCAGCAGGTGCGGCAGTATAAGGAGATGCTAAATGATCCGGACAAGCTGGAGAAGCAGGCGTTGGTGATGCTGAACAAGTTGCCGGCATTCCAGGCATTTATGAAACAAAATTCACAGCTGGCAGGGCTCTTCAATCTGCCTTCCAATTACGGCGACCCGGCCAGCCTGGCGGGCTTGCAGACCCGCGACCAGGTGTCGGCGCTGATCCAGCAGCAGGTGTCGGCGGGCGGCCCCGGAGGCGCTGCGGCTTTGCAGGCCAATCTGCAGTCGGCGCAGGCGCAGCTGGATACTTATAAGGACAAGCTGAGTAAGCTGGGCGGCGGCAGCGGGGATATCGACATGCCGGACTTCAAGCCCAATGAACAAAAGACAAAGACTTTCTGGCGGCGACTGGAATATGGGACGAATTTCCAGACCACCCGCAATAATTACTATTTCCCTACGGTGTCGGATTTTGGGTTGTCGGTGGGCTATAGGCTCAGTGACCGGAGTATTGTCGGCGTAGGCGCCAGCTACAAGCTGGGCTGGGGGAATGGGATCCAGCATATTGCTTTTTCCAGCCAGGGGATGGGGTTAAGGTCGTTCGTGGAGGTGAAGCTGAAAGGGAGCTTTTCGGCGACGGGTGGATTCGAGTACAATCATACTACACCTTTTGCTTCGTATCAGCAGCTGCGACACTGGGATGAGTGGACTCGTTCGGGATTGCTTGGCGTAAGCAAGGCGGTGTCAATGAAGAGCAGGGTGTTCAAGAAGACGAAGGTACAGCTGCTGTGGGATTTTTTGAGTTATCAGCAGGTGCCGAAGGGGCAGGCGGTGGTGTTTAGGGTGGGCTATACACTTTAATACATAAAATCTAGTTCATATAATTTTTGATAATGATGAATAAACAGCTAGCCACATTAGCTAAAACTTCGATTTTCATTCCAGCGATGATCGCTTTCTTTAGCCTTATTTTTGGCGAAGCGGTTGCTCAGGGAACAGGCATCTCCCTGCCTGCCAACCATCTTTTGCCTGTAGTCATGTCACCCTCTCCAACAGCAGCATCTTTGGGTAAATATGGAGAGTGGCCCGTCAATTATTATACCGGCACGCCTAATATAAGCATACCGATCTATGAGATAAGATCAGGCAATCTCAGTCTGCCTATATCGCTTAATTATCATGCTGGCGGCATCAAGGTGGAGGATGTTTCCTCCTGGGTGGGCACAGGCTGGGATCTTAATGCCGGCGGTGTTATCACCCGTACAATGGTAGGTATGCCTGACGAGTATAGCTCGGGATTCGGTTGGAACTACTATAACCATGTCAACCAGATCAAACCATCTTATAATGTCAATACACAGAGTGGCTGGGGATTTATAAACTCTTTTGCGAATAGTATTTACGATTCAGAACCCGATGTATACTATTTCAACTTTGCAGGTCATTCAGGGAGATTTTTTTTCGATACATTGGGTACTTTTCATGCTATCCCTGAGAATGCTTTACAGGTGGTGAAGAGTCCCTTTCCCATCGGGCAATACAATCACTGGGAGATCCGGGATGAATATGGAACGACGTATGTTTTTGGCCCGATGGATGACAATACCACAACAGAGGCAGGAAAGGAATATTCATGGACGACAGGTACTTCGAGCGATCTTGGTGACGTACGCAGTGCAACCCCGACTGCCTGGTACCTGACTTCCATTATTTCAAAAGAAGGAACGGATACGATCTCTCTTCAATATGCGTATAAATTGGAAAGCGTTCCCAATCCAAGGTCCCAATCCTATGGGATCATCAGTAATTTCCAGGACGTTAATAGTTGGGCTACTGCCAATCAAGCCAGCATGTCGCTTATCCAACTCCCATATTATCACACGGTTCTCAGCCAGCCTACCGCCAGGACACACCGCGGAAATGTGACGCTTTCAGGCATTTCCTGGAGAGGAGGTTCCGTGCAACTGACGGCCGGCCTCAACCGGCAGGACCTGGTATGGGCCGGTAACACCTACGGAACCATGCTGACCAATATCCAGATCAGACCAATGAACGGCCAGTCCATAAAGAATTACAACCTGATCTATGCTTACACGAATAACAGGTACTATCTGGATACAGTGCGATTAAACGATATGGCCGGCAATAAGATCTATGATTATTCATTGGATTATTATCCCGCCTTGCCTGATAGGACCTCCTATGCCCAGGATCATTGGGGTTATTACAATGGGGCCACCAGCAACATCGATCTTTTGGTGACCACACCTTCGCTGGTCAATGGATCACCCTCTTACCAGGCTCATTCCAATAGAGCAGCCAATGGTAATATGGTATATGGCAGCCTGTCCCAGATCAGCTACCCCACTGGCGGTAGAACGCAATTTGAATATGAACCCAACCAATGCGCCGGGTCAAGCATTCCTTCACTGGACCCGGGAGTGGTTATCAGTGCCAATACTATCGGGGGGCTACGCATAAAAAGCATCAAAAATTTTTCCGATGCAGGATGCACACTGGTTTCCACCCGGATTTTTCAATATTCTCCGGGTACACTGCTTACCGCGCCTTCTTACAATCATTATATGGAGCAGAATATACAGAGTTATGCTACTTGTCAGAATCCTCCCTGCCTCAATTCCTGCTACTATTTTGCGCGTTTACTCGAGGTGACCAGCACTAGCCAAAATATTTTAGGGTTCACACAAGGCGCCCCGGTGGGTTACACCACCGTTACCGAACGTTCGTTAGATCTCAACAGCACAGATAACGGATATACTCAATATAACTATTCATACACCCCGGATGTAGCCAATAGCCCCAATATGAATATTTCGTATTGGCAGCCTGCTAACGTCAATGCACTGATCGCTGCCTATCCTGCAGATGTATACGATTACCAAAGGGGATTATTATTGTCGGAACTAACCTATGCAAGAGGCGCCGCCGGCAGTTATTTCCCCGTTAGAACCGTGCAAAACGCTTACAATACCAATAATCTCTTTTACCAGTTAAAGGCATTACGGGCAAAGCAATTACGGTTTGGCGGCTATGTATGCGCACAATTCAACTCCAACGGAGTTACCACCAACGTAGACGACTATACAAAGGACTATGCGTACAGCTATTACAATATCACTACCTCTTGGGTACAAAAAACATCTACGACGACAGTGGTATATGATCAAAACGGTCAAAATCCCATGACCACCCAGGTTAATTATACCTACAATAATACATCGAACCTCCTGCCGACAAACACAACCACCACCGACAGCAAAGGCAACACGCTTTCGACGGCTATCCAATATGCTAGTGACCTGGCTGCTCCCGCAGGCTCTCCCGCCAATATCTACAATACGATGGTTGCGCGGCACATGGTTGGTCAACCGATATCCCAGATAAAATCTGTAAACGGCGCCCAAATGGAGGTTATGACCACCAATTATGGTCTTGCGGGACCGTCTAATAACCTCATACTTCCTTCCTCCATCCAGACCCAGCAGCAAACTAATCCGGTGGAGACTAGGGTTAACTTTTTTGCTTATGACAAATATGGGAATATTCTGGAGCAGTCAAAAGCAAACGATGTCCATGAAGTGTATCTCTATGGCTACCGGTCGCAATATCCTGTTGCCAGGATATTGGGCAGTACTTATGCGGCGGCAAGCGCTATTGTTTCCCAGGCGCAGCTGGACAGCGCTCATAATTCAACGGATTACCAAATGAGGACGACATTGAATGGGATAAGGACTGGCCTTTCGGGCGCGCTTGTAAATACGTATACCTATGCTCCCTTATTAGGCATGACCGGAGAAGTGGACCCCGCCGCAAGGCTCAGCACCTATCAATATGACAATGCGTGGCGATTGAAAAGTATCCGGGATAAGGACAGCAATATTGTCAAATCTTTCGACTACTACTATGCGGCTTCAAAAGGAGCGTGCACGGGTTCAAACTACTATTTCAATGATGCTGCCAGCGGTACTTATACAAGAAACAATTGTGGTAGCGGGTATGATGCCGGTTCCGCGACCTATGTAGTGCCGAAAGGTAGATACAGCAGTGGCTTAAGCCTGCCAGATGCCAATGCCAAAGCGAATCAGGATATCCTAGCCAACGGGCAGAACTACGCCAATACCTATGGGTCGTGCACCGTTACACCACCGCCACCGCCACCCCAGATAACCATGTCCTGTAACAACATAGGAGGATTCGGACCTTATACGGAAGTGTACACCAATACCAGCACAGGCCAGCAATATACCTTTACCGTGACGGCCGCCGGCGGAGTGTTGGGTTACATACCGCAAGGGACTTATAATCTTACGATCACGGCAGCACCGAACCTTGCATCGAATATTTTCCAGGCCGGCTGTAACGGTTTGACGTTACGAGGCACCACGGCCACCTTCACTAATTTAAATGTCACGTCCTCTTCCTGCAACCAGACGATCATTGATGTAAATTAATCATAAGAGATGAAAAATATTATAGGCTTATTGTTGTTCGTTGCCCTGTCTTCGTCCACTTATGCGGCGTTGTCGCCCGGCACCGTCACTCCTTCTTATATCATCATCACCAGTGGGACCAGTCCGGGATTATTGACGGCCAACCCGGCCACCGGTGGAACTTGTAATGGCGCCTACAATTACCTTTGGCAGCAGAGTAGCGACGGAATAACCTTTGCCACCGCCGGAGGGACTGCCAATGGGCAAAATTATACGCCTGGCAGCACTAGCGCCAAGACTTTTTTCCGGCGCAGGGTCATCTGCGGAACGGACACCAGCTATACGAATGTAGCTATTGTTGATGTCGGCACTATTCCTGCTACTGCGGACCTCAGCTATGTGCGTAGCAAGGGCTTTGCGCAGGCGGGTATCACAGATCTGACTGTTGCCGGGGCCATTACAGACCCCACAGTGTTAACACAGAGCACAGACTACGTGGATGGATTTGGCCGATTGGTGCAGACTGTAAGGCGGCAGGCTACCCCTCAATTGAAAGATCTGGTCAAGCCGGTGTTGTATGATGGGTATGAACGGGAAGTCACTCAACTTCTTCCTTACGTGTCGTCCTCCAATGACGGTAATTACAAGACCAACATGCAGGCTGAGCAAATCGTCTTCAATGTGTCACAATTTCCCAACGAACAATTCTATTATGGGCAAACTTAATATGAGGCTTCGCCATTGGACAGGCCATTGGCGGTGTATGCCTCGGGAAAGAGCTGGTTGGGTAGTGGGCGAGGTGGTGTAAGGCAGTATCTGCTCAATACAGCCGCGGACAGTGTCCGGATATGGAATATTGCCATCAATACAGGAAGTTTGCCGTCAAGCACAGGGATGTACGGCGCCGGTCTCCTGTACAAAAATGTCGCGATGGATGAACAGAATAAACAGGTGGTGGAGTACAAGGATAAGCAGAACCGTATCATTCTTAAGAAAAATCAACTGTGGGACACACCGGCGGCAGGCCACAGTGGCTGGCTATGCACCTATTATATCTATGATGACCTGGAAAACCTTCGGTTTGTCATCCAGCCAAAAGCTGTAGAGTGGTTGAGTGCCAATAGTTGGGTTTTCGGCGGTACCTACGGGCCGCTGGCAATAAACGAGCTTTGCTTCCGGTATGAATATGATACGCGCAAAAGGATGATTATTAAAAAAGTGCCGGCGGCAGGAGAAGTGTGGATGGTCTATGATGCAAGAGACCGCCTGGTTATGAGCCAGGACGCAAATCTTCGGACGCAAAGTCCGGCAAAATGGATGGTGACCGAATACGATGGCTTGAATAGACCATATAGGACTGGTCTTTTAACAGACGCCAACGACCGGACCTACCATCAGAACCTTGCTTATAATAGTATAACCTATCCTAGTACCAGTGCCAACTATGAAGTGTTGACGCAGATCTTTTACGATAACTATAGCTGGGTTAGCAGCTCGGGTTCGGGTTTAGGCGCCTCGATGGCTTCTAATCATACCCAGGATGGTAACTTGTTTTATACTGCCTATAATACGTCACCTACCTATGCGGTACCGATGACTTCTTATACGAATACCACTGGTATGGCGACAGGCAGCATGACAAAGGTGCTGGCATCTTCGCCCGCGCAATACCTATATGCCGTAAGCTTTTATGATGACCATGGACGAGTGATCCAGGCGCAGCGTACCAATTATCGGAATGGGATCGATACTGTTACCACGCAGTATGATTTCAGCGGCAAGCCCTTAAGGACATTGCTGGGACATAAGAAAGCCGGCATTGACATCCAATACCATACCGTTTCTACAAAGATGGGCTATGACGCAGCGGGACGGCTAAAAAACATACTGAAGAACATCGACGGTACAGGCGATCAATTGATCGACAGTATTCAATATGATGAACTGGGTCAATTGAAGAACAAATACCTGGGCAATCTGGTAGACAGCCTGGCTTATGCCTACAATATCCGGGGATGGCTGACCAGCATTAACAAGAGTTATGTGACAAGTACGAGCTCATACCCACGGAATTATTTTGGGATGGAACTGGGTTATGACGGGACCACTGACGCCACCGGCAATGGATATGCCAACCCTGCCTTCAACGGCAATATCAGTGGCATGATCTGGAAGGGTGGCGGTGACGGGATCAATAGGAAATATGATTTTACGTATGACAATGTCTCGCGTCTGACGGGGGCAGACTTTAACCAGTATACCGGCATCGTTTTCAATAAATCAGCCGGCGTCGACTTCAGTGTCAGTGGTCTGTCTTATGATGCCAATGGCAACATACTGTCCATGAAGCAGCGGGGGATTACGGCGACCACTTCAGCCACCATCGACTCCTTGTCCTATTCCTACAACTTCAGCGGCATCAGCAACCGGCTGCTGGGCGTAACGGACGGCACCAACAATCAAAATTCCACCCTGGGAGATTTTCACTATAACCCCAACGGCAAAGGATCTGTGGACTACACTTATGACCAGAACGGGAATATGATCACGGACTTCAACAAAGGCATTAGTCCCATTACCTATAATCACCTGAACCTACCACAAAAGATACACATCAAAAGCAAAGGTGACATCATCTATACCTACGATGCCGGAGGTAATAAGCTTGCGAAGGTAACGATGGACAGCTTGTCCAAACACGCTACGACTACGGTGTACATGAACGGCTTTGTATACCAGCAGGGCGACACGATCATCAGTCCCAATGCCGGCATTGACACTTTGCAGTTCGTAGGGCAAGAAGAAGGCCGGGCAAGATGGGCCTTCCACCGATATGTCAATGGCACGACAGGCTACAAATGGGAATATGACTTTTTTGAGAAGGATCACCTGGGCAATACAAGGGAAGTCTTGACCCAGCAACGAGACACGGCACAATACATGGCCACGATGGAAGCTGCGTACAGGGCTACGGAAAACAAGCTGTTCTACAATGTACCGCAGTCGAATGTCTGGAGCTATTATGTTAATGGCAGCTCGGGTCCTAATCCTTTCGGCACCACTGTTACTAATCCGAATGATTCTGTTTGCCGCCTGAATGGCAATACGCCGCATGAAGGGCCGGCTATCATTCTAAAAGTGATGGCAGGCGACCTGTACCGGGTAGGGGTCAATTCCTTCTGGAAGTCGGGACAGACGTCAACAGGGACGACGGATGCCACGACAGACGTGCTCAGTTCATTGGCTAATGGGATCATCTCCATGGTAGGAGGGGCAAAGGGGGATTTCGGCACGCTGAGCAATAGCTCGACCAGTCCGTTACTCGGAGGAGTCAATGCCTTCCGGAATGACAAGAATCCCACACCGCCCGTGTATCCGAAGGCCTATTTAAACTATATTGCCCTGGATAACCAGTTCAATTATGATCAGTCGGCTAGCGGAGCTTTGGGGGTGGGAGCTGCTGATAATATAATGTCCGTGGCGACGGACACCATCCGGATCAAAAAGAACGGATATTTGTATATTTACCTGCTGAATGAGACGAAAAGTGTCTCGGTGTTCTTTGATAATCTAAGCGTAACGCATTATACAGGACCGTTGCTGGAAGAGACGCAGTATTATCCGTTTGGGCTGACGATGGGGGGGATTTCTGATAAGGCGTTGAAGGTGAATTATGCTGAGAATAAGTATCGGTATAATAAAGGATCGGAGTTGCAGAATAAGGAGTTTAGTGATGGATCTGGGCTGGAAATGTATGAGACACCATTACGCAGCCTTGACCCGCAATTAGGAAGATGGTGGCAGATAGATCCTAAGCCAGATTATGCCCAAAGCCTTTATGCTGCAATGGGCAATAATCCTGTTCTATTTAATGATGTATTAGGAGATACCGTTAGAGTGCCATTGCTGCCTACAGTCGCCCCGAAAATAGATCCCGGCGTGCCTGTAGGATGGGAGCCTCCAACACCGCCGACTGGCACCAACCCCTCGCAAGGAGAACCTGGTAGCGGCGGTAAGAGCCCTAAACGCTCAAACGAAGATAAGAACCCCCTTGTAGGCGTTACCAATACAACTAAACAAGTGAATGAAGCTTCTGCCGGCTCAGATATTGGCCTTGGTGTAATTACGGTTAGTAATACAACAGCGGTCAAAAAAGGGACGGCAGGAACAATGCTTAACATTGATATATCGCAAAAGAGTACTAACGGGGGACCTGCAAAATTAGACGGTGTGACTATTTCGTCGGGGCCGGTTTCGCTGAAGATTGGTAGCGATATCTCGATAACCGGTACTTTAAGTGTTCCGATGGGAAATGGCAATGATGTTCACGTCAGTGTAGGCACGGGAAAAGGGATTGGACAATATGGCGGCGGCTTAGGCCATAAAGAGAGCAGCGGTGTTAGTACCAGTTCCGATATATCGGCGCGTCCAGGTTTAAGCACGGCCGGCGTCGTGGCTTTAGGTATCGTTCTTGCCTTAAATCCGGAACTAACACCATTAGCATTAAAATTAGCTACGCAATAGACAATACTTTTGATGATGACATATAAAAGAATTAGGCTAATCATATTAATTGCAATAGGCCTATTGCTGATTGCCCTGATCATAAGTTTATTTTCGAGGGTGCCTCGTATGGTTAAGGCTGTGAACGAATCTACGAAAAACGATCTTCCGATGACACAGGTCGTTACGTCAGAAGATTCTTCACTGATCAGCAGGAAATATATAGATAAAGTAAGGGCACATGAAAATATCAATAGTAAAGTGCGGGCACCGGTATCTTTCCTTTATGTTGATGATACGTATCATTTGGTGATCTATAAAATAGGTTCGACAGGCGTCAGATCTATTTCGGATCTTTTGCAAATAAAGGAAGAAAATTCGAAACGCACGGATGAGGTGGTATATACTATTATCGATTTTAACGGTTTTTCGAGATTTCAATGGAGACCTATACCTTCAAGAGCTGTCACGAAGATCCATGTCACTTTTGGAGGTGACTCCCTGACCAGGGTTGCTGCCAATGACTCTATAGTGAGCTACTACTTATTATGCCAAAGCTTTTCTATAAAATTTAGCGAGCAAGGACCTGTGGAAGTCTATATGGTTGGAGAAGACAGGCCTTTTGGACGAGTAGCTATCAGCCCGTCAGATATATTATTTTTAAAAAGAAATGATGCATTATACCTAATGATAATGACCCCGGCCAGCGCCGACCGAAATATCCCTAAGGATTTGCTATACAATATTGTGAAGGGGGATCGAGAATAAAAGAGGAGGTGCTGTGATATATGAAGAATATTAAATTAAACAGAGGTTTGAACGGCCGCTCAACTAGGAAATAGTATTGCGACGGCACCCCGTCCCCTATTAGTTAATGGATTCAATAAATTTATTAAGGAGCGCCTTTTTATATTCTTTGCATTCCGAAGCGGCTTCCTGGATCTTTTGCTTCAATTGGCTGTTGGATAAATTCCTGTATAGTGTGGCATACTGCACCTTGTAAATAAGGTCTACCCATTCTTCCACGGCTGATGTTAAAGGTCGCCCAAGCGGCTCGAATCGAAACTTTTCCTGTTTGTCGGGATTGGACACGAGGAAAAAGAATTTGGGCTTTATATCTTCCAGTGCATGCGTGGTGCTCAGATGTTGGATAGACTGTTTATACGTTTCATATTCGGTGTAGCATACATTTTGTGGTGGATCGTGCTCGAACATCTCGGTCTCGATGATCTGGATAAAAGCGAAGCTGCTTTGGGTGAAATCTGTGATCTTCTCTTCCCATTCGTCACTCCAGGCTATGTCGTCCTTGTCGTAGAAGGAGCTGGCCCGTTGCATCCTTACATAACGATCGATCAGCCTGCCCATTAGGTTCCTCTCCTGCTCGAATTGCCTGATCACCTGTTGCGGCAGGTCATTACTAATGATCTTTTTATAGGTCCTGTTGATGCCCGGAGCGCTTTGATTGGTATAAGATATAAAGAAATGGATCCATTGCGATAGTAATTGGAGGCCCTTCGTGAACGAATCTTTAGCCGGCTGATCCCAATTCGGCCATAGTTTTGCTTTCATCATGGTAATATAAGCCTTGAACTCATCCGGACCGACCTTGTCCCTCTTTTCAGACAATAGCTGCAAGGCCCTTTTTAGCTGAGTGGCAGTATTGGGAAAGGATAATATGTGTTCCAGGTTCAATAGGATCTCTTCCAGCTTGGCATACCATGAATTGAAAGAAGCGTTATTCGTCAATGCTTCCCAATTGGCTGCCCTCATGATCCGCAAGAACTCCAGTTTGGCAGTCGGACCTTTGATACTCTCCGAAGTATGCATGCAAAATATCCTCAGCAGATCGTCTTGCTCAGTTGGGGTTAGTGGCATGGTTATATGTTTTAAGTCTTTCGATCTCTTGTTTAAGGCTTTCGTTCTGACTGATCAGGTCTTCATTGATCCGCCGCCCAGCCTTTTTTTCTATCACGACGTTGATGTAATAAAGGTCATCGTATAGTTTTTCCAATCGCTGGGATTCTGCCGCTGTCCTGGACTCACGCTTCTCCAACGTTGCTATCTCATCAGTGATCTCCTGCTTGTATGGGATCATCGCCCCATATTTCAGATAGGTCTCGTCGAAGGCTTCCACCTGGAAAACGATGCGATAAAGCTCTTCCGGGGAATATCCAATAAAGTCATGCTCGAAGTACTGAAGCCCAAAGCCATTGGACTCTTTACGCAGGACTGCGACCTCTTCCGTCTTGCAACCGGCGACGATGAGGGGACTGTGGGCGGTGATGATGAACTGGATATTCGGGAACAGTTCACGGAAGATATTGATCAATTTTTGTTGCCATTCAGGATGGATATGAGCGTCTATCTCGTCGATGAACACGATGGCATCCTGTTGCATGATCTGATCTTCGGGGACATCCGGATACCGGAAAGTGAGGTAATTGTAGATGATCCCGATCATGGTCAAGATAGAGAAAGTGCCCTGGGATACCTTTTGGATCTCGATCCTTTCCGATCCTTCAGTCGCTACGAACAGTTCATAAGTGGAGTTGGGTGTCGACCGGATGTTCTGTACAGTGAAGCTGGAGCCTGTCAGCCGTTGGAAAATGTTCTCAAATACTTTGAAGATGGCCAGCGGTTGGCGCCTTCTTTCAAAATGCGTTTGGCAGATCCTGAACAATACATTCCCAATGACATCAGCATACGGTTTTTGATAAAGGAAATGGTAGGCTGCGTTTTGCACCAGGTCGATCTCCTCTTTTGTCCTGCCGATCTCTGTGTTCGACTTGTCGATGAAGCGGGTGTCGGGAATAGCGAGGACGGGGATATTGAAGAAGGCGTTCCGCAGGCCTTCGGAATCATAGGTGATGGTATGGTTGCCCGCCGGGAGTGACACACTGGGAGTTACCTCCACAGCGATCCCCACATTCCTGGTCCGGGGTGTGAACTCTTCCGTCTTTTGGAAATCATTCTGTAAAAGCCCCAGCATAATGGATAGTAAGTGGCTCTTGCCATACCCATTCCTGCCAAGCAAAATGTTCATTTTGGGATTGAGCTTCCAAACGAGGTCGCCATAGAAGGGATGCTGGGTGGTAGAAATGCTTTCCAGTCTAAAAGCATTTCGCAGATTGTTCTCCAGGGCTATGGTGTTTTGCTCACGGTTGTATTGCAGGAGGAAGGAGGCTTTTTGCGTGCTTTCACCCATCTTTCCGTACACTTCCGACTTACGGTAGAGGAATTCGATCTCCTCGGGGAATCTGTCGTAGCCTTCCGTGTACGTATCCAGTGCCAGTTGGAACTCATTCTTTTCTTCATAGAACCTACCCAATACCATGTAGTGCCCTGCTGTGCCCGCCTTTTTCAGCTGAGTGAGCTCTTCAGTAGTGAGGACTGTTTCCAGGGATCGCTTTTCATTGCCGTCGCCTAGCTTGTTCAGGACTACGATGGAGTCCGAAATGTTCTTCTTCACCTGTTTGGTGTATTCTCTTTCGCTTTGCAGGCTCAGCTCCAGCAGTTCGGGGTATTCAGAATGCACTACCCTCCGGAGATTGATGTCCAGCGTGATCAATATGAGCAGGCTGGCAGCAGATAGAAAAATAAGATAGATACGTGTCGCCTGGTCTTTTTGGACCAGGCCGATGAAATAGTTCATCTTTTGCCGGATGGAGAGTTTGGCATTATCGACGGCAAGCAGTCGGGATAGCCATCCTTTTATGAGAGGGTTGGTGAGGGGTAGTACTTTCGATAGATAGGCCGAATCTGCGGTCCTGCGGGGGTAGGGAGTATATAAGAGGTATTTATCAGAAGGGCGCTGGGATCTTAATGTGAGCTGCGCCTTTTTGTTAATAAGCAGTTGCCGGTAGGTGATATTCAGACTGTCATTATAATTTTCCAGAATAGATATATCATCATTATTGGCGCTGCGGGTGAAGCGGATCCCCTTGTAGTTATATTCCTTTCCATTTTGTTGTACAAAGCCATCCGTGGGGATTGTATTGAAAAGTAACGGATAATCCCCCAGTTCATCCATATGAAGAGAATCCGCGCCGTTGCGGATCTTTGCAGCATAGATGGCCGCTACGCGCCTCAGGCTGTCCTCCTCATTCTGTAGAAAATCCAGCGTGTGCAAGTTGTCGTAGAGGCCTATTCTCTTGGTGTTATGAAGGCTTGTGTCTTTCGAAAGGCGATCTTCTGATCTTGCCAGTGCTTTCAGTGCACTTGCCAGATTGACCTTGAAGTCGCCGGTGTGTTTGGCATATCTTTCCGATCTATACGCTGTTGTGATCTTGTCGTTGCTGATGGACATGATAAACCCGACAGCGGACGCGACCAGGACGATCCCAACGGAGATGCGCACCAAATACCTGCTCATATGATCTATGAACCTATACTGGATGTTCTTGTTCGTCGAGTCCAGGTACAGCCTGGAATATTTGTCAATGCCGTATGCGGATACCAGCAGGTAGTAGAATATCATGATCGATAGCAGCAAAGACAGCCCCATTACCCAGGGTGTGTATAGATAATTGAACAGTCCGGTGGTGAACACGACGAACAGATAGAATGCCAGCGTAGAAGAAGATGCCGTTAGTCTCAGCCGCACGCGTTCATAGGAAGGAATGTTGCCTGCTACCTTAGGACTTCCTCCGGCAAAGGCGATAAAGAGGTTATACAGACTGATTATGAATGTTGCTGCATAAGGCTCTTTGTATTCGATCTTCTTTACCATAACAGAAGGTTATTTTATTCGGCGCCGGCCTTGTCATGCAAGATCAGCCGTAATTGCTTTTCCAGATCTTCCATCGGGGCAAGCATGAAATTCCTCGGTGACAAAGTAGTCAGTGCTTTTCTCAGGAGGTCCAGGTGCTGTAATTCCGTCACCTTTTGGTCCATGGTGCCGCCATGATCCCAGACCTCCCGGTAACTTTCCAGTACGGGGGCCGATGACCTCATATGCCTGTTACCCTTTTGTAGGACGGGATCTACCATCCACATGCAAAGCAGCAGATTGGGAACAGTGATATTCTCCCAGAGATCGTTGGATGGGGGCAGGTCCTTCCGGGCAGCTACCATTGCGCGTAGTTGTTGCAGGATCTCTTTTACGGAGGTTGCTGCTTTTGCACCTTTCTCCCATTCCTGTAGGTTGGCAGCCACCAGGAGGCTCCTCACACAGATGTAATTGATATAAGCATAGATGCTTTCTTTTGAACCTTTTGGCGCCAGGCTGAAAGCCTGATAGTAAGCCTTGAAGCAAGCGGTAAGCGCTTTGTCGGTCTTGGGCTTGTTGCCGGCATACAGGGCGATCTCCCTTTTCCGGACGCTCCCCAGGATCGAGTATCTTTCCGGGGAGGGGCTGATGCGTATCAGCGCATCCAGGTCTGCGATGAGGTCCTTGAAATCGTCTTCCAGCTGCCGCTGAGGGGCCTGGCCCTGCGCTTTTTTTATCAGCTGTTTACCTCTCAGGATGTAATACTTTTCTATGGAGATACAGGAATAATCCGCATGATTAGACGTTATCATTGCCTTGTAGCACGCTATGGCTTTATCATAATCCCCGATCTCGTGATAGACGGTGGCTTCCAGTTCCGTGATGCGCGTGGTCCTTAAACTGCATTTGTCCACTTCGGCACAAATGTTCTTCAGCCTTTCTGCCGTGGTCCTGGTAGGGTTCTCGCCCATCTGCAGCTCACTGAGGAGGTTGGTGAGGTCGATCTCGGCTTGTTCTGCGATCACATAGGATCCTGGAGCAGCCGTCCAGCGAGCATTCACCAGCCTGTAGTTTGGATTGCCGTAGCATTGGTAGGCTCCCCAGGTATTGATGCGGCGGTCCTTTTCAAATACGGCCTCTCTTGCTTCGCGCACCGCGTTCCCGAATGTGGCGCCGGCCAGCATATGTCCATAGAAGGTCTCGGCAAAGAGCAAGGCAGCGGCGTCGTTGACGGCCCAGCCCGTGGCGACAACGGCCTTGACACCAATCTCTATTAGCTGCGTACCCAGGTTAGCTGCCAGCTTATAGCGGTGGCGGAAGAGGTCTTCCGACACGCCATCCACCTTGCCCAGGTAACAGCAGTTGACGAATACCAGCTCCGGTGTGTCACTGATCTGCTCGATGTCTGCGGTCGTCAGGTAGCAGTTCTCCCCGATGACCATACCCGAAGGCGTCTTTGGATCGGAGCTGAACAGACCGTGGCCCGCAAAATGGATGATCTTATATCCAGGGCTCATCAATGCCGGAAGAATGGTGTCTTGTGACTCACCTATATGGGGATTGACGTTGTATCCACCGGAGTTCAGGAGGTCCCTTACTTTCAGTGCTTCGGCGCGGGCGCCGGGGAGTGGCGGCAGCTTCATCTTCCCCAGCTTGGGGTCGCCGACGATGAGTGCCGTATTCTCCATGACGGGCTCGATATTGATGCGGGAGTCGCCTGTAGCCAGCTGGCGGATCATGCCGGCATTGATGCAGAGCGGCTTCACTTCAGCCCCTTTTGCCTGCAACAGCTCCCAGGGATAGCGCGCCGTGTTTTTGTCCAGCACCCAGGTGATGTTGCCGTGCTTTCCCAGCCTGCTTTTAAAGTCATTGGGGATCAGCAGCTCGAATATGGCCCTGGCCTTCTGGTTGCTCCATTGGTTGTCTGTGGAGATGCTGTCGATGAGGCCTTCTATGGCGCCACTGCCTGTATAGATGGTGCGTACCTCTTCCCTGGCTGCCCCGGTGGTGAAAGAGAAGCATAGCCCCCTGACGCCTCCGAATGCATCTTCTTCGCTGGTGACGGTGATCCTGTTCCACCAGTCCTTTCCTTCATCGACGTTGACCTTTTGGCGACCTCCGTTCCGTTCGGGCATTTTATCTGCCGCCCGTATGTTCAGTGGATGGCCTGCCTCCAGGCTGATGCGCCGCACGGAATAAAAACAACCCAGGGCCCTGTCCTTGTAAGACTCGATGAACTCCACATTATCTATCAATCGCACCTGATCAGAATAAAGCTTGGCAATGCGGGCGTTCGCGTTGACAACGCCCTGGAGGATGGCATGGACGGAGCTCTCGGTGGAAAGCCCTCCGTAGCCACTGGCAATGATCAGCGAGGATATGCCAATGGGAGGTTCAATAAGCACTTGTGTATTCAATCTTTCCCTGCCATTGACGATGAGGAGGTATTTTGATACGGCCTGCTCGGTGGTACGGGCCAGCTGGAAGGCGGTGAGCTTATCCTGGCTGCCCAGGCCTGCGATGATGGCGCCTTTAAAGCCTTTTTTGGCATAGGTCAGCAGGACCTCACTGGTCCCGATGTCCCCGGGGTATATGCCCAGTTTATATCTTTCCTGCAACAGGCCTTTCAGCAGCCTGTCTATGCGTTCTTCGGCGTATAATATGCTGTCATTGAGAAAATGGCCTGCCAGCAATGGATAGGAGGCATATCTCAGGTCGCCATGGGAAACGACGACCTGCACCGGCAGCTGGCTGGGCTGCAATCGCTCGTCGCTGGAAATGCCCATCAGCGTACGCAGGACGCCATCCGGAGACATATCGACATCTGTATTCGCCGGCGTACGGAACAGCTGTTGATCGCCCCTCATTGCAGGACGTTTTGTGCTGAACAGGGTGGTGCTGCCTTTTTGGAGGATCTCCAGGATGCCGTTGAAGATATCGGGTGAATTTGACAAGGCGCCATGAGAATGGCTGACATAATACACCGTACCTGATGTGATCATCTTCTGAGGGATGCCGGTGTCCCAGGTGACGCTTTGATCGCCTTCGCCCGTGCTGAATAGGGCCAGCCTGCCCGGCTTATTATTGCTGGCATCGTCGATGCGATAACCGCAAGGGGTATGTTCATCCTGGCCTGCGATGTATATCGCCCGGCTGAGATCGATGTTCGTCATAGCAGCATTGACCTCTTTCCGGTAGTTGCCAAAAGCTATGAGGTCGTCCTTGTCCGGGATGGGCCAGTCATCCTCTCCTGTGGTTGCGGCCAGCTTCTTCCAGGTCGGGAGCTCTGCGAGGTCGCCGTTGTCATTCTTTGCCAAAGGCAAGAGGGAAAGGATGCCGGGATACTGCACGAATTGTTGTAGTAATTCCTTTTTAGTGTGCAGCTGGTCCAGCCTGCTCAGCTTCTTTATGATGTCATCCTCACCCATCAGCACGTTGACGATCCGGTAGGATCCTCCCAGGGGGGCGCCGAGGAACAGCAGCTTGAACCCTTCCGACCTGTTGAGCTCGTCCCAGGTGTCCGCACAGAATACCATGAAGTCCCTTACCAATACCCCGCCCATGGAGTGCCCCACGACCTTGATGGGTTGTTTGAGCTTAAGCAGCTCTAGTACTTTTTTCTCGAAGAGCAGGGCGCTGTCCCTCAGCGGCCGCCGCCAGTCGAAGGCAAAGGTAACCACGTCGTATTCAGCGCTGAGTGCGGCGCCCAGTTTTTCATAAGACGTTTTGATGATGGACGAAGGCTCTATTCCATCTTCATCGATGCCAAGTTTTGACAAGGCGCCGGAAAGCATGCGGAGATAGGCGACCCAAATGCATTCATTGTCCTTGCTGAGGTTGGAACCCATAATGCCCGGCAGTATAATGACGATGGGCCTTTTGCCGGAGGGGTCGCCGGAGGTATAGGCGCCGCCATCCAGATTTAGCAGCGCTTGTCTTTCCAGTCCGCCCCCGCCTCTGTCGAAAGTGGCGAAGTTGCTTAGTTCCAGCGGGCCAGGCGCCTGCAGGGCGTCCATGATGGCTTGGTTCGTCTTCTTATTCTTAAAATAGCTGAAGTGGTCCACGTCTGTTCCTTCGTCGAAGAAGTACCGCAGCCGGTTGGTTCTCTTGGACCCCTCGTACATGGAGACTGTGTCGACGACCAGATCATTATCTTTTTTAAAGAACAGCTTACTGCCGATGATCACCAGGGCTTTCAGGTTGAGCGAAGCCTTGCTGTTACCGGAGATGGCAACGACGGGCCCACTGATCGTGGTGTCCTGGTTATTGAGCATGGCGATGAAAGGAGAGTCCGGGTCCATGGCCTCCAGTCCCGGAAGGACCGAGATATCGTGCCGCTGATCGATGGCTGCTATGAGCAGGCTCTTCATAGCGGCGTAAACAGGCGCTATCCCCGCCGGCATGACCAGACCCAGCAGGTTCAGGGACATATTGAGGAAATGATCGAGGCGTCCGGAGAGAAGCGTAGTGCCCGCTGCGGGACTGGCAACCCGGATGAACCTGGTAACCTTGAACCTTTTCGTTGTATAGGCTTTCTGTAGCTGTGCGATATATGCGACGTCCTGTGCCCTTTTATGTTTTTTCAGCCGGCCTATCTCCCGCTGCGTAAATCCCGTATCGGGCCCATCTTTATTGCTGAAGCGGCTGAGGATCTCACCGACCAGGCCGCCCCTGGAGTGCGTGATGATATGCAGCTCGACCCCGGCGGGGAGGTCTGCCACCAGTTCCGCCGCATTTTGCAGAGGACTCTTGCTCAGGGTCTCATGCTGAAAGCCCAGGACGCTGTTGTCGCCATAGGTAGTGGTGATATATTTCCAAAGACCGGTGCCCCGCAGCTCAGAGAAGGAGCCCTTTGTGGAAGAATTGGTGCCGTGAATGAACAATATCACCGGTGAGTTCTTTGCGGATATGTCGCCGGGCTTGATATGCTCCAGCTCCCAGCTGTCTGTGATCTTAACAAGACCCTTGAATCCATCCATTTGTTGATCCTCCAGTTCGGCAGCCAGGATCTTCATGCCTTTCTTTGCCACCTTACGGGCGAAGAGGGAAAAGATCTTCAGGGCGATGTCGCCGAGGATACCGCGGGTGGCATCCGGATGTTCAAGGGTGGAGGGGAGCTCAAAGACGGCTTCGCCATCCCTGTTGACCTTGACGGCTGCCGGATACAGTTGTTCCAGCGTATCCAGGCTCCCCAGCCATGTGGTGTTGTCGGCGAATACCAGTTCGCAAACGTCATTGTCGGATACTTCCACGGTGTTCCTTTCACCGCCTCCCCTCACTGTGTCGGACACGAGGATGCTGGTCTTCAGCTGTAATTGTGGATGATCTATCCCATCAAGCGCGGCGCCGGAACGGGGAGTCCCATTGATATTGACTTTCGCGACCTTCATATGTCAGTGGCAATTTTAGGCTAAGCCGGGAAGGATCATAGCGTTGCCACAAGGAAGGTACTTTGTTGGCAGGAGCAATACAACCGGAAAAACACCCTTTTTATGCCACTAAGCCTGAAAGTTGCCTTATTTCTGCGCGAAGTACTGATGAAAGTAGGGAATGGTCTCGATCCCCTTATAAAAATTCGCCAGGTCGAACTTCTCGTTGGGAGAGTGTAGATTGTCGCTGTCCAGCCCAAATCCCATGAAAACTACTTTTACGCCCAGTTCTTTTTCGAAGAGCGAGCAGATGGGGATGCTGCCCCCGCCCCTTACAGGGACCGGCTCTTTGCCAAAAGTCGCTTTGATGGCTTTGGCGGCGGATTGGTAGGCTTTAGAATCGATGGGCGTCATGTAAGGTTCACCGCCATGATGTTCTTCGGCTTTTACCGTCACTCCTTCGGGGGCTATCTTCCGGAAGTAGGTCAGCAGCTTTTCCGTGATCTTTACGGAGGATTGGTTGGGCACCAGGCGGGCGGAGATCTTGGCCGTAGCCTTGGACGGCAGGACCGTCTTGGCGCCTTCGCCTGTATAGCCGCCCCAGATGCCATTGACCTCGATGGTCGGACGGATGCCGGTGCGCTCGTTCGTCGTATATCCTTTTTCACCCCATAGCGCGCTTACGCCCAGGTCTTTTTTGTATTCGGATTCGTTGTAGGGTGCTGCAGCCATGAGCTTGCGCTCTGCGGGGGTAGCTTCCACCACGTCGTCATAAAATCCGGGGATGGTGATGTGATTATCGGCATCATGACAGCTGGCGATCATTTTGGCCAGGATGGTGATGGGATTGGCTACGGCGCCGCCATAGACGCCGCTGTGGAGGTCGCGGTTAGGACCGGTGACTTCCACTTCTATATAGGAGAGACCTCTTACACCGATGTCGATGGAGGGGTTTTCCAGGCTGATCATGGCCGAGTCGCTGATGAGGATGACGTCGGCTTTCAGCAGGTCTTTATGAGCGGAGACGAACTTGCCCAGGTTGGGGCTGCCGATCTCTTCTTCTCCTTCGATGATGAACTTGATATTGGTGAGGAGAGTGCCCGTGTTGACCATGGTCTCCAGGGCTTTTACGTGCATGTAGAACTGCCCCTTGTCATCGGCGGAGCCACGGGCATAGAGCCTGCCGTCCTTGATCACAGGATCGAAAGGACCGCTGTGCCACAGCTCCAGGGGATCGGCGGGCTGAACGTCATAATGACCATAGACCAGGACAGTCGGCAGGGAGGGGTCAATGATCTTTTCGCCATATACGACAGGGTGGCCATCCGTAGGGTAAATGGCTGCTTCGTCCGCACCGGCTTTGAGGAGTGACTGTTTTACAGCTTCCGCGCATTTGGCCATATCCGGCTTGTGCTCGCTACGGGCGGAGACGGAGGGTATGCGTAGAAGATCCAGTAGTTCATCGAGAAAGCGCTGTTTGTTCTTTTCCTGATAGTCTTTCCAAGCTGTCATGATCTTGTGGTTTATGGAAAGGCAAATATAGGAATTCCATGAAGAAGAGGGAAAAGGCCAGTTCCAGTATGACCATAAAGATCTGGTATCGCATGACGATGGCTGCTGCGGTGAGGCTAAAACCAAGATCACATAGCCAAAGGAAGAAGATCGCCAGCACACAATAGTTATATGGCTTCCCGATGCTGCGCCATCCCTTGCTCAGCAAAAATCCCAGCAGGCTGAGGATGAAGGCGAGGTGGATCAGCCCGAATAGCAGGGGGTAGAAGGTGAAGATCTGCAGACGCAGATCGATATATTCGGGTTTGACCATGAGGGTGGTAAGTCCGAACCAGCGGGTGGCTTCGGGGCCCAGCTCATCCGGGCGCAGGAAGAAAGGCGTGATGGTCATATAGATCTCACGGGGAGGGTTGACATACCGCTGCATGTTGGGCCATAGGAACCAGCGGGCAAATGATAAAGGATATTTCCGGATAAGATAGGACCCGTAATCCGTGCACAGCGGGGCCATGCGGGACCATTTCTTAAAGTTTATGAAGGCGGAGTCCTGTCCGTACAATTGGGCCATATGTAACATTAGGGGGCCGCCGAACATGAACGGGCTGCCATGGAATACGTCCGGGGCCATGAGGTCGCCGGGATCATGAGAAAGTTCGAAATATCGTCTGGTTATCTGGTCCACGGCGCGGAAACGCGCGGGCACCGTATCGGAACTGTCCGGGTGTATGTGCGCGTACATGTATAAGGCATCATTGGCCAGCTTCCATCCTCCGAATGGAGAGAACTGCCGTACGCCGGAGTAGGCCTCCATCTTATTGCTGGTGTAGGCGATAAAACCCACCACCAATAATATGGGCAGGGCAATGCCTGCCAGTTTTAGCCGGATGTTCTGCCGGCTGAGGAGAAAGGCCAGAGCAGCCACGACAGGGTAATAGAGAGCGTTATAGCGGACCGTGAAAGTTATTATCAACAACGCTGCGTGCGTGACGATCATATAGGGGCGGGGGCGGTAGATGATCCATAACAGCTGCACCACCCACAGGATGCTTAGCCCATTGAAGAGGGAGTCTGCCATGATGAGGTTGCTGGTGTAGAGAAAGAGAGGATTGGCGAAGAAAAAGATGAAAAGTATGATCGAAGGGACATTGCCCAGATGGAAGAAGAACCTTATGGTAAAAAATAAGAGCAGTAGAGAGAGCTCCAGGAATAAATATTGTATACACACCAGCACCAGCGGCGAGTGTGTGAAAAGGCCTACCAACTGCAGGAATTTGGAATAGCCGATGGGCCAGGCGTTGACGTCTGCGTTGGTGGCGGCGGCACGGATGTAGTAGTAGGAGTCCATGACAAGGTTAGGGTAGGGGTAGAGGGTTTTGAAGATCGTCAGCAGGACCAGGCTGATGCCCAGGGTTATCCACAGGTATAGGCGGTTGCTTCGCTGACCCCATATGAAGTTTAGCAAGGTGGGCATTGGTACAAATGTCTGCTCAGGCGGTGATCCGGATGGGATAAAGGGGTGTCCTGGTGGGAGTATGCTATTGCTCGGGGCATAAAGGTTGCTTAATGAGTTGTTCAATAGTAGTGGAACTTATTTGTCTTGCTGTGGGCGATCTAAATAGAGGTGCCCCAGAGTCCCATGCATTTATCTTGCAGTCTTCAACGATCGCATGATGTTGCGAAAATCCTTATCGTTCCGGATGCCATCGAATGCATGCTCGCTCTCCAGTCTGCTAGCCCAGCGAAACCCATTTTTAATACCTTTTTTCAGACTACTTAGGGCTGCCTCTTTATTATTCTTAAGAGCATAATAGCACGCAAGATAGTAATAGCCTTTGTAGTCGGACGAATCTTGTTTAATGGCCGTGTTGATAGCTGTCAGGGCGGCATCGAAATGATGGGTCATTAAATAGGCATATCCCTTTTCACAATAGCCCCTGGGATTCTCGGGGGTAATTTTTATTGAACGATCAGCATCCCGCATGGCGGCCTGGTAGTTGTTTTGCCTGTTAAAAAAACGCGAACGGTTGTTGAGGTACGCTATGTCCTTTGGATCCAAGGTTATGGCTTTATTATAACATTCGAGGCTTTTATCATAATTTTTAAACTCGATATAAATGTTCCCAAGCATATTCCAGTTGTCGGCATCCGCAGAATCGAGCTCTTTAGCCTTCAGTATATATTTCAAAGCGGAATCATTTTTTTCCAAATAATAATAAGCATTACTCTTGTTGTACAAAGCTTTGGCGTAATTCTTACTCAATGCTATGGCCCTGGTGGAATAAATAAGGGACATAGCATGTTTTTTTCCTTCGATGCATGCCCGTGCAAGGTTATTTAGAATGACAGTGTCATTAGGGCTTAGTGAAAGTGCCTTACGGTAGTAATTAATGGATGAATCATACGCTCCTTTGGAATACCATACATTGGCGAGATCGTTCCATGTTCTGGAATTGGACTTATCTGATCTAAGATATCGTGAAAAGCAGGCGATTGCCGAGTCGTAATTTTTCGCGGTGTAATAGAGGTCTCCGACCTCTTGCAGGTAAAGCAAATTTTCCGGAGCAAGGGCTAAGGCTCTTTTATAATAGCGTAGCGCGCTGTCCGGCTTTTTTTTTGTATTATAATAATACTTTCCGACTTTCTCCCATGTTTCGGGGTAAGTACTACCATATTGGATCGCTTTTTTATAACTGGCGATCGATTCGCTTTCTTTTTCAGCCTGTCCGTAAGTCTCCCCCTGATCCAGGTAGTAACTGGATAATTCCTGGCTATCGACATACCGGCTTATCGTATTTGCTGTTATAGGTTTCCCATGCAGATCCCAGGTATAAATATGAGTTTGATCACCGCTGATACCAGCGCCGTCCGGATCAAGATCCATGCACAGGATTCTGCTCTTATGCCAGGGGAAACACCTTTTATTCCCGGAAAAGCTTTGTTGCATATAAATTATTTCCCCATATCTACCTCTGTAAAAGTTGTCATAATAAACCAAATTTTCCGTCTCTTTGAGATAGAGAAATGTATTGCCCTCATTGGTGAAGAAATGCCTGGCGCCGGCGGGTATGCCGGTTTTTTCTTTTCCTAAGTATTTTCCCTTATTCGTCCATACATATCTTACTGAATCGGATAGCGAATAGATCAAAGAATCATTGGCCGCAAAACTCCAGCCTGAAAGCCTGTCATTGGTAATAGTCACGGATGTATCGGGTACCACTAGGGGAGTCCTTATTGCCAAAGAACTTTCAATGCTGAGTAGCCAGGTTGAATCTTCCGTGCGAACCAGTAATTGGCGCGCCCTGTGATCAAATACGAACTGCTGCGCATGACCGTCGATGGCAAAGGTCCTTTGCCCGGCATTGAACAGGTTAAATAATTTACACCGATCGCCCCCGTAATACACAACCAACTGGGAGCCATTTTCAGAAAAAGCAGCTATGGGTGATCTGTTCGTATCAACCGCAGGATCCGTGTTTTCTGAATATCTTCTATACTGATATGCTTTTAAAAATGCGGACTTGAGTAAGGTCCGGCTGATATTTTTTATGTCGGTCGGAAAAGCTTTTCCCATGGCAGCACTAAAGGATACATTGAGATTCCAGGTGTTGGTGGCTTTATCTCTTTGGTAGAAATTAAAATTTTTATCCGAAAGAACGAGTATTTTATCGGCGCCGTTTGAAATGGCCAGCGGCTTTACCGGTGTGGGGAAGCCGATCTTTACTTCCCGTCCGCCATTGTAATACTGGTAAATACCATTCCTGTTCAACAATATGAACTCTGAGCGGGCTGGTTCACGCAGCTGTTTGACCAGATATGTGCGTTTTTCGTAAGGGGGTACCATGTCCTCCGGGGTGAGTAGAAAGCTTCGCTGGTAAGGTATTGTCAAGGCCAATACGGAATCAAACACCGTCGTGGTGGCATAATTTGAATCGAAATCTTTTGCTTCTTTCAATAAGTGAAGATAATTACCCCAACTATACAGCCGGGCTTCATAAGACTTTATCTGAAGTAAAAGGGAGCCTTCGATCTTTTTCCCTGCCAGAGAGTCTTTCCTATTGGGCTTATGCGTTTTTGTATCGGCGTATAGGTCGAACAGGGTATTTGTGATCTGCTGTTTCTGATATTGATTGAGCAAGGCCGAGCCCCACCAGTCTGAGCTGTCCCTGAGGTAGATCTCGAAGATCTTTTTCTTGTTAACAAGCATTTGCTCCTCGGCCTGTGACTCGCTGGAACGTGCATTTCTCATACCCACAAACGCTTCAATTCCTAAAAAAGCAGCGATCACTGCTGCGATACTGGTGATCCAGGACACCAGCCGGATCGTCTTGCTTTTTTGGACGCTCTTTATTTTGTCTTCCATCTCCGTTTTCTCCCGGGCCTCGGCTATTTCATTTTGTGTCTCGCTGAAGCTGAGGAAATCGATGTTTTGCTGGTATAGTGCGGCAACCGCCTGACCGTCCTTTTTATGATATCGGATGGCCCATGCGCTGTTATGGTAAGGTATGGAGCGCCATTTGATAAGCTCTTTTAGTAAAATACCCCGCAGCCAGTTGTCTTTATCATCTTCTTGCTCGAAAAGCGCCCTTCTTTCATTGAGCATGGAATAGAGCTCACCATACCGAACCTCTTCCAGCATCCAGCTGTTAAGAAGGTCCCAGTTGCGCATAAGGCTTTCGTGGGAAATGTCCAGTATCAATGAACTGTCCAGCGTTGTATTTGCAGGTGGCATGATAAAGGAAGTATCCGCCTCTCTAAAATGATCGATCACCTCGTCCGTTTCCGGTCTGGAGGCTCCGATGGGATCAGTAATAGCATAGATAATTTCCATTTCCACGGGTCGGCGTCCGCCTTTTTGATCCTGGCTCTGGTCGGTCAGCGCCTGGAAAACAATTTTAGTTATCTGTTGTTTTTTTGATAGCCCTCCGTTAGAGGAAAAGAGAGTTTCCAATTGTCTGTATTTTGCATCCGCATGTTCAGCCAGCGCTTTTTGCATACCTCCTATGTACTCATAATCCGGATGGCAAATCATCTCTTTATGCCCGATGATGATGGCCTGAATGTAGGTCCGCATCAGGGCATGCTGCAATATGGGCAGTTGGTCCAGGTTTTCCTTGAGCCTGGTCTCTTCAATCTCATTGATCAATACCTCCAGTAGGCCCGGATCGATCTTTTTATTCGCCAGCTTCAAGGGTCCCTCTATTACTTCTTTTATCTGAGTCCGGCTGAGCTGTGGTACAAGGTATTGCCCTTCGTTGATCACCTCCGGCAGGCCACGGTATTTTACACACTCGCCCAGAAATTCTGAACGCATAGTGATGATGACATATACTGAACTATCCAGCTTCATCGATGCCTTCAGAATAAGGTTTACGAAGTGGCTTTCTATATTCTTGTATTCGGTGGTTTTTCTATCAAACCTGAAAAGCTCTTCAAATTGATCGATAATGATCAACAGGTTGTTCTTGTCTCCTTTTGAGCTGCCAGGAAGCAACTCGTTAGCTTCAAGGATGCCATATACGGAACGGCGGAGAATAGGCTCTATTTCACTATGTTCAGCTGCAATTTTTTCCTTTTCCTTACTGCGGCATTTGATGCTTGAAAGCGCCGTCGACAGATTGCCGATCGGATCCTTTCCCGGACGACAAATGGCAATATTCCATTTGTTACCTGCCTCATGCAGGTAGCCTCCGTACAACTGAGGTATCAGTCCTGCACGTATCAGAGAGGATTTTCCAGTACCGGAGCTGCCGATCACCGCTAGGAAGTGATTTTTTTTTAGTCTTTTGATAAGCTCTTCCGCCTGACCCTCCCTACCCTTGAACAACTGAAATTCAGATGTCCTGAAAGGGCGTAGACCTGGATAAGGGCAACTTTCGATCTGCTCCTGGCCCAACAGGGAAATTTTATTCCCGTCCGCCTGTAGATCGAGATAGAATTCATCCAGCTGAAATGACGAATATTGCATTTGTAAAGATGGCTAGACTATCAGTCCGGTGATAAAATTGTTGATTCCCGTCTCCAGCTCTGAAGGCCCCTTGATGGTAATAAAGACATTTTTGATCACATCTCGCCTGACCTTAATATCCAACCCTGGCTCGTCTATGCACACCGCCTTGGATTTGATATTTTGAGCATCCAATAAGAGGGATTGACGAATAAGATACCATTGCGAGTCGACATCGCCATAAAAGATCAGCGCGCCATGACACATTTCTAACTCTTCTTTTTCTTTTTGAAGGTTCTCATTGGGCAGGTTAAACCTGAATGAAACATCTTCGTGCTCTTCTATTTTATTTTTTAGGATAATCCTAAGGTCGCTGTTGTGATCTGTGTTGAAGTTGTACAGCATTAATACCTTTTGGGTCGTTGAGAACTTTTTTTTCATCAACAACAATTGCCTATCTTTTTCTACTTCTAGGCTTTTTATGACCTCAAAGATATTTTCATAATCGCACCCGATGATATTTGCATTGGTACAGACCTCTTTGAGTACAGGCGCATCCGTACTGTCTTTTATTTCCTGGCTGAGGTACCAGATGATCCTTTTATGAAAAGGATCTTTCTGTCCGTATTGTTTGGCTATTTCATACTGCATTTTGCTGGATGGATCTAGTAGTTCATTCCTGTCGGATACAATATGAATAGAGTATAGAGAGGTTTCCATCTGCTGTTGCAGAAAAGATTCTCGCTTGTCATCCATTATTTCCTCCAGCTGCTGGATGCCAGGAACGATCTCAAAAGGCCAGTTCTCATATTTTATTTTCCCTTCTACCTGGTAAAGGAATTCCTTTCGTCTTTTTTTCCCTTCAACGGTGGATGAGGTAGATAAAAAAATCTTGTTCCGGTTTTGCACCGATGCTATCTCCCTGGCGGCATTACTTTTATTATCATTGGTGTTGATGACCGCGTTTATATTCTTATTGATGGAAATGTCGTAGGCTATCTTTTCAATTTTACTTTGAATGATGGCATAGTGGGTGTCGATCTCATTGCCCATTTCGGAGAGAAACTTCATTCCTTCGGGTAATCCCTGGAGCTTGATGATCTGCCCGTAACGATCGAGATTACATTTTCGTGCAAATATGGGTATTACCTGGCAAGTTCCCGCATCATGTCTTTCGAGAGCTTTTTTCAACTCTACGTTGTCGATGTAGTCAGATATCAGGAACCATTGGCTTAGGAGCAGCAGTATGATATCTGCCCTGTCAATATGTTCCTTGATCGCTTTGTCCCATTCCCGACCTGGCGAAATTTCACCGTCGTACCACATTTTGATATCAGAAAAGGCCTTTGGATTGATGTATGCCTTCAGCGTATCTAAATAGCTCTGATCCTCGCGCGCATAACAGATGAATAGATTGATTTCGGACATATACCTGAAATAATAGGGGTTAATGTCTTGGATTACTCTTTGGAAAGATGAGTATATTTTTCGTCTTAAAAAACCGTGAAAAGACGGTATTTAAGTTGGCGGTAGCGAAAAAGGAGTGTCTTGGTGGAAGTATGTTGGGTAAAACGGTGTTTTAACGGGTGATCCGAAGGTACCTAAAGGAAAGGAAGTGCTCAGTACTTTAAAGCACCTACTTGTCAGGTGGAGAATAAAAATATTGTACCGTAAAGTCACGGGGCAGGAACCAGGAATACTCTTTCAGATCATGTATCAATATTCTGGCTATTGCGGTATCCATCGCATAAAAGGTGAACCCGTTCTTTTCGGCCGGGCCATTGCCAGGCAGGGCCCAACTGGCCGTCCTGATCCAGCTTTCGGGCAGGCCATGGGTATAGCGGTTGCTGATGATGGCAAGATTTGCATATTGCTCCTCGCTCAGCTGTGATACCAGCTCCGTGCTATAGAAATTGTTAGCCCTGCTTCTTGCGATCTTGACGCTGGCCAGTCCGGAAAGGTCCAGGTACCGCCCCTCGGTCAAATAGGAGATGACGCCTATGTCATCCGACACAATAGCCCATTTATTGCAGTATCTGTGTGCGAACTTACCTGCGGGATATATCAGCCGATGAAGCTGAATGCTGGACTTGCTGGTTTCCCGGAAGGCGTACAGGTTACGGGTCAGCAGAAATCCTACACTCAGTGCGATCAACGCGGTGCTCCACCGGCTTTTTCTATGCTGTTGTCCTGTGCCATAATGGGATAGCAGCGGCACTGCCACGGCCACCCCACAACCTACCAGCCAGTCATAGCTGAACAGGCGGCCGGCCGGCTCCACTATAAAAACATTGGGAAGAAAATAGCTGCCTTTGAACAGGGCGACAATGCCGAAGACGAGAATGGGCAGCAGGCTCCATAATGCCAGCTCAAAAGCTTCCAGCCACTTGCGCCGGTAGATCAGCAGTAAGGATACCCCTGCTATTAGAAAGACGCCGTCGTAACGGGTAGCTACCATCAGCGCTCCGAATATGAGCGTGCGCCGGGAGAATGCAGGCAGGGCCCACTCGTCGGACAGCCGGCTGACGAACAAAAAGGCGAACAGCAGCAACAGGGGACGCTCCATGCCATATATAACGATGAGGGGCAGGGGTGTCAGGGCAACGACGGCCAGTAATATGAATAGGCGGGTCACCGGCTTGACGGCCCTTTTCATCAGCCAATTATTTATGGCTATGAGCAGAAGGATGGCTATGACCGCATTGACCATCGGGACAAGTATCAGCTTTGCACCGAATATGAAAAAGACCACAGCCAGCACCAGCGGGTAGAAAAGAGAAGGGGATGCTGCAGCGAAGTCATACCGTCCGATGCCCCAGACATGTCTGAATGCCAGCGTTTTGGCAGTTGATAATTGCAGAAAGGCTTCGTCCCGGGTAAGAGAGAAGGCGCCGTTGGTGTTCTTCAGGAGATGGAGGCCGAGGAGCAGGGCGGTCAGTAGAAATGCCGCCGACGCTGCGTATAGCGGCCAGTTGTCTTTGCGGATAAGGTTATGTGAAGGCATGTCGGTTGATGTTGGAAATAAATATAAGCAGGGACTCCGCAGCAGCACGACAGTGATATATATAGTTAAGAAAAGGTGTTTTCCCCGTTGTGGGCGAATGCAGTACATATTACTTTCGTTATGAGGCCAATTAAACCTTGCCTTATAAGCTTATGAGACGGACCGCCCTGTATGTGTATGTAACCATGACCTTCATCCTATCTGCCACATTGGCTTTCGGCCAGGGAGCTAAGAAGTCCCCGCCGAGAACAACGCCTCCTCCACCTGTCATACAGTTATTGCCCGGTGGGCACGAAGTGGCGGCCTATAAGGCAGGTGCGGCCCGCGATGAAGGTTTCAGGGCATTTTTACTTCCGCTGGTGCTGAAGGGAAAGGCGGATAAGGATCAGGTCCTTTCACTCCGCATACTTAACTATGAGGCACCTTCTTCTCTTCCCAGCCTTATTCCAGCCAGCGTAAAACTGACTATTCCCAAAGGAGCATTTGGTTCGGGGGAGGAGGATACCCGGTTCGATGGGATCGTTACAGTCCGGCTGCGCCAGGTGGCGTCATTGCCGGAAAATGAAAAGGCTTTTATCATCAAAGAAGGTGACGATGCCATTCCCTTCACCCTTGTCATATTAAGAACGGCTGTCCCGAAGACCACCTCCACAACAGCTGCTCAGCCTGCCACTGACACAACGAAAGACACTACAGGAAAGACTGGCGCTGCGGGGAAACCTGGCGGCGCAGGAAAGACCGGTGCTTCAGGGAAAACAGGCGTTGGAGAGAAACCCGGTACGACGAAGACGGCTGACTCAACTGAGGATACAGATGCTTCCACACCGGATGGCGCTGCCGCAGCGGATTCGAGTAAGAAAACCGACACCTTGGTGACGCTGGTGAATACCGACACCACCCTGCATCCAGTGATCTCCGGTGAGACGCTCAAGTCCTATCCTACTATTAAATTGCTGTTCCATCTTTCAGGCGCCGGGCCAAAAGACCCATTCGACATAACCCTGGAACTTAAACCTTTGAATGCGGGCATTGTATCACCTGATCTGCAAACGAAAAAGGTAACGTTCCAGCCGGAAGACTGGACCCATAAGGACAAAGAAGGTAATGTGGAGAAGGAGGTTACGGTGGAGTTGTCCTCCGTTGAGACCTTTGGCAGGGATGTCAGCTTCTTCATCATTGTAAAGGACAAACCTGAAAAACATAATGAGGTCCGGATATCAACTATAGGGTTGTATAATCCCAACAAGCCTTTTTGGGTGGAGGTAGGCGCCAACTTCGATTTCGCGGACGGATTGAAGCCAAATAATTTCTTCGGCGGTGTATTCCTTCATAAAAGGGATATCCGGCCTTTTTCTTTCCGAAAGCCTGACAGTGCCAGGTGTGCCAGGTCAGCGAGGTCATCCAACCTGGGGATCTTTGCCGGCGTATACGAATCGAAAACGATCTCGGACGTCAATATCCAGGATTTCGGTCTTCATCAATATTACAACAATAGCTCCATTGGCCTGAAGAGAAATGACAGTCTGGGGGTATTCGAAGATTCGGGCAAGGTGAAGACGACCCAGGTAGTGAAAAATATTGGGCTATTCTTTTCTCCCCAGGTAAGGCTTACCAACGGGTCTGCCAATGCGGACGGGCTGCATCTTTCCGCCAGCCTGTGGTTCGAGCTGCAGTGGCAGCGGCTATCCACGAAGGTGGATTACTCGAACCAGATACGAATGGATACTTTGTATTATCCCAGATCGGATCTGGCTAAGGTTGGCGACAGCCTTTCCATCAGCCAGGAGAAGGACATTCGTTCACACTATTGGGGGGTAGGGTTGCCCATTTACTTCAAGGAAGGAGATGCGAATGTATACTTTAACCCCGTGATAGGGATAAGCAACCAACCTTCCGAGAAAGAGATCAGTTCGATCCTTACGCAGACGGAACCTTTTTCCAGGAAATGGCGCATGTTCTATATTTTCCAATTCCGGCTGAATGAAGAACGTTACGGTATCGCCTTCACCGGGGAGGTCCGTGGTCTGATCATTCATAACAGCCGGCCCTTTGTTTCGCTGGCGTTGACAAAGAAGTTCGACCTGAGTAAGTTCATGGAGTTCAAATGATATATTTTTTACCGCAGCGCCACCGCCAGCATATACCACGCTGCGTGCGGCAGCCACTGCTCTGCCCACCGCCAGTCGGAATCTTTTCCAGTGATGGCGTAGGGAAGGTTCAGGTCGATGTCCGCTTCGTTGTCCATTCCTGACGTGACGCCATTGACGATGCCGCCGGGGGCATTGGTATATTCGAAGGTGCCGAAAAAGCCATAGGTGGGGTTGTTGCGACCGGTGCCCTGGAGCATCGAAGCGTCGAAAGGATTGAGGCCCAGGATCCAGTTCAGTTGATCGAGAGCGAAGGTTTCGAGGGAGTCTTTGTTTTCCCGGAAAGTATTGGCTGCCAGTCTTGCCGCTGCCGCCATGGAGCCCAGCCGGGCATTCTCGCCCTGCCACCAGGGAGATGCGTCACTGCCATGGGGGAAGAAAAAAGCGCTGCGTCTGTTACCCAAGGTGTCCTGGGTCAGCTGGCGGCTGTAGCCGAAGGGGTTGTTGACTTCGTGGGTGATGGCTATTTCGAAATTTAGAGAACGTTTTACGGCGGCTTTGATCAGTTGCTGGGTCGCTGGTTTTGCCAGGGGGTAGTAAGTCAGAAGGCTTATTAACGGAAGCCCTGCATCCGAGGGGTGGAAGAAAGGGCGGTCGCCATCGTCGGCCCGCCAGTAGTCCTGGTATTTTTGCCAGGAGGTAAGCCTTTTCATGAGGCTTTGTGCTCTTTTTTCGGCGGCTATCTGGTATAGTAGGTTGTGCGTCGCGTGGTAAAGTTCCGTCGCGGCACTGAGAGCGCAATAGTCGTCTACTATATTTTCTTTCCCGTCATTGGTCATTTTGACGTTCTCTTTTTCCAGGAAGGTGAAGGCGGCCTCGGCTGCTGTCAAGTATTCCTTGGCGGTGTATTCGCCCGAGATGCTGTCCGTGGATGCCAGGGCCAGGGCGGCGATGGCCATGCCCGCGCCGCTGCGATAGCTGGATTGATAGCTTCGCCAGGTATCTTTTATGGGGTCGCTGCCCCAAGAGGAGTCTTTGGAGACCTTGATCCTATAACTTTTTTGTTCCGGGGAAATGCCCCTGTCTTTTGCCAGTTTGCCCGCTCCGGGGGCGCCAATGCTGCGATAGAAGGACCCATTTTTCGCTTGTGCCCGGACCAGGTAGTCGGCGCCATACATGGCTTCGTCCAGGAGACGTCTGCGGAATTGACGGAAGTCCGTGCCGGGTTTTTGGGCGAGCAGTTTTTCAGTTTTCAGTAGGCTCCATACCGTGAGCGACACTTGCTGCGGGTTGAAGTAGGTGGAAAAAGAGAGGTGGGAGAGATGGATGCCGTAGTCGCCGGTGGCATCATACCAGCCGCCGTGGAGATCGAGGGTGTTGTCGGTGCTTCCGCCGGGAGCTTGAGGAGGTGTCGGCAGGTGATGGTCGGCCTGGTCGATGAGGCCGGCGCTGCGTTGGCCTTTGAAATAATAGATGACGTCGGAGAGGGTGGCTTTTTCAAGTATATTCTTGCCGATGAGGAAGGGATAGGAAGTGGTAGTTTTATCGGGAAGCGTGATCTGTATGGTGTATGTGCCTTCCTTGTCTATTGTGCTGAAGTCCAGCGTCCAGAATTTCCAGTTCTTCCATTTGGCCACGGGACCTTTATATTTGGGAACGCCCTGGTATATGGATTGGCCTGTGCGGGTGTCGATCAGGTTGAAAGCCGTTATGTCGAGCTTTTCCACGGCCATGACGACGGCCCGTTTGGGAAGGGTGGATTCGTAGCCTACCTGGTTGGTGAGGATGCGGGGTTGCGCGTGGAGGCCACCGGCAATGGTCAGTAAGAGGCAGATCAGCTTTGCAAGATGTTGGCATGGATGCATAAAAAAGTAAATGAGATAAAGATAAGAGTACCGTAGGACATTGGTTTGTAATGACCTTGATCTAAAAAAGAAGCCTTCCGCTTTATTGGAAGGCTTCAAAAGATCAGAGAGCGAGGTAGGACTCGAACCTACAGTCTCCAGATTTGAGGTCTGGCGCGTTTGCCACTTCCGCTACCCGCTCGGCTATTTTGAACAAAATTATCCTAATTAATGGAAGGTCCCGAGAACGCCATTAACCTTTTCTCAAATTGCAATAATCTGGAGGAGACGGCTTGTTGGGTCAACGGCGATCTCCATTGTAAGGTCCTGTCTATAAGCGTATTTAAGACTTCCGGATGCTGTCGCATCAACTCTGCGTATTTGATCAGGACCCATGCATGGCCCCGCAAACCTCTTATCCTGCTCTCGTCAATGTTCTTTGGTTCATGCCCGATGCATGTATTTACAAAGAGTCGGTCGAAATCCGAGACCAGGGGCACGAACGGATAACCTTCATTGGGCTTAATGGTACTTCTCACCAGGTCGAAATATTTTTCTCCCAACGCCCCTTCTCCGAAAGCAAAGCAGAGAATTCCCATTGGAATGGCCCGGTAATAATCACCGGCATCTTCATTGATGGTGCCGGACTTTGACAATTCGAAATACACTTTTGCCTTTTCCATGTTGGCTTCACGTAAATTCCAAAGGCTTAAAAGCGTATACGTGTTTTTTTTGATGTGCTCGTGCGCGGTTTCTATAAGTGCATGGTCAACACTGACATCGTTCAAACGCGCCCCCGCTGCGAAACGGGAATATAAAAATTCGAGCTGGGCTTTGCAGCTAAACCAGTTGATGTTACTGGAATGCTGCTGAAGGCTCTTCGAAGCGTTCCTTTTCCCTGCTATCCTGGCTAAGGCAGCTTCTATAAAGCTTAATTCGCTGGCAATGTCCAGTAAGCCTTTTTCCTTTGCAATGGCGAGCCATTCAAAAACTATTTCCAATTCTCCCTTGATCGTCTCTCTATAGATCACTGGCAGAAGGAGCTCTTCGGAGAGCTCCTGCATCTCATTTTTATGCTCATGAGGCTGGCTGAGTAAAAGCTTTATTTCCGCCGCGAAATCATCCCAACAGCGGTCGAACTGTTTTTCCAGCTCTTTTTCCGTCATGGCGGGATGCTTGATCTCCGAATAAATGCTTTTAACCAGTTTTAAAAGATCGTTCTTTTCAAAGATCGTGCTTTGGAAGGCGGAGAGCGGCGACCCAAGCTTGTTGGGTGTTACATTGATCAGTAAGGTACAAATTTTGGATGCTCCGAACTTCTTAAAAATGGCGCCGGACTCGAATAATAGCCATTTTGCATTTAAATTTTCTTTCGTCAGGCAAAGGATCCCGACGGAAGACTCTTCCAGCTCCCTGCTAAGTTCTGTCATCCAGACCTTCCCGGGTTGAACGTCCTGGGATGAAACAAAGGGTCTCACCTCCTGGATCACATCTTTCAACCAGAAGCGCAGCTTTTCTGCTACTGATTGTGAGAGTTTACCCGACCAGCTGATGAATATTTTCATTTTTTATTGATCCCTTTGTTCGATTTGTATGGAATAAAGATACTATGTCTTCCTGTGATTTTATTCAGTGGAAATACTTAATTGTGGAGGTGAGGAAAAAAAGGTGTTTTCACGGGGCGGGATAGGAGCTATAGGTCGTCCCAGACGTCGATGTTGTATTTTTCTTTCATTCTGGCTTTTAGCTGCGGCGGCTTTTCTTCGCCATAATGGGACTCAATGGTTTCACCAAAATCATCTATGTTCATGGCCTTGGTTTCCAAGATCCTGTAAAAGGCATTTAATTTTTCGGGCCGGACGAGAACAAAATACCATGCCTTTCTGCCAGTTGAATCGTAGCCTGATATCTCCTTCAGGTTATACAATTTTGTTGCCTTGCTTCGGAAAGAGAAATTATTACTTTTGATCTTCCCATTCTTTATGAAATCCCTGATCGTTGTGATGTTGTCTTTAATGAATTTTTCTGCGTTCTTCATATTTCCGGGCCTCAAAAGTGCGGATAAGTTGATGGGATCAATCATTCTTCCTCTTCTGTTCATTGCAAAAAACAGTAAGAGCCCTAAGAAGCTGTCGTTTTCATTTTTGCCAGTCAGCAAGTTCCTGATGGCCCAATCAAGGACCCTGCTCTCATCGTAATAAACAAAATAGGGAGCAACAATGGAAAGTTTTGTGTCGGATCTCAGATCTTCCCAGTTATCCATCAGGATGTTCAGCACTTCCGGGTCTTTTAATCCTGTTCTACATACAAAGACAGCAAGGGTCAGCTTGGTTTTTGATCCGCGTGATAGGGACATGAGTTGGCGCGCTTTTAGAGAAAAGCGGTCAGCGCCAGGTTTGAAGTTGTAATTTTCGGGAACGATCCCAAGGTCCAATTGCTGACCAAGGTCGTAGAAAAGATTTCCTTCATAGAGCCAATTGCTATCCAGTTGCATTGTAATGATATGCAAAAGCCTGCGGCATATTTCCGGGCAGGTCAGCCGCATATAAAGATCAGTAACAACAGCGAGTTCATTTTTGGACGGCTGCCAAATTCCCGGCTCCCTAGACGGCGCTTTATTTAACCAGAGCAGGGAAAAAGCGGCGGCGGCAGTGAGGTTTTCCTTTTCAGACGTAAGGATGCGAAAGAGATTTGCAATGATCTTCGGTAGATGTGTTTCGAATTTTGTGAATTTTTGATCTTGATGGTCCCAGAGATACCCGATATTCAAACTGTGATAACAATATTTGAGAAGATGGATGTCATCAGTTGTCGACAGGTTTAGATCCCAATATTTATTCGAGGTAATTTTATTTCTTGATATTTCTTCGGTCCTACCAAGATAGAATAAACTTAGTTTATAAAGGCCGTCGTCGTCAATGTTCTCAAGTGATAAATAATACTGTAGAATGGAGTCAAGGACGTAGTCCTTCCATGGAGAATCGAACAACCTATAAAAGACCTTGTCGATCTCGGTTACAGGGTTTAAGTTCTTGCTGAAATCCTTTCCTGATGTCATCCCGCAAAGGTCGAGAACGATCTTCCTGCAGCTTTCCTTTAATTTAACGGAATAGTTATTGGAGATGCAGTGGCCGGCCATAACCAATCTGGCCAATTGTCGCTGTGAGGAGAATTTGCCTTTCTTGTTCGTCGTAAGAAGTTCGATCGTTTTGATCTTTTCGGATTCGATGCAGGAAGAAAAGGCATAGTTTACGATCGTGAACCAGGCCCCTTTTATAGTATAATATTTGCCTTCCTTGTCGGCCGAATTCTTCCTGACCAGATCAAAAGCAGCTGCCATTTTATCGATGTTGCCGGCAATATTGTTCCCTCCAGGAAGCAGCCGGTCTAATTTCAGGCAGATGAAATATCCGGCAAGATATTCCCGGTAGCTTTCATGGAAGAATTTACAAACCGTGGTAGCGCTGCTCCTGCCTTTGCCGGAGGTCAGCGCATCAAATAAACCGACCTTTTCTATCAGGTAGTCGAACATTCTATTGGGAGAAGGCGCATGATGGCCTTGTTCAGGATATTTTTCTCTATAATGTTCGATGATCTCTATAAATATTTCCCTGGTGAATTCATTGGCATTGTCTTTTGTGATCTTATAAGCCAGCCAACTCAATTCTTTTAAGAGCCGGTCGTCCAGAAAGATCTGAACTTTATGAGGAGATATCCTTTCGAACAATAATCTGATGGAGCCTAAATAGAGCTGTTTAAGGCCAGCCGGAAATTTTTTTTCATCATGATAAATGGCGCAGAGATTGGTTAGATTGAGGGGGGTCCTTGTGATGGGTTCGATCAAAGGGTCCTGCATCTTTTTTAATAATTTAGCTTTGTCCTGCGCTGAGAATTCAAGATACTTACTTATCGTATGGATGAATTCTTCTTTCTTGGACTGATCATATTCTGCCATCCTCAAATGAATGAAATCATCACCCACAAGATTTTGTACGTTGCTGTAGGCGAAGATCCTGCACGTAAAGAGGAAATAGTGTTGGGGGAGATTGTCTGAGAGGGTTGTAAAGGCCGCACAGATATTCTTTCGTTGTGCCTCATCTTTTATTTCTTCGATCCCGTCAATGATGAACATTACATTTCCCTCTTTGACAATTTTTGTCAGTTGGTCGATCAAAGCCTTTTTCTCATTTCCCTCGAATGCCAATTGTTCCACCGCCCGACGAATGAAATAGGAGAGTTGGTCGTTTGCATCAAAAGAAATTGGTTTTTTGCAATTAAGGATGATGGGAAGGAGTTCATGGTCTTTAAATTCATAGGCGTTAGGGACGTTGTGGCTGCACTTGCCTTTGAGTAATTTGCAGGCAAGAGCGGTAGTGACCCAATTTGCCAGTGTGGACTTTCCCTGCCCGGGGTTGCCCAGGAGAATGATCTTTTTTATTCCTTCACTGATGAAGTCCCCCAGTGGTCTGGTGATCGTCTTTGCCTCGGTCCGCCTCTCCAATGAATTGCTGCGCTTTCGCAGATCATTCCTAAATGCTTTGAATTCTTCTGTTCTATATAATAAGGGAGAAATAAAGATGTTTTCCAGCTGTAACCTGTTCTTCCCCAACTCACTGATCACGGAAACGGTGTTGTAATTGTGGAGGAGCCTGTTTAAATACGTTACGGTGTGCTGGGTTATCCTGATCGATGGTTTGGCCAATCTTGCGATCTCAATTGATCTGTCAAGTGTGGTATGGGGCAACGGTGTTTGCCCGGTGATGTCTTTTAGTTCAGTGGAAGGGATGGTCTGCTCATCGATTATTTTTAGAACAAGTCTTTTGACTCCTTTGTACACCTCCTGCCAGGCCTTATCTCTATCATTACAGGAGCCAATGGGGTCCTTTTTTTGGGGAAGAGCGGTATGTTTGTTTAACAGATCAATGTCCCTCCAGCCACAGGCCCTTATTATGATCGGGACTATATGGCATTCATTGCTGCCTGCCCTGTCTACAGCAACGGGGAATTCCTTTTCCCGTATATATTTCGTTCTCAGAAGATCGGGACTGATCAGGAAGAAGACGAGATCGCAGGAAAGTAGCTCCTCTTTAATTTTCGGATCGTAATCTTCTGCTGCATACAAGTCCGTATCGTCCCAAAGTACTAAAAGCTGGTTGTGATCTGTTAATGGCGAAAGATGGGCTTTGAATTCCCGTAAGTAATTAATCCCGTGTTTATTATAATCTCCATCAAATTTGGAATAGGAGATGAATGCTTTTAAGGGGCGGTTGTGCGTTCTTTTCAAGGAGGTTTGTTTATCGTACGCCTTAAGCGGGAATTACGTTAAGTCTTCAAGTTACATAAAATTTGCATGCGTTTTTTAGAGGGTTAGACTATTTTCTTTGGATACATGGCTGTGGTTGACAAAGAGGGGTTTTCAAAGAATACTTATCTTAGTAGGATGCATAACCCCCACTGGTATATGAAAAAACATCTTCTGTTCCTGGTGGCCCTTGTATGGGCTTTTTCAGCGACTGCCCAAACTCCCGACAGCGCCACTTTCCTCCTCCACAAATTCGCCCAGAAGATCGGGAAGGAAACCTATGTCCTGCAACGGACAGATTCCGGCCTGTTCTATGACGTGACGTTCAAATTCACGGACAGGGGTACGCCGGTCCAGCTGAAAGCCCGGCTGGGCGTGACGGCCGGATTCGAGCCGCTGAGCCTGTGGGTAAAGGGAAGTACGTCCCGGTTTTCCACCATCGATGACAGTGTAGTGGTGCATGGAAAGACGGCCTTTGTGCGGGTGAATGACAGTTCGTTTGAAGTTGCGCGACCAGCCTTTAGTTTTCCCGTCGCCGGCTATTCGCCCGGCATCGTGCAGATGATGCTGTTGAAATACTGGGAAAGCCACGGCAAACCCGACAGCATCTCCATACTGCCCGGCGGTACGGTGAGGATCCGCAAGGATGGGGCGGATGAGGTAGGACCTATGCTGCTCGACCGCTATGTCATCAGTGGCCTCGTATGGGGCAATGAACTGTTGTGGACAGGCCCCGGCGACCAGCTGTTATGTATTATCACCAATGACGCGGAAGGTGATAAGCTGGAGATCATGCAGGAAAAATATGAAGACTTGCTGCCCCGATTGCTGAGATCTGCAGCCATGAATGGGATGCGGCTGTTTACAAAGGAAATGCCAGGGGCACGGCCTGGCAAAGCGTCCGACTCGGGCAACGATGTGCATGCCTTCTTCGGCAAGGGGGCCCCTTCCCCCTCCGGAAAGCATTTGTCGTCCCTTGGTAAACCCCGGCCTACAGCGATTGTAGGAGGTACATTGGTGGATGTGGTGAGTGGGGCAGTTGTGAAGGATGCTGTAGTTTTAATAGACGGCGGATTGATCAAGGCAGTCGGGAAGGCGGGCGAGCTGGCTATTCCGGCAGCGTATATGGTGGTGCATGCCGAAGGCAAGACCATCCTGCCCGGACTCTGGGATATGCATGCACACTTCGAACAGGCTGAATGGGGGCCGGCGTACCTGGCGGCGGGCGTCACCACCGTAAGGGATTGCGGCAACGAATTCGAATACATCGACGCTATCCAGGGGATCATCGATGGCGGTAAGGGAGTAGGCCCGCATATCTTAAAAGCAGGGATCATTGATGGGCCCGGCCCCATGGGGCTGGGGATCGTACGTGCCGCTACTCCCGAAGAGGCAGTGGCAATCGTGCGAAAATACAAGGAGCATGGATTCGTCCAGATAAAGATCTATAGTTCGGTGACGCCGGCCGTGGTAAAGGCCATTTGCGCGGAGGCCCACCGGCTGGGCCTGACGGTGACAGGACATATCCCTGAAGGCATGACCCTGGAACAAGGGATCGATTCGGGCATGGACATGATCAACCATATCCAGTATGTCTATCAGGTGATGAAAAGGAATAAGGACAGGAGCGTGGACCTCACGGACAGTACGAACCAGGAGGTGCTGCGTTTTGTCAGGGATCACGGGACCGTGATCGACCCTACCCTGGGTGTTTTCGAGATGATCTTTCGCAATACAAAGGATGATATTACCCAGATGGAGCCTGCCTACCAGACCCTGCCCCTCCCGCTGCAGGCGCTGTTCAGGAACATGGGCATGGCGCCGGATGTGGCCCCCCGTTACAAGCCCATCATGGCCAGTGCGGAAAAGATCACCAAGGCGCTGTATGATGCAGGCGTCCCCATTGTGGCGGGCACGGACATGGGATTCCCCGGGTACAGCGTGGCCCGGGAGCTGGAGCTATATGTGGAGGCGGGGCTCAGTCCCCTGCAAGCCATCCAGTCTGCAACGATCGTTCCGGCGAAGGTGATGAAGCTGGACAAGGTGACTGGACGCATAGCGCCGGGTTTACGTGCGGATTTGATTATTGTGGAGGGGGATCCGCTGACGCGGATCCGGGATATCCGGAATGTGCGTACGGTGGTGAAGGATGGAAGGGTCTATGATCCAGCGGTACTGCATGCGCTGGCGGGTTTTGGAAAATAGGGAACGGGCAATAAGCCTGCGGAAACGAACGTTCTCTGTTTTTTTATATTATGTTAATAGCCTTATTAACATTACTATCCAATATCTTGTCCGGCGCTTTTGCGCTTAGTGTGACGACTACCGTCCGGCAGGCCGACTGTGGCGGCAATGGCGCTACCATCACCATCCATGCCAGCGGCGGTGCGATGCCTTATGCGTATAGTCTCGATGGTGTCAATTACCAGTTAAGCAATCTTTTCAATGTATCAGTGGGAGGTTTTGAGGTCTATGTAAGGGACGCGAATGGTGTCGTGAGCTCCGCGCACGTGGATATAACCAAACATTGTCTCCAGGTGATCGCCGACGGTACGGACCCCGGCTGTGCGAATACAGGGGGTAAGATCACGGCGGTAGCTTCCAACGGCATCGAGCCGTACTCGTATTCCATCGATGGAACGAACTGGCAGGCCTCTCCGGACTTTACGGGACTGGTGGCAGGCAGCTATACGGTATATGTGCTGGATGACGCAGGACAGGGGAGCGCCGGCTTTGTGACCCTGGCGGTGGTTTGTATCCAGGCCGTCGCGACGCCAACGGATGCTACCTGCGGTGCGAACAATGGCACGATTAGTGTGCTTGCCAGTGGTGGCCGGGGGGCTTATCACTATTCGCTGGACGGCGTGCATTTCCAGGATGATCCCCTTCTTACCGGCCTGGCGCCGGGGCCTTATTCCATCACGATAAAGGATGATAAGGGAAATACAGGTACGGCGAGTGCGACTGTGACTGCGCTGGCAGTGCCGGGGATCTCGGTGTCGCCGGTGGCGTCTTCGTGTGCAAATAACGATGGTTCGGTGTTAGTGGCCGGGGTTGGAGGGATGCCGCCTTTTCAATATTCGCTGGATGGTGGTGCGTACCAGGGTTCGGGCGCCTTTGGTCACCTGAGCTCCGGCAATCACCAGGCGGCCGTGAAGGATGCCAATGGCTGCCCTGCGACGCAGACCGTGGTCATACCGTTGATCAATACTTTGATCGTGGATGGCGGTGGGGATCTACCCATCTGCGAAGGGAAGGCTGCGATCATCAAGGCTGTGTCGAATGGCGCAACTTTTAGCTGGAGTCCTGCCGCAGGCCTGGACGATGCCTCCGTGCTGCAGCCCAAGGCTTCACCCGGAGCCAGCACAACTTATTATCTAACGGCGCATGACGGGCCTTGTCAAAAGACGGCGCCCGTCAATGTCATTGTAAGCCCGGCTCCCGTGGCTGGCGCGGCCGCTGTGGCACCTATCTGCTATGGCCTGTCCACAAAGCTGCAGGGCAGTGGGGGCGTGGGTTTTAGCTGGAGCCCTTCGGACTACCTGAGTGACCCGGCCATGGCGGACCCTGTGGTGAGCAAGCCCGCCCAATCCATGACCTATCGTCTGACCGTGACGGATGGGAATGGCTGTCAGTCATTGACGCCGGCGGTGGTGACCGTTGCCGTTATTCCGCCGCCCAGATTATTTGCGGGTAATGACACCTCCATCCTGGCCGGGCAGCTCCTGCCCCTGCACGCGGTGGATGTGGATGATACAGGCCTGGGCCAGTGGCGCTGGAGCCCCGCGGAAGGACTGGACAACGCGTATGTGCAGAACACGCAGGCCCGTCCTGGCGAGAGCGTGACCTATACGGTGTCAGCTTCGACAGCGGCCGGCTGCGAAGCCACGGCAAGCATAGCCGTGAAGATCTTCAGCGTCTCGGACATTTTCGTGCCAAATGCATTCACGCCCAACAGGGACGGGCATAACGACCTGCTGCGGGCCCTGCCCGTGGGGATTAAGGATTTCAGGTATTTTGCCGTTTTTAACCGGTACGGACAGCGCATTTTTTATACGACAGACCCTTCCGCCGGCTGGAAAGGGGATGTCAACGGCCAGTATCAGCCTACGGGGACCTATGTCTGGATGTCAGGCGGGGTGGACTACAGAGGGGTGCTGGTACAGCGACAGGGGACGGTACTGTTGATAAGATGAGATGAATTTTCATTCGCAGGATTATTTGGTGATACGCTGAAAGCCCTATATTTGCTGATTCTATAACCAATTTAAAACATAAGGACACATGAACAAGGCCGAACTTATCGACAAGATTGCTGGCGATGCGGAGATCTCCAAGAAAGAAGCTAATGCCGCATTGGACTCTTTTACAGAGGCAATTGCCAAGACTTTAAAGAAGGGTGATAAAGTGACCCTGGTTGGTTTTGGTACTTTCTCCGTATCTAAACGTGCTGCACGTACGGGCCGCAATCCTCAAACAGGCGCAACGATAAAGATAAAGGCTAAGAAAGTAGCGAAGTTCAAAGCTGGTAAAGAACTGGCTGGAAAGATCTAGTTACATCAGGCCATTAAGACATGTGAAGCAGCTGGGAAGACCGGCTGCTTTTTTTATGTGTTCACGTTCCGTGGCCTATTTATGACGCAATTGACGCAATTATCTTTTCAAAGAAAAGAATGATCCGGCCCCTTTGCTACCAGAGCCGATGATTATGTCTAAACTAATAAGTTTGGAAAGGTCACGAGTGGCAGTTTCTCTGGATACATTACAAAGCTGCTGATATTTCTTATTGGTGATCTTGCCTGACTCTTTCAAATAAACAATGCATTTTATCTGTCTTTCATTCAACGGCAGTTCTTTTAAATGCTCTTCTGTGTATATGTCTTTTAGAAAGGTGACATGCACACCATCTTCCTGTTCTTGAATGAGCGGTTCGGGCAAGCCGGCTGCAACGCAATTCTCGATGATCCGGCTGATACCTCGTCCCCAGGCTTCAATAAAACCTGCCTTGAAGAAGATGTCAGCGATATGCCGGTTACGAGGTCTCGAAGAATGTTCTCGCCTGAGCCGTTCGATGTCATATCAATAGCATTTAGAATGGCTTCGCGCAGTGCAGCTGCCGGGTATTCCAGCGTTTCAATTCGTTGCAGTCCTTATATGAGATGCGACGAATAAGATATTTTGTTTTAAAGATTTAGGGAAAAAGAGTTCGCGCAAAAAAGGGAAATAATCACACACTTGTGCCCTCAGAAATCCAAATGCAGCTGCCCATCCGCCACACCTTTCGTCACCCGCTGATGCTTCTTATTCGCCACCACATTCTGCAGCGTCCATTCCACCCGTTCCTCGAAAGCATGTTTGCGCACGGAGCAATTCTCTTTTGTACAAATGGGACATTGAAAATCCATGCAGGCATCCGTATGGACGAAGAACTCGATGGACTCGCCGAACTCTTTGCGGATGAGCGCTGTCAGCACATCGATCTCCGAATGCGCCTCCACGAGATTGAGGTACCAGGGCAGGGTGAGGTGACAGTCGACATGCAGCAGCCCACCGTACTTGATCACCCGCAGGTTATGCAGGTCTACCCAGTTCTCGCGGCGGTGGTTGTTGAGATAGGCCACCATGTGGCGGAGCAGCTGCATATCCGCCTCGTCCATGATGCCGGCGATGGAGCCGCGCAGGATGCGATAGCCCGTATAGATGATGATGCCTGCGAAGATGAGGGAGACGATGGCATCCAGGATGACGAGTTTGGTATACCAGATGATGACCAGTCCGATGATGATGCCCGCGGTGGAGTAAGTGTCGGACTGGAGGTGCCTGCCGCTGGCCTGCAGGGCCATAGAGCCGTTCTTTTTGCCTTTGTAGATGCTGACGGCCCCTACGATATAGTTGATGAGGGCCGTGAAAGCCACCAGGTAGATGCCCTTGTCGAGTTTCAGGATGACGTGGGGCCGGATAAAATCCATGACGGCCTGGTAGATGATGATGAACCCCGCCATGATGACCAGCGAGCCTTCGACGGCGGCAGAGAGGAATTCAGCTTTACCGTGACCGTACGGGTGGTCTTCGTCGCTGGGCTTGGCTGCTATGTGGAGGCTATACAGCCCGATGAAGCCTGCGATGACGTTCACCGTGCTTTCCAGTGCGTCGGTAAGCACGGCGACGGATTGGGTAAGATAATAGGCTGCCAGCTTCACAAAGAAGAGGATGACCGAGATGGCAGCGACCCATTGCTGCAGCCGGATATTTTCTTTTCCTTTTTCCAAGGTGTCTATAGAAAGGTTTAATTAAGATTGGGCAGCCTCTTTGCGGCGCAGACGCTGGAAGAACAGCCGCACGGACTTTGCCATGCGAAAATAGAACTCCTTATTGAACAACTGCGAATCATGCAGCGCCTTATACACCAGGAAGATCCCTATCGGGGTGAGGACATACGTAGCCATCCACATGCCGCCGCCGGGCGTCAGGACGTCTTCTTTGGCAAATTTCTTACCGAAATTATTCAGGAGGAAGAAGATAACAAAAAAGATCACGGCGAAGATCAGGGGCATGCCGATGCCCCCTTTCCGGATGATGGAGCCTAGGGGCGCGCCGATGAGGAACATCACCATGCAGGCGACGGAAAGCGTCAGCTTCTCATGCCAGGCTATGCGGTGGACCACCAGCTCATTCTCCTGGTTGCCAAAGAGGAATGCGGGCTGGTCCAGCTGGATCTTGACGGAGCTGAGCGCTGAAATGGCGTGCTCCACCACGGTGCTGCGGGTGCTGTCCGGCAGGTAGTCGCGGAGGGTAGGGTCCGGCGGGGGGGCAGGTTTTGAGCTTTGGGCCGCCAGCTGTGAGGAGGCCTTCTTTGCGGTGTCTTTACGTGTGGTGTCGTTATGTGCAAGGTCTTTGCGGGCCGTGTCCTTGTGGGTGCTGTCCGGCTTCGTTTGGACGGTGGCAGCCGTGGATGTATGGGTGGTGTCCTGGTGCGTCGTGTTCTTCTGTGCTAAGTCTTTGGGGCCAGTGACTTTATGTGCGGTGTCTTTTTGGGTAGTGTTCTTTGGTGTCAGGTCTTTGGGGGCTGTGATCTTCTGTGCAATGTCTTTACGGGTAGCGTCTTTGTGGGCAACATCCTTATGTATGCTGTCCTTGTGGGCGCCATCCTTGCGGGCAAGGTCTTTGGGGTTCGTGCCCTTGTGCGTACTGTCCTTGCGGCCCGAGTCCGGCTTCGTTTGGACGGTGGGAGGGACGATGGGGACGGGCGGGACAGGCAGGCTCGCCTTGGCCAGGAGGTAACGGGACTCGATCTTAGGCAACTTCTCTACTTCGTCCCAGCCCGTGGTGTCCAGCATCCGGGGGAACCTGAGACCATTGCTCAGGTCGGTGGCGGCCTTTTTACGATAGATCTCGTTCTGCTTTTTCAGGCTGTCGATGTTGCGGCCCAGCTGGGTCATGGTCAGCATCTGGTAATTGTTCTTAAAAGCGCTATCCTCCGTCTTGTTGAGCTTGAAGGAGCTAAGGTCCAGGACCTTCGTGTATTCCTTAAAGCCCATCCGGATGAAGTCGTTGGTGGTGGACATCCTGTCCCCTTTGCCTTCCTGGTAGATCCACCCGTTCTGGAGAACGAACATCAGCGAGTGTTTATCAGGGGTGACCACCATCTTACCTTTTTCCGCGATGATGATATCGTCCTGCTGGCCTGAATAATTCTGCTGGTAGATCACCACGTTGCGGATGGTGGAATCATCCTTTTCCTTTTTCCCGATCTTGATGACATAGCCCTCGATCTTATCGTAGAAGACACCTTCTTTGATATCGAAGGCGGGCTTGCTGACGATGATGTCGTATTTCAGCGTATTCATCTTCAGGTTAGCCACCGGGATGATGTTGTTGTTGAAAAGGAAGGCGACATAGCAGATGACGATGGAGATAAAGAACAGGGGCCGCATAAAGCGCAGGAGGGAGATGCCTGCCGACTTGATGGCGATGAGCTCGAAGGTCTCGCCCAGGTTGCCCAGGGTCATGATGGAGGACAGCAGCACGGCCAGGGGGAGGGCGAGAGGGACCAGCGTAGCGCTGACATACAGGATCAAACGGGCTACCGTGATCATGTCCACGCCCTTGCCAACGATGTCGTCGATGTACAGCCAGAAGAACTGCAGCACCAGCACAAAGAGGGTGATGAAGAAGGTGGCGATGAAAGGCCCGATGAAGGCCTTTATGATCAGCAGATCCAGTTTTTTGAGCGGACTTTTCGGCACAGGAACTACGCTTGGTGAATTGATGGTATCTTTAGACGTATGGACGCCGCAAAAGTACAACTTTCAAAAGAGGAATTGGCGCTGGTAAGCGATCCCGGATGGATTTTAACGAAGAATTCCATCATGAGCCGGGTGGTAGAGCTTTTCGCCGCATTGAGCGAGGAGATAGAAGCGGCTGCCAGCGGTAAGCTGAGTGCTGTGAGCCAGGGATGGGATAGGTTGCCGGCCAACTGGAATACCCCGAAGATCTCCAGGGGCGAGAATTACCTGGGGTTGCCTTATGTGATGCTGGACTATCCCCGGCTGTTCACCCGCGAGCATGTGCTGGCCATCCGCACCATGTTCTGGTGGGGCCATTATTTCAGCGTGACCTTACACCTGAAAGGCAGGATGCAGGAGATGTTCCTGCCCGTTATACAGCGGCATATGCAGGCGCTGACGGATGCAGGCTTCCATATTGCCATCTCGGAGGACGAATGGCGGCATGAAGTAGAGGTCGATAACTACAGACTGCTGAAGGCGGGTGACCTGAAGGAGATAACACGATATCCTTTCCTGAAGCTGTCCGCGACCTGCGGCCTCGATAAATGGAATGAAGCCCCGGAGGTCCTGCTGGGGCTCTATAAAGTATTGATCAGCGCTTTGTCAGATTGACATTAATTGCCGAGACGGTGGAACAGGTCTTTTACCTGGTAGCTCCACAACTGGCTCTGGTCTTTGATCTCCGTTTTGTTGGCAAAATCTTTTATAATGAGAATGGTCTGATTGGTGACCTCTGATTTTTCTATACGGAACTCGAAGAATTCCTCCTGGGGCGCATGCTGCCAGTGAAAGCGAATGTATTTCTCAACTTCACTCTCCATCACATCCGCCCTGTCAGTCGAACCATTCCAGGAAAAGCTGAAAACATTGTCCCGTTCATCCACTTTATCTGCAAACCACTCCTGCAGCCCGGCGGGAGTGCTTAAGAATTCGTATAATATCGAAGGTGAACATCTTACAGGGTATTCTAACGTAAAAAGTTGTTTCTTACTCATCTATTGATCATATTGAATCTGTATACCAAACGCGGCATGTGCAATTATAGACAAATAATCGTACCGTCAAAATTTTTTTTAATGCCCTTTTAAGGGCTTAAATCGGTTGTATTTGGTGCTTTTTTGCCCTAAACCACCTGATATCCAGCAGCTTACCAAAAAAAATTTGGTTTCGTGACCGAAAAATGATATATTGGTGGTTGCATCTACCTAAAAATAAAGTTGACGGCATTGGTATAAGAAAAGCACTATTTATTCGTTTCTAATTAGTTCGACACTTAAAACCTTAAACCTTAAAAAAACCCTTTAAAAAAGACCTCTGCCTATGAGTATGCGTCAACTCAAGATCACGAAGAGTATAACTAATCGTGAGTCCCAGAGCCTTGAAAAGTACCTGCAGGAGATTGGAAAGGTAGAGCTGATCACTCCCGAAGAGGAAGTAAAGCTCGCTGTCCGTATCAAGCAGGGCGATCAACCGGCCCTCGACAAGCTAACTAAGGCCAATCTGAGATTTGTGGTATCTGTTGCTAAGCAGTACCAGAACCAGGGGCTTTCCCTTCCGGACCTCATCAATGAGGGCAATCTGGGTTTGATCAAGGCGGCACAACGCTTTGACGAGACCCGGGGTTTCAAATTCATTTCTTACGCGGTATGGTGGATACGTCAGAGTATCCTGCAGGCGCTGGCTGAGCAGTCCCGTATCGTCCGTCTTCCGCTGAATAAGGTCGGCCTGACCAATCGTATTCAGAAAGCTTATTCCACTTTGGAGCAGGAGTTCGAGCGCGAGCCATCTGCCGAAGAGCTGGCCGAGCTGCTGGAGCTGGACATCGAGGAAGTCTCTTCCACCCTGGGCATCGCCGCCCGCCATGTCAGCATGGATACGCCCTTGTCCGAAGGGGAGGAGAATACCCTGATCGATGTCCTGGAGAACCCCAATGCAGAAAGGGCTGAGACCAACATCGAGCACAAGGAATCCCTCAAACAGGAGATCGACCGCAGCCTTAAAACATTGACGGAAAGGCAGAAAGAGGTCATCTGCTTCTTCTTCGGCATCGGGGTGGACCATCCCATGAGCCTGGAGGACATTGGGGAGAAGTTCAACCTCACCCGGGAGCGCGTCCGCCAGATCAAGGACAAGGCGATCACCAAGCTGAGGAGCAATACCAGGAGCAAGATGCTCCGCAGTTACCTGGGGGTGTAGGTGTAGTGAAATAGGTTAATTTAAAATTGAAAATTATTGAGATAGATTTTACACTGCAGAACGAACCGTAGGTTCGTTGTCCGAAGGACAGACATTAGATTTTTCCGGAAAACGAGTTACATTTTTTTCGGAAGTCGTTTTCCGGACATTTTTTTGTAATTTTGGCATCCTATTTTAAGTGAATACGTGGTTGTATTCACTTTTTTCATTTTGGCGCCCATACGGGCTTTGTTAAAAAATTTAAGCCCTTTCGGGCTAAACAGCTAATGATGGACCTTCGGTCAGTGGACCTGTGGTCTACTTTGGTCAAAGACGCAAAAATATGTTTGAAAATCTCAGCGAGCGGCTCGAATCGGCGTTTAAGCAGATCAAAGGAGAAGGCCGTATCACCGAGCTGAATATTGCGGCAACGGTAAAGGACATCCGCAGGGCGCTGATCGACGCGGACGTGAACTATAAGATCGCCAAGGACTTCACCGACGTCGTGCGGGAGAAGGCCATGGGCCAGAAAGTGCTGACAGCCGTAAGTCCCGGCCAGCTGATGGTAAAGATCGTCAAGGACGAGCTGGCGGAGCTGATGGGTGGACAGGAGAGCGAGCTGAACGCCAAGGGCAGTCCCGCCGTCATCCTGATCGCCGGCCTCCAGGGTAGCGGTAAGACCACTTTCAGCGGTAAATTAGCCAATTACCTGAAGGCCCGTAAAGGCCTGTCTCCTTTGCTGGTAGCAGCCGATATCTACCGTCCGGCGGCTATCGAGCAGCTGAAAGTACTAGGGGGCCAGATCGGCGTGGACGTCTACAGCGACCCCGAGAACAAGGATGCCGTAAAGATCGCCCAGGACGCCATCAAAGAGGCCAGGAGCAAGAACAAGAACGTAGTTATCATCGATACGGCCGGTCGACTCGCAGTGGACGAGGCCATGATGCAGGAAGTCGCCGCCATCAAGGGGGCCGTCAATCCCGGTGAGATCCTTTTTGTGGTGGACTCGATGACCGGTCAGGACGCTGTCAACACCGCCAAAGCCTTCAACGACAGGCTTGATTTTTCCGGCGTCGTACTTACCAAGCTGGACGGTGATACCCGCGGTGGGGCCGCCATTTCCATCAAATACACCGTCAACAAGCCCATCAAGTTCATCAGCAGCGGGGAAAAGCTCGACACCCTGGACGTGTTCTACCCCGAGAGGATGGCCCAGCGTATCCTTGGGATGGGAGATATCACCACTCTCGTGGAGAAGGCTCAGGCCCAATTCGACGAGGCGGAGGCCAAAAAGCTGGAAAAAAAGATCCGCAAGAACCAGTTCGATTTCGAGGATTTCAAGCAACAGCTGGAACAGATCAAGCGGATGGGCAATATCAAGGACCTGCTGGGGATGATCCCCGGGGTGGGCAAGGCCGTCAAGGACATCGATATCAGCGACGACGCTTTCAAGGGCATCGAAGCCATCATCAACTCCATGACGCCGTTTGAAAGGGCTAACCCGGACGTAATTGACCAGAGCCGACGGAAAAGGCTGGCCGGTGGCAGCGGCAAGGACCTCAACGAGATCAACGCTTTCTTAAAGCAATTCGACCAGATGAAGCAGATGATGAAAATGATGAATAAGATGCCAATGGGCATGGGGGGAAGGATGGGGATGGGAAAGCGCTAATGTCGAACGGACCGAAGGCCCGTTGTCCGAAGGACAGACATAAGAGCTTTGAGGAAAATGGGTTAAGTTTTATGAGGAACACATTTTCCTGCCATATAACATGCGGAAAAACAGCCCATTTGGCGGTGAAAATGCCCTGATCCAAAAGGTTAATTTTTTCCACCGTTCATAAAATTCCGGGTTTAGGATTCGCAGAAAAGGTTTCGATGTATTATTTTTGAATAATTACGAGCAGATCGCTACATTTGCGGTCCAAAAAAGAAGAAAGCAACCTTATTTGTTCACGCATTTAAATTTCTATTTAAGATGCCAGTTAAAATCAGACTGCAACGCCACGGGTCTAAGAAAAGGCCATTTTATTTCATCGTAGTAGCCGATGCCCGTGCGCCCAGGGATGGTAAATTCATCCAGAAGATCGGTACGTACAATCCCCTCACTGTTCCTGCTTCCGTTCAATTAGATCGCCAGAAGGCGCTTGATTGGCTGCACAAAGGTGCTCAGCCCACCGACACAGTGAGAAGGATCCTCTCTTACAAAGGTGTTCTCTATTTGAAACACTTACTGCGTGGTGTCAAATTAGGTTTATTCGATGACGCGGCAGCCATGGAGAAATTTCAGAAATGGCATTCCGAACACGAAGTACAAATGAAGAAACGCCAGGAAGAGAACAGGCGCGCCAAGGGTGGTCCCAGAAGGGGTCCCGGCGGTCCTGGAATGAGAAGGCCAGAGAGAAGGCCTGAAGGTCCTGCACAGGCTTAGTTCTGTCAGCTTTCAGCCTTGATCCAAACATGTAATTTTTTCAGGAGGCCTCCCATGAGGCCTCTTGTTTTTTTCGCCAACTATGAGTGACAACTATAGAAATATTGGAAAGCTGGTGGCCGTCTTTGGTTTGCAGGGCGAATTGGTGCTGCAGCACCGGCTCGGTAAGAAGACGGGACTGAAGGGGCTGAAAGCATTTTTCCTGGAAGAGAAGAAAGGAGAGATGCTGCCCTGGTTCATCCAGGGCGTGCGGCCGAAAGGACCCGAGGACCTGTATGTGAAGCTGGAAGGCATCGACACGAAGGAGGCTGCCCGGCGGCTGGTGCAGAAAGAGGTTTGGCTGCCGGAGGCGGAGGTCTTACAGTTTGCGGGTAAGTCGGCGCCTATTTCCCTCGTGGGGTTTCATCTTTTTCAAGGGACGGAAGATCTCGGAGAGATCCTGGAAGTGATCGAGCAGCCGCACCAGGTGTTGTGCAGGATCGACCTGGAGGGCAAGGAGGCGTTGATACCTATTCATGAGGAGACACTGCAGAAGGTGGATAAGAAGAACAGGAAGGTGTATGTGGAGCTGCCGGATGGGTTGTTGGATGTGTACAGGTAGCTGAACCGCTCTGTAACGGCAACACGTACTTGCTGAATTTGTACTAGTTGAAGTTGATGGTTTTCTGAAGATTTATACTTGTTTCAAATTTGCGTGGGATTTGAAAAAGCCTATATATTTGTGATGCTTTCGATGATTGTATAGAAGCTTTTAATGAGCCGAATATCAAAACGGTGCTTGCTATACCTTCATTTTGATTGGAACTTCCTTAATCGGAATCTCGCAAACAAACGTTAATCCAAAGATGGCACATCTGGTGAAGCAAGATATTCTTGCTTTGCTGGGGATTATTTGTAAATCAAAATGAAGTATTTTAAATCATCGTTGCTATGCCCATCGGTAAAAGATCCCATGGTCCCAAGAGACTAAATCCCAATCTTATTGTTATTGGCGCAGTGCTGGTGATCATTGCATTGATCCTGGTGTACAAGGGTACGCACAATAAATTTACGTTCTATAAGATCTCCATCGAGACTAATATTCCTGATAGCACGGTAAGTAATAAACGGCATAATTAAAGGGGCCGGTAACCAAGATGATCCAAAGGTGAAAACACCCATTTTCCCCTGAAGCTCATGCCTATGGGAAAAATCTCCCCCAATTATAAGCCGGAATTCCTACTTTAGCCCCAACTTCATCCTTTGATCTTATGGCAGAAACGAACAGGGTCTTCAAGCCGGACTATCGCATTGCGATCCTTGCCGGACTGGGTACGGCAGGTTTTATCTTCGGCTGTATCCTGATATTCTTCCAGGACATCGTCACGCCAGGTACTGCCGGCTCGGTGTTCCACGAGATCGGCTATAGCCCTACCTCCATCATCGACAGTCCGCTGGTAAGGACCATCGACAACCTGACAGACAGCCTCCACCGGCTGGAGGCCGACAAGATCCCGGTGGAAGGCAGACAGGAAAAGATCGATGCGTTCACCAATGATCTCCATGTCCTCAAAGGTTACCGGCTCTATTCTGCCGGCGCCGGCATCGCGGACAGCGTAGCCTTCGAAAAGCTCAACAGGGCCCTGCATTTCAACATCACGCCCGATAGCATCGATGCCTGGGACCACCGCTATACCTACGACGGTGACAGCGCATTTGCGACCGTCTTTACCTTGAAGGATACAGCGCTCAGGACGCCCGTCACCGGCATCGATACCCTGCGGGTGAAGAATTTTCGCAACGATGTCAGCTTCTTCAGCAAATATCCGTCTGCAGGCGTATGGTTGCTCTCGCTCTTTATCTTTTGCGCATTTTCCTTTATCTCCGTCTCCACATGTATCCATCTCAACAACAAAGTGAGCAAAGTCTTCGAGGACCACAGCATACAGGGTATGTCTCCCCGCAACTATTACATTGCCTGGATATCCATCTTTGTCATCCTTGGCGTGATGGCCTTCATCTGGAGAGCGACCTTTTATGATGATGAGCTGAATAAGAACCTCTTTTTCATGCGGGGGCTGCGATCGACAATGAACTGGATCACCATCCTGGGCTATATCTGCGGCAGCGCCTGCCTGGCGGGATTCATGCATACTTCGGCGATGCTGGGTTTCTTTGCCGGCAAGATCAAGAAAAAAACAAAGGAGATAGGGGAGAAAAAGGTAGCCATGGCCCAGTCCACCGCCGCCAATGATGCGAATGCCGTGGCCGGGCATGAAGCGGACGCCCACAGGCTGGAAGACGAAAGGACTGAGCAACGGGAGATCTACAACAATCTCCTTAAGATCTTCAATGCCTATTTTGTCTTTGCCGCCATGATCCTCACGCTGCTGGTGCTTTGTAGCGGCGGCTTGTTCAGCCTTACCAACAGCCTGGATTTCATGCGCCTGCTGGCCGACGATCTTGGGCGCAGTGCAGCCAGGACCGATTTTGTGTACCTCTACGGAGGCATCCACACCGTGCTGTTGCTCCTGTTCTATGTCCCTGCGAAGATGCGTTTCAGCGAGATCGATCTTGTGCCTGCCGATGGGGATGGGAAAGCCGCGCCTCCGGAAGATGGTACCAGCAAATGGAAGAATTTTTTCAATGCGCCCTTGTCACAGCTGAAGGAACTGCTGGTCGTCGTGTCGCCACTGCTGGCCAGCCTGGCGCAGTCTTTGTTCGATATGTTCTTCAAATAGGTTCATCGCTCATTTCATTATAGAGATCGCCTTCTCCAGCGCCGGGTCTTTCCCTGCCGTCAATGCCGCCAGGTCAAAAGGGACCATGACATCCGGTGGGAAACCTTTACCCTCATAAACATGGCCGTCCAGGTATTTGAATTCGGCAGAAGAGGTATACAAGGATAAGAAACCGGGTACGGTGAACTGCCCCGCATTGTACACATCATTCGCCGTGATGGCCCCGGTGGCGCCCCGGGTGGTCTCGCCTATCACTTTGGCGCCCGGTAGTGTGTGCAAGGCCATTGCCGTCTGCTCCGCGAGGGAGGCTGAAAAAAGATCCGCCAATACGATGAGGGGCAGTTGGAATTTTTTAGCCCCCTGTACAGGCGTCACCACAGCATTCACCCAGGGGGTGTAGTCCAGTCTTCCGTTGCCATTTCTGGAACGGGTATAGCCGAAATGCAGCGGCTGATCGATGAGATGGCCCACCAAAAAATTAAGATCGCTCAAGTCACCGCCGGTGTTGCCCCGCAGGTCGATGATCAATCCTTCCAGAGCGGGATCGTTCAGGGCGGAGAAGAAAGATCGCAAGACGTCCTGCGCTGTGCTGTGTACGGACGATACGCTGGACCTGAACAGTGAGAACTCATTGCACGTAAAATACAGGATCTTATGGTCGATGGTACCCGAAAGCGTGTGCAGGAGACGCGACGGGTAATCCGTGCTGTCATATCCTTCCTTATAGCCGGCGTCGAGATACCCGACGTCCGTTGCGGCATAGGGAAAGACAGGATGGAAGTCAGGCCGCTTGCGCAGCCGTTCATAGCCGGGTGAGATCACCGAGCCTGCAATGAAGCTGTTGCTGAATGAAATGGAATAGTGTCCGTCCAGGAGACCCTGCGTCATATCCCGGAAGTATTGCAGGGAGGACTTCACGTCGTCGGAGCGCTGCAGGTCCAGCCGGGCGAACAAAGGTTGGTAGTGCGTGTATACGGCATCCCACCGGGTGGTGTCGAGGTCCCAGAAGACATAATTTGTATTCATGTTATGCCAGAACATTTCAAAAACACCGTTGAAGTCTGTGGGAGGCCCGGTGGCCGCGGCGCCTGGCGGAAGCTGTACTTTTTTGCAGCCGATCAGCAGCAGGGGCAGGATAAGAAAAACTCTATTCATGACCAGCTTTTTTTCGGTGCAGCCGGAATAATGCGCCCACGGTGATATAATAGGTTTCGTTGTAGCGCGGCGCCTGGCCCGCCATATACTTCTTTTGCTGATCGGTGAGAGACTGTGTATACCTGGCTTGTACAAAAAGATCGTATTGCTTCCACGGATAGCTGATGCCGGCGCCGGCTATCCAGCCGGATTCGAAGCGTTGGTCCCTGCGGGCATCGAATTGTTTTTTGGTGTCGTAATGTGCCAGCCTGAAATATTCATCGATCTGTCCGCCGGTGCGGACACTGTCATATACATCCAGGATGGCAGGGGTGGTCCCCCGGGCCCTGCCGCCGGACCACCAGGCTGTGTACAGGCCAAGGTCTGCGTAGAAATGGAGATGGGCCACATGAGCGCATGTGACACGGATCATGACGGGCAGCTGCCAATAGTTGTTGATGACGGATTCGTAGATGCCATTGAAGGGGCCTGTTCTTTTGGTAAGGCTGTTCTTTTGCGCAAAAGAAGGCTCCGCCAGCAGGGCGATGCGGCTGCTGAAACAGTATTGCAAAGGGATGCCCGCGAAAAAGCCGGCCTTCGGCAGGAGGCTGGTGTAAGATCTGTTGGAGACGTCTGTATGCAGACGATTGTGATCATACCCCAGGTCCAGGCCTATCGAAAGCTGGCCTTTTGCAGTTATTGCAGATAGCGGAATTTGCAACAGGGTAAGGACTATATATATGGCCCATGCGTAGTTCATTCATTACAGGTATACCTCCTGGGTATAGAATGTTTTTACGATCAAAGGACTGATGTTTGTGGGATTCGTATTGGGTACGACATTAAAGGATATCCTTACAGCAGTAGCGCCATGGCTTTGGTGCAGCGGAATGCCCGGGCCGAACCATTGATCGTTGTTGGAATAGGTGCAGTTGCTTTGAATGCTGACGGCGCCGACGGTCTCTTGTGTGCCATCCGCGGAGATCCAGGTCCCGATGGGACCTGATGTCGGTCCGAAATAGATCAGCTCCTTTTTGAAATTCTCTATGTGGGCGCCGGTGGGGCTGCCATTGATCACGTCCGGGTTGTAAACGACAGCGAAAGAGTTGTTGTCGAGGGCGTAATTATGGGTGACGACATTTTGATGATAACCCTGGTAGCTGTTGATGACGCCTCCTATCACCTCTGTAATATTTACTTTAGGCTTTGCCGACAGGTAGAACACGCCCATTCTGCCAAGGTATCCCGGCACATAGCCCGGCGCAGTCTGGCTGTTGAGGCAGCCGGGGATCACGAGCGACGGGTTACCAAGCCCGGAAGTACTGGTGAGGGTGCCTTTCAATGTAATGCTGGCGCTGAGAGCCAGCTGTACCTGCTGTACGGTGGGTGAGCTGGAACCCCCGAAGATGCCGCTGAAGATATTCTTAACGATACCGTTCAGGCCGCTTTGTATGGCGGACTGGCCGGCATTGAACATGGCAGTGGAAAGGCCGGCGGCGGCCGGGGTGAGGTTCACGAGCGACTGTCCCATCCCGGTGTAGGCTGCATTGATGGCCGATGTCACCGTACCCGACAGGTCAGGCGCGGCGGCCTGCTGGCTTATCGTGCCTGCAATGGTACCGTTGATGGCCCCTGAAACATTGAAGGAATCGACGTTTACCGCCTGCATGGTCCAGATCATTTTCAGCTGATCGTAACCGACAGTCTGGATATTGGGATCGAAGGCGATCTCATACTGGCCCACCTGCCAGCCACCGGAAGCCTGGATCTTGAATGGTTCCACCTGTGAGGTGTTCCGCACATTATTATTGTAGTCGATGGCCTGTGCTGCGCCGATATAGTTCAACATGGGAGATACGCCGACGCCCGACAGGCTCAATCCATCATTGAGATAAGTGGAAGAAGTGGGCGTGCTGGGTGGAAGATAAAGATACAGGCGCAACAATCCCCGCCATTTGTTATACAGCGCGAAGAAAGCGGGAGAGGTAGTTCCGGTGGTGCTGAAAGTGTTGAACACCAGCTCCCAGCCATCTGCAACCTTGTAATCGAAAGCGATGTCCGAAATAAATTCCTGGTTGCTGCCGAAAGCCCAGGGCGCCAGCAACGTCGTGGGTGACGGCATGTACTGATTGTTGGCGCCTTCCCAGTCCAAAGGGAAAGGAAGGATCGAGGCTTTGTTGGCCTTGTTGTCGACAAGGACGCCGGAAGGAATACTGTGAATGTCTTTTTTACAACTGGAGAAGAACAGGAGGAGGACAATAGCCCATGACAGGCTACGCCAGGACAGGTTTGATTGTGGCATAGTGATAAGGTTTGTGTATACTTCTAATTTATCACAATTGCAGAAAGAAAACAATGTCTGCCACGATATATTTGTTTTTGTAATTTATTTTCGCGCTTACGTGTCGGTGCTTACATCATCCCATTCCTGGTCCAGGTAGGTGGTAAGCCAGTTCAATGCATAGTGCCGTTCGTAAACAATGCTGGGGTTGAGGTCCCCGGCCGGCGGCTGTTGATGCAGGCGCGCTTCCACACAGGCCCAGTGCATCCTGTAGATCTTGTCCAGCTCATCTAGGATCACTTCTTCATCCCTTACCACGGCTGCTTGTTCCAGATCGGCACGTGATCGTTCGAGGACGGTGGCGACCAGTTTCGGTACATCGCAGATCTCCGACGGATAGATCAGCGTGTCCACAAATCCCAGTGCCCATTGCAACACATTCAGGCTTTCATAACGCCAGGTCATGACCGCCTTGTCCTGATCCGAAAGTTCTGTCTTTGCATATAATTTCTTTTCTTCCCCAGTGAAGCCGTCGATGGCGTAGTCCTCTATGAATGTGTCCAATCTTTCCAACGGCACTCCTTCACCTCTTGCCGCGAGTATCGTGAGGCAATACATCCTTTCGATGATGGTCTGCTTGTCCCGCAACAGGCTGGTGCTGCTGTCTTCCGTCATGGGCAGGTGAGGGTTGATGGGAATGCCTTTCTGCCGGAGGAAGGCTTCAGTACGGGCTTTCCTGTCCTGTTGCAGCCAGGTAGGGGGCGTGAGATCATCATAGTATTTCGACGCTATCTTCACCTCCAGCTGTCCGTCACCTGTATTGCCGGCAAGGTCCATCAGCAGGCGGAACGAGCTGTCCATGAAATGCAGATCGGTGGATCTCGAAAGGGTAAGCTGCGGTGGTGCGAAAATGAGGGCCTCCAGGGATTGTGCCATGTCGATCAGAGCGGCCTTCATTTCCTCTGTCAGCGTGGGTTCGGCGATGAGCACCGTCTCTGAATTGAGCGTCTCTATCTTTCTCAGCAGGAGTCTTTTAATATCATTCTGCGGCATGGGCAGCGCCTCCGTAAAATTGTAGAGACCCCGCAGCTGTATGCTCACGGGACAGTCATCATTATTCAGGCGGTAGGAGGGTGTCTGCCGTTGCCGGTATTTTATCGTCAGCGTCTTTTGTTTGGAGAAAAAGCCGCCGCCCTTGACGGAGACGACCAACTGCCTGGATCCTTCGACCTCCCGGAAAGAAGGGGAGGACTTCGGAAAATGCTTTTTCAGTATGGTCAATATCGTGTCGTCCAGATCGACATCGTGGGAATACAAGGTATAGTTTTCCATGGTTAAGGTGAATGGGCCCACAATATCCGCAATAAATCCCAATTTGAAAGGGGGCGTTCAGGACAGGAATTTATCGTATTTTGCGGGACGTTTACCTGTTAAAAGACCACAAAGAGAAGGATTGCGGGCCATGAACCCCCTAAAACGACGACAGGTGAACATGCACTTTAAATGGCTCTGGCCGGTGGTTTTTATAGCTGCCGGGTGTAAACGTGATAGTACAGGCTCTGCTCAACCTCCTGGCAAGGTAATGATACAGGACAGCCGACTGAGAGAGCTTTCGGGCATTGCGTCCTCCCTCGCTTCCCCCAATGTATTGTATGTCCATAACGATTCCGGTGATTCCGCCCGATTTTTTGCGATCTCCCCGGATGGGCAGTTGCTGCGTGTCTGCTATTTTAAAGGCGATCCTCACCTGGGAGCCCTGGGTGTCAGGGATTGCGAGGATATTGCTGTATCTACTGGCCCCGTGGCCGGGGCGTCCTATGTATATATGGGGGACATCGGTGATAATGATGCCGTTAGGAAGTTTATAACCATCTACCGGATCAGGGAGCCGGGGGATATTACCCTGGGGTCGGTGCCATCTTCGGCCTCCTCCCAGCACCTGGACGCAGACCCCCTCTTCCTGCGCTATCCCGATGGCCCGCGGGATGCGGAGACCTTACTGGCGGACCCCATTGACAAGCTGCTGTATGTGGTCAGCAAGCGGGAGGACTCCGTGTCCGTGTATAGCACTCCGTTGAATTTCAAGGCCCACGATACCCTGACGCTCACCCGGCGGGCGAAATTACACTTTTCAGGATCGGGACAGGCGAAGTGGATCACGGCAGGGGATGTTTCGCAGGATGGGGGTAAGGTGTTGCTGAAGAGCTATACGGCTGTCTATTTTTGGCAGCGTAAGGCAGGGGAAGCCCTGTGGCTGACGTTGAAGCGGGCGCCGGCGGAGCTGCCTTATGAGGTGGAGCCCCAGGGGGAGGCTATTGGATTTTCCAGGGATGGGAAAGGGTATTATACCACCAGTGAGGGTTTGAGGCCCTGGTTGTATTATTATGCGTTTTGAGATTTTGCCTTTCATACTAGCAATGTGGATTTGCTCGTTTTTATAGCGCTTATCTTCTTGCTATGAAAATGACACGGGTGATCCTTTACGGACTGATGGCATTTACCGCATGTTCGCCTCCGACAGCAGGGAAAAGGTTTTATAACACATGGACAGACGAGGTGGAGACCTATAATAGCTTTGACGTTTTTTTATATTGGGCCCTTGGAATTGCAACTGTTGCCTGGCTTGTCCATCTATGGCGACGGGATTCGGACAAGTGAGTGATCGGGGGGTATATTGGGTGTTCTCACAGCTCCTCTTTGGCCCGCGACACCCAGTTCGGAGCGTCATTTATTTCCTGCCGTAAGAGCATATTCAATTGTGCGGCATGATGTTGCACGTGTCTCATGTTATAGAGCAACAGCTCCAGCACAGCATAGTCCCTGCCGTGTTCCTCCTCTTCTATCCATCGTTCACTCAATTTTTCTTCAGTCAGACCTGCGATCACCTGATGGCATTTTTTACGATTGGTATCCAGATAATCCAGCAATTCCTGTTTGCTATAGATATTGTCAGGGACGAGGTCGTCGATGCAGCCGGTTGGGATCTTGTCGGATATCGTGAACGGCAGTGGAGCGGAAAAATTTTTGGGCGCCGGAAAGGTGAGGTAGTAATCCAGGAATACCAGGCAATGGTAGGCATTATAGAAAAACTTATGGTTGGTATTCCAGTATTCTTCCGGGAATAGCAGGATGGCATTTTTAAGCATGTCGATGCTTGCGCCGAATTGTTTCCACAAACTTTCTTTTATGATATTAAGCATATTCGGGAAATTAATTATCTTAACGATCATTTCAAAACCTTATCCATGCGCCTTTCCACCCCTGTATGCCTGCTGTGCATTATTTTCCTCGTTAACCATCAGTATCTCAATGCCCAATGTATTACGGCGGACGCAGGTCCCAATAAAACCATCTGCTACGGCGGGTCCGTGCAGATAGGTCCCGCTGCACCTGCAGGGAATGCGACCTATGCCTGGTCGCCCGCCACGGGCCTCAGCAATCCGAATATCGCCAATCCCCTGGCATCGCCAACGACCAATACCACTTATACGTTGACGGTGACCTCGCCCATTACGAACCTGCTGGTGAATGGCGACTTCGGGCAGGGCAATACCGGGTTTGTCACGGACTCCAGCTATTCGCTGGCCACCACCGGCATCGACAGTACTTATCCCGGCGCTTATGCCATTACCGATAATCCTTCCAGCCTGTACCATGGCTTTTGTTCGGGGACTGACCATACGACCAACAATGCCATGCTGGTGGTGGACGGCAGCACGACGGGAGGGCCCTGCTGGCAGGAGACGGTGACCGTCACCCCTAATACTGCTTATTCTTTCTCCGGATGGTATATGGCTGCAACGACAGACACTGCGCTGGCCCAGATAACGGTGACGATCAATGGTGTGGTCGTGTATGGTCCGCAGCAGGCCGGTAATCTTTGCAGCTGGAGCCAGATGACGGCGTCCTGGAACTCGGGCGCCAGCACCACGGCGACCATCGCCATCTCTTCGGCCTCGCAAGCCGCGGCAGGAAATGATCTTGCACTGGATGACCTTCTTTTCCACCAGGTCTGCCCTTCATCCCAGGCCAGCGCCACCGTGAGCCTGGTGAACGACCCCTACATGAGCATGGCATGGGTGAATGACCCTTTCGAGGGTAATGTATATGCCATGAACAATATCACGGGCCAGAATGATATGTGCGGCTATTACGATAACTATTATAATTTGAACCTGCGCGCCAACAGGGACCAGGTGGCCTGGTATATCGACGGCGCCCCGGTGACCAGCGGCACAGCCGTGCCGGGGTTCCTTGGCAACGCAAACATTACCCAGAACGGGCAGGTGCTGAGCATATACTACAACAGCAATAATCTCTCGAACCATTATTTCCAGGTGGGTGCTATAGGAGCCGGCTGCACTGTGCTGTCGCCGCCACTCTATTTTCGGCGGATCCCCAATGCTTTAAAAAAGGGGAGTGGCTATTTTTCCGCTAATACCATTGGAAACATCCCGCAGCGGAATACGGCCTATACTTTTAATGCAGGGAATGTCGCGCCCACTATTTTCAGCAATTACGGGATGGGCACTACATTTTCCTGGAGCATCCCCGGGGTGACCTGGTCGGTGAATCCGTTTGATAACCGCTATGTCACTATTACTGTTCCGCCCATGTACTCGCCATCCGTCGATCCTATTACGGGTAACCACTATATACCCGGGACGCTCACCATCTCCGGCACTTCCTATACATGTCTCAATACTTCGTATTCCATCAATTTTTCTGTGCCTGTTGTTTTCCCGAACCGTGCGGAGGCCGGTGTGGTGAATGGGCAGTCGAACTTGCCGGAAGATGGAGGTGATGGTCCCGGCGGATTACAGGTGTTCCCGAATCCTGCGAAGGACATGGTGTGGGTGCGGCCAGCAGTGGCATTGGGAAGGGATGGATATGTGGAGGTGTTTACCGGTGCGGGGATTCGGGTGCGGGTCGTCAGGGCTGCGGAGGTTGCGTCACAAGGTTTGTTGCAGGTGAATGTGGAGGGCCTGGCGGCCGGGCTTTATTTTGTGGCAGTGCATGATAAGGGGAGGGTGGAGAGAGTGAGGTTTATGGTGGTGCGGTGATTGTGGGATATTGGTTATCACCGTGTCCCAAACTATATCATAGTCAATACCAAAGTAGTGATGAATGATCTTATTCCTGATGTCATTCATTGACCGCCATGGAACAAGGGAGTACTTTGCTTTGAAATCAGGATGTATTTTAGTACTTGCTTCACCGATTATCTCAAGGCTTCTGCATACTGCCCTTGTTAATCGACCGTTTTGCCTAAACTCATCAAGCGTGCTTAATTGAGATTCCTTTTGAAGATAGAGACACTCATCCAGAATATGTTGCAAAAACTCAACTTGCGATGGATACATATTCTACTGTTTTCAAAATGTGCGGACCTATGTATGGGCTAAGAGATTGCGTGGTGACCAATTCAACTTTTTTCCCCAGAAGATCTTCAAGGTAGTAGTTTAAGGATAGAAAATTATTGAAAGTTTTTTTGTCTTTGTGAATGTCTACGAGAAGGTCAATATCACTCGTCTCGGTCGCTTCATTTCGCACATATGAACCAAATAGGCCTATTTGGTTTACCCCATAGGCAGCCAATTGCTGTTTGTTGGCAGCAAGGATTTGTAAGATGGCATCTCTATGTAAGTACCTGCTCATGCATCAAAAATAATCAAATAATTGTAATTTTCTTTATTGTTGATATTCAAAATGTTGTATTTGTTTTGATGTTACTTTAGTCACCCTCCATGCTGCCAGCAAAATCCATTCGACCTCGCCATTCGCCGGCAACGGGTACCTTTTTGCGTAATGGCATGACATTGCCCGGAGATATCCGCTGGTTTGAGTGAAGGCGTTGAAGATGCCGGGGCAGGGGCCGGCTTCATTCTTTTGGGCGGCGCACAGACGCCGCAGGTGCCGCCGGCATGGCAATATCCGCACTGGCTGCAATTGGAGCAGGCCCTGCAGAAGGGTGACCCGGTGCATCTGGCAAGGTGGGGGTTGTGTGCCGGATAAGAAAATCCAAATAGGAGGACAATGAAGAGAAAGGTGAGGGCTTTCATAGCAGCAAAGGTTTAGCAACAAATAACGCCCCCAAAAGGCATTTGTTGCCTATGTTTTAACCCCTACTGTCATACTATAGTGAGAAAAGGTGTTTTCACGGTGCGCATTGATGGGGAGTGGTAGTACCTTGAAACAGGTATATTAAGAAAGTTGCAAACCTTTTAAACTACAAAACGATGGCTACCAAGATCATTGAAGATCCCCGCATTGAAGGCACAAAGCGTAATCACCTTACGCTGGAAAATGCCGGTCCTGTACAAATGGGCTTCTGGGTCCCCAACCGTGTATGGGCAACCGCAAAATTCCTCATTCCCCTCCGTAACTATATTGCCGCGAAGAAAGCAGCGGGGACGCTTGCACCCATGCGGCCGGAGATGATAGCATTCAAGAGCTGGGTTGTCAGCCATAGCGTATACAGGATGTGGGTGACGGCTATGATAGACCAGTCTAACGATTTCATAAAGGGGCTGGATCCAAAGACCAGGAAGGAGATCGATAAGGATGGCGACGCCATCTGGATCAAAGACTTTGACAGCCTCTTCGAAATTCTTAACGAAATTATCTCCACTTCTCCCTCCTTCAACGATACGGCCCAGGTGGGCACACCCATGAACGGGTTGCTGGCGGTATCCATGGCCACGGAGGCCGGCGTGGCATTGTTCCACGACACGACCTTTAACCTGCAATTTAAGAAGGTACTGGACGCATGGAACACATTCCTGAAAAGTGCGGACTCACTGGACAAGCTCGACATTAAGGACCCTGAAAAAGAGGGTTCGTGGATCTCCCAGGCTGCCTGGAAGGCAGGTGTGTGGAACCAGATGGTCCACGACATCGCCAAGCCGGGGTATGGTTTCGATTCATGGAATTCATTTTTTATCCGCAAGTTCATTTCCGGCGCACGGCCATTTCACGGAGATGCGAAGCTCCAGATCAACATAGGGTGTGAAACCACTCCCTGGCAATATGAGAACAACATCTCGTTTGAAACCGATTTTTGGGTGAAGGACGTGAACTATTCACTCCTTGACATATTTGGGGGGCAGGAGCAGTGGGCGCGACTTTTTGAAGGCGGCCAGCTGTACCAGGGATTCCTCTCCGCAACGCATTATCACCGTTGGAACGCCCCGCTGGATGGCACTATTGTTCGCTCGTGGGTGCAGCCAGGCACCTACTTCGCGCAGCGCCCGGCGCAGGGTGAGGACCTGGGCACCTGGGAAGGGACTGAATCGCAGCCATACCTGGGCCATGTCGCCGCCCGTGCGGTCTTCATCTTCAAGCACGAGCTATGCGGCTATGTGGCGCTGATCTGTATCGGAATGGTGGAGGTGTCCACCTGTGTAATAGCGAAAGGTTGCGTGGTGGGAGAAAACCAAAAGCCAATAGACATAACACGCGGTACCGAGATTGGCCATTTCGAGTTCGGCGGCTCAACACACATGATGGTATTTCAGCGGGACAAAGTGCAGCTGGCCCCTTGGGCTATGGACGCCGTGCAGCACCAGAACGATCCACAGCCTACGCCGATGGGGAGCATCATAGCGACAGCAAAGGGTAAATAGATCTTGCAAGGGTATTCATGATCCCCTGATGGAAAGGTTATGCATAATATGGAGCCATAGCAGCTTATTTATATCACTTATGAATGCATAATGATCCCCTTTCGGCAATGCCGACACGTCTATCCCATGCGCATATTGCAGGATCTTTTGAAGAAAATGGAGGCAGAAGCCGCCGTATTGAAAAGCATTGTTCAATGTAGACCTTGTTCCATTGCTGATATGACCACCCAGCCCTGCACCTGCCTTGTCCGAATCGATAAGGGAGGGGTTGGCCCCAACGAAAACAGCAACGGAAACAGCATGCACTGCCTTGGAAGAATTGTCGTAAAGATGATCTCTTATTGCCTTACCCAGGTTCCACATCTCCTTCAGGGGCTCGTCTTTTTCGGCGGCGGCACTTATTATTCTGGCAACTTCAGAAGGCCTGGTCTTATCCCACCGGGCCTTTTCTTCCTTTTTGCCTTTCGGATCTTTCATGTAAAAATTGAAAAACTGTTCATTCAACAGAATGGCCATTGCCAGCTCCATAGTTTCAATATAATTCCTCAGGATAACACGAGCCTGAAAATCCATGCCCATTGAAAGAAGGGTCTTCAAAGAAAGTAAACTGTTGATCCCATTATTCAACATCATGGTAAAAAACAAAAGGACCTTGGAACTATCGCCCTGGTCTTTGCGCGTTATGGTGTTAAGGTCGGCAAAAGGAGTTAGAACAAGGCTGAGCGTCATGTGCTCGAATATGATCAGGTCCAGTCGTTCTCCTTCTGCTGCTAATTTTTTATTAAATACATCATTGTTCTGTAGCCCAACATCTTCTAAAAAATCCTGGATGCCTGAAAATTCCTTGAGCCACATTTCATAATTTAATTTTTCTGCTGGCAGATGTTGATCATTCTCCTGGAGATGTTCAATGGCAGAGGTGATAATAGCTGCATTCTCTTCTGATAATGGTCCTGGTTGTTTTTTCATTTGTATAAGATGGGTATTTAAATTTACAGCGTGCCGGCTTTTGGTCTTACCGTTAAAACACCCATTTTGTCGTAGTAAGTCGATATGGGTGTTTTCACTCTTTCATTTTGCTGCCGTCCAACGTAGCTTTGAGTATAACCTTTTATATGAAAAAGCTTCACTGCTCAAGCATTTTGCCTGTAATGGCAATAACGCTCCTTCTATTGCCCGGCTGCAAAAAATCAATCGATTACCTTACAAACAACCCGACCGCCGAATTCTGTCCTTGCCGGATCCGGCAATTCAATTATGCGGGATCCTCCTCGCTGGGCACGCAGCATGGCGGTACGGACACGATCCGTTTCAGGTACAACAGCGCGGGTGACCCTGTGTCCGGTATCCGGGTGCATGCGTCGACGGGCTATCCCAACTGGTTCTTCAGGTATGACAGGCATGGGCGCCTCACCGATCTCATAGGTCGGTATAATAACACAGACACAGGTGGCGCCGAGCGGTGGAACAGGTATTTTTATGACGGGCAGGGCAGGATCGTCAGCGATTCAGCTTATGGCTTTCCCGGCGTTGTCAACGACAGGCCGACCATCGATCCCGTCTATTTCACAAGCGTGGAGACTGCGGTGTTTGAATACGATCATAAGGGCCGGGTGAGCAAGGAGACGATTCATAACCCCAGCTTTACCATAGTGACTTCTTATGCTTATGATGCGCATGGCAATCTATTGAAGCCCGGGGCGGTTGGGTATGACAACAAGATCAATTACCATCACACCAGCAAGGTATGGATGTTCATCGATAAGGATTACAGCGTCAACAATCCCATCGTTGCGGACTATGTATACAATGGCTTTGACCTGCCTGTCAGCATTGTACCATTTACAGGCACCGTACTAACGTTCTTCTCTGTGGCACATACAAGCTATGAATTCGAAAGCGCTACTATTGAATATAACTGCCAGGGAGGGTTGTAATGCCGGTCGCTATCTCGCCTTCTTTTTCCCCGCCCATACGAACAGGGAGGAGAACAGGATAAAGAACAACAGCAGCAGGAGGCAGTTGACCATCACCTGTCCATAGAGGTATTGCAGGACATCCAGGAAAGGGTAAGGATACCAGCTTGCAAAATGTCCCCTGATCAGTATGATCAGCGCATACACGGCAGGATAGATCAGCCAGAGAGGGATATTGCCATATTTCAGGCGACGCGTCGCCACCCATTTCCACCAATGGAACAGGACCATTACAGGTACGATGGTATGCAATATATCGTCGACTACTGCCTGCAGTCCTTTGGGACTCCAAAGTTGCCGGAGCACGAGCGTATAGACCAGGCCGACAATGGTGATATACAGTGTAATGGCAGTCTCGACGGAGGGCCTGAAAAAGAAGCCGGTGCGTTTGTGGAGGGGCGTGAAGCATTGGACGGCGGCATAGACGCCTACTATGATATTGGTCAGGATCGTGTAGTAGCTGAAGTAACGGGTGAGTGCCTCGGCCAGGGGCACACGAGTTGTTTGCAGCAGCAATACCAGCTGTGCGATGAGGGCAAACAGTTCCAGGAGCACGATGATCAGCAGGTATAGTTTGTTCGTTTTCATTCCCGTCTATGGGAAAGATACGAAGAATTGAATTAAGTTAGACTCTTAGCGCACCACGGAATCCCCTGGCCGCATAGTAGGAGGACGCACCATTGTGATACACGAAGACGGTGTCGTAGCGACGATCACCAAAGATGGCGCCGCCGAGCTTTCTGATATCAGCAGGCGTACGCAGCCAGCTCGATGTTTTCGTATCGAAATTTCCAAGTTGCTGCAGCTGCCTGTATTGTGCTTCCGTCAACAGCTCTATGCCCATGGAAGCTGCCATCTCAATAGCGCTGTCATCCGGCTTGTGTTCCTTCCTTTCCTCCAGCGCTTCATGGTCGTAGCAAATGCTTCGGCGGCCTTTAGGGCTTTCCGCCGAGCAATCATAAAAAATGTATTCGCCTTTATCATGACCAACGACATCCGGCTCACCGCCACTGCTTTCCATTTCATTGAGTGACCACAGCTTTTCAGTGTTGGCTTCCAGCTTTGCCTGTACCTTGGCCCATTCAAGACCTTTATGGCGGGCCATGTTCTTCTCAAAACGTGTTTTTAGTGTGCTGAGCAGGTCTTCCCGTTGTTTGGGTGCCAGCTTCTTTTTATTGTTATTCATGTTCTCCATATTTTAACCTGGTGCCAGATGTCATGATCACCTTCAGGAAATTCCGGCCCACTGACCGCCGATGCTGAAATAAAGGATGCCTGCGAATAGCTGTGTCACTGTCGCAAGCGCAAGGAAAAGGAGTCCGGAAATGTAAAAACTTTTATTCATGGCAAACCGCATAAATATATAAAAAGGCCGCCAAATGCCGAATTAGTGGAATCCAGTACCTTTACCGGATGACCGCGCCGCGCACCATTGCCCATTTCGACCTGGACTCTTTCTTCGTCAGTGTCGAGCGCCTGCTGGACCCGTCGCTCAACGGCATACCCCTGCTGGTGGGGGGCCACAGCGAGCGGGGCGTCGTGGCTGCCTGCAGCTACGAAGCGCGGAAATTCGGTATCCATTCGGCCATGCCGATGAAGCGGGCCCTGCAGCTTTGTCCCCATGCGACCGTGGTAGGCAATGCAAGGGGAGAATATTCGAAATATTCCCGCATGGTGACGGATATCATCGCGGCCAAAGCCCCCCTGTTCGAGAAGGCCAGCATCGACGAATTTTACCTGGACCTGACGGGTATGCACCGTTTCTTCGACCCGTATCAATGGACTATCCAACTGCGGGAAGAGATCACGAAAGCCACGGGGCTGCCCATCTCTTTTGCGGTGGCCGCCAATAAGATGGTGTCCAAGATCGCTACCAACGAGGCCAAGCCCAACGGCTATCTCCACATCCCTGCCGGCGCCGAAAGGGAATACCTCGCGCCCCTGGCCGTGAATAAGATCCCCGGCGTGGGCGAACAAACTTACCAGACGATGCTGCAATTGGGTATCCGGACCATCCGGGACCTGAGCGAGCGATCCGCGGCGGAGCTGGAGCGGAAATTCGGTAAATATGGCCTGGAGCTGTATAACAAGTCGCGGGGCATCCATGAAGGCGAGGTGGTGCCTTATTACGAGGCCAAGTCGATCTCCACGGAGAATACCTTCGAAGAGAACAAAACGGATATGGACTTCCTCATGGCAGAGCTGGTGCGGATGACGGAAAGGGTGGCCTATGAGCTGCGGCAGGACAACAAGACGGCGGGCTGTGTAGCCGTCAAGATCCGGTATCCCGACTTTGAGACCACGTCCCGGCAAATGTCCATCCCATATACTTTTTATGACGATGAGCTGATAGCGAAGGCTAAAGAGCTGTTTCATAAGTTGTACCGGGCGGGACAGCCGATCCGGTTGCTGGGCGTACGGCTCAGCGAGCTGACAGGGGAGGCCGTGCAGACCAATCTTTTCCAGGATACGGAAAAGAAGAACCAGCTGTACAAGGCGATCGATGATGTCAAGAATAAATATGGGAAGTATTCGATCGTGAAGGCGGGAGGAATGGAGGCGGAGAGCACGCCGGAGGAGACGTTGGGAGGGATAGAAGGTAAGCGAGCGAATGCGAAGGTTACGACCGGGGAGGAGCGAGGAACGCAGCCCCAACGAAGGTCTGAAAGGAAAGAGGGGAGTCAGAAGGCAGACGGTCTGCAGAGGGGAAGGGAAGAGGCAGAAGAGTGATAGAAGACAGACGAAGAGTGGCAAAAGACTGATAAAGAGTGCTAAAAGACAAATGATTATAGAGGACAAAATATAATAATAGGTGTTTTAACGGTGATTTTTCTGCGGGAAGCCCGGTAACTTTAGTGGATTCGTAACCTCCTTTAAATGCTTTCCATATGAAAAAGTTCGCCTCTCCTTTGTGGATGACCGCCCTTATTACAACCTCGTTCCTTTTCTCCGCTTGTTCCAAGATACATGATCAGATCGATTGTCTCGATGTGTCCAAATTTTGCAGGATAGCCTCGATAGATGCCGATTTCACCGGCAATGGCGTGTTCGAGCATTTTCAATTCGCTTACAATGCGGCGGGTGATCCCCAGAAATGGAGTTTTACCAACGGCCAATTCGGCGTGGATTATTATTTCCGCTACGATAAAAAACAACGGCTTACTGATATGTTGACTACTAACCGCGGGCAGACATCCGTGATCGCCTGGAATAGATATAGCTATCCTTCGCCGCGGGAGATCATTGATTCTTTGTACTTCGCCCTGGGAAATCTCAATGATGAGCACCCTCCGTATGATCCTGCCCGGCCCGGAACAAGGACGGCGATGCAGATGGATGGACAGGGCAGGCTCGCCAGGCTCCTGCATGCTAACCCCGATGGCAGCGATTATATATACGCATATGATCAAAACGGGAATCTTATCCTGCCCGGCGTGCATTACGACAATAAGGTAAATATTTACAGGACCAGCCGGGTTTGGCAATTCTTGTATCGTGACTATAGCAGGAACAACCCTACGACTGAAGTATCAGGACAGTTGGTCACGCCGGCTGCTTATAATGCTTATGGATTGCCGACAAAAATTTTGGGACCTTTTTGGGCGGTGTTCATTTATCCGTTCAGCACAATGAATGTGAGTTATTCCTGTGACGTGCCAGTGGGTCCGCACTCGTATTGATCTGATAATTAATGTTATATAAAGGTTCGCGTTTAATTAATGAAAAAATAGAACTTTAAGTCTACTGTATTGATAGGGAATTGATATCTTCGTGATCCGGCAGGAGCGGCCTATGGATCGTCGCAGAGTCCAGCCGGTTTTTGTTTAACTTCAAATTATCGTTTTATGAGTTTACGTCTAGGGGACAAAGCCCCCAACTTCAAAGCCAAGACATCTACTGGCGAGATCGATTTTTACGAATATCTGGGTGATTCCTGGGGGATCCTCTTTTCTCACCCTGCCGATTATACGCCTGTCTGTACCACTGAGCTGGGGAGAACGGCTGCTCTGAAGGATGAATTTGCCAAGCGCAATGTAAAAGTGCTGGCATTGAGCGTAGACAGCGTTGCCAATCACCAGGGATGGATCCCCGATATCAACGAGACCCAAAAGGTAACGGTGGATTTCCCGATCATCGCCGACGAAGACCGTAAGGTCAGCACCTTGTATGAGTTCATTCACCCGAATGCTTCTGCAACGGCTACTGTACGCAGCCTGGTCGTTATCGGACCGGACAAGCTGGTGAAACTGATCATTACTTATCCTGCTTCCACGGGTCGCAACTTCAATGAAGTATTGCGTGTCATCGACAGCCTGCAGCTGACCGCCAACCACAGTGTTGCTACGCCTGCTGACTGGAAAGAAGGTGAAGATGTGATCGTCGTGCCTGCTATCAGCACCGAAGATGCACAGAAGAAGTTCCCCAAGGGTGTTAAGGTGGTGAAGCCTTACCTGAGGTACACGCCGCAGCCGAATAAATAAGGTGGCGGGTTAAAATAGTTGTGAATGTTTTTTATAGGGCAGGCCAGCGTAAGCTGGCCTGCTTTTTTTTAAGGTGCGGAGCAGTCGTAATCAATATCGATCTGCAGCCCCGTATTTTCAAGGTCGAAATGCTGAAAGTAAGGCAATAGATTCGGGATGCTCAACGGGAGGCCGAAATCATTATAGACAGGCGTAAAGCTGTGGTCGGCCTTTATAACATTGTTCCGGCTGTAATCATTGTATACGAATTGCCAGATCTTATTCGTGCGATAGGGATTCACTTTGTTGTCGTAGGTGAGATCGGGTCGTGACAGGACCTTGTTGCCATTGGCATCATATGGGGCGGTGATCCTGCCGTAGGCATCCAGGGGCCAGTCCTGGATATAATAATAACCAGCGCCGACACCTGCTATAGGCGCCGGGCCATCGACAGCAGCGTCGGAGTAATTGATCACGGTATCCGTCACGTGATTGGTGCCGGGATAGCTGTATTTGTGCCAGATCAGCACGCCTGTGGCTTGTGTGAAAGTAACCAGGTAGTCGGACAGCCGGCCCTGGTGATCATACCGGAAATACTGATCGAAATTAGTAGCATTGGGTACCTGGTCTGTGGCCAGCATGGAAATAGGATTGCCTTGCGAATTGTAGATGACGTTGAATGTATCGTGTTCATGTGCATAGCCCAGTAGCCTTAACTGCGTGATGCGGCAAAGGGACTCATGGCCATTGGGATGATCGCGGATGTAGTCGTAGACTTTTCGACAAGAAGATTGCGTGCACAGGATGATAAAGACGGTGAGTGTGAAAAGGGTGATCTTTTTCATAACAAAGGTTTTGAGTTGGGGAAATGGGGTGGAGGGTGCGTGGGTAAGGAAGAAGGATGGTCGTAGATGGATGTAAGGTACGTTATGGTAAGGGAGATCTTAAAGGTGTTTTAACGGTATTTAGTCACAAAACACCGGGAATTTTGCTAACTTATAGGAACCTACCTTCACGACTATGCCTGAAATAGACAAAACCAAAATTGAAGGGCCAGTGACCTACCTGGAAGTTTTCGACATGCCCGTTTCGATCCGCTTTTACAGGGACATCATTGGCTTTACAGTCGCTCAATCTTCCGGCGAAGGCGATGACGTGGACTGGGTCATGCTGCATCTGAATGGATCCTACCTGATGCTGAATACGGCATACGACCGGGACGAACGGCCGGAGGTACCCGATCCGGTGCGGACCCTGGGACATGCCGATGTGATACTCTTCTTTGGATATCCCGATATCGATGCGTTCTATACCTATCTTTCCGGTGAAGGATTGGATCCCCAGGCACCTTCGGTGACGAAATACAATTATAAAGCGACCTCGTGCAGTGATCCGGATGGATACCAGCTGTGCTTTCATTGGCCCCTCGGTTAGCGAAGGACTGCCGGGAAACTTTGTCTATGCGGGCAATGTTTGGTATATTCATCTCCATAATCGAAGACTGTATATGAGAAAACAAGTATGTCTGTTCCTGGCCGCGCTATGCGTAGCCTCCTCGCTCTTAGCGCAAAAGACCATTATTTATTGCGGCAGGCTCATCGACCCCGCCTCCCTCCAGGTGAAGACCGGGATGTCCATAATCATCACGGGCAATACCATCTCCGATCTGCAAAAGGGCTATGTTACCGCGGCGGCAGGAGATAATATCATCGACCTGAAAAGCAGGACGGTCATGCCGGGCCTGATCGATGCGCATGTCCACCTGGAGCATGAGACAAGCCCGAACGCGCAGCTGAAATCGTTCACTTTGAACGATGCCGATGTGGCCTTTCAATCCACTGTATATGCGAAAACGACCTTGATGGCCGGCTTTACCACGGTCCGGGATGTGGGCGGCAGCGGCGTCAATATTGCGTTGCGGAATGCCATTCGCAAGGGCACGGTGGTGGGACCCCGCGTGTACACTGCCGATAAGATCATTTCCTCCACGGGCGGACATGGCGATCCGACACATGGGTGGCGCAAGGGACTGATGGCCGACGAGGAGACCACCATCACGGTGGCCGATGGAAAGGATGCCTGTATCAAGGCTGTTCGGCAATTATATAAAGAAGGGGCGGACCTGGTGAAGATCACGGCCAGCGGCGGTGTGCTGAGCCTGGAGAAAGATGGGACGGGGCCTCAATTCTCCGAAGACGAGATCAGGGCCATCGTGGAGACGGCAAAGGATTACGGGATGCGGGTCGCAGCACATGCGCATGGTGCGGAAGCAATGAAAAGGGCTATCCGTGCGGGCGTGACGTCCATCGAGCATGGGACCATCATGGATGACGAGGCGATCAGCCTGTTCAAGCAGCACGGGACCTGGTATGTGCCGACCATCATTGCGGGCAAGTCCGTCTCGGACTCGGCAAAAAAGCATCCCGAATATTATCCGCCTGTCATTGCAGGGAAAGCGCAGGCCATCGGTCCGATGATACAGGGTACTTTTTCCAAAGCTTACAAAGCCGGCGTGAAGATCGCTTTTGGTACGGATGCGGGGGTCTATGCGCATGGTAAGAACTGGATGGAGTTCATCTACATGACGGAAGCGGGGATGCCTGTCCTGGAGGCGATCAAATGTGCCACGGTGAATGCGGCTGAGCTGATCGGGGTGGGTGATAAGGTGGGCACGATCGAGAAAGGCAAGCTGGCGGATATCGTGGCGGTGGAAGGTGATCCGACGCAGGATGTGCATGCGATGGGGAATGTGAAGTTTGTCATGAAGGATGGGGTGGTGTATAAGAATGAATAATTATGGTCATGAGTAAATCGATAGTTTTCTGCATGCCAATGCAACGATATAGACGGGATCATTACTTCAGTAGTAGAAGCAAAGGTAGCCTATGAACAGGCCCTTTATTTGAGGAAAAAAGATTCAAGGACTTATAAACAGCGCTATATCGACCTTGTAAGAGCCTTAAGGAAAAAAGACAAGCTTGGCGCCAGAAAGAATTGTTTGCAGCAAATGATCCGGCAGGAAGCCCGGTCACCCAGCGGTAAGGGTGTTGGTTTTAATTATGTGCCGCTACTGCACTGGTATGCGACCCTGCCATCATTAAAACTAATTGTAACATGTTGATATTCAATATGAATTAATGTTTTTTCCGATATCGTAACCCCTTTTTCCCGATCCGGCAGTCCAGGGTGATCCTGTTGTAGTTGCTTTGCAGCAAATTAACCTATTGTTCAGCACTACATTCCTGACAGTAATGAAGAGAATTTTTGTGGGTATTCTGACCCTATTGATATACCAGGGCGCATTCTCCCAGAGTACCGGCACCGGCGTGATAAAAGGAAGGATCACCACTACAGAAGGCGAGGCAGTCCCCATGGCCACCGTCACATTGAAGGACCTGCAGAGGGTCACCAGGGCCGATGAAGATGGGGTTTTCATATTCAAAAACATAAAAGAAGGCAGCTATACATTGACGGCTTCGTATACGGGGCTGGCGGGCAAAGACCAGCAGGTGGCTGTAACGGCGGGCAAAACACTGCAGCTGGAATTATCCATGGCCGTATCATCCGCCCAGCTGGAGCAGGTGATCGTCAACAATAAAAGGACCATCAACGAGACCCCGGTGACCGTGGGTAAGGCGCCCATCTCACCCATGGACCTGCCGCAGAGCGTCAGCATTGTCGGACAGTCCCAGATCAGGGATCAGCAGGCTTTGAGACTGAGCGATGTCGTACGCAATATCAACGGCGTATACCTGGCCACCACCCGGGGCAACACCCAGGAAGCCTTTTCCGCCAGGGGATACAGTTTTTCCAGCAACAATATGTTCAAGAACGGCACCAGGGTTAACTCCGGCGCCATGCCTGAAGTCAGCTCGCTGGAAAGAGTGGAGGTGTTGAAAGGCAGCGCGGCCATCCTTTACGGCAACGTGGCGCCGGGCGGCATCCTGAATATGGTGACCAAGCAGCCCAAGTTCAGGACGGGTGGCGAAATTTCCATGCGTGCAGGCAGCTATGACCTGTACAAGCCGGCTGTTGATGTGTATGGTCCCATCAGTTCCAAGCTTGCCTACCGGATCAACGGGACCTATGAATATGCCAACAGCTTCCGCGACGTGGTCAATTCCAAACGTTATTATTTCAACCCTTCCCTGCTCTTCAAGCCTGGAAAGAACACGGAGATCCTCGTTCAGGGAGATTACCTGCATCATGATTTCACGCCCGACTTCGGCATCGGGTCCGTCGACAATACCAAGGTCGCCGACCTTCCCCGCAATACATTCTTAGGTACGCCCTGGCAATATGCCAGAACGGAACAGGCAACGGCAGGTGTGTCGGTGAAACACCGCATCAACGAGGTGTGGTCGCTGAATGGCGCTGTCTCCTGGCAGCAATACAAAAGGGATTACTATTCTACGGAGCGGATACAGGCATCTGCCAACGGGGACTGGGTACGTCCATTGAACAAAACCAAATCGCAGGAAGATTATTATATCGCGCAGTTCGATGTGACGGGCAAGCTTAAAACGGGCAGCATCGGCCATATCCTGCTGGCGGGCGTGGATGCAGACAGGTACAATACCCTCAGCTATACGTACAACCAGCCCACGACTTACGATACCATCAATATTTACGAACCCTCTAAATATAAGCAGCGGACGGACATTCCTGCCGCCACGGCCATCAGGCGCCTGCGTACACCTATCAACCGCTTTGGCGCGTACGTGCAGGACCTGGTCAGCATCACGGAAAAGCTGAAAGTGCTGGCAGGCGTGCGCTGGTCCATCCAGGAAGGGCTGCCTCCGGATACGCTGAGCCTGACGAACAATACAAGGACGAAAGGCGTGCATAAGACGGACAGGGCATTCTCTCCCCGGCTGGGTGTCGTGTACAAGCTGCGGCCCACCACCTCCCTCTTCGTCAGCTATTCCAATTCCTTCGCCGTCAACAGTGGCACGGATGTATATGGCAATGCCGTGGCACCGTCCATCATCGACCAGTATGAACTCGGCGTGAAGAACGATCTGCTGAAAGGCCTGCTGTCAGTGAACGTAACGGCCTACCGTATCGTGAACAACAACCTGGCGCAGACGGCACAGTTCAAGGCGGACGGCACCACTCCCAACAACGATGCGAATATCAAGACGCTGACGGGCCAGACGACCAGCGATGGCGTCGAGCTGGACATTGCGGGGCATCCTGTCACCGGACTGGATATCATTGCCGGCTATAGCTATAACTATGCACGGTATACCAGGACGGGCAGCGCCAAAGGCAGCTATACGGAAGGTGAAAGGCTGGTGAACAACCCGGCCCATACCGCCAATACCAGTGTATTCTATACGTTCACCCAATCCCGGCTGAAAGGGTTTAAGATAGGTGCATCCGCGGCTTATATTGGCAATCGCTTCGGCGGATGGAACAACCAGAAAGGGCAGACGCAGAATTATTCGAGGATGATCCCGGTGAAGGGTTTCACCACCGTGGATATCAGCGCGGGGTATACCTTTAGGAATATTTCGCTGCTGGCCAAGCTGTCCAACATAACGAATACCTACAATTACTACGTTCACGAGAACTATAGCATCAATCCTATTCCTCCGAGGCAATTCGTTATGACGGCGTCGTATGTGTTTTAGGCTGGAGGGTCATTTCACGCGTCGCAACAGGTGGCCATGCATCAGTCTGCCGGCATCACGGAAGTCTACGGCCTGGATGGCCCCTTTGCCTGACCAGCGATATAGGCGGCCTGTCAGGCTGCCGGTGAGGGCGAGCGTGCCAGCGCCCTGGTACTCGAAATGCACATCGGCCCACATTTTTTGATCTTTGTCCGGAGGGGTGACGGGAGTGACGGCTTTAGCCGGCGGCCGGCGCGACGCACCCGGAGCCGGGGCCGGATTGAAGGCAGCGCGTTTGTTTCCACAGCATGACATACAACTTAGTTTTTATTGGTGAGTTTTTCCAGCAGGCAAATACCGCCGGAGATGGACAGCCATAGCAGGACACCTTCTTTCCAACTGTGGGCCAGGCATGCGGCAAATGGCGCTGCTACCCAGAGACTGAGACAATAAGGGCAGTCGAGCAGGCTTCCGAAGAAGCCTGCTCCCGCCAACTTACGCAGCAGGAAGATACTGTCGAAGGGCCCATCTTCCTTTGCAAGCAGATGGGTGACACGCCAGGCTGCCAATACTACGATGAAAAACAAAAAAGGATCCATAGGTTAATATCAGGGTTCCAATGCGAAGGCAGCCACATCGGACTTGTCTTTGCCTATGAGGCGATAAGTACCGTCAGTGGCCATGGCCGCAACGGAAAGGGTCTCTGCAAACGCTCCCTTGCCTGCACCGTTGTTGTAACAGGATTCCAGCAATTGTAAGGGCGTGAAGGATTTGTCATACACGCCCCCGCCACCGAGTACATAGCCGTCTGCGCTGTCGATGACCATTCCGTCGGCGCCCGCGACGGCAACATAGCCGCAGGTGCCTCTTTCCACCTTGAACTCGAATACGGCAAAATTATTCGGATGGGCGGCCTGGAAGGTGAGATCGAGCGGCTGCTCGATGCCTTCTTTCTTGTATGACACGAATCCGCAGCAGTCCGTGGAAGCGGGCATGTGGTTGACCTTTACAGTATAGATATCAGCTGCACAAGCGGAGTTGTCGATACGCATCAGGATATTAAAACCGCTGGTCACGGCAGCCGCCGGGCTGGGAAGCTCCAGCAGGGCATCCGGCGCATTCACGCTGAAGCCGGCATTGTTGTAGTCCGGTACTTTGAACGTGTGTTTGGGAATATTCGTCAGCAAGGCGCCCGACTTGTCGAACAGCTCCATTTTAAATTCATAGAGGCCGTCTCCTTTGAGCAGACCTGCGTCCACCAGCGCGTCGGAATTGAACGTGATGCTGTAGTTGCGATAGCTGGGCTCGGTCCATTGGGGGTTGGCTTCCGGGACGCTGAACGGCGCCATGTCGGGACGCTCCGTAGGGATGATGTACAGGTTGTCGTTGGGGCCGACGGTGAAGGGCCCCAGCTTTACGGAATTGGATCCGAACTGTGTGTCCCCGTTGGAGTCTGCATAGGTGAACTCGTAACCCTTCGAAGTGATATCTCCCACGGGCATCAAGGGCTTATAATCGTCTGTGACGTCCACCACCTCGGGGCTTTTGACCTTCTTATAGCTCCAGCGATAGTAATAAACGCCGTTGTTGGGAAGGTCGTTACCAAATCCCACGATGAAGGTGGGCGTTCCTCCGAAGGGCCGCTTGAAGTCTCCTATCGCGATCGGTAAGAAGGACGGGTCGTAGATGGCTCCGGCATCCGTGAGACCGATGCGGTTATAGGTTGCCGATTGATCGGGCGGCGCCTGCGGGTAGCTGGCCTGGTTGATATGCGAGACGCTGGTGCTGCCTACTGTCCTGATCCATATCTCCTCTCCGGGAATGGGACAATCGCAGCAGCATGCCCCCGGTACCCGCGGATCGGTGATATGGATATTGATGGGCGTGCCGCAGGCATAGTCCCAGAACGTATGACAAGGGATGGGCGGCTCGTATACGGTGGTCCACACGCCATTGATCAGGTATTCCACCCAGATATAGATGTCGGGTTTATCGCCCGTGCACCAGTAGGACACCTGTTTGTCGAACCTCCCGGCGGCATCCGTATATACGACAGCCAATTCTCTGCGGTGATAGAACCAGGGCCACCACCAGGGCCACAGGCAAAACCATGGATGGAAGATCGCGTAGTTGGCGGCGATGGTCTCCCGGATACGATTGAGATTACCGGAAGCCAGGCTTTGCCGGATCTCCAGGCTCAGCCCGGGCAAAGAAGCTGCAGCTTCCATCTGCCGTTCCTCTACGGAGAAGGTGCGGAACAGGCTCTTGTCTTCGGCGGCCTTGCTGATGGCGGCGCGGTCGAGGGCAAAGGGCGGAGGATCGGGGAGGGGGATGGGGAATTTGATGATCTCCCTGGGGTTCAGCACCACTTCAGGCACTCGTGCGATGATGTAGTCCGGGACCTTATAGATCCAGTACCAGATAGCGTCGATATCGCAGATATGCACGCGGGCCTTGCAGACGGGACGGTCTTCCCAGAGGCCGTCGATGGAGAACCATTTGGATATTTTTCCAGTCACCCGGCAGGAGCAGAACGGCCAGAACTGTGAGATCCGGGAGGGAATGGGCAGCATCGTGACGCTGCCTTCCGCACCAGCCTGTAATACGGGCTCGTAGGGCTTATACTGTTGCAGCGCTTCAAGGGAGTTCACCTTTTCAATGTGCTTGTCTGTGCCGGGAGCAATGAAGACCCTGTATTCACTGAAGGCGGAGGATCGTATGTCGCGTGAGGCGGACACGGCCTTGTCATCCAGGGTAAATTCCAGGATATTCTTACGGACGGGCTGCCATTGCAGGAATCGACCATTGCAGTGAAAGAGGAAGCCGACAAGGGATATTTCTTCCACTGGCGCCTGTTCAAAGCTTACATTCAAAGAAAGCTTCTTAGCATCTTTTGCCATGATTATTTTTTTTGTGTGTACAATAAGATTCCATTGTCCCTGCAGGGGATGATAGGAGTTCAGATGGAACAGTTGATAAATACAGGTAGTGGAGAAAAGAGAAGAAGATCTAATCGAGGGCAAGGTACAACGTCGGAGGATGCGAGTCAATACTACTTTGTGGTAAAAATATTTATGTCTTCCCGGGGTGAAGTGTTGAAATGAAGACGCGCGCCTGTCAACACCTGTGACGGACGACCATTACGAACCAGTTGTACTTTCTCACCCGGCCAGGGGTTCTCCATATTGCAGGGACGTCCTTTTTCGCTGATCAGTTTGATGGACTGTACGCGTCCTCCCTTCATCCGGCTGCTGACGAGCAATGCGCCATAGGCACGCAGCTGATCGAAGGATGCATCCCTGGAACGGTCCCAGCAGGGAAAGACGCGCAGGATACCTTCGTAGCTCTGCAGGAGCATCTCATTGATGGTAAGCGGAACAGCTGCCAGGGTCTCGGTCCCTCCTCCCGTCTGCGTGATCCAGCCGTTGGGAAGGGACGATGCGATAATACGGTCTTTCAGCTGCTGCAGGATCACCGCCGGGTCATAGCCTGCGCGGACGGCGCCGGGAAAGCAGGTCTCGATGCCATTGCCCAGGGTATTGCCCCATTCACCGGGGCCTTTCATTTTATCTTTCCAATGGGCCACATCGTTCAACAGTAGTTGGTTGAAGGCGGAGTCGGTGACAGGGCCAGCGACACCGCCGGGCATGAGCAGCCCATGGATGGAGACCCTGTTCAGTCCTGCGGGGGGCATTGCTGCATGCTGCGGGCCGCTCTCCATATTCTTCAGGCTGGGCCTGCCGTCATTCTCACCCACGGGGAATTTGCTCAGGTGCTGCAGAATATATCGCCAATGCTGTCGCCTGTCTTTATTCTTTTGGAGGTAGGCGCTAACGTCAATGATGCCACGAAACAGCATGGTCACCAATCCCAGGGAAAGGGTGGAATTGACATCGCCCAGCCTGTCTTTCCATTGACCGTTGGTGCGCAGGTTGGGCATGATCTCATAAAAATGATCCATGCGGATGACATAACGGCCGTCCTCAAACGACAAATAGTGTTCCCAGAAATCGGCGCATGCCAGGAGGTAGGGATAGATGCGTTCCCCGTAAGCCTTGTCATAGGTGCTGTAAAAACGCATGAGCATATTGCCAGCGCCAAAGACAGCGTTGATCTTCTGGCCGAGAAATTTATAGCCCTGGTCGATGGTATTGTCACGGGTGCCATACCGCTGCAGCATTTCCTCCGGTGTCAGGGGCCAGCGGGTGGTCACCAGGCCCTTGGGGCCGATGCCCACGGGATAGTAGATGCCGGGCATGTTCAGCAGTTGTTTTGCCAGCCGCCGGCCTTCGGGCATGTAGTCCAGCAGCGGTTGATCATAATTGTCTGTCAGGTCTACATGATTGGAGGAATAAGACGCCCAGAAGGGCGCCTGATAATTATAGTTGAGGTGATAATCGCCTCCCCAGGCCGTGGAGTCCTGTGTGATGAAGGGCCCCCAGATGCCGGGTGGGGATTTGCCCTTTCGGGAAGAGCAGGCAAAGAGATATTGCGAGACGTCATAGTATTGCTGGAGGAATGGGTCGTTGATGTCAACATGGGATCGCGCCCAGAACTGTTGCCACCAGTGTTCATGTTCATGGCGCATGGCGTTTGTTAGTGCAGATGTCAACCGGCGGCTGCTATCGATGGCGGCCCCCTTCCAGTCGCTGTGATCAAAATTCGTATAGAGCGTAAGTGCGATGGTAACGGGATGTCCGGGCAGAAGATCGACAGTGCTGTCGGGACTAACAGGCTGGCCCATGACCTTCATGGCAATGGCGACATGGCAGGGCCATGCCAGCAGGGGGGTATTTTCAAAAGAGCGGGTGACCCAGTAAATGCCGCTGGTGATGCCTGCCGTATTGACGGAAGTATTGCCAGATTTGGCCCATAGCCGCAGCTTAGCCTTGACAGGATGGTTGGATGCGCATTCAATGAACACGGTGTTATGGGTAGCGGTTACCCATGTACGAAGGGAGACGTGCAGGCTGTCCTTGTCAAATTCGTTCTCGATGGCAGCGGCTGTCAACCTTTCCCGGGCATGGTAAGCGGCTGACCGGAGCTGGGGGAGCAACAGGGTAAAACCTCCCGGGAGCGCAATGCCTCCACCGGGATATACAGGATAAGCTCGCCAAAAATCGTTCTTGCCCAGGTAAAAGGTGAGTGAATCGGGCGCTCCTCCCAGGGTGACGCCAATGTCACCGTTGCCTGCCAGTGGTGCGTCGGGTGTCTTGGCGGTGGGAACATTTTTCGGGGGCGTGTTGAAGAGGGGATCATTGGTGGGGCGGGCAGTCGACTCACCGGCCGCGGGTGCAAGGTACAGCCCTACTTTACTGATGGCGGGACTTCCCTGCGAGCGGATGATCGTCAGGCGAACCTTCCATACGGTGGTCCTGGGGAACCTGTCTACTTTACGCTCTCCGATGGCTGAGCCTTCCGACAGTAATTTCCAGTCGCTGTCCACCTGTCCTTCTACTTTATATTGTTGGATACGTCCCTTCATTCCAGTGGCCTCCACGATCTCAACGGCATTGATGTCAACAGGGTTTTCCATATCGATCTCCAGGGTGGGAGTGGGGCTGTTGTCATCGGTGCTCCAGTAGGTATGGTCATCGGCATCGAGGGCTTTCTCACCGCCGAATTGCCGGAGATTGTCGCGAACATTGCTGGCATTGACAGGCCGATGAAGGGCCAGGTCTTCGCCCAGGACAGGGTCATTTGCTTTTTTCAAAGACGGAAGGGGCCGGGTCGATCTATTGGTGAACAGCTTATGCGGGTCCCCGTCATAGCCGATGTTCTTCAGCGCCTGGCTGCCCAGTCTTTCGGTTAGCTGTGACAGGTAGAGACTTTGGGGGGCGACAGGGATGCCATGGGAATCAAAATGGCCTTCTGCAAGGATAGGGCTGGAATCGAAGAGCCGGGCCGTCTGTTGCCGTTGGCCGATGCAGCCGATGGCCCAGTTGGCGGAGCCCGGAGGGTTCTGGATCACATAGGTCCTGGCAATGCAGTTCCAGGCAACGGCCCAGCCCATCGTCCATCCATGGCCGGAGCCCGCGACGCCCCGGTTCATAAAGTCGATGCCACCGTCGGGGACGACGCAATTGTCCACCAGCAGGCCCGTGGACCAGCGTTGGTGTGGCTGGATCCTGCTGCCATGGCCGCGGAAGGTGCAATTCAGCAGCACGTTGGGTCCCGGCCGGAGGCTGGCGGTCCATACAAAATAGGTGTTGTCGCCCGTGATGGTACAACGGTCGATCAGCTCCTGGCTGCCTTCGATGCTGAAGTCCGTGGGCTTGGAGGCGCCGAGGTTGGGGTAAGTATGTGTAACGGCCACTTTCTCCATCGTGATCCGATGGCCGGCGAGGGTCGTCGTATTCATGGTCTCTTCGAAATACACATCCCGGACCCAGCAGTCGTCTCCTGCGATGCGTATGCCGGAATAAGGGGCGTCGCCATAGGCTGTCTCCAGCGGCGGGCATTGGATATGCAGTTGTTCTACGCCCACCTGTGTGATATGGGTGGAAGGCCGGACTTTCCGGACCAACATACCGGGAGGGTCCAGGTAAGTGGCATCGTATGCATCCGCCAATGGGATATCGATGGTGATCTTATTGCCGGCGACGGCGACGACCCTGCGCTGCATGATCAGCCGGCCCTGCTTTCCGATCCAGGTCTGCGGCTTGCCGTTGCGGTTGAGGTCGTCCATGCCCATGAAATGGATCCAGGCGGGCGTCACCGGCCTGATGATCCCGATGTGATCCCCGGGCGCCAGACCTGACGCATCGGCTACAGGAAAAGTGGTGGCGCCGGCGGGTGTATAGGCGCCGGTGATGTGGGTGCCTGTGTCTTCAAATTCCTGTGCAGCGGGCAATGGTTCGGTCTCACCGGGCTGTACCTGACGGCGGCTGGTGCCGACCATGATCGCAGCATGTTTGCTGCCCGTCATATGGATCGTTGTGGCATGGGGCCCGCTGCCTTTTAAAACAATACCGCTGGCAGCGATGTAGAGGGTGCCGGAGCAGGTGAAAGAGCCGGCAGTCAGTTGAATGACTCCCCGGAACCCGTTCTCCAATGGCATGGCCGCCACTTCATCGATGGCGGCCTGGATCAGTTGTGTATCGTCGGGACCACCGGAAGGATGGACAGTCCGGTGTACGGGAACATGCTCAGGAAGGGCTACGCCTCCTCCCATATAGCCGGCATGGGAAAAATCCATGACCTGGTCGCCCGTGGGCAGAGTGGAATAGGTCAGCCGCCCATCCTTGCCGGGATAGACCCAGTGACTGTAGTGCTGGGCGTTTGATCGTTGGCAGGTCAGCAGGAGCTGTCCGGTGAGCAGGAGCAAAGGCAGCATGGCTTTTAACCCAGGTGGCAGGCAGGCAGATCGTATGTTCATGGGACTAAGCTATTCATTAGCGGGAGGGGCGGTGCATCTCCCTTGGCAAAATAGTCAACTATTTTGGCTTTTGCGGAAAACCACGGATATGCCATTTCAACACCAGACATCCGAGTGACCCCTGGATCCAGTTGGACTGGTGCAGGTTGGCGGCGATAAAAGATATACCAATATGAATAGTAGTATATTGAAGACCATGTGGGGGAAATATTGACAGGACAGACATAAAATAATAAAATAATAGATCAATGGTGTATAAGATCCTTTGGCTCATCATTCCGTTCCTGGTGCTCGTAAGCTGTCACCAGGAACGAGCGCCGGCTCCCGACGAAAAAAAAGCAGTGATAATAGGAAAGGTCACGATAGAGATGCCTTCTTCTTATCAATACATCAGCGGGAAAGGCGTGGATAGTTATGTGGCGTATATCCTTAACGAAAAGAAAGATACGTTCGAGATCGAATATGGTCCCCGGGGCATCATTTATAAGGTATTCGATGATCCTCCGGTGGTTGTAGACAAAGCCCATAAAGAAAGTTTCGAGAAAAATTTTACGAGCCCACACGGACCTGACGAAGTGGTATATACGAATACTCCTTCCGAAGATAAGGCTCAAGGCATATTCCTGAAGAATTATTACCGGTATGACACCGTAGGCGGCCTACTTGTCAAGATCGTCCAGCCGAAACGCATAGGGGATGGCCAGACGGGCATGGTGGTGTCGGACCTGCCGGACAGTAACTGCCTGAGTATTTTTATCAGGAATGCCGATAGCACACACCATTTGGCGGCCCTGGAGATGTATCATACAGTGAGACTAAAATAGCCGGGCGGCTCAGCTCTTCCACTTCTTCAGCTGCTGCACCAGCGCCCGCATATCCTTCGGCAGGGGGGCCTCCAGCGTATGGTATTCCCCCTGCTGATCCTGGAAATGCAATAGCTGCGAATGCAGGGCCAGTCGGTGGAGGATGGGGCGCTCGTGCTCTTCCTCTTTCGACAGCTTATAGCCCCGTTTGAAAGAGGAGATGAAGACGGGGCGACCGTCACCATAGACTTCGTCGCAGACGATGGGATGGCCCAGGGCCTGCATGTGGACACGGATCTGGTGGGTGCGGCCGGTGTGGATGCGGAATTGGACCAGGGAGTATAGGCCCAACTCTTCCAGGACCTCGTAGTCGGTCAGGGAGGCCTTGCCTTTTTTGTTGACGACCATGGTACTGGGTTTCACCGGATGTTCCATGATGGGCAGGTCTATGCTGCCCTTGGGTTCGGCGAGCGTGCCTTGTACGAGGCCGGCGTAGATCTTCTCCACGGACCTTTCTTCGAATACTTTGGATAAATACTGATGGGTGGCCTCGTCTTTTGCAAAGACGATGACGCCGCTGGTGCCGCGGTCCAGGCGATGGACGGTCCAGATGGCGCCGTATTTTTCTTTCAGCCAGGATTTTAAGGACGGGTCCTTGCCTTCGCGGTCGGGGATGCTCAGCAGACCGGCGGGTTTGTTGATGGCGACGAAATATTCGTTCTCGAAGATAACTTCGGGTTTGTTGTGCATGGGAGTGGATTAACGGGGTTTACGGGGACCGGCGGGTTTTTGCGTGCCGCTGGATTTTTGCGTGCGCGAGGTGTATTTCGATTTGAGATAGGAGCCGGATGATTTGCGGCCGCGGGGGCTGGCGGACGCTGCAGCGGGCTTGGATTTGCGGTCGAAGGGTTTGTCCGATTTCGCTTTGCGGTCAAAAGATGGTTTTGCTTTGCGATCGAAGGGGGCGTCGGATTTGGGCTTGCGGGCGAAGGGACCATCGGATTTGGGCTTGCGATCAAAAGGACCATCGGATTTGGCCTTTCGGTCGAATGGTGCTTTGGACCTTTCGGGGGCGGGCTTGCGGTCCCCGGCGAAGGGAGCGTCCGACTTCGATTTGCGGTCGAAGGACTTGTCCGATTTGGGCTTTCGGTCGAAAGATGGTTTTGCTTTGCGATCGAAGGGAGCAGCCGGCTTCGGTTTGCGGACGAATGGCTTTTCCTCGCCATCACTTTCTGTGTTCGGAACGAACTTTTTCTTGTAACCGGCGCCGTCAGCGGAGGCTGCGTACGGCTTTTTCGGTCCGCGGCTCCTGGAGGCCGATGCCGCAGCGCCACCAGATGGTTTTTGATAACCAGTACCGGTGTGGGAGTGCGGGGCCTTTGCTTTATTGGGTTCGGCAGCGAATGTTTTTTTGGGGTCGTCGCCGTCCTCATGCCGGCTGCCGGAGGCAGCAGCACCCTTCGGAGCAGAGAGCGATCCCCTGAACGAAGAATTCAAATATTTTAATATGCGGATCTCTTTTTCCGTGAGCAGGCGCCAATGTCCACGCTGTACATTCTTCTTGGTAAGCCCTGCATACATCACGCGGTCCAGCCCTCTTACATCATAGCCCAGGTGCTCGAATATGCGGCGAACGATACGGTTGCGGCCGCTGTGGATCTCGAGGCCCACCTGCGTCTTGTCTTTGGGATCTGCATATGCGAGCACATCCACATGGGCGAGGCCATCTTCCAGCTGTATGCCCGTGACGATCTGATCGAAGTCTGCCTTGGTCAGGGGCTTGTCCAGCGTGACGTGATAGATCTTTTTGATCTCATGTTTCGGATGGGCCAGCTTTTGGGACAGGTCGCCGTCATTGGTCAGTAACAGCACGCCGGAGGTATTGCGGTCCAATCGGCCGATGGGGAACACCCGTTCCGTGGTCGCCTGACGGATCAGGTCGAGGACGGTCTTGCGGCCCTGCGGGTCATCGGTGGTGGTGATATAATCCTTGGGTTTGTTGAGGAGTATATAAACGAAGTTGCGGGAGATAGTAACTTTTTTGCCATTGACCTTTACAAAGTCTTCCGGCGATACTTTTGTGCCGGGTTCTGTCACGAGCTTGCCATTGACCTCTACTTTGCCCAGACGGATCAGCTCGGCGGCATCGCGACGGGAACAGATGCCTCCATGGGCGATGTATTTGTTGAGGGGTAATGCATGGGGATCGTGGGGTGCGGTGCCATTGGATGGTGCGGCCGGAACGGGCGCTTTGGCTCCGGGTGCTTTGGCAGCCGGTGCTTTCGCTCCTGGTGCAGCAGGTGACTGGCCAACGGGCCTGGAAGGCGCTCCAGAGGGCTTTTTCTTGCCCGGGAGGAGCTGTTTCACCTGTTCTGCGTTGTCAAATTGCTCGGCGCGGGCCCTGCGTTTCTCTTCAAAATGTCTTTCGATGGCCTCTTTGCGCTCTTTCTTGGCGGCTTTCTTTTCCTGGCGGAAGGCCTCTTTGATGGCAGCGTTGTTCTTCTTCGTGTAGAACTTGCTGAAATTATCCGTTTTGCGCTTCATGTGCGTTGGGGATTTGCTGTTTTACAACAGTAAGTGATAAATTATCACAGTACGTGATAAGCGGCGAAGGTACTAAATAAAAGGCAGAATATCAATTTAAGTAAAGACGGGCTTGGGTTTCAGCGAATTTGTACCACACAAAGCGTAATCCTTACCATAAAAATATTAGTCTACTTAATTAATAGGGTTATATATTTGCATTTCGGAAAACACATTGAGTCACTAAATGAACTGTTATGAAGCAACTGCTAACCGGGACCATGCCGGAGAAGCATGGATTATTGATCGCCGGACTAATGCTTATCTTTTTTTCTTTCTCATCGCAAGCACAAGTACAATCCAACAAAGTAAATGGCGTCGTAATTGGTAAGACCGATAGTTTGCCGCTGCAAGGCGTCACTGTTGTGGTCAAGGGTACCAAGCGGGCCACCGTAACCAACATCGAAGGGAAGTTCGAAATAACTGCTTCACCCGGAGAGGTCATTCAATTCAGCTTCATCGGGTATTCGCCTTTGGAAGTGCCGGCCAGCTCAGACGGGCCGCTGCAAGTGTCGCTGGAGCAGGCGAAGGGCGCCCTGAACGAGGTAGTGGTGACGGCGCTGGGTATCAGCCGGCAAAAAAAATCTTTGGGATATGCCGTACAGGAACTGAAGTCGAAGGATATTTCGGAGACATCGGAGCCAAACCTGGTCAACACGCTGGAAGGCAAGGTGGCTGGTGTGCGGGTGACCAACAGCCAGGGGGATATGGGTTCTTCGCGCATCGTCATCAGGGGCGAGACCTCCATCTCGGGCGAGAATCAGCCCTTGTTCGTCATCAATGGATTTCCTGTTGACAATACCCAGCGATTGGGGACAGCTCCCTCCCGGGATTTTGCCAATCCTATTTCGGACATCAATGCCAACGACATCGAGTCTGTTAGTTTTTTAAAAGGGCCGAATGCGGCGGCGCTGTATGGCGCACGCGCTGCCCACGGCGTGGTGTTGATCAAGACGAAGAGCGGCAGGAAGAAAAAGGGCGTAGGCATTCAGGTGAATTCAAATACTACTATTAGCAACCTGCTGACACTGCCAAAATACCAGAATGTCTTTGGACAGGGCGCCAACGGGGAATTCAGTTATGTGGATGGCGCCGGCGGTGGAACAAATGACAACGTGGATGAGAGCTGGGGCCCTAAAATGCAAGGCCAGATGATCCCACAGTTCTTTGACGGTACGCCGCAGCCTTTTGTGCCGCATCCGGACAATGTAAAAAGCTACTTCAAGACGGGTGTCAGCTATAGCAATGGCATTGCCATCGGTGATGCGGGGGAGAAATATGATTACCGTTTTTCTGCCAACACGCAGAAGCTGTACGGCGTCATTCCCAACAGCGACCTGGGAAGAAATAATTTTTCACTGAACACTACGCTCAAGCTGGACCCGAAACTAACGTTGACAGTGAATGCCAACTACGTGCAGACGAGTTCGGGCAACCTGCCTGGTTCGGGTGGTAAAAGATCTACCAGCACCATGCTCCAGTTCATCTGGATGGGAAGGCAGGTGGACATGAACAAGCTGCGGGACCATTATTACAGCACCGGCAGTCCGCTGAACTGGAACAATGCCTACTACAGCAATCCTTTCTTTGTTGCGAACCAGAACACCGTAGGCCAGCGGAGAGACCGTCTCATTGGCAATATAGGCCTTAGCTATAAGATCACCAATGAGCTGACGGCCAATTTAAAATCGGCCACGGACTACTACACGGACCGGCGCAAGCTGAAGATCGCCTATGGCACCAGCGGGACGCCCTTCGGGTCCTACGAGGAAGATGCCTATACGGTGCGGGAGACGAATACGGAATTCACGTTGAACTATAACAAAAAACTGAACAGCGATTTCAGCCTGGAAGTGCTGGGTGGCGCGAATATACGCACTGCCTCTGCCGAGCAGAATGACCAGAAGGCGCCAAAGCTGGCCGTGGCGGGACTCTATACCCTCACCAATTCCCGGGACCCCCTGGTATCGCTGAATAATTTTTCCAAGCTGAAGACCTATAGCTTATTCGGATCGGCACAGCTGAGCTACCGCAACTATGCATTCCTGAATTTCACCAGCCGTAATGACTGGGCTTCTACCTTGCCCATTGAGAACCTGTCCTATTTTTATCCATCCGTGAGCGCCAGCCTGGTGCTGTCGGATGCATTCGATATCAAGAGCGATGTGCTCAGCTATGCGAAGATCCGTGGCGGCTGGTCGAAAGTCGGGGCCGAGGCCGGAGCTTACCAGCTGATCAACACGTATCCCTTTATTACGCCTACTTTTGGCACCTATCCCCAGCTGACGGCAGGCACCGTGGATCTCAATTCCACGCTGAAGCCCGAGATGACCACGGCCCAGGAAGTGGGGGCGGAAGCAGGGTTCTTTAATAACAGGGTCCGGCTGGATCTCAGCCTGTACCATAGCAGCAGCTACAACCAGATCCTGAATGTATACGTCAGCTCGACCACGGGCTATTCGCAGAAGGTCATCAATGCAGGCAGGCTGAACAATAAGGGCATTGAAGTGCAGCTGGGACTTACGCCTGTAAAGACCACCCATTTCACCTGGGACATCAATGCGAACTATGCGGCGAACCGCAGCAAGCTGGTATCCCTGGACGAACAGGGGCAATTGAAGAATTATCCCCTGGGCAATGACGGTACCATCCAGGTCGTGGCCCCTGTAGGAGGCTCCTATGGCAGCCTGTATGGTACGGCCTTCCTGCGCAATGCGCAGGGACAGATCATCGTCAATGATGACGGATCGCCGGCGACCAATCCCACCAACAAGATCCTGGGTAAATACACACCCGACTGGCTGGGCGGCATCACCAATACCTTTACCTATGATCATCTTTCGCTGAGCGTCCTCATTGACGGCAGCTTCGGCGGCTCGCAATATTCTTCCACCAATGCGACAGGGTCCTACACGGGTGTGCTGGCTACTACCTTACCCGGCAGGGATGCTGCGCACGGAGGCGTATCGTACTACTATCCCGGCAATGATAATTCTGCTGCGCCCGTGGCAGGAACCTCCGGCCCCGGAGGTGAGAAGGTGTATGATGACGGCATCATCTTCAAAGGCGTGACCCAGGATGGGAAAGCGAACAAGTCCATCACGCCGGCCTCGCAGTATTATAAGAACCTCAACAATTTCGATGAAGCCTGGATCTACAGCTCTTCCTTTATCAAGCTGCGGGAAGTAAGGCTGGGCTATGACCTGCCGGCCAGGTGGCTGCAGCCGATCGGGTTTGCGGGCGCTACCGTAACGCTGGTGGGCCGCAATCTTTGGATCATCCATAAGAAAGTGCCGAATGTGGATCCCGAGACGGCCTTCAATACGGGTAATGCACAGGGCCTGGAGGATCTCAGTCTTCCCGGCACCAGGAGCTATGGTATCAATGTGAACTTTAAATTTTAATCCAAGATGAGAAAGATATATATCGTCCTTGCATTGGCGGCTGGTTTCGCCTCCTGTAAGAAAGAGCTGGCAAATATCAACAAGAACCCTAACGGGACGGAGAACCCGCAGCCTGATTACCTGTTGACGGCTGCTGAAAAGCTCACGTCGGATGCCTATTGGGGCGTCGACAATAATATGAATTCGTCGCTCCTGTTCGTCCAGCATTGGGCGAAGATCCAGTACACGGACCCTGACCGCTATATTTTGAACAATGGCAGCTTCGTCACGTTGTGGAATACCTTGTATGGACAGTCCATTACGGATCTCAACAAAGTGATCTCCATCGCCGCCGACCAGCAGAACAACAACTACAAAGGCGTCGGGCTCGCACTCCGTGCCTGGGCTTTCCAGCTGCTGACAGACGCCTATGGCGACATCCCCTACAAGCAGGCGGGCAATATCGACAGCATTTTAACACCCGCGTATGATGCGCAGGAAGATGTATATAAAGGATTGCTGGCTGACCTCAAGACGGCACAGGCGGCGCTGGACCCCTCGGGTCCCGCCATCCAGGGCGATCCTGTCTATAGCGGCAATATCGGCAGCTGGAAGAAATTCGTCAATTCCCTTCGGCTCCGCATCGCCTTGCGCATTGCAGACCGTGATCCGGATGTGGCACAGCAGGTGTTTACAGACATCCAGGCAGAGGGTGGCGGTTATATCTCCAGCAATATCGAGATCGCGCAGCTGGTGTACCAGGCCTCTCCGAACCAGAACCCCGTGAGCAATATCTTCGATACGCGGCAGGATTACAGGATCAGCAAGACCATCGTGGACAGGCTGGCGGCGTTGAATGATCCCCGTCTCCCCGTGTATGCCACCGTCACAGACGATGCACCGCATGGATATGTCGGCGTGCCGAATGGGCTGCTGACAGCTGACGCCAATAGCCTTGGCCTGAGCAAGACGTCCAAGCCCGGCGCTTATTTCCGCGCGCCTTCCGCCCCGGCCGTCATCATCAGCTATGCCGAAGTGCTGTTCGATCTTTCGGAAGCTGTCTCCCGCGGTTTTATCACGGGTGATGCGGCGGACCTTTACAAACAAGCCGTGCTGGCCAGCCTTGCGCAGTACGGGATAACGGATGCTACGACGACGGGCAATTACCTCGCGCAGCCTGCCGTCCAGTACAATGCGGGCAATTACAAGAAGTCCATCGGCGAACAGAAGTGGATCGCCTTGTTCGGACAGGGGCTGGAGGCTTTTGCCGAATGGAGAAGGCTGGACTATCCGCAGCTGACGCCGGCCGTGGCAGGTACGCTGGGCGGGAAGATGCCTTTGCGGTTCATCTATCCGGGTTCCGAGCAGACGTTGAATGGCGACAGTTATACGAAGGCGGTGGAGCACCAGGGGCCGGACCTGCTGATTACGAAGTTGTGGTTTGATAAGAATTAGGGCAGGTGATTAAATTATAGGGAAGAGCGGCCGACGGCCGCTCTTTTTCGTATCTTTAGATCGCATGGCGGAGGAAGGCATCCAAATAAAAGAATGGCAGCAACGGATTGCATTGTACGAGGACATGAAGGCGTATGGCCAGCTGTACGACCATTTGTTCGATGGCCTTCACCGCTTCTGCTACGCCTTTGTCAAATCCAGTGAAGCAGCCGAAGAGATCGTATCGGATGTATTCATCAAGCTGTGGCAGATCCGCAATCGTCTCCATGAGGTGGCCAACCTGAAAGTTTACCTGTATGCCATTGCCCGCAACCTTTGCCTGAACTATATCAACCGCGACTATAAGAGCCCCGCCATCAGCCTGGACGAGGTCGAGCCCGAGACGATGATAGAAGTGGGTGATCCCGAAGCCATCTGCATTTCTGCCGACACGCTGGAGGCTATCCGCGCGGTGATCCGGCAGCTGCCGCCCCAATGCCGCATCATCTTCCAGCTGGTGAAGGAGGAGGGGATGAAATACAAAGAGGTCGCGGAGGTGCTGCACATCTCTCCCCTGACGGCCCGCAACCAGGTGGCCATTGCCACGAAAAAAATAATAGAATTGTTACCGGCTTATCTCAATGTCCGGTGAGCGACCGGATCAGGGCCGTCTCCTTTGGATCATAGGGTTTACCATCGGGTCGGAAGATCTCATGGAACCATAATTTCGGCTCGGCCCCATCGGGCATGGGCGTATCCCAGGCATATTTGGTATTCGTCTTCCCTGCCACCAGGCCCCAGTTGATGGCGGCTATATGTTCCCGTTGCAACATCGGCATCGTATTGGCAAAAGTGCTGTTGCGGGGGCGGGCCATATATTCCGTGCAGATCAGGGGGCGGCCATAGGTTTTCAACGTATCGATGGTGCGTTTGTGTTCTTTCGGGGGCTGGTAATCATGATAGGTCAGCACGTCCGAGCTGGCCAGCTGATAGGTATTCAGCTCATGCAGGTCCTTGTTCCATACGCCTGCCGACAGGGGCTGGTCGGGACCCGCCTCCCGCGCCCATTGGAAGACTTTTTCCAGCAGGGGCAGGCTCTTGTTGCCGTAGCCGGAGTTGCCGGGTTCATTATAGAGATCCCACAGGAGAATACGTTTGTCGCGCCGGAAAGTGTTCAGTATGTCTTTGACGTAGGTCTTCAGTGTATCTATGAGCTTTGGCTCGTCATACAGCAGCTGGCCCGGGTCGCGGATCCAGCCTGAGTTGTGGACGCCGGTTTTGGGTGCCGGCTGGGTGCCGGCGTGGTAGGTAGGGTTCCAGCAGTCATCGAAGAACACGAAGATGGTGACGATGTGATGACGTGCGGCGATGCGCAGGTATGCGCCGATGCGGGACTTGAAGCCTTGCGGGTCCTCCTGCCAGGCGACATGATGGAGGAATACGCGCATACAGTTGAGCCCGATGGAGGCAGCCCAGCCCAGTTCCCTGTCGATGGTAGCCGTGTCGAAGGTAGGCGCCTGCCACATCTCCAGCTGATTGATAGCCGTGCTGGGAATGAAGTCGCTGCCACGGAGCCAGGGTTTTGCGGCGTACCAGCTCTTTGCTTTAGCTGCGGGCCAGACGGGACGCTGGGCTTGTGCGGTGGTTGTCGCTGTCAGCAGGGTGAAAAGAAGGAGTTTTGTTATTTTCATCAGTTTTGTTATTCAGGTTTATTATTCGCCGGAAGGCTTGGTGATGGGTGAATTGATCTTTGCGGGTGTCCCAAAATTGGGCGTGCCGTCTGTATTCCAGGTGAAGGGCTGCATCCGGGGACTGCGTGTATCGCCGCAGCCTTGTCCTGCCTGGGAGTTGGCGTGGTAGAGGATCCATTGCTGTTTGCCGTCGCGGGACGTGAAGAACCCGTTGTGGCCCGGCGCATAGGCGCCGCTGCTGGCCTGGCTGCTGAACACCGGGTTGGGGGATTTGGTCCAGTCGGCGGGGTTCAGGGGATCGCCGCCTGTTTTGAGCGTCAGCAGGCCCAGGCAGTAGTTGTCCGTCCAGCAGCCGCTGGCCGAATAGGTAATGAACAGCTGACCGCCTGGATTGATCAGCGCTTCCGGTCCTTCATTCACCGCAGGCGGGGCCCCGGCTTTTTCCCAGGATTGCGTGGGCGAGGAGATCAGTACTCTATTGCCCGTGATGGTGACAGGGTCCGATAGTTTGGCGATATAGATATCCTGTTCAGTGTTGGTGGTACTCTGCCATCCGGACCAGATGAGGTACAGCTGCCCGTTGTATGCAAAGGCCGACGCGTCGATGGCCCAGCGGTCGTCAGTGGCGTCGGCTACCTTACCTTTAAAGGTCCAGGTACCTTGTGTCGGGACGGCTGCGTCGTTCTCAAGTGCATATATCCTGTGGTTATCATTGTTGCCGTCATCTGCCGCGAAGTACAGGTACCATTTATTCTGAAAGCGGTGCAGATCC
>Ga0268266_10000066_pt1 | contig 242637 bp, 231 predicted proteins | sample KBSS13metaG_FD_190356 | JGI IMG/M metagenome (GOLD analysis project Ga0268266, IMG submission 190356) | Switchgrass rhizosphere microbial communities from Kellogg Biological Station, Michigan, USA - KBS S1-3 metaG (SPAdes) (version 2) | ecosystem: Host-associated > Plants > Roots >... | reverse complement strand
GCTCTTCTAGGCGTGGCCTATGGCGATAAGGTGATGACGGGACCGGTGACGCGCACGGCAGTTCGCTTCAGGCATCCGGATACGCGCGAACAATCGCCAAGGAAGGCATGAGTATGACGACTGATTTTAGCCGGTCGCTCGATGAGACCGAACCGTTCGGGACGTGGCTGTTGACGCAGGGGAACCGTGATTGCTGGATCGGTGACCTTGCAACCGCTGCCAAGGCGGATCGCACTTTTCCGCGCGCGGGTGATCCTGAAGAGGTACGCAGACATCTGAGCGATAAGCACGCTGAAAGCGACATGCTGGAGGCCGTAGATGATGCAGAAAATCTTTGGCTCAAAAGATGATCACCCGAGTTTCCGGTTGATCGTGCACGGCAGTGCCTCTGACATTCTAGGTGCCAAACAGCAGGAAGAAAAATGGAAGACACCCAAATATTACCGGAAGACGCCGCCGCTTTGGAGCTGCTCGTCTGCCCGTTTTGCGGAACGGCTGAGCCTTCCAGCGAAATAGTACGAGCCTATGGCAAATCTGATTGGCGTTCCAAGATGCATTGCACGGCATGCGGGGCATCAAGCGGTTGGAGCGATCCTATGGGTCATGACGAAAGCGCAAATGCGGCCATTGAGATTTGGAATATGCGTATCGGTTCTGCGTCAGCGCCTTTGAAATCGAAAGAGAGCGGCAAGGGTCCGAGATTAGTTTGCAACGTTGTAGCGAATTAACACCCGAACTTTGGCAGCTATGTTATACTGATGCCATTGTCTAAACGATCTGACCAACCTGAGCTGAGAGACATAGCGGTCTTGCAACCCATGGGAGTAACGTCATGGACATCAATTTTCTTCTTAAGCGCGAGCAGATCGCCCTTATGCTCGGCAAAGCCGCCAAAACTCTCGAAGCTCGCAATGATCATGAGCGTCTTGCGCGCTTCTATGGGGAACGATTGAGGGAGATCGCCTTTCCGAAGTGGCGATCAATGGTCCCCCCGCGAGCTTAATTGAGTGCCTCTCAGCAATATGCGTCAACCGCGATGGGTTCCCACAGCTCGCGGCGCATTCCGAGGGTTTATGCGTCGGGGTATTCTATTCGCCGATCGGCCTCCGGAACTCTTCACGATTCCGGAACGGCGGCTCTCGACTGAATTAAATGAAAGCCGACTTCCTCGTTAGCGCGGCGTGCAACGGCAGCTAACCACCCGTAGGTCGGAGATAAGCTTTTGTTATCATATGCCAGGCCGTTCAGCGGCATTGATTCGTCATTCAGGTCGGTTCGTGGTATAGTGAGCGATCACCCGGTTTTGCCCGCAAGCATCCCGTGACAGAGAGACATCGCGCTCCCGCTTGCAGAACGGGAGTCCCACCATGGACCTCACATATTTCGAAAGTCGGCTAAAGGCATCGATTGCGATGCTGAATGCCGCCAAGGACCCCTGTGCGCGTTTTGCGCACAAACGACTGATCGACGGCTATCGCAAGCTGGTGCTTTCAGCCCAGATGAGATTACAACGCAAGGGCGACGCGCCCCTCTCCAGCCCTAGCGCGGGTAACGCTCTTCTCAGATGGGCTGATGACGGTGGGGCATCGAGGAGCACGAAGTGATGGCTGTGCGTACTATAAAATCGTCCATCACGATTGATACGCCCTTCAGGCTCAAGGGGCAGGATGAAGCGTTGCAGGCAGGGTCCTATGACATCGAAACCCAAGAAGAAATCATCGAAGGCAACGAACGGACGGTCTACAAGCGGGTCGCCACGATCCTTTATATTCGCGGCAACGGTATGTTGCGAGCTGTAACAGTCGATCCGAAGGAGTTGGAAACACTACGTTCCACATGTCTTGCGCCCTTGGCAATCGGGACGTCTGAGCCCGGCGATCAAAATTCAAGCAAGATGGGTACGGTGACAGGCGTGAGGCGGGAAGATCACCACCTCCATGAACGCTTCGGTGCCATTACCCGCATTGGTTAGAGACTTGTCGATACAAAAGTGCGATACAGTGCATATCGTCCACTCCGCCTGACTCTATCGGCGACCGAGGCTAGCTGGAGAGTTCCCACCTTAGGCCGGAGCGTAGCATGCAGCCAATGGATGAACAATTCACCTGAGCGTGCGCTCGGGAAGCGGGACCGCGCCGCTGCCAGCTAAGATCCTGTGGCTCGGTCGACCCATATCGAATTGTCCGAGCAGCACACACGCCGCGCGAGCCATGCCCAGTTCCGTGAAGAATGCTCATCTAAAAGGTAGAATCATTCAAGTCAATATCACGGTCAAATAACTTGTCCGATAATTAATTACAATAGGAAGTTGGCTAATCTGTGGGGAGTTTCATGTTGTCTCCTTAGCGTCTCCTGAGGATGGGTAGAGTCGCATATATGCGTCAATGATCATGCAAATTAAATTATTTGACGATCTATCTTGATTCTACGAGACAATTATGATGTTTGTTCGTTAACACGATATCTCCGCCTAAATTGGGTCGGGCGTGGCAACGACAGCGGGTATCTGGAATGCTCCCGTCCTCGTTAGTGGGATTTGACTGATGTATGTTGGTCAAATGAGCGGAAGGCATCGAAAATGGTCAAGATACTCATCGTCGAAGATGACCTGATGATCGCCGATATGGCGGAAGAAGTCCTTGTGGACGCAAAATACGAAGTATGCGGTATCGCAAGGACCGTCGAGGAAGGAGTGGCGCTTGCTCGATATCACAAACCGGATCTTGCGCTTATCGATCTGCGGCTTGCCGATGGCGGGCTGGGCACCGCCGTCGCAGCGCAATTGGTCCCTTTTGGGGAGCTCGGCATCCTGTACGCCACCGGCAATATGGCGCAAGTCATCCTCACGGCTACTGATGGTCACGCCTGTCTAGCCAAACCTTATCGCTCCCTCGATCTCCTGCACGGACTGAAGCTGGTTAGTGAGATCGTCACCACTGGCAGAGCGGCATTACCGTTTCCGCATGGCTTTCATGTTCTGCCCCCCGCTGCATCCATATCGGAAGGAATGGGCACATGACCAGTGTCGAAGACCAGGTTCGCAAGCTGCTCCGCCAGCAATCGGCCATCGCAAGCTTTGGCAGTTTCGCGCTCCGCCAGAGCGATCTCATCAAAGTGCTGACTGAAGCGGCGCGGGTTTGTGCCGAGGGACTCAGCGTGCCATTCTGCAAAGTATGCCGCTATCGTCCGGATGAAAATGACCTGCTGATCGAGGCTGGCTTCGGATGGCATAAAGGGGTGGTCGGGCATGTGATCTCACGTGCTGACGAAAGCTCTCCGCAAGGACGCGCGTTCATCACCGGCAAGCCTTCGATCTGCAATGATCTACGCGATGACAGCGAATTCATTTTACCACCCTTCTACGCTGAGCACGGCATTATCTCGACCATCGACGTTCTCATCAAGGGCGGCAGCGACCGCCCCTATGGCGTATTGGAAATCGATAATAACCAGCAGCACGATTACGATGAGCAAGATGTCGATTTTCTAACTGGATTCGCCAATGTCCTAGCGGAGGCCGTCGACACATCCGAACGCACGAATGTGTTGGAGGAGACCATCGGTCGGATGAAAGATCTCGTCGAGGAAAAGGATCGGCTGCTCGACCAGAAGCAGATTCTGGCTGAGGAATTGCAACACCGCGTGCGCAACAATCTTCAGCTTGTCCATGCGATGCTCACCAGAAAGCTCGACGAGGCGGCCGATCCCGATGGACAAAAGACTCTGCGCGCAATAGCGCGTCGCGTATCCACGCTCGCCCAAGTGTATGATCAATTGCTCGGCGCTGAAATGACCCGGACGCTGAATTTTGGAAATTACGTTAAAGCGTTGTGCGATAATCTTTCGGAGGTCCAAGCATTACCAGACGGAAAGGTCACGCTGACGTGTGACAGCGAACTCGTCTACCTTGACCTAGATGCGGCGACGGCATTGGGCATCGTCGTGGCGGAGCTTGTCACCAACAGCTACGACCATGCCTTTCCTGGCGGCAAAGGGTCGATCAGAGTTGCTATACGCGCGTCCGTCGATGATGAGCGAATGGCCATCATGACGATCGCGGATGATGGCCGCGGCTTCGTGGCAGAATCAAACAGTAGGCGACACGGCCTCGGACTGGTTCGGCGGCTTGTCGAGCAAGTTCGGGGAGTTATGAAACTTGATTCCGACGACGGTGCGGTATGGACCATTGATTTTCCCATCGCGGCAATTGCGACGTAGTTAGTCCAACATCACGCTCAGGAGGCCGGCATGATCGAAATCGACGACCTCGAGGATCACCAGAAAAGTGAAGCGCACGAGCGAGCGCTGGCCGAAGCTTCTTCCATTCCTTCCGTTCAAAAAATGCATCTCGCCTTGGCGGAAGTTTACGCAAAACGGGTAGCACAGGTGAAGATCGAAGAGGCCGAACAGGGCCGCACATAAAGCCATGTCGATCAATCGAAAGGTATTCTCGTGATTTATGGCCCCCGACACCACTCGCGGAAACTCGTGATCACTGCGCATGATAGAGTTTTAAAACTGCACACAGCCATTGAGGCAGCTCATCGCCTGCGAAAACAGCGTATCTATACCGGAACGATCGAACACTGGCAGAGCCTATTGGAAGAGGCCGGTCAATTCCTCGGTGAGATGATCGAGCCGGAGGACGAGAATGTGCGCGCCCTGGCCGCCCAGCTGGAAGCGATCGTGGCGACCCGTCTCTTGGCGGCTGGTCGCCCCGCAAAACATCCATTGCGATTTTGATTTTCTGCACATGCAGAGAAGGAGAATCCGCAACGGCTCAATCTCATCTAGCGGCAGGATTGTTATTCGAGGCTAATGTGCTGTGAGAAGCTGCTTTGTCCGACCAGCTGAGGCAGATATCGCGGACGCGGACAAGCGAAGATCCAGAGGGTGACACCTGGCGAACGATTCGCCACTCGTGCTTAGCGAGAGTGTAAGGCCTCGGAGAATGGGCTTTCAAGTTTGTCCGGCGATGGCTTCAACGGCAGTAATAAGGGGCGAAGCAGCCACGTCTGCTCTGTCATCTGAATGTGCTCGCAACAGGATCTGGTTCCCCGTTGATACCCACGCTGATCGCAATCCAAGGGGCGATCGCTATAACTCATTGAAATAAATGGTGCCCAGGGGCGGAATCGAACCACCGACACTGCGATTTTCAGTCGCATGCTCTACCAACTGAGCTACCTGGGCACGCCGTTGGCCGGCGGGCTATAGAGGGGGCTACGCCTCGCTGTCCAGCCCGTCGACGTCGATTTCTTGGCCACCGGCATCGGCTGGCTGCCCCGCGACACGATAGCCTTCGCCCAGCCATCGCAGCAGATCGCGATCCCGGCATCCCTGGCTGCAAAAGGGTTTATGCGCGGCCGAAGAGGGTTGGCCGCAGAGCGGGCAACCCTTGCCCGCCCGTTCATGGAAATTCCGGTTCGACATCGATGTCGGATATGGCTGCGCCTGCACGTTCGGACAAGAGGAGTGCGCAGCCGCGCCGGCGCATGAGCGCCTCTTGCCAATCCGGTTGCGCCGCAATCCTGCGGATCACTGCGGGGGCAGCATTGAGCGTCAGGCGGCCATGGCCCGGCGTCCGTTCCGCGCGCCGCAGCAGCGAAAGCGCCGCGGCGGTAACGGGATCGGACTGGATCAATTCCGGAAGTGACGCCCTCACCCGCCGCCGCACGATCTGCAGAAATCCGAAGCCGTTCACGGCGGTGCGCTCGAATGGCTGCGGAAGCAATTGATCGACCGCAGCCGCAGCTGCCGCGCGCGCTGCCTTGCTTCCGGTTTGAGCGATGGGAAGGTCCAGCCCGATCGAGCCGCCGATGTCGAAGAGCCTGATGGCGCGCGCCGCGGCGGCCGCACCCGCCACGGCAAGCTCAAGGGGCGCCAGCGTTCCGTCCACGTCAAACAAGGCCATTGCCGGCGTCAGGGACATCCGCAGCAGGCCGCCGGCAAATGGGATGAGGCCCGAGCTTGCCCGATCAAGCCACTCGGACCATTCCGCCTGCTCCAGCAAATCAGGCTGGTGGGGCAGCATCGTCCTGACCGGAAGCGTGCCGGCCACGAGCCGGTCGAGCAAAGATGGCCCCGGGCCAGGCGCTTCGTCCTCGCCCGCGATCCGCACCACGGGCGGCTTCGGATTTCCCGCCTCCGGAATCACTTCCCGAATGACCGAGACCTTGACGGTAGCGCCCTCGGTAAGTCGCGCGGGAATGACGCCGACCGCGTCGCCGAGGCCGGGCAGGATCATCATCGCACGGTCCGAGCCGGGAAAGCGGCGCACCAATTTCGCCAGATGCACCGATCCGGCACGAGGCGCCACGCCATGGCGCTCGATGGCCATCTCAATGATATCGCCTTGCTCGACCAGTGCCGCACGATCTTCGCCGATGCCGGCCTCGTACAGCCATTCAGCCAAGAGGATGGCCCGCAGCCAGCAGCAGGGCCCGCGTTTCGAACAGCGGCAAGCCCACGACGCCCGAATGGCTGCCGTTCATAAACCGCACCCAGGCTTCGGCCCGGCCCTGAATCGCGTAGCCGCCCGCTTTGCCCCGCCACTCGCCGCTTTCGAGATAGCGGGCGATTTCGCGTTCCGGAAGAAGGGTGAAGGCAACGATGCTCCTCGAAAGCCGCTGCCGTTCACGGCCTTCCGGACCCATCACGGAGACCGCGCTCAACACCTGATGCCGCCGCCCCGAAAGAAGCCGCAGGCAGAACTCCGCTTGCTCGGAAGTCTCCGCCTTGGGCAGGATGCGCGGGCCCATGGCTACGACCGTATCGGCGGCGAGCACCAGCGCGCCCGGGTGACGTTGCGCGACCATCGCCGCCTTCTCATGCGCCATGCGCGCGGCATAAATGCGTGGAGCCTCATTCCGGCGCGGGGCCTCGTCAATCTCAGCGGGATCGATAATGTCGGGAGCAATTCCGATCCGGCCGAGCAAGTCACGCCGCCTTGGGCTTGCCGATGCCAGGACCAGACGCATTGGCGCCGCCCCGGCGTTACTTGAAGCGATAGGTTATGCGGCCCTTGGTCAGATCATAGGGCGTGAGTTCGACCAGTACTTCATCGCCCACCAGCACGCGGATACGATTCTTACGCATCTTGCCGGCCGTGTGACCAAGAATCTCGTGATCATTCTCAAGTTTTACGCGGAACATCGCATTAGGGAGCAACTCCACCACCGTGCCGCGCATCTCGAGTAGTTCTTCTTTCGCCATCAATCCTCGTATGGGTTCGCTTGTCGCGCCGCCTTAACCTCCGCCGTCTGAAAAGGGAAGCGGCCCGACGAACGCTGTGCGCCGGCGGTGTTTTTGCCGGCCTTGCCGCGGGCAAGCATGGCAGAGTATGGGGCGCAGCTCCTGGAGAACGGAATATAGGAATGAACGAGCCATCCTCAAGCGAGCCCGTAGCCGAGGCAGCCAATGCAGACACGCCTCCGGATCGGCTCTCGACCGAGATGCGCAGCCCTTGGTTCGACGCGGACGTACTGGCGCGCGGCATCGGCATCCGCCTCAACGGGGTCGAGAAGCACAATGTCGAGGAATATTGCATCAGCGAAGGGTGGATCCGGATCGCCATGGGGAAGACCCGCGATCGCAAGGGCAATGCGCTAACGATCAAGTTACAGGGCGACGTACAGCCATTTTTTCGTGACGCACCGCAAAATAACCCATAGCCAAATATTAACCATCTTCGCTAAAGATAGCCCGGGCAAGAAGCGAGCGGCATCCGATGATGCCAAGGGAGTGTCGGGGGCGTTAATGGCGGAAGAAGGTTTGTTTTTCTACGGCGTATTGGTGATGTTCGTGTTGAGCTGCATGACCAGGAATCACAAGGAAGGCCGGCCGCACGTCCGGCAGCTGGTGATTGCCGCGTGGGCGCTGTTTACCGTTTCGGTGGCCGCGGCGACCTATTTCTCGCTTGCCGCGTTGCACACTGCGCTTCAAGCTTGACGCGTCCGCATCGCGATTGACGAGCCTCGACATCGGGGGCGTGCCGACAGAAAACACCCGCCGGATCGCTCCGACGGGTGTTCCTTTCCTCCCCAGGAAAGTTGATCAGGCGGCGAACTGATTCATTGTATTGTGGGAGCCGCCGGCCTTGAGCGCGGCTTCGCCGGCGAAATATTCCTTGTGGTCGTCGCCGATGTCCGAACCCGCCATATTCTGGTGCTTCACGCAGGCGATCCCCTGGCGGATCTCCTGGCGCTGCACATTTTTCACATAACCCAGCATGCCCGCCTCGCCGAAATATTCCCTGGCGAGATTGTCGGTGCTGAGCGCGGCGGTGTGATAGGTCGGCAGCGTGATCAGATGGTGGAAGATGCCCGCACGCGCCGCGGCGTCGCGCTGGAAAGTCCGGATCTTCTCGTCGGCTTCGGCGGCCAGCTCGGTGCCGTCATAATCGACGCTCATCAGCTTCGCGCGGTCATAAGCCGAGACGTCCTTTCCTTCTTCCGTCCAGCGATCATAGACCTGCTGGCGGAAATTGAGCGTCCAGTTGAACGAAGGCGAGTTGTTGTAGACGAGCTTCGCGTTCGGGATGACCTCGCGAATGCGATCGACCATGCCGGCGATCTGCTCGATGTGCGGCTTCTCGGTCTCGATCCACAACAGGTCGGCGCCATTTTGCAGCGAGTTGATGCAGTCAAGCACGCAGCGATCGGCGCCGGTTCCGGAGCGGAACTGGTAAAGGTTGGACGGCAGCCGCTTCGGGCGCAGCAGCTTGCCGTTGCGGCTGATGACGACATCGCCATTGCCGACCTGATTGACGTCGATCTCCTCGCAATCGAGGAAGCTGTTATACTGGTCGCCAATGTCGCCCGGCTCGCGGCTGAAGGCGATCTGCTTGGTGAGGCCCGCGCCGAGCGAGTCGGTCCGCGCGACGATGATGCCATCGTCGACGCCGAGCTCGAGGAAGGCATAACGGCACGCGCGGATCTTCGCGACGAAATCCTCGTGCGGCACGGTGACCTTGCCGTCCTGGTGCCCGCACTGCTTTTCGTCGGAAACCTGGTTCTCGATCTGGAGGGCGCAAGCGCCCGCCTCGATCATCTTCTTGGCGAGCAGGTAGGTCGCTTCGGCATTGCCGAAGCCCGCGTCGATATCGGCGATGATCGGAACGACATGGGTTTCATAATTGTCGATTGCGTGGACCAGACGCTGCGCTTCGATTTCGTTGCCGCTTTCGCGCGCCTTGTCGAGGTCGCGGAACAGCATGCCCAGTTCACGGGCATCGGCCTGCTTGAGAAAGGTGTAGAGCTCCTCGATCAGCGCTGGAACGCTGGTCTTCTCATGCATCGACTGGTCCGGCAGCGGGCCGAAATCGGAACGCAGCGCGGCCACCATCCAGCCCGAGAGGTAGAGGTAACGGCGCTTGGTCGAGCCGAAGTGCTTCTTGATGGAGATGAGCTTCTGTTGGCCGATGAAGCCGTGCCAGCAGCCGAGCGACTGCGTGTAGTTAGCAGGATCGGCATCATAGGCCGCCATATCCTCGCGCATGATCTTGGCGGTGTAGCGCGCGATATCCAGCCCCGTGTTGAAACGGTTCTGCAAGCGCATCCGGGCAACGGCCTCGGCGCTGATCGCATCCCACGTCCCCCGGTGGCTCCTGATCAGCTGATCGCTTTGCTTGATGATATCCTGATATGTCACGTTGCTTCCCCTGGGCATGAATGGTTGCAAGATCTATACAGCGCAAACGGGCGTTTTCTGCATGGTTCCAATGAGAATTGAAGTGAGCTTGTGCGACGCACAATGATATTTTGAAGTACGTTTGTAAATTACACACAATGACTCGAGGCGATAAGTTTCGTTCGGACCGGGCAGGTGCTGGCCCGATCCGCGGCGCTCGCGCGCGTCCGCGTTTTCATTGTGAGGCCGATGCCAATTGTCGTCGCATGAAGAAAAACAACCCCCTGCGAGAGGCCTTCCGCTTCGGTCTCCTTATTGACAAGCAGCTAGAATCAGCCGACCTTTCATCCCATGGACGCCGACGATCTCTTTCCGAAGAGTGTCAATGATCCACTGGTCGCGCTTCAGCGCCAGGATCTGGATCCGCTGTCCGTTGAGGAGCTGAAGGCAAGAATCGTTTCGCTTGAGACGGAAATTGCGCGTGCCAAGACCAAAATCGAAAAGGCCGTTAACCATCGCGCAAGCGCCGAGGGTTTATTCAAGCAATGAGGGGCGGTCGTCGCTCCCTGCCGGACCAAGTTGGCAGCGACGATGTCGTCCTTGATGATGCGGGCGGGGCTTCCGATATTGGGATTACCGCGCTCCATCTGAGCCGGTGGGAGTAATTGCATGCCTTCATTTGCCCGCGAGCTTGAGCAGACCCTGCACAACGCTCTTTCCGCCGCCAGCAGCCGCCATCATGAATATGCGACGCTGGAGCATCTTCTGCTGGCTCTGATCGACGACGAGCATGCCGCCAAGGTGATGACGGCCTGTGGCGTCGATCTCGGCGAACTCAAGGATGGGGTCACCCATTATCTGGACACCGAGCTTGATGCGCTCAAGGTCGACTCGAACACCGATCCATCGCCGACCAGTGGTTTCCAGCGCGTCGTCCAGCGCGCGATCCTGCACGTGCAGTCCTCCGGCCGCGAGGAAGTGACCGGCGCCAACGTGCTCGTCGCACTCTTTTCCGAACGCGAAAGCTATGCCGTCTATTTCCTGCAGCAGCAGGATATGAGCCGTTTGGATGCCGTCAGCTTCATCAGCCACGGCGTCGGCAAAGGTGGTACTCCAGTTGAAAGTCGTGAGGTGAAGGGCGCCGAAGAAGAGAAGCCCGCCGCCAAGGCGGAAGGCGGCAAAAAAAGCGAAAGCGCGCTCAAGCAATTCTGCGTCGATCTCAACGAGAAGGCCAAGAACGGCAAGGTCGATCCGCTGATCGGCCGCGGGCCTGAGGTTGATCGCACGATCCAGATCCTCTGCCGCCGTTCGAAAAACAACCCGCTTTATGTCGGCGATCCCGGTGTGGGCAAAACCGCCATTGCCGAAGGCCTCGCCCGCAAGATCATCGAGGGCGATGTGCCGGACGTGCTCCGCCCTGCCACCATCTACTCGCTCGACATGGGCGCGCTGCTTGCGGGCACCCGCTATCGCGGCGATTTTGAGGAACGCCTCAAGCAGGTCGTGACCGAGCTCGAGAAGCTGCCGCATGCGATCCTGTTTATCGACGAGATCCACACCGTGATTGGCGCGGGCGCCACCAGCGGCGGCGCGATGGATGCTTCGAACCTACTCAAGCCAGCGCTCTCCGGCGGCACGATCCGCTGCATCGGATCGACCACCTACAAGGAGTTCCGCAATCATTTCGAAAAGGATCGCGCGCTGCTGCGCCGGTTCCAGAAGATCGACGTCAACGAGCCTACGGTCGAGGATACCATCAAGATCCTCGCCGGCTTGCGGACGGCGTTCGAAGACCATCACTCAGTCAAATACACGCCCGATGCGATCAAATCGGCGGTGGAACTTTCCGCGCGCTACATTAGCGATCGCAAGCTGCCGGACAAGGCGATCGACGTGATCGACGAAGTCGGCGCCATGCAGATGCTGGTGGTGCCGTCCAAGCGCAAGAAGGTGATCACACCGAAGGAGATCGAGGCTGTGATCGCCACAATGGCGCGCATCCCGCCAAAGACGGTTTCCACCGACGACAAGAAGGTGCTGGCGACGCTCGATACCGATCTCAAGCGGGTCGTATTCGGGCAGGACCAGGCAATCGAGGTGCTCTCTTCGGCGATCAAGCTCAGCCGCGCGGGCCTGCGCGATCCGGACAAGCCGATCGGCAACTACTTGTTCTCTGGCCCCACCGGCGTCGGCAAGACCGAGGTTGCCCGGCAGCTCGCCAACATCATGGGCATCCCGCTCCAGCGGTTCGACATGTCCGAATATATGGAGCGGCATTCGGTCAGCAGGCTGATCGGCGCGCCTCCGGGTTATGTCGGCTATGATCAGGGCGGCCTGCTCACCGACGCGGTCGACCAGCATCCGCATTGCGTGCTGCTGCTCGACGAGATCGAGAAGGCCCACCCCGACCTGTTCAACATCCTGTTGCAGGTGATGGACAATGGGAAGCTCACCGATCATCACGGCAAGACGGTCGATTTCCGGAACACGATCCTGATCATGACCACCAACGCGGGCGCATCGGACATGGCACGCGAGTCGATCGGCTTCGGCGCGATCAGCCGCGAGGACGTGCAGGAAGAGGCGATCAGGAAGATGTTCACGCCGGAATTCCGCAATCGTCTCGATGCGGTGGTGCCGTTCGGTTACCTGCCTCCGGAAGTGGTCTCGCGCGTGGTGGAAAAGTTCATCCTTCAGCTCGAACTCCAGCTTGCCGACCGCGAAGTCCATATCAGCCTCGACGACGATGCGCGCGACTGGCTTACCGAGCGCGGCTACGACAAGCTCTATGGCGCGCGTCCGATGGGCCGCTTGATCCAGGAAAAGATCAAGCAGCCGCTTGCCGAGGAGCTGCTGTTCGGCAAATTGGTCCATGGCGGCGAGGTGAAGGTCCATCTGAAGGATGGGGCGCTCGCGTTCGAGATCACGCCGGCCGCTCCGAAAAAGCCTAAAAAGGGCGGGCCAGCCAAGCCCAAGGTCAAAGCGTAAATTTCCTCAGGCTGAGACATGAAGGAGCCGGCGGAGCAATCCGCCGGCTTTTTTTGTGCGGCGGCCCCATTTGTCATTCGGCTGCAAAGCCGGGCTGCAATGAGCCGGCGATTCGTTTGCCGGTGGGGTTCAAGCGTGTGTGAAAAGCCGCTAGTCTCTCGCTGGGGCAGAGGAGAGGACATGGACCAGCAAACCTTGCGTGCCCGCGCGATCGCGCTTTATGACGATTTCACCCATGTCCATCTCGACCGGCGGCGCTTTTTTTCCGAGCTGACCAGGCTCACCGGCGGGGTCGCAGCGGCGCAGGCGCTCGCCATGACCATCGCCGCGGATCCCGCCGCAGCCGCCATCATTGCAGAAAACGATCCACGCATCTGGTCGCGCGTCGCCACCCTCGATACGGCGCAGCGTCCCAGTGGCTATCTTGCCCTGCCCGCCGAAGCCATGGCGCATTTCGCGGCCCATAAGCGCAAGCTCGGCTATGTGCTGGTGATCCACGAAAATCGCGGACTACAGCCTTATACCAGGGACGTGGCGCGCCGCTTGGCGGTGGCAGGATTTGGCGCGCTGGCGATTGACCTGCTTTCTCCCTATGGCGGCACGCCCGCCGACGAGGACAAGGCCAGGCAGGAGATTGGCCAGCTCAATCTTCAGTCTGCCGCTGCCAACTGCCTCGATGCGATTCGATGGCTGAAGGAGGGGGCGTTGTGCAATGGCAAGGTCGGCGTGCTCGGCTTCTGCTGGGGCGGCGCGATGGTGAACCGGCTGGCGGTCACGGCCGGCAACGCTATCAACGCCGCAGTAGCTTTCTATGGCCCGACGCCGGATCCGGCTGAGGCAGCCAAGGTCAAGGTGCCGATGCTGCTGCATTATGCCGGCAATGACGAGCGTGTGGATGAAGGCGCGAAAGCCTGGGTGCCTGCGCTGAAGGCGGCGCATGTCGACGTCACCAGCTACACCTATCCCGGCGTCGAACACGCGTTCCACAACGACACGGCTGCGGCACGCTACAACAAGCCGGCGGCGGAGCTCGCCTGGAGCCGCACCATCGCATTTTTCAAGGAGAGACTGTCATGAGTGGCGATTTGATTTTTTACACCAATCCGATGTCGAGAGGACGCGTCGTACGCTGGATGCTCGAAGAAGTCGGTGCCCCTTATGAAACGAAGATCCTCGATTATGCCACCAGCTTGAAAGCGCCCGAATATCTGGCGATCAATCCGATGGGGAAGGTTCCGGCAATCGTGCACCGGGGCAGAGCGGTGACCGAAACCGCCGCGATTTGCGCCTATCTCGCCGATGCGTTCCCTGAGGCGGGGCTCGCGCCTCCGCCAGATGATCGCGCCGACTATTATCGCTGGATGTTTTTTGCGTCGGGGCCGGTCGAGGCGGCGTTCAGCAACAAGGCGGCCGGTTTCATTCCGGATGCCGACAAGCAGCGCATGTTCGGATATGGAAGTTATGACCTTGCAATCGATGCCTTCGAAAGCGCTGTCAGGGGCAAGGAGTTTGTGGCGGGCGGGCGGTTCAGCGCGGCCGACGTTTATGTCGGGTCGATGCTGGCATTCATGATGGGCTTTAAGCTGATGGAGCCGCGCCCGGTATTTTCCGAATATGTCGAGCGGCTCGAGGCGCGACCTGCCTGGAAACGCGCGAAGGAGATTGACGACGCGCTCATTCCCCAACCACAGCCCGCTTAAAAAAAAAGCCCGGCGGGATTTCCGCCGGGCTCTTTCAAACTTCCCGCCAGATCAGCGGCGATTGCCCATGAACTGCAGCAGGAACATGAACATGTTGATGAAGTCGAGATAGAGCGACAGCGCGCCCATCACGGCCGTCTTGCCGACCATGTCGGTGCCAGCAATATGGAAATAGAGGCTCTTGATGCGCTGCGTGTCATAGGCAGTCAGCCCCGCGAAGAGCAGCACGCCCAGGAAGCTGATCACAAGCTGCAACGCGCTGGATTGCAGGAAGATGTTGATCAGCATCGCAATCAGCAAACCGAACACGCCCATCACCATGAAGGTGCCGAAGCCCGACAGATCGCGTTTGGTGGTATAGCCATAGAGGCTCAGCCCCGCGAACCCCGCCGCCGACGCGAAGAAGGTCTGCGCAATCGACGTCCCCGTGTAGACGAAGAAGATCGATGCCATCGAGAGCCCCATCGCAACCGCAAAAACCCAGAACAGGGCCTGAGCGGCTGTCGTGGAAAGCCGGTTGATGCCGAAGCTGAGCACCATCACGAACGCCAGCGGCGAAAACATGATGAGATATTTCAGCAGTCCGGGGCCGAACAGGATCGCCGGCGCCGCCGAGCTGTTCGCGAACAGCAGCGCGACGATGCCGGTAAGCAGCACGCCGGAAGCCATATAGTTGTAAACCGAAAGCATGTACGAGCGCAGGCCAGCATCATAAGCTGCTGCACCCGTGCCGACCGACGTCGCGCGCATCGCAGCGTTTGACCGGGGGTCAGACCAATTCGCCATCGTTAATCTCCATAAGCGGGCGCGGGAAAAATTCCAGCTTCCGTCCGCTGTAATATCGGATTGTTGACGCTAGGTTTCAAGCGAAACCGGACAATCCAGAGCCGAGGGAGCCGATTCGATGCACCGCCTGTTCGTCGCCCTCAAGCCGCCGCCACCGATGCGGGACGTATTGCTCGGGGCGATGGGCGGGGTTGCGCATGCCCGCTGGCAGACGGCCGAGCAACTTCACCTGACCTTGCGCTTCATCGGCGAGGTCGACCGGCACCGCGCGGAGGACATCGCGGCGGCGCTAGGCGGCGTGCACCATCCTGGCTTCGCCTTGTCATTGGCGCGATTCGGCCAGTTCGATCGAAAGGGCAGGACGGATGCGCTCTGGATCGGAATAACACCGGACGAGCCCGTGCGGCAGCTTCACAACAAGATTGACCGCGCGCTCCAGCGGGTCGGCATCGCCCCGGATCAGCGAGCTTTCCTGCCCCACATCACGATCGCCCGGTTCGGGCGAACTGCCGGGGATGTCGGGCGATTCATGGAGTTGGCGGCCGTCCCCCAGGCGGCGGCGCAATTCAACGAGTTCTGCCTGTATGAGAGCCAGCTTGGTACGGATGGATCCAGCTATTCTATTATTGCGCGCTATCCGCTCGAGCGCCCGTGAGCGTCGCGGCCGAGACCCACAGGAAATTATGCTTGCGCGGCCGCCTCCTGCGGGCTCTGTTCAATTGCACAGCTGTTATCGTTTGCTTGAGGTGATAGGCCACCAGCCGGGGAACGGAATTTTTTGAAGGGAGTGGCGCTTTGGTTAAGGGCATGGTGGACAGTTCCACATCGGAGCGGGGGAAATCCCCACTTGATGCAGCCATGTGGGCAATGCCGAGATGAGCGGCGTTGGGATGGAGGCCGCGCTGGCCATCGCCGGTCGGGTGGAGAAATTCGTCCGTGAGGTTGTCGTGCCATATGAAAAAGACCCGCGCCGCGATCATCATGACGCCCCGACCGACGAGCTGGTTTTCGAACTCAGAAACAAGGCGCGCGAGGCTGGTGTGTTGACGCCGCATATTCTGGCGGACGGCAGCCATTTGTCGCAGCAGGAAACTGCCATTGTGCTGGCGCGAAGCGGCCTGTCGCCGCTTGGGCCGCTCGCCTGCAACACCAATGCTCCCGATGAAGGCAATATGTATCTGCTCGGGAAGGTTGGCAGCGCGCTGATCAAGGAGCGCTTTTTAAAGCCTCTGGTCGAAGGCCGGGCGCGTTCTGCCTTTTTCATGACCGAACCGGCGGCGGACGGGGGCGCCGGCTCCGATCCCTCGATGATGCTGACGACCTGCCGCCCTAACGGGGATCATTGGGTGATCAACGGCCGCAAGGCGTTCATTACGGGAGCCGCTGGCGCCAAGGTCGGCATCGTCATGGCTAAGTCGGACGAGGGGGCATGCATGTTCGTCGTGGATCTTCCCGATCCCGCGATCCGCATCGAGCGTGTTCCCAACACGATCGACAGTTCGATGCCGGGCGGCCACGCTGTGGTTTCGATCGAAAATCTGCGCGCGCCTTCGGATCAGATGCTCGGCAACTCCGGCGAGGGCTTCAAATATGCGCAGGTGCGGCTCTCGCCGGCCAGGCTTTCGCACTGCATGCGCTGGCTGGGCGCGTGCACCCGTGCCAATGAGATCGCCTCCGACTATGCTAACCGTCGCCAGGCATTCGGCAAAACGCTGATCGATCATGAGGGCGTTGGCTTCATGCTGGCCGACAATCTCATCGATCTCAAGCAGGCCGAACTGATGATCAACTGGTGCGCATCGGTCTTGGACGCCGGCTCGCTCGGTACGTCCGAAAGCTCGATGACCAAGGTGGCGGTGAGCGAGGCGTTGATGCGCATCGCTGATCGTTGCGTACAGGTGATGGGGGCCACGGGGGTTACGCAGGACACCATCGTCGAGCAGGTTTTTCGCGAAATCCGCGCATTCCGTATCTATGACGGCCCCACCGAAGTTCACAAATGGTCGCTTGCCAAGAAGATCAAGCGCGATTGGAACAGCGCGCAATCATGAGCGATGCGGTGACACGAGCCAATATCGGCACCACGGCGGTTCGCGAAGGTCATCAGTTTGACGAAGCTGCGCTCGCTCGCTGGATGGCGAACCATGTCGAAGACTTTGCCGGGCCTGCGACGGTCACGCAGTTCAAGGGCGGCCAATCCAACCCCACCTATCGCTTGTCCACGCCCGGCCGCGATTATGTGATACGCCGCAAGCCGCCCGGGCAGCTGCTGAAAGGGGCGCACGCAATCGAGCGCGAAGCCCAGGTGCTCACGGCGCTGGGCGGCATCGGCTTTCCCGTTCCGCATGTTTTCGGGCTCTGCACCGATGATGCCGTCATCGGAAGCTGGTTCTACGTGATGGACCTGGTCGAAGGCCGGATCTTCTGGGACGCGACCTTTCCCGAGGTGAGCCGCGAGGAGCGGCCGGCTTATTTCGATGCGATGAACGAAACGATCGCGCGGCTGCACATGGCCGATTATCAGGCGATCGGCCTCGGCGGCTATGGCAAGCCCGGCAATTATTTCGCGCGACAGATCAGCCGCTGGTCACGTCAATATCTCGAAGATGTCGAAGCTGGGCGCGACGCTAACATGGATCGCCTGGTGGAATGGCTGCCGAGTGCCATACCGCCGGGAGATGACAATGCGATCGTCCACGGCGATTTTCGCTGTGACAATATGATCTTTCATCCAAGCGAGCCGCGGGTGATCGCCGTGCTGGATTGGGAGCTTTCCACGCTCGGGCATCCGCTGGCGGATTTCGCGTATCACGCGCTGATGTACCACATGCCGCCAAACATCGTCGCCGGGCTGGTTGGCGCTGACCTCAATGCGCTCAACATTCCTTCGGAGCCGGAATATATCGCAGCATATTGCCGCCGGACCGGTCGCGAAGGAATCGCCAACTGGCGGTTTTACACCGCCTTCAACTTCTTTCGGCTGGCCGCGATCTTTCACGGCATCAAGGGCCGGGTGATCCGGGGAACGGCCGCCTCCGCCCATGCCAAGGAGCGCGCGGCCAGCTTTCCCGTTCTGGCTGAGCTCGCCAGCAAGGCGATGGATGCGGCCGTGGTATCCGCCGCCACGTGAAGATCAAAAGCAGCGGGAAAATGGGCTGCCCGTTGTTGTGAACGTAGATTTGGGTGGCGCATCTCCGATAGGAAAGCCGCGCTGGCGGGGAGTCGCGGGTCGGGGGTGTTAGCATGAGCAGTGAGGGTGCGACGACGAGCGGGGAGGTCCGGCTGCATCCGAGCTGGCTCGGGCCGCTCAGATCCGAATTCGAAAGCTCCTATATGCAGGCGCTCAAATCCTTCCTGCTGGCCGAAAAGGCGGCGGGCAAGTCGATCTTTCCAAAGGGTGGCGAATGGTTTCGCGCCCTGGATTTGACCCCGCTCGAAGATGTGCGAGTCGTGATCCTGGGGCAGGACCCCTATCATGGGCCGGGCCAGGCGCATGGACTTTGCTTTTCAGTGAAGCCCGATGTCCGCATTCCGCCCAGCCTCGTCAATATCTACAAGGAGCTTGAGGCCGACCTTGGCGTTCCGCCCGCCCGGCATGGCTTTCTCGAGCATTGGGCGCAGCAGGGGGTGCTGCTGCTGAACGCAGTGTTGACGGTCCAGATGGGGCAGGCCGCCTCGCATCAGGGGCGCGGCTGGGAGCGTTTCACCGACGCCATCATCCGTCTGATCAATGCGCGCGAGGAGCCAGTGGTCTTCATGCTCTGGGGCAGCTACGCACAAAAGAAGGCGGCTTTCGTTGACAGCGTTGACAGGGGCGGCCGGCATCTTGTGCTGAAGGCTGCGCACCCTTCGCCGCTTTCAGCGCATAGCGGCTTTTTCGGCTGCCGGCATTTCTCGAAAGCTAACGCATTCCTGAAGCAGCACGGGCAGAAGCCGATCGATTGGGCGCTGCCAGCGCAAATATGATCGGCTCGCGGCGCCTAACTTGAGGCTTGCCGGCCGAGCAAAGCGCGGGCCTGGCTTGCGATTTGCGCGAGCATGGCTGCGCTTGGCGCCCCGACCGCGCGAGCCCGCTCAATCAGGTCCCTGAACTGGCTGGTCTCGGTCGCATGCTGGGTCAGCCACGCCTCGATCGCCGCGACCGGATCGCCAGACGGCAGATGCGCCAGGAAATCGAGCCGAAGCTGTTCGAAATCGCGCGCCAGGCCCGCTGCGAGCAGCCGCTCCCAGGCGTCGGAAGGCTGCAGGCGCGCGGTCGCGGCGCGAGCCCAATCGAGCCCCAGCGCTTCGCCCAGCTTCACATAGGCGTGGGTGACGGCGAGGCCATCCATGCCTGAATTATGCGCCAGCAAGGCATTGCCGATCGCGCCGTCCAGTTCTTCGAGCCTGATGATCTGGTTGATAAGGCGATCCTCGGCGCCGGTTGTCTGCAAGCGCGCGCGCAGAGCCTCCGATTCAAGGCGCGCCTCGCGCTTGAGCAATGTCGACAAGGACGCCTCGAGCTGCCCGATGCCGCGCTTCAGACGGCCCACCAGCTCGCTCGGTTCGCCCCGGCCGCCGGTGGAGCGGAGCATGTCCGCAACGTGGCGTCGCACCGCGCTTCCGGCGGCTGTCATCAGCATGAGCCGGTTGCCTTCGGTCACGGCGGCACTCTCAATGGCCTCCCACAGGCTCTGCACGTCGAACAATCTGTCGACAGCAACATAAGCGGCCGCGACCTGCGCGAGCCCAACGCCTTCTTCCTCGGCAAGTTCGAACGGGGTCACGAATCCAAGCCGGTTGATGATGCGGTTGGCGAGCTTGGTGGCGACGATCTCGTTGCGAAGGCGATGGCGGGCGATCGGTTGGGCGCAGCGATCCCGCATGGCAGGCGGAAAGGCCATTTTCAGCAAGGGCTCCAGCAGCTTGTCCTTGGGTGTCTCGGAATGCTCGAGCGCGGCCTGAAGCGCAAGCTTGGAATAGGAGAGCAGCACGGCGAGTTCGGGCCTGGTAAGGCCGCGGCCGTCTTGTGCGCGCCGGTTCAGCACGTCATTGGGCGCAAGCCCCTCGACTGCGCGGTTGAGGCGGCCCTGTGCTTCCAGCATTTCGATGACGCGGATATGGCTGCCGAGCGCGTTGGCCGCGCCATTCTCGCTCAACGACAAGGCAAGCGTCTGCAGGCGATTATCCTCCAGCACGATTGCAGCAACGTCGCCGGTCATCTCCTTGAGGAGGGCATTGCGGTCTTCGAAGGTGAGGCGGCCTTCGATCATCTCGCGATTGAGCGGGATCTTGATATTGACCTCATTGTCCGAGCAATCGACGCCGGCAGAGTTGTCGATGAAGTCGGTGTTGATGCGTCCGCCCTGCATCGCGAACTCGATCCGGCCCGCCTGGGTCACGCCGAGATTGGCGCCTTCGCCCACCACCTTGGCACGAATGTCCCGTCCGTTCACGCGATGCGCGTCATTGGCCGGATCGCCCGCCTGCGAATTCGCCTCGGATTGCGCTTTCACATAGGTGCCGATGCCACCGAACCAGAGCAGGTCAACCGAACTCTTCAGGATGGCGCTGATCAGCGCCGAGGGTTCGAGACTATCGTCCGTGGTGTCGAGTAGCGCCTTCACCTCGGCGGAAAGCGGAATGGATTTCTGCGTGCGGGGGAAGATGCCGCCGCCCTTCGAGATCAGCTTCTCGTCATAATCGGCCCAGGATGAGCGTGGCAGCGCGAACAGGCGGCTGCGCTCTTCCCAGCTTTTGGCCGGATCGGGATCGGGATCGAGGAAGATATGGCGGTGATCAAAGGCGGCGACCAGCTTGAGTGCCTTGGACAGCAGCATCCCGTTGCCGAACACGTCACCCGACATATCGCCGCACCCTGCAACGCGAACCGGCTGGGTTTGAATGTCGATGCCCATTTCAGCGAAATGCCGTTGCACGGAAATCCAGGCGCCCCGCGCCGTGATCCCCATGGCTTTGTGGTCGTAGCCCTGGCTGCCGCCGCTTGCGAAGGCGTCGCCGAGCCAGAAACCACGATCGATCGCGATCGCATTGGCGACATCCGAAAATGTCGCGGTGCCCTTGTCGGCAGCGACCACGAAATAGGGATCGTCGTCGTCACGGATGATGATGCCGTCGGGATGAACGATCGCGTCATTGACGATGTTGTCGGTGACGGAGAGCAGCGAGCGGATGAAGATGCGGTAGCTTTCCGTTCCTTCCGCCAACCAGGCGTCCCTGTCGGTTGGAGGGGGAAGGTGCTTGGGATAGAAGCCGCCCTTGGCGCCGGTCGGCACGATCACCGCGTTCTTGACGACCTGCGCCTTCATGAGGCCCAGGATTTCGGTCCGGAAATCGTCGCGCCGGTCGGACCAGCGCAGCCCGCCGCGTGCGACCGGCCCGCCGCGCAGATGAATCCCCTCGACGCGCCGGCTGTAAACCCAGATCTCACGCCACGGCACGGGCGCGGGCAGGCCGGGAATGGCCGCGCTATCGACCTTGAACGCCAGCGCTTCGTCAGCCGCTGGGCTGAAGGCGTTGGTACGAAGCGTCGCTTTCACCAACGCGCGCAGCCAGCGCAGGATGCGATCTTCGTCGATCGCATTGACCAGGGCGAGCGCCGCCCCCACGGCCTCGTCCGCTGCCTTGGCCGTCTTGTCGTTGGCGCTGGCGGGATCATGGAGGGCCTTGAAAAGCGCGATCAGTCCGCGCGCAGCGGCGGGCGAATGCTTGAGCGCATCGACCACCGTCTGCAGGCCGTAGGTCAACCCAGCCTGGCGCATATAGCGGAACCAGGCGCGGAACAGGAGAACGTCCGATGGAGCCAGCTCGGCCGCAACGATAAGCTGGTTGAAGCCGTCATTTTCGGCGCGACCCTCCAGCACCGCCGCGATCGCGCTTTCGTTCACTGCGGCGCGTGCGAGCAGCCGGTTGGCGACATCGCCAGACTCGACCCCCACCATGAACTCGTAGATCTGGGCATCGACGTCGGTCGAGAGGCGGGTGGGAACTTCCTTGAGCGCGCTGAACCCGAAATTCTCCAGCACCGGCACCACATCGGACAGCATGACCAGCCCGCTCAGCCGATAGATTTTGAGCCGGAGCGTTTCCGCGCGATCGGTGGGCGCACGGTAGAGGCGGGCCGCGCGTTGCTCCGGATTTGAAAGAGCCGAAAGCGAAAGAATGTCGCGCGCCGCTTCGCGCGGGAAATAGCGTTCGCGATAGGCAGGCGGAAAAGCCGATGCCCAGCTGAGCGCAAGCCGTGTCGCCCGCGTCGGCGAGAGGCTCTCGGCCAGCGCGGCTTCGACAGCCGGCGCCCAGCCGCGCAGCATCTCGGCGACCTGGCGATCAAGCTCGGCTTCATTGGGCAGCTTGCCGCGGCCGGTCAGATCGAAGCTGAAGCGCAGCAGCGCAAGGTCGCCATCGCCCAGTTCCATCGACCAGGATGCGAGCGGCGCGTTGGTGGCCTGCGTCAGCAAGTCGCCGATCATGCGGCGCCGGGTCGTCGAAATCTCGTCGCGCGAAAGCCACACGAACGCGAACAGGCGGCGGCCGAGCGCCTCGGGTAGGAGAATGAGCTTCGGGCGCGGCCGATCGGCCAGCGACATCGCGGTCAATGCCAGCCGCTCGAGCGCGGCCGGCTCGAACCCGATCAGCAGATCGTGCGGCAGCGATGCAAGCGCGTGGTTGAGCGCTTTGCCCGCATGTCCCCTTGGATCGAACGCGAACTTCTCGCCGATCGCGCGAAGACGCGCGCGCAGCACCGGCACCTTTTCAGGCGGGGCTTTCAGGGCGTCGCTCGTCCACAATGCGGCATGCACCGAAATGGCCTTGATCTTGCCGGCGTTGCGAACCGGAACGATGAGCAGGTCGAGCGGCACGCGGCGGTGCACCGTGGCGATGCGGCCGGATTTCAGGACAAGCGGGGCTTCATGACCATCTTCGAACCAGGCGAAGGCAGCGCGCCGCTCTTCGTCCGACCAGAGCGGCGCCGGCGCACTGCGCATAATTCCCAACGGCTCGGACGTGCGGCCTTCGGGCGTCTCAAGCTGATGGCCGAGCTGTGTGAGGTGGCTATCGAGGAACCAGCGCAACAAGGCGGCGCCTTCACCGTCCGGCAGCGATTCCGCATCCTTGCGGAGCGCAGCCTGCATGAGCGGCCAATCTTCGACCGCCGCGCGAACGTCCGTAAGCGCCGCCAGAATATCATCCTGCAGCAACCGGCGCGGCCGTGCGTCGGCGCGCTCGATTTCCATGTAGATCATCGATTCACGTCGTTCGCCGTCAGCGCTGCCGGGCAGGATCGCGACAAGCTTGCCGCTGGCATCGCGCCGTACCGAAACCACCGGGTGAAGCAGACGGCTGATATCGAGACCATGCGCCGCGATCGACTGCGCGACCGAATCCACCAGAAACGGCATGTCGTCGTTGATCGCCGCGAGCCGCATCCGCCGTTCGCCATCGATGGTCAGTCCGGAGGACAGCAGCCGCACCACCGGCTCGCCCGGCGCCCTGCGCGCGGCAGTTTCCGCGATGAAGTCGACGATCCGATCAATATCCTGGTCGCCGAGACTGTCCGCGTCGCCCGGCAACGCGCTCGCAAGCAAGGGCGCCCGCAGGGCGTCCGCAACTTTCTCATCGGACGAGCCCGCTGGAAAGGTGCTCCGCACGTTCATCAATGCTCTCCTCGCCGGCCCGGCGTCTTATAGTGTGCGAGCCTATAGGGCTCCCATCAATCCGTGGCCAGAGCAGGAAGAGGGATGCTCAATGTTTCAGAAGTCTTGCTGCCCGCGCGAGTTCTGTCTTGGCGGCCTCGCTTACCGTGACGATGGAGAAGCTGCCGTCGCATTCGCGGCGCGCAACCAGGCTGACATAGTCCGCCTCGATTGGGGGCAGCGTCACGCTCGCCAGTGCGGGGGTATTGTTGAGCGCGGCGCGGACAGCGGCTTCGCGCTCGGGCACGGCCGTCGGGCGGCGCAGCGCACGCTCGGCCCGGACGACAGCCTTGAGGCCGCCGGCGAAGTTCTCGAGGAAAGCAGGCAATGCTCCCGCCGGCACCGCAAGGCGGCGGGCATGGGAAAGCACCGCTGCATATTCGGCAAGCCGCGTCTTGTCATGGGCGGCGCCGAAGATCAGCTTGACCAGCGGCGTCATCGGCGCGCGCGCCTGCGCCTTCAGGCCTGCATCCTCCAGAATGGTAGCATAGGTTTGCGCATCGTCCTCGGCCGCAAGCGCGAAATCATGGGCCTGGCCGAGCGCGGCATAGAGTGCGGCGCGGCTGCGCTGATCGGCGAAGGTCATCGCATCGGCGGCTTCGCGCGCGATCGCCAGCCGGTCATAAAGCGCGGACGCCGAAGGGATTATGTCTTCAGTCTCGAACACGATCGGTTCGAGGCCGGGGGTACCGAAGCGGCCAAGATCATGGTGCTCCTGCGGTAGCTGCGGCCCGTCCGCCCACAAGGGCGCGGGCGGCGCTGGGCGGGCACGTTCCGACAGCGCATGTTCGACGGCGCGGCGAACATCGTCGCCGACGTCGACCTCAACCACATCCTTCCAGTTGATCACGCCGTAGATGAAGTCGATCTCGTCGCCATTGGAGGTGAACGGCATCAAAATGCCGCGATACATTGTCGGCAAGCCGCGAGGGCTGCCATATTCGGCTTCGAAGCCGATCGGCGCGCGATTGGCCAGGATCTCGAGATAATGATCGGTAAGCCGCGACAGCACCGATCGCGGCGGCACATCGGCGATCGTCTGGATATCTCCGGTCAGGCCGCCCTCTTCCCGAAGCGCCTTGCCCAAATAGGGGATGGAGGCATCTTCCGGCCCATTGGTGAAGTCAAGCAGCACGCTGTTCGGGCCGAAATCGGGATGGTCGGGGTCAAGATCGTCGATCGAGGGATAGGGACGGTCCTCCAGCAGCGAGACCCAGTAATTATAGGCACGCACATGCATGCGCCGCTCGTCCGTGCCGATCGCGGGTGGCGCCTCGATCGCCGGCTCGTCGGCGGCAGGAAAATCCTGCTCCACGCCGCGGTCAAGTGAGAAAGGATTTGTATCGTCCATGCACCCAGCCTCTGAGCCATGCCGGCTCGGCGCCATTTTGGGACCGCATGGTTGATGATTGGTTAATCTCCGCGCCCGCCCCTGTTCGCAAGGTCAGGTAATCCGGCTCGCCGTCAGCCGCTTCGAACCATAAGAGCGATCTGTGCCCGATATTGGCGGCCGGGGGCTTGATCATTTTCGCGCGGAGCCAGCTTGGTCCTCGCCCTTGTTTTCGAACGTGCCGGCTGATAAGGCGCAGCCCTGCCGGAGCCGCCTTAGCTCAGCTGGTAGAGCATCGCATTCGTAATGCGGGGGTCACAGGTTCGAGTCCTGTAGGCGGCACCACGCAGTCCACTAAATCCGCGGTCTCCGACATCCCTCGCGAAGGTGCATGGGTCAGCCGCAATTTTCCGCGGTTCTTCCGGCCTGTAATTTTAGCGTAGGCAGCCAGAGACGCTTTGGCGGTGGTGATGGTGCGCCAAGAGTGGCACATTATCTCAGAGGGCCGATTTTGGGCTGTCAGAATGGGAAGTCTAGGTTCAGGCGAACCCGAACATCTTGCGCTGGGAGGGCCAGTCAAGCGGAATGGCATTGGCACGCATGAGCCTGCGCCCGGTGAGCTGCGGCGGCTGGGTGCCATCGAGGATGGCACCGATCATGTCGGGCGCAAGCCAGCTGATGCGTGCAAGACCTTTGAGGTAGCGCGGCGAATATTCTCGGATGGAAGGATGGAGACTGCCGGTGATGAGGTAGTCGCGTGCCGCGAAGCCCTGCGCGACCAGCTTGCAGAGGATCGGATCGGGGGAGGCTGTGCGATGCTCAGCAATCACTAGCCCAACATCATTGCCGCGCTTAACGAGCTTCGAAGCTAATGTGATCTTGTCTGCACCGATGCTGATGACGATCGCTGCTTCCTGAAGATCGATCCTGACCTCCAACGCCATAAGCGCGCGCCGCTGCTCGGCTACCGGAAACTGAGGCAGCCGCTCGACTAAATCGCTTCGGTTGTCCAGCGCCTTGACAAGCTCTCTTGCTGATGGATGCGTGTTCTGGTGCGGACGCTGCTTTTGCAGATGATCGATGACCGCTGCAATTATGAGCCGTTCAATCTCTCCAGCAGGCAGGCGCCAGAGCTGATCTGTCTCTCCCGGCCCGAGCCGCGTCTGGTAATAGCGATAGCGCCGTGATCCCTTGGTGGCATGCGATGGTGACATCAACCTGCCATCGGGATCGAACAGCATCGAGGTCAGCAGGTTCGGGCTTTTTGCGTTGCGGCCCAGCCTGCGATCCTGCCGGTTGGCATCAAGGATGGCCTAGACCCTTGCAAACAGCTCCGGTTCGATGATCGCCTCATGCTGGCCATCATAGACCTGATCGCGGTGCCTGACCTTGCCGATGTAGATAGGGTTCTGCAGCAGTGCTGCCAGCGGCCCCTTGCTGAACGGGATGCCACCGACGGTCTTGCCATCGCGATAGGTCCTGCTCTTGGTGAGCATGCCCCGTTCGTAAAGCTCGTCGACGAGCGCTCCGATCGAGCGAAGCTCGACATAAGCTGCCAATCCGCAACCGGCCCAACTGCCGCCGGATCTAAGCTCTCGTCCTTCGCACGCGGCTGGCGAACAACCAATAGCGGCCGTTTATACAACCGGTGGCGCATCTGCTTACTTCGAGAGGGTTGGCAGTTGATGTGCTAATCTGCCCGAAAACTGCCTGTCGGAATGTGGCCCCCGGCCACGGGGCCAAACAGTGGCAATCAGCAAGATTATTTCCGGCATCGCAACAATCTTGTCGTAATTTGGGCCTGGCTGTCCTATATCGAGGGCATCGCGCTTCACTGTTTGGGCGTAGTGTGACTGAGAGATGGTTCGTGCTCCCGCTCAGCTGGAGACAAACATTGAACAATTCTCGACCCTCGGTGGCAGCGGCACTGGCTCGGCGCCAAGCCTTGGATGATAAACGGCGCTTGTTCGCGGAAGATTTTGCCGGCGGCCGAATTGGAACGCGCTTCAATACGTTCGAACATCGCTCTCGAATTCTTCGTCAATTGGCCGCCAAGACCAACGAAATGCCCCGGAATAACGAGGAAAAACGTCTCGTCAGCTTCGAATCGCATCGGCGCGTATGATGAACACCATATCAGATGAAGCGGAAGAAGCTGAGTTGATGGACAGGTACGGAATTATGCGCGTGCTTGCTTGTGAGTTCCTGTACAAGAACTATCGATATTCGAATTTGCACGATGCCGTTGCTCAGGCAAGGAGGGATCAAGCCAAGCACGCTATATGATGGGATCTACCTGGTGAACAAAGCCAAGCCCCCAAATTATAGAGGATTTCAGATGTATCCTTCAGTCACCCTGTGTCGCGCGCAGGAAATGTATCAGCGCGATCGCGCCGCTAAGGCAGACCTTCCGCACGCCCGCATCGTCGCCGCCAGGGCCGCTACGGCGTGGGGGAAGGAGGCGCTTGTAGCCGAGGGTCGCGAAGAGCGGCGGCGGCAGTCACAAGCTGTCGCTGACAGCATGTCGTTGCGCGGTCTGCGGGAAATCGACCGATGGTGCAGCGAGAATCCCGACTGCGGAAGTTCAAATGATTGAATATGGTGGGGCTAAATCGTCCAACATCTCGTGTCAGGATGAAGGCAGTGCAGTTTGAGATCCATTTGGAAGGCGTAACGCGTCTGACATCGCTGAGGAATGCTGGTGGAGATTGGCGCTGGGAATTGGTCGACGACGATGGCATCGTTCAGGCGAGTGGCGCTGGCTATCGCAGCAAAGCGGATTGTAGAAGGGCTGTCGAAGCTTTGAGAGCAACGAACTTGGAGACGCCCGTTATCAATCGCGCCCCGCTGGATGCCCAACCATAGTATCGTTATGTGCGCCTAGGCCGACATTGCTTGTAGATTGCCGCAATTCTCTCGGCATAATCGTGCATATCAGCAGTGCCTTGAAACGAGTAGCTAAAGTAGATCGTCGCCAGCCTGACATCCAACAAGGGGTTGCAGCTATGACGGGCCCAAATCTCTTGATCTCCTAAGTCATTCTTTTCTATCGCTATGACATGCAGCGAATGCTCAATCATATTGCCGCTTCTACAGGCCCGTCATCGACAAGCATTCATTGAGCAGGTGGGCAGCGAATCGCTGAAAGATCACGTCGCTTTGCCGATCGCTGATTTCACCGATTCGCGCGCAGGTAATGCTACCACACTCTTTTTTGCTTCCGCTGATTTTTTAGGCTTTCGAATTTCTTTGTTGCCTCGGCGTTGACCCTTGGCCACGTCTTTGCTCCTTGGCGGCGTTCGAGCGGGATAGCCAACGCTCTGATCCGGTTGGAGCAGAGCTACACCGATAGGCGCCCATAGCTCTGATAGCCAGCGCGAAATGCAATTCTTTTTCACCGAGGTTAGAGACATTCGAGAAAGGCTAGCCAAATTTGGATGCGAGCCAGATGAAATTTTGCCTGTCTTCTTTGCCGGGATTGGCAGCTAAGCCGATTTCATCGACGTCGAAACCTGCGTTTTCCAACCGTGTTACGAAGGCCGCGTCTGCATAGGCAGACCATATTGCGAGTATGCCACCGGGTCTCAGCGCAGCATGGGCCGACCGCAATCCCCAATTGCAGTAAATGCGGTCATTGGCGAGATGGATAAGGCCGTCGGGACCATTGTCGACATCCAGCAAGATCGCATCGAAGCGGTTGGGTGAGCTGGCTATCACGTCGTGAACATCGCCGATCTTGAGCGAGACGCGCGGGTCCGAAAGATAGTTTTTGAAGAGGTGGGCCAACGGCCCCTTGGCCCAGGCGGCGACCTTCGGGACGAGTTCAGCGACCGTGACTACCGCTCCTCGGGGCAACACTGCCAGCGCAGCGCCTAGGGTGAACCCCATGCCGAGCCCGCCTATCAGCACACTTCCCTTAGCTCCCAGCCGCGCGCAAGCCAGCGTCGCCAGTGCCTGTTCGGAATGCGCCACCTGACTGCCCATTAACTCATCCGAGCCGAACTGGATCGAAAAAGCATCTCCACACTGAAGCAGGTGCAATTCGCCTCCGCCGGGAAGATCGGCAGTGTCGATCAGTTTGACGGCTGCCCGAGCTGCCTCGCTGGCCGCCTTCTGCACCTGAGACGCCCCACAGTCAGCAGTCAACTCGGAAAGCCCCGCTGACTGGCATCAACACCACTGGAGACATATCGCGCCCCTGATCTCTGGCGACAGGATGCTTGCAACGTTTTGTCGATTATACGTCGCTGTTCCATGGAATTCCCGTTCGATGAAAGCACGCAAGCTAGTCCGGTTGACACTCGCGCATGGAGGTGAAGCGGAGCATGGTCATGTTTCTGGTCTAATGACAAGCGACGCCGGCCGGGCGTGTTTTGATCTAGGCCGACGGAGATGCTGCGAGGCGATGAGCCCTGCTGTCCAATGATCTTGATGTGATCTCCATCGCGCTAATCGAAAGTGCCGATCAGAATGCCATCTGAACTCACGATTTTTGCTTGGGGCTCGATCTGATGGTCATTTTGCAAGGCAAGCCTCCAGCAACGCTTATCGCCGCCTGCCCTGCATCAAAGCCTTCAGCTGGGTGCGGATGGTCGTCCCCGACAAATGTGCATCGACGGATTCAAGCCTTTCCCGTCGAAGACGAACTCTCAACTCTTCGAGCGAACGGCAATTACCGACCGCTGCCAGCTCAAACGCACGTCGAACGGTGTCCATGGAAATTCCTTGAGTGATGGCGAAACGCCGCCTTTGATCATAACGTGCCATTCGCCTACTCGGGCCCAAGGAAAAGCTGCCGAATGCGCATGGATGACACCAAAAAGCCGTTGTGGTGAAATACCAATTTTGCATCGGCATGATGGCTACCGGAGCGATTGCTGACGCAAGCTCCGAGTGGTTGTTCGTGGCGGTTAGTCTAAGGCGACCAGCCGGTCAGCGAGCGCTAAATTGCTGCGGTCGCTTGAGAATGTCGGGTGGATAGCCTTGGCATCTCCCAAACAAAAAGCAGCCAATATTCTCCAGCGGGAGCGAATGTCCGGGAAAGTCGGCGCTTTTGAACGCCGTCCGAAACTGCGGCGCGCGAAGCACCTGAGCTGTCATCATCGTGCGGATGAAGGCGAGCCCGGTTGAGCCGGATGGATGGAGAATTGCTACACGTTGCTTAGCAGTTTGTGTTATGGTCCTCCATCACCCGATTTTGGTCGCAAGCATCCCGTGACAGAGAGACGTAGGCGCTCCCGCTTGCAGAACGGGAGTTTTTTAAATGAACGCCACATATTTCGAGCGGCGGCTCAAGGCTTCGATCGCAATGTTCAATGCCGCCACGGATTCATGCGCACGAGTAGCACATAGAGGTTTAGTCGAGGGTTATCGCAAACTCGTTCTTGCATCCCAAGTTAAAACGGAGCGCAGAAGCGCTACCCTGCCTGCGGGGTCCATTAGTTACCGCGCGCTTTCGAGATGGGCTGATGACGGCGGTCGAACCGGGAGGGTTCAATGATGGCTCTCCGTATCACCAAATCGCACGTTACATTTGATGAGCCCTTCAAGATAAAAGGCCGCGATGAAATCCTGTCGGCAGGCTCCTATGAGGTCGAGACGGACGAAGAGATCATTGAGGGTAACGAAAGCACGGTCTACCGGCGCGTTGCCACGCGGTTATATATTCGTAGCACTGGCATGACGAGGGCCATAACCGTTGATCCGAAAGAATTGGAAACTGCGAGTTGTACGGAGCTGGCGGCAACTGATAAAACTGGAATTCAGTCAGAACCCCCGAAAGGTGTCGCCTACACGAAAGTGTCACAGGACGAAGCCTATCACCTTAACCGCCAGCCACATGAGCGCATGTTAGCAACAGAAACCACTGATCCCCGGGTCCGCGCGGCTCATTTGAGGCTTGCGAAGATGCATGGGAAAATGGCTAGAGGGGCACGTGGGCGAGCTGGCGGCCTAAAACCCGAAGGCAGATAAGCTTAAGGTGCTTGCTTGTGCCATTTTGTCCAAACGCAGCCCAAGCACTTCCCATCGCGAAACGGCCGATCGAGAAGAATGGCCGTTCGGAGGCATTGCTGCGGCAGCACTGAACGGCGCTTATTAAGCGCTACCCTAGCGCCTGCGATGCCGCCGCACGCGCGAGTACGACGGCTATGTCGGCGGGAACAGGCGGCATGACGACGGCGAGGCTGCCTTATCGCGCTCGGGATAGTGATTCCGACGTGGTCAGCTTCGCGCTTTAGGCGAACAGGCGCGGGTTGTAATTGTATACGTGTCGATCCGATCGCTGCCAGGGCCCTTGCGCATGGACCGGCAGCCGTGAGGGGTGTATGATGCGCGGGCACCAATCACGGCTTTGGCGCAACCCTTTGCGAAGGGAGCAAAGCGATGAAGTCCGCCAGCGCTATTCCATCCCTGATTTTTTTCATCATCTTCATCGCGGGGTTAGCTGTGGCCGACACGCAGGTAGAGACATCGATCTCCGGCGCCGTGGGGATCGTCGCTGTTTCATTCATCCTGGCGAGCCTCGCCGGGCTGGCAACCAAGGTACCCAACCAGTGGGAACGGCTGATCGTTCTGCGCTTGGGCAAGTTTCTGGCGATGAAGGGGCCGGGACTGTGCTTCATCATCCCGATCGTGGATACGGTCGTCTATTGGATCGATGTCCGCGTAATCACGACCTCCTTTAACGCGGAAAAGACGCTGACCAAGGACACCGTACCGGTCGATGTCGACGCCGTGCTGTTCTGGAAGGTGATCGACCCCGAGAAGGCGGCGCTGGCGGTCGCTGACTATCAATCCGCCATCAGCTGGGCGTCGCAAACCGCGCTACGCGATGTCATCGGCAAGACCATCTTGTCGGACATGCTGGAAGGCAGGGACAAGATCAGCGGTGAATTGCAGAGGATCATCGACGCGCGCACCGAGCCCTGGGGGATCAACGTCATCGCGGTCGAGGTCAAAGACGTGCTGATCCCGGCAGCGCTGGAGGACGCGATGTCGATGCAGGCGCAGGCCGAGCGTGAACGCCAGGCGCGTGTCATTCTGGGCGATTCGGAGCGACAGATCGCGGAGAAATTTGAGCAGGCAGCCAGGAGCTATGTCGACAATCCGACGGCGCTTCACCTGCGGGCGATGAACATGCTCTACGAAGGCCTAAAGCAGAACGCCACGATCGTCCTTGTTCCCAGCACCGCGCTGGACTCCATGCAACTGGGCGGTGTCATGGGAATAACGGCGTTGGCGACGGAACAGGCCGAGGGGAAGTCATAAGCCATCCGGCATGCTGGCCGGGCACCCTCCATGGCACATAAATCTATGGCAAGTTCCATGGCACGGTTTCTGCGCCGTGAACGGCCGCTTTGTCGGCGCTAACTGCCGCGCTGTTAATGGGACCTGAAGGGCCCCTTTATTGCAATGCGTCGCTGGAACCCAACAGGCAGAAGACGACCAGAGGCGCTCGTTCAGATCAGCCACCGCGAACATCTGCTCCTGCCAAAGGCTGCCGATGGAACGCTCCGACGCGGACCGTCAGGAGGGCTTACGCTGCCGAAACAGGTCCTCGAGATCCTGCCAGATCGCTTCAACCATCGGCGACGGCGGATTTCGATGGCCGATGATGTAAAAGTGGACCGATAAGCCGTCCTCAAAGGGCCGGAATACTACTCCTGGCTCACCGCCCGCGGACGTGAGGATAGCCGAGCAAACCACGGCTGGAACGCCCGTCATGGCCGGAATCATCAGCAGTCCTTCGCGCGAATAGTCGGGCGCGGCTTTTATCGTTGCACGTGCCGAGCGCAAAATCCTTGCAGCGTGGTCATAAAGCTGGGGAGCGTTCTCGCGGGGGGCCATGGCGACTGTCATACCCGTCAGATCATCCACGCTGATGGCCTCCTTAGCGGCGAGCGGGCTGTCGGGATGCAATGCCAATCCCGCCGGCGATCGACAGACGGTGATCATCCGAACATCCGGATGGGGTTCCATGTCCCACACGACTGCCAGGTCAACGAGGTGGGCGAGGATTTTCCGCACCTTTTCGTCGGCGAAATAGCTCGCCTCGAACAGCCAGTCGACATTGGCATAGCGGCGCTCGATCCGCTCGATAATCGCCCAGCGGACTTGATCCAGAATGCCCGCCGTATCGACGCGAATGGAGACATGTACTTGACTGCTCAACGCCTCGATCATCGTCTGCACGTTGGCAGCCTTCTCAAGAAAGCTCACGGCAAGCGGCAGCAGGGCGCAGCCCGCGGGCGTAAGGGTCACGGCGCGCGTAGTGCGGTCCAGCAGGACAAGGCCGCAGCCCTTCTCGAACTCCCGCATCCGGACACTGACCGCGGGCTGGCTGATGCCCAACTGCCTTGCGGCCGCGGTAAATGACCCGGACCGGGCAATCTCTGCGAAGCAAGCGAGGTTATCCTCTAGCGTGCGAAGCATCCTGACCTCTCCCGATCTTCCGAACCCTATTCCGGCGCCGCATCAACATGTGCGCGAACCTATCCGGCGAGTCCAGGCTTGCCATGACGATGGCATAGTCCGTGGCAGCTATAAAGTTGATTTATGAATACCGGCGCTTCAGCCGAAAGGGCGTCGCCGTTTTTAACTCAAATCCTGAATTTCACAGCATTTTTGAAATTGCACAGTCCAATGTTCAGGCAGGTTTATAAAGCTTGATTATGGTAAAATTGTTTAGTTTCAGATATTTACATAATTTCCCCATTGTCATATAAAGGTGTCGTTCAAGAGTAAACGAACAACAAAGATTATCTTAAATGAAAAAGTCTAGAAATACTTACAAGTAACATCTTTATACGACATAAAGCGATAAGCTTTATTGGGAGGGGGCGAAATGAACAGCAAATTTGTATGCGGCGGATTGGCGATCACGCTCGCCATGGTTCTCGCGGCCCAGGCGCGGGCTCAAGAAAGAATCGCGCCTAAGGGCGAGGTAGAGCCGACATCGGCAGATGCGGCGCCGTCGCGCGTCGGCGCGGACATCATCGTCACCGCGCGCCGGCGCGAGGAAGCCCTAAAGGATGTGCCCGTCGCAGTGACCGCTATTTCCAGCGAGCAGATCCGACGAGCTGACCTATCTAGCCTGGAGAAAGTCGCCGCCATTACGCCGAACCTCAGCATCGGTCGCGCGTCGAATGGTTCGGGCACACAGATCACGCTGAGAGGCGTGGGCTCATCTTGGAGTTCGATCGGAATCGAGCAGTCGGTAGCGGTGGTCGTCGACAACTCTTATTACGGGCAGGGCCGCATCATCCAAGAGGGATTCTTCGACCTTTCGCGGATCGAAATACTGCGTGGGCCTCAGGCGCTGTTCTTCGGCAAGAATGCGACCGCGGGGGTAATCTCGATCGTTACAGCCGATCCAGGAAACCGTCCGGAATTTCGTATGAGTGCCGGCTATGAGTTCGCATCCCACCAGATCCAGGGTGACGCGATCGCCTCCACACCGCTGACCGACACGCTTGGCGTGCGGGTCGCCGTTCGCGGTTCCAAGATGTATCAGGGCTATTTTCGCAACGTCTCCACTCCGCAGCCTTATCCCACTGTCGACGCGGCCAACTTCGCGCTTCCGGCGGAAAACCATATTGCGGGGGTGCCTGCTGAAAATCAGCCGCAGGAGCGGGAACTGCTTGGCCGGATTACTCTTCGCTGGGCGCCCCAGGATGACCTGACGTTCACGTGGAAAACATCGGGAACGAGCAACGATACCAATAATTCGTCGTGGAACTATGTCGCCTTCAATTGCCCGAGCGGTTCCAGCGCATTGAACCCACAGGTCCGATGCACTAGGTCCTTCGTGTCGCACCAAAACGAGATTCCCGCTGACATCGCGGAAAACCTTCGTTTTGCACGCGACGATGGCCGCCTTTACAATCGTTACCGATCCGTCTCCAGCACCCTCAACGCGCGCTACGCCCCCTCTGACGTCACCTTTGAATTTGTCGGCAATTATCAGTGGAACAATAACCGCTTCGCGTGCGACTGCGATTTCCAGAGCGAGGCGGGAGCGGCCAACGTCTGGGCGACCGAGAACAGCACCTGGCGCGCCTATTCATCGGAGCTGCGCGCGACGACGACCTTCGCCGGGCCGCTCAATGCCCTTGTCGGCCTATATTATCAGAATTCCCGCAGGACGTTCGAGCAGCCGGTCATCTTCGCTGGCCTGAGCAACAGCGCCGCGTCTGCCGAGAACAGATATTTGGCTTATGCCAAGGCATCGCATACCAACGGCGAAACACTCGCCGCCTACGGCCAGCTGATCTGGGACATCTTTTCACAACTCCAGCTCACCGCGGGCGCCCGCTACACGCATGAGACCAAGAAGAGCAGTTTCGTGCAATATTTCGTTAATCCTGCGCTGGGCTTCTTCCGGTCGCCCAATTCGCCCGACGGGCTAGGGGTGATTTCGGCGGATCAAACATTCAACGACGTGTCGCCAGACATCACCGTACGGTTTCGTCCGACACAAAATCTGATGTTCTATGCCGCTTACCGTGAGGGCTATAAATCGGGCGGCTTCTCGAACAGCGCCATCAACTCCGCGCTGTCGCCCAATCCCACCGCTGACTTCATTTTCGGTCCCGAGCGTGCCCGGGGGTTTGAAGCTGGCACGCGGGTCACGGTGGGGGACGGGCAGCTTCAGCTCGGCCTCACCGGCTATGCCTACAAATATTCGAACTTCCAAGTCGACTTCATCAACTCCGTGATCTTCGCCTACCAAACATTGCCGGCGAATGTGCGAACCAAGGGTCTGGAAGGGGACTTCCAGTTCCGGCCGCGGGAGCTTTCCGGGCTCACCGTCAGCGGTTCGGTAGGCTATAATCGCGCGCAGTACGATAACTTCATCGGCCCTTGCTATGGCGGGCAAACCGTTATCGAGGGATGCCGCCTCCAGTTCGAGGCCTCGCAGAACGGCGGCTCAGGCGGTTTCACCCGCCAGAACCTGAACGGCGTGCCGCTGTCGATGGCGCCTAAGTGGGTCGGAAGTCTGGGTATCGATTATAGCGTCGCCATCACGACCAAGCTCGACATGGGCTTCAACGTCTCGGCGCGCTACAGTGGCGCCTATCTCAGTTCAGGATTTGGGGCGCCGCAATCCCGGCAGGCCCGCTACGTCCAGCTCGATGGCGGGCTTCGTTTCGGCCCGTCCGATGCAAGCTGGGAAATCGCGCTTATAGGCCGCAACCTCACCAATCGTTTCTACGTCACCGGCGTCGTAGACGGACCAAACACCGGCAGCGGCACGGGAACCCCGGGCGGCATCCACTCCGATCAACTGGGGTTCGCGGCGATGCCGCGCACGGTTCAACTCAGGACCTCCTTTCGCTTCTAAGGGCCGTAAAGGACCAGGGATATGATCCAGACAGTCAATGGGACCATCGATTCTGGCGAACTTGGTCGAACCTTGATGCATGAGCATCTGGTGGCCGGGCTGACCGGATGGGAAACGGAGCCACTATCGGCATCGCCTGAACGGAGGGAACTCATCGCAAAATGCGTGGACCGGATCGAGGAGATGCGCTCGGGCGGCTTCTCCAGCATGCTCGACCCCTGCCCGATGGATCTCGGGCGCGACGTCACCATCGCCGCCGAAGTTGCGGCCAGGACGGGCTTCAATATCATCGTCGCGACCGGCCTGTACAATGCCGAATTAGGCGCGCCTTATTGGCGTCTGCGGCAGACGTTCGATCCCGACATGCACCTCCGGCTGGCCGAGCTATTCGTTGCGGAACTGACCGAAGGTGTCGGGGATACGGGACTACGCGCCGGGGTAATCAAGGTCGCGACCGGGATCGGCGTTATAACCCCCTACGAACGCGCGGTCCTCGAGGCGGCGGCGATCGCCTCCAATGAGACCGACGCTCCAATAACGACGCACACCGACGCGGTTCTCGGTGACGAACAGGCGGCTATACTGAAAAGCTTCGGCGTGCCTTCACACCGCATCATTATTGGTCATTGCTGCGGATCGCGGGATCATGCCTATCACAAACGCATTGTCGATGAAGGGACGTATATCGGGTTCGACCGTTTCGGGTCCTATGACTATGCAACCGATGAGGACCGGCTGGCATCGCTCGTAGCGATCCTTCGCACCGGGGCGGTGCGGCAAGTGATCGTATCGCATGACAGCCTTGTCTGTAGTCGCGGCCTGCCCGGAGTCGTCGCCCACTCACCGCTAACCTTTACCCGCAAAATCGCGCCCATGCTCCAGGCGTACGGGTTTAGCGACGAAGAAGTGGACATCATGCTGGTTGAAAATCCCAAGCGGTATTTTGATGATATACCGTTCGACAGATTCCGAGGATAATGAGCCGGACGTCCATACCGCCGACTTCGAGATTCGGCTCATTGCTGATTCGGACCATGAACATCTCGCCATGAGAGGCGTCTTTGCCCGCGATCGGCGCCGCGGCTCACGATAGCCGCGCAAGCCCATGCTACAGCGAGGCGCTGTTCATGACCTAAACGACCGGTACCCGCCGAAAGCTGTCGTAGGATGGAAGGACCGTGAATGGCAGCAATGTCCCAAAGCTCGGTCATTTCAATTCGTCGATGCGGAGCTGAATGTACGACCGCTTTTGATAAGCACGTTCGAAGCGGGGAATGACGGCTTTGTTAGCGAGGTAGGACATCCGAAGCGGGCTCAGAGACGAGGAATACGACGAGGTTAGCTATCTCTTCGGAGCTCGCGGGTCGGCAAATGGGGATACCGCGAGGCATGGCCATGAGACTCTGTCCCGCCTCGTTCCCGCCGCAGCCTTGATCTAAGCTTATCCTTCTTCCCGCCTGAGAATGCGGATCATTTTCCCTTGCCCGGCTTTTTGCGTCGAGGCGCCGCGACCGCGCCAGGCTTATGGTTTTTCCTCTCGTCCGGGCCGCCATATTCAGGTCGGGCGGGTCGACCGCGATAGGGCTTTGGCGAGCGAGCGGAGCCGTTGTCACGGCGGTGTCGCCGGTCCTCATCGCGCGGCTTGCCCTCGACCGGCTGAATCTCCACATCTTCAGCTCCATCGGCGGTGCGGCGGAGCGCATTTAGGAAACGCGGCGCAACGGCGCCTGCAACTTCGAACAGCGTCTCATTGGCGGCGATACGGATCGCGCCGATCTCACTGCGGTTGACGTGGCCGCGTCGGCATAGCAGCGGCAGGATCCAGCGTGCTTCCGCATTCTGGTTACGGCCGACATCGAGACGGAACCAACTGCTGTTCTCGAAGCCAGCGCGCGGCCCCCGCATTTCGGGCACCGCGTCCTTGCCGAGCAGCTCTTCCGGTTCCGGGAGCCGCGCCCGATGCGCATGAACGAGCGCGGCGGCGATGTCATGCGCGCTGCGCTCCTCGATCAGGCGCTCCGCCAGCGCATGATCCTGCTCGCTCAACTCGACCGGTGCCAGCAGCGTCGCGAGCAGCCGTTCGCTGTCCGCGCGCCGGATGTCCTCGGCGGCGGGCGGCGCGATCCATTCGGCCGCAACGCGCGCGTCGCGCAGCATCGATTCGACCCGCTTGCGGCGCGGATAGGGCACGATCAGCACCGCCGTGCCTTTCCTGCCCGCGCGGCCGGTGCGTCCCGACCGATGCTGCAATGTTTCGGCGTCACGCGGAATCTCGACATGGATAACGAGACTGAGACTGGGAAGATCAATGCCCCGCGCCGCCACATCGGTTGCCACACAGACCCGTGCGCGGCCGTCCCGCAACGCCTGCAACGCCTGATTGCGCTCATTCTGGCTATGTTCGCCGGAAAGCGCCACTGCGCCAAATCCGCGCTCGACCAGGCTGGCGTGAAGATGGCGAACGCTGTCGCGCGTTCCGCAGAACAGCATCGCTGTCTCGGCCTCGTGCAGGCGCAGCAGATTGACCACCACATGCTCGATGTCCGCCGGTGCGACCGCGACAGCCTGATAGCTGATGTCGCCATGGCCGCGATCGTCGGTGACAGTGGAAATGCGGAGCGCATCACGTTGATAGCGGCGGGCGAGCGCCACGATCGGCTTAGGCATGGTCGCCGAGAACAGCAGGGTGCGCCGCTCGGCCGGGGTCGCGTCGAGTATCTCCTCCAGATCCTCGCGAAAGCCCATGTCGAGCATTTCATCTGCCTCATCGAGGACGACTGCGCGCAACGCCGACAGATCGAGAGCGCCGCGTTCAAGATGATCGCGCAGGCGCCCCGGCGTCCCCACCACGATCTGGGCGCCTTGACCGAGCGCCCGGCGTTCCTTGGCAGCGTCCATCCCGCCGACGCAGGTCGCGACAAATGCGCCCGTCTTTCTGTAGAGCCAGATAAATTCGCGGCTGACCTGAAGCGCAAGTTCGCGGGTCGGCGCGACAATCAGGGCAAGCGGGCCGCTTGCCGGCGGCATGTGGCTATCAGGGCCGAGCAGATCGCTTGCCATCGCAAGACCGAACGCCACCGTCTTGCCCGAACCTGTCTGTGCCGAAACGATAAGATCGCGGGCAAGGGCTCCCTTTTCGAGCACGGCAGCCTGTACCGGCGTCGGCGTTGTGTAACCGCGTTCGGCCAAGGCGGCGCCAAGAAGCGAAGGAAGTGTGGAAAAGGTCATCAGACTCGCACGTTAATGGAAGGCCGCCAGAAGGAGCGAAATGGGGCAGAAACCTACTCAGAATATGATCGCCGCTTCCGCTTGAGAAACCTGACCCGGTGCCGGCACATTCCGGTTCCACGGCGCGCTATACAGGCAATTGAGGCATTTGGCTTGTAGTGTTTTGCACATTTTCCAGCGGCGAAATCCATGGCTGCCGGGTCCGGCGTGGCGGTCAGAATATGCTGACGAGAGTGGGCGCGGCGCCATGCCGGGCAAATGGGGGATGCAGCCCCGCATGCTGCACATGCTTGCCTCGCTCGGGCTCAATCCGCACGCGGTCCCGGCAAGCAATGTGGTGTTCGTCCGCTCGTCAACCGAAGCGATGTTGCAAGGAGAGAAGGAGAGCCTCCTTCGGGCGTGCTGGCCGGTGCATCAGGCGGTAATCGACGCGCTTGGCGTTCGGGTCGTGCTGTGCTTCGGAGGCACAGCGGGACGCTGGGTTCGCGAAGAGCTTGGGGCGTGAGAGCGCGTGGACGGGTATCAAGAGACCAACAGCCGGAAATGGTCGAGCGACGCCCACAAGGCGCCTGACGGTCGCGTTGTTGTGAGCCTCACTCATCCCGGCCGCGCCCATTGGTGCAACCCGCAGGCGGACCCGACACCTTTGGTCAGGCGGGCACTTGCTAAATGCCGGCGCGCATGTGCTGGGTCCGTATCCCCATTTTGAAGATGATCAGACAGCCAGCTCCGCCGATTGCGCCGTCCTTGATCTTAACCTCGGTCAGGCATGGATTTCGAGGCCGCCAAGATGCTGATCGGCAAACGTATTCCGGTGCTGTTCGTTTCGGGCTACAATCTTTCGGCTATTCCTTCAGAATTGTCGCACATCCGATGCCTTCAAAAGCCGACCTCGTCAACCAAGCTCGTTCGGGCGATTGCAGAGCTTTGCAAGGGCAAGAAATAGTAGATCATACGTCCTATATGGAACGACGGCGGTTACGCGACGTGTCATGCAACTCAGCCATCGAACCAATGCGCCTGAATGGCTTTGCACCGCCGGGCATGAGCGCTTCATCCCGGCGCACGCCCTCGGGGTATATGTAGGGCCTTCTTCCTCGCTCTCCCATGCCAAGACGGGTCCTCGACTCAAATATTGGGCCTGACAGAGTTTTCATGCGTTACACTTCCAGCGAAGCTGGGCAGTTAGGTCTCGTTCGCAGCGGCAGGAGAGTTGGCGCACCATGAAACTCTTATCGACACGAGGAGAGGGCCATGGATTTTTCGGAAACTGCGACTACCGGCATCCAAGGCCTCGATGATGTCACTGCCGGTGGCCTGAGCCGCGGAAGAATTTTCCTGCTGGAGGGCGAGCCCGGAACCGGCAAGACCACCATCGCCAGCCAGTTCCTGCTCAGCGGAACGCGGGCGGGTGAACAGTGTCTCTACATCACCCTGTCGGAGACCGAGCGGGAGCTACGGGACGGTGCAGCTTCGCATGGTTGGGAACTACCGGGGAACTTTAATATCTTCGAACTCGTCCCGCCGGAAAGTCTGCTCGATCAAAACCAGCAGCAAAGCCTCCTCTATTCCTCCGATCTTGAACTCGGCGAGACGATCCAGAGCATTATTGATCGGTTCGAGGCGGTAAAGCCCGAGCGCGTGGTACTGGACAGCTTGTCGGAGATCCGGCTCTTGGCCCAAGGCTCGCTGCGTTATCGGCGGCAGCTTCTGGCCCTCAAGCATTATTTTGCCCGGCACGGTGCGAGCGTGCTGCTCCTCGATGACCTCACGTCCGAGGCCACCGACAAGACCGTTCACAGCATCGCCCATGGCGTCATACGCCTCGAGGAACTGGCACCGGCATATGGGGCGGAGCGCAGGCGCCTGCGGGTTCTGAAATATAGAGGCAGGTCCTTTCGCGGCGGCTATCATGACTTCGTTATTCGTACCGGGGGCGTACAGGTGTTCCCGCGTCTGGTCTCACTGGAACACAAGACCAGATTCGCCCGAACCGTGGTGTCGACCGATAGCCCAGAACTCGACGCTCTGCTCGGGGGCGGCTTCGATAGCGGATCGAGCGCGCTTATTCTGGGCCCCGCCGGTACCGGCAAATCGCTATTCATGCTGACCTTTGTTCAAGCTGCCATCAGGCGCGGCGGCAAGGCTGCGATGTTTATCTTCGATGAAGAACTTGGCCTGCTCTTTGCCCGCGCCAAGGGGCTAGGGATCGATCTACAGGGCATGGTCGCCAGCGGCAATCTTTCGGTGGAGCAGGTCGACGCAACGGAGTTGTCGCCCGGCGAATTTTCGGAACGTGTGCGCGTCAGCGTGGAAAAGTACGAGGCTAAGACGGTGGTCATCGACAGTCTCAACGGCTACCAAGCCGCGATGCCCGAGGAAGCCGCTCTGATCCTCCACATTCACGAACTGCTGCAATATCTGAACCGGCAAGGTGCTACCACCTTCCTTACCGTCGCCCAGCACGGACTGGTCGGCGATATGAAGACGCCTGTCGACCTGACCTATCTGGCTGACACGGTACTTCTGCTTCGCTATTTCGAGGCAAGTGGGCGCGTCCGGCGTGCAATCTCGGTAGTGAAAAAGCGAATGGGCCCGCATGAAGATTCCATTCGCGAATATCGTATCGACAATCGTGGCATCACACTGGGTGAGCCGCTGACCAGATTTCAAGGCGTACTTCGCGGCGTTCCGACTATGATCAGCTCGGCCTCGCCGCTGGACAATCCTTGAGCTGTTTTGCCGACTCGGCATGGCCGGCTGCAGTCAAAAATGGAACGGACCGAAGCGGTAGCCGCAAGGCAGCCAAATTAATGACCTGTCATTTCTGCCGAGCTGAGCGTTTCTTACTGTCGCCTCAGAAAAAAACGCTTTCACTGCCCGGCATTCATTTGCCAGTTGCGGCGCTCCATGAGCTCCATGCCAAGCTTGCGGATCAGTTCGCTAACCTCAGGGCTTGGATGCCCTTTGCGGATCTCATCCTGGCCATGATTGAGAAGATCGTGCCAATAAGCGAATGTGTCTTTATGAACCGGCAGGTTCCGGAAGCGCAATACGCTTTTCAGCGTGGCGCGGAGATTTTCGCTCAGCGTTCCGTGTAGATCCATGGTTCTCAATGCGCCTTATCGGCGCCACTGCCAATGCCAATTTTCTGTGGACCGTATCGGTTTGATGCAACTGGGCACTTCATGATATCACTCCCAGGATTCCGTCGCGGGAACCCCGCAACTATTGACCAGTAAAATGAGATTGCCGGTTAGGGAGGCGACGGTCTGCTCGTCTCCTGCTTCGAGTGCGTCTGCTATGTAGGCCCATACCCTCGCACTGTTCATGCAGCGCGTCTTGGCGCCCGGGTAATCCGCCACCAGCGCCCGTTCTGCGGCGTGTGATGACCATCCCCGATAAAAGTCGACGCGCCGCTCAGGCGTTTCGCCAACCGTCACTTCGGCGTCTCATCCCATGCGCTTTGATCGTCGGCACGGGACCATGGAAGACCCGGCAGGCGTGTAATCACGCATCGGCAGATGGTACACCGGCTGACATAGTGCCCGCCTTCCCAATTGTCCGCTCCCGGCAGAGGCACATGTCGCCCAAACATCCTATGAAATATCTTCATGCTGTCATGATGCGCTACAGGTAGCGATCTTTCGGGGCGACACTCCGGCAGGCAACCGTTCGGCCCGCCATGCATCGATCCGCCGCGCATAACCTTCAGCAAGCGCTTGATGCGCATGGCGCGCCTCGACGCCAATCGCAGCCTTGGCGCGCATAAGAGATAGCTGATGGCGCTGAAAGAGGTAGTTCAGGCCCATGGGCGGTTCCCTTGCTTCGTAAGCGGGAGCGCGCTGGGTCTCTCAGCCGCCGACGCTTACCAAAGAGAAGCCAGCGATGAGTGACCATAGCCCACTCTGAACGATATTGCGCATTAATTCGTCCCGAAGTGCAAATGAGTTTAGGGCTATGACGGCGAAGGAGGCTCGCCAGCTTGACCGAGCAACAACTTCTCGTTTTGGGCGATTCTAGGGCTGAGACTCAATCACGGCCAGAGTGCCAGTGCGGGGGCCGTGGCGGCCCGCGGTGGTGTCGAGCGCCTTCGGCTCGGCGAGAGTGGCAGCATGCTATGGTGCCGATGGCGGTACCGCGTTGGTTGATTACCTGCCGCTCGCTGCGGGAGCCTCAGCAAAGCTCTTCTGGCCAGTAGAGCCGCATCGGGTTGGTCACGAGCAGCTTGCGCTGCAACTCGGCGGTCGGTGCGATGCGCGGGATCATGTCGACAAGATGCCCATCGTCGGGGATCTCGGTTTCCATGTTGGGGTGCGGCCAGTCGGTGCCCCAGAGGCAGCGGTCCGGGTAATCAGCAACCAAGGGGGCGACGGAACGGGCGAAATTGTCCCAGGGATCGCCCATGCCACCTTTATTGATCGCATCGAGCCGGTCGGGGCAGGTAGCCTTGAACCAGATGTCCTCGCGACTGTCGAGCAGGGAGCGAAACGCCGTCATGTCAGGACCGCCCGGGCCCTGGCGCACGTCGGGGCGGCCCATGTGGTCGACGACGAGCGGGACCGAGACGGCGTCCATGAAGGGGCGCAGTTCGTCGAGGATGTCGGCCTCGAAATAGATCACCACGTGCCAACCGGCGGGCAGGCGCCCGGCGACTTCCAGGAATTTGTCCCTGGGCGCGTCATCGACCAGGCGCTTGAGGAAGTTGAAGCGAACGCCGCGCACGCCGCCTAGATGGAGAGCCGCGAGTTCTGCCTCGGAGATCCCGGGATCGACCACGGCGACACCGCGCGCCTTGCCGCCCGACTTGGCAATGGCGTTCAGCGTGGCGGAATTGTCGGTGCCATGGCAGCTCGCCTGGACGATGACGTTGCGCGAAAACCCGAGATGGTCGCGCAGCGCAAACAGCATTTCCGGACCCGCGTCTTGCGGCAGGTACTTGGCCTTGGCGCTGAACGGGAACTCGGCCAGCGGCCCGAACACGTGGCAATGGGCATCAACCGCGCCGGCGGGCGGGGTGAAGCGGGGAGTCGAAGGGCTGGCGTGCCAGGAGATGATGCGGTCGGTCATTTGTTCGTTCCCGTTGCGCTGTCGGCCTCCGACGGAGTCAGGCCGAGCCGAAGTTTGCTATTTGCCCAAGTCCGCTCGCGCCGAGCTTTTCGAAGCATGTGGAGCGGGGTCAGTCGAAGACCACTCCGTCCATTAACTTGCGGGCGGTGCGCAGGAGGGCGGCACTGGTAACCGCTCCCGCCTCATCCACTTCAAGCACGCAGCTCATTTCGCCAGTCGGGTGCTCAACCGACAACGTCTTGCGGGGGCCGTCGGGAACCTGCGCCACCGCCGCGGCGGGCGAGCCGTCCAACAAGGCGGCAGTGGCGACACTGACCGCGGCCAGAACGCCGATCGTGGCATGGGCGCGGTGGGGGATGAAGGAGCGGGTGCAGATTGCACCGCCGTTGCGGGGCGGGGCGACAAGGAACATCTTGGGGACGGACTTCTCCTTGACTTCGCCCAGGTTCATCAGGGGGCCGGCCGCAAGGCGGATCGTCTCGATCCTCGCGCGCAGCGGGGAAAGGGCCTCGCTCTCCAGCTCCTCGCGGGTTTCGTAGCCTGTTACCCCGAGATCGGCGGCCTTCATGATCACGCAGGGCATGCCATTGTCGATCAGGGTGCAGGCAACGCCCTCGATCACATCGGCAGCATTCCCGGTCGGGAGCAGTGCGCCGCAGCTCGATCCGGCGGTGTCGCGAAACTCGATCGGAATGGGTGCGTGGGTCCCGGGGACGCCGTCGATCGCAGCCTGGCCGGCATAGGTGACCTGGGCATTGGGGGTCTGCACCGTCGCCACGGCGACCTGGCCGGTGTTTTCCATGAAGATGGCCACGCGGGTTTCATCACCGGTGGCGGCAACAAGGCCCCGCTCGATTGCGAATGGGCCGACCCCGGCGAGGATGTTACCGCAGTTCTGGGCATCGGTGACGATGGCCCGGTCGACGAAGACCTGGAGGAACAGATATTCGACGTCGATGCCGGCGCGCTCGCTCTTGCTGACGACGGCGACCTTGCTGGTCAACGGGTCGGCGCCGCCCATTCCGTCGATCTGGCGCGGATCAGGGCTGCCCATGACGGCCAGGAGGAAGGCGTCTCGAGCGGTGGTGTCAGCCGGGAGGTCCGCTTGGAGGAAGTAGCCGCCCTTTGACGTACCGCCGCGCATCCACATGCACCGGGCCGAGCGGCGATCAGACATATTTCAGCCCTTCCTTCTCCAGCCGTTCGCGCATCTTGTATATGTCGAGGCCGAGCACCCCGGCGGCGAGCTTGGCGCGTTTGTCGGTTTCGTTGGCCTCGCGGACCTGGGCGGCCTTGAACACCGCCTCGGCATCGGCGCGGCGCACAACGCAGACCCCGTCGTCGTCAGCTACGATCACGTCGCCCGGATGCACCAACTGGTTTGCGCAGACTACCGGCACATTCACCGAACCGAGCGTGTTCTTAACCGTGCCTTGCGCGTAGATTGCCTTGGACCAGACCGGGAACCGCATCTCGGTGAGATCGCGCACATCGCGCACGCCGGCATCGATAACGAGACCGCGGCAGCCGCGAGCTTGGGCGCTGGTGGCGAGGAGATCGCCGAAGTAGCCGTCTTCACAGGGTGAAGTGGGCGCGAGGAGCAGGATGTCGCCGTTCTTGAGCTGTTCGATGGCGACATGCACCATCCAGTTGTCGCCGGGTGGCGCGCTGATCGTGACAGCCGAACCGGCCACGCGCGCGCCCAAGTAGATCGGACGCATGTAGGCGGCGAGCAGTCCTGTGCGACCTTGCGCCTCGTGGACAGTGGCCACCCCACAGGCGGCAAGCCCATTGATTACGTCGGGCGCTGCCCGTTCGATGTTCTGGACGACGATACCGCTCATGCCGATAGCTCCACTCATCTGTCTGGCAGAGGAACAGATGACTCCCCACAGGGTTCGGCGAAAGGCGAAACAGTGGCGTGGCGATTAGTTTTTGCTAAGGATCGCGTCCATGGACCTGTGGGACATGAACCTGCGCCACCTCGCCGCCGTGGCCAAGATCGCCGAGCTGGGCACGATGAATGCCGCGGCTTCGGCGGTCAATCTGACGCAGCCGGCGTTGACGCAGGCCCTCGCCCGCCTCGAGGCCGCGCTTGGCCTGCCGCTGTTCGAGCGGCGGCACGACGGCATGGTCCCCACCGATGCTGCCGACCTGCTGGTGCCGCGGTTGCGCGCGGCGAGCGATCACATCGCCAGCTCGCAGGTGACCATGTCGCGGATGCGGGCACTGCTCGCCCTCGCCGACAGCGGCAGCTATAAGGGCGCTGCGATCGCGACCGGGTTGTCGCTGCCTTCGTTGCATCGCGCCGTGGCCGATCTCTCGCTGTCGCTGCGGCGGCGGCTGGTGGACCGTCGGGGCAAGGCGGTGGTGTTGACCGAGGCCGGTACGGCGCTGGTGCGCGCATTCCGGCTGGCGCGACTGGAACTGCAGGCTGGTTTCGCCGAGGTGGAGGCGCTGAAGGGGCACGAGACCCGGCGCATCGTGATCGGCGCCATGCCGCTCTCGCGGGCGAAGGTGCTTCCGGCTGCCGTGGCGCAGTTTCTGAAGCGGCACACGCAAGTGCGGATCTCGATCGTCGAAGGCTCGCGTGCCGAACTGGCCGAGCCGCTGCGCAACGGCATGATCGACATGATGGTGGGTGCCCTACGGGTGCCGCTGATGGAGCCGGACCTGGCGCAGGAGGAGCTGTTCCGCGACCAGCCGGTGGTAGTCGCGCGCAAAGGGCATCCCCTCGACGGCGGGCCTGGGAAGGGCCCATTGAGCGAGTTGGCTGTCCTGGCCGACTACCCATGGGTCGTTGCCGGTCCTGGGGCTCCGCTGCGCCTCGCCTGGGAGCACATGTTCACCAGCGCGGGGCTCGAGCCGCCGGACGTACCGATCGAGAGCGGCTCGGTGATGATCATCCGCCAGCTGCTGATCAACAGCGACCTTCTCACCTTGCTGTCGCCCGATCAGGTGGCGGTGGAGCTCGAGGCTGGCTGGCTGGTCTCTCTCGGAAGCGCGCCGGCGGGGCAGGAACGGACGATCGGGGTCACCACTCGTGCGACGTGGCGTCCGACGGTGGTGCAGGAAGAGTTTCTACAGGAACTACGCAGGGCCGCGGGTTGATTGTTCGCGGCTCGCCAGCAGAAGCGCGAGTCTTGCCCAAGCGGCCGCTATGGGTTCCGGATCGGGTGTCGGCGACGCCACGCCCGGAGCCGGTGGGGGGGTAGGCGCGTTGCGTGGAGATGATAGCAATCGGGCTTGATTCCGAGGCCCGTTGGCGGGGCGGACCGAGGCGCCGGATCGCCCAAGGTCGGACGAGGAATAGTCTGTGCTTATGGTATTAGCGGCAATCCGATTTGCCGATCGCGAGAGCGGGGCGCAGGTTTTCAGGCATGGAGCGCAAGCTGGCCCTGATCGGATTTGGAGAAGCGGGCAACACTTTCGCGGCGGCGGCTCGCTGGGGCCTGGCGGCGGCGGCCTGGGATCTCCTGGCGGAGCGGCGCGAGGCGGCGGCAGGGCTCGGGTTGGCTCCGGCCGAAACGGCTGCGCAAGCGCTGCACGGCGCTTCGCTGGTGCTCTCGCTGGTAAGTGCCGACCAGGCCGTGCCCGCCGCGCGGGCGTGTGCCCCCTTGCTGGAGCGCGGGGCATGGTGGTGCGACATGAATTCGGTGTCTCCCGGCGCCAAGCGGGAAGCGGCCGAAATCGTGGCCAGGGCAGGGGCGCGCTATGTCGACGTTGCGATCCTGGCCCCGGTCCATCCCGGCCGGATGGCGGTGCCGCTGCTGCTCGCAGGCGAACAAGCCGATGAGGCCGAGGCGCTGCTGAGCGAGGCCGGGTTCACCAACGCGCGGGTGGTGGGCCCCGAAATTGGCCGAGCCAGCGCGATCAAGATGATCCGCTCGGTCATGGTCAAGGGCATCGAGGCGCTGACCGCCGAGATGATCCAGGCCGCCGAGGCGGCCGGGGTGACCGACGAGGTTCTCGCCTCGCTCGACGCGAGCGACAAGGCCATGCCGTGGCGCGCGCGGGCAGCCTACAATGTCGAGCGAATGGTCACGCACGGACTGCGCAGGGCCGCAGAAATGGCGGAGTCGGCGACTACGCTGGCCGAGTTGGGCGTAGAACCGGTGATGACGGCGGGCACCGCTCGCCGCCAGCAGGCCATGGCAGGGCGCAAGGACCTGTTGATCGCTGAGCAAGGAGAGAATGTGTGAGCCTCGTCATCGACTGCCATGGGCACTACACAGTGCTGCCCAAGGCGCACGACGCCTGGCGCGAGGAGCAGAAGGCCGCCTTCAAGGCCGGCCATCCTGCACCGCCCTATCCGGCGATTTCCGATGACGAGATCCGCGAGACGATCGAAGCCAACCAGCTGCGCCTGATCAAGGAGCGCGGGGCTGACCTGACGATCTTTTCCCCGCGGGCCAGCGCCATGGCGCCGCACGTGGGCGACCAGTCCGTCGCGGTCACATGGGCGCAGGTGTGCAACGACCTGATTGGGCGCGTGGTCGGCCTGTTTCCGGAGACCTTTGCCGGCGTCTGCATGCTGCCGCAATCGCCCGAGGCCGACATGGCCAGCTCGGTCGCGGAACTACGCCGCTGCGTGACCGATCTGGGCTTCGTCGGCTGCAACCTGAACCCCGATCCGGGCGGCGGCCGGTTCACCCATCCGCCGCTGACCGATGCCTACTGGTTCCCGTTCTACGAGGCCATGTGCGAGTTAGACGTGCCGGCGATGATCCACGTTTCCGGCTCGTGCAACCCGGCGATGCATGCGACGGGCGGCTACTACATCGCGGCTGACACCGTGGCCTTCATGCAGCTGCTGGAAGGTGATCTGTTCAGCCGCTTTCCTACCCTGCGCTTCATCATCCCCCATGGCGGCGGGGCCGTGCCCTACCACTGGGGACGCTATCGCGGGCTGGCCGATATGCTGAAGAAGCCCGACCTGGGCGCCCACCTGATGAACAACGTGTTCTTCGACACCTGCGTCTACCACCAGCCGGGGATCGACCTCCTGGCCGACGTGATCGACAACAAGAACATCCTGTTCGGCAGCGAGATGGTCGGCGCGGTGCGGGGGATCGACCCGACCACCGGGTTCTATTTCGACGATACCAAGCGCTATGTCGACGCACTGGACATCTCTGCGGAGGAGCGCCACGCTATCTTCGAGGGCAATGCGCGGCGGGTGTTTCCGCGACTCGACGCCCAGCTGGAGGCGCGCGGGCTGTGAGCACGTGGCTGACCAACCCCCGGTACATTGCGCACCTTAATAGCTCCGCCTTCCGCAAGGCGCCGCTGGCCTTTACCTGGAGCAAGGGCGCATGACTGCACTGTATTCCGACATCCACGCCTACCTCGCCGAGTTTGAGGACATTCCTGGAACGCGGGTCTACACCGCCGCACGGGCACGTCAGGGATATCATCTCAACCAGTTCGCGATGAGCCTGATGAAGCCGGCAAACCGGGTGTCGTGGAAGGCTGATGAGCGCGCTTATCTCGACGGGTGGCCGCTCAGCGAGGAGCAGAAGCAGGCGGTTCTGGCTCGCGACTACAACCGCCTGCTCGATCTTGGCGGCAACATCTACTTCCTGTCGAAGATCTTCTCGACCGACGGAATCTCCTTTGCAGAAGCCTGCTCCACCATGACCGACATGACCTTCCCCGAATACCGGCAGATGATGCTGGATGGTGGGCGCAGTCCCGAGGGCAATCGCTCGATCAGGGCCAACCGCGGCGCGGCCGAGAGGAATTCGTAATATGGCCCGCATAACCGCAGGGGTGGGTTCGAGCCACGTGCCGCTACTCGGTGTGGCTGTGGACCAAGGCAAGACCGGCGATGATTATTTCGGCCCGATCTTCGAGGGGTACGAATGGACGCGCGAGTGGGAGAGGCGGGAAAAGCCGGACGTGGTGATCCTCGTCTACAACGACCATGCCTCGGCGTTCGACGCCAATATCATCCCGACCTTCGCGATAGGTACGGGTGAGCGGTTCAAGCCGGCGGACGAGGGCTGGGGACCACGCCCGGTGCCCGACGTGATCGGCCATCCCGACCTCGCCTGGCACCTTGCCCAGAGCCTAATCCTCGACGATTTCGACATGACCATCATCAACGAGCTCGACGTTGACCACGGCCTGACCGTGCCGCTCTCGATGATGTTTGGTCAGCCGACCGAATGGCCCTGCCGGGTGGTCCCGCTGGCGGTCAACGTGGTGACCTACCCAGTGCCCTCGGGCAACCGCTGCTGGCTGCTCGGCGAGGCGATCGCCCGCGGTGTGGCGAGCTTCCCGGAAGACCTCAACGTGCAAATTTGGGGTACCGGCGGGATGAGCCACCAACTCCAGGGACCGCGCGCCGGCCTGCTCAACCGCGAGTGGGACAACCGGTTCATGGACCTGCTGGAGGGCGACAGCCAGGAAGCGCGCCGGATCCCCCACATCGAATACCTGCGCGAGACCGGCTCGGAAGGTATCGAGATGGTGATGTGGCTGATCATGCGCGGCGCGCTTGGCGAGGCCACCCGCTGCCTTCACCGGCACTATCACATTCCCTGCAGCAATACGGCCATTGGCCACATCGTTCTGGAGCCAGCCCAATGACCCAACCCTTGCGCATCGCTCTCGCGGGAGCCGGCGCCTTCGGCGAGAAGCACCTCGACGGCCTCAAGAACATTGACGGCGTGGAGATCGTCTCGATCATCAGCCGCACCGGCGAGCAGGCGGCGGCCGTCGCCGAGAAGTACGGCGCGCGCCATTCCTCGACCGAGCTGGAAGATGCCCTGGCGCGAGATGATGTCGATGCCGTGATTCTGTGTACGCCCACGCAGATGCATGCCGCCCAGGCGATCGCCTGCATGGAGGCGGGCAAGCACATCCAGGTGGAAATCCCACTGTCGGATTCCTGGGCCGATGCCGAGGCCGTCGTCGCCAAGCAGCAGGAAACCGGCCTCACTTGCATGGTCGGCCACACGCGCCGCTTCAATCCCTCGCACCAATACGTGCACAACCGGATCATTGGGGGCGAGTTCAACCTGCAGCAGATGGACGTTCAGACCTACTTCTTCCGCCGCAAGAACATGAACGCCAAGGGCGAGCCGCGGTCGTGGACCGACCACTTGCTGTGGCACCACGCGGCGCACACGATCGACCTTTTCGCCTATCAGTCGGGGCGGATCGTCAGGGCCAATGCGATTCAGGGTCCGAAGCATCCCGAGCTTGGCATCGCGATGGACATGTCGATCCAGCTCAAGGCGGAAACTGGCGCGATCTGCACGCTGTCGCTCTCGTTCAACAACGACGGGCCGCTGGGCACTTTCTTCCGCTACATCGGCGACAGCGCGACCTATATCGCGCGCTACGACGACCTGGTGAACGGCAAGGAAGAGCCGATCGACGTGAGCAAAGTCGACGTGCCGATGAACGGCATTGAGCTTCAGGACCGCGAATTCGTCGCGGCCATCCGCGAAGGTCGCGAGCCGAACAGTTCAGTGACTAAGGTGCGGGATTGTTACCGCGTGATCGGCGAACTTGCCGCGCGCCTTGAGGAGCAGGACGGCTGGTCCTGATCGGCGTGCTCGACGGCTTTGCAGGAATGGTGCCGACGGCGGCGTTGATCGCGCGACTGATCAGGCTCCAGGGCTTGGTCGTCGGGCATCGTGACCATCAGACCGACCTTGTCCAATGGCTGGAAACGAGCGGCATCCGCCCCGTGATAGACCGAAGATTCGGCCTCCAGGCCATCGCCGATGCCTTCCGGCTGCAGGCTAGGTCCGGCCATTTCGGCAATTGCGCTGGAATTCTGACGGCGTCGAGACAATGGCATCACCTTCCAAGCTGCTCTGCCAAATGCATGAGCTTTTTCGAGGCGCGGCGTTCGAGCTCGGCATCAAAGCGGGCGGTTGGCACGGCCACCGCTACGGCGCTTAGTTCAGGTCGCCCAATCGAGCAAGCGAGACCTACCAATCCAAGCTGGTATTCATCTCTTGCGATGGCGTATCCTCTTTGGCGGATACGCGCAATATCTGCTCGAATCTCACTTTCCTCCGTCAAAGTAGAGGTGGTGAATTGCGATCTTGTTGTTTCGGCGAAATACTGCGTCAATGCAGCTTCTGGCAAGGCCGCGAGGATAGCTTTGCCCGATGCCATGCTATGCAACGGGTTGCGCTGGCCAACGTCGATTGCATAGCGAAGCGCTTGTTCACTTGGTTCAGTAATCTTGGCTACTACCTCCCAACCGTCGAGCACCATAAGAGAACATGTTTCATTAAGTTCAAATCGCAGCGAGCGAATCAGGATTTTGGCCATAGCAAAAAACGAGGGTGCCCGGGTGGGGCTCGCGAGGCGCGCCAAACCGGGGCCAGGGACATATTGCCGGCCTTCGCGCGATAGATAATCGCGTTCCACGAGTGTCGAAAGCAGGTAGGAAAGGCTGCTAGCGGGAATTGCCAACGCATCTGCTATGTCCTGGGCAACAACGCTTTCGCGTGACGATACGACAAATTCAATGATGTCGAGCGTGCGCATCGCCGACTTGACGGTGGTGGACGCGGAGGTCGTCATCGCGATCAGAACGCCAGCGAGCCGCGCCGCTCGGCGAAGCGCCAGCCGTCGGCGGTGAGGACGAAACGGTCATGGAATGAGCCGGCTAGCGGCGGACCATCGGCGGTAAACAGCACCATCGCGCTCTCCCCGCGGGCATCGGTCGAGGACAATATTTCGATGACCACATTCGAACAGAGGTGCCGCGTCTTGCGCGGCGGGCGGCGATGGAATGCCGCGAGGATCGCGGCGCGGCCTACGATCGGGGTGTCAGGGGCGGTGGGGCGGCTCATGATGCCGTCCTCCGTGTAGAGCGCGGCCACCTCCTCCCACCGTGCGGCATCGTTGAGGTTGGCGTACAGGGCGACCAGCCGGGCGCAGTCCCACTCGATGGCGCGCCGTTCGTCCGGTGTCACAGCGAGGCGCCCGCGATGTCGGCACCCGCGCGCAGGCTGCGAAGCTTCTTCCAAGTTACCTCCGGATCGATCTTTCCGTAGCCAGCGAACGTGCCGAAGCCGCAATCCGTGCTGGCGATGACCCGATCCGGTCCGACGAATCCTGCGAAGCGCTCGATGCGCTGGGCAATCAGTTCCGGATGTTCGACATAGTTCGAGCAGGTGTCGATCAAGCCCGGCGCCAGCACCTTCCAGTCGGGTAGCTTCGCTTCCTTCCACACTTTCCATTCATGCTCGTGGCGCGGATTCGCCGCCTCGAACAGCACCGTCGCGGGACGTGCGGCAATGACGATGTCTATCACCTTCTCGAGGGGGATATCGTGGTCGTGCGGGCCTTCGTAGTTACCCCAGCACACGTGCATCCGCATTCGCTCGGGCGGAATGTTGGCGGTGGCTGCGTTAAGCGCCTCGACATTGGCGGCCGCGACCTTGAGGAACTCTGTCTCGGACAGATCCTGATAGCCGGTGTGGCGACTCATGGCCAGGTCGGGACAATCGAGCTGGAGCAAGAAGCCCTCGCGCACGATGGTCTCATACTCCTCGCGCATCGCGTCGGCGAGGTCGGCGAGGTAGGCCTCGTGACTGGGATAATGCTTATTCACCTGGAACGCGGTGATGAGCCCGGGGGAGGCGGCGTTCATGAAAGCTTGGGTGGTCGGCCCGGCATGGTTCGCCAGCGCCGCCTTGAACCGGCGTATGTCCTCCCACAACGGCTCGAGCGTGACCAGGCGGACCTTGTCGACGCAGCTCGCGCGCACGAAGTCCTGACTGCCCATGATAGCCGAGAGCTTCTTTGATAGGTTCGGATGTTCAGCAAGGTCTGCCGCAGGCTTGCGGTCGACATGTCCACCGAAGCCGGACAATCGCTCGATCATGTAGGTCGAATAGCCGATTTTTCCGATCTCTCCGTCCGAGACAATATCGACTCCGCTTTCCACCTGTTTCATGACCGCGCGGTCGACTGCCGCGGACACTTTGGCGTCAAATTCCGCCGCGTCGTAAGCGTCGCCCGCGTCACGCGCACGCAGCAGCGGGGTCAGATCCTCGCCCCGCGGCATGGAACCTACATGGGTGGTATGGATATAGGGCATATTTTTCTAATTCCGTTTGCTCAGGGACCGCCTCAAGCTTTCGACAAGACTACTTCGACTCCCGCCTGTCCACGCGTCAAGGCAAATGGCTTGTCGATTTGAACACGGGCGCAGGTTACGCCTTTCATATCCAGGCAATGCTCTGCCAGCTGCTGGCCGAACGTCTCGATAAGCGGTATGTGAGTAAGCGCCAAATTTTCGGCCACCTTGGCCACCCGACGATAGTCGACTGTTTGGTCAATTCCCTTGATCTCGTTTGCATTCAGTTCGAGTTCAACCGAAATGACGAGCGGTTGTCGACGACCAACCTCGTCAGGATTGATGCCGATATCCGCGAGGAGCGGCAGTTCGCGAACTCTAACGACGTTTTTTATTCGAAACGGCTTGTTAGTGCTCATGATGGTGCATCCTCGCTGCCTGGACGGTGTTGGCAAGCAGACAGGCGATGGTCATTGGGCCCACGCCGCCTGGCACGGGTGTGACGGCATGCGCGTGTTCAAGTTCATGTGTTGCGCAATCGCCTACCAGACGCGTGGTCCCGTCGGGGTCAGTCACCCGCGTGATACCAACATCCACGACAATTGCTCCGGGTTTCACCCAATATCCTCTGACGAGGTGGGGGGCACCGGCTGCAGCAATTATCACGTCCGCTTTTCTGGCTATGTCGGGCAGGTCAATGGTTTCGATGTGGGTCACGGTGACCGTTGCTTCGCGCTCAAGCAGCAACATGGAAACCGGCTTCCCGACGATATTCGACTTGCCGATCACGACCACATTCAAACCGCGGTAATCGCTTATGAGACTGTCGAGCAGCGTCATTATGCCGAGCGGTGTGCACGGGATCGGACCCCCCGTCCCTGTCGACAGCCGACCAACGTTCACGGGATGGAACCCATCGACGTCTTTCGTCGGCGAGATGCGGTCCAACACGGATGTCGCATCGATGCCTTTGGGTAAGGGCAGCTGTGTCAGGATTCCATCGACGCGGGGGTCGCGGTTTAACTGATCGATCAATGTGCAAAGCTCCTCTTGCGAGGACTCTGCGGGAAGGCGGAATTCGAATGACTCGATCCCCACCTTGCGGCACTGCCTGATCTTGCGCGAAACATAGACTTCGCTGGCCGGGTCATTCCCGACCAACACGACCGCTAACCCAGGCGGGCGTCCGGTCTCGGCGGTAAGCTCCTTGACATCAGCTGTAACCTTGCCGGCAATCTGATCAGCCAAAGCCCTGCCGTCCACAATCTGTGCCATATCCGCTACGCCTTGAACACCACGGTGCGCGAGCCGTTCACGAACACGCGCCCTTGGAGATGGTGGTGAACAGCCGTGGCCAGGACACGCCGTTCGATGTCGCGACCCTTGCGCACCAGATCTTCTGGCGTGTCGGAGTGGGTGATCGCCTCCACATCCTGGTGGATGATCGGGCCCTCATCGAGATCCGCCGTGACATAGTGCGCTGTGGCGCCAATCATCTTGACGCCACGCTCGTGCGCCTGATGGTAGGGTTTCGCGCCCTTGAAGCCGGGCAGGAAGGAGTGGTGGATGTTGATGCACCGACCCGAGAGGAATGCGGCCAGATCATCCGACAGGATTTGCATGTACCGCGCAAGAACGATCAGATCTGCCCCGGTCTCGTCGACAATTCCCTTGATCTGGGCTTCCTGCTCAGGCTTCGTGTCCTTCGTCACCGGCAGGTAGTGGAACGGAATGTCGCCGATCATCGTCGTGTGAAGGACGTTCAACGGATGGTTTGATACGACGCCGACAACGTCCATATCGATTTCACCGATACGGCGTCGATAGAGTAGATCGCCCAGACAATGATCGAACTTGCTGACCAGGAGCAGAACTTTCTGGGCATCGCTCTTGCGGCGTACCTTCCACTGCATTGCATTGCGGGAGGCAACCCGCTCGAAGGCCGCGCTGAATTGTGCGAGCTCATGCTGTGCGGCAAGTTCGAACTCAACGCGCATGAAAAAGAGGTTGGTCAGTCGGTCGTTGAACTGCTGGGCATCGACGATATTGCCGCCCGCGTCCTTCAGGCAGGTTGCGACATCGGCGACCAGGCCGGGTCGGTCCTCACATTGGAGGGTCAGAACGCATTGCTCAGGCATCATTGATCTCCCGATTTCGATTTTTTAGTGGCGGGCGTCATACTCGCGGATCCACTCGACAGTCTTTTCAAGGCCGCCGAAGGGGTAGAAGTGCAAGCGTACCGGCCCATGTTCGGCGCCAAGCCCCTGAGCCAAGGCATCGACAAGTTTGTCGGGCCCGGCCGTCCCGATCAATTTGGTGATTGAAATGCCGTACCTGGCCAGCACGGATGCCGAAGCACCGACACCACATCGCGCTGCAAAGCGCATCAAGGTCTTGATTCCGGCTGGCCCGGGAACGCCGATCCGGACAGGTGCATCGATCCCGCGAGCACGCAACTGCTTGAGCCACTTAAGGATTGGACGGGAATCGAAGCCGAATTGCGTGACGATGAGCGGCGCCATGCCCCGGCTTTCGATGTCCGCGCATTTTGTTTCGAGCACTGAGAAGCATTGCTCGACGGACATGTTCGGATGTCCCTCAGGGTGGCCCCCAACGCCGATGGCCGTGATTCCTGCGCGCTCGAACGCCCCCGTCGCAATCAATGCCGAGCTTTCCTCAAAAGGACCTTCGGCCTGAGATGGATCGCCAGCAATGACAAAGCACCGGCGGACGCCAGCATCGCCGACCACGGCGTTCAGGTAGGTCTCGAATTCATCGAGGGAGGCAATTCGCCGTGCCGAGAAATGGGGCATCGGCTCGAAGCCAAGCTCCCTCACGGCCTTTGCTGCAGCGATTCGGGCAACCGGCTCTTCCCCAGGCAGAAAGGTGACCGCGACCGGCGTGTGATGCGGAAGCGATGAGGCGGCAAGTCTCAGCGAATCGACATCTTTTGCCGTGATTTCGAGTGAGAACCCGTCGGTGATCCGATCTGGCGTGATGCTCCAGTTCGGGTGGATGATCGGCTTTGCCATTTCAACACTCCCAAAGGCTGCTCGGGTTTGGTGGCCAGCTGGTGGCGCATGCGAATTTCCATCTATACGCTCCCGCAAAATTCGTATAGATGAAATTTCATGAATACGAAATGGTTTCCGGAACGGCAGGGGGAGCCGCTTGTCGTGCTGCCTGGGCTGATGTGCGATTCCCGGATGTTTCCTGGCTTGGCTGAGACCATAACGAACGTCGTTTTTCCGGAACGATTCTATCGCGACGCCGCTACCATCGAAGCCATGGCGGAACTCGCGTTGAGGGACCTGCCCGAGCGCTTCGCATTGCTGGGTCATTCGATGGGCGCCCGGGTCGCACTCGAAATATGGCGCCGATCACCAGAGCGAATATCCCGTCTGGCGCTGGTCGATACCGGCACTCATGACGTGCGGACCGGTGAGCAGGAGACAAGATACGCCCTTCGTGATGCGGGCCGCGCCTTCGGGATCGAGAAGCTGGTCGATTCCTGGCTGCCGCCAATGGTGGCCCCTCAGAACCGCAGCGATGAGGCTCTCATGCATCAACTCCGCGCAATGGTCCGGGAAGCTGGACAAGACACCTTTGAAAGGCAGATCGAAGCGTTGCTCACGCGGCCTCGGGCAAACGGAGTTCTGCGGACGATTACCTGCCCGACATTCGTCGTGGTGGGAGAATGCGATGAATGGAGCCCCGTCGCGCAACATGTGGCCATTGCCGCTGAAATACAAAATGCCGAACTGCGGATCATTCCTTTGGCGGGCCACATGGCGCCGGCCGAGTGCCCGGAGGGCTTTGTGAAGATCGTGCACGAGTGGCTGGCGTGGCAGCCGCCATCCCACGATGAATCAATTCGTTCAATTGCCTAACCCAGAGGAGCCTGACGTGACCCAAACTCTCGATGAATTTCTCGGACAGCAGTCGAATTTGGTAGACTTTATCCGCAACCAGCAAGTCGGCCCCAACGTATATCCTGGTGTTCCAGCCGAGTATTCGAACTGGCGCGCTGAACAGTGGGCTTGGGCACATACGGCGGTATTGTTCAACCAGTCCTACCACATGGTGGATCTGGAGGTCCGCGGGCCCGACGCCTTTGCCATGTTGGAACATCTTGCAATCAACAGCTTCAAGGGTTTCGTGCCCGACAAGGCCAAGCAATTCGTCCCGGTCACCCCATATGGCCACGTCATCGGGGACGTGATCCTGTTCTACTTGGAGGAGAACCGGTTCAACCTGGTCGGCCGCGCACCGGCCATCGAATGGGTTGAATTTCACGCTGCCTCGGGTAAGTGGAACGTCAAGGTCGAGCGCGACGAGCGCTGGGCAATGCGCACCGACGGAAAGCGCAAGAACTACCGGTTCCAGGTCCAGGGACCGAACGCCATGAAGATCATCGAGGTCGCAACGGGCACGACGCCGCCGGACCTGAAGTTCTTCAACATCACTCATCTTATGATCGCCGGCAAGACCGTGCATGCCCTGCGCCATGGTATGGCTGGTCAACCGGGATGGGAATTGTACGGGCCCTGGGAGGACTACGGTGCCGTTCACGCCGCCCTTGTCGAGGCTGGCAAGGAATACGGTATGGCGCTGGTGGGTGGTCGTACCTATTCCTCGAATACGCTCGAATCGGGCTGGATCCCTTCGCCGTTCCCGGCGATCTACACCGGTGAGGAGTTGAAATCCTATCGCGAATGGCTGTCTATCAATTCATATGAGGCCAAGTGCTCCGTGGGCGGCAGCTATGTGCCGGACTCGATCGAGGGCTATTACACGACTCCGTGGGATCTGGGGTACGGGCCGTTCATCAAGTTCGACCATGATTTCATCGGTCGTGCGGCACTGGAGAAGTTGGCAGCGGGACCACACCGCACCAAGGTGACGCTGGCGCTCGACAACGAAGACGTGATGCGTGTGCAAAGCTCCGCCCTGTCCAAGGGCGATCGCGCGAAATTCATGGAGTACCCCAGCTCGGTCTACGCCATGCACCCGTTCGATCAGGTGCTGAGCGACGGCCAGATGGTCGGCCTGTCGACCTGGATCGGCTATACCGCGAACGAGGGCAAGTTCTTGACGCTTGCGATGATGGACCAAGGCTTTGCGGAACCTGGCACGGAAGTCTCACTGCTCTGGGGTGAACCGAATGGCGGCACCTCCAAGCCCACCGTGGAGCCGCACGTACAAACCGAGATCAAGGCGGTTGTCGCTCCGGTGCCTTATTCGGAGGTCGCTCGGGATAACTATGCGGAAGGCTGGCGAACCAAGAAGTAGTGTTACCTCAAATGCCTGGGGCGCTGCTCGCGAGGGACGTTGCCCCAGGTCCACCCCCCAAGACGTGCGACAATGCCGAGGCACGGAGTCCTACACTGAGATCGGAGCGGACCGCATGAACACGCCAGCGGGTAAGAACATTCGCGAGTATCTTGCGCAGTTTGACGATATTCCGGGGACTCGCGTGTATACCGCGGCCCGGGCGCGTGCTGGGTATCACCTCAATCAATGTGCGATGAGCTTGATGAAGCCGGAAAATCGCGAGCGCTTCAAGGCCGACGAGCGAGCTTACCTCATGGAATGGCCGATGTCTCAGGAGCAACGGGAGGCATTACTGGCGCGCGACTACAACCGAATGCTCGAATTAGGCGGCAACATATACTTCTTGGCGAAACTCATCTCCACTGATGGATTGAGCGTTGCTCAAGGCGTCTCCACGATGACCGACATGTCGTTCCCGGAGTATCAGGCCATGATGGCCGCAGGTGGGCGCTCTCCCGAAGGACAGCGTTCAATCAAGGGAGGCTATTGATATGGCGCGCATCAGCGCAGGCGTGGGTTCAAGCCATGTCCCCCTGCTTGGGGTCGCGGTTGACCAGGGCAAGACCCGTGACGACTACTTTGGCCCTATTTTCCAAGGCTTTGAGTGGACCAAAGAATGGGAGAAGGTCGAGAATCCTGACGTTGTTATCCTAGTTTACAATGATCACGCATCGGCCTTCGATGCCAACATCATCCCGACATTCGCCATCGGCTGCGGCGAGCACTACAAGAGCGCTGACGAAGGTTGGGGCCCGCGCCCTGTGCCCGACGTGGAAGGCCATGCCGACCTTGCCTGGCACATTGCGCAGAGCCTTATCCTCGAAGACTTCGACATGACGATCATCAACGAGATGGACGTGGATCACGGCCTGACCGTGCCGCTGTCGATGATGTTCGGCCAGCCGGAAAAGTGGCCGGCGAAGGTCGTACCGCTGGCTGTTAACGTGGTGACCTATCCGGTGCCGTCCGGCAACCGCTGCTGGGCGCTGGGCGAGGCGATTGCCAGGGCCGTGGAAAGCTTCCCGGAAGACCTGAATGTGCAGATCTGGGGCACCGGCGGCATGAGCCACCAGTTGCAAGGTCCGCGGGCGGGGCTACTTAATCGCGAGTGGGACAACAAGTTCCTCGATTTGCTGGAACAGGACAATGACGATGCTCGTCACATCCAGCACATCGAATATCTGCGCGAAACGGGCAGCGAGGGGATCGAGATGATCATGTGGCTGATCATGCGCGGCGCTCTCGGTCGCAAGGTCAAGCGCCTTCATCGACACTACCACATCCCGTGCAGCAATACAGCAATCGGGCACCTCGTACTTGTCCCTGATTGGCCGCATTTTTGAGGCTTTCCAGCAGTCCAGACGAGCACGAAAATGACAATTTCCCTGTAAATTCCCATTCAACAGGGAATATCAGCCAGAGACCGGTTCGGTCCGGACTGCGTCGCGCACCACTCAGTCCACCGATTTCGATATCTCTCAGGCCCCGCGCGACAGCCGCCGGCAAAGCCCCGGATTTGCGCGAGTTTCCGACGGGAATTCCCTGCGCTCTGCTTCCAGGGACGCTTTGGCAGTCGCGATATCGCGGTAAAATGCCCTCATATCTCAGAGGCCGTTTTTTTGGCTGTCAAGAGTGGGCACGGGTAGGTTCAGGCGAACCCGAACATGGCCCGCTGGGATGGCCAGTCGAGCGGGATAGCGTTGGCACGAATGAGCCTGCGGCCAGTGAGTTACGGCGGCTGCGTGCCATCAAGCATGGCGCTGATCATGTCAGGTGCGAGCCAGCAGATGCGAGCGACCCGAGCTAAATAGCGCGGGGAGTATGTCTCGATAAGTCCGTGCGGCGTGCTGCTCATGAGATAGTCGCGTGCTGCAAATGCCTGCGCGACAAGCTTGCGCAGCATCGGGTCGGGCGATGCCGTTGGACGGTCCTACAGGATTAGACGAACATCGCCGCCGCGCTTCACGAGCTTAGATGGGACAGAGATATTCGTCCGATCGTCCTTTTCGCCGATGCCGATCGCAACAGCAGTCTCCTGAAGCTCGACCCGAAGCTTCAATGCGATAAGCTCCCGCGTTGGTCTGCGACCGTAAGAGCCGGAAGGCGATCTGCCAGATCGAAGTCGCCAGCAACTCGAGCTTTGAGCTCGCGTGCGCTGCGCTGTGCGCATCCTCATGTGCCGAGCCGCTCCGTAGACGGTCGGCGATAGTGTTGACTACGAGCCGATCAATCTCACCAGCAGGCAAGCGCCAGAGCTGGTCCGGAGCCCCGCCTACTTTGGTCCGCGTTTCGTAATAGCGGTAGCGCTTGAATGCCTTGGCCGTGTGTACGGGCGACATTGGCTGTCCATCGGGATCGAACAGCATTGAGGTGAGCAGGCTCGGACTGGTTGCCCTCGCTCCGGTCCGATGCGCCTGCCGATTCGCTTCGATGATCGCCTCGTGCTGCCCCTCATGCAGCTGATCACGATGACGAACCTTGCCAATGTAGATCGGGTTCTGAAGCAGCTGGGCGAGGGGTCCTTTCGTGAACGGGATGCCGCCGACCATTCTGCCATCGCGATATGTCCTCTGCTTGGTAACCGATGCCGCGTTCATGGAGATCATCGACCAGCGCTGCCATCGAGCGAAGTTCGACGTAGCGTTCGAAGATCAGTCGGACCGTTGCGGCTTCCTGTGCATCGGGAACAAGCTTGCGATCCTCCAGTGCATAGCCGATCGGGATGGGACCACCCATCCACATGCCCTTGGCCTTGGAGGCTGCGACCTTGTCGCGGATGCGCTCGGCGGTCACCTCACGTTCGAACTTAGCGAACGAAAGAAGCACGTTGAGCGTCAGTCGTCCCGTGCTGTTGGTGGTGTTGAATGCCTGGGTGACCGAGACGAAGCTTGCACCATGGCCATCGAGGATCTCAACGATCTTGGCGAAGTCGGCAAGGCTGCGGGTGAGCCGATCCACCTTGTAGACGACGATGATGTCGATCTTGCCGACTTTCACATCTTCCAGCAGCTGGCGCAAGGCAGGGCGGTCCATGTTCCCACCCGACCAGCCGCCATCGTCATAGCGTTCTGCCACCGCCTCCCATCCCTCATGAGTCTGGCTCATGACATAGGCGGCACAAGCCTCACGCTGAGCATCCAGACTGTGGAAGCTCTGCTCGAGACCTTCGTCAGTCGACTTGCGCGTATAGATCGCACAGCGCAGCGTCTGCCGATCAGCCTTGCGGGCCATTGTTCTTGCTCGACTTCAGCCCGAAGAACCTTGGTCCCGACCAGGCGGCACAGGTGATCTCGCGCGCAATCTGGCTGAGGCTGCGATAGCGGCGCTGCTCATACTCATAGCCTTCATCGCAGACCAGGACATGGCAGGTCCGGCCATGCCATTCGCGCACCAGCCGGGTGCCTGGCTTGAGCGCAGGAGCGGCGGTCAAACCACCATCGCGAGCCAAGCTGGTCTGCAGGGCAGCAATGGTCTTCATCAACGAGGGTGCCAATCCGCCATGCACGCGCTCTTGCAGCCGCCAGGCGACAGCGCGACGCATCAGGTCGGGCGGCATGTCGGGGGCGACCGAACGGAAGATCGGGCGCCATTGCTGACGGAGAGCGGAGGAGCTGCAGTTGCGCAGCTCCTCGAGCTGTTGATCGAGCCGCGCCATGATCAGTCTGCCTTCTGGATGCGGTAGACGCTAATGCCCTCCACCTTGCTGGCGATGATCACATGCCCTTTCTTGCGCAAGCCTGTGAGCGCAGCCCGCGTGGTATGCGGCAGCCAACTCGTCGCCTCCACCAGCTGTGAGAGCGTCGCGCCTTCGTCACGCTTCGGCATCTCAATCAGCAGTGCCTGCTTGGTCTTGGGCTTCACTTCCGCCGCCGAGCCTTCCCGCGGCGCTGCTTGCGGCGGTGCTTCCTCCGGCTTTTTGCCATCGGCCTCGGCGACGGCCGCTTGGCCTGCATCGGTGATGACGGCTGCGACTTTGCGCTTGCCATCGACCCGCCAGATGCTGTTCTCGTCAGCAGTGTCCGCTTCTTGCGCCAGGCCGTGCTTGACGAGCGTGTTGATCGCGCGGGTGAGACCAGCGCGGGTCACCCCGATGCTGGTCGACGGCGGCAGGATGCTGCCGTTGGCACGCTTGGCAGCAATCGCCAGCAGGACATAGTGAAGGTCGCTGAGCTTGGTCATGTGGGTGTCTCCTCGTCGGGAGCAGCCCCAGTGCCGTCTCCCACCACCCACAGCCCCGCCGGTCGACCGGTCGGGGGCAGCAGCCGGGTTCGTGCCGGCCGCGCCTCATGAGCACACCAATGCTTCCGTTGCGACAACAGTCCAGTCCGAAGTGCGAACCTGCGCAAAAGCTGGTTCTGGACTTCCGAGCCGACTTGCAGCTGTGTGGAGCGCGTGGGAGACACGCATGGACAATGAGTTGCTGGATCTGGCGGATCGGCTTTGCACCGTCGCAGGCATGATCATGGAAGATCATAACGTGATGGCGGTGAGCAGGTCCAAAGATGTCGATGACCGTGCCGCCAGGCTTGCTACCCTCACCATGGCCGGGAGCAATATCTCGAAATTGATCGCCGCTGCTGAGGTGCTCGTCCGATTAGGCTAATCCCCACCAGTGCGGCCTAGTGGGCTCCAGAGCGTCACATGGCTTTGGTGATCTATCTTCCGGCGCGCCGCCGTGGCTGGTATTTGCCATTCATCTGAGGGTGGAAAGATGCGCTACGAAATCGCCGGCACGGTCATGCAAACGCTCTCGATTGCGTTGGATCCTGGTGAAGCCATTGTGAGCCAGACGCATGCCATGGCGTGGATGACCGACGGTATCGAGATGGACACGCACACGGGCGGCGGATTTTTCGCCGGGTTGAAGCGCGCGTTCAGCGGCGGCAGCTTCTTCATCACCGAATATTCAGCACGCTCACGAGCAGAGGTTGCATTTGCACCGCGCTTTCCTGGCCAGATCATTCCGATGGCACTGAGAGCGGGCGAGTCGATCGTGTGTCGCAAGGAAACTTTCCTGTGCGCGGAAAAAAGCGTCTCGCTCGACATCGTCTTGCAGCAGCGGTTGGGCGCGGGCCTCTTTGCCGGCGAAGGGTTCATCCTGCAGCGTGTGACCGGCCCCGGCACCGTGTGGCTCGATCTTTCCGGAGAGGTCATCGAAAAGACGCTGGCGCCAGGCGAACGGCTCAGGGTGCACGCTGGCCACGTCGGCATGCAGGAGCCGACCATCAATATCGACATTCAGATGGTGCGCGGCTTTCGCAACGTCCTGTTCGGCGGTGAAGGACTGTTCCTCGCAACGCTGACCGGCCCCGGCAGGATCTGGTTACAGTCTATGCCCATCCTCAATCTTGCCGAGGAGATCGCGCGCCATCTTCCGTCGAATGAAGCCGCCGACGCCGGCATTGGCGCAGGCGTCGGACGAATGATCGGCGGCGGCGCGGCAGGCGCTGCCATCGGCGGTATTCTCGGTGGCATTCTGGGCAACGAATGACCGCAGGCTTGACTGCTTACGCCTTAAAATCGGTCAGTCCCGGCGGACACTCCGGATACCGAAAGCCGCCGGTCGGCTTTCCTCGACCTAGGGGCGGCTATGGGGTGGATTCCTGCCTGACAGCTTTTAGGGCTACCCAAGTTTAAAGCTGCCGTTGATCGCAGCTGACCAGCACGGCGGCAAGCGACCCAAAAGCGCTCAATCCCGCGACGGATGGCTGGCATTGTCATCTGCCATTGGTTCAGGTGAGGGAAGCCGGTCCCGTCGTGATCAACCAGGCCGGACGGCAGTTCACTTCGGTGCGCTCATCTATATTGCGTCTGTTCGGCAATCCCGATCTGCCCACAAGCCTCGACGGCCGTCCCGCCCGGCCCCACAATCTCAAGGCCAGCAGCTTATCTTAGTGCCAGCAGCGTGGAGAAGATCTGATCGAAAAAAATGTCGGCCCCCGGAGCGCTTGAGAACCGCCGATGACCCATCTCCGACAGAATGTACGGATAGGACAGCATCGCCGCGATCGCCAGCGTCGCCAGCGTCGCTGCATCATGATGCCTGAAGAAGCCTGCCTCTTGTGCCTGTATGAAACAATCGTGCAGTTCCTCTTCCCAGATTGTCTCGCCCGCGGCCAACGCGTCAGACAGTCCGGGAACCCGCCGCGCTTCGTTGACGCAGGTTAGATGGAAGCTCCGAAGCTCGGGCGAGAGCGCAATATCTAGGAATGAGCGAAGGAGCGCGCGAAGCGTGGATAAGGCGTCACCCTGTACCTTCGCCTGTGTTCGAAAACGCTTCAGCCGTTCGGTGAAGCGGGGGACCGTGGCGACCAGCAGGTCGTCCTTGGTCGGAAAGCGCCGTATTACCGAACGCGGGGTCGTCGAGCAAAGCACGGCAATCTCCTCGATGGTCGTTGCAGCAAAACCCTGCTCGGCGAACCGCTCAATCGCGACGTCGACGATCCTGACGGTCAGATCCGCCGCCTCCCGGCTGTTTAATCTACCGCCTACGCGCTTTGCCGGTTGATTTCTGAGCTCTGACATAAGGGGTATCTGCTGCTTTTCACTGTCCTTGTCACGGGGGTGTGATCGACGAGCGGTGGAGGTCCTCTGTCGCCGATCCCCAAATGGAAGGTCAGAACCTTCGTGTCACGCGAACGCCGTAGGTACGCGGCGCCGCGGGGTTGCCGACGACGCCGGTGGGCGCCAAGAAGTTTATGGACACGTCGTAGAAACGATTCCCGATATTCTTCGCCCATAAGGTGACCTCGGTCTTGCCATCCTTCGCTTCCCACGACTGGGAAAGATTGACAACGGTGTGCTGCGGTTCAGAGAAACGATTGCCGGCGTCGGCGAAATAGCGTCCTGTGTAGCTCGCGTTCACATTGGTGGTGAATGTGCCCATTTCGGTAGGGAACGCGAGCGTCGCTCCTACCGAAAAGGCCCAACGGGGCGCAGAGGTGGTGCGGTGGCCCGATGCGCCAACGGGTGGGTTGCTGCCCTGAAGCAAAGCCCCGGAGAGGGGATCGATCGAATAGATTACCGCGTCAGGGTAGTCGAGGTAGCGCGTATCGAGATAAGCGACATTCGCATTGAGCGTCAGCGGCCTTGCCGGCTTGGCCAACAGCTCTAATTCCGCGCCGCGGATCCGCGCCTTGGCGGCATTAACTGTGAAGGCCGCCCCGGTTTCGAAAATCTGTTGCTGCAAATTGTCGTAATCGTATTGAAATGCGGAAGCGTTAACCCGAACCTTCCGTCCGAACAGATCGGTTTTCACGCCGACTTCATAGGCCTTGATCGTTTCGGGAGAGATTGCCCCGGCGCTCGCGTTGGCAAAGCCGCCCGGGCTGACACTGTTGTAACCCCCAGCATTGTAGCCAGTGTTGAACGAGGCATAAACGAGGATGTTCGGTGCTAGGTCATGGTCTAGGATCGCGCGGAACGTGGGCTTGCGCGTGATCTGGCGAGCGCGCCCGCCCGTGCCGGGGATGGCCGCCGCGTCGAGCGCCACATAGCCGTTCACGCCGATCCGGTCGATCGTATAGCGTGCGCCCAGTGTCAGGCGTGTTCGCGGCAGGATGGTGGCGGTTACCTGGCCGAAGGCGGCAAACGAATCGATCCGGTTGTCCGCATAGATATTGAGCGCTGACCCGGGTGGCGTGCCGAAGATGAACGGCAGGGCTGGCCCGTTGAACTGGAACGGCGTCACATCGGCAGACAAATGATAGTAGAAGCCGCCGATGACCCATTTCAGGCGGGAATTATCCTGCGACTGGAGTTGGATTTCCTGCGTGAACGACGTTGATTCGTCGCGGCGATAGACGTTCGCGCCGGGGATTTCGGTGCCATCGATATCGACAAACAATTCGGCCGTTGCCTTACGCCAAGACGAGATGCCCAACAGGCGTAAGTCGCCCAGATCATGCTCGATGCGCAGCGCCACGCCGCCCTCGCGCGTCTGATATCCCGGCCGAAAATCAGCGGTGACATTGTAGCGTCCCGGCGTGTAGGTAGCTCCGGTAAAGAGGTTGAAAAGGGGCGGGCCGTCAACGGCGCGCGTCACGACAGCGCCCTGGTTGCCGCGGCTAAAGCGATAGTCGCCGATCAGGTAGATCTTGGTCGCGGGGTCGGGCTCAAACAGCGTCTTGCTGCGAATAGCAAATTGCTTTTCAAGCAATATGTCCTTGCCTGTGGCTAGGTTCGTGCCCCACCCCTTCGCCTGGTCGTTATAATAGACCGCGACATCCGTGGCCATCGTATCGGTTAGGCCCGCGGTGGCATAGCCACTGGCGGTAATGGTATCGTAGTTGGAATAGCCAAGCTTCAGGTCCATCGAGGGTTCATGTTGCGGATCGAGGGTGTTGATCTGGACGATTCCGCCAGTTGCGTTGCGGCCAAACAACGTGCCCTGCGGCCCCTTGTCGACTTCAACACTGGCGACATTGTTGAACACTAGCGCGCCCTGGTTGAACGGTTGGTATACCCCGTCGATGAAGGTCAGCACGGCGGCGCCCCCTGACAGTAGCCCCGAACTGCCGACGCCACGCAGATATATGGGTGATAGCGAGCCGGTCGGGGTCTCTTGCAGACCGGCGACCATGGTAGGCAAGTCGGCAGCCGACGACGCCCCGATTTGCGACAGTGTGTCACCCGAAAAAGCTTGCACAGCGATCGGCACCTTTTGCGCGGACTCGGATCTACGCTGGGCCGTGACAATGATTTCGCCCAGCGGTCCGGAGTCGTCGCTGGCTTGATCCTTGAGGTTCCTAGTCGAGGTCGCATCCTGGCCCCGGGCGCTTGCCGGGTGGCCGAAGACCAAGAAACAGACACAGGCGCAAGTCCAGTGGCGCACATTCATACTCCCTCTCCCCTTTTTAACGGCATGTTGACATGCCGTTTTGGTGCTTGACTAATCGTAATCACAAAGTCAACAAAAATGGCATGCGTGCATGTCGTTTTGAGCTTTCGCGCGGCCATAGTCGAAGGGAAAACGGGAGTGGAAGGATCGGTGAAGGCGCAGGAAGCGCCATTGTTTTTGCTCGTGCACGGAGCCTGGCATGGGGCTTGGTGTTTCGGGCCCTTGCAACTCGCGCTTGCGCGTCTCGGCGGTCTTTCCTGCCCGCTTGAGCTTCCAGGCCATGGAATAGATGCGCGCATCCCCTCGTCGGCCGAAATCGCGGAGGGCGCTGTCTCGCGTGCCGCTGGCATCGACTGGCATGAGGCGGTCGCCTCGCTGGCTGAAGCCATTGCAGACATACGTTCGTTTCATCGCGGGCCAACAATAATGGTTGGACACAGCGCTGGCGGCGCGATGGTCTCGGCTCTCGGGGAACGGTGCCCCGACCTACTCGATCACCTAGTCTATCTCTGCGCTTTCCTACTACCGCCCGGCCTTTCGACGGTTGCCGCTTCGATGCTGCCGGAAAATGGCGAAGCCCTGGCACCTACACTGCTCAAGGGACCGCCCGACGTACTAAAGGCGCTTCGCATTGATCCGCGGTCGTCCAACGCCGAATATCGCGACCTCATAAAACAGACCTTCTATAGCGACATGACTGACTCACAGGCGACGGCGGCGATGTGGCAAATTGTCCCTGACGAGCCGCTTCCCCCCGATGTCATCACCACAACCGCGCACCGATGGGGAAGCGTTCCGCGAACCTTTATCGTGGCGGAGCGTGATCGGGCGATCAGACCGGCGTTGCAGCGACGCTTCATTACGGAAACCGATGCTGCTTTTCCTGAGCGCCAGACCGATGTTTTGAGCATCGACAGCGATCATTCACCCTTCTTTACGGCGACCGAGTCTCTGGCGGAAATGCTGGTGGGCATCGGGCGGAACACGCCTCGACGCGATTCGGAGATCGCCCCTACTTGAATGCGTCTTGCGGAGGCTGCAGGCGCGTCGATAGCGCTGCTCCATCTGATGTTTGCTGCCGTTGGTCTGAGTAGCTGCGCCCTACTGGTCCCGCGCAGCTCATATAGCAGAAATTGGGTCGACTGCTGACCGATTGTTGACGCGCCCGAACGTCAGCTTTTCGCGATCTTGCGTCTGCTTCCGGACAGGCAGCAGACGGCCCAATCACTGCCGTGAGGTCCAAGCTTTCGTCATTCACACGCGGCTGGCAAACAACCAACGCCACTCTCCCTCGATAGCGACGACCTGATCCTGTTTCAAAACCTGATAATCGAATAGCACCGTGCCGCGGGGCTTTTCAGGGTGAGGTTTGAGTTCACTAACAGAGAGCCCAAGGTGGATGGTGTCTCCGAACATCACGGCGGATTTGTAGCGGATCGTTTGTTCGAGTATTGCAAGCGCGGTTCCCGCTCCCAATCCGAGACGCTCCATCAGGCCTGAGGCAATTGCGATCGACGCAAGTCCGGGCGGGAACGCGCCGCCAAAGAGGCCGTGTTTCGCCGCGAATTCGCAATCGACGTGCATGGGATTCATGTCGCCGCTGAACATCGACCAAAACAGGCCGTCGGCAGATGTCACGGTTCGGCCCTGAGTGCTTATCCGCTCACCGACGGCGAAATCCTCAAAAAAGCGGGCGGCTGGCCCAACGTAACGCTTCTCGGCACTCATGGCGCAAACCCTCCTTACTTGCTCTGCACATCCCAGACGGGAACCTTGCCTCGCGTGCCGACGTGGATCGGTTTGAAATAGCCCGTCGGCTTATCTCCGACGGGCACGCCGCCGTACATCGCTGACTGGATCAGGTCCGTCCAATACCATGCAGGATATGTGAGGGGCGGCTGGCTTACATCATCGAGGCGCTGGCGCAGCTCGGTAGGAAGCTCGAATTGGAGAGCACCAATATTGTCGTCCAGCTGTTCGATGCGCGTTGCGCCGATGATAGTGCCGAGCACGCCAGGCCGCCCAATGACCCAATTCAAGGCGACCTGACTCATTGACCGACCCAGTTCAGTCGCGATCTCTTCCAGCTCGGAGACAATTGACCAGTTGCGTTCCGTGACGTGCTGGAAGGCTGGGTGTCCAGCATCTATCACGGCTTCCAGCCTACCGCCCGAGATCTTTCCTGGCTGGTATTTTCCGCTAAGCAGCCCGCTCGCTAGCGGGCTCCACGGAACAATGCTGGCACCGAAGGAGGCAGCGAAGTCGGTATATTCCGGTTCGATGCTGCGTTCGACGAGCGAATATTGCATTTGCAATGCACAGACCGGTTCGAAGCCCCGCCATTGCGCCAGCGTTTGCGCACAGCCCGCATACCAGCCAGGTATGTTCGAAAAGCCAACATGACGGATTTTTCCGGCACGCACGAGATCATCGAGCGTCCGCATGACTTCATCTACCGGTGTAATGCGATCCCAGCCGTGCACATAATAAAGATCGATATAATCGGTATCGAGGCGCTCCAGAGAAGCATGCACCGCATTCATTACCCCCACGGGTTGAGCGCGCACGACGGGCGCACCGCCGAGCACCGTGGATTGAACACCAGTTTTCGAACTCAAGCTTCGAGCCGCCATCAGAGGCTGCCCCGAATGGTGCCATCCCAGTGCGACGCGGGATGCGATGGTGCATCCACCGGTTGGTGGATGTGGTCCCACTTGTGCCCTATCCCGGGCTGAGCATGTCTGGTCGTGCTCGAATAGAACCAGGTGCTGGGCTGCTCGTCGTAAACAGCGCCAGCGCTCTGGGTGGAATCATAAACGAGCGAATCTTAACAACTTTCGCGGGGGGATTCCGGGTTTGTTCTATTCGCCCTCGCTTCCCGGCATGGGCCTTTGTCTTCCCGTTTTGGGCGACGCTCTTTCCCATTTTCGTTGAACGGGAACCGCGGCTTAACTCTCTCGGATCACGCGGGCTTTTGCTGGGGACAGGGTCTTTTAGCCCGCTTTAGCCGGATTTTTCCCGGTATTTTCCCGTTTTCACGGGTAAACGGCCAGCAGACCGGTTCGCTGCGGACTGCGTCGCGCACCACCCAGTCCACCGATTTCGACATCTCTCTGGTCGGTCGCGATAGCTGCCGGCAAAAGCCGGGATTTGCGCGAGTTTCTGGCAAATCTTCCACGCACCGTGCTTCCAGAGACGCATTGGCGGTGACGGGAAAGGGCATGGTTAGGTTCCAGGCCGCGCCCGCGGCGCCGGGCGGCGGGCGCGAAGCCACGTCAGCTCGCGGGGTTGTACCAGATGGGTGAGGACCAGGCGCGCTGCTGGATGGTTGCCGGCACGTCCGTGGGCAGGGGCAGGCCATATTCGATGGCGCGCAGGGTGGTCCAGCGCGGCGTCGGGATTTCCAGCACGCGCACGTAGTAAACGGCGTTGTCCCCGCGTTTGAACGTCGGATCGTTCCACACCGTCGCCAGCCGCGCCGCGCCGATGGAGTTGGCATATTGACCGGTCTTGAGGTCCACAGTGTTGCCGATGGCTGGCAGCTTGCCGGTGGCCGGATCGAGGCGGCGATCACCCGCCCAGGCGACATCGAAGATGCGTTCGCGCTGCTGGGTGCCCTCGCGCCACAGCTTGACGATCTGGATGCGATCGAGGTTGCCACGGCGCGGGTCCTTCACCGCCTCCACCGCAAAACTGGGGGCACGGGCGCTGGCGCGGGGCAGGTCCGCCCCCATCGGCACACCGGCCTGATAAGCGGCGTGAACCCAGTTGTTCTGCGCGGTCAGCGTGGGCGAAAGGCCCCAGCCGCCGAAGAAGCGCAGCCGGATGTGGCTGCCGGAGGTGGCATAGGTCTCCTTGCGGCGCAGCGCGGCATAGATCGCCTCGCGCGTGTTCGATTCTGCCCAGACGCCGGTCAGAGCGCCGGGGCTGAGCACTTGCGGCGCCAGCGCCCGCTGCGGATCGGCGGCCATGCCGATGGCATGGGCCGCCTCATCGGCATTCTTCGGCTTGCCGCCACCCAGGTTGGCGCTGGCGGTGGTGCCGTATTCCTCGGGCGAATTGACCGAGAGGCCGGAATGCAGGTCGCTGGCGCCGATCGCGCCGTCCTTGTAGGGGTTCACGCCGATCTTCGACTGGATGATCAGGCCGCGGCCCAACGCGTCGCGCCAGTACGATCCGCCCGGCTTCGACGGCGAATTGCCTATCAGCAGGTGATCGAAGATCTCGTAGCTGGCGAACTCATCGTTGGGCGAGAGTGCGGGATGGGTCTCCGAGGTGCCCTTGTTCTGCGCCACTTCAGAGAGCGGCTCGTTGGCGACGCGCAGTTCGGCATAGGCCTCGTCGATCGGCTTGCCCTTCAGGCTTGTCCAGTCATACATCAGCCCGTTCGAGGCGTTGGCGTTGTGGGCAATGGCCAGCGCTTCATAGCCCCGTGCGCGGATTTTCGTCAGCCAGGCCCACAGGTCCTGTGGATCGGTCGAATCCTGCGCGGTGAACGGCGAGGGCGCGGTGTTGCCGCGGAAGATCACGTTGCGGTGCAGGTTTTGGCCCGATGGCATCGATGTCCATTCATAGGCGATGAAGGTGGTGAACTTGCCCGGCTGGTAGTTGGCATTGGCGATGTCGATGTGGCGCTGCCAGGTGGAGGCGGAGACCTTCTTGTTGTCCGGCCCCAGCCTGCCGCTGCTCAGCAGCTTCACCAGCTTGAGGAAGTTCTCATATCCGCCTGCGCGCGCCAATTTGCCGACGTCCGACAGCGAGAAAGCGCCGTTGGGATCGTCCAGCTGATTGAACACGCCGATGTTTTCGGAATGGTCGGTGACGGCGAGGAAGTCGAGCGGCTCGCTGCGCCGGATCGGCTGGCCGAGGTAATTGATGGTATCGCCGCGAGCGAATTTGAACGCCTCGTCGGGCGTAGTCTTGGTGCCCATCAATACATAGGCATCGAAGCTGTCGGTGGTGTGGAGGTGGAGGTCCCCGAAATAGGCCTCGCGGTCGGGATCGACCTTAACCGCGGCGGCTGGGGCGGCGGTGTTCTGCTCACCGGCGCGGGCTGGGGCGGTGGTGCCGAAGCCGATGACGACATGCCAGGCCAGCGGCAGCGCTAGCGCCCCGCCGAGCAGGAATTTGGCCGATCTTTTCATGTGACTATCCCTTGTTGATAACGGTTGACGTTGATGACGGTGGGCAGGTTCACGCGATGGTCAGTGCCGCGTGCAGGCGTTCGAGAAACCAGGACATGGCGAACGAGCCGATGGCGTAGCTGGCCGCCGTCCAAGCGAGCCGCGGCGCGGACGCGGGCCAGCGCACCCGCGCCAGCGTCCAGAGCAGACCGCCGGCGAGGGCGACGAAGATCAACTGACCGATTTCCACCCCGAGGTTGAACAGGAACAGCGAGAGCGGGATGGCGTTTTCCGGCAGGCCGATCTCCTTCAGCGCGCCGGCAAAGGCGGCGCCGTGGAGCAGGCCGAAGCCGAAGGCGACCAGCCACGGCTGGCGCAGGGTGAGCCCGTCCTTGCCCTTTTGCTTGCGGACCAGCTCCACCGCCAGGAATAGGATCGAATAGGCGACCATCGCCTCGATGAGTGCCGGGTTGACGCTGATCAGCTTCAACGCGGTCAGCGCTAAAGTGATCGAATGCGCGGCCGTGAACGCGGTGACGGTGCGCAGCAATTGCCGCCAGCCGCTGGACAGCAGCAGCAGGCCGAACACGAACAGCAGGTGATCGATGCCGGTGAGGATGTGCTTGACGCCGAGGAACAGGTAGGCCGGCATGGCGGCGCCGGCGTGGGCGTTGATGGCGAAGGCCGGCTGGTCCGGGGTCAGCACCTGCTGTGCGTCATCGCCGGATTTCAGGTGGACCTGCACCAGCGTGTCGGTGATCGTCCGCTCCAGCCCGTCGACGCGCACTTCGCGCCCGCCCAGGCCCCGTCCGTGGAGATCGAGGTTGTGCCAGCGGGCGATCTGGAAGCTTTCGGCATCGGCAACTTCGTCTGGCGCGCGGTCGATCAGGCCGCCGGCGATATGCGGGCGCAGCGCCACCGCCATCTGGCCGATCGACGGTTGCTTCCACAGCACTTCCGCCCTGCCGTCGGCCCGCTCGGTGATTTCCAGATAGGCCGGGCGCACTTCGTGCGCGGCGACCGGCGCGGCAATGCCCAGCATCAGCAGCAGCGCAACGATGAGGGGGCGCGCTCTCATGGCTGATCCGCGCGGCGGACGGTGTAATGGGCGAGCAGGTGCTGATAGGCTGCGGCGTCGCGGTCGGCGCGGTCCTGCTCCTGCCAGGCGCGTAGGGCATCGTCGTGCGCCGCGTCGAAATCGCGGCTGTGTGCCGGGGCGGCGGCGGTGACGCGCACCAGATGCCAGCCGAAGCCCGAGCGCAGCGGGCCCACCCAGCGCCCGGTGGGAGCGGCAAATACAGCGGCAGCAAAACCCTGGCCGCCGAACAGCCGGTCGACATCGTCTTGGCCGAGGCGGGTGACGCTGCGCGGGCCGGGGAAATCGTCGGCCGCGGGCGGCGGCTGGCCATGGGCGAGGCGGGCGGCGGCCGCAGTGGCGAGTGCCTTGGCCGCCGCTTCGCCGCGCCGGTCGATCGCGTAGTAGATCTGATCGAACGAGCGGGTGGCGGGCAGGGTGAAATCGGCGCGGTGCGCGGCGAACCAGCCGCGCAGTTCGCTGTCGGAGGGCTGGCGCGCGGTCGCCATGTCAGCCTGGAGGAACTGGTATTTCTGGGCGATGCGGCGGCGCACAATCTCGTCGTTGCGGTCCAGCCCCAGTGCCAGCCCTTCGCGCAGGTAGATTTCCTCGCGGATGCTGCCGTCGATCATCTTGCGCATCTGGGTGGCGTCGGGCGGGGTGCCGTATTGCTGGGTATAGCTGGTCTTGATCCGCGCGATCTCGGCCGCGCCGATGGTGATCACGTAGCGGGTGGAGCGCGCCTCCAGCCAGTGCGCCAGCGCGAAAATGGCAAGGCCGATGATGAAGAAGTGAAACAGCGGCTCGCGCAGCAGCGGGTGCAGCCATGGCGCCCATGACGCGCGCGCGCTGGCGGTGGCCGCGGCGGCGTTGCGGGGGACGGGCGTGTGGACCTCGGGCCAGATGGTCTCGTTCAGCACCGAATTGTGCTCCTGCAATGGGGATGGCTGCTGTTACTCACGGTTTGATCCGCGCACTATAATCGGCTGCCCTGCAAGGCCGGGCCCGCCCCCGGCGCGGCGCTTTTCGGCCGGGGGCAGGTCGGTGATGAGGCGCCAGGGCGTGGGTGCGATCAGGCCGGCTGGGTCTCAGCCGGCTTTTCCTTGCGGATCGTCCGGCTCCGGCGCCCGTCGATCCCCACCGGTACCTCGCCATTGATGGTGGCGCGGCGCAGGGTGCGGCGCTGGAGTGCGAAATCGGCGATGGCGCGGTGCTGGGTGGCCCGGTTGTCCCAGAAGGCGACGTCACCCGGTGCCCAGCGCCAGCGCACGGTGTTTTCCGGGCGGGTGATGTGATCCTGCAGCACGCCCAGGATGCGCGCCGAATCGGCTTCGTTCAGGCCGACAAAACGGCGCACGAAATGGCCAACCAGCAGGCTGCGCTGGCCCGAGACCGGGTGGACACGGACCACCGGATGCTCAGTCTCGTAGACGGTGCTGGCGAACACGCTCTTGTGATATTTACTGCGCTGGGCCAGGCCGGCATCGATGGCGGTGGCGGCGAGCGTTGCGGCATAGTCATAGTCGTTTGAGTGCACCGCCCACAGCGTATTGACCAGCTCGCGCAGCGGCTCCGGCAGGCCGTCATAGGCGGTCTCGCCGTTGGCCCACAGGGTGTCCCCGCCGGCCTGCGGCACGGTGATCGCGCGCAGGATGGAGCCCTTGGGATAGGCATCGACGAAGGTCACGTCAGTGTGCCAGCTCGACGCGGCATAGCCCTCCCTGCTGTCCAGTTCGAGCAGGTAGCGCGAGCCTTCGGCGACCGGCACCGTGGGGTGGGCGACGGGATCGCCGAAGCGCGCGGCAAAGGCCTCGTGTGCGGCGTCGTCGAGCTGGGTCTGGCCGCGGAAGAACACCACCTTGTGGCGCACGACGGCATCGTCGATCGCGCGGATGGTGGCGTCATCGAGATCGGCAGAGAGGCGGACACCGCGGATTTCGGCGCCGATGCGGCCGGCGACCGGCCGGATGTCAAGCGGCGAGGCAGGGTCTTTGGCATTGGGGTAGGAGGTAGCAAGGTCGGTCATGGTCGTGGCTCCTGGGTTGGGGAGGGGGTTATTCGGCGGGTAGTGCGAAGCGGGTGTCCAGCCGGGCGCGAATTCGGGCGTGGCTGTGGCGATCGAGCGGGAAGCCTGCCATCAGCGCGGCGGCAATGGCGTGGGCGAGGGCCGGACCCAGCGCAAAGACCAGCAGCAGGCCGGACAGCGCCGCGGGCCCAATGGCCCCCTGCGCCGTGAAGCCCAGCCAGCCGAGCAGCGGCAGCGCCAGCCCCAGCGCCAGCGCGCTGCCCACCTTCATCGAGATGCTGAAGGCTGAGTAGTAGAGGCCGGTGCGCTCCTCGCCGGTCTGTGCGGCGTGGGCATCGGCGACATCGGCCACCAGCGCGCGGAGCATGAGATTGCCGGCGCCCTGCGTCAGGCCCTGGGCTGCGGTCAGTGCCAGTAGCAGGCCGAAGCGGTCCGGCGTCAGCGCCAGCAGCGCCAGATTGATCGCCGCCTGCGCCGCCTCGCCCAGCACCGCGGCGCGTGCCTTGCCCAGGGCGATGCCGATCCGCTGCCAGATGGGGGCGGCGAGCAGGCCGAAGCTGTACTGGAACAGGAACAGCCCCGCCGCCCATTCCGGCCGATGGAAATAGAGCGTGATGATGAATAGCAGCAGCCCAGTGCGCACGCTTTGCCCGGCGGTGACAATGGCATCGGCAGCGATCACCCGCAGGATCAGCGGATTGGTGAAGACCGCGCGGAATGCTGCCAACGGCGCTGCGGCCGGGCGGGCGGCGGTGGTGACAGTGTCCGGAACCGCGGTGAGCGTCAGCAACAGCGCCGGGACCGCGCTGGCCAGAACCAGTGTGCCGAACAGGTGCAGGCGCAGCGGCAGATCGTCCGTCCGCAGATGATCGGCAATGGCGGGCAGCACCAGGACCAGAACCAGAGCGACGGAGCTGAGCAAGGTGAAGTGGGCCGCGATACGGGTGCGCTGAGCATAGTCGCCGCTGACTTCGCCCGACCAGGCGAACAACGCCGTCTGAGTGATCGAACTGCCCGAAAAATAGGCCAGCGCCCCCGCCGCCAACCACGCCGGCGAGACCTCCGCCGGCGGGAAGAACAGCATTGCCACACCGACGATGAACAGCACCCCGCCGCCGGCCACCCACGGCCGCCGTCGGCCGAAACGGCTGCTGCAACGGTCCGATAGGGTGCCGACCACCGGGTCGAGCAGGGCGTTGATCACCTGCCCGGCGAGGAACACCGCGCCCAGCGTGGCCAGCGCGATGCCGTAATGCCGGGCGAGGATGGTGGGCACATAGGCGATCACTGGCTGGTACGCGGCGTACAGCGGCAGGGCGAACGCGGAGAGCCGGAGGATCTGGCCGCGGCTGGGATTGCTGGAGGTGTTCATGTCGCCGTCTCCGCGAGTGGGTGGGGGCGGGACCCGCCCCGGTTGGCTTACAGCTTGACCCGCACCGTCGCCCCGAAGGTGCGCGGATCGCCGGGCACGGCGGTGATCAGGCCATAGTTTACGGGGCTACGCGAAACGTAATAGCGCGTGTCGGCGAGGTTCTTGGCCCAGAACGCGAAGTCGTAGCGGCCATTGGCAGTGCGCAGGCCGAGGCGGGCGTTGAGTAGGCCATAGGCGGGGACTATGCCGTAGATGCTGTTCGTCGGCGTGGAGTTGAACGAAGAGCGGTGCAGGTAGTCGGCATGGGCATAGACCTCCAGCCCGTCCGACACCGGCTGCGCCAGATCGGCCGAGAGCGTGAAGGCGAACTTCGAGACGCCGGGCAGTGCCACGCCCGAGAGGTCCTGCGCGCCGCCCAGCGCGGTGGTGAGGTTGAAGTTCTCCGGCGCTATCGGTGCATTGGCATAGCGGACGTATTTCGCGTCGGTATAGGCCAGCGAGCCGCCAAGGCTGACCCACTTGCTGGGCGCCCAGGCCGCATCGGCCTCGATCCCTTTGGAGCGGACCTTGGGGATGTTGGCGATGTACTGGACGGTGACGTTGTTGATCGTCTGGCTGATGTTAGCTTGGAACTGGCTGACATCGGTGAGGAAGGCGGCGGCATTCAGCGTGACCGTGCGGTTCAGGAACTGCGACTTCAGCCCCAACTCGAAATTGTCGACCTTTTCTGGTTTAACGACCGGCTGCAGCACACCGCCGGCGGTGACGTTCAGCCCGCCGGACTTGCTGCCATGCGAATAGGTGCCATAGATCAGCACGTCGCGCGCGACTTTGTAGCTGACCGTGGCAAGGCCGGAGACGGCATTGCTGTGCGTCTGGCCGCTGAAACTGAGCGGCGATAGCGCGAACTGCGTTGCGGTGGGGCCATTGTTACCCCCGGGCAGCGCCGCCAGTTGCGCCACGCTGGCGGCATTCTGCCAGCGGACGAACTTGCCGTTCTTGTCCTCGTGGGTGAAACGCAGCCCGCCGGTGAAGGTCAGGCTGTCGGTCAGGTTCACGTCGGCCTGGCCGAAGGCGGCATAGCTGTGCGTGTTGGCTACCGAGTAAGAATCCGCCTCGGCATTGGCCAGCGCCGCGGAGAGGCCGGCGGGCAGCCCGGTCCAGGTGCCAAAATCCGGGCCGTACTGGTTGGCGCCGTAGCCGGGAACGGTCTGCCAGAAATAGTAAAGCCCGGCCTGATAGTCGATGAAGTGATGCCCGTTGGAGGCGATGCGCAGTTCCTGGCTGAACTGGCGCTGGAAGTTCTGCTGCTGGCCCTGAAGGTTGATCGAGAACGGCGTGCCGTCCACGTCGTTGTGCGGCCTCCAATCCCACTTGCGGTAGGCGGTGATGGAGGTCAGGCGGGCGAAGCCGAGGTCGTAGTCGATCTCGCCCGAGCCGCCGAAGCTCTTCATGTTGGCCTGGAACGGCGAGTTGGAATTGCCCAGGCGCGCGAACACGCCGTAAGTGGGTAGGGTATAGCCGACGCGGGCGGCGCGGTCGTAGATGTTGTTGTTGATGTGCGCGCCGTTGGCGAAGCTGGTAAAATAGCTGTCGAACTGGGTCAGAATGTAGTGCTGGCGCTCGTTCGAATAATCGCCGATCAGGCGGATCGAGAGCTGCGGGTTCGGTGTGATCAGCAACTGGCCGCGGATGCTGAAATTGTCGTAGTTCTGCGCCTTGCTGTTGTCCCAGAGGTTGGTGAGATAGCCGCCGCGGTGCGTGTCCGCGACGGAGAGGCGCAGTGCCACCTTGTCCGCGATCAGTGGGGCCGAGCCGGCCAGGCGGATCTGCGCATAGTTGTAGTTGCCCAGGCTCGCCTCGCCGGTCAGCTCCGGCTCGAAGCTGGGCAGCCGGCTGGTGACGTTGATCGCGCCGGCGGTAGTGTTCTTGCCGAACAGCGTGCCCTGCGGCCCGCGCAGAACCTCGATCCGGGAAAGGTCGATCAGGTCGAACTGGGTCTGGCCCGGCCGTGCGTAGTAGACGCCGTCGAGATAGAAGCCGACGCCGTATTCGAGCCCGTCCACGGCCAGCGAGGAATTGGCGCCGAGGCCGCGGATGGTGATGCTGGTGTTGCGCGGGTTGGTATTCACCACCTGCAGGGTGGGGATCTCGTGCTGGATCTGGCTCAGCGTGAAATCGCCGGTCTTTTCCAACGTTTCGGCGCTTACCACACTCAGCGCGATTGGGATATCCTGCGCCACCTCCTCGCGGTGGCGCGCGGTTACCACAATGGCGACACCATCATTATAATTGTTTGCTGCGAGCTGAGTATCCGCCGCAGCGATTTCTGTGGGCGAAGCGGATTGTGGATCCGCGGCCGCGTCAGTTTGCGCGAACGCCTGAGCTGAATAAAGAAAGCCCAGCGTCGCAGCAGTCGAATTGAGAATGGCAAGGGTGCGGCCCCTTTTTGAAATTGCGTAGTTCATGATTTCCCTGTGTTTTTGATATGATCGGACATGCTTCGAGGGGCGCCGACGCAAGATGCGCGTAACGCCGACGGCATTGTGCTTTGGAAAGCCGATAGGATGGCCGGCAGTAGCCGGCCGTGTCGGTGGCGGATTAGATTCTGCGTTGGGTAAATTTGCGCATCGTTTTCTCCCTTGGCCGGATGGAGATCACGATGCCTGGCGTGGTCGCCCCGGCACCGTGCGCTTTAGCTGTTGGTGACGCGGAGCAAGCTGCATCTCGTTCAAAAGCCGCGAGTCTCTCGCTACTCAATCATAGCAGACGACCAATCTTATTTACTACTATAATTGTAGACTAAATCAGCCAAGATAGCTTTGATAGGTCAATGCCAAGCTGAGCTTTGATGGCGCTGTGGGTGCAAGGCGCCGACCACCATGGCGAGCCTTCCAGCGTTTCGGGGGGGGGGGGACGCAGCCAGGTCACGAATGCAAGGCCAGGTCGAACAGCAGCTATTTAGAAACGTGTCTTTTCGGTGATGTCGATCTGAACCACGCGACCCTCGTGCACGGTCAACGCAATGGTCCCGAAGCGAAGAGCCGCCAATGCCTCGCGAACGCGTTCAACGCTCAGTTCGATGGTCTCGGCCGGATCGGTTTTTTTGGCATCGCTTATGTCAGACATGGTGCGCCTCCACTCTCTGAAATGGGCGCTGCGCTCTTGTGCTCGTCGTAAAAATTGTCGTGATGCGCATAGAGCCCTGTGGATCAATTACAATCAATTTAGTAGACATATCACTTGAGGCGATTCAAGAAAGACTCTCTTTCCGCGCCGAAAGCGAGACGGCATGACCGGAGGCGGTGGTCGAGCCGGTAGTGATGAGGTTTCGCTGCGAGCGACCTGCATGAACCAACCGCCGTGACTTCGCTCTCGGCCCAAGATTTGTCATCGAGAGAAATGATAGATCATCCTCACACCCATCGAATCCAGGCCTCGATTTTGGCGGCTAAATAAGGTGGCTTGGCTGAGATGAATCCATGATGCCTCAAGGGCCATCTTGGGAGTGATCCGCCATCCCACCGCCAATTCCGGTTCGAAGGTGATTGGTGACCCGAGGTCAACTCGGCGGCTGTTGCGATATGCTCGTCGTGGGCCGTTATTCGAGCAATTGAGCAGCAAAGCGTCGATCGCAAACATTTCTCGCCTATCTTACGAATGCAAGCCTACAGGCGAGTTGGCGAAATATCTCTGATTGCAGGCTCAGTGGAGGGCTTGCGATAGGTTCAGCCGGAGCGCCCAAATAGCCGCCGGATGCCCGCGCGCCGGCACCGCGACGAACAGCGTGTTCAGCTCGGGCACATAGAGCCCGGTGCGTGCGCCGCCGGCGGTCGGAACCGGCTGGCTCTTTCCATCCTCCGCGACCACATCGACATGCCCGGTGCCGCACACCAGCAGGATGTAGCTGGCAGCGAGAAAGAGATCGTCGGCATCGCCGCATGCGGACCAGAGTGAGATTGTGCGGCCTGTAGCAGTATCGATCGTAGCGAGCGCGGCTGGGAGGCGGTAGGCGATTATGAGCGATTTTCCCGACGGATCGAGCGCCAGCGGGAAATTGAGCCGGTGCAATCCCGTCGGCCAGCGCGCGAGTTGGCGTCCATGGTCGACGTCGGCCGCAATCACCGAGCCGTCATCAGGCACGTTGATATAGGCGTGCGACCCCGACAGCCGGAACCCCTCCGGGTGGCCGGGCAGTGCCAACTTGGCGATAACCTTGTGGATCGAAGGGTCAATCGTCACGAGCGCGCCTTTGCCGTAGCCGACGATCACATGGCCGTTGCGCGGGTCGACGCGGACGTTGTCGGCGTCGTCGCCAAGCTCGATCCGCGCAAGTTCATGGCGGTCGGCGCTATAGAATCGAACCGAGCCATTGCCGCAGGCCACAACCAGCTCATGCTCAGCCGCGAGCCAGGCGACACCTTGCGGCTCGGGAATACCGGCTATCCGCCCGATAACTTTGCCTGACGTTAGATCAACCTCATCGACGGTGCCGTTGGCGATCTCGGCGACGAACAGGCGATGGTCAGCCAAATCGATTGCAAGATGATCGATGCGCCCTTTGGTGTCAGGTAGTGCGATGGTGCGTTCGAGCACCAGCGGCGAGCGCGGATCGGTGGGTTGCGCTTGGCTGCACGCGGGCACGCCGAGCAGCAGTGCCGCTGCCGGCGCAGCAATAACATTCATCACACGCTCCTACCCACATCAGAAATCAGTTGACCACCCCTTCATAGACAGCGCCATTCCAATCAGGATCGCCGCAAGTGAAGGTGGAGCTCCGGATCGATACGTGTCGATCACGACCGGTCACCCCGATCATCCTGAACCAAAACACTCCCAGCCGGAACATAGCCAGTGGCTGATGGAATCACCATGATCTCCGTCTCGCCGCACGAAGGAGCAGGATCAATGCGCGCCAAACTCATGCTCTCGTTCTTCATCTGCCTGTCGGTGGCGGCGAGTGGCGAAGCTCTCCCGTCCAATTGGGGGCAGGCCCAATCGCTGACCATTGAGCTTTCCAACTTCAAGTTCAATCCGTCGACCGTGACCCTTGAGCGGGGCACGCCCTATAGACTGCATTTCGTCAACGACGCGGGCGGCGGCCACGACTTTGCTGCAAAGCAATTCTTTGCCGCTAGCGAAGTCGCTCCAGACGACGCCGCCAAGGTGAACGGCGGCAGCATAAAGCTGGATGGTCATGAATCCGCCGACGTGAAGCTGATCCCGATGCAAGCCGGGACTTTCAAGGTGCGGTGCACTCACTTCATGCATAGTGCGTTCGGCATGACGGGCACCGTGATCGTTCGCTAGCGCGAGCGCGGGTAAGATGGAGATAGGATCGCACCGGGGTTCAACCCGGCTGGTCGAGACCTTGATCGCCTGCGCGGGGCTTGCGCTGCTCTTGTTCGCCTGGGTGGCGGACAAGCACTGGCTGGATGAACATGTGCTGCCGCATATGTTTCTTACGCGCAGCCGTCAGCTCGTCTGGTGGCAGGTGGAACGGGCCAGCGCCATCGTGCTGGGCCTGTTCCTGCTTCTGGCGGTGCGGCCATGGGCTGGCCGAATGGTCCGCTCGGGGAGGGGAAGGGTAATTGCGCTTCAAGCTTTCCTTTGCTTTCTCGCTGCGCTGCTGAGCGTCGCGGTCAGCGAATCTGTGCTGCGTGCGGCGCCATGGCGGGGCGTCGATCGCTGGGCAGCGAGTGAAGAGCCGCTGCGTCAGGTCGATGGGCATCTCGGTTGGATCAACAAGCCCGCACGTACCGGGGTTGAGGATTTTGGAGGCCGCCACATCTTCTACCATTTCGATGCGGGCGGTCACCGTATCCCCGATCCCTCAACGCCGGTTGCTTACGACCGTCCAGCGATCCTGTTCACGGGCGAGTCGATCATGGCCGGTTTTCGCCTCAACTGGCGGGAAACGCTGCCTGGCCTTGTGCAGGCTGCCACGGGAGTTCAGAGCGCCAATCTGGCGGTGAACGGCTATGGCACCGATCAAAGCTATATGCGTCTCGCTGCTGAACTGCCACGCTATCGCGAGCCGCGCGCGGTCGTTGCATTGTTCACGCCAACGCTCGTCGAGCGTAATCTGGAAACGGACCGGCCCCATCTCGATTCCGACCTCTTGTGGCATCCTGCCACGCCTTATTGGCGGGTGCTGCGTGTTCTCAAGAACGCCTTTCTCTACCGACGCCGCAGCACGATCGAAAATGGCGTCGCGACCACGCGTGCCGTGCTGGCAGCCACTGTTCGCGATGCCCGCGCGCGGGGTGCCATCCCGCTTATTCTGGTGCCGAGCTTCAGCCCAGAACCGGAGACCGAGCGGAGGCTGCGTCGTCATATTCTCGATGAGGCGGGGCTGCCTTATGTGCTGGTACCGCTCGATCCCCGCTGGCGCATCGCCGGCGATGGTCATCCGGATGCCGAAGCCAATCGCGTCATGGCCGAGGCCGTTCTGGCGGCGCTTGTTCATCAGGGCCGTTTGAACCTTCGGCCCGCCGGCGAGCACTCACAAGCGACTGGGGCAAAGAGGCATGACGACGATCCTACGCCCGTTCTATCGCGCCGTCTGGGCTGATCCCGGCCGCCGCTCACGCAAGCTGCTTCAGTTCGCCCAGGTGGAGGCGGACGGCGGCCGCGACCTCGTTCGCGCGGCCGAGCTGACCAGCGATCCCGTTCTTCGTCGCCGCTTTCACGCGCACGCCCGCGATGAGGCCCGTCATGCCACGTTGTTCCGTGCACGCGGGTTGGCGTTGCGCTCTGAACATTTCGTGGCAGATCCGGATATTCTTGATGCAGACTGGATCGCGCCGGGCGAACGCGGCCTCGATGACCTTCGGGTCGAGGATGAGGATATGGCCTCCCTCCTCGCGTTCATCCATCTTTCCGAAAGCGCGGCCGCACGTGATTTCGCGCTGTACCGGGACGTGCTCGATCATGACCCGCTGACCCGGGCGGTATTCGATCGCATTCTTCGCGATGAGGAGTTCCACATGCGCTATTCGTTGAGTGAGCTTGAGCGGGCGGCTCCTGGGCGGACACGGCGCCTGCTCTGGAAAGCACGCTTCCGCCGCCTGTGGAAAGCCTATTTGCGACTTGCGATGGCGTTCGCCGGCGTCATGGCCGGAATGGTGTTGACGATCCAATATTTCGTGCTGCTGCTGCCATTCGCCTTGCTGGCCAAGCGTGCCGCTCGCCGCGAGCGCCCTGGCTGGACCGTCATCGAGCCGAAGCACGAAAATCTTCGAGGACAATATTGATGCGCATCCTTGGCATCTCGGCACATTATCACGATTCCGCGGCGGCGCTGTTGATCGATGGCGTGCCTGTCGCGGCTGTACAGGAAGAGCGTCTTTCCCGACGCAAGAACGATGCAGCGTTTCCCTTGTCCGCCATTGAATGGTGCCTTGACCACGCCGGGCTCGAACCTGAACAGCTTGACTGCGTGGTCTTCTACGAGCGGCCAGCCCTTAAGTTCGATCGCATCGTCACCACCTTGCTGCGCAGTTTTCCACATTCGCGGCGCGCCTACACCAAGGCGATGAAGAATATGCTTGGGGAGAAGCTCTGGGTAAAAGGAATGATCTCCTCCGAGCTTGGCGTGCCCGGCAGCAAGATCCTGTTTACCGAGCATCACCAATCCCACGCCGCTGCCGCCTTCATTGCTGCCCCATGCGAGCGCGCCGCAATCCTTACCGCCGATGGCGTGGGTGAATGGTCGACGCTCACTGTCGGCGAAGGCATGAAGAGAAGTGACGGCTCAGTCACGATCAAGCTGCTGCGTGAGCTGCGCTTTCCCCACTCGCTCGGCCTCTTCTATTCGAGCTTCACGGCCTATCTCGGTTTCGCGGTGAACGAGGGCGAGTATAAGGTGATGGGTCTTGCGGCCTATGGAAATCCCAGCCGCGTCGACGATGTTCGCAAGCTTATCTCGCGCACGGATGACGGCGCGTTCGCGCTCGATCTCAGCTATTTCGATTTCCATGGCAGCGTCGAGAGCAGCTATTCCAAGCGCTTCGTCGAACTGTTCGGCCCACCGCGCAGTCCCTATGAGCCGATTGATCTCGAAACCAGCGAGGGACAACGCTTCGCTGACATTGCAGCGAGCGCGCAGCGCGTGCTCGAAGACGTGCTGGTTGATCTTGCGCGAGACTTGCAGCGTGAAACCGGCCTCACCGATCTCTGCCTGGGAGGTGGTGTCGCCTTGAACGGCGTCGCGAATGCGCGGTTGCTTGCCGAGTCAGGCTTTGACCGGATCTTCGTCCCACCGGCGCCGGGAGACGCCGGCTGTGCCCTCGGCGCAGCGCTCTACGCGGATCGCATTCATTTCGGCCAACCACATTGTGCGGTGCCGGATCACCCCTTTTGGGGCCCTACAATAGATGCGGGGACGTTGGCGCGCTTGGCTAAGGAAGATAGCCTGCCAAACGAGACGATCGAGGATGATCGCAAGCTGGACATGCTTGCGGGCGAACTGGCTGACGGCCGCGTCATCGGCTGGATGGAGGGTGCGCTGGAATTCGGCCCGCGTGCGCTCGGCAATCGCAGCATCCTGGCTGCCCCGCATGATACCGCCATGCGTGACAGGCTTAATCGCGATATTAAATATCGGGAGGAGTTCAGGCCGTTTGCCCCGGTCGTGCTGCGGGAGCATGCGGATCGCTTCTTCCTGTTGCCAGCCGGCGGGCCCCGCTTGGCGCGTTTTATGTCAGCTGTGTTCCCTGTCAGGCCGGAATGGCGGCACCGACTTGCGGCTGTCACCCATGTCGACGGCACAGCAAGAGTGCAGGTGCTGGATGAGACAATGGCACCGCGTCTCAGGAAGCTGATCGAGGCCTATGGCCACCGAACCGGCATGCCGGTGCTGCTCAACACCTCGTTCAACCTCGCTGGCGAGCCGATCGTGAACGGAGCCGCGGAAGGCTACTCGACTTTCCGCCGCAGCGGCATCGATCTGCTGGTCGCAGGCAATGTCTGCGTGCGTAAGAAGCATCAATCGCAACAAACCCAATTGGAGGATGTCGCATGATCAGGAAGCGTAGCCGTCTGGGGCGGCAGTTGATCATCTTCGGCAGTGCTTTCGCCACAACCGCCGATATGGCGCAGGGGTTGTGGCGGTCGCAATCGGGACGGCGCTGGATGATCCCGTTGATGATCTTCCTCTGCCTCACAGGGCTGATCCTGACACTGGCCGCTGGGGTCGAGGCACTGGCGCCATTTGTCTATTCAGTTTTCTAATGAGAAGCGATTTCCGGGCGTTGCTTGCCTGCCCGGCCTGTCGTGCCTCGCTTGATCCGAATTGGCACTGTACGTCATGCGGCGGTCGCTACGCAGCGCCCGACGGTATTCCAGCCCTGCGCCTCCAAGGCACCGACCGGACGGAAATCGTGCGTGACTTTTATACCGCGGTACCGTTTCCTGGATATCCCCCCAATGATAGCTTGGCGTGGTTGCGCTCTCGTGCCGAGCGCAGTTCTTTTGCGCGATTGCTCGATGAGGCTATCCCCGGTGACGCCCGGATCGCCGAAATCGGCTGCGGAACGGGCCAGATGAGTCTCTATCTTGCACGCGCAGACCGCATCGTGATCGGTGCTGATCTGACGCGGGCCTCGCTCATGCTTGGAGCGGAAGCGGCTGGGCGCTTTCGGAACGACAGGCTGCTCTTCGTCGAAACCGACATAGCAAGAGCCGGCCTCTGTCCAGGCGCTTTCGATGTCGTCTATTGCTCTGGCGTCCTCCATCACACGTCCGATCCCCGCGCTAACTTCCGCCGCGTGGTTGAACTTGCGCGACCAGGTGGAATGATCATCCTTGGCCTTTACAACCGCTTTGCACGCATTCCACTGATGCTGCGCCGCCTCGTACGCCGTCTAACAAGAGGGCGCTGGATGCCCGAGGATCCGGTACTCACCGATCGTGCGGCGGAGCCAACACGCCGCGAGGCATGGCTGCGGGATCAATATCATCATCCCGAGGAGCATCGACATTCGCTCGGCGAGATTCGGCGCTGGTTTGTCGAAAACGACGTTCAATATGTGCGGGCGTTCCCAAGCGCGTTGATCGCAGAGGAACCAGAGGGGCTGTTTGAGCCGGAAGACGACGACTGGCAGATCGAAGCTTTGCTGGCACAGCTCAGCTGGATGTGGTCCGTAGGTCGGGAAGGTGGTCTATTTCTGACCGTTGGAAAACGCGCCGGAGCTACATCCGGGCACTCGCTGCGATGACCGTCCCTTGGGCTATCCAGCAGGTGGAAGCCTTGTCAGGCAAAAGGCGTCGCAAACTCGATCCGGATGCCGCCGGGGATGAACACCAGAAAGTGGCGCGTCGCCGAACCGGGCAAGATCGGACTAGGCGCGGCATCGACGATCACTCCGGGATAGGTGCTGACCTTTTCCCACGCATACTCCAGCGCCGCTTCGTCGGCGACTGCGAGGGAGAGGTGATGCAGCCCGATATTCGCACGACGATCGAACGGGCGAGCCGTCAGCGGATCGGCCGCGCGCCACAGAGTCAGCATCGTTACGCCGTCCGAAACAAAGATCGAGGGATAGGACGGCACACCACCTATTTCATCAAAGCCGAGCAGACCGCAGAAGAAGGTTCGTGCGTGGTCGAGATCGGGTACGGTGAGCCCGACATGATGAACACCTCTCGTAAGCTTCTGGCTCATGGTTCCATCTCCTCCAGTTGTGCAACTCGAGCCCGCAGCCGGGCGATCTCATCCAAGAGGGGTTGGGTTTCCCGCCGCACGTTCGCCACGGTAAAGCGTGGAGTAATGTGTTGCGGGCAGTTCCAGTCGAATCCGACGATATCGATAACAATGACGCGTTCGGCAAAGGCGGGATAACCCGGCACCATTAGCGTCTCGATGGCGTCCGGGTTGTCGCTGCTGCGCGCGTGGCCGATCAGCTTCAGCCGACGGCGGTTTGGATAATCCATCAGGAACAACGCCACACGATCGTCAGCGGCAATGTTGGCGACCGAGAGATATTGGCGATTGCCGCGATGATCGGCAAATCCGATCCGGTTTGCACCGATGCTGCGGAGAAATCCCACTGGGCCGCCGCGATGCTGGATATAGGGCCAGCCGTTCTCGCTTACGCTCGCGATGTAGAAGCTGTCTCGCGCTTCGATGAAGTCGATTTCCCCCGCAGTGAGGACATCGACATCGCCGGCACCGGCCTCCATTCTGGCATAGGCCGCTCGAGAACCGGCGGCTTCCTGAAGTGCGCGGCTGCCGGGCCCGAACATCGTGCGAAGAAAAGTCGCTGCCATGGTGCAGGAGTAACATTTTGCGCAAAGCGCGATAATATGCGACGGATGACGATCACTATTTCAATTTAGAGAATAATGGATAGGTTCGAATCCCTCACGGCTTTTGTTGCCGTCGTCGATCATCACAGTTTCACGGCGGGGGCACGCGCGCTGCAAACCTCTCCTCCGGCCGTCACCCGCGCGATCGCGTGGCTGGAACGCCATCTGGGGGTGAGGCTTTTTCACCGCTCTACCCGCGCCGTATCGCTTACCGACGACGGCGCCGCCTTTCTCGATCGAGCACGCCGCATTCTCGCCGACATGCGCGAAGCCGAGCAGATCGTCATGGGCGGTCGGTCGGTGCCGCGCGGCCAGATCTTTCTTACGGCACCCGTCATGTTCGGGAAGCTGCACGTGCTGCCCGTCGTCACCGCGCTGCTGGCACGGCATGACGGGCTCAGCGCGCGCATGATGTTGGTGGACCGCAATGTACGGATTGTCGAAGAAGGGATCGACGTCGCCGTCCGGATCGGGCCGCTTGCCGACAGCGCATTGCGGGTGATCGCAATCGGATTTGTCGAGCAGACGATCGTGGCCAGCCCCCTCTATCTGGCCCACCGCGGCATTCCCGTCACACCGGCGGACCTGACGGGGCATCACGTCATTGTCGGCAATGGGGTGCGTCTAGGCGACAGCTGGCCATTTGGACAAAGGGGGGAGACAAAGATCAATGTGGTTCCCCGCCTCACCGTCAATACGATCGATGCCACACTGGCCGCGGCAGAGGCGGGCGTCGGCCTGGCTAATCTGCTGAGCTATCAAACCGCCGGCGCCATCGCAGCCGGTCGTCTCGTGCGTGTGCTGGCAGATCATGCCCCCGCGCCCTTGCCAGTCAGTCTCCTGTTCGAAGGTGGACGTGCGGCCATGCCCGCGGTGCGGCTATTCATCGATGCAATGAAAGAGCGGGCACGGCAGCAGGCGTGGAGTTGAGAGCCGCAGACGCCGGCATTCCGGCCGTTCCGGGTCATTGTGCCTTCGTCAGAACTTGACGTACATTCACCGACCGAAAATGGGGCGGTTTCAGACGGCCCGGTCGTCAGCGCGTGCGTGCGAACAGCTGTCACTCGGCGTTCGATAGGCAGCCATCCTTTTGACAAGGCCGTTCCGACCCGTGCCGGCACCGGTGCGAACATCCCCCGATGCACGGCATAGACGGCATCTATGGGATATATATCGTAATGGCATCTGGCGTGATGGGAACAGTTTCAAGATGATGGACTAATTGCGGACACCCTCCTCCCCTTGGGTGCCGGATGAAGCCGCGAGGTAAGGGGGAAATATTGCGAGTAAGCATATGGACGGAGTTCTCGTAGGTAAAAGGCTGATAGGCACGCAGGCGCCGGTAACTGTGGGGTGGGAAAACATGCCCAAGGTGGAAGGCGGCCCGCTGAAGCAGTTCATATTCACTTGGTTTCAGCCCACGATGCTGTTCGCGCTGATCGCGTTCTGGTATTATGCGCCCAATTCCATCGCCAAGACATCGACGGCCATCGGCATCGGCATCGGCTTCAGGGTGCTGCTGCTGGCGCTCGAATGGGTTAACCCGCGCTACGAGAGTTGGCGCCTTACCTGGAAAGAACTGGTCACCGATCTATTTTATGTCGGGCTCGGCTTTACGGTGATCGGCTTGGCCGAATACTATATCGGCAGCGACGCCGTGATTGAAGCCATCCAGCACAGTTTTGACTGGCACAAGCTGGCGTGGTTCACAGGCTTGCCGCTGCTGGTTCAGGCCTTCCTGATCTCGTTCATCTTTGATTTCGGGCAATATTGGATGCATCGCGGGATGCATAACTGGTACCCGCTGTGGCTGCCCCATTCGGTGCATCACTACATCACCCAGTTGAACATCAACAAGGGGGCGGTCGGTAATCCGGTGGAGCTCTTTCTGATCGGGCTCGGGGTCGGCGGCTTCTTTGATTTCCTGCCGCGCGCCGTGTTGCTGGCCGGCGCAATCAGCCTGGGGATAGGCACTTACCAGCACATCAACGTTCGTTTCAATTCGCCGCGCTGGTGGCGTTTCCTCTTCTACACCACTGAGCATCACAGCCTGCATCATTCGCAGGATTACGAATCCACCCGCAGCAATTATTCCAACAACTTCATTTTCATCGATCGCATGTTCGGCACGTGCATCGACGGTGAGGCGGAACTGCTGGGCATGGAAGGCGGCCGCCGCATGTCGATCAGCGAGCAGATGACCTATCCCTTCACCGAGGGCTGGAAGGCGATCAAGGAACGATTTGGCCGGCCGGTGGCTGTACCGGCCGAGTGATGGAACTGCTCCGCCCGGACAGCCTCCGTTTGCCCTCTCGCCATACCCAGGCAGATGCCGCCCAAGGCGACATCGAAAAAGCACGCTCAATCGGAGACCGTGCGAGCCTGCGCTTCGTCGACTGGATCTGGCACATCAGCGGCAGCGTGCCGCTCGCACCCGAGCAATCGAGCGACGAAGCCCTGGGCAAGCTCGTCCCCCTGTTCCGCCAGCCTGGCACCAGCTACGAACGGACGGGCGACACGCTGACTTTCCGCAAAAAGGACCCGGTCGCCCAGGACAAGATGTCCGTTTTCGACGACGGCATCCTGCGGATCGAAAAAGCTGTGACCGGGTCTGTGCTGCAATATCATCTGACCAGTCGGATATTGCTGCTGTGCTTTCTGGCGCCGTTGTTGTTCCTGAGTTTCGCGGGGTTGACCATAGTCGCCGGAAAGTTCGAAAAACCGCCCGCGAAAGAATCGAAGAAAAAGAAGGACGAGGTCCTGCCACAGAATCCGATAGACAAATTTCTTGGTGCACCCGCGCCAGAAAAACCCAAGAAAGACGGTGCTGATAAATCCGAAGAGGACGATAACAAACTTTCGCCCACATCTGCCTATGTCTTCGCCGCTCTCTTCGCCTCTCTTTATGCTGTCGGAAGAATCCTCGAAAGCAGGCTCATCAGGGCGCTATTTAAGAAGAAGCTTCTGGAATCATGATCTTCGCCATTCGGCCGCTCCTTACCAGCAGTAGGGGCGCCCGGTGGCACGGCTCAGGCGCGAGCACGTCACACCTGGGTTTGCGAAAAAAATTGCCGGACGGGTGGAATATATTTGCCAATTTCTTTGGCAGCATGAATTATCGCACTTGCCGTGGCCCGAAAGAATGCAGCGGCATGGGGTCGCGCAAAACGAGTTGACCGTTTGCTACCCTGCGTTTCAGATAGGCGAAAGTCTGCGCCGTCTGATTGAAGAGGTGTTCGCCGCCCCTGAGCGGCGCGTATCGAGGTGCTTCGCCCCCCGTTACGGGTGCGATAACATAGTCATAATCGCACGAATAGAAGAGCGGAAAGGAATAGCGTTCCTCCTTCACCTTTTTGACGCGGTGCCTCGTCGCAACGTACCGCCCGTTGGATAGAATCTCCATCATGTCCCCAATGTTCATGATCATCGTATCGTCCATCAGTGGTACATCCACCCACTCGCCCTGCTTGTCGATGATCTGCAGCCCCGGCGCGGTCGCAAACAGCAACGTGAAACATTCATAATCGGTGTGTGCGCCGATGCCCGGTAGATCCTCGACGCTTGTGTCGAGGGGATAATGGATCAGACGGAGCTGGCTCGGCGGATTTTGAAGATGGGCATCGAAGAAGCATTCGTCGAGACCCAGGGCCAGCGCAAAGCTACGGAAGAGCAGGCGACCTAGCCTCACCATGTGTCGGTAATAGGTTTCCACATCCTCGCGAAATCCGAGCATGCCGGGCCAGATATTCGGACCCACGAGCGGACGACGCGCCTCAGGGCACGCGCAGTCGCAGTTGACGTCGTAGGCTTCCTTAAGATCATAGGTGCCGCCGCCCAATTGCTCCTCGCCCACCGGAACATAGCCGCTATGATTCTCAGACCGGCCGATATAGCTTTCCATCTTCGTTTGATGGTCGAGCGCGAAATAGGCTTTGGCCCGTTCGACCAGCTTGCGGACCAGCGCGCGATCCAATTGCGTGCCCTTGATGTAGAGAAATCCCGTTTGCGCGCATGCACGGTCCAAATTGCGGGCGACAATCAAACGATCCGCCAAATCGCCGCTTTCCAGCAAAGAAATATCGACGAGAGGCAGGAGGGTGGCTTCGGTCATCTCTAGATGCAGACCCTAGGCCAGGCAGGGCATAACGGTAGTTGCCGTAATTTTATGATTTTCATCGATTTGGTCTATGACCTGGAGGGCCGGTCGCGCTATCGGTGAGAGAGAAGGCCGGGGAGCGACGCCCTTCGATGGAAAGGACGCATGACCGATCGGACACCCCTTATCGACAAAAAGTTTGCGAGCCGCGTCGACTGGAACCTGATGCGCACTTTTGTGGATATCGTTCGGGCGGGCGGGATCGGGGCGGCGGCACGGCAGCTCAATCGCCAGCAACCGAGCATCAGCGCCGCCCTCAAGCGGCTCGAGGAGCATGTCGGGGCCACCCTCCTGCAACGGACCGCGACCGGCGTCGAGATGACAGCAGCCGGCAAGGCCATGATCGCGCTGTGCGAGGACATGCTGGAAGCGGCACGGATGGTGCCACACCAGATCGCGCAAGCCACCAAGCGTGTCGAAGGGATCGTCCGCATCCAGATCGTATCCGGCCTCGTGTCGGCCGAGCTTGACGAGGCGATCGCGAGCTTTCACCGCCGCAATCCCGCTATCCATATCGAAATCCGTGTTTCGCCTTGGCGCCAGGTGCTCGATGCGCTTGAACAGGGCGAAGTTGAGATTGGCGTCGGCTACGACAACAGTGTTCGCGGAACTCTGATGTACGAACCGTTACTGGTGGAGGGCCAGCAACTCTATTGCTCTCGCAACCACCCCTATTTCGGTTATCGCGTGAGCCGGCTCAACGAGCTGAAGGACGAAGGATTCGTTCTTACCGGTGATGACGAGATCGAATTGATAACCCATCTGCGCCGTCGTTACCGGCTTGGCACTAAGGTGAGCGGGCTAGCCGAAGATATAAACGAGGCGCGGCGGCTCATCCTTCAGGGCGTCGGCATCGGCTTTCTTCCCATCCTTGCGGCCGAAAACGACGTCGCCAAAGGGAAGCTCTGGCCGATGCTCCACGCCGACTTCGAGCCTTCATATGATATCTTCCTGCTGGCCCGGTCCGAACCGGCACGCGACACGGCGACCCAGCTTTTCTGGGATGAGGTGATCAGGCGTATCCGCGCCCAGCAGAGGGCATAGCCCACATCTATGCCTATCATCGAAAGTTTGCGCCTGCCTTGATGACGCGCTGCAGCGCAATCTGACGGCTCTGAATGGAGCTGCCATATGCGAACCAGCCAAGAAGAGTGCGCGTGTCGACGCGAGCACCCTTGGTCGTCGCCTTCCGTCAATTGGCACGAAGGCGCTTCGGCCGACTCTCAGGCTCCTCGCGGTCCGCGCGCAAGTCATCATCGGCCGGCCCCTTGAACGGAACGGCTGATGGGGACGCCTGGGACGTTCGCAAGATGGGGATTGCCATGAAGAACAAAGTCTTCAATCATCTTCCGCCGGGGATGATCCTGGTGGTCATGTTGTTCTGGGCGTTCGGCCCTGCCTCCTTGCTCAATAACCCCTGGACGCTCGTGGTAACGTCCGCCCTGATTACGATCACCATATTGCTCCTTGAGAAAGCCCATGAACGGCATGCGGGCTGGCGTATGGATCGGCGTGAATTCTTCACGGACCTTTTCTACAACGTGATGAGCGCGTCCGCGATTGTCTGGCTCACCGAAAAGCTGGCCGACGATCCCTTGAAGACAGCGAAGGCCTCTCTTGGCGTGACTACCGAATGGGCCATGCACATGCCGTGGTTGCTGCAGGTCGCCCTCGTCGTCTTCCTGATCGAGTTCGGCCAGTACTGGATGCACAGGCTGATGCACAATTGGGCCCCGTTCTGGCTGACCCATGCGCCGCACCATCACATTACGCAGCTGAACGCTGGCAAGGGAGCGGTCGGCAATCCAATTGAGCTGTTTCTCATCAGCTTAAGCGTGGTTGCGTTGTTCGATCTTCAGGACACAGCGATATTTGCAGCGCTAAATGTGCTGAGCGTGATCTCGACCTTTGCTCACGCCAATGTGCGGTCTGATCCGCCGCGATGGTACGCATTTTTCTTCACCACGATCCAAAATCACAGCCTGCATCATTCGGTCGATTACGAAAACACGCGCTGTAATTACGGCAACTCCCTGATCCTGCTCGATCGCATCTTCGGCACCTATCGCGAAGGAGAGTCCGCGCTTGTTGGCCAGGACGATCGCCGGAGGCTTTCGATCTGGGAGCAGACGATATTCCCGTTCCAGCCCGTTATCGACATGATCAAGGCGCGCCGGAAAAATGGTTTATCGGGTAGCGATCTTCTAGCGGGCGGACAGCCGGAGCGGGATGGATCCGTAGGAGGCGCAGCGGCCGCATGATCGCGCTCCGCTCCGGGCGAATAAGTGCGGCACGCAATGCGCTCGTCCAGGGTGATCTCAACTTGACCTATCAGCTGGCGAACACGCTGGTTAAGGATAATCCGGACGATGCCGAGGGGCATTTCCTGCTTGGCATCGCTGAATCAGGCGCCGGGCGCATTCAAGTCGGGATCAAACATGTCGATCGTGCCATCGCACTGGATCCGCAGGGTGAATATCGCGCCCAGCTTGCCAAGCTTTTCACGCTCGTCCGCAGGGATGGCGATGCTGCAGCGACGCTGCAGGCGGCGGAGAAGGCATTACCGACCGATGCGTTGAGCCGCGACACGATGGGATGTGCCTATGCACGCCTCGGAAATCACAACGCCGCGCTTGTACATTTTACCGAGGCCGTGCGGCTCAGGCCTGAAAGCACCCAGTTTCGTTATAACCAAGCGGTCACACTGAACTTTCTGGGCCGTTCGGAGGAGGCCGAAGCAGCGCTTGAGGCGCTCATTGCGTTGGCACCAGATAATGCCCGTGCGCATTACCTTCTCGCCAGTCTGCGCAAGCAGACGTCCGAGCGGAACCATGTTGCCCGGCTGAAACAGGCGCTGGCAGACGCGCAAGATGGCCGTGCGATCCTCCTGCTGGGCTATGCGCTTTCCAAAGAGCTTGAGGATATTGGGCAACCGACGGAGGCGCTCAAGACGCTGTGCGCCGTCAATGCAGATTACCGCCGCACGCTGCCCTATGCATTTTCGCGGGACGCTCGGATTTTCGATGCCGTAGAGGCGCACTGGCCAACTATCTCAGCGGCTCCCGCGGCCGAATCCCTGCACGATGCGCCGATCTTCATCATTGGCATGCCACGCACCGGCACCACCTTGGTCGATCGCATCCTCTCGTCGCATCCGGATGTCGAAAGCGCGGGCGAACTTCAGGCTATGCCGCTCGCGGTTAAAAAAGCGGCCGGGACGCGCAATCCCGCTGTGCTGGACCCTGATACCATCGCTGCAGCCGCACGCAACAATATGATAGACATTGGGCGCGCCTATCTGCAGCGGGCGGGCCATCACCGACGGGATCCGAAGCTGAGGTTCACGGACAAATTTCCAGGCAACTTTCTGTATGCGGGTTTCATAGCGAGGGCGCTGCCCTCGGCAAGGCTGATCTGCCTGCGCCGCCATCCCATGGATACGGTGCTCAGCAACTTCCGGAATTTGTTCGCGGTCAGTTCGCGCTATTATGATTACAGCTACGACCTGCTCGATATCGCGGCCTATTATGTCCGTTTCGATCGGCTGATTTCCCTATGGCGCACGGCGTTCCCCGATCGCCTGATCGAGTTGCGCTACGAGGATCTGATCGCCGACCAGGAAGGAGAAACACGGCGGCTGCTCGCCCATAGCGGGCTCGAATGGTCCGATGATTGCCTCTCGTTTCACACCAACAACGCTCCGGTTTCGACGCCGAGTGCCGCGCAGGTCCGCCGGCCGATCTATGGGGATTCGGTGGCGCGATGGAAACAGCACGCAGAGGTTCTGGAGCCCGTACGGCGCTTCTTCGAACAAGCCGGCATAGCACTCGACTGAGGGAATCCGCGACAAATGCCCATGGCCTCCCATCTTGGTATGCAAACAATGGCTTTGGTTACAACGGTCATTGCCGCCCCGGCGTTGGCCGCACCGGCACCGAGCACGCGACTGGTGGCCTGCGAGGCCGGAAACTGCCTGCTGGTAACGGGGCACCGTGCGAACGCTGCATCAGCGGTTCGCATTAATGGCCACGCGGTGCCGGCAACAGGTAGGCGAAATTGGAAGCTCAGCTTGCCGGTTGAAACAGTGCGTCAATGGTCCGCGCCATTTGCGCGTACCATCAGCGTAGAAATCGTGGATATCAAGACACGCAATGCCGTCTCTGCTGAAGCGCGTCTTCCGATCGGGTTGCTCGGCCATGCTGAGGACCTTGCGATGCTGGTGATAAGCGCCAAGTAATACGCAAAGGCTGCCTGAGTAATAAAATAACAACCATCCGTTCAGTATTGCAATTTTAATCTCCTGATACTAGATGGCCTTTATACCGCCATGCAGAGCGGCGAATGTCTATGTCAGGAGATGATGATGAAGATTGGTTTGGCGGCCGTTGCCGCTCTCGCCTTCGCGACCTCGGCTTTTGCAGGCACTGCCGAAAATCCCTTCGCGGAAGACAAGGCGATTCTTAATTTGAAAGGCCTTGATCTGTCGACTGCTGCAGGACAGCAGCGTCTTGCAATCCGCATGGATCAAGCGGCGCGCTCTGTATGCGGCGATCGTCTCGCCGGCGTCCACCTCGCCCTTGAAGCGAAGTCGCAGGAATGCCGGGCATCGGTGATTGCCGACGTTCGCTCGCAGATTGAAGCCCGGACTGCCAGCCGGTCGGCAAAGTCCTCAACTCAGCTCGCCTCTGCGCGCTGATCTTTTTTGCCACCCATCCCGCCGTCGACAATTGCGCGGCGGGGCGGGTGGTTAGTCGCCGATTTTAGCTGGACGGCCCCACCAGGATAGCGTGTGCACGTCGTGGGCCGACGTCCACAGACCTGCCTTGGTGTAGCGCAGAGCGCCGCTGCCTTCCGCTTTCCCGACGCGTGCGGTGATAGCCATAGACTTTGGATCGATCACAACAAACGTCTGATCCTCGGTCGTCCGCAACCACAGCTTTCCGCCGCCCGTATCGATATCACCCCACTTTAGGACCTCACCGACCTTGACGCGCCCAGACACTTCGCCGCTGGCCGGGTCGATGCGGGCGACGGTGCCGTCGCCTTGTTCCTGAACCCACACGCCGCCTTCACCCGCGGCAAGAAAGCCAGGCTGTTTGCCAAGCGCGGTTCGCTTGGTGACGCTGTTGGTCTCGGGATCGATGCGCTGGATCGTCTGCTGGTTTAGGCACACGGCCCAGAGCGCGCCAAAGCCATAGGCCAGATAGGAGGTCTCCGGATCCACCGTAACCGACGCGACGACCTTGTTGGTCGCGGTGTCGACGCGCGCGATTACGCCCTTGGCGTCGCTGGCGATCCAGATCGATCCAGCGCCGGCGGCAAGCTGCAGCTCGGCTTCAGTCAGCTTGGCGATGCCCGTGGGGATCGTCGCGATCAGCTTCGCCGTCTTTAGGTCGATCCGGTTGAGCGTCCCGTCCCCGCAATTTGCGACCCACAGGCTGCCGTCCGCGATCACCATGGCGCCACAGGGGTGAGCAATCGGCACCTCGGCGAGCTTGCCCTTGCGTGACCATTGCTCCACCCGACCTTCGTTGGTTGCCCAGACGGTCTTGCCGTCAATCGCTAAGAAGTCGGCAAAGCCCGGCACCTCGATGACATGTTCTTTCGGTGCTTTGGCGGAGAGCGGCGCTGCAGTGATCCCTGCAAATGTTGCCATGATCATCATCCCAAGACGTTGCATCCAGAACCTTTCATGTTGCCCCGTAACGTTGCAGGTCGGACCCTTAGCCTTTCCGCGCAATATAGGCCCGCCAACCGCCGAGATGGGTAATGTCTTCGGCCCCCCTCAAAGCGCGGGGTTCGGCGACGAACCCTTTAACGCTGCTGCCATCGGCCAGCATGATCGTTCCAATCGCCAGCGGCGGCGGCACCTCGACGACGAAGCTGCCGAACTCCGCAACGCCCATTTCATAGACTTCGACGGCGATGGATCCGCCATCTCCGCTATGGACCAGCGCAGGCTTGGGCGGCACGCTGTCTGCCATGGCATAAAGCCGGTAGTTCGCCGCAGTTTCGAACGCGCCGACGAACTGCGCCTCTCGCGATACGAGCTGCCAATGAAGCGGCATGTCTTTGAGATGAGCGCCAACAACGGCGAGTTTCACGGTCTGCATTTTACCCTCCAGATCGAGCGGTGGCACGGAAGGAAGATTGGCCGACGAGAGATAGGCGTCGGCTGCGTCGAGCAAGGAGCGATCGCTGTCCGCCGGGCCTATCAAGGTGATGCCGAACCCGGTCGCGTTCGCGCGGATGCCTGCAGGCACGGCGACCGCCGCCATGTCGAGCAGGTTCACGAAATTGGTATAGAAACCGAGATTGCTGTTCAGCGCGATCGGAGCGGCCAGCAGCTCTGCCACACGATATGTCGTGCCAGTGGTTGGAAACGCCAGCAGATCGATCTGCGTCCAGAGCGTATCCGCATGACGTTTGAGCTCGGCGAGACGATATAGGCCGTTGAATAGCTCGACCGCGCTTATCGATGTACCCGGTTCCACGACCGTCCGGACAGTCGCATCGACGGCTTCGGGATTGGTCGCCAGAATTTTTGCCATTGCGGCGGCACGCTCAGCGACCCACGGACCGCCGTATAGAAGCTGCGCGGCTTCCTGAAGCGGGGCGAGATCGATTTCGACGACGTCCGCGAGGCCAGCGAACGTCTCGAGCGCGCGATCATACAGATATTCGGCCTCGCCATCCCCGAACCAGACCCACTGATTACGCCGCGGCACGCCTATCGTCCTGCGGCCGATTGAGACGTCTGCCAGCGATTTCGAATAGGGATCGTCGGGATCGTAACCCGCCACTATTTTATCGACCAGGCGTGCGTTAGCCGTGTCGTTGGTGAACACGGTGATGCAATCGAGTGTGCGGCATGCCGGGACAAGACCCTTGGTGCTCCACCGTCCTTTGCTCGGCTTGAACCCGATCAGGTGCTGGAAAGCTGCCGGAACGCGGCCCGAGCCTGCGGTGTCGGTCCCCAGCGCGAACGGCACCAGGCCCGCCGCGACCGCAACGGCTGAGCCCGAACTTGATCCGCCGCTGACATAAGCGAGGTTATAGGCATTACGCGGGCTGCCATAGGGGCTGCGCGTGCCGTTCAATCCTGTCGCAAACTGATCAAGATTGGTCTTGCCCACGCAGATTGCGCCTGCTGCAAGCAACCGTTCGATGACGGTAGCGGATGTGTCGGGCCGGTAGCCAAAAGCCGGGCAAGCCGCCGTCGTTTCAAGCCCGGCAACATCGATATTGTCCTTGGCTGCGAATGGCACGCCCGCCAATGGCAGATGTTCACCAGCGCCGATGCGGGCATCAACCGCACGAGCGGCCGCGATCACATCGTCTTGCGTCGACTTGCTGATCCAGATTTGAGGCTGGATCGCGTCATAGCGCGCAATCCGCCCGAGCGTTTCTTCGGCTACACTGACGGCGCTCAATCGCCCGCCATTGACCTTCGCCGCGATTGCGATTGCGCTGCGACGATCAGGCGCGTTCAACTATGTTTCCTCAATGCGAGCATCGGTGCGCCGGGTTGCAGGGCTTGTCGCTCCTGGACGTAGAGCGCTGCGATGGTTCCCGAACTGGGACTTTCCACCCGGCATTCCATTTTCATCGCTTCGATGATCGCGATCGTATCGCCCGCCTTCACTTCGTCGCCGGTAGCAACCAGCAGCTTCCAGACGCTCCCGCCGAATGGAACTTCGACGAGATCGGTGCCTTCCGGCACCTCTATGGCGCCAAGTTGCGGCTGCTCGGAATCCACGAGATCGGTGATGCGATCAAACTCGCCACGCCGCTTCCAATCGGTACGTTCTTCATCGAAGGCGGCCTGGCGTCGTTGTTCGAATTCCGCGATCGCCTCGGCATTGTCGGCGAGGAAAGCCCGATAATCGGCAAGGCGGAATTCGGACGGCTCAATCCGGATCGAGCGCCGCCCGCTGGGGAAATCGCGTCGCCACTCCACGAGCTCTTCGGCACCGACTGGATAGAAGCGGATCTGATCGAAGAAGCGTAGCAGCCACGGCTTTCCCTCGATGAAGGCATCGGTCTGGCGATAGGTATTCCAGACTTGAATGGTACGGCCGAAAAGCTGGTAACCTCCGGGACCTTCCATGCCGTAGATGCACATATAAGCGCCGCCGATGCCGACGACATTGGGCGGGGTCCACGTACGCGCGGGATTATATTTGGTCGTTACAAGTCGGTGACGCGGATCAACTGGGGTCGCGACAGGCGCGCCCAGATAGACGTCGCCCAGACCCATGACGAGATAGTTCGCATCGAAAATCAGGTTTTCGACCGTCGCTGCATCGGGCAAGCCATTGATCCGCCGGATGAATTCGATGTTGTCGGGGCACCAGGGCGCATCATCGCGAACCGCACCCATATATTTCTCGATCGTCTCGATCGTCGCCGGATCGCGCCAGCTCAAAGGCAGATGAACGATGCGTGAGGGAATGGAGAAATCAGCAAGGTCGCCAAGCCGCTCTTCTGCTGCGATCAATACCGCGAGTGCTTCCCGCTGGTCCATCGTCACGCCGTCGATATGCAACTGGAGCGATCGGATACCGGGAACAATGTCGATAATGCCTGGCAGGGACAATCGCTCAAGCTCGGTCATCAGTGCGTGCACGCGGATGCGAAGCTCAATATCGAGGACGATCGGACCATATTCGACGAGGATGTTGCGATCGCCCTGCTGGCGATAGACGGTGCGGGGACGACCGGGTGTTTCGGCGATCTCGCCAAGGAAGGGCGAGAGCGTTGCTACGGGCCGCGCGGGGCCACAACCCATCGCCGCGCCCTTTGATACAAAACGCCGCTGCAGGACGTCGGCCGCCTTTGCATCTTCGCTGTTGACGGGCGCAAAGCGAATCTTGTCGCCCGGGACCAGTTGGCCGATCTTCCAGCGATCTGCGGCAATCACAACAAATGGACAGACGAAGCCGCCGAGCGAGGGGCCATCCGGGCCGAGGATGATCGGCATGTCGCCCGTAAAGTCGACGGCGCCGATCGCATAAGGGTTATCATGGATGTTGGACGGATGAAGGCCGGCTTCACCACCATCGGCCCGCGCCCATTGCGGCTTGGGGCCGATCAGGCGGACACCCGTGCGGTTGCTGTTGTAGTGAACCTGCCATTCGGCCGCGACGATTGTGTCGATGTCGTCATCAGTGAAAAAATCGGGCGCGCCGTGCGGACCGTAGAGCACGCGCAAGGTCCACTCGGTTGCAAAGGCGGGAAGTTCCACCGAACCTGTGCCTTCATCGGTAGGATTGCCGGCGAGGTGAAGCGTATCGCCGGCGAGCAGCCGACGCGCGGCATGGCCGCCGAACTGGCCGAGCTCGAACGTGCTGCGGCTGCCAAGATAGGGCGCAATGTCGAGCCCACCAGCAAAAAGGATATAACCCCGCATTCCGCCGCCCGACGCGCGGGCAAGCTCAAGCATTTGGCCGGCATCAACCGCGATCGCGACGCCGCGTTGAACCGGCTGCCCGTCAAGCTTTGCACCGAAATCCGCGCCTGTCAGACAGATGCGTGCCGGTGCCGTGAAGCTCAGCGTCGGGCCGGTAACGGTGACTTCAAGGCCTGCGGTTCCTTCCGGATTGCCAAGAAGTCGGTTGCCGACCCGGAAGGATTGATCATCCATCGGCCCGGACGGAGGCACGCCGACCGCCCAGAGATTTTGACGGCCGGGCCAATCCTGTACCGTGGTGGCGGTACCGCCGCTTATCACGCGGATACTGCGCGGATTGAAGCTGATGTCGTTGAGCGCCCGGGTGGAGACGTTACCGCTGACGAAATCAGCAGAGCGAACCACGTCGCGGAGCCAGCGCAAATTCGTCTCAATGCCGTCTATCCGGCTGTTATCAAGCGCCGCCTGGATCGCTGCCACGGCTTCGTCGCGGCTTGGCGCATGTACGATCAGCTTGGCCAGCATCGGGTCGTACCAGGCGCTCACCGCGCTTCCCGCCATCACCCAGGTTTCGGTGCGAATATTCTTGGGAAACTCGACAGCGGTGAGTGTTCCTGAGGTGGGACGGTAATCGAGTGCGGGATCTTCGGCATAGAGGCGGACCTGCACGCTATGTCCCGCAGGTGTGGGCGGTTTTGCATCAAGGAACGCGAAATCATCTGCGCCGCCGCGAATCATCCATTCGACGAGATCAATACCCGTCACCTCTTCGGTGACGCCATGCTCGACCTGGAGGCGGGTATTCATTTCCAGGAAAAAAAACTCTTCCCGCTCAGCATCGTAGAGGAATTCCACGGTGCCCGCCGATCGGTAGTTGGCGGCCTGGCCAAGCCTGACCGCCGCCGCAAAGAGATGCTGGCGGACCTTTTCAGGAAGGAGCGGCGCCGGCGCCTCTTCGACAACCTTCTGGTTACGGCGCTGGAGCGAGCAATCGCGCTCGCCGAGCGGCATGATCTTGCCCGCACCGTCCCCGAATATCTGGACTTCGATATGGCGTGCGCGTCGGATGTAGCGTTCCAAAAAAATACCCGCGTCGCCGAAATTGCTCTGCCCCTGCCTGGCAACGGAGGCAAACCCGTCACGAACGGCCTCCTCATCCTCGCAAACCCGCATGCCGATACCGCCGCCACCCGCGGTCGCTTTGAGGATGACCGGGAAGCCGATTTTCCGCGCGGCTGTGACGGCCTGACTTTCGTCTCTCAGCAGGTCCGTGCCGGGCGCCAATGGAACGCCATGCGCGGCGGCAAGGCTACGCGCGCTATGTTTCAGACCGAATGTGCGGATATTGTCCGGCGTTGGCCCGACAAAGATGATTCCTGCGGCCGAGCAGGCTTCGGCAAATTCCACATTTTCGGCGAGAAACCCATAGCCGGGATGGATGGCGCCAGCGCCTGTCTTGCGGGCAGCGTCAAGGATTGCTTCAATGTTGAGGTAACTGTCCGCTGGCCGCGCCGGACCAACGCACACCGCCTCATCCGCTTCCGAAACGTGAAGCGAGCCTTCGTCGGCTTCTGAATATATCGCGACGGAGCGCAGCCTCATCCGCTTGAGTGTGCGAATGATGCGCGTGGCGATTGCACCTCGGTTCGCGACCAGAACGGTATCGAAGCTCATTCGGCGACGATCATGCGCACGGGGGTGGGGTTGAATGCGTTACAGGGATTATTGATCTGCGGGCAATTAGAAACCACGACGATGACGTCCATTTCGGCGCGAAGATCGACCGACAATCCAGGCGCGGAAATCCCATCGACGATGCCAAGCGCACCATCTTCCTCAACCGGGACGTTCATGAAGAAGTTGATGTTCGAGACCATGTCGCGCTTGCCCCGGCCTTCTAGAAGGTTCGCTTCCAGAAAGTTTTCCACGCAAGCATGCTGGGATTTCGTGTGATGCCCATAGCGCAGCGTATTGGATTCGCAGGAGCAGGCGCCGCCGATCGTGTCGTGATATTCGACTGAAGTAGCGGTTATGGTCATCATCGGACGGCCTTCGTTGGACCGGAGCACGGTGCCCTGGCGAAGGAACAGGTTATTCTGTGCGGCGACGGTGTCCTGAGCGCTGTAGCGCTCGGTGTCATCGGCGGCAGAATAAAGAAGGAAATCAACCGCCTGATTGCCCTCCAGATCGACAATGCGAAGGGTCTGGCCCTTTGCGACGTGATGAAGCCAGGGCGCGCGGGCAGGCACAACCCCGTCATGGACGATAGTGCCGGCAAGGCCGGAAAGATGGGGATCGACGCTCATTCAGGATTTTCCTTTGGTCAGCGACGGAAATAATCTTCGACGTTCTGGAAGGCGCGCAGTCCTTCCGGCGTTGCATTGCGGATCGCATCATCCTCCGCAGTGATGGGGCCACGCCACGCGGTCGCGCGCAGCGGCGTGACTGTCCAATCCTCGCGCGGATCGAGTACATGGGGGCAATTGGCGATCACGATGATCACCTCCATCTCGGCGCGCAGGATGACGCTTCGTCCCGGCTCGAATGGCCCGATCTGCGGCGTAATCGCGCCGTCGGCCTCAATCCTGGCCCCCTTGAACAGGTTCACGCATGGATGGACGTCGCGGCGCTGCAGGCCATGTTTCGCGACGCCAAGAAGAAAGCGATCCCGGCCGTTCGGGGTCGGACCGCTATTGGTGCCATTACCGTATTTCACGGAATTGCTCGCCGCGTTGGATGTACCGCAGAAGGTATCGTGCGTCGCGGCGTCATCTTCGAGAATGCTTATGAGAACCCGACCCATGTCGGACAGCAGCAGCTTGCCCGCGCCAAGATAGGCGTTCCATTGGATCTTTACGGTATCGGCGACATTCAGCCGTTCGGTCGGCATCTCGGCGTTGAAGATCAGCATCGACGCGCAGGCGTCGCCCTTGAGATCGATCAGCCGAAGACGGCCTCCGCGCGGAAGACGGCGGCTCGCATAACCACCGGCGGCAATCGTTTCCTCCCAAAGGATCGCATCGGCCTGCACATCAGCAGGCAGATCGTTTGCCACCGGTGGCAGAACCGGCATCGCCTCTACGACCGTGCCAGCCTGTCCGCGTGCATGATCGCGCGCAGCCAGCGGATTGGACAAGGCTTCGCTCATGCCGCGGCTCCCTTACGGCTATCGTTGCCGCCTTCCTGCTCGTGAAGAGGTGGTAGAAGCGCTGTGGTCGTAACGAGCTGCAGTTGGTACACGCCGCGTACCCTGCGCAGGGCGTCGCAAAGATCCTTCAGCCTTACCGCCGGCCCCTGAACCAGCAGAACCTCCAAAGACTGGTCGTCCTCCAGAAATACGTGCTGGGACGAGATCACTTCGATCAGATAATCGGCCTGAGTCTGGGCAAGCTGGTGCCGCACGCGGCCCCGATCGCCGCGGTAAACAATGGTTATCGTGCCGGCGAGCATCTCATCCGGGCGGATCAGGGCTTCGTGCTCCGCAATGGCATGACGGATCAGTTCGGCAATCAGCTGTGATCGCGACGGCAGGCCCCGCTCTTCGACCATCATGTCAAGCTGCCGGAACAGTTCGCCGGGCAGGCTCATACTAAGACGCGCCAGGCTCGTGACGTGCTTACTCATATCCAATCCTTGTCTCATTTTCCTGGATAATATCGGCTGTGATAATTTCCTCTTCGAGGGGGCCCTTGTTCGGTTTGAGAGGAAGATCGTAGACGGCCGATGCGCCAAAACGGTGGGGCGCATGAGGATCGATGCGCCGCTTGTCCAACGCGATCAGTCGCGTTCCCAGTGTAAACGCCTCGCGAATGTCATGGGTCACCATGATAATCGTCAGCGAATAATCGCGCCACAATCGCAAGATCAGCGCGTGCATGTCCGCCCGAATGCCGGGGTCAAGTGCGCCGAACGGCTCATCCAGCAACAGAATACGCGGACGCTTGATCAAGGCTTGGGCGATTGCCAGACGTTGCTGCATTCCGCCCGACATCTGCGCGGGATAGAGATGAATGCTGTCACCAAGGCCAACGGAGTCCAGCATTTCGATTGCGTCTTTTTCCGCCGCCCGCCGCGCCGAACCGAACAGCCGTGCCGTAAAAGGCGCTGCTGTGCATTCGAGGCCGAAGACGGTGTTCTGCAGAACCGACAAATGCGGGAAGACCGAGTAGCGTTGGAAAACGACGCCGCGATCAGGGCCGCACTCGGGTGTGAGGGGGGCGTCGTCAAGGAAGATAGACCCGCGGGTGGGCACTTCCTGGCCCAGGATAATCCGTAACAAACTGCTCTTGCCGGCACCGGATGGGCCGATAATTGATACAAAGCTGCCCGCATCGACGTCGAGATCCACCTTCTCGAGGACGATCTTGTCGCCATATTCGACCCAGATGCCGCGGAGGCTGAGAAGCGCGCTCAATGGCGCGCTCCATGCGCCCACGGAAACAGGCGCTGGCTCAGGAACGCCAGCGCAATATCCATCATAATCGCCAAGCCGGCGATCCAGGCCACATAGGGGATGATGACGTCCATCGACAGGTAGCGGCGAACCAGGAAGATCCGGTAGCCAAGGCCGATATCCGAGGCGATCGCTTCAGCAGAGATCAGGAAAACCCATGCCGGGCCGAGCGCAAGGCGGACCGCGTGCAGGAGGCGCGGCATCGCCTGCGGCAGCGCGACGCGGATCATGATTTGCCAGCTGCTCGCACCTAAGGTTTGCGCCTTGACGATCTGCTCTCTCGGCAGATCGGCAACATGGGCAGCAATGTCGCGAACCATGACCGGCGTGATCCCGATGACGATAAGCGCGACCTTTGCTGTTTCCCCCAGGCCTAGGGCGATGAATAGGATGGGGAGAAGGGCGATGGGCGGAATGACCGCGATACCAGTTACCAACGGGCCGAGCGTGGCACGCACCGGAGGCAGAACCCCGAGGACCAGTCCGACGATCAGCGCGGTCAACGTGCTGATGCCCAATCCCAGTCCAAGCCGCTGGAGGCTGGCAAGTGTGTCGGCCCAGAATGTTAGCTGACCTGTTAGCTGGTCCGGCTGGAAGAGTAGGGCCGACATGCCGGACGCCATGCCGGCGGGCAGCGGTAGGATCTTGTCGGCCGGGTTGAGCGCATGTCGCTGCGCCGCGAAAAACATGTACAGCAGCAGGAGCATCAAGATCGGCAGCGAGCCCAGAAGGATGCGGTCGCTCCGGCGAACTTGGCGGTTCACCCAACGCATATCGTTACATCATCCTCGTTGGAGCCACATGGGACCCGTTCACAGTTTTCCGTCGGCTGCCAGTTGCATGAAGCTCTCGTCAAACCGCAGCGTCACATGCTGAGCGTCACCCAGCGTTTTTCCTCCAGGAAAAGCCATGCCTACCGCGTCAGCGGTCGATGCGCCTTTAAAAAGTCCTTTTGAAAAGCTGAAATCGCGCACCAGCTTCATCGTTGAAATCAGTGCGGGGGCGGTCGTTGCGGCTACGGCCGCCTTGGGATCGGAATAGAGGTAGGTGGTTGTCAGCTGACGATCGAAATCCTCAGGTGTTGCGCCTGCGAGTTTGGCCATGGCTGCGCGTGCTTCGGCGCCCTTGGCATCCTGCCGCTTCATCAGAGCGACCGTTTCATACCAGATGCCGGCGAGTGCTTTTCCTAAGTTCGGGTTGGCCTTCAACGTTGCGGTGTCGACAACCATGAGATCCAGGATTTCACCCGGTATCTGCGAAGAATCGAAGACTTCCTTGGCGCCTGCCTGTTCTTTCATGACAGAAAGCTGGGGATTCCAGGCCACTGCCGCCTTAACATCGGGGCTGCCGAAGGCGCCGACAATGTCCGCGTCGGATGTGTTGACCGTTTTAACGTCGGTGGGCTTGAGACCCGCTTTCTCCAACCCGCGTGCGAGGAGGTAATGGGAGACGGAAAGCTCGACAAGATAAACCTGCTTATCCTTGATCGCGCTTAGCTGATCCGCGCCCTTCAGCAGGATGCCGTCATTGCCGTTCGAATAATCCCCCACGATGATGGCGCTTGTATCCTTGCCGCCGGCTGCGGGAATGGTGAGCGCATCCATGTTCGTGACGGTAACGCCGTCAAACTTGCCCGCCGTGTATTGGTTGATCGACTCTACATAGTCGTTAACTTGTACTACATTGATTTTTATACCATATTTGTCGGCCCACTTCTTCACGATGCCGGCTTGCTGGGCATATGGCCACGGCATCCACCCGGCATAGATCGACCAGCCGATACTGAACTCTTTACGTTGTTCAGGGGGAGCGTTCGACGTCTGAGAACAGGATGCGGCGGCCAGCGTGCCAGCGATCAGTAATAACCTGCCTAGCTTGCCGAATATCCCGATCATGAGTCGATCCCCTTTCGCAATGCAACATCGCTCGACTCATGTGGGTTGTCCAGAGAGAAATTATTACCAAAAAAAATAGATGTAATACTCTGCAAAGATGTGAATCTGCCTCGATTCTTGCGGGCAGCGCTCCTCGATATAGTCTGGAACAATGGAAGGAAGGCGCGTTATGGGCGGATATCTGAAGGAAAATGCAGGCGAGCGATTGCTGCCTGGCGATCGAGTCATTTGGCGTGGCGATTCGCCTCGATTGGGTCAATCGTGGCAAAACGGACGATAGCGATGGCGGATGCGGGCGCGCTCTAAAAGCACGGGCGCCGATCAAAAAACGCTGAATTTGTGCGGTGCAAACCATTTTCACTTCATACTGAGCAGGTGCAAAATTATTACACTTGACGAGTTACGTAATATCCATACCGTATCACGCATCGCCGTCCGGACAGCGCGATGAACGGATGGGGCTCGCTGGCTGAATAACCAACGCAAAGTGAGGGCTCGTGGATCGACAGCTGACCTACAGTGCTAAGCTTTCTAGCAACCGTAATGTTGGGCGCAGGCGATTTCGAGAAATCTCACCAGTATCATTCGTGTCGTTTCATCCGCCGATGCACATTCGTCAAAATAGTGGCGGAGACACACAGAGTGGGAGGGCGGCCAGCCGCATGGCGGCTGACAAGGTGCCGGCCCAGCCAGAGCACCACAGGGAGGGATGTCACTAAACGATAGGCTCACTAGCAAGGGGTCTAAGTGACTATGAGATCGTTACGCAAAACACTGCTCGGCGCGACCATTTTGATGGGCGCCGGGATGACTTCCGCTTTGGCTCAAGCCGAACCAGACAGCAGCGCCGCAAACGAGGGCGGAAGCGACGAGATCGTGGTCACAGCCACTCGCCGCGCGGTGTCGATCCAGGACGTACCGATTAACATCACTGCAATCGGCGGTGATCAGCTTGCCAGAAAGCGGATCGACGATGTGCGCGATCTCGCTGCTTTTACGCCCGGCATGACGATATCGGATACGGGGGCGGGCTCAACCGGAACGATCGTGCTTCGCGGCCTCAATGCTTCGGATTCGGACGCGACCGGCAATTCCTACGACGATGCGCTCGGCGTTTATCTGGGCGAAGTTCCGCTCTACTATGATTTCAAGCTGCTCGATATTGCGCGTGTCGAAACGCTGCTCGGGCCGCAAGGTACGCTTTACGGCCTCGGTACGCTTGCTGGCGCCATCCGGAATATCCCGAATCGCCCGAATACGGACCAGATCGAAGGCGAAGCCCATGGCCGCCTTTATGGCAAGAGCCACGGCAGCAAGGTGGGTTATCAGATTGACGGGGTTATAAACATTCCGATCCTGAGGGATCATCTCGCCTTCCGCTCGGCGACGGGCTACTATTACGATCCCGGTTTTATAGATTATCCGCTGCTTATTCAGACGCCCGGCGTGTCGCTTCCGCAACCCGATGGTCCGGATACGATTACGCAAGCTGGCTATGATGCCAATTTGAAGAAGAAGAAAGATCTCAACTTCGAAAAAACCTTCACAACACGTAATCAGCTGCTTGCCCAGATTAGCGACGATGTGAAAGTGAACTTCACCTATGCGTATCAGCAAACCAAAACCGACGGCGGCCAGTATAACAGCAACGGCGTACTGGGCACGGGCAAGTACGAAAGTGCTAAGCGCTATACTGAACCGGTAAACCGCCACGCGCACCTCGGCAGCATGGAAATCAACGCAAATCTTTTTGATATCGCCGATCTCGTGGCCACGACGGCATACACCTATGTCCAGAACAGGGACCAGACCGACAACACTGATTTGTTGCTCGACTTGGATTATGATTATGAGGCGTTTCCAGCCTTCACGAGCTGGAACGAATCAAACGATCGCCGCAAGCAGTTCAATCAGGAAGTTCGTTTTGTCTCCCGGCATGGTGGCCCCTTCAATTGGGTATTAGGCGGATTCTATAACGAGCAGAAATGGCATCGGGACTATACGGAACATGTACCGGGCATGATCTCCAGTTTCGGGCTCTATGGTCTTTCGATCGCGGATAATCCGGAAGAGGTCGAATATAGTTCTTTCAATAAATCCAGGGTAACCGAAAAGGCGATCTTTGGTGAAGGCACGTTCAAGGTGACTCCTCAGTGGCAGGTTACCGCCGGCGTGCGCCGCTTCGGATATACTTCCGACGTGAGTGGCCGCGCGGTTGTCCCATTGCTTGGCGATCCTATCAGCCCCTACGATGCTCAAGCCGCAGGAGCAAAGTCGAAGAAAAGTGGCTGGGTATGGAAATTCAACAGCTCATACAATTTCACCCACGACATCATGGTCTATGCCACCTACAGCAAGGGATATCGCATCGGCGGTCCGAATGCGGTTGCGCCTTGCATTCTGCCGCTCGATCCTAATGTCCAAAATGTCTGTGCTCTGCCAAACGAACAGCAATATGGCCCTGACACGACCAAGAATTTGGAACTGGGTATCCGTACTCAATTATTTGACAGGAAACTGACGTTCAACTTCAATGTTTTCAAGATCAAGTGGAAGGGCATCCAGCTCGATTCTGCCACGATCAACGGAATCGTCGGCATCACGGTCAATGGCGGCAAAGCAAAGTCGCAAGGTTTTGAAACGTCATTCCAGGCACGGCCCGTTCCCCGCGTAACGATCCAGGGCACCTATTCGTACACGGATGCCAAGCTGACCGAGGATGTTCCGGCCATTATTGCCGTCAACGATCCGCCGGGAACCTATCCTAGTGTCCCTATCCAGCTCGACGCACATTCCGGCGATCGCCTTCCGGGCTCTGCAAAGAATAGCGGCAGCCTGGGCGTGACCTACACAATGCCGTTCAAGGACGGAAATATCATTGCCGACTGGACGGCGACCTATCGCGGAAGCGTGGTGACCCGGCTGGGTTGGGAGCGTGCCTATGGCGACAAGCTGCCCAGTTATGTTCTCCACCGTGCGACCGTCTCCTATGAGACGGACAATTATAGTCTCGGCTTTTTCGCGAACAACATTTTGGACAAATATGCGGTGTCCTCGGTTGCAAATGACCGCTCGCGTATCGGCGTCAACGACGGGGTCGTATTGCGTTACTACAAACGGACGGTGGTTACGCCGCGCACCTTCGGCATCGAACTGCGGTATAAATACTGATCTTGCACAGGGGGCGGGGCGTTCGTCCGAAAAGGACGGTGCCTCGTCTATCTGATGCTTGGCCGCGAGCCAACCAGAGCTTTTTGAAAGGGATTTGATGCGATGGCGCTGGGCGTTGCATTCGATCGACGGGGCAAGTTGGCCGGGTCTTTTCTGGCGGCGATGCTCTTTTGCGGGACGAGCTCAGCATTTTCCACGGCTGCTCCCTCGCCCAAATTGTTCCGCGAGCCCTGGATCGATGGCACGCGGGCAGATGAACCGGCTACCCAGGTTCAGTCGCTCGATCGCGACACATTCGTGATCCGGCAATCGGTCAAGACCAACTTTGAAGCGCCGTTCCTGTATCTCATATTCGGGCATGACAAGGTGTTGCTGGTCGATACCGGAGCCGAGGGTGGCCGGATCAGGCCAGCCGTCGACAAGATCATGATGGAATGGCTGGCCGCGCATCATCGCACAGACATTCCACTCATTGTCGCACACAGCCACAGCCATGGTGACCATATTGCAGGCGATGCCGCATTTCGCGACCGCCCTAACACCGTTGTCATTGGCCTCAAGCCGGAAGACGTGGCTGGCTTTTTCGGCATCAAGAACTGGCCCGAGGACATTGTCCCCTTCGATCTTGGTGGACGTGTTCTGAGCATCATTCCGACGCCGGGCCATCAGAAGGCCGCGATCATGATCTATGATCCCAGGCTCAAAATTCTGCTGTCCGGCGATACACTCTACCCCGGCCGCCTCTATGTTCCAGTCAACTTTATGGCGGAGGAACGCTCCAGCATCGATCGGCTTGCCGCCTTCGCAGCCAAACATCCTATCCGCGCGGCACTGGGCGCCCATATCGAAATGACCCGCACGCCGAAGCGCGATTATCCGCACGAAGCGGCAACGCACCCAAACGAGCATCGCCTCGAATTACCCGCAGAAAGTATCGGCGAATTGCAAATCGGCCTGAAGGCTGATCTCGACGCTCCCGATCGTCCCCAGGTCCACGACAATTTCATTATATACCCTGTGCCTCCGCGCGCCGAATGAAGAAACGGTAACTCGCTTAGTAACGATTGTGGCGTGCAACCCTTCGGATTCGGATGCGAACTGCGGGCTTTCGATAACTTACAGTGCCGGGCGCTCGTTTCCGAATTTGCTCCGCTTGTCAGCGGCACGCTCGCGACCAAACATGAAGTGATGACCAAGCGTCGCCTTCCATCTCAATGTCGGTAAGACGGTAATGACAATCACCACTGCCGCGGCTATTGGGCGCGCGTGAATTCGCTTCGTCGCCACATCCTTCTGCACCGCCGGCTGGCCTCCTGGCTGGTGGCGATGGCGTTGCTGATGAAGCTGCTGGTGCCGGTTGGCTTCATGCCGACAATATCCGATGGCGTAATCACCGTGCAGCTCTGCTCCGGTGTCGGCGATCCGACCATTCAGATCGCGGTTCCGGGTCTCGCTGGCCACCATGATGATGGCGCTCGCCAGAAAAAGGCCGATCAGCCCTGCGTCTTCTCGGGGCTGGCGGCACCGACGCTAAGCGCGGCTGACCCGATCCTGCTGGCAATCGCGATCGCCTTCATCATTGCAGTCGGGTTCCGCGCCGCCGCGCCGCCGAACCCGCTGGGCAGAGCCTATCTGCGCCCGCCGCTGCGTGGACCACCTGCAACCGCCTGATCGTTCCGAACGCCGCTAGTTGCGCCTGCGCCGTTTGAGCGGGTGCGCGCCGCGTATCAGGGCTCAATCACGCCGCGTTTCGGTCAGCCTGCCGCCTTGCGGCCAGCCGGTACAGCCAGTCCGCGCATGCCGCCGGTCCAGGAAAAGGATCGGCCGCGATCACCGATAGAGAAACTTCATGTCCAGATTGCTGCTTGCCGCCAGCATATCCTTAATCGCCCCGTTCGGGTCGCCCGCTTTGGCGCAGACCACATATGAGACTCGCCGCGCTGAGTTGCTCCGCGAACGTGCCGCCATCGATGCCGAGCTGCGCGCGCTGGACGGCAATGCCGGGCGGGTCGCGCAGACGACCAGCCCGACGAACCCCGATCGCGCCTGGAGGGCGGACGAGATCGTCGTCACCGGCAAGGCACTGTCGCTGACAACTAAGATCGCCGGCCAGACGGTGACGACGATCGATGACCGCACCTTTCGTAACACGCCGGCCGCAACCATCGCTGACATCGTCAAGCTGTCGCCCGGCGTCGTCGTGATCCAGGGCAACGGACCGCGCGACGTCGGAGTCTCGATACGCGGTTCGAACGCGCGCAACAGCTTCGGGGCGCGCAACATCCAAGTCTTCGAGGACGACTTTCCTGTCACCCAGCCCGATGGCCTGGCCCGTTTCGACCTGACCGATCCCCATGCCTATGGCGCGGTCGATGTCGTGCGTGGACCGTCCTCGGCACGCTATGGAAATTACGCGATCGGCGGCGCCGTCAACTTCCGCACCCGACGCGGCCGCGACATAAATGGGGCCGAGTTCGGCCTCGATGGCGGTGGTGACGGCTACGCCAATCTGTATGCAAGCATAGGCGCTGCTGGCGCGGCCTATGAATATGCAGTGTTCGGCAGCTTCGTGCGCGCGGACGGGACGACCGGCCATACCGGTTATGAAACCGGCACGATCAACGCGCTGGGAACCTACGCGCTCTCCGATCGCGATCGCGTAACCGCCAAGATCATCTACAATGAAGGTGAGTTCCGGCTCTCCACCCGGCTGTCAATGAACCAGTATCTGGTCAATCCCTATCAGAGAGGCTGTGAGGCGGCGGCGACCGCGGCGCCCGGCTGCGGCACGATCTCAGTGCTGGTCAACGGCGTCAATGGCGCCCGGATCAGCCAGACCGCAGCGGAGGGTGATCTTGCACGCAATGACCGGCGCACGATCGCCGGCCTGCGCTACGAGCATGACTTCAATCCGGCAACGACCTGGCGGACGCAAGCGACCTTCGACAGCCGGGTGGTCAACCAGCCGACCAATGCGACGCCGTTCAAAGGGACGCTCGACAGCTATAATGTCAGCAGCGACGTGACCAGCCATGGCAGGCTGCTCGGCATGGATGCCACGACTTTCGCCGGCCTATTCTACAATTATCTGGACAACCAAAGCTACAGCTTCAACAAGACGCCAGCGGGCCGCAACGGGTTCGGGGCCCCGACCCAGACGGTGTTCGGCGACATCCGCAACATGGGGCTGCGGCTGCGCGAAGAGCTCGAGCTGACCGACGATCTCCAGCTCATTGCTGGGCTTGGCAGCGAACGGTCGATCATCAATGTCCGCCAGACCGCCTACAGCTATCCTTTGAATGCCAGCCCGGTGCTTGCCTTCATTCCGGCTGAGCGCCACTTCTGGAATGTCGCGCCTGAGGCAGCACTGCTGTGGCAGGCGACAAAGGCTGTGCGCTTCCACGCCCGGATCGGTACCGGATATGGCATTCCCCAATCAGGCGCCTTGTTCGTCACGCCGGCGGGCGTGCCGGGCAACAATAGCGCGCTCAAGACCCAGAAGAATACCGGCGTCGATCTCGGTGCGGAGCTGACGCTGGGGGACAATCTCAAAGCCGAGATGACCGGATATTATGAGTGGTTCCGAAACGAGCAGGTCAGCCAGTCGGCGGGCGTCAACCTGCTCACCTATACCGCCAACGCCCCGCGCTCGCTTCATCGCGGTATCGAGGTCGGCCTGAACTGGCGGCCGCTGCCGGCGCTCCTGCCCGGCGCGCGGATCGAGGCAAACTACAGCTACAATGATCAGCACTACACGAAGTTCGCCGAGCGGCTCACCTCGGGCACCGTCTCGAGCCTGTTCGATCGCGCCGGCAACAAGATTCCCGGCGTGATCCCGACCTTCGTCAACGGCCGTCTCGGCTACGACCAGCCCGACGGGCCGCTCGCCGGTCTCGGCGGGTTCGTCGAGCTGACCTATCGGTCGCGCTATTATATCGACAATGGCAATGTACTGAAGATCCCGGGCTACACGCTCGCCAACCTCAACATCCATTACGACCCGCCGGCAGGAGCCGGCTGGCTGTCGCGCGTGAGCTTCTTTGCCTCGGTACAGAACATGTTTGACAAGACCTATGTCGGCTCGGCCTCGGCGATCGCCGACAGCATCAATCCTGCAACGGGCCAGCAGAACCCCGCCGCGACTTTGATGACCACGACTGGCTCGATCTATGTCGGGGCGCCGCGCACGGTCTACGCCGGCATCAAGACGCGGTTCTAAGGGGTGAGGTCGATGAACATGGCATCCGCCGACACCCGCCGCTGGCCCGGCTATAATGCCGTCTGGCGCTGGCACTTCTACGCCGGGCTGTTCTGCATCCCGTTCGTGCTGTGGCTTGCGCTCACCGGCTCGCTCTATCTGTTCCGGCCGCAGATCGAGGCGCTGATCGATCGGCCCTATGCCAATGTGGCGACGCAAGCTCCGCGCGCAAGCGCCGCAGCCCAGGCGCAAGCGGCGGTGCGCGCCGTCCCCGGATCGGTGCTGCACCGCTACCAGCTGCCCGACACGCCGAACCAGGCCGTGCAGATCATCGTCGGCGCCGGCGCGCGCGAGACCCGTGTCTACGTCCATCCGCAGACGCTCGCCATTCTCAAGAGCATCGACGAGGACAGCCGCCTGATGCCGATCGTCTTCCGCCTGCACGGCGAACTGCTGGCGGGGGACAAGGGGAGCTATTTGGTCGAACTGGCCGCCTCATGGACGATCGTCATGATCCTGTCGGGACTGTTCCTGTGGTGGCCGCGCGGCGGCGGACTGGGCGGGGTGCTTTATCCGCGCCTCCGCTCAGGCCGGCGACGCTTCTGGCGGGACTTGCATGGCGTCACTGGCTTCTGGATATCCTTCTTGGCGCTGTTCATGCTGCTCTCCGGGCTCCCCTGGGCGAAGAGCTGGGGCAGTTATTTGAAGGCGGTACACTCCGTGGCCGAGGCCACTGCGGTCAAGCAGGATTGGTCCACCGGCCACGCCGACACCCTGCAAGCGCGTGCGGCAATGGACAGGCGCACGCGCATGATGATGGGCGACCACGTCGAACATGGCGGCAGGGCGATGATGCACCGCTTGCGCTCCTACGCGCCGCTCGACCGGCTCGTCGCCACCGTCAATCACCTCGGTCTCGCTGCGCCAGTGCTGATCGCGCCCCCAACCGCACCGGACCAGCCGTGGACGGCCAAATCGGATGCCGCCGATCGCCCGCTGCGTGCCGATCTCACACTGGACGGCAGGACCGGTGCGATCCTCAGCCGCAAGGGTTTTGCGGAGCGCGCGCTCGTCGACCGTATCGTCGGCTATGGGGTCGCGATGCATGAGGGGCAGTTGTTCGGTCTCGCCAATCAGCTACTCAACCTCGTGACCGCGCTCGGTCTTGTCCTCCTCTCGGTCAGCAGCGTCGTGCTGTGGTGGCGGCGCAGACCCGATGATGCGCTCGGCGCGCCGCCCGCGCCGGCGGGGCAGCCGATCGCGATCGGGTTCTTCGCGCTGCTCGCGGCGTTGGCGCTGTTTCTGCCGTTGTTCGGTGTCACGATGGTGGCGGTACTGCTCGCAGAAAGGCTGGTTCTGCGCCAGCTCCCGCCTGTGAGACATTGGCTCGGATTGCCTCCCGTCCGGGCCTAATTGTTTTCGTCCCAGCATGTCGCGTCTACGCTCGTGACCATATTGGATGAGCGCACAGCCTGATGAACGTCATTGGCTGACTCGCGCGCAGCAGTCGACATGGTTAGAAGCAGGCAAACCGAGGACGTTTTAGCCGACATGTGGATTGTCACCCCGCACAGCACCGATGCCGACAGCAGCTGGCCACGGCTGCCGTTGATGACAGCGCTCGGCGCTGCGACGGAAGCTGGCGGTCTTTGGGTGCAGGAAATCGATGCCTGCGATCCGGCCGCGCTGTTTTCGGTGCTCGCCGACGCGCCGGGAATCGCTTTTCTGGATAGCGCTGCCATCGGGGATCCGCGCGGCGGCTGCTCTTATCTTTGCATCGATCCCTTGGACGAACTGATCGTCGAGGATCCGTCCTCTCCCGACCTGTTCGGGCGGTTGCGCGCGCTCAAGGCGAGGTTGCCGGCCCAACGCCGCGGCCCGCTGCCGTTCAGCGGCGGGATTGTAGGCATGCTGAGTTACGATGCCGGGCGGGAGCGGCTGGCCGTGTGCAGCCGGCACCAGCCAGACACGGCGCCGGGTTTGGCCGCGCGCAGCTATGATTTCGTGATCGGCTTCGATCATTGCGCCTCGCGCGCCTTCGTCATGACGCGCGATCGGCCGAACGAGTTAGCCGCGTGGCGCTTCGCGCGTTGGCAGGATGTAGCGCAGCGGACTTCGCGCCGCCCCGATGCGGCGCCGCTGGCATGGCGCCCATGCTTCAGCCGAGAAGCTTATAGCCGTCGCATCGAGCGGATCAGCGGCTATCTTCATGCGGGGGACATCTACCAGGCGAATCTCAGCGCGCGCTTCGTGGCGGCGCGACCGGATGGCTTCGATCCCGTCGCGGCCTATCTGCGGCTGCGCGCGCTTTCCCCCAATCCCTTCGGAGCCTTTCTGGACCTGGGGGCTGGGCGCACGCTGCTGAGCGCTTCGCCCGAACGCTTCGTCCATCTCGACTCCAATGGGCTGATCGAGACGCGCCCGATCAAGGGTACTGCGCCGCGCTTTGTCGATCCACAGCGCGACCGCGGCGCTGCCAATATGCTTGCTGCTTCGGGCAAGGACTGGTCCGAAAATCTGATGATCTGCGATCTGCTGCGCAATGATTTGGCGACGGTGTCCGTGGCCGGATCGGTGCGCGTGCCACAGCTTGCGCAGATCGAGCGCTTCGCCTCGGTCTGGCATCTGGTGTCGGTCGTGGAGGCACGCCTGAAGCCTGGATGCGACGCGGTCGATCTGCTGGCAGCAGTCGTGCCCGGTGGATCGATCACCGGCGCGCCCAAGAAGCGGGCGGCGGAGATCATCGACGAGCTGGAAGACAGCAGGCGCGGCGCGATGTTCGGCACGGTCTTCCGCATTGGCACGGACGGCGCGCTGGACAGCTCGATCATCATCCGATCGATGCTCGCCGACAAAGCCGCAATCACCGCGCGCGCGGGCGGCGGCATCGTTGCCGAGAGCGAGGCCGACGCCGAATATGCCGAGATGCGCGCCAAGATCGCGCCGCTGCTCGATGCGACGGGGACGCTGGAGCTATCCGGCTAGCCGGGCAGGTGGGTGAACCGCCCGCACGCGGCTGCTGACCGGATCGGTATGCGGATCAGCGCGCAGCCAGCAGCGCCGGCGGTACCGGGCGCGACACCACCTCCCGTAGCGAGAAAAGCGATTGCATGCGGGCGACGCCGGGTAGTTCGGCAAGCTCCGTGCGGTGGATCTTCTCGAAATCGTCCAGGTCGCGCGCGCGCAGCGTGAGCAGATAATCCTCGCTGCCGGAAAGCAGGTGGCAGGACATGATCGAGGGGCAGCGGGATACTGCTTCCTCGAACGCGGTCAGCACGTCGCGGCTTTGCCGTTCGAGCTGGATCAGTACCATCACCAATGTTCCGAAGCCGAAGCGTTGAAAATCGAGCATTGTCTGATAGCCGCAGATCAGCCCTTTCTCCTCGAGCTGACGCTGGCGGCGCCCGGCCGCCGGTCCGGAGAGATGCGCCGTCTCCCCGAGCTCGGCCTGAGTGGCGCGGCCGTCCACCACCAGCCGCGCGAGGATTTTCCGGTCAAACTCATCGATCACAAATGTTAAGCCTCTGCTTAAGGTTTTTTCGAAATGGGCGTAAAACCCGCCAGAATTCGCGAAATATGATTACAATTTGCACGTTAAAAGCGATATTTTCAACATAGTGATGGACGCTTTTAAGGGTGGCGGTGATGCTGGTTGGTGTTCCCAGGGAAATCAAAAAACAGGAGGGCCGGGTTGGGCTCACGCCGGCTTCGGTGCGCGAATATGTGGCGCATGGCCATCGGTTGCTTGTGGAGACGGGTGCGGGCGCGGGCATAGGCTGCGACGATAGCGCCTACCGGCAGGCCGGCGCCGAGATCGCCCAGACCGCGTCCGAGGTCTTCGCCAAGGCCGATCTGATCGTGAAGGTGAAGGAGCCGCAGCCAGAGGAATGGGCGCAGCTCCGCGAAGGGCAGATCCTGTTCACCTATCTGCACCTCGCGCCTGATCCGGAGCAGACAAGGGGATTGCTCGAAAGCGGCGTAACCGCGATTGCTTACGAAACCGTGTCGGAGGGTCATGGCCTCCCGCTGCTGGCGCCGATGAGCGAGGTTGCCGGGCGGCTGTCGATCGAGGCTGCCGCTTTCGCATTGCGCAGCTATAGCGGCGGCAGCGGCGTGCTGTTGGGTGGGGTTCCGGGCGTGGCGCCCGCGCGTGTCGTCGTGCTCGGCGGCGGGGTGGTCGGCAGCCAGGCCGCACGGATGGCGGCGGGCCTCGGCGCCGAAGTCGTCATCATCGATCGCTCATTGCCTCGCCTGCGTGAACTCGACGAACATTTCGCCGGACGCGTGCGGACCCGCTTTTCGACGAGCCAGGCCATCGAAGAGGAAATCCAAACAGCCGATGTGGTGATCGGCAGCGTCCTCGTTCCCGGCGCCAGCGCGCCGAAGCTCATCAGGCGCGAAGCGTTGAGCCTGCTCAAGCCGCGCACCGTTCTGGTTGACGTCGCGATCGATCAGGGCGGCTGTTTCGAAACCAGCCATCCCACGACGCACGCCGATCCTACCTATGAGGTCGACGGTATCATCCATTATGCCGTCGCCAACATGCCGGGCAGCGTGCCGCGCACTTCCAGCCATGCGCTCAACAATGCGACGCTGCCGTTCGGGCTGGCGCTGGCGGATGGGGGCCTTGCGGCGATCCTTTCGAATCCCGGGCTGCGCTCCGGGCTTTCGACCCATAAGGGCAAGTTGACCAGCGAGCCCGTCGCCGAAGCGCTCAACCTGAGCTACATGCCGGCCGAGCAGGCTCTGAAAATATAGGGCGCAGGCCAGTACCACGCTTAAGCGGGTCAACCTGATTCTGGCCTTTATCCGACGCCGCGCTCAAGCGAGCTGATCGCACGGAGGGGCACGCCGTGGGGTGCGATCTTCTCCATCGGAGTGGCGATCGGCAATCTGCGGTTCAGGTTGCCGGGATAGTATAAGGCGCTCGATTCATTGATGAATGGAGGACGATCGATGCGAAAAACTCGTGCCGCCGTCTTGGGCGTTGCGGCTTTGGTAGCTGTGGGCACAGCAGTCGCAGCAACCCACAATAGCCATGTGATGAAGATCGCCATGCCGGATGGTTCGATCGCCAGGATCGAATATCAAGGCGATGTTGCGCCGAAGGTTACGGTCACGCCTCAGCCATCTACGGTGACGGAGATGTCGCTCCCCGTGGCGTTCTTCGATCCATTTGCCCTCACGCCCATGGCCTCGGATCAGATAAGTTGGTCGCCCTTTGCCGAACTGGACCGCATGGCTGCGCAGATGGATCGCGAAATGAGTGCCGTCATTCACCAGGCGTCCGCAATGCAGGCGCATATGGCCGCGCCCGACGGCAAGCTCGACATGGCCGCCTTTGGCAAAATGCCAGCGGGGGCTGTGCATTATTCCTTCGTTTCGACCAGTACCGGCAACGGCAGTTGCAGCCGAAGCGTGCAGGTAACCTCTTATGGCGGCGACGCCCAGCCTAAAGTGGTGCAGACCAGCAGCGGTGATTGCAAGGGCGAACCCGGCCTGGCTCCAGCCACGGCGCCGGTTGCAGGTCAGGAACCCGCCAAGCTTCGCCCGGTGAAAGCAGAGGCCAAGACAAGGGTCACGTCATCCTCGACGATTTGAGTCTGAAGGGACGGGCGTAAACGTGCCTGTCCTTCAGCCATCACGCGCGAGCGGATAGATCTGGGTTTCTTCAAATTGGGCGAGGGTTTCTGCCTCGCCAATGCGGAGGGCCACGGCCTTTCCATAGCCGGCCCAGTCACGGGTCGCATCAGCGAGCGTCCAATCGCGAAGATGCTGCGAATAAGCCATTCGAAACTGCTGGCGCCGCCGGTCCCAGTCGGCCAGCAGGGTCGCCGGCATGCCCGATTTGCTCCACATCGCGTGGCCGAGCACCCTGTCTTCCGCTTCGAAATGCTCCTGCAGCGCCCGGCTGATCGCAAGGCGTAACCGCCCAAAGGCTTCCGTGTCTGAAACCTGCACTTGTTGCGTCATCGTCGTCAAATCGGCAGCGAGCTTCTTGAGTTGACGATGCTGTTCGCTAAGCACGGCCGTAGGCAAGATCTCACGAGAAGTGTGCGCCGCCGACCGGGGCGTTACGTCGCCTTTCTGCGCCGGCTCAGCCATGAACATTCTCCGCGTTATTGTTTTCACACGCTAAACGCACAATAGCTCCTAAAAGAACACTAACAAGTGATGATTGAGGTGCATAATTCAACGCCTGCGGCTGCGAATTTGGCCGTTTTTGCCCTATTCGATCTCAGTAGTTAATCCATGTTAGTGCGGTGTTTGTTGACAAGGGGCGGAAAAGGCAGGGCTCCTCCAGATTATGTGAATGCGATCGCGTATGCAGATCGATACTCCAGCGGCGCGCGAACTTTGCTATGAGGCTGGCATGGAGGACGTTCGCGACGCCATCTACTATCTGCAGCTTGCACGCGTGGCGCGGCTGAAGGCGGCCGCGACCGACGATGCGGATCTGGCGCGCCGTCTCCGCGAGGCCGCAATCATGCACGAGCGCAAGGCGCGGCAAATAAAGGCGAAAGAGGAAGCAGCGCGGGGCTCCTGAGCGGGGGGGGCTTGTGGCCGCACCATGTCCCAGAAGCGATCGGATGCGGGCGGCAGATCCGAATCGATGGCGCGTCGGGATGTTCGCAACCAGTCAGAGCAGAAACAAGTTGCGGGCCGGGGAGTTGCTCCGCGATGAAGATCGCGACCTATAATGTGAATGGCGTTAACGGCCGCTTGCCTGTGCTGCTCCGCTGGCTGGAAGCGGCGCAGCCCGATATTGTCTGCTTGCAGGAACTCAAGGCGCCTGACGAGAAATTTCCTGAAGATGCCATCCGCGATGTGGGCTATCAGGCCATCTGGCACGGTCAGAAAAGCTGGAACGGCGTGGCAATCCTGAGCCGGGTTGGGGAGCCGCAGGAAACCCGGCGGGGCTTGCCAGGTGATCCCGATGATGTTCACAGCCGCTATATCGAGGCGGCAATCAATGGCATCGTGATCGGCGGGCTTTATCTCCCCAACGGCAATCCCCGGCCCGGGCCCAAATTCGATTATAAGCTCGCATGGTTCGAGCGCCTCATCGTGCATGCTGCGGAGCTGATCGGCAGCGGGCTCCCCGTGATCCTGGCAGGCGATTTCAACGTGATGCCGACTGAGCAAGATGTCTATAAGCCGGAGCGTTGGATCGACGATGCGCTCTTCGCACCCGAAGTGCGAGCGGCCTATGCGCGGCTGCTGCAGCAAGGTTGGACGGATGCGCTGCGAACGATGCATCCGAACGAGACAATTTATACATTCTGGGACTATTTCCGTAACGCCTTCGCGCGCAATGCGGGGCTCCGGATCGATCATCTCCTGTTGAGCCCGGCGCTGGCCGGCCGTCTCGTCGCGGCCGAGGTGGACAGGGATGTGCGGAGCTGGGACAAAAGCAGCGATCACGCGCCGGTGTGGATTGAACTCGCGGACGAGCGCAGGCTCAAAAGGAAAGCAGGCTGATGCGCCAATCCTTCACGACGCTCACGATTCAGACGAACGGGCAGGGGCTCGTCGAGATCACCCGCGATATCGACCGCTGGGCTTCCGAGCAGGGCATCACCGATGGCCTGCTGACAATCTTCTGCCGGCATACGTCAGCTTCGTTGCTCATCCAGGAGAATGCGGCGCCGGAGGTGCGACATGATCTCGAGGCGTTCTTCTCGCACATCGCGCCCGAAGGCGTCGATTATGCGCATGACGATGAAGGGCCGGACGACATGCCGGCGCACCTGCGCGCGGCACTGACCCAGGTACAACTCAGCATCCCGATGAGGGGTGAACGGCTGGTGCTCGGCACATGGCAGGGAATCTACCTGTTCGAACACCGCCGTCGGCCTCATCGCCGGGAAGTCGCCCTTCATCTGGTGGGCGAATAGAGCTCAGCGGCAGCGTATGTCATTGGCAGCGCTGTTCTGCTCCACCGAGCGGCCCAACAGAGCGCCCAGCGCACCGCCGATCAGCGTGCCGCCGGTGCGATGACGGCCACCGTCTATGACATTACCCAAAATGCCGCCGGCCGCTGCGCCGACGATCAGGCCGGTGGTGCCGTCACTCCGCTTGCAATAATAGCGGCCGTCGGAACCGCGATAAACCTGGTCATCCGAGCTAAGCCGGCGCTCCTGATAGCGCGGATCGTCCCGATAGTAGCGGGCAGCATCATAATCAGTGGCGAAACGGTCGCTGCCATAGCCGCCGCCATAGCGGCCGTCGCGATCCCGTGCCCGGGCATCATAATAGCGATCACGCTCCTGCTGATAAATTTCGGTTTCGCGCTGATAGCGCGCCTGAGCGGCATCCCAGCGCTGTTGATCCTGGTAAGTCTGGGCAAGCAACGGCGATGCCAGCGCCGCAGCGGCAGAACAGGCGAGGATGGTAAGCTTCGATTTCAAGGCTCTTCTCCGTTTCGATCGGGGATGATTGTGGCCAATCTCTGCTGAACATCAGTTGAATCGGGCATTTGAAATAGGCTCCGGGCTGCGCGCCGGCCGGAGAAACTCTCCCAAAACGACGTAGCGTCCGGTTAACCATATGAATACGATTAACAACCTTCTTCGGCGGACCGAAAGGATCTATGGCAGCCCGCTGCGACGCAGCAGGGGACGGCATGTCATGCGCTATCCGATTCTGGATGGTTTTCGTGGATTCTTCCTCATCACCATGATGAGCGTACATCTCAACCAGGTGCTGCAGACGAGAATCGGCCACCTTAGCCCCGGTTTGATCAGCTTTGGCGACGGCGCCAACGGTTTCGTGTTCATGTCCGGACTGGTGGTGAGCCTTGTCTATGGCGGCAAGCTGGTCCGCGGTTCGCCGGCCGCAATGTATAAGGCGATCTGGGGCCGCTGGCTGACCATCTACACATATCATGCGGGGCTGGTGCTGATTTTGCTCACGGCGGCTATGATTCTCGGGACCGGCGGCGGCATGCTGCTGCGGCCTTATTGGGAACATCCCGTGGCGTTCACCGGCGCCTCACTCCTGCTGCTCACCTGCTCGCATGATATGGGGATATTGGCGATGTATCTCTATTTCGTGGCGGCCACGCCGTTCTTCCTGATCCTGTTCCATCGCGGCTATATTTTGCCGGCGGCGGCAATCTCGCTGACCTTGTGGGCGCTCGGACAAATGCCATTTGCCGGCATGGCGTTTGATCGAGCAGGCGCGGTCCTTGGCCGGCTCGGCTATGAGGTCAGCTTCGATCTCGGCTTCAACCTGTTGGGATGGCAGCTGATCTATGTGCTCGGGCTGTATGTGGGCTATCGCCTCGTTACGAGATCAGTCGATTTTTCGGTTCTACAAGGCCGCCAATATGAGCTGACCTTCTACATCTGTGTGGCAGCCTTCCTGCTTTTCGCCATGCTCCGTCAGATTATCGTGTTCGATCTGATTTCGGCGCGATTCTCGCATCATTTCAACCATGAGCTATTTCACCGGCAGAACCTGTCGGTGATCCATTTCGCTTCCTTCCTCGTTGATCTGTACATGCTGACCTGGCTCGCGCAGGCCGGACCCTCGGCGCGGAGCGCGGTCACTCGCCGCGCGGCGGAAGCACTGCGCTGGTTCTTCACGCGGAGTTTCCTGGTTTTTCTCGGCCAACATTCGCTGCAGGTGTTCGCCTGGCATGTGCTGGTGCTGTACGCGGCGATCCTGCTGACTCATGGGCAACCGATCGGGGAGATCAGCGGCAGCTTGGTGATCCTGGGTGCAGTCGCATCCTTATTCATACCCGCCGGATTGCACGCCGCGTACAAGAAGCGCCAGAAGGGCAGGGCAATCCCTGCGCACGCGCTAGACGTGCCGGCGTCGCACGAACAGGAATGGCCGAGGTTCCGCCAATCGGCAGCGTAAACGCGATCGGGCTGAATCGCGCTCCGTCGGTCGGTACCAGGCAGATTTCCTCAAGCGCGCCGCTTGAAGAGGCTCCGATTGCGACTCATGTGATCGGTCCCGTGACCTTTGGAAAGATGGCTGACGCTTCTGTAGGATTCAGGAACCGGTGGTGTTCCTGACGCTGTCACCCGGTTTTCTTTTCCTGCGTCAAGTTGAAGCGGATCCGAACCCATGCGCCTACCATCGTGCGGCCGCCGATGCGCGGCGGGCGGACGAGAAATTGCCAGGAGGCAAGACGCAGTGCCCGAGCAAGGCCGGTGCCGGGGGGATCTTCCGTGAGTTCCTGGCAGTCCTCGACATGATAATGCTCGATCGTGCGGCATGCGATCACTGCCCAACCAGCCTGGCTAAGGCCCGCAGGCAGATAGGTGGCCATCTCGGCATGGGTGGGCTCGCGATACCATTCGGCATTATAGAGCGTCTCGCCATGCGGCCCTTGGCCGACGCTGTCATCCTCGCTGCTGCTCGTGCTCCTGTCCCCCTCGGGCCTTGTCGGCAGTGGCGTTGAGGGCAGGCGCGAAATGTCAGAGGCCGCGAACTCTTCGTGCGACAACATGATCATGTTGAGCTTGGGAGCGGGGCTTGGCGGCAGCGGAATGGGCGGCAGTATATGACGCTTTGCTTGCGCGGCGCGTGCAGAATGTGGTGCCGTCTGCCTAGTCTTCCCCGCTGCGGGGAGCAGCTGTACGACGATGGGGCTCAGCGCTCGGTCTGAAGGGCCGGAGACCATCGTTCCCAGCTTGAGCAGCATCAGGATCATCAACGCGCTGATCCCTAGCGCCACGATCAACGCAAATGCGCGGCGGGAGAGGGGCGCCCGATGGGAATAGGCGGAGGGCTGGGCGGGCGCGGCAGGCATCGAACCGCGCCCTACTCAAGCAAAAGCTGCGCGACAATGAACGACAGCGAAGAGGTCCGAGCGCAGCGTTAATTTACGGGGACGCTGTCCTGCGGCGCTTCGGAAAGGGGCTTTCCGTCGCCAAGGTGGGCCAGCAAGAGGTCGATCTTGTCGTGAAGGCTGGCAATCTGCGCCTCGGAACGGAGATTGGTTTCGTAATCCAGGCGCGCGTCCAGGCGGTCCTTGGCCGCCTGCCGGTTCTGGCTCATCATGATGATCGGTGCCTGCAATGCCGCCAGCATCGAGAGCATCAAATTCAGAAAGATGAAGGGGAAAGGATCGAAGGCATGCCTGACCAGCACGATCGTATTGAGCAGCGCCCATGCGACCAGAAATATGCTGAAGCCGATGATGAAGCTCCAAGAGCCGCCGATGGCGGCCACGCGATCGGCGAGCCTCTCGCCAAAGGTCAGCCCATCGTCGAACAATATATTGGGATCGCGCGCGAATGGCACGCGGCGGAACTGATGCGTGATGAACCGGATGGTTGCATTCATAAGCTCACCTCTTGCGCGACCGCCCCTTGAGGCAGCGCTGGCGAGCTAATCGAAGATCAGTTCAGCGCCTTCCTCAAAGGGACGGTCAATCGACTATGATCGTTGTCAGACATCGTCCCTCAGCGAGGAAGTTGGCGAAACGCCGTCGAAAAATGGCGGCGATGAGGACATGGTCTTGCCTGCGTCCGCTGTCAACCTTCGCAGCCGCTTTCACGGTTTTTAGATTCCCTTGCGGTGCCGAGCAGAGATATTTGAACCTCGGTCAAGTAAAGTCCGCTGATTGATATTCCAGAAAGCAGGTCAGCCGAAGCTGTCAGCTGGAAGTGCTGATCCGGGACGATTTGGCTTTGATTACACCATTTTGGTTGTAACTCGATCGTCCCCTGGCTGTCTTTGGAGATGAAAAGTCCTTGAAATTCAGGACTTTGGTGATCGCCGCGCTGTGGCCGGGATTTAATCGAGAGGCGGCGGGGAGAGATGTCGAGGCGGAGGATGCCGTAACCCCATCTTCTTGGGCGCGCGCAGCGATGCGCTCAGCCGAAAATATTTTTTTCAACTTCGTGCAACCTAATCTCGTGCAAGCTGTTTAGCGTGCGTCTCCCGGCCGTATGGACGGTTCGTTGTCATGCGAATACTGGGGGAATGCGAAGTCGTTACTGCACTTGCATGATTGACTCGCGTTGGTTAGGTAGACCCCCGTTCCTCGCAGGAACGGATGATAAAGGGGATTGATATGCGTAAGCTCGCCTTGATGGCAGTGCTCGCTTCGACGGCGCTAGCCGCGCCGGCGATGGCCCGCGACAAAGCCTGGTACGTTGGTGTCGAGGGCGGCGGGATGATCGTCCAAGACATCAAATTTCGCGTTTTTGGTGTTAAAGATGCACTCGCCGTCGATACCAAGACCGGTTATGATGTTGACGGCATCCTTGGCTATGACTTTGGTATGTTTCGGCTCGAAGCCGAAGTGGCGAAGAAGCATGCTTCGGTCGATACGATCTCCAATAGCAGCGCTGCGGGCTTCAACAATGCTACCGGCGAATTTGATGGCGGTGGTGTCGTCGGTATCTGGAGCTTCATGGCTAACGCGCTGCTCGATTTCGGCCCCGATGATGGGCTGAACGGCTATGTCGGTGGCGGTGCAGGTGTCGCACGCACGAAATTCAGTGGGATCTCGGCTGGGCCGACCGGTCCGATCGTGGATGATAGTGATACACGATTTGCGTGGCAGGCAATTGCTGGAGTCCGTTATCCGGTTGGCACGCACGTGGATGTGGGACTTAAGTATCGCTTCTTCAACACTCACCCCGTTGTTATTGGAACGGGAATAGGCGGTACCGACGCCCGGGTGCGGACGCACAGCTTGCTTGCGAGCTTGATTTATAACTTCGGTGAGCCGGCTGCTCCGCCGCCTCCGCCGCCTCCGCCGCCCCCGCCGCCGCCTCCACCCCCGCCGCCCCCGCCGCCGCCTGCGGCCGTGCCGGGACCGTTCATCATCTTCTTTGACTTCGACAAGTCGAACATTACGCCGGAAGCTGCGTCGATCCTCGACAACGCCGCCCAGGCTTATTCGACGACGGGTCAGGCTCAGGTGATGCTCGCCGGCCACGCCGACCGTGCGGGTTCGGACGAATATAATATGGCGCTGTCGCAGCGTCGCGCTGATGCCGCCAAGGCCTATCTGGTCGGCAAGGGCGTGCCCGATGCTGCGGTCCAGACCCAGGCGTTCGGCGAAAGCCATCCGCTGGTCGAAACCGCCGATGGCGTGCGTGAACCGCAGAACCGTCGTGTGGAAATCACCTTCGGGCCGGGTTCGGGCAGCTAAGCCACGGCTGCTGCCCTTCGGTAGCCTAAATGAGGGAGCCGGTCGGAAGGCCGGCTCCCTTTTTATGAGCTGAAAAGACTTCGAAGCGAGTCGCTTCTGGCAAGCCTGTTGCGTCCTCCCTCAGCCAAAACCAAACCTACTCTGAAATAGGTGCTGGCAAGCGTGGAGATGTGCAGTCGAAGCTGATATCGGCAGATCATGTCAGCGATGCACGGACACCCTCACCACCATTCTCACGGGGACGCCCATCGAGCGCCGATAGACTATGGCCGCTCATTCGGGGTCGGCATTGCCCTCAACATTGCGTTCGTCCTTGTGGAAGCCGCGGCTGGCCTGCTCGCAAATTCGATGGCGCTCCTGGCGGATGCCGGACACAATCTTTCTGACGTGCTGGGACTTGCGCTCGCCTGGGGAGCCTATCTCCTGGCTAAGCGGCCCCCGACGCGGCGCTACACCTATGGATTGCAGGGAACCTCGATCCTCGCGGCGCTGACGAACGCAATTCTGCTCCTGCTGGCGTGCGGCGCAATCGCCTGGGAAGCGATTCGCCGGCTGCTTGATCCGCCGCTGGTGACTGGCATGACGATGATCGTGGTGGCTGCGATTGGCATTTTGATCAACGCCGCCACTGCGTTGTTGTTCGCACGCGGCCGCAAGGGTGATCTCAACATCCGCGGTGCATTCCTGCACATGATCGCAGATGCGGTGGTTTCCGCTGGCGTCGTAGCCGCAGGCATCGTCGTACTGCTGACCGGTCTGGAGTGGATCGATCCCGCGATGAGTCTCCTGATCGTCGCGGTCATCGTCGCGGGCACATGGGGACTATTTCGTGATGCGCTCGGCTTGGCGCTCAATGCCGTGCCGCCCGCGATCAACCCCGATGCAGTGGCTGAACGGCTGCGCGGGCTTGCGGGCGTTACCGCGGTTCATCACCTTCATATTTGGCCCATGAGCACAACCACCAATGCGCTGACCGCCCATCTCGTCATGCCCGGCGGCCACCCTGGCGATGCGTTTCTGGCGGAGGCAGCCCATACCATCGAGCATGATTTTGGCATTGGCCACGCCACTTTTCAGGTGGAAATGGGCGAAAAATGCTCTGATTATTTTTGCTAACTACTTGGTTAGTTTTCTGCGTCACCTGTGTTCGTTACCGCCGGATTCGTCAGTCTGAGCCTGGCAAACTCATAAACTTGACGCCCGACTAGATCGAGCTGGCGCGCTGCACCCTCGTCGGTGCAGACGCCGTCCTTGAAAATGCCACCCGAGCTGTTGATCGCGGCGCCGAGCGGCGTTGGCCACCCTCGCAACGCGTGAACGATCGAGCGCAACGTGGTCAGCGTGCTGCCGGTAGCCTGCCAGCCATACGCGGTCGCGATCAAGCCCACGGGAATGCCATCGAGATAGACCCGCTCGTCCTTCGCAGTCTCCTCAACATAGTCGATTGCATTTTTTACAAGGCCCGAAATGCTTCCGTGATAACCAGGGCTCGCGACGATCACGCCGTCGGCGGATCGGATGGCTGAAACAAGCGCATTGCCTTCCTCCGATTCACGAAAACCCGCCGTCATATAGTGAGGAAGCTTCGCGAGCGCCTCGCCGCCGAACATCTGCGTCCGCGCGCCTGCTTTTTCCGCCGATGCCAGCGCCAGAATCAAAGCGCGCTCGGTGGAGGATCCTGCATTTGCAGCTCCGCCGATGCCGACGATGAATGGCGCATGCGCGACAGGGTTGGCCATATTTTCTCCCGAACTATGCGCTGAGCCTTGCCACGGCATGCACCGCCAACACAATGCGCAACTTCGCTGAAAGCAAATGCTGCTAGAGCAATCGCAACGATATCGGAACATCCAATGACAAAGCCCAGTCACATCCACCTGGTCGCCGCGGCCCGGCCGAACTTCATGAAGATCGCCCCGCTCTGGCATGCGTTGCGGGCCAGCGTCGATTTCGAACCGGCCATTGTTCATACCGGGCAGCATTATGATGCCGCCATGTCGGACGATATTTTCGCCGATCTCGGCTTGCCTGCGCCCGATTTCCATCTCGGGGTGGGCTCGGGGAGCCATGCGGAGCAGACCGGTGGTGTAATGATTGCATATGAAAAAGTCGTGCAGGCCCACCGGCCGGATTGGCTCGTCGTCGTGGGCGATGTGAACTCCACCGCAGCATGCGCAATGGTGGGCGCCAAGCTGCGCATCCCCACCGTTCATCTGGAGGCGGGGCTGCGAAGCTGGGATCGCGACATGCCCGAGGAGATTAATCGGCTTGTCACAGACGTCATTGCCGACGTGCTGTGGACACCCTCGCCCGATGCCGATGAAAATCTCAAGCGTGAAGGCATAGCGGAGGATCGCGTAACCCGCGTGGGCAACATCATGATGGATAGCTACGAACTGGTGCGGCCCAGGATCGAAGGCTGTTCCTGGCCGGCCGAACTTGGGCTGAAGAAAGGCGAATATGGCGTGGTGACGCTGCACCGGCCGTCCAATGTCGATGATCGGGTCAAGCTCACGGAGCTGGTGGCGGCGCTGGAAGAGGCGCAGCGGCAGCTTCCGCTTGTCTTCCCCATTCATCCGCGCACGCGGCAACGACTTGAGGCGGCGGAATTGCTTCCGCGCCTTGAGGCGGCGGGAATCAGGCTCACGGGCCCCGCGCCCTATATCCGCTTCATGGCGCTGGTGAGCGGCGCGGCTGCCGTCGTTACGGACTCAGGCGGCATCCAGGAGGAAACGACTTATCTCGGTATTCCCTGCCTCACGCTTCGGGACAATACGGAGCGGCCGATCACGATCAGCGAAGGGACCAGCCGGCTGGTAAAGGTCGAGCGCTTGGTGGACACGCTGAAGGCCGCTTTGTCCGAACCGCGCAGCGCACGAAAAAAGCCGGGGCTTTGGGATGGTCTGACCGCGATACGCTGCGTCGAGGATCTGCGCCGTCGCAACGACGAGAAAGCTCGCGCCACGCTCTGAGACTTCCTACATGGGGCACATGCCTCGTCGACCCGCACCCGGTTTGCCAAGCCGCCAGCAAATCCTCGATTTCATCAGCGAGAGTTCGTCGCCTGCCGGCAAGCGGGAGATCGCGCGTGCCTTCGGCTTGCACGGGCAGGAGAAGATCGCGCTCAAGGCCTTGCTCAAGGACATGGCCGATGAAGGCTTGATCGATAGCAGCCCCGGCCGTGCTTTCCACAAAATGGGCGGTGTCCCGAAAGTGACGGTTCTGCGCATCGTCGAAGTCGGCGACGACGGTCAGCCTTTCGCCATTCCCGAAAGCTGGCATGGCGAAGGCGTTCCGCCCAAGTTGCGGGTGATGGAGGGGCGCAAGCGCAGCGCGCTTGCCGTCGGCGATCGCATTCTCGCCCGCACCGAGGAAGCGGGACGCGGGCTGGTCGCGCATCCAATGAAGAAGCTGGCGCGCGGTGCAGAGCTGATGCTGGGGGTGCTTCACCGCGAAGGCGACCGGCTCTGGCTCAAGCCCGTCGACAAGCGCGAACGGCGAGACGTTCCGGTGTCTGATGCCGCTGATTCCGATGTCGGCGACCTGGTCTTGGCCGAGAAGGCAGGGCGGCCGCCCCGAATTACCGCTCGCGTGATCGAACATTTGGGCGATCCGTTCGCGCCGCGCAGCTTCAGCCTTGTCGCAATCCACAAGTTCGGATTGCCGCATATTTTCTCGGACGAGGTGATCGAGGAGGCTGCTCGCGCGGCGAAGCAACCGCTCGGCGAGGGACGCGAAGATCTGCGCCATCTGCCGATCGTTGCGATCGATCCAGCCGACGCCCGCGATCACGATGACGCGGTCTGGGCGCAGGCGGATGACGATCCGGAGAATCGCGGCGGCTTCAGGGCGATCGTCGCGATCGCGGACGTGAGCTACTATGTACGCACCGATGCCGCGCTTGATCGCGAGGCGCGCAAGCGCGGTAACAGCGTTTATTTTCCGGACCGGGTCGTCCCGATGCTGCCCGAGATATTGTCGGCCGACATCTGCTCGCTCAAGGAAAATGAGGACCGCGCGGCCCTCGTCTGCCATCTCACCATCTCTGCCGCAGGCAAGCTGACGGCCTTCCGTTTCAGCCGCGCGGTCGTGCGGATCGCCGCGAACATTGCCTATGAGGACGCCCAGGCAGCGATCGACGGGACGATCGAGCATCCACTCACCGGGCTGGCGCTGAAACCCCTCTGGGCATGCTGGAAAGCACTGAGCAAGGCGCGCGACGATCGCCAGCCGCTCGACCTGGATTTGCCCGAGCGCCGTGTGGTGCTGGATGAGAAGGGCCGGATCGCTTCGGTTGCCACGCGCGATCGGCTTGATGCGCACCGGCTGATCGAGGACTATATGATCGCCGCCAATGTCGCTGCGGCCAAAGCGCTCGAAGCGAAAAAAGCGCCGGTAATGTATCGCGTTCACGAACCGCCCAGCCGCGAAAAGCTCGTCTCGCTCAAGGACTATCTGGCAACCTTTGGCATGGAGTTCGCGCTTGGGCAGGTGATCCGCCCAGAGACTTTCAATCGCGTGATCGGCCGTATCGAGGATGAGCATGCGCGACCGCAAATCATGGAAGCCGTGCTACGCAGCCAGACCCAAGCCTATTATGCACCCAAGAACCAGGGCCATTTCGGCCTCGCGCTTGGCAGCTATGCCCATTTCACTTCGCCGATCCGGCGCTATGCGGATCTGCTCGTGCATCGGTCGCTGGTGGATGCCTATGGTCTCGGCGCAGGAGGGCTAACGAGAGGTGAGGCCGAGCAGATGGACGCGCTGGGCGAGCGCATCAGCCAGGCCGAGCGCCGGGCGATGGAGGCGGAGCGGGAGACGATCGACCGCTACGTGGCCGCCTATCTCTCCACCCAGGTCGGGCAGCTGCTGCCGACCCGGATCACCGGGGTGCAGCCGTTCGGTTTTTTTGCGACCGTCGAGGATCTGGGCGGCGATGGGCTGGTGCCGGTCTCGACGCTTGGTGTCGAGCGCTTCCATTATGATGAAGCCGCACGCAGCCTGATCGGCGAGGAGTCCGGTGAAAGCTACCATATCGGCCAGCGACTTGAGCTTCGGCTGGTGGAGGCCAATCCCATTTCGGCTTCGCTCCGTTTCGAGCTGCCGCAAGGCGCCAATCACATGCCGGTCCACCATGGGCCACGCCGGGTGCGGCGGCCGCTCGTGCGGCGTGGGCGGCCGCCGAACATCCGCCATCGTTCGCGGTGACATTGGCGGTCTCGTCGCTTATGGGCGGAGCTGTAACGAGAGGATTTGATAGTGCCGGCTGAACCCGAAGATGGCGACCTGATCCAACCGCCCGCGAAGATCCCTGTGCCCGACGAGGTCGCCGATGCGATCCGTACCTTGATCCGCTGGGCTGGCGACGATCCCACGCGGGAGGGGCTGCTCGATACGCCGAAGCGGGTGGCGCGCGCCTGGAAGGAATATTGTCAGGGCTATGCTGAAGATCCCGCAGGGCACCTGACGCGCACCTTCGAAGAAGTTGGCGGCTATGACGAGATCGTGCTGTTGCGAGATATCCCCTTCCAGTCGCACTGCGAGCATCACATGGCGCCGATCATCGGCAAGGCGCATATCGCCTATCTCCCCGACCGGCTTGTGGTCGGCATCTCCAAGCTCGCGCGCGTGCTTCACAGCTTTGCCCGCCGCCTGCAGATTCAGGAGCGTCTGACCGCGGAGGTGGCGGACTGCATCTGGGATCATCTCAAGCCGCAGGGCGTCGCCGTCGTGATCGAAGCCAGCCATGCCTGCATGACGGCGCGCGGCGTCCGCACCCCGGGCGTTTCGATGACGACTAGCCGCATGATGGGCGTGTTCCGCGATGACGAACGCAGCCGGAAGGAAGTGTTGAGCCTGATGGGGCTGGGCTGAGCGGTCAGCCGCGCAGACAGCGATCGAAGCCGACGCGCCGCACGATGCCCACGCGCCGTGCGATCATGTTGCCGTGCCGCAGGGTGAAGCCCGAAGGGGAAATGGCTTCCCTCTTCTTGGGCAAAGGCAGCACCGCGGCAATGCGCGCGGCCTCGGTCGGCGTCAGGCGCGAGGCATCGTGATGGAAGTATCGCATCGCGCCGGCATTTGCCCCGTAGGTGCCGATGCCGGTTTCAGCGATATTGAGATACACCTCCATGATCCGGTACTTGCCCCAGATCAGCTCGACGAGAAGCGTGAACCAGGATTCCAGCGCTTTGCGCAAAAAGCCGCCGCCTTGCCAGAGAAACGCATTTTTTGCCGTCTGCTGGCTGATGGTAGAGCCGCCCCGAATGCGCCCGCCGCGCTCATTCTCCTTCATGGCTTGCTGGATCGCTTTGAAATCAAAGCCGTGATGCGTGCAGAAATTCCAATCCTCGCCGCCGATTGCGGCGCGCGCCATGTTCGGATCCATTTGCGAAAGTGGCATCCAATCTTTGGTGATGCCACGGCCGTCGAGCGCATTTGCCAGCATTGTGGCCGTGACCGGCGGGGGCACGAAACGATAGATCACCACCCATAGCAGCGAAAGCGCCACGAAGCCGATCACGGCTCGTACAATCCAGCTCATGATCCGGCGCGGCCAGGAGCGCAATGATGAGGATGGCATCGGCGCTGCTTAGCGGCAGTTTCGCGTCCGTTTCAACCTTAGCCTGTCGACAAGCTTTACACCGTTAAATTTGGCTAACCATCGTCGGCAATTGCAGCGGCGCGCCGGCCCTTTTTGGCACGGCTCTTGCGCCTCAACAGGCCCGGTCCTTGTGGAGTGAGCGATGGACGTGCAAGAAATGTCTCCTGATCCGGCAGCGCGGCGCCGTCGCCGAACCCGTCTCTTGTTCATCATTCTTGCCGCAGCCCTTGCAACCGCGCTGTTTGGAGACTGGCTGCTGGGTTGGCCAGCGCCTGCCCACAAGTCAGCGATGCGCGAGCCGATCGCTCATGCCAAGGCGAAGCTGTTTGGCCGCCCCCATGAAGGCATAACTTTAGCGCTGGGAACGCCCAAAGCGTTCAACGGCAAGGGCGGCCCGGAAGATCCGGGTGCCTATATCGAAGAAGACAAGCATCCCCATCAGCATGGCTGGAACCTGGCGTTCGGCAATATGCATGTCGACGGATTTGCCCACGCAGGCTTTACGCTGCCGGGCAAGGGCGGAATCAGCGGCGGCCCATTCCAGGGTTTCGGCGGGGGTTCGGGCGGCGGCGGCGGTGGCGGATCGGGCGGCATGATCCTGAACTGCACTGATATCCAGGCGCTCGGCCCTCAAGTCGCAGGGAAGTTTGGGTGCCCTCCGCCAGCCACGGACAGCAATCCCCAAGCCATTGCTGACAACAGCGCCGGCCCCGGCGGTTCGACACAGACCACTTCTACCTCCAGTTTCAGCTCTTCGGGCAGTTCGGGCGGAAGCATGATGACCAACCCGGCGAGCTCAAGCAGCGGCGGCAGCGAAAACGGGCTTCCTGGAACGAACTCTTCCGGCGACGCGAATCAGCCGGTGCCGCTGATACCGACCGCCGCCGTTCCTGAGCCGGCAAACTGGCTGACCTTGATCGCAGGCTTTTTCTTCATCGGCGCCCTCCTGCGCCAAAACGTTGCGCGAATGAGACGAACGCATTCCGATCGGCTCGAAGCCTGAGCAGCTAAGCTTTGTGACATATTTGCGTCAGCCCGAGTCTGAGTTAATGTTGGATCGTGGGGAGGATGGCACTGAGAATGTTCTCGGGAGCTGTCGATGGACGATCATCAGGACGATGTTGCTCTTGCCGCCGATCGTTGTAGCGAGTCGGGCCACCTGATTTGCAAGGATAACTGTTATGTCCTGCGGACGGGCGACGGCCGGGACATCTGGCTGGAAATGGACCGCATCCCGCTGCATCTGATCGAAACGCCCGTGCGCGTCGAAGGGCAACGCTATGGGCGCCAGCTCATTCAGGTGGAGGTGATTGCGCCCTGCTGATCGGCGCTATCGCGGCCGAACCTAACCCTGCTTCTTCTGATGGGTACTGTGCGAAGTTTTATGCGACCCCTGCGCGGATGCATGAGCCTTTTTGCCCGAGGTTTTCCGAGCCGATATTTTTTTAACCGGGTCTTTTCTCGCCGGTGCCTTTCTGCCGGATTTCTTCTTAAGCGTGGTTTTTTTGACGACTTTCGCATCGTCATTCGAGCCCTGCTCTGTTACCGGCTCGGCCGTGCGGAACGCTGGATGCTGCGCCTGCGGCAGCGCATCCTCAACCGCGACGCGGACGCCGTTCGCCCGTTCCTTCAAGACTGTGAAGCCGGCCTCTAGCAACGCAGTCGCGTCCCGATTGCGCGCCGAAATGGAAGGTTCGCCGAGCACCACCGCGATCAGGCGGCGATTGTCGCGAAGCGCCGAGGCGGCAAGCGTGAATCCTGCATCGACGGTATAGCCGGTCTTGATCCCGTCCATGCCGACGACCTTGCCGAGCAGGTGGTTGTGGTTTTCGAAGGTCTGCTTGCCATAGGCGAAATTCCGCTGGGAAAAATAGGCATAGCGAGTCGGGTGGGTCCGCAACATCGCGGAGGAGAGCAGCGCGATATCGTAAGCCGAGGTCACGTTATTGGGATCCGGCAGGCCCGACGGATTGGCGTAGACGGTGTCATGCATGCCAAGCAGGCGCGCCTTGCGGTTCATCATCGCGACGAAGTTTTTCTCGTTGCCGCCGATCTTTTCAGCGAGCGCCATCGCAACGTCGTTCGCTGATTTCACGGCGACGACACGAATGGCCTGATCGACCGTGATGCTGTGGCCCGCTTCGATCCCGAGCTTCGATGGCCGCTGGGACACGGCGTGCGGCGAGAAGATCACCGGATCGGTGAGCTTGAGCGTGCCGGCGGCGAGCGCGTCGAACGTCAGGAACAGCGTCATCACCTTGGTGATCGAGGCGGGGTGGCGCAGTTCGCGGAAGGCGTTTGCGTAGAGAATTTCGCCGCTATGCGCGTCCATCAGCACGGCCGCATAGCGCGGTCCGACCGGCATGGCACGTGGGTTGAGCGGAGCGGGCGCGACGACCGGATCGGCGGGCGCAGGCAACTGCACAACATATTCGCGCGCCAGTCCAGTAGAAGCGGTTAGCGAAACGGCAGCGGCAACTGCGAAAATCTTTTTAATTCGATTCAACGAATACCCGCCCAAACATCCTGTGAGCCAATTTAACGTGAAAGCATAGGATCATACAAGTTGACCCCTGCCTAACGGACGACTCGGCTCGCCGCATTTGCGACTCAGCTTGTCGCGTTTTCACATTATGATTCAGGAAGATGGGAACTTCGACGGCGTGGTTCAAGACGCGGCGGCAGCGTGGGCTCGTGCAAGGTCTTCCACGAACAGCTGATATTCCTGCCGCGCACGTGCATCGTCATCGATGCGCAGCAAATAGCTTGGGTGAATGGTGATGTGGCATTCGCTGCCGTCCTCGAGCGGGATGGGCGTGCCGCGCATCCGGCTGATAGTTATGGCGCGGCCGAGCAGCGCATGTCCCGCGCTCGCGCCCAGCGCCACGATCACGCGTGGCCGGATCAGCGCGCGCTCCTGATCGATCCACCAACGGCAGGCCGAGATCTCCCCGGCATTAGGCTTGGAATGGATGCGGCGCTTGCCACGCGGCTCAAATTTGAAATGCTTGACGGCATTCGACACATAGACCTGCATGCGATCGACGCCCGCTTTCTCGAGCGCGCGATCCAGCATCTGACCCGCCGGGCCAACGAAAGGATGACCTTGAAGGTCTTCCTGATCGCCAGGCTGCTCGCCCACCAGCATCATCCTGGCGTCCGCCGGACCCTCGCCGAACACGGTTTGGGTTGCATTTTTGTAGAGGTGGCAGCGGGTGCAGCCCATTGCCTCATCGCGCAGCGCTGCCCACGCGGCTTCGCTGTTGCTGCCTTGCCGGATCTTTTGCGTCTTCGCCATGCTGACCTCTCGTGCCATCGCCTCAACGCGCGCAACGAGCGGATCGCTCCGATCCTCGATCAGTTTACTATCCTGGCCGAGCAGCAGGAGCAGCGCATAGAGGATCGTGAAGCGCTCGGGATCGGCATGGAGAATCGCCTGCCGCGCGAGATCGACAAAGGCACGGGGCACCGATAGCTGCGCCTCGCCAGCGGGGGGCGCGGGCGAGACACTCGCTGTCTCCCCGACGTCCCATATGATCTCGTCGGGTAGAATTCCCGCCAGCGCCAGCGGACGGGCGGTATCGCGCCAGCTTTCGAAATCATGCGGGCCGGTCAGGACAGCACGGTACATATGCGGCTGAATTGCTGGTGCGCCGGCTTGTTCCGGCGGGTGTTCAGGGCGCCTCGGGCCCTTCCCTTTGCTGTTGCTCGCGCTCCTCGCGTGCCTGGCGGAGAAATTGCGCCATGCAACCGGTTTGACCATTGCTGCCGATCGGCGAGCAGCTGTTCGGGATCCCGCGGCGGTTGACCATTTCGAGCACCTGAGCGCGGTCGGCCCAGCTCCGGTTTTCCGCCTTTGGCTTCTCGCGGCGCAGCCGTTTTGGAATGCGGTAACGCTCGCTTTCAGGTTCGCGGGCGCACACGATGATTTCCTCGTCGCTGCTGCGTGGACAAGCATCATCCCCGTAGATTATGAGCGTGGTGTATTTCGTTGGCTCCTTCGGCGGCGGATCCGCGGCCGCTGCAGGAGAAATGGCCGCCAGCGACGGCACGCACATGAGGATTCGCCAAATTTTCATGCAGCCTTTTCCGCCGGAGTGAATGAGCGCAGGATTAATGCGGCAGCGGGATATCCTGCTCCGCCTTCTTCTCGTCCTTCCGCTCCGCCTTGGCCTGCTTCATCAGCCGCGTCCAGCATCCCGTCCAGTCTCCGCCGCCGCCGCCTGGCGAGCAGGAGCTGGTGCCGCTGCGGCCGACATATTCAAGCGCCATCGCCCGGTTCGCCCAGTTGGGGGCAGGAGCATCCTTGGCTGCGTCCCGCAAATCCTTGGGAATGCGATAGCGCTCGCTTTCTGGAAAGCGGCGACACACCACGATCTCTTCGCCGTTGCTAACAGGGCACTTCTCATTACCGAAGATGTCCTTCACCACCCCGCCCGGTTGAGCGAGCAGCGGGGAGGGCGCGCCAGTGATTGCAATCAGCAGCGCGATGAGCGCGACGGGCAGCAGCGTTCTGCGCATGGCGAAGTCCCTCCTTGTCGCTTTCCTCTAACGCAACAGCAGCGCCGAAGTCCCCTAAATTCGCTGTGACAATGCGATCGCGGCGCGACAGCCGAGCCGGATCGCGGCGGACAGCAGCGGATAGGCTGGCGCAGCCTCGGCTCCCGCGGCGATGGCGGTGTCACGATGTTCGATCTCTTCGGCCCGGAATTCGGTAATCGCTCCCCGCAGCTCCGGATCGCGCTCGCCCAGTTCTTCGAGCTGCTTGCCATAGTGGCGATCGATCTCGGTTTCCACGGCGGCGGTGCACGCCATAGCGGCTTCCGGCCCGATCAGGGCGGTCGCCGCGCCCAGCGCAAAACCGGCAAGGTTCCAAACCGGAGCAAGCAGCGTGGGCCGCACGCCGCGCTCGGCCATCATCCGATCGAAATGTACGCGATGCGCCTGCTCCTGTGCTGCCATGCGTGCAATGAGGCGCGAGATTGGATGCCGATCACCGAAGATGGCGCGCTGGCCATCATAGATGCGGGTCGCGCCGAATTCGCCTGCCTGATCGACGCGAAGCATCGTCGCGGAATCAGCTTCGGTCAGCGGGATTTCAGCCATAGCCATAAGATAAGCGCTGAGCCGCCCAGCGAAAAGATGGCGTTGTATCCAGCGAGAGAAATGCCGAACAGCGTCCATTGCGGCACGTCGCAGCGGATCAGTGGGCTGGCCATGATCTCAGCCAGGCTGCTTTGCCCACTGCCGGCGTTCAGTACGCTGCATTCGGTGAGTCCCTGCCACCAGCCATATTCCACCCCGGCGTGGAACACGCCGATCGCCCCGCTGATCGCGATTGCGGCGGCGGCAAGAAGCACAAGGCTTTTCTGAGCGGCGGGGGAAGGGACCAGGAAGGCGAGCAGTGCCAGAAGGATCGCCGCATAGTGCGGCCAGCGTTGCCAATGGCACATTTCGCACGGATAAAGCCCGCCGATGAGCTGCGATCCCAATGCGCCTGCGATCAGCGCAAGCGGAAGCAGCAGCGCAAGCAGGCGGGCCTTTGCGAAACGGGTCATGCGGCCCCTTTCTCCACCGAAAAAGGTGGCCACATGATCCCTCGGGCCGCAGCCATCGCGATCAGCGGCGGCTGCCCTTCGCCGATGCGAGCGCCGGCGTGGCCGGAAGATTGGCCAGCCGCGCGATCGTCTTCACCGCATAATCGAGCTGGAAATCCTTGATGCCTGCTTTCTCGAGCGTTTCCGGCGTGCCGGCGAAGCGTGGATCGTCCTTGGCATCGTCCTCGAGCACGTCGTCATTGATCTTGGCTTCATTGATCAGGTGACGGCGGAGATCCGCCTCGCGCAGGCGCGGCCGGTCCTTGCGGTCCGAATCGGTGAGCTGGGGCACGGGGATGTCGGGTTTGATCCCGCCCTCCTGCACCGAGCGGCCCGAGGGCGTGTAATAGCGTGCGGTGGTGAGCCGGAGCGCGGTATCGTCGGTGAGCTGGAGCAGGGTCTGGACCGATCCCTTGCCGAAGCTCGTCTCGCCCATCACCAGTGCGCGTCGCTGATCCTGCAGCGCGCCGGCAACGATCTCCGCAGCTGAGGCCGAACCCGAGTCCACCAGCACAACAACCGGCAGGCCGTGCGCAAGATCGCCCGCATGTGCGTAATAGCGCTCGATATCGCTCGGATCGCGGCCGCGCTGTGAAACGATCTCGCCGCGCTCAAGGAAGGCATCGGAGACTTCGATGGCTTGATCCAGCAGGCCACCCGGGTTGGACCGCAAATCGACCACATAGCCGAGCGGATGGCCCGCGGTCGCCTTGTCGATGCCTGTAAGCGCGGCCCGTACGCCTTCGCCCGTGGTCTTGCTGAAGCTATTGATGTTGACGATGCCGACGCGGTTCTTGACTTCCCATTTCACTGCCTTGAGCTGGATGACCTCGCGCACGAGGGTAACGTCGAACGGCTTGTCGCGGCCGGGGCGAACGATGGTGAGGCGGATCTTGGTGCCGGGCTTGCCGCGCATCTTGTCGACCGCCTCGTCGAGCGTTCCGCCATAGATCAACTGGCCGTCAAGATGGGTAATATAATCGCCGGATTTGATACCAGCCCGATCGCCCGGCGAATCCTCGGTCGGAGCAACCACCTTGACCGCGCCGTCCTCCATTGAAACGGTGAGGCCGAGGCCGCCATAGCTGCCCTCGGTCTGGGTCTTCAGATTCTGGAAATCGCGTGCATCGAGGTAGGAGCTATGCGGATCGAGGCTGGCGAGCATGCCGTCGATCGCGCCGCGGATCAGCGTCTGATCGTCGACCTTGTCGACATAGTCGGACCGAACGCGCTCGAACACGCTCATGAACTGATCGAGTTCTTTATAGGTGTCGACGTCGACGGCGGCCATGCCTGCACTGATCGCTGGAATGAGCGCCACCGCCGCGACAAGGCCGGCGGAACGCAACAGAAACTTGGGCATCAGAGAGAATCTTCCTTCACGATTGCGGCCAGGATACAGGCTTTCAGCTGCGCGCCGCAAGCGGAGCGATATTGACGGGCTCGCCCTGCCTGCGCAACTCGACGGTGATGCGCGGGTTGCCCGAGCCCGCCCGGCCGACAGGGCTTCCTTGGACCACCGTATCGCCCACTTTTACGGAGACGCCTCCGAGGCCCGTGATCAAGGTGGTCCAGCCGCCGCCATGATCGATGATCAGGATCTGGCCATAGCCGCGGAAGCTTCCGGCATATTGGATTCCACCGCTTGCCGGCGCGACGACCTGCGCGTTCGGCGGCGTCGCAAGCGTAAGCCCACGCGAGCGCACGCCCGTTTCCGAAATCTCCCCCAGTCCCGTGACGACGCGGCCGAGCACCGGCAGCCTGTAGACCGGGCGCTGGGGTGTTGAGGGTAGCGCTTCGGGTGCTGGCGCGGCGGCAGCGCCTGGAATAGCCGGGCGAAGCAGCGGCCCCGGCAGCGATGCCAGCCTGGCGGATATTTCCGCCTGCGCATCCATCGATTTCATGAGATCGGCAATGTCGCGTGCTTTTTCGGCCATCGCCTGGGCGCGCTCCTGCTCAAGGAAGGCAGAGTCGCCCAATTTGAGCGATTGCGCGCGTTGCGCAGCTTCGAGATGAACGAGCGCCGTGCGCCGCGCGAGCAGCACCGCCTTTTCCTGGCGGACCGACGCAAGCGCCAGCGCCGCCTGGGTACGCAACCGGTTGGCGCGATCCAGCTCTCCGCGCAGGCCGGCTGTCCGCTGGCGGATGAGGGGGAGCGTGTCCGCCAGCAGCAATCGTACATGAACCAGATCGTCGATCGAACCTGGCTGAACCAGTGCCAGCGCAGGCGGCCGGCGCGCCATCATCTGCAGCGCCGCAGTCAGCCGCACGATTGGGCGCTGGCGGGCGGCAAGCCGCGCATGCTGGACGCGCCGCAGCTTTTCGATGAGCGCCACGCGCGCTTCGGCCGCAGCGATCGCCGCTTCGCTTTCCTGGATGCGCGCAGCGATCGCAGCGGCCTCCGCTCGGGTTTTGTCGGCAGCGTCCAAGGTGCTCGCAGCTGCTGCTTCCAGTTGTTCGGACAGGCGCGTTGCCGCTGCGGCGGCCTGTTGGGCTTCAGCGAGCGCCTTTTGCTCATCGGGAATGGTTTGGGCGAACGCCGCTCCCCCCAACACCAGCGTTGCAGCAATTGGGAGGAGACGCCGCATCATCCCTCGCGATGATAGGGATGGTTGGCCAGGATACTGGTCGCTCGCCAAAGCTGCTCGGCCAGCATCGCGCGCGCCAGCAGATGCGGCCATGTCGCCGCGCCAAAAGCGAGCAGCAGGTCGGCATCCTGCCGCACGGGATCGTCATGCCCGTCAGCGGCACCTATCATAAAGCGCGCTTCGCGAACGCCCTCGTCACGCCAGCGGCCGAGCAGATCGGCGAACGCCTTGGACGCGAGCTGGCGGCCACGCTCGTCCAGCACGACCCGCTTGGTTCCCGGGGTGAGCGGAGGAATGCGCCCACCCTGATCGGGCAGCTCCGTGATACGGACGGGCCAGCCGATCCGCTTCATGTAGCGATCGACAAGCTCGCTTTCGGGCCCCTGGCCGATCCGGCCGCGGGCGATGATGTGAAGCAGCAACGCGGCGCGTCAGGCGCCGACCACGGCGGGCGCGGGCGCTTCGCCGAAAGCCCACATCCGCTCGAGATTGTAGAAGCTGCGGACCTCGGGGCGGAAAAGATGGACGATCACGTCGCCGGCATCGATCAGTACCCAATCCGCCGTCGGCAAGCCCTCGATGCGCGGCGTGCGGCCGGTCTCTTGCTTGATCCTGTCGGCGAGCTTGGTGGCCATCGACGCGACCTGCCGGCTCGAGCGGCCGCTCGCGACCACCATATAGTCGGCGATGGTCGATTTGCCGGCAAGCGGAATGGAGACGGTCTCGACGGCTTGATCGTCGTCGAGCGATTTGAGCACGAGTTCGTGCAGCGCGGCCGATGGGTCGGTTCCTTCGCTGACTCGCGCAGGACTATGTGCGGGCAAAGAGCCTCCTCAGGCTATCAGGCGGCGCGTCACCGGATCGCGCCGGCCAGTGGGTTTGTGTGAGAAATGCCAACCGGGATTTCCGCGACGGATCCGCGTGGCGGATGCTGGATCGGGTACGAAGCGCAGCAACACGAGCGCCGGTGGTCTCCAGTTCGTCCATCTTTGTGCCTGGCTCGCGGGCCGGACGAAACGCCGAAGCCAGGCCCAGGCCGGTCCGGTCCGGGCACAGCCATTATAGCCGGGACGAGCGATCACGGCAATCGGAACCGTCATCGCAATCTTCCGCCATTGCCGCCAGCGGTGGAAATCGGCGAGATTGTCTGCTCCCATCAGCCAGATGAACCGGCGCTTGGGATAGCGGCGGACAAGGAAGCTGAGCGTTTGCACGGTGTAGCGGGTATGGAGATCGCGCTCGATGGCGGTCACCCGGATCGGCGCGTGGTGGGCGATGCGACGCGCGGACGCCATCCGCGCCGCAAGCGGCGCCATGTCGCCAGCGTCGTCCTTGAGCGGATTGCCAGGGGACACCATCATCCACAGCTCATCGAGTCGCAACGCGGCGATCGCGCCGAGCGCAATACGGCGATGCCCGCCATGCGCGGGGTTGAATGAGCCGCCCAGCAGGCCCGTGCGCTGCAAGGTCAGGCGCCGGCGTTAGGCCTGCGCACGCAGGAATTTGGGTTTTGAACATGCAACATGATGATGCCCAGATAGCGGGATTGGTTGTGTCGAACTATCCCGCTTCCGTAGCGAAGCGAATTTGCGCTCAGAAGCTCAAACCCAACGATCCGACGATCGTCGCGCCCGCATGCTGGCCCCGCGGAAGATTGGTGTCGACATAGCTGAGCCCCGCGGAGAAGGGGCCGAATTCGCGGGACGCCGTGAGCGACCATTCCCAATAATCGGCACCCGTCCCGAAGCCCGTCCCGAAGGTCTGCCGGCCCAGATGGCCAGTCATGGTGCAGACCGTGGGGATTTCGGTCGAGAGTTCGCCGTAGAACCACGCGCCATGATCCGCGGTTGCCTTCTGGTCAGGAAAATAGCCGCCGCCGATCTTGGCTCCTACCGGCCCCAGCGCGAATGCAAGTGAAGCCAGCGCCTCCGCATAATCGGCGGGGCCGGTTACGCCGGGATATATGTAATAGGTGACGTTGGCGTCCAGCGTGGCTCCGGGCAGAATGTTGCCGCTCCAGCCGCCGATCGCATCGACCTCCACGTCCAGCCCGTCCTTAAAGCCGATGGCCGGATCATCGTCGTAAAGATCGATGGTCGATCCCCAAAGCTCTGCATAGAGGCCGTTACGGTGCGAGAGTGAAAGATCAAACTGCAAAGCTGGGCGGCTACGCGTTTGGGAGACTCCGCGAAAGCGGTAATCCGTCACGGCGGTGGCTCCGCCGGAAAGCGTCAGCCCCGTTCCGGGCAATTCCATTGCGTTGGCGCTGACGGCATTTGCAGCCAGCAACAAGCTGATCCAGAGAATTCGCATGCCGATCGACCCACCCTTTTGGCAGGCTTGTCGGCGATGAAGGTTAAGAATCCGGTGACGAGCTCCGGCTCATAGGGAAAGGGCTGCGATTGCTCGCAGCCCTTTCCCTTACGCGTACTGATGGAAAAAGTTAGAAAGCTACGCCGACCGAGCCGACGACGCCAGCTTTGGAAATATTACGTCCCGACGGGGAGAGCGCATCCTTGTTCGTATCAACATAGCTGACGCCGAAGGTCAGATGATTCCAAGTGTAGCTGGCGCCGACGTTCCAATCCCAATAGTTCTTGCCGATGGTGAGATAGCTGGGGCCATGGCTGTAACCGAGATGGCTGGTCAGCGCGATCGGACCCACGGCGCCTGAGAGTTCGCCATAGACGTAAAGATTGTCCTCACGAGCATTTGCGCCGCCGACGTAAGCAAGCGCATGCTGCTTCGGTGCAAAGGCCACGCCGACCTTGGCGGTCACCGGGCCATAGGTCGTCTTGACGCTCGCATAAGGCTCAAAGAAATCCGTGGTGATGCCGCCTGAACCCGGATAATAGTAATAGAGAACGCCGCCATCGACTGTGATGCTGCCGAACGCCTTGCTGTAGCCTGCGATCAGGTCAATTTCCTGGTCGCCGCCATTTGCGATATAGTCGTCGATCGAAGAACCCCAGACGCTGGCATAAAAGCCGGACGAGTGGCTGACGGTCAGCGTTCCCTGCACGGCGAAGCGCTTGTCGGTCTGCGAAATGCCGCGGAAGCGATAGTCGGTCACGAGGGTCGCACCGCCGGTTACGGTGAAATCGCTGGCCGGGGCGGCGTCCTGCGCGAAAGCCGGGGCAGAAACTGCCGCCAGCGCAAGAGCCGACATGCCAAGAAGATTGAAGCGCATGAGTATTTCCCTTTTTCTGTTTCGGATCACTCCCCTGCGCCAACAGGGCCGGACCTCTTGGGGTGGGACCAGCTGCCTATCGAGCAGCGGCCTTTTGCACCACAGCAGAATCCGAAACAAAAGGTAAATGGCGTAAGAGGCTAAAAAGGCAGAGGTTGTTGCAAAGTTATCACGGTCGTTTGCCCAAGAAACGATCAATTCATGACGCACTGCAAGGCGAAGTGGCAATGGCTGCCGTTGATTTGGGCAGCGTGCCCGCTGGCAGTGAAATCTTCACGCACCTCGAAAACGCGCAAGGCCGCGGGCAAGATCGGCAATCAGATCCTCCGGATCCTCAAGCCCGATGTGCAGGCGGACAAGCGGCCCTTCGGCTTGCCACCCGGTCGCGGACCGGATCGACGCCGGGTCGACAGGCAAAGCGAGGCTTTCATAGCCGCCCCAGGAAAAACCGATACCGAAATGTTCCAGCCCGTCGATCAACCCGGCGCGCGCGGCATCATCGCCGCCATTGAGCACGAAACTGAACAGGCCGGAGGCGCCTCGGAAATCCCGTTTCCAGCTTTCATGGCCGGGGCAGTCCCCGAGTGCCGGATGAAGAACCCGTGCGACTTCGGGCTGCTGTTTCAGCCAATGCGCGACGGCAAGGCCGTTTTGTTCGTGCGCCTTCAACCTCACGTCCAGCGTACGCAGGCCCCGGGCAGCGAGCGAGGCGTCGTCAGGGCTTACGCATTGGCCGTGAAGCTGCGCGGATCGCCGAAGCTGGCTCCAATATGCCTCCGTGGCCGTCACCGAGCCCATCATGAGATCGGAATGGCCGCCAATATATTTGGTGCAGGCGAGGATCGAGAGGTCGATGCCCTTCTCGATGGGCGAAAAGAGCAGCGGCGTCGCCCAGGTATTGTCGAGCAGGCTGACGATGCCGCGCTCTCTGGCTGCGGCAGCGATCGCGGGCACATCCTGGACCTCCATGGTGAGGCTGCCGGGGCTTTCGAGGAACACCGCTCGCGTATGATCCGAAAAAAGACCGCTGATGCCGGCGCCGATCAGCGGATCATAATAGCGCGTGGTAATGCCGAGCGGGGCAAGCACATGCGCGCAAAAGGCGCGGGTCGGCTCATAAACGCTATCGACCATCAGCAGCTCGTCGCCGGGCGTGAGCACGGCAAGCAGCGCGCCCGCGATCGCAGCGACGCCGGAGGGGTAAAGGATCGTGCCCGCCGCGCCGGGCTCAAGTTCGGTCAACGCTTCAGCAAGCGACCATTGCGTCGGCGTACCACGACGGCCGTAATAGAGCCTGTCATTGGCATGCTTCACGCCGTCGCGGAGATCAGCCACGCTGTCGAAGAGCACGGTCGAGGCGCGCCAGACCGGCGGATTCACGATGCCTTGCGTCAGCCCCTTGCGGCGGCCGGCCTTGACCAGCCGCGTTGCAAGCCGATCACCTTCGTCGGTCACGCCGCGCCGGCTGCCTTGGGCGTGGAGGCGTCGGTGCCCCACTCGCTCCACGAGCCATCATAGAGCGCAACGTCCGTCTTGCCGAGCAGTGCCGCACCGAACAGCAGCACGGACGCGGTTACGCCGGAGCCGCAGGTCGTGACCAACGGCTTGCCCAGATCGATGCCGGCGTTTTCGAACGCCGCCTTGAGATTGTCACCCCTTTTCCAGGTGCCGTCGGCATTGAAGAGCTGATCATAGGGCAAGTTTTTCGATCCGGGGATATGACCCGAGGCCACCTCCGGCCGCGGATCAGCTTCCTCACCGGTAAATCGCGCCGTGCTGCGGGCGTCGAGTACCTGTTCGGCTCCGGACTGAACATTGGCGATCATCTGGTCGAGCGTGCGGACCGCCTTCTGGTCGGCCCAGGCCGTGAAGTGGCGGTGACGCAGGTTCGGTTTTTCCGTTTCCGGAGGGCGGCCCTCGGACTTCCACTTGGCAAGCCCGCCGTCGAGCACGGCAACATCATGGGCGCCGAATGTCTTGAACATCCACCAGGCGCGCGCGGCAGTGCGGTGCGGCGTATCGTCATAGAGTATGACGCGGTTGCCGTCGCCGATGCCGAGCGCCTGCATCCGGCTCGCGAACTTCTCTGCCGGCGGGAGCATGAAGGGGACGGGATTGTTCGTATCCTTGAGTTCGGCGAGGTTGAGATAGATCGCGCCGGGGATATGACCCGCATTGTAATCCGCTTCGGCGTCATGGCTCGGATCGAGCGCGAAATAGCTTGCATCGACGATGCGCAGATCGGGCGCGCCCAGCTCGCCTGCCAGCCATTCGGTCGAAACGAGAATATCCATGCCAGCCTCCCTGTGCGGTTGCGAACGCGCTTAGCCCCGCCCGCGCTCTGGTTCAATCGCCGTGACGATTGAATCATGCAGCGGCACGGGATAGCAGTCGCTGGCATGGACCCCCTGCATCTTGGCCGCACCAGTGAACTGCCGTCGAGCCCGGAAGCCGCGACGCTCGATTATGTTCCCAACCCTCGGCCCGGCCGGCTCTATCTGGTGCGCTTTGCCGCGCCCGAGTTCACGTCGCTGTGCCCCGTTACCGGGCAGCCCGATTTTGCGCATCTGGTGATCGACTATGCGCCCGGCGAGACGATCGTCGAATCCAAGTCGCTCAAGCTCTTCCTCGGCTCCTATCGCAACCACGCGGCCTTCCATGAGGATTGCACGCTGGGGATAGCCGAGCGGCTCGTCACCGAAATGAAGCCGCGCTGGCTGCGCATCGGCGGCTATTGGTATCCGCGCGGGGGCATACCGATCGACGTCTTCTGGCAATCCGGACCGCCGCCCGAAGGATTGTGGCTGCCCGACCAGGGCGTCGCTCCCTATCGCGGGCGAGGTTAAGCAGCCAAAGACAAAGCTATCGGATCGATATCGTTCAGTTCCCGACCCAGTCCGCGACTTGCGCCGCTACCTGGTTGGCAGCCTCGTTGAGCGCGCGCACAGCGGCTTGAACATTGTCCGGAGAAGCAGGCGCGCTCGCTTCGAACCGACGCGTGAGAAGCGGCTTGCCGTCGCCTGGCATCAGCACTGCGTCATAGCGGACCACCGCCTTGCGCGCGGTCGCATCGACGCCGAATTCCAGCAGCTCTCCGCCCAGCCGCGCGCCGGGAGCGGCGGCATATTGGCGGCGATCGATCACGGTGCGACTGGTTTTGGCTGCAATGGTTTCGCTTAGCAGGTCAGCAAACAGCTTGGCGGGCGCATCGGCCCAGTTGGCATTGACCAGATAGGCGACATCATTGCCATTGCTGCGCACCGCGATCCGATTGTTCGCGATGATCGCTGGCGTGCCGGGGGTGAGGACGACCAGCGTGCTGCCTTCCGCACCGCTCCGCGCGCTTCCGATAGGAAGCGAGGCTTCCGGCGTCAGCGTCAGCAACGTCTTGGGCGGCTTACCCCCGAAACTGACGCAGCCGGACAATGTCAGGACGAAAAACAATAGAGAAAGCCTGCCTGCGCGGTTCATATCAATGCCTCGGCTTGTAATCGGGAAGCTTGGAACCGCCCAGCACGCCGCCAGCGCCACCCTGGTTGAGGCGATTGGCGACGGCGGTCAGAGCATGGCTCATCTCGGTAAGATCGCTGACGAGCTGGCTCACCTCCGGAATGGTTTGGGTCGAGAAGGTCTTTATGCCCGGCCGCGCGTCCGTCAGCACTCCGTCGAGCGTATCGAGGCTGTGCTGGGCTGACGCCACTGCCTTGTTGAAATTCTGCATGGCTGGTTTCACGTCTTCCGCCATCACGCCATTGGTGGTCTGGGCAAGCTCACCAATCTTCTGCGCCGCGTCACCGGCTTGGCGGACCGCCGTCCGCGTTTCGGCCAGCATTGCCGCGATCTCCGGCGCGCGCTGGGCGAGCGCTCCGCTCAGCCGATCGACATTGGCAAGGATATGGGTGATCGACTGCTGGTTGCGATCCGACAACAGCTCCGTGAGGCGTTCAGATAGCGTGCTCAGGCGCTCCAGCAATTTGGGCGCGCTCGATAGCAGTTCCCCCAACGCGCCCGGCTTGGTGGGTATGACGGGTTTGCCCGCCGGGCCAGGTTCGTCGATCGGCGGTGCGCCTTTCATCGCCCCATCGAGATTGATCTGGGAGACGCCGGTAAAGCCGACCCCGGCGATGGTCGCGGTGGTGCCCTGAAGGATCGGGACGTCAGGCTTCACCTTGATGCGGACGCGCACGAAATCGGGATTTTCCGGCAGCAGCACGATCTCTTCGACATTACCCACAGGCACGCCGGCGAAGGTGACCCCGGAGCCTTTGGCCAGGCCTTCCACCGACTGCTTGAAGTAAATGTCAAATTCCCGATCGTTCGTGTTTCCGACCCCCGCGAGCCAGACGATAAATGCCAGCGTAACCACGATGAGGGCAAGGGTGACGCCACCGACGAGTATATGGTTGGAGCGATTTTCCATTATCCCCTCGCCTCGACATGAGCGGCGTCTTCGCGATCCGCCGCGTCAGCCGCGGCGCGTCCGCGCGGCCCCTTGAAATATTCCGTGATCCACGGATGGTCCAACGCCAATAGTTCCGGGATCGTTCCGACCGCAACCACCTTGCGATCGGCGAGCACTGCGACCCGGTCGCAGATCGCGTAGAGCGTATCGAGATCGTGCGTAATCAGGAACACGGTGAGGCCGAGCGTTTCCTTCAGTTCCTTGATCAGCGTATCGAAATTGGCCGCTCCAATCGGATCGAGGCCAGCCGTCGGCTCGTCGAGAAACAAAAGCTCGGGATCAAGCGCGAGCGCGCGCGCAAGGCCGGCCCGCTTGCGCATCCCGCCCGAAAGTTCGGAAGGATATTTCGGGCCGGCTTCGATGCCCAGGCCGCTCATGGCCACCTTGTAGGCGGCAACCTCATCGAGCAGCTTCTGCTCCAGCTCGGGATAATATTCGCGCAATGGCACCTGGACATTTTCGGCAACGGTCAGCGTCGAGAACAGGGCACCGCCCTGAAACAGCACACCCCAGCGCTTGCGCACCCATTTGGCCTCGCTCTCATCGCGATCGATCATCGGCTCGCCGAACACTTCGACGGAGCCCGAGTCAGGGCGCTGCAGGCCGATGATCGAGCGCATCAGCACCGATTTGCCCGTACCGGAGCCGCCGACCACGCCCAGGATCTCGCCGCGACGGACCTCAAGGCTCAGATGTTCATGCACCTTCTGGTCGCCGAAGGAATTGCTGAGGTCCTCCACTCTGATGATGGCGTCCTGCTCCTGCGCCATCAGTTCCAACCGATTGACGTGAAGAAGACGGCGAAAAAGGCATCGAGCACGATCACCAGGAAAATCGCCTGCACCACCGAAGCCGTGGTGCGCCGTCCGACATCCTCGGCATTGCCTTCGACGAGCATGCCCTGGAAGCAGCCGGCCATGGCGATGATGAGGCCGAACACCGGCGCCTTGAGCAGCCCTACCCACATGTCCGTGATCGGCACAACCTCCCGGATGCGCTGCACGAAGGTAATCGGCGGTATGTCGAGGCTGATCCAGCAGAAGATGCCGCCACCCACGATCGCCACCAGCGAGGAATAAAAGCCCAGCAGCGGCATCAGGATCACGGCGGCGATGACCCGCGGCATCACCAGCGCCTCCATGGGCGAGACGCCGATGATGCGCATGGCATCGACTTCTTCGGCGAGCTTCATCGATCCGATCTGCGCGGCGAAGGCGGAGCCCGAGCGGCCAGCGACCATGATTGCGGTCATCAGCACACCGAGTTCGCGCAATGTGATGCGGCCGATTAGGTTGATTGTGAAGACCTCAGCTCCGAACTGGCGGAGCTGCACGGCGCCCTGCTGCCCGATCACGATGCCAATCAGAAAGCTCATCAGACCAATGATCGCCAGTGCCGTGACGCCGACCGCTTCAAACTGCGCGACGACGGCGTTGATCCGGAACCGGCGCGGATTGCGTATGAGGTGCCACGACGCGACGACCACGGCTCCGAAAAAGCCGAGCAGCCCGAGCAGAGTGTGTCCCGCTTGCGCGGTCGCTTCGCCGATTTCGCCCAGCACGCGCAGAAACGGCGGCGTGCGATCGGGCCTGATCTTGACCGGCTCGTCGGCCACGCTGACTTGCTCGATCAGCCGTTCGGCTTCGTCGCTCGCCCCCTGAATAGGCGCATCATTGTCGCGTGCGAGAGAATGGACGAGCCAAGCGCCTACGGTATCGATGCGATCGACACCGCTAAGGTCAAGCGCTTTGGGTGCAGCCGGTAACGAGGCAATCTGATTTTGAAAGGCGACGGCGTTCGCCAGGGTCAGGTCACCACCCAGCTTCAGCACGGCTTGATCGCCCGCGTCCATGGTCACTTGCGGCCCGCTCATCGCGTTGGACAGTGCGAGATTATCGCTGAGTGGGCAAGCATTAGGTGCGGGACGCTTGGAAAGGCTTCAAGGTTCCGCAGACACGCTTCTCATCCTATCGCGAAAAGCCTGCAGCATTCAGCAACTCGATCCAGATCGCCTCGTCCCAATAGCGTCTCGCTAGCTTCGATGTGGACGGCGCAACGTAAAGCTGGGTTGGCCCCAAGCTTTCGGCCTGAAAGCCATAGGGCACGTCATTGCGGCCCAGAAAGCGCTTGGCGGCGAGTTTGCCGTTGAAGGCGAGGATGTCGGGTGCCGCCGCCTTGATCTTTTTGGCCAGGCCGGCGGCATCGAAATCCTCGCGCGCGAGATCGCTGTCTGCGCCGAACGCATGCTTGCAGATATCGGTCAGGCCCACGCCGTAGCGGGGCAGCTCGGGATATTGATCGGGTGTCAAGCGGTGCGGGGTCACGCCGCCACGATGCATCACGCCCCAGAACTCATTCTGGGGATGAGCATAATAAGCCTGCTCCCGGGCGGAGCGCGTGCCGGGTGCCGTGCCGCAGACGACGAGCCGCAGCCCCGGCACCAGCACATCCGGAAGAATCGGCATTGGACGGTGTTTAGATGGCTTTGGCCTGCGTCGGCGTGTTGACGCCCATGCTTTGCAGATAGCGCTTCACATTGCGCGCAGCCTGCCGGATGCGATGTTCGTTCTCCACCATCGCGATACGGACATAGCCTTCTCCATCCTCGCCGTAGCCGACGCCAGGAGCGACAGCGACGCCCGCATGCGTCAGCAACTGTTTCGAAAATTCGAGGCTGCCGAGGTGGGCGAGGGCGGGGGGCAGGGGAGCCCAGCAGAACATGCTGGCACGCGACGGCGGCACATCCCAGCCGGCGCGGCCGAAGCTTTCGACCAGTACGTCCCGCCGCTTCTTGTAGAGCTGGCGATTGGCCTCGACGATATCCTGCGGGCCGTTGATCGCAGCGACGGCGGCCGCCTGGATCGGGGTGAAGGCGCCATAATCCAGATAGGATTTTACACGAGTGAGTGCGGCGATCAGCTTCTTGTTGCCGACAGCGAAGCCCATGCGCCAGCCGGCCATGCTGTACGTCTTGGACATGCTGGTGAATTCGATCGCCACCTCCTTGGCGCCCGGAACCTGCAGGATCGATGGGGTGGGGTTGCCGTCATAATAAAGCTCGGAATAGGCCAAGTCGGAGAGAATCCACACCTGATGCTCCCGCGCCCAAGCCACCAGCCGCTCGTAAAAGGCGAGATCGACAACTTCGGCGGTGGGATTTGACGGATAACCGACCACCAGGATCGAAGGCTTGGGTACCGTGAAGGCCATGGCGCGATCCAGCGAGAGCCAGTAGCGCTCGTCCGGCGTCGTCGGCACCGAGCGGATCGTAGCGCCCGCGATGATGAAGCCGAAGGTGTGGATCGGATAACTCGGGTTGGGTGCCAGCACGACATCGCCCGGCGCGGTGATCGCGGTGGCAAGGCTCGACAGCCCCTCCTTGGATCCCATCGTGACGACGACTTCGCTTTCCGGATCCAGCTCGACCCCGAAGCGGCGTGCATAATAGCCCGCTTGCGCGCGCCGGAGGCCGGGGATGCCCTTGGATGCCGAATAGCCATGCGCGTCCGGCTTGCGCGCCACTTCGCACAGCTTGTCGATCACATGCGGCGGCGGCGGCAGGTCCGGATTGCCCATGCCGAGATCAATAATGTCCTCGCCGCGTGCGCGGGCGGCCGCGCGCATCGCATTGACTTCAGCGATGACATAGGGCGGCAGACGCTTGATGCGGTAAAATTCCTCGGACATTCTTCCCTCTAGCACAAAGTACGATGGTAATTACATCGTGGGGGCATCTATAGTGCCAAAGCAGGTTGCGGGGCAAAGCCTGACGATAATTTTCTGGAGCTGTGATGTCTGAGGCCAAGGATCAAACAGAGGACTTGCTGCGATCGCCCGTGGCAACGCTTGAGGAGCTTCAGCATTGGACGAGCCTGTTCGGCCGCACCCAGCAGATGCTGCTCGAATATGCCACCGACTCTCTTTCCGATACCAAAGAACCGGCTGGCTTGGCCCTGCCACCGGGCATGGGCTCACCAGCCTGGGCCGATGAGGCTGCAAAGCTTGCCCGCCCGTTGAACGATCTGTGGATCGACAACATCAAGTTCTGGCAACACTTCATGCCGGGAGTTGCCGGCGAGCCGGTTCCTCCTTCCGCGCTCGACAAGGATAAGCGCTTCGCGGCGCCGCAGTGGCGAAGCCATCCGTTGTTTGATCTGATCCGGCAAAGCTACGGCTTCCTATCGGATCATCTCCTCAAGGGCGTCGATACGCTGGAAGGAGTCGATCCCAAGCAGCGCGAGCAGATCAGGTTCGCGACAAAGATCTTCGTGGATGCCCTATCGCCGTCCAACTTTGCCTTCACCAATCCGCAGGTGATCGAACGGACAATCGAGACGCGCGGCGAAAATCTGCTGCACGGCCTCAAGCATATGCTCGACGACATGCGTAAGGGGCAGCTTACCCACGCGGATCAGACCGCGTTCGAGCTTGGAAAGAATATTGCCGCGACGCCGGGCAAGGTCGTTCACGAAACGCCGCTTTATCAGCTGATCCAGTATGAGCCGACCACCGAGCGCGTGAACGCCATTCCGCTCCTGATCTTCCCGCCATGGATCAACCGCTTTTACATCCTGGACCTCAATCCCACGAACAGCTTCATAAAATGGGCGGTGGATCAAGGGCTCACGGTTTTCGTCGTATCGTGGCGCTCCGCCGACGCAAGCATGGCGGACGTCACGATGGACGATTATGTGCTCGGCGGCCTCGTCGATGCGATCGACACTGTACGCGATGCCCTGGACGTGCCTTCGGTCCATGTGATCGGCTATTGCGTGGCCGGGACGGCACTCGCCATGGCACTGGCGTGGCTGGCCGCCAACGGTCAGGCGGACAAGGTGAGGTCGGCCACTTTCTTCACGGCGCAGATCGATTTTTCGCGCGCTGGTGATCTGACGCTTTTCGTCGATGAGCACATGCTCAAGCTGATCGAAAGCCTCGCTGCAGAGAAGGGCTATCTCGACGGTCGCTACATGGCGGTGACGTTCAACCTGCTACGCGGCCGCGACCTCATCTGGAACTATGTGGTCAACAATTATCTGCTGGGCGCGGACTATCCAGCCTTCGATCTGCTCTATTGGAACGGGGATACCACCAACCTGCCCGCGCGCTGGCATGCGGATTATCTACGTGACCTTTATAGAGATAATAAACTGGTGGAGGCGGGCGCCATCAGGATCGACAACACCCCGATCGATCTGCGGCGGATCAGCACCCCGGTCTATATCCAGGCGGGCCGCGAAGATCATATCGCCCCGGCGACGAGCGTCTGGAAATTTATGGATTATTTGAGCGGTTCGAAGCGGTTCGTATTGGCGGGGTCCGGTCATATTGCTGGCGTGGTCAATCCGCCTGCATCGAACAAATATCAATATTGGACCAATGAAGAGAAAGTCGGATCGCTGGAGGATTTCATTGCGGGCGCGAAAGAAACTCGGGGCAGCTGGTGGCCGGATTGGCGCCGATGGATCGAGAGTTTCGGCAGCGATAGCGTACCCGCAAAGCGCGCCCGCCGCCCCGGGAAAGGCAAGCTGAAAGCGCTCGAAAACGCGCCTGGTCGCTACGTTCGCACGCGCTAACGCGTTTGTAGAAACGACTTATGTTGCGGTGCAACAAAAGTCTTGCAAAATGATTCCGACTCGGTTATTGTGCGTCGCAACATAGAGGGGGTTCTCCTAGATGGCGCGCAAAGAAACACCATCCGGCCCTGGCAAGCGTCCGGTATCCCGCGTGACTCGGCCTTCGGCGTTGCCGAAGCCTGCACCCGCGGCAAAAGCCGTTGTGGCTCCTCCGGCAGTTGAGAATGTCAGCAAGGTCGCAAAAGTCGCAAAGGCCCCCCCGGCTCCTGCGCCCGTAACGAAGAAGCCGAATCCTACGATTCCGGCTGTCCCGGTTGCGGCGCCCGTAGCCAAAGCCGCTGCCACTCCTCCGGTTGCGGCGCCCGTGGCCAAAGTCGCTGCTCCTCCTCCTCCTCCGGTTGAGGCGGCTGTCACGGCGATTGAAGAAGTACCGGCTGCGGTAGCAGCCGTCGTCGAAGAGACCCCTCTGCCTGCTGAACCCGAAACGATTTCGAAAGGAATGACTGAAATGGCTACTGCTGCAACTGAAAAGGCTCAGACCGTTTTCACCGACATGAGCGCCCGCGCCAAGGCCGCGTTCGAAAAGAGCACCAAGCTGAGCGAAGACTTCGCCGACCTTACCAAGGGCAACCTTGAGGCGATCGCCGAATCAGCCAAGATCGCTGCCAAGAATGCGGAAGCGCTTGCGCAGGAAGCCGCCGACTACACCAAGAAGAGCTTCGAGTCGGCGACCGCCGCAATGAAGCGCTACAGTGCGGTGAAGTCGCCGGTGGAACTCATCCAGCTCAATGGCGAATATGCCAAGACGTCATTTGACGCGGCCGTCAGCGAGGTCTCCAAGGTGAGCGAGACCCTCGCCAAGATGATGGGTGAGGTGTTTCAGCCGCTTTCCAACCGCTACGCCATTGCGAGTGAAAAGATTAAGGCCGCCTCGGCTTTCTGATCTCCCGCGAAGTTAGCAGAAAGGCGGTCGTCCGTTCGGGCGGCCGCCTTCTTTTTGCGTCGTTAACGCTTTAATCGCGCCAGGCTCCTCTTGCTCTCGCCGCCGCGGATGCCATATCTTTGCCGGCGGAGAGATTGCTCGCAGATGAGTCAGGATTACGAGTTCGATCAGGTTCGAATGGCGTCAGGCAAGGACGCTGATGGCGGCACCGGAGTCGGTGTCGCAACGCGCACGCGCACGCGCACGAAGAAGCCCTCGCCTTACAAGGTGCTGATGCTCAACGACGATTATACGCCCATGGAGTTCGTCGTCCTGTGCCTGCAGCGTTTCTTCCGGATGGGGATCGAAGATGCCACCCGGGTCATGCTTCACGTGCATCAGCGCGGGGTCGGCGTGTGCGGTGTGTTCAGCTATGAAGTGGCCGAGAGCAAGGTCAACCAGGTGATCGACTTCGCCCGCCAGAACCAGCATCCGCTCCAGTGCACATTGGAGAAGGCCTGAGGAGGTCAGCCAGCGTGCGCGAGCGCCTGGTGATCCGCCTTGCTACGACCCGCCTATCGCGTGTGAGCGTCCACGCTGCTAGGCTATGCATGATGCCTGCCACACCTGCCTGGCCGCCTGCCAGCACGCCGCGCCTCTATATCGATCAGCCGCTTGAAGCCGCGGCCGAAATTCCCGTCAGCGGAGGCCCGGCGCATTATCTGGCGGACGTCATGCGCTTGAAAGTCGGCGATCCGGTTCGCCTTTTCGACGACATCAGCGGCGAATGGCTGGCACAAGTGTCGCACATCGGGAAGCGCGACATGCTGCTTGCCATCAAGACGAAGCTGGCGCCGCGCGAGCAGGTGCCGGACCTCTGGCTGCTGATGGCACCCATTAAGAAAGGCCGCATCGACTGGCTGGTGGAAAAGGCTTGCGAGCTTGGCGTCGACCGGATCGTCCCCGTAATCACTCAGCGTACCATCGTTGACAAAATCAACCGGGACAGGCTGCGCGCGCACATGATCGAGGCCGCCGAACAATGCGGCCGGACCGCACTCCCGGTGTTGGAAGACAGCATCAAGCTTGAACGTCTGCTCAAGGATTGGCCGGCGGGGCGCAAGCTGATCTTCGCCGACGAAACCGGCGGCGCGCCTTTGGCCTCCATCGCGCGGGCGGAGCCGGCGGCGATTCTGACGGGTCCCGAAGGTGGCTTCACCGATGGCGAGCGTACAGCGCTGAAGGCATTGCCGAGTGCTCAGGCAATCACGCTCGGGTCGCGCATCCTGCGCGCCGATACAGCCGCCGTCGCAGCCATCAGCGTGTGGATGGCCGTGACTGAAGAGGGTAGCAAGTAGCAACCTATTAGGGCTGGCGCATCTGTGAGGCGCCAGCTATGGCGCGCCCGATGAGCACGCGTAAAGCCGCTGAGGGAGAGGACCCGTTTATTGAATCGCGCGAGGACCTCTTGCAGGTTTTCGTAGGCGGAGAAAAGCCGCGCGCCCAGTGGCGGATCGGCACCGAGCATGAAAAATTCGTCTATCGGACGGAGGATCATCGTGCACCGTCCTACGAGGAACCCGGCGGCATTCGCGATTTGCTGATGGGCCTTACCCGCTTCGGGTGGGAGCCGGTCTACGAGGGCAACAATGTCATAGCACTTTCGGGTGCGGACGGCGCGGTCAGCCTGGAGCCGGCCGGGCAGCTTGAGCTTTCGGGCGCCCCGCTTGAAAATCTGCACGAGACCTGCGCCGAGACATCGCGGCACCTCGATCAGGTAAAGGCGGTTGGGAATGAACTGGGGCTCGGTTTTCTCGGGCTGGGCCTATGGCCGGATAAAAGGCGCGACCAGCTGCCGATCATGCCCAAGGGCCGCTATGCGATCATGCTTCGGCACATGCCGCGCGTGGGATCGATGGGATTGGACATGATGTTGCGGACTTGCACCATCCAGACCAATCTCGATTACGCGTCAGAGGCGGACATGGTGAAGAAGTTCCGCGTCAGCCTTGCGCTGCAGCCGCTGGCGACTGCGTTGTTCGCCAACTCGCCGTTTCTGGAAGGAAAGCCGAACGGCTTCCTTTCCTATCGTAGCCACATCTGGACGGATACGGATCCGCACCGGACGGGCATGTTGCCCTTCGTGTTCGAGGACGGCTTCGGCTATGAGCGGTATGCGGATTATATGCTCAATGTGCCGATGTATTTCATCTACCGCGACGGCAAATATATCGATGCAGCGGGCCAGAGCTTTCACGATTTCCTCGACGGCAGGCTGCCAGCCTATCCAGGCGAGAAGCCGCGCATGGGAGATTGGGTCGACCATCTTTCGACCGCTTTTCCCGAAGTGCGGCTCAAAAGCTTCCTCGAAATGCGGGGCGCCGATGGCGGCCCCTGGAATCGCATCTGTGCGCTGCCGGCCTTCTGGGTAGGGCTGCTCTACGATGGCAGCGCGATCGATGCGGCCTGGGATCTGGTCAAGCATTGGACGATCGAGGATCATCATCGCATTCGCGCGGAAGTCCCGAAGCTGGGGCTTGCCGCACGCGGGCCGCGCGGACGCACCTTCCAGGAACTTGGACAAGTTGTGCTGGAGATCGCAAGTGCCGGCCTGTCGGCGCGGCAGCGGCTCAATGGCGCGGGCGATAACGAACAAGGCTATCTCGATCCGCTGCGTGAGGTGATTGCATCAGGCAAGGCGCCCGCGCAGCGCCTGCTCGATCATTATCATGGCGAATGGGCGGGCGACCTTTCCAGGGTCTACCAGGAATCCAGTTTCTAGCCCAAAGCCAGCGGCAGCCGCAGCCGCGCCAGCAAGCCGCCAAGATCCTCGCTCTCATCCAGCGCGATCGCGCCGCCATAGATTTCTGCCACGTCGCGCACGATGGCCAGCCCAAGGCCGGTGCCCGGCTTCCCGGTATCGAGGCGTGCGCCGCGTTCGAAGATCGCCGTGCGCTCGCTTTCGGGAATGCCAGTGCCGTCATCCTCGACCAGAATTTCGGCCATATTGTCTGACGAGCGCACCGTGACGAACACGCGGCCACCACCATATTTGGCAGCATTCTCGATGAGATTGCCGAGCATTTCGTCAAGGTCCTGCCGTTCGACCCTAACCGAAAGCTCCTTTTCGCCGTCAAGATCGATCACCTTCTCTGGATAAAGCCGCGCCACCGCGCGCTCGACGGCCTGAAGGGACGGCCAGACGGCGGCAACGCTCTGGCCGCTCCCACGCCGCCCGACGGCGCGCGCGCGCGCGAGATGATGATCGACCTGCCGGCGCATGGTTGTCGCCTCACGGATCACGGTCGTGTTGAGGTCGGCGCTGTTCGCGGTTGCCTCGTTCATGATCACGGTCAGCGGGGTCTTGAGCGCATGCGCCAGGTTGCCTGCATGGCGGCGCGCTTCTTCGGCCTGCCGCTCATTGTGAGCGAGCAGGTCGTTCAACTCCTCCACCATGGGCTTGATCTCGCGCGGAAGCCGCGAGTCGACACGCGCGATCTTGCCGGCGCGCACGTCCGCGATCTCGCGCCGGATCTTGCGCAATGGCCAGAGCCCATAGGTTGCCTGAACCGCAGCCATGGCGAGCAGGCCGAGCCCCAGCAGCATGAAGGATCGAAGCAGCGTGCGGCGCAGCACCGCGATCTGCTGGTTCAGCTCTTCGCGGCTTTGGCCGACCTGAAACCGCCACAGCCGCTGCGAATGGGGCAGGCGCACATTGCGCTCGTGGATGCGCAGGGAGTCGTTTCCGAAGGCATCGCTTTCGTAGATATGAAGTTCGTCGTCGGGCGACATGTGGCCGATCGGCAGCGCCCGGTCCCAGAGCGAGCGCGAGCGGAAAGGTTCAACGCCGTCGGCGGACACCTGCCAATAAAGCCCCGAATAGGGTTCGAGGAAACGCTGGTCGCCCAGCGGGCGGCTGAAACGCACTTCGCCATCGGGGCCGATTTCCGCCGACGAAATCATGGCTGTCAGCACATAATCGAGCTGCGCGTCGAAATTGCTGACGACCGCATCCTTGAGCACGCGATCAAGTGCGACGCCGCCGCCCACCAGCAGCACCATGATCCACAGCGCGGCGGCGAGGATCATGCGCCGCGTGAGCGATCCGGTCGAGCGCACGGTCGGGGAGGGCGCGGAAGCGTTCATCCGCTGCCCCTGATCAGGCGGTGGGGTCTTCGAGCGAGTAACCGAGCCCGCGGATGGTGCTGATCACGTCCGCACCCAATTTCTTGCGGATGCGTGTGACGAACACCTCGATAGTATTCGAATCGCGATCGAAATCCTGATCGTAGATATGTTCGATCAGCTCGGTGCGGCTGACCACCTTGCCCTTATGATGGAGCAGATAGGAGAGCAGCTTATATTCCTGCGCGGTGAGCTTGACCGGCTCGCCCGCCTTCGTGACCTTGCCCGATCGCGTGTCGAGCCGGATATCGCCGGCTGTCAGCTCCGAAGAGGCATTGCCCGACGCGCGGCGGATGAGCGCGCGCAACCGCGCGATCAGCTCCTCGGTCTGGAACGGCTTGGCAAGATAATCGTCGGCGCCGGCGTCGAGCCCGGCCACCTTGTCCGACCAACTATCGCGCGCGGTCAGCACCAGTACGGGCGTGTCGATCTTATCCTTGCGCCAGCGATCGAGCACGGTCAGGCCATCGATCTCCGGCAGGCCGAGATCGAGAATGATGGCGTCATAGCTTTCGGTCGAGCCGAGAAAATGACCATCCTCGCCATCGGTAGCAAGATCTATCGCATAGCCTGCGCCTTCCAGCGTGGCCCGCAACTGGCGGCCCAGATTGGGCTCATCCTCTACAATCAGAACTCGCATATGCTTTCATTCCCATGCAGGACGGGTGAGACAATCCCGAAATGACCGAAATGGCTGCGCGCGGCAAGCGCCGTGCTATGGTCTAATCCCCTGAGCGACCCAGGATAGTGCCGGTGCGCGCATCGACATCGACCCAGATGACCGAACCGCCCCGCATCAGCTTGAGCGTATAGATCGCATCACCCTCATCATAATCGAAGCCCATGAGCGAGGCCCCTCCCATTCGGGGCATGACGCGATGCCGGATCTCGGGGAAGGGCAGGATGGCGCCGGAGCGGGCAGCCGAATAGGCGGCCTCATGCTCACTACGGCGAGGCTCGGCTGAGCTGACCGCAGGGGCACAGAGCGCCACAATGGAGGCAAGGAGTACGCCGGCTTTAATCACCATTTCTCGCGAGATAGCGTCAGGCCTTTGAATAGGCCATGAACATGTTCACGCCGCAAGACTATGACATTCCTGCAACACAATGCTTGAGCCAGTTCGCGACTGCTTCGATCCGTGCCAGGCGGCGCATGTCGCTGTGGGTGACCAGCCAGAAGCTGCGTTCGATGCCGATATCCTCCGGCAACACTTCGGTCAGGCGTTGGTCGCCGGCGGCCATGAACCGGGGCAAGACGCCGATGCCGGCGCCTTCGACGATCAACCTGTGCTGGACGTTGATGCTGGTGCTGCGAATCCGTGCCTCCAGCCCGGGCGCGACTTCGCTCAGATAGTCCAGCTCCGGCGCGTAAACGAAGTCGGGCACATATCCCACCAATACGCGATCGTGGAGGTCGCTCACCGCGTTGGGCACGCCGCGTCGGGTCAGATAGGCTTTGGAAGCATAGAGCCCCAGACGGTAGGTCACGAGCCGTTGCGCGAGAAGCTTGCCCGATCGGGGGCGGGCCAGCATGACCGAAATATCGGCTTCGCGTTTGGACGGATTGAGCAGGCCGGAACTCGTCACCAGATCGACCTGAAGATTGGGGTGCTCAGCCTGAAAGGCGGCCATGCGCGGCGCCAGCACCCACGTCGCCAGGCCTTCGGCAACACTGAGCCGGACCTGCCCGAGAATGCCTTCGGGCATGCCTTCCATTTCGCCGAGCGCTGACAAGGCTTCATTTTCCATCGCCTCAGCATGGCCGTAGAGCTGAAGCCCGCGCTCGGTGAGCTGCCGGTTGCCGCCGACGGTCTCGAACAGGGCTGAGCCCACTGAGGCTGTCAACCGGGCAAGGCGGCGGCTGATGGTGGTGGGATCGATGGAGAGGCTACGCGCGGCGACCGCCATGCTCCGCGAACGGGCAAGGATGAGGAAGATGCGGACGTCGTCCCAATCGAGGGGGCTGCGGTTTTGCAGTTCATCCATTCATTTTTGCCCGATTGATTGCATTTCCACATTGGATCATGGTGCCTCGGAGAATCAAGTCACCAGGATTCGAGAGGAACTCTCATGCGTATCGTGGAACATTTCGTCGCCGGTGCGACGTTGGGCGGCGGCGCTCGCCAGAGCGACGTGTTCGATCCCAACAGCGGCCAGGTTCAGGCGAAGGTCGCACTGGGCAGCGCCACCGAGCTGCAGAAAGCGGTCGATGCGGCCAAGGCGGCGCAGCCGGGCTGGGCAGCGATCAACCCGCAGCGCCGGGCGCGCGTGATGTTCCGGTTCAAGGAACTGGTCGAGGCGAACATGGATGCGTTGGCGCATCTGCTGGCGTCCGAACATGGCAAGGTCATCGCGGACGCCAAGGGCGACATTCAGCGCGGCCTCGAAGTGATCGAATTCTGCTGCGGCATCCCGCATGCGCTGAAGGGCGAATATACCATTGGCGCCGGCCCTGGCATCGATGTCTATTCGATGCGGCAGCCGCTCGGCATCGGCGCTGGGATTACACCGTTTAACTTCCCCGCGATGATCCCGATGTGGATGTTCGGCGTGGCGATCGCGGTTGGCAACGCCTTCATCCTGAAGCCCTCCGAGCGCGATCCCTCGGTGCCGATCCGGCTTGCCGAACTGATGAAGGAAGCGGGCCTGCCCGATGGCGTACTCAATGTTGTGCAGGGCGATAAGGAGATGGTCGACGCCATTCTCGATCATCCCGACATTGCAGCGGTCAGCTTCGTCGGATCCTCGGACATCGCCCACTACGTCTATCAGCGCGGCGTCGCTGCGGGTAAGCGCGTTCAGGCGATGGGCGGGGCGAAGAACCACGGCATCGTCATGCCCGATGCCGATCTCGATCAGGTCGTCAACGATCTGGCAGGCGCGGCCTTCGGTTCGGCGGGCGAGCGCTGCATGGCGCTTCCGGTGGTGGTACCGGTCGGCGAGAAGACCGCCGAAGCGCTCCGCCAAAAGCTCATTCCGGCAATCGAAGCGCTACGCGTCGGCGTTTCGACGGATGCCGATGCGCATTACGGGCCGGTCGTGACCGCAGCCCACAAGCAGCGGATCGAAAACTATATCCAGATGGGCGTCGATGAAGGCGCTGAGCTGGTGGTCGATGGCCGCGGCTTCAAGCTGCAGGGGCATGAGGAGGGGTTCTTCGTCGGCCCGACTCTGTTCGATCGCGTCAAGACCGGCATGCGTACCTATCAGGAAGAGATTTTCGGCCCGGTTCTTCAGATCGTGCGCGCCGCCGATTTCGAGGAGGCGGTGGCGCTTCCGTCGCAGCATCAATATGGCAACGGCGTCGCGATTTTTACACGCAACGGCCACGCCGCGCGGGAATTTGCGGCGCGGGTGAATGTCGGCATGGTCGGTGTCAACGTTCCCATTCCCGTGCCGGTGGCCTATCACACCTTCGGCGGCTGGAAGCGTTCGGCGTTCGGTGACACCAACCAGCACGGGATGGAAGGCGTGAAGTTCTGGACCAAGGTCAAAACCATCACCCAGCGCTGGCCGGACGGTTCGGCGACAGGGGATTCGAGCTTCGTCATCCCGACGATGGGATGATAGGAGCGGGGTAGATGTCCCAGTTCGGTTTGACCGACGATCAACGCGCGATCCAGGAGATGGCGCAGCGGTTCACCGCAGACGCGATCACGCCTCATGCAGCCAAATGGGATGAGGAGCATCATTTCCCGCGCGATGTGGTGAAGGCCGCGGCTGAGCTTGGCTTCGCGGCGATCTATGTGTCCGAAGAGTGTGGCGGGATCGGGCTTGGCAGGCTCGAGGCGGCGTTGATCATGGAAGCCATGGCCTATGGTTGTCCTTCCACGTCGGCATTTATCTCGATCCACAACATGGCCGCGTGGATGATCGATCAGTTCGGTTCGGCCGAGGTCAAGGCGAAATATTTGCCGTCGCTGGTCCCGTGCGAGCGGATTGCGAGCTATTGCCTCACCGAGCCCGGCGCCGGCTCGGATGCAGCGAGCCTGAAGACGAAGGCCGTTCGGGACGGCAATCACTATATTGTGACCGGATCGAAGGCCTTCATCTCGGGTGGCGGCGAAAACGATCTTTATGTGACCATGGTCCGCACCGGCGAGGATGGTCCCAAGGGCATTTCCTGCCTGGCGATCGAGAAGGATATGCCCGGCGTCAGCTTTGGCGCGCAGGAAAAAAAGCTTGGCTGGCGTTCGCAGCCGACGGCGCAGGTCAATTTCGACGCGGTGCGCGTGCCGGTCGCCAATCGAATTGGCGGCGAAGGCGAGGGCTTTCGCATCGCCATGGCTGGGCTGGATGGTGGCCGGCTCAATATCGGCGCCTGCTCGCTTGGCGGCGCGCAGCGCTGTCTCGATGAGGCGCTGCGCTACACCAAGGAGCGCAAGCAGTTCGGCCAGCCGATTGCCGATTTCCAGGCAACCCAGTTCACCCTTGCCGATATGGAAACCGATTTGCAGGCCGCGCGAACCTTGCTGTACGCGGCCGCGGTCAAGGTCACCGACAATGCGGCGGACAAGACCAAGTTCGCCGCCATGGCCAAGCGACTTGCGACCGACACCGGCATGACCGTGGTCGATCGGGCGCTTCAGCTTCACGGCGGCTATGGCTATTTGCAGGATTATCCAATCGAACGTTTTTTTCGTGATTTGCGGGTGCACCGGATTCTCGAAGGCACCAACGAGATCATGCGCGTGATCATTTCCCGCGAGATGTTGCGCCAATGACCGGCGAGGTGTTGACCCTTGTCGAAGGCGGCGTCGGCCGCCTGCGGCTCAACCGCCCCAAGGCAATCCATGCGCTGACGCGGGAGATGTGCGTCGCGATGAGCGATGCACTGCTCAGATGGCGTGAGGATCCGGCAATCAGGCTCGTCATGATCGATCATGTTGACGGCCGCGGCTTCTGCGCCGGCGGCGATATTCGGTTGATTGCCGAGAGCGGCGCAAGCGACGGCGTTGCCGCGCGGCGCTTCTTTCATGACGAATATCGGCTGAACCACCTGCTGTTCACTTATGCCAAGCCGGTGATCGCGTTCATGGATGGGATTACGATGGGTGGCGGCGTGGGCATTTCCCAGCCCGCCAATTACCGGATCGCGACCGAGCGGACGATTTATGCCATGCCGGAAAGCGGCATCGGGCTATTTCCGGATGTTGGCGCAGGCTGGTATCTGTCGCGCCTGCCCGGACGCACGGGCGAATTTCTCGCGCTGACGGGCGCGCGGATCGATGGCGCGGAATGCGTCGCGCTTGGCCTTTCGACGCATTATGTTCCGAGCGAGCGGCTGGACGAGCTCAAGCAAGCATTGATCGCAAACCCTGCCGAGATCGACAGGCTGGTTGCCGAATTTGCCGAGGCGCCGCCCGAAGCGCGAATCATTGGCAATCGCAACAAGATCGATCGGTTGTTTGCCGCCGATCGCTACGAGGATGTGCTGGCGGCGCTGAAAGCCGATGGAAGCGAATGGGCGCAGAAGGAGTCGGCCACGCTTGCGACCAAATCTCCGCAAACCTGCAAGGTTTCGCTCCGGCTGCTGGCGCAAGGCCGGGACCATGTCGATTTCGCCGAAGAGATGAAGGTCGAGTATCGCGTGGCGGCGCATATCTGCCAGCGGCATGATTTCATCGAAGGCGTCCGCGCGCTGATCATCGATAAGGACAATAGCCCGAAATGGGATCCGCCGACGCCGGAAGGGGTAACCGATCATCTTCTCGACCAGATCTTCGCACCGTTGCCGGCGGACGAGGAATGGACGCCTTTTCACTGATCAGGAGAATAGCATGGCGACCTACGAGACCATATTGGTGGAGCAACGCGGTGCGGTAACGCTCATCACGCTCAACCGGCCGCAGGCGTTGAATGCGCTCAATTCACAAGTGCTGGCGGATCTGATCGCGGCCTTCGCAGCCTATGATGCCGCCCCGTCGCAGCACTGCGCCGTGCTGACCGGCAGCGAAAAAGCGTTCGCCGCGGGCGCCGACATCAAGGAGATGTCCGATAAGGCGGCGGCCGATTTCTATCTCGAGGATTTTTTCTCGAAATGGACCTCGCATGTCACCGCTACGCGTAAGCCATGGATCGCGGCGGTGGGCGGCTTCGCGTTGGGCGGGGGTTGCGAGCTCGCGATGATGGCCGACTTCATCATTGCCGCCGATACGGCCAAGTTCGGCCAGCCGGAAATCAAGCTCGGCGTCGGCCCGGGCATGGGCGGGTCCCAGCGGCTGACGCGTGCCGTCGGCAAGGCCAAGGCCATGGAAATGTGCCTGACCGGCCGCATGATGGATGCCGCCGAAGCCGAACGGTCAGGCCTTGTCGCGCGGGTCGTTCCTGCCGCCGATCTGGTCGACGAAGCTTTGAAGACGGCGTCCACGATCGCATCGATGCCGCCGATGGCTGCGATGATCAACAAGGAGATGGTCAACGCCGCCTTTGAGACCGGGCTCAACCAGGGCCTCCTGACCGAGCGCCGCCTTTTCCAGATTTTGACTGCGACCGAGGACAAGAAGGAAGGCATGGCCGCCTTTGTCGAGAAGCGTCAGGGCGTCTGGAAAGGGCGCTGAACCTACACCCCACGGGAGGATCGCCAGACATGGCACGTATCGCGTTTATCGGGCTTGGAAACATGGGTGGCGGCATGGCCGCCAATCTCGCCAAGGGCGGGCATGACGTTCGCGCCTTCGATCTTTCGGAGGAGGCGCTGCAACGCGCCGCGGCGAGCGGTTGCAAAGCCGAAGCTTCCGCCGCCGCCGCCGTGGCGGACGCCGAGTTCGTCATCACGATGCTCCCTGCGGGCAAGCATGTCAGAGGCGTCTATGAGGGCGAGGTCTTCGGCATGGCTCCCGCCTCGGCGCTGCTGATCGATTGTTCTACGATCGACGTGGCGACCGCCAAAGCAGTGGCCGCCACAGCATCGGGCAAGGGCTACAGCATGATCGATGCGCCGGTTTCAGGTGGGATCGCCGGCGCGGCGGCAGGCACGCTGACCTTCATGGTCGGCGGCGCGGCGGAACATTTCGGCCGTGCGCAGCCGATCCTTGCGTTGATGGGGAAGAATGTCATCCACGCCGGCGCAAGCGGAGCGGGGCAGGCAGCCAAGATCTGCAACAATATGCTGCTTGGCGCGAGCATGATCGCCACCTGCGAAACCTTTGCGATGGCGCAGAAGCTGGGCCTCGATCTGCAGACATTCTACGACATTGCCTCCACCGCCTCGGGCCAGTGCTGGTCGATGACGACATATTGTCCCGTGCCGGGGGTAGGGCCCAAAACTCCCGCCGACAATGATTATCAAGGCGGATTCGCAGCCGGACTGATGCTCAAGGATCTGAAGCTGGCAGTACAGGCGGCGCAAGATGTCGATGCTGCAGTGCCAATGGGGGCCGCCGCCGAGGCGCTTTACCAAGTGTACGCCAATAACGGCAACGCGGGACGCGACTTTTCCGGCATCATCCAGATGCTGTCTTAAACCCGCTCATTGGCTGACTCCACTACGCTGCAGGAACAAAGCGGCGTTTCAAGATTTGTTTCATTTCGGCACGCCTGAAATTAGGCGGAACCAAAGTCGCGTTGGCGCTTTAAGCTCTCGTTGCGAACAATCGCAGCGGCGGAGGAGCGCACCTTGCTGAAATCTTTGTTCGCGGCGGCGATCATCTGCGTCATGAGCGCGGCGTCTCCGGTGCTGGCTGCCGAGACTGCCAAGCCCAAGGTTCATCCGCGTCCGGCCAGCCGCCCCGCGCCTGCATCCGCGCCAACCATCCCGGCCCTCGCGCTGATCGCCAGCCTGTTGGTTGCGGGCACGGCGATCCGCCGCAAAGGATTGACGAGAGTCTCTGCCTAAAGCGCCTTTGCGCCCGCAGGCATGCGGGTGGTAAGGCGAGCTGCCAGCCGTGGGCGAAATAGCAAGCTACTGGTCAAGCGCCGCCCGCACCATCCTTTCCCAAACCACAGCGTCGCCTGCCGCTGCCATCGCTTCGTCGGGCTCCCGTAGCGTGCGCAGCACCGCTTCGGCATCATCCCGGTACGAATCCCACTCCATATCCACCGCGTCGCCCGCTGAAGCATCGCCGCCATTCGCGTTGATGCTCAAACGTTGGGCGGCAATGACCCGGGCAATGCGCTCGATCGCCGGAACGGTTGAAACTGGCATGAATGCTCCTCCTCCTGGCAATTTGCCGCTGGAAGCAAGGCAAGCCATGCGCCTGCTTCCTCCAGCCAACTTAACTGCTTGGCGGGCCGCTCGTTCCAAGGTGGGGCTTGGGCAACGGCGCGCCAGGGGAGCCTGTCTTCAGAACGGAAGGATCTGCGATTTCCTGCTGAACTTGAGGTAGCCGACATTCGCGCCGAGCCGCCAGCCGATGCCAAGGCGGATCGGGATGACGACGATGTCACCGCGGCGCTGATAGCTCGCATTGAAGCCGCCCACCACATAGACTGCGCCTTCCCCGCCAGGGAAGCGCTTGAAGATGTCGTTCGTGTCGTAAAGATTATAGACCAGCATGAAGGTCTTGGCGCCATTGCCGCCGATATCGAAACCGAGCGAGGGGCCGGTCCAGTAGATCGGCTGATTGCCTTCGACCTTGTGGAACAGGGTGCCTGATCCATAGCGCAGCCCCAGGCCGATCGCGCCGCCCGCCTCCCGGCCGGCAATATAGGCATTGGGTTCGCCTTGGTCCTTCAGGATGGACTCGATCATCTTGGCGAGCCCTTCGGCGCCCTTGCCGAAGACGCCCTCGGCGGCCGAGATCACATCTTCCTGATGATAGGTCCCGCCTGCCGCGGCAGCGGTGTTGGCCGGCTGCGAAGCAGGCGCGGTCGACGAGGCCGCCTCGGGTGTCGCTGCCGTTGTGTCTGCGGGTGGAGGGGCAGTGGGGGCTGCCGGTGGCGTAGTGGAGTTCCCCTCGGAGGACGGGACCGGCGCCAGATCGGCATTGGCGTTATTGGGATCGATGGTCCGCACCTGCGCATAGGCCGGAGCGAGCGCAAAAACCGCAGCGCTCACCAAAGTGACAGCCGCATGACACCATTTTATCTTAACCATTCCATCCACCCCGCCGCATTTCGCTTTCAGGTTAGCCTGCGATCGCCTGTCGCTGCAATGAACATCCGCCAGCCTGAATCGATAATGCGCCGGACGGGAGCGTCAAGGTTCGGTTGATTGGCTGCACAACCGCCGCTATAGCCCCGCTCTGCCTCCCGGAGACGTGGGTGAGTGGCTGAAACCAGCGGTTTGCTAAACCGCCGTAGGGGGATTACTCCTACCGAGGGTTCGAATCCCTCCGTCTCCGCCAGAAATCGCCCATTTTCAATGTATTATGTGTGTATCGGGCGTCTTGGTCCTTACCTTGGTCCGTACTTTAGCTGCGGATGGAGGCGGACTGTTGCGGCCGGGCGAGGGCAGGAAGCGCTGAGTTGAGTAGGCAATGCCTGCTCTCACGGAGGCACTCAACATTGTTCTGCTTGCTGCTCACCGAGCGGCACGACAGCGGCTTTGCGTCGTGTCCTACCCATCGAAAGCGATGCTCGAATAGCGGATCGCTCGTCGAGGATTGCGGCGTGAATTCATTAAAAGGGGCTGTGCGGGCTGGCGCGTGGGACCGGCTTCTGAAAGCGGTCTCCGCCGCTTATGAGCGCGAGTATGTCTGCCCACTGAGCGCGGATCATCGTTTCAGTTGTATGGCAAAGTGGCATGTAGGGCGCCCCGAAGGCGATCCAACTGCGAGCGGTCTGTATGCAGCCGCACAATGCGCGCGTCGTCTCTCGTGCAGGGCGTCGGGCCGCCGCTGTCCATTCACGCGATCGCGCCATAGCGGTCCGGCCATTGCGGCGGCCTGTGATTCGTAGGTCGCCGCATGATCGTTCGATCCTGTGGATTGGGCAGGAAAATTATAAAAAGGCATCGCAATATTGAGAGTCGAAGTTGTGGTCTTTCCATAAAATTGATATCAATCATTAAGTTAGATAGAAAAGCTCGCTCAGTGCTGTGACGCCGGTATACTGGACAAGTGAAATAGAGTTACATATTAACCTCGCCGTCCCCGTGCGGCCGTGACTCGGCTGAGCCGCGGAGAGGTGAATGCGCGACGGCTTCAAGGCCCAAGGGACGGATCAAACGAAGGAAAACGATTGATGACCGACGTTGCCGCCACGACTGACTATAGCTGGCTGAAGGAAGAGCGGGCGTTCAGAATGGACGTCAAGGAAGCCGGCTACGGCGCGCGTGAGATCGTGCCTGTTGGGGAGCAGCTGTACGATCCGCAGCTCATGTTTTGCCCGAACCAGGACTGGCTGGAGCCGGACGGCTCGCTGATCCTCGGCGATATTGGTGGACAGGAGCAACTCGGCTGGGATCCGACCAAGGGGCATGGCGCGATCATCAAGCTGATGCCCGACAACTCGCTCGAATATCTAGTGCGTCCAGGGAACATGAGCACCTACATGCCGCTGTGCCCAATCCGCATCCCGCCCGAGTTCGGGGCCTATGCGGGGCAGGTGATGCTGGTCGGCCAAGCCGGTCCTGGCCGGACGGGTGCGCGCAACCAGCATTATGTCTTCAAGTATCGGCAGGGCGACGACCGGATGGAGGTGTTCGCCAAGATCCCGCACGCGGGGCCGTTGAACGACGGCATCCCGGGCGCGGGGCTGACCGGCGGCTTCGGTCCCTATGGCTCGCCGCAGGAAGGCAAGTTCTTCTGCATGTCGATGATGAACTGCACGATCTACACGGTGGACAACAAGGGCAAGATCCAGCCGTGGGTGACGCTGGCGCCGCCGGTGACGCCCGCGCCGATGATGCCGCTCGACATCCAGGTCGCGCCGGAATGGTGGGGCGAATATGCCGGCGAATATATCGTGCTGGGCAAGATGGGCGCCTCCTATATCGACGATGTCGACTTCAAGGCGACCGACAAGCCACAATGGCTGCACTATCATATGGACCGTCAGGGCAAGATCGATCCGACGCCGATCCCGCTCGCCAAGGTTCCCGCGCTCATCGACGCGGTCAAGGCGCCGGAAAGCTTCGGCAAGTTCGCAGGCGACCTCTTCTGGGTGGACGAAGGCGGTGTCGACCTCAATCACGTCACCACCTGGGACGAGCCGGTGCCCTATCGCGGCAAGGTCATGCGTACCGACAAGCAGGGCCAAACCCACGTCTTTGCCGACAACTTCCAGGGCAGCTCGACGATGCTCGCCTTCCGCGGCAACGAGCTGCTCATGTCGATCATGGGCAAAAGCTACTCAACCGGCGAATACCACCACCCCGATGGCTCAATCTACGCGATCGCCTTCACCGGTTGATGGGACACGAAGCGCGACGGGTTCGAACGCTCCCCATTCTGACCTGCGTGCGCCCCCGTTCCGCCCATATTTGTCCTCATAATGGCGGGTCATCTCCCGGCCGGAGATGCTGTTGCGCGCCTGATCGAGGTTCGCAAGGGTGTCGCCGCTGACATCGATCTTGGTCTCGATCATCCGGCGATATCCTTCGCCTTCAACATGTCCCTGGCCAAACGCGGGGGTCGTAGAGCTGATGACCAAGACCACCGCGCACGCAATGCAGCGACCGCACTCCTCGACGTGCTGTCTGTCCTCGCTGCCGGCCAGTGAATCCTAGACCGGAGCTGTCGGGCGCAATTGTCTTATTGCGATATCTGTATTCAGATCCTAGAGCGTGAGGAGTCGAACGCGGACAATCGCACGGGGCGAGAGCCCCGCCGATGGCACGGTCGCGCGAGCGGACTGCCAGATGGAGAGGCGCAGTGGTTTCGGATAATACTCCAATCATTGTCGGTCTCGGGCAATTCACCGAAAGGCTGGATGATCCCAACTACGCCGCGCTTTCTCCAGCCGACATCGCCGCACGGGCCTGCGAGGCGGCGATCGCCGACGCCGGCGAGAAGGTCCGCGCAAGCATTTCAATCGTGGGTGCGATCCGCACCTTCGAGGACAGCACGCCCGCACCGGCGGCTTTCGGCAAGCCCGACAAATACCCGTTGGCGGTCGCTCGCAGGCTCAGGATCGAGCCCGCGGTAGCGATCCTCGACAAGGCGAGCGGCCAATCGCCGCTGACGCTGATCGCCGACCTGGCCGAACGGCTGCGTGAGGGCAAGGCTGAGGCGGCGCTGGCCTTTGGTTCCGAGGCAATCTCCACCATCCGCCATCTGAAGGCGAGCGGCGAGAGCCGCGACTGGAGCGAAACCCTTGAGGGCCAGATCGAGGATCATGGCCGAGGCCTGGATGGTCTGATATTCCGCAACAACCTTGTCCATGGACTGACCGCTGCTCCGACTGTCTATGCGTTGCTCGAGAACGCGCGGCGTCGGCGCCTGGGTCTCTCACGCGAAGATTACGCAGCGGCGATGGGTGAGCTTTTCGCACCGTTCACGGAGGTCGCAGCGCAGAACACCTATAGTGCTACCGCAATCGCGCCGATGAGCGCGGACGAGATTGCGACGGTCACCGAACGTAACCGGATGATCGCCGACCCTTATCGGCTGAAGTTGGTGTCGCGGGACCAGGTCAATCAGGGCGCAGCTGTTCTGCTTACAACGGTCGGGCATGCGCGCCGTCTTGGAATCCCGCAGGCGAAGTGGCTGTTCATTCACGCCGCGACGCTTGTCAGCGAGCCGGACATCATCAAGCGCGTGGACCCGGGCTCCTATCCAGCCGCGCAGCTTTCGCTCGAAGGTGCGCTCGAGACGGCCGGAATTGGGACTGAGGACGTCTCGTTCTTCGACTTCTATAGTTGCTTCCCGATCGCGGTCTTCACCACCGCGATCGATGCGCTCGGACTGGCACCCAGCGACCCGCGCGGCCTGACCGTGACCGGCGGCCTTCCTTACTTCGGAGGTCCAGGCAACAACTACTCGATGCACGCGATTGCCGCCATCGGGGAACGCCTGCGCGGAGAGCCAGGAGCGTACGGGCTGGTTGGCCTGAACGGCGGGTTCCAGTCCAAATATGGCACGGTCATCTTGTCGACGGTTCCCTCCGAGTGGCCAGGATGCGACCGGGAACGACTGCAGCGCCTGCGCAACGAAGCAGAGGTCCCGCCGGTTGCGCGCCAGCCGGAGGGCTGGGGTCGCGTTCTGAGCTATACCGTGACGTACGCGAAGGGCGCTCCTGTCCGAGGCATTGTGCTGGGCGAGCTCGACAGCGGAGAGCGCTTCCTGGCCAACAATCTCGACGCCGACGTGCTTGAACGGATGGTCGAGCAGGACCTGCTGGAGCAGCGGATCTATGTAACAGCGCGACCGGAGGGCAATCGCTTCGCTTTGGATCGCGATGCCGTTCGCAGGGTCTTCCCGCCGACCCGACCCGCGTTCAAGGACCGCTACGAGCACGTCCTCGTCAAGCGCGATGGCCATCTGCTCGAGGTCACCATCAATCGGCCCGACGCACGCAACAGCCTACCCAATGCCGCTCATCACGAGCTGGCCGGAATCTTCGACGCGTACGAAGCGGATCCGGAACTCTGGGTCGCAATTATCACGGGCGCCGGGGACAGGGCGTTTTGCGCAGGCGCGGACCTGAAGACTGCGGATTCCGGCGCGCCAATGCCCCCGAGCGGATTTGCCGGGTTGACCAGCCGCAGCAAGATCAAGCCGGTGATCGCTGCGGTCAATGGCTTTGCCTTTGGCGGTGGCTTTGAGACTGCGCTTGCCTGCGAGATGGTGATTGCCGACCCGGCCGCGACGTTCGCGCTATCAGAGGTCAAGGTCGGTCTCTTCGCGGCGGCGGGAGGGGCGGTGCGATTGCCGCGACAGATTCCGCGCAAAATAGCCTATGAGCTGTTGCTGACCGGGCGCACAATCGATGCGGAGACCGGCCTGCGCTACGGTTGCGTCAATCGCGTGTCGGAGCCCGGCAGAGTGATGGACGCGGCACGCGCACTGGCAGCCGAGATTCTTTTGGTTTCGCCCACCGCGGTCCGGCTCACCATGCAGTCGATGCGCGAAGCTGAAAGCTATGCGGATGCCGACGAAGCGGCCCGTGCCGTGCAGTTCAGTTCGGCGGTCGACAGCTTGATGGTCAGCGAGGATATGGCCGAGGGTATTGCGGCATTCTCTCAGAAGCGGCAGCCCATATGGAAGAACCGATAGGAATGTAATAGCTTGGCGGCCGGACCGCGATCGTGACCGGAGATGCCCGGGGGATCGGTGCCGATCTCGCACGAGGGCTCGTCGCCGTCGGCGACCTGGTGGGCCTTGGTGCCCCTTTCGAATTCGATCTCGGGATCCATCCGGCCAAACATGTCATTCGCCCAGGATACGATCAGGTGACGATCTTCCTCTGGGACGACGAGGATGCTCGCCACGACCTGCGCGGGCAGTTCCGCTGCGATCAGAGGGATCGCATCGAAGGTCTGCTTCTCCTGGACCGCCCGGACGATCCGAACGCAGATCTCGCGGATCCCGTACTCGAACCGCGCCACGACCCGCGGCGAGAAGGCACTGGCGAGGAAGCCGCGCAGTCGCGGGTGATGCGGCCCATCGTGCTACGTCAGGTTGTTGATCGCTGGCCCCGGAAATGCTCGTTGTCCTGCCCTGCCGCCCGGACAGAAGAGTCGAGGGCGGCCGCCGCGCGGGTCAGCGCCCAGAAGCGGTCGCCATAGGCGGCGCGCAGCTCATGACACGGGTCGTGGCGCCGCAGATGGTCGAAATAGCCATGCGGCGGACCGCCTGCGAAGCTGGCCGGGTCGAGAAGATCGAGCTCTGCGATCGTATCCATTCATTCTCGCCTAGTCAGGCGATCTGCCGCTCGCGCAAAATGCCGCAAAATCATCCTTGAAATCGGGGTGCCAGCGCGAGAGCGCCGGGCGATTGTGGATGACGTCGTCCTGCGCCCATTGCAGGCGGCGCTCATCGATCGCGCGCGACGTTTCGTTGTCCTGGCACCAGATGTAGAAGTCGCCCCGCGCCAAACCTGCCAGCAGGGCTTCGGCAACCTGATCGCACGTCCAGGCGGCGGCGGGCTTTTCCGCGAAATGGCGGGACATCATGGCGGAGTAGGTGAAGCCGGGCACAAGCAGGTGGGCCGAAACCCGGCATCCGTCGATCTGGCGCAGGCTGTGGGCGAGCCCCTCCGTCAGCGTGCGGACCGCAGCCTTGGTGACGTTGTAGGCCGTGTTGCCCGGCGGCGAGGTGAAGCCCTGTTTTGATCCGGTGTTCACGATGGCGGCGGGCGTGCCCTGATCCACCATGGGCTGGACGAAGGCCTGCACACCGTTCAGCACGCCGCCCAAATTGACGCCGAGGATCCCCTCCCAGCTTCCGGGGCCGGAGAAAAGGTCGCCGCCGCCGCCCATGGCGGCGTTGTTCATCAACAGGCCGACCTCGCCGAACCGGTCGAACACGGCATCGCGAAGGCTGCAGATCTGCGCGACGTCGGCCACGTCGACCGTCCGGTACATGACGTCCGCCGCACCCGCCCTGGCGACCGCATCGGCCGCGTCCGCCAGCCCGTCGCTGATGTCGGCCAGGCACACGCGCATTCCGGCGGCGGCGCAGCGCAGGGCCACGGCAAGGCCGATGCCGTTCGCGCCCCCGGTGATGACCGCGACGCGGCCCGGCGCAATGGCAGGATGGCTGCCCATCGTCAGGTTCCGAAGGAGAAGGGGGGGCGGGTCTGGTAGGCCGTGTTCAACATATCACCTCTTTATTCCCCACAGTCCGATGTCGAGTGCGGCGCCAGCCTCATCCAGCTGGCTGGGCTTGGCCGCGCCTGCGGCCTCGTGCGCTAACGGATTTAGCGAGCGCAAGCCCGATACCGCTCGTTCTGGCAGTGATAACGGCGACGGCGTCCTGCAGATCGATCATCGTCGACACCCCTCCCAATCGGTATTTGTATAAATGGGGTTATACTTGCGCTGAGGGCCGCATACCAGGGGCGTCGAGCGGAGCAAGAAGTTCCGATCTGACCGAACTGCATGCGGCACCGTCGAGTGCCCCAATCATACCGTTACCCCGCTGACCGCCGCCTCAGCGGTATCTATTCGGTGTCGTTGCGTTTTCCCAACGGTCACCCGGCAGAGTTCGCATACTATTTCGCAGGAAAGCGGACGACAGGTTTGATAACGGTGCCGCGCATCGCGTCATCTATCGCGCTGTTGATGCTGTCGAGATCATAGAGTGTCACCAGCTTGTCGATGGGGAAAGTCCCGGCACGAATATCTTCGATGAATTCGTTGATTGTGCCGACGGGGTCACCATCGCCTAGCAAAGTTCCATTGATGGTGACCCCCTTCATGAACGTCAGGGGCGAAACAGTTACTTTGGCGGATGGATCAATGATCGCTCCGGATATCACGCAGCTGCCGCCTCTTCCTAGAACCGCAATCGCCTGTTCCATCACTTTAGTGCTGCCAGTGGCTTCGAAGGCGTGATCTACACCTTCAGGGCAGATCTTCATCACCTCCGCAACGGCATCTTCCACCCGGCTCGCATTTATCCAGTGGGTTGCGCCGAACGCCTTGGCCAGTTCCAGCCGGCTTTCGTGAAGATCCACTGCGATGATGGAAGAACAGCCTGCCTTACGCGCCATGTGGGCGGCCGCGAACCCCAGCGCACCCATCCCGAATATCGCGATGGTCGACCCCGCACGTGGTTTCAACCGGTTACGAACCGAGCCGCCGCCCGTGAGGATGCCGCATCCGAGCGGGGCGAGCAGTTCGAGGTTCACATCCTTCGAGACCTTGATGGCGTTGCGGTCGTTTGCAATCGAGTAATGGGCGAAAGATGACTGCTGATGATAGCTGCCATAGATTGGTGTACCGTCCAGCGAATGAAGCGCGTGAGAGCCATTGAGCCTCCTCCCGCTGAAATTTCCGGGAAATGAAGCGTTGCAATAGGCTTCGTGTCCTTCATGGCAGTTCCGGCACTCGCCATCCGAATAATACGTCATGATGACATGGTCACCGGGAACGAAAGAGGTGACTGCGGCCCCTACACGTTCCACAACACCTGCTCCCTCATGCCCCAGGGCGGTCGGCCTGGTGCCCATGAAGCTTTCCGGTGGAGCGTCGCGCAGAGTGATGTCGGTATGGCATATGCCAGTGGCTACGTTCCGCACAAGTAACTCATGGGGCGCGAGATCGTCCGCTAATTCGACTTCCTCCACGAGGAGGGGCTTGCCGGCTTCGACAGCCAGTGCTGCGACTATCCTCATTCGACTATCTCCTAATTTCCGTATTAGCGGTTAAATGGCGGCGAGAACGGCCTTAATCCCCATCGCATGCGAGGCGGTTGCGGTCTACGCTCCATGGCGATGGCGCGCGCTGACGGCGGGCCCCATTACGGTCGCGGGCTCGAGCGGATCCCCGATCCTGATCGTCTGGCATTGGGTACGGTTGCCATGGCGATGTCCTCTGCGCGACTTGCGATCAGTATTGCGATTCCGGCCAGCGGACGACCATGCCATCCAGCTCGGGCGTGACGATGACCTGGCAGGTCAGCCGGCTCGTCGGTTGCGGATCGATGGTGCCGTCGAGCAGCATCTCCTCATTCTCGTCGGGCTTGGGCAGCATCTCGTAGAAGCTCTGCTCGAGATAGCCGTGGCAGGTCGAGCACGACAGGTTGCCGCCGCATTCGGCCTGGAGGCCAGGTACGCCGTTCTCGATCGCGACCCGCATCACCGACTGCCCGTCGCTTGCCTCCACGACATGCTCGGTGCCGTCATGCTCCACGAAACAAATCCTGGTCATTCATGTATCTCCATTACGCCAGCAGCGTCACAGGCTCTTCGATGACGCGCTGCGTTACATCAGCGATCAACGCGAGATAGGTATAGCACTCCCGTTGCGCTATACGTTCTTAGGCAACGGAAATCAGGCCGCCATTCCACTTTGCACGACCAGCATTAATATATACCTCTTGGCTGCGTAGCCGAAGCTCGGTTGTTCGTGCAAGTGAAGATTGCCACGCTACTCTAGCGACGACCTTGCGCGCCTGAGTGCTTCTCCGGTCCTCTCAGGCCCCAAGCAGCTCCCAGGCGGGGAGCGTGAAGCGATCGGTGCAATCGACGAACAGCGCACGGACCTTCGCCCCGACGGCGAGATCGTCACGCGGTCCAAGGACGCGACCGGTGTAACGCACTCCGTCCGCATTCTCGACGATGGCGACGACGTAAGGCAGGTCTTCCTTGAAGCCCGGATGGAAGGCGCGATGATAGGTCGCGAAACTCCAGATCGTGCCTTCCTGCGACACGTCGACCCATTCCGCTCCCTGTTCGAGGCATGTCGGGCAGATCTCCAGCGCGGGATACCGGTAGGATTTGCAAGAGGTACATTGCTGCGCGGTCAGGCGCCGGTCGCGAGCAGCCGTCCAGAACGGCGCCATCTGGGGATCGTCAACATCGGGAATCGGCTTGTTATAGGCTTTTTCTGTCATCCCTTATGCGTCGAGATGATCGACGCCCCTCCTTTGAACCAAGTCTGCGTGGACAGGTACATGGCGATTTCCACGCCGGGCACCTGCCGTTCCGCGCCGGCGACGCCGCGAAGCTGTCGCACCGCTTCGACGATGTGCATCCAGCCCCACATATAGCATTCGGAAAGCTGGCCGCCGTTGGTGTTGAGCGGCAGGCTGCCACCGGGCAGCGTATGCCCTTCCGCCAGCCATTTGCCGCCTTCGCCGAGGGGCGCGAAACCGAAATGCTCGATCATCTGGAGCACCCAGAAGGCCGTCGGGTCCTGGATGTAGAGCAGGTCGATATCTGACTGGGTTAGCCCGGTCGAATTCCAGATCTGCCGCGAGGCAAGTCCGAGAAATTCGCGATCCAGGTAGCTGGGCGTGAACTCGCCCCGGATTTGCGACGCTTCGGACATGCCCAGGATGTAGACCGGTTTGTTCGGGAAATCCGCCGCGCGCTCCGCGCTGGTGAGTATGAGGCTGACCCCGCCATCGGAAACCATCGTCAGGTCGGGCCGGCGTAGCGGCTCGATCAGATAATCCATCGCAAGGTAATCCGCCATTGACATCGGATCGCGGAACAGGGCGATGGGGTTGCGCCGCGCCCATTCGCGCGCGCCAACCGCGATCCAGCCGAACTCCTCGTCCGTCATGCCGTACAGCGACTTGTATCGCTGGAGCGCGAGCGCGGCCGGTCCGCCGACATGCATGAGCCCCGAAACGCCCGCCAGGTTGGGGGCGGAAAAACCGAACGGGAACTTCATCGTGCGGGCATTGGCGCCATAGCACAACGCCACGGTGTCAGCCATGCCGGTCGCGATTGCCTGGACGGCGAGGTGGATCGAGAAATTGCAGGTGCCGTAGTCAAGCGTCTGCGCGTAGCGCGGGTTGATTCCCAGCAGCGGCCCTACCTGGCAATCGGTGTTGGTGCCCTGCACAGACTTGCAGGTTATCAGCCCGTCGAGGGCGGAGCGGTCGATTCCCGCATCCTTCATCGCCTCCTTGATTGCCAGCACCGAGTTGAGTTCAGGCGACTGGCCCGGCAACTCACCCTGCGCGGTATGGCCAATTCCCACGATCGCGACCTTGCCTCTGATATTGGTATCCATGCTGCCCTTTCACCTGGCGGCGGCGCGACCAAACGCTACCGTGCTGTCTTCCCACGCCCATTCCAAGTTGCTGTACAATTGTGCTGACATAGTGATGATCCCTAGGTCTGCCCGAGTTTGCACCGCACGGCAACACGTCAGACGAACGAGTTTCCAAACCCGATCGCGCGTAGCTGTATCCTTGCCATCGGGTTATCTGGCGCGAGGAGCCAGTTAAGGGAATATGGCTCGCCGACCTACGGATGGTTCAGGCTTGGCATCGACAGGACAGAAATTTTGGTTAAACCGAGGTGAGGAAAAGCCGACTGCGCCAAGGCCGAAAGCGGGGTCTGCAGCACCGACCTCAGCACCACGCCACAATCCGCGGCCAGCGCCGGGCCGATCTTGCGCGTGACCATCGCGCGCGGGAAGTTCCAGGGCGTTATAGCGCCGGCCACGCCGATCGGCTGTTTCAAGGAAAGTCGGCGCTTCTAGCGGTGGATAGTGTTTCCGGCAAGGCGCTGCACGGCCTGGGGGAGGGTCGTTCATTAGGCGAGAATCTGCCGAAATAGGTCACCGATCGAGTGTGGGTGGTCACCCGGGCCAGCGCCCCCCCGGAGAAGGTCCCGAACCGTCCGGGCCTGTTCGCCGCTCATGCCCTCGCGGCGCAAGTAGCGGCGGCAGGTCTCGACGACCGCAGTGGGATCGGGCGATACGACGCGGACGCCGCTCCGGCTGCCACGGCCCATCGCGATGACGCCGAGCTGCTCGAGCGAGCGCAGTGCCTCGCGCAGCACCCACCGGCCAACGTGGAAGCGAGCGGCCAGTTCCTTTTCCGACCCCAGGCTCGATCCGACCGGCCAGCCCTCGTCGAAGATCATTTCGCGGATGGCCCGCTCCACGCCGTCAACCTTTTTCAGCGGCCGTGCCGGCGGGAAGAAGTCATAGGCGCGCTGGGTAGCCGCTGACGTGATGGGCATCCTGAGATGCAGGAAGGACGCGGCGAACAGCCGGCAGAAGACCGCGGCCAAGGCATCGCTTGCTGCCTGAGCCTGATCGGCGTGTCCGGCGAGCACCGCAGAGGCCATGTCAGCAATAAGGGCGTTTACCGATCGGAACGACGAGAGCCAGACCTTGTCATCGAGGGTCGAGTAGACACATGCGTCGAACGTGAGTTTCCCCAGAATCCCGACGTACAGCACGAGGGCAGGGTTCCCAGAGAATTTCACTAGCGATTGATGGATCCCGCCTGCGCTTTCGAGCTGCTGCGGGAGGGGAAGGGCGGCGAGCTGGGACAGCTGCGTTTCGATGCGGCGATGTTCATCGTCGGGAACGCGGTAGATCGCCCGTGTCATAGCGAGGCGGTTCAGCGTGCGCATCACGCTGCCAAACTCCTCTCCGGTGACCTGTACGAACTCGAAGTAGTTGGCTGCCATCTTGCAGACGAAATCGTAAGCGCTAGATGCGACGAACAGTCCGCCGCCGGCGCCTTTCCGCATGGCGACGAACCCCGATGCCTCAAGAATTCGAACAGCTTCCCGCAGCGTCCAGCGCGAGACCCCCATTTCGACAGCCAACTCTGCCTCTCGCCCGATCTGGAAGCCGATAGGCCAGCCTTCCGCCAGGATACGGTCCTCGAGCCGTCGAGCGATCTGAACAGCCACTCTCGCCTTCTTCCTTTTGCCGGTCCCAGTTTCAGTGGGAACGGGGGATCGTCGAATGTTGGCACTCGATGCCATGCTTTCTCCCTGGAGCGATACCGACTGCCCGCAATTGGAGCGACCGTAGAGGATGTGCGGCTGCGAAGCCAGCGGGGGGAACCCGGCCGCCACTGCCGGGCGGATCGCCCGTGCCCAAGGGACAAGCTTGCGCCCACCCGGCAAGTGGAGCAGTGATTCAGCGGGGGGTACTATATTATATGTTCGAGAGCGGCGTGACGGAGGCCCTGAAGCTGGCTGCCGCGACACCCTTTAGATGGGTTGCCCCACGCGTTCGACTTGCTTCGCAAGGAGCCTTCTGCTGGCCGCTCGACGATTCCGACGTTTTCGATGCTGGGCGCTCACCGCTGTTCGGACATCCGGGCAACCAGCGCGAGAGAACGCACTCGACACGTCCCGAGGCGATTTCATCTCTCTACTTGTCGCGCACCAAGGCCCGGGCGGGGATGGCAGATGATGCGCCACAGCGGAGCGCGACGCCTATGCTGCGAGGCATGTGGCAGGCGGCTCGCAGCGGACGCCCAGGCGGGCTAAATGGTGCCGGCTCGGTTTGCGGACGAGAACGGGGCGACATCGATCAGTCCCGCTGGCGCAGTCTGCCCCAACGAAATTGTAATCCAGTCTCGAGTCTTGCTAGGACGAAACTGAGATGCGTTTGAAAGAAACAAGTTCGATGGTCGGATTGACGCGTAGACCAGGTGCATCCTTGCATCACCAGTTGTTCGCCATTCTTCATTCTGGCATTTCTTCCGGCCGCTACGGGGGCGGCAGCTTGTTGCCGAGCGAGGATGTGCTCGCGGAAACCTACAATGTTTCACGGGCGACCGTCCGGCGCGCGATGCAGACGCTCGAAGCCAAGGGTTTGATCGAGCGCCGTGCCGGCATCGGCACGCGCGTCTTCGCTTTGCCTGGAGAAGAGCATGGGGCGTCGGCAGTGGTCGACCTCGTGGGCGCGCTCGCGGGGGCGGGAGAGCTCGTGCTCATGAGTTTCGGGTTCGAGACCGCGTCGGCGGATATCTGCGCTCAGCTGGACCTTCCGGCGGGCGCTTCCGTATTGAATATCACTCGTCTGCGCAGCATGAACGATGTGCCGATGAGGCTGACGCAGCACTATCTTCCCGAACACTTGGGGAAGCAATTGACGCCGAGCATCCTGGATGGGCGGTTAGTAGCAGAGGTTCTTCTCGACATCGGCGTGGTTGGCAATCATTCCGAGAATATCATCAGTGCCATCCTGGCCGATGCGACTGACGCAGACATCCTCAAAGTTGAGGTCGGCAGTCCGCTGCTCAAGCTGACACGGGTACTGCGCACCGGTTCTGGCCAAGCTGTACTTTTGCAGCATGCAACTACTTCGCCACACCGTGAGAAATTGCGCATCGTGTTCGATGCCGACGGAAAGGGTATCGGCTAGCGATGTGGACGGCGTCAGTCCGAAAAGGGTGAACGTAGCCTGCAAATCCGCGTCGACGCTGTTGACCGTTATAGCAATCCTTCCGGTTTTGATCACGCCCCCAGGCCCATGAGCGCGGCGCAGACCTGATTCGCGAAAGCTTCATCGCTGAGCGAGGTCATCGCCTGCAGCGCTTCTCCGCAACCCTCGCCGACTTAGTTGCGGAAAAGCGGCTCCGGATCCTCGATGAGTCCATCGAGTGTGGCAAGGTTCCGGGCCGTTGCAAAGACGTCGTGACCGCGCTCGCCGAAATAGCGGGCAAGCGTCCGACCTATGCCCCAAGGGCAGCCGGTGATCACTATGCGCACGAAGCCTTCTTTAGCTTTTCTTCCGCCGTGCGCGTTTCTTCGCGCCAACGGATTCGAACAGCTCCTCGATCAGCCAATCATGGCTCATCCTTGCGCAGCGACGCGCGGCCAGCACCGCCAGCTCGTCGTCGAAATCAATTACCGCCCGGGCAAGGCGCAGCCGTTCGCGGCGATAGCGCGCCAGCCTGTCGGGATGTCCACGATACATGTGCTCTTCGCGATGAACCGTCGACGACAGGTCGAGCAGAATCTCGAGGAAGAGGGACAGGGTCTCGCTGCCGCTGACCTTCCCCAGCAGATGATTGAAGGCGCGTTCGCTCTGCAGGAAGCTCTGGAACTCGAGCTTTTGCGCCGCGGCTTCCTCCTGTTCCAGAAACTCCGTCAGCGCCTTACGCCCGGCCTGGTTCCGCGACAGCGCCGCCAGCCGCGCAATTTCCACGCGGATCGGCCGGACGGCCTCTGCCAGTTCCTTGATGCCGACGCTCCTCGAGCGCAGATATTGAGAGACGATATGGGTTACCACCTCCGGGTCGGGGCGGCGGACGAAGAATCCGCCGCCCACGCCCCTGCGTGCGACCAGCAACTGCTCCTGGATGATGAGGCCGGCAGCCTGGCGTAGAGTCGGCCGGCTCACATTATAGCGCAGGATCAGGTCTTCCTCGGAGCCGAGGAAGGCTCCGTCGGCCAGCTGGAAGACGTCCTCCCTGATCCGTTCCGCAACCTGGGTGACGACAGAACCGGCAAGCAGCTGCGTCCGCTTACTGTCGTCCTGATTTGGCGTCCAATCCATCATGCCCGCCCGTCGACCACTCTAGTGTTCCAAGCGAAGCACCGAATACATTTCCAAAGAGAAGTGCAAGCCCAGGATGGCGCGAGCACATGATCCGGAGCCGGACTACCCGGTACTAGCCGAGATCGCCGAACACCTGCCAGTCGCGCGGCCGAAAGTCACCCCGGATCTGGACGGCGGTCTTCTGTCCGCCCGTCACTCTGGCGCAGCGCCCGTTGTCAGGTAGGGCGGATGATCTCCGCCGCGCGCCATGCCAACGCCGCGACCGGGGCGGTCGTGTTGCAGGAAGGCAGGGTCGGGAAGACCGAGGCGTCGACGACGCGCAGCCCCTCCACCCCGCGCACGCGCAACTGCGGGTCGATGACGCTCGCCGGGTCGCTGCCCATGCGTGCGGTGCCGCAGGTGTGAAAGCCCCAAGTGCCTTTGGCGCGGATCGCCTGCAATATCTGCTCGTCGCTCTCCACCTCCGCCCCTGGCAGCGTCTCGCCCTCGATCAGGTCGGCAAGGGGCGGCGTTGCGAAGAGCTTGCGGACATAGCGGACCATCTCCACGCTGACATGCCGGTCATAGTCGGTGTCGAGCGCGTTGGGCGCGATCGCCGGCAGGTCGGCGGGGTCGGCAGAGCGCAGCGTCACCGTGCCCCGGCTGGTCGGCCTGGTCGGGTAGATTAGGCACTGCGCGCCCGGCTCCTTTTCGAAGGTCGGGCGGAGGGCGCCCATCACGCGCGAGAAGGGCGAGATGAATAGCTGCGTGTCAGCGGTGCGCGACTGCGGCAAAACCTTGGCGAAGCCCATCAACTCGTGGGAGCCGTAGGAGAGCACGCCGGTCTTCGTCAGGTAGTAGCGGATTCCGTTCAGAATCAGCCGCCAGCCGGAAAATTGCGGATTATGGCTGAGCCTGTCCTTCAGCCGATATTGCAGGGCGATGCCGCGATGTTCGGCCATGTTCGTGCCCACCGACGGGCTGTCCTGAAGCACGGCGATGCCGTGGGCCTTCAACTGCTCGGCCGGGCCTACCCCCGACAACATCAGCAGCTTGGGTGTTTCGAACGCGCCGGCGCAGACCAGCACCTCGCGCGTGACGGAAAGTGTCCGCTCCCCCCCGGCGACCGCCAGCTCCACTCCGGTCGCGCGCCGCCCTTCGAAGAGGATGCGGTTCGCCCGCGCGTCGGTAATGACGGTCAGGTTTCGCCTGCTGCGCACCGGCGTCAGGAAGGCGTCGGCCGCGCTCATGCGCTTCGCCTTCTTTATCATGTGCGTCATCGGGCCGATGCCGGCCTGATCCTCGCGATTATTGTCGGGGCGCACCGGAAGGCCGTTGGCGCGCGCCGCCTCCAACACGGCATCGTTCACCGGATGCCTGATGTTGTTGACGCCGACATGCAGCGGGCCACCAGCGCCGCGCATCTCGTCCGCACCCAGCTCATGATCCTCGATCTCGCGAAAGGCCTTGAGCATGGTCTTCCAACCCCAGCCGGTCGCGCCCATTGCTTCCCAGCCATCATAATCCTCGGGCTGGCCGCGCGAATAAGCCATGCCGTTGACGGAGGTAGAGCCGCCCAGCGTCTTGCCCCGCGCCCAGACATAGGCCTGTCCAGTGGCGTCGGGCTCGGTCGGATAATGGGTGACGAAGGGCGATCCGGTTAGAAGCTTGCCGAAGCCCTTGGGCATATCGATCAGATAATGTCTGTTGGGTGGCCCGGCCTCCACCAACGCCACGCGGATCGCGGGGTCGGCGCTCAGGCGATTGGCCAGCACACAGCCACCGGGGCCCGCGCCGACGATCACATAATCGAAACTGTCCATTTGCACCCTCTTTGCTTCAGTCCAGAAACACCGCGCGGCGGGTGATCCGCCAGCCTTCGGGGGTGCGTCGGTAGCTGTCTTCATAATGGCCGGTGACGTCCTGGCCAGTGGTGGTGCGCGCTTGGAAGCGGCAGATCGCGTTCGCCTGGTTGCCGTCGATCTTCGTATCGGTCTCCAGCACCTTGTGATGGCCGCCGTTGGGCGGTGGCATGTTGATGACGGACTTCACGAACTTGTCCTTGGTACGGATTTCCTTACCGTCGATCTGCACCAGCACGGCGTCGTCGGTGTACAGGTCGGCGAAGGCCTGCGCGTTGCGCGCGTCGAAATGGCGCGCATAGCCCAGTTGCAGCTCGCGGATCGCTTGCTCGTCCGTCACGTCATCTCTCCAATAATGGCAGCAGGCGGTCAGACGATGCCTTCGGGCAGGCCCAGCACCGTCTTTGTCTCGGTGAAGGCCAGCAGCCCTTCCTTGCCGTTCTCGCGTCCAATGCCCGAAGCCTTGAAGCCGCCGAAGGGCAGGCGTGGGTCGATATAGAAGGTATTGATGCCATAGGTACCCGCGCGCACACGCTGGCACACGCTGTAGGCGCGGTCGACGTCCGGGCTGAACACCGCGCCGGCGAGGCCGTAGGGCGTGTCGTTGGCGATGCGGATCGCTTCCTCGTCATCGCCTTCATAGGGGATGACGACGCCGACCGGTCCGAAAATTTCTTCCCGCGCGATCGTCATCTCGTTCTTGACGTCGGAGAAGAGGGTGGGCGCGACGAACCAGCCGCGCGGCAGATCGGCGGGGCGGCTGCCCCCGCGCACCAACCTGGCCCCTTCGGGTATCGCGGTGGCGATCAGCCCTTCGATCCGGCTGCGCTGGCGCTCGGCCACCATCGGGCCGACCGTGGTGGAAAGGTCGAAGGGGTCGCCGGTCACGAGCGTTTCCATCTGCGCCGACAGTGCCTCGACGAACTCGGCTTGCCGGCGGGCAGGGACGAGAATTCGGGTCAGCGCGGCGCAAGCCTGACCGCTGTTGAAGCCTAAACCGAAGGGGATAGCGGTCTTCGCCACGGCGGCCGCGTCAGCATCGTCCAATGCGATCAGCGCCGACTTGCCGCCCAGTTCCAAACTGACACGGCGCAGGTCGCGGCCGCAGATTTCGGCGATGCGCCGGCCGGCGGCGGTGCTGCCGGTGAAGGCAATCTTGTCAATATCCTGGTGGCTGACAAGATGCTCACCCGCCTCGCGCCCGGCGGGCACCAGGTTGAACACGCCGGCGGGCAAGCCGGCGGCGGCGCAGGCGTCAGCCAGCACATAGGCATCGAGCGGCGCTTCGGGCGAGGGCTTGGACACCATCGTGCAGCCCGCCATCAGCGCGGGCGCGAACTTCATGAGCAGCAGGGTGAGCGGCCCGTTCCACGGCGTTATCGCGCCGATGACGCCCATCGGCTCGTTGCGCACGACCGCCGGGCCGACCTGCCCGACGCGCGGATGGGCGAAGCCGACTTCCTTCGCAAGATCGGCATAATAGTCGATAAGGTTGCCCGGGCCGTCGGGGAAGCGGCCGAGCATGCTCATAGGGCCGCCCATCTCGGTTGAGACCAGTTTGGCGACCTCCGGCCCGCGCTCGCGCATATAGGCCGCGACCTTGCGCATGATTGCGCCGCGCTCCTCCACCGACATGCGCGGCCAGGGTCCGTGGTCGAACGCCTTGCGCGCAGCGGCGACGGCACGATCTATGTCGCCGCGCTGGCCGGCGGGCACAGTGCCGACCACTTCTTCCGTCCGGGGCGAGATGATGCTGATCATCTCGGGCGAGGAGGGGGCGACCCATTCCCCGCCAATGAAAAAGACATCACGCGAAAGCGGAAGAGTAAAGCTCATCAGTCCATCCATTTACTACCGTATTTTTGATTCTTTTATCTCTATTTGACGGCATTGCAACGGCGGGCTGGTGGCTATGGTCCGGCCAGCCGGACCAGAGGCAGCGCATTCACCGTGCTGACGATGCCGCTGCCCAACGCCGGCGGCCGGTCGGGATCGAGCGCGAAGTCAGGGATGCGCGCCAGCCATTCCTCGGTCACGAGCCGGATTTCCAGCCGCGCGAGGCTGACGCCAGCAGCGGTGCGGCCCATTGCCGAAGGCCGCGTGCCGGCCAGTGCCCTTGCGCTCGATGTCAACCGTCCAGGGGTTGGGGAAGAGTGTCGTGTCCAGTCCGGCGAAGCTGTCGGGCAGGATGATGTGCTCGTCGGCCTTCATTGCCGCGCCGTGCATTTCGACATCGCGCGTCAGCACCCCAGTGGAGGCGACCAGGCCGTGGCGGCGGATCAGTTCGTCGGCAGCGTTGACGATGAGGTCGGGCCGCGCCCGCAGCGTCGCACGCGGCTCCGGGTGGCGCGCGAGATAGAGGAAGACGAAGGACATCATCGACGCCACCGTGTAGAGTCCACCAGACGTGACCGCCGCCGGCCGCTACCGCCACCCCGGTCGCTATCCAGTGCCCGCCATTATCGGGTGACCGGACGATCGAGGGCATCGGCGAGCGTCTGCCATGCTTCCTGGAGGCCCTGTTGCAGCGCCGGCGGGCGGTAGATGTCGAAGTCGACGACTAGGGCGGGAGCGACATGTCCCGGCACATTCCAGTTGCTCGCCACGGCATCCTCCCCGACCCAGATCCTGTTCTTGTCGTCGACCGGAGGCGAACGGATCACCCTCCGACCATCCGCCATGTCGCCAGGGGCCGGCCAGCCGTCGTCAGGAGAGTTTCACCCAGACCGACTTGGTCTCGAGATAGGCGTCCAGTCCTTCGGCGCTCAGCTCGCGGCCCCAGCCCGATTCCTTGTAACCGCCGAAGGGCATGGCGGCGTCGAGCATCGAATAGCAGTTGATCCAGACATTGCCCGTCTCGATTCGCGCGGCCAGCTTATGCGCGGTGTTGATGTTGGTCGTGTAGATACCGCCGCCCAAACCATAGTTGGTTGCATTGGCGAGCGCGGGCACTTCTTCCAGATCGTCGAAGGGGGTCGCGACCAGCACCGGCCCGAAAATCTCCTCCTGAACGATCTTCATGCTGGCATGGACGTTGGCGAAGACAGTGGGCGACACGAAGAAGCCCTTGCCGTCGATCGGCTGGCCCCCCGACACGATCTCCGCGCCTTCGGAAAGACCGGTTTGGATATAGTCGGTCACGCGGTCGCGTTGCTTGGCCGACACGACGGGGCCGAGGACCGTGTCCTCTTCCAGGCCGTTGCCCACCTTGAGGCTCTGGAGCACCCGGCCGATGCCCGCCACGACTTTGTCGAACGATTTGCGCTGCACGAACAGGCGGGAGCCCGCGAAGCAGACCTGACCCGTATTGGCGGCGATCGCCATGGCCGCGCCAGGAATGGCGATGTCCATGTCGGCATCGTCGAACACCACGCAGGGCGACTTGCCGCCGAGCTCCAGCGTCACACGCTTGAGGTTGCCGGCAGACGCACGGACGAGCTCTTTGCCGACGGCGGTCGATCCGGTGAAGCTGATCTTGTTGATGCCGGGGTGATTGGCTATGGCCGCGCCCGCGCCTGCTCCGAAGCCCGGCACGACATTGAGCACGCCGGCCGGGACGCCGGCCTCCAGCGCCAGCTCGCCCAGCCGCAGCGCTGTCAGCGGGGTGATCTCGGACGGCTTTTGCACGATGCTGCAGCCCGAGGCGAGCGCAGGAGCGACCTTGATGAAGAAGGTACCGATCGGGCCGTTCCAGGGCGTGATGAGGCCGACGACGCCGATCGGTTCCTTACGCGTATAGACATGGAACTCGCCGGGCGCCGACACAGCGCTGGAGGCTGTCTGGCCGTAGATGCGCGTCACAGAGCCTGCGAACCAGCGCAGCCATTTGGCGCCGCCATGGACGCTGTTCCGTGCAAAGGCGCGCGGCATGCCGTTGTTCATTGTTTCCAGCAGCGACAGCTCGTCGCCATTTTCCTCCACCAGGTCGGCGAAGCGCAGCATGATGCGCGCCCGCTCCGACGCGGGCAGGCTGCGCCATACGCCGCTCTCGAAACTCTTGCGCGCCGCGGAAACGGCCAGTGCAATGTCCGCTGCGTCGCCCTCAGCCACGGTGGCGATCACTTCCTCGGTGGCGGGGTTCACGACCTCGAAGGTCTTGCCCGACTGGGCCGCGATATGCTTGCCATCGATCAGCAGCAGCTTGGTCCCTTGCAAGAAAGCAGGGGCTTCGGAGCGTTCCAGTAATGTCGCCATGATTTGAACTCCTCTATGTTCCGTAGATCTCGCAGAGGGCCGCCGCCTGCATGCGGACCAGCGCTCCGCCCTCGCGCAGGGCGCGCAGTTCGACCTCGACGATCCACCAGCGGCTCGTTGGCCGCGAAGACGACTTCGGCGCGCACTTTCATGCCCGCCGTGCTCATGCGGTCTGCGGCTCTTCCACCGAACCGGCGAGCTGCTGGACGAGCTGCGCCTTGACGATCTTGCCCATGGCGTTGCGCGGCATGACGGGCAGCAAGATCCAGTCGACGGGCGCCTTGTAGGCGGCAAGGTTGGTGGTGCACAGGCCCTGCAGCCGCTCGATCAGCGCCTGGCGCTCGCTTTCCGGTCCGCTTTCGGTCTCGATGAAGGCCGCCACGGTCTGGCCGAGCCGCGCATGCGGCTTGCCCACGACCGCGCAGTCGCGCACCTGCGGGTCGAGCCGTAGCACACGCTCGACCTCCGCCGGATAGACGTTCGCGCCGCCGCGCAGGATGAGGTCCGATCCGCGGTCGCGAATGTGGAATTCGCCGCTCTCGTCTTGCACGCCGACGTCGCCGGTGTGGACCCAGCCGTCCTGCAGCAGCTTGGCGGTCGACTCGGGCCGTTTCCAGTAGCCGAGGGTCGGCTTGTAGACGCCGGCCCACAGCCCCGTGTCGGTCGCCCGGATCGCGATTTCGCCCACCTCGCCGCGGGGCGCTTCCCGGCCCTCCTTGTCGAGGATGGCGAGGTGAAGGTGGGGCAGCGGCCGGCCGATGACGCCCGCCTCTTCCGGGCTGTTCTCATGCGTCTTGGCAACACCGTTCGGCCCTTCGGTAAGGCCGTAGCCCACCGTCATGCGCCGGCCGAAGCGCTCCTTATAGAGCTGGGGCAGCGATTGGGGCACCGTCGATCCGCCGACGACCAGCCAGCGCAGCGAGCGCAGCTGCTCTTGATCGATATCCGGCCGTGTCAGCAGATCCTGGACCAGCGTCGGCACGAGCGAGATGTTCGCGATCTTCTCCTGACCGATCCATTCCGCCACGCCCTGCGCGTCGATACGGTCCAGATTCACATGCACGGCGCCGGTCGAAAGCGCGGCGAGTGGTCCCAGGATCATGACGTTGAGGATGGTGAGGGGGAGGGCGGTACCCCGCACCGTCTCCGGTACGCCGTCGCCGCTATGCTCGACCGAGATGGTGGCGGTGACCATCATATTGTGCTGGCTGTGGACCACGCCCTTGGGAAAGCCGGTGGTGCCGCTGGTGTAGGCGATTGCGGCGGGCGCCCAAGGGTTGATGGCTACCCCGCGCCGCGCCGCGCCGCGGTGATCGCTCACTGCTCGCGCGAGGTCGCTGCCCGGATCGCCCGGGTCGAGCGTCATCACATATCGCAGTCCCTCGCCGATCCATGTCCGCGCAGTCTCGGCCGTGTCGGCATCGCACAGGAACAGCGAGGCGCCGGAATCGTCCAACAGATATTTCTTCTCGGGCAGCGCCAGCGCCCGGTTGATGCCGACCCAGACCGCGCCCAGGCGCTGACTGGCGAGAAAGGCAATCACCAGCTCATTGTGGTTGGCGGCCGATCCCGCAATCCTGTCGCCCTCACCGATGCCGAGCGCCGAGAAGGCCACCGCCGCCGCATTCGCGGCCTGGTCGAGCTCGGCGTAGCTAAGCCGGCCGAACCGCCCGATCAGCGCGGGCGCATCGGGCGCACGCTCCAGCGCCACGTTGAGCACGCTCGCCACGTCGCGCGGCCCGCGCGGGTTGGGGAGCAGCGGATGCGGAACGGGAAGCAGGCCGAACTCGCGAATCCGAGCCTCGCTCCAATATCCGCTTGCCTGCATCCAATCCTCATCCCTTTGGTTCGTCCGCTTTGATCCGCCGCTGCGGGTAGGAGTCTCGACGGTTGATCTCTGTTTCCGGACAGGAGATTACAATTGATATACCGCAATTACAACCGCGTTCGCAGGATCGGGTGTTTATGGAACTTAAGGCAGGCATCGCGGTCGTCGTCGGCGGCGCGACGAGCGTCGGATCAGGCACATGCCGCGCGCTCGGGGAGCGAGGTGCCGTCGTTCACATTCGCGACCGCGATTTCGCGGGCGCGCAGGAGCAGGCCTGGAATGGCCGGCGCCCTTCACTCAGCGCTGCAGGATGGCCTGCACGGCGGCGGCGCGGTCCTTGATTTCGCGCTTGGGCGGGACGGCGAGACCACGCTGGACGGCAGGTCGCGCGTGCATGCGCTCTGTCCAGGCCTTGATGTTCGGATAGTCGTCGAGCGAGACGTTCGCATATTCGGAAATAATCATCCACGGGAACATCGCGATGTCGGCGATGCTGTAGTCGTCGGCGAGCCATTTGCTGACGCCCAGCCGGTCGTTGACGATGCCGTATAGCCGCTTGGTCTCGTTGACGTAGCGGGCTGCCACGCGGGGAAGATCCTCGCCGAAATAATGCAGGAAGACATTGGCTTGGCCCTGCATCGGGCCGACACCGCTCACCTGGAGGAACAGCCAGCTGTTGACGCGGCCGCGGCTTGCGGGGTCGGCGCCGGTGAGCTTGCCCGTCTTTTCCGTCAGGTAGATGAGGCAGGCGCCCGATTCGAAGATCGCAGTATGGGTCTCCCGGTCGTAGATGGCGGGAATCCGGCCGTTGGGGTTGATCTTCAGATATTCTGGCTTCTTCTGGTCGAGATTGCCGAGCTCGAGGTCATGCACCGTATAGGGAAGACCGAGTTCCTCGAGGGCGATTGCCACCTTGTAGCCGTTGACGGTGGAGGCGGTGTAGAAGTCGATCAAGAGCTTTCTCCTGTTTGAACGGTGGCTCGGGCGGTTCGCCGAATCCGAAGCAACCAAAGCGAACGGCGCGGCACGGCGGACAAATATCTATATCAATCCAGACTGTTCAGCCGCCACATCTTGCGGATAGTGTCGGCTGAGCGGTTGGTCGGGCTGCGCCTTCGCCCAGGTGATCATGTCGTTGCCGAAGAATTCGCTGAGCACGAGCGCCTGCCGGTGCTCAGCGAGCAAATCCTTTCTAGCGCGCACTTAGCGCGATGCAAATGGTTGAGCTATTGATATACAGGAAATAGCGGTCTAGGACCGCTGTCACGACTGCGATCAAGAGGATGAGTGGCATGAAGATGCAGGACATGATTCTGGTGAGCGTCGACGATCATTTCGTCGAGCCGCCGACGATCTTCGACAACCACACGCCAGCGAAGTTCAAGGGCCGGTTTCCGTCGATGATCAAGACGGAGGAGGGTGCCGACGCCTGGCGGATCGAGGACCGTATCATCCGCAGCTTCGGGCTCAACGCCGTCGTCGGGCGCCGGCCCGAGGAGCTCGGCATGGAGCCGACCGCGCTCGATCAGCTGCGCCCTGGCTGCTACGACGTTCACGCGCGCGTCGACGACATGGACGCCAATGGCATCCTCGGCTCGCTCAACTTCCCGTCCTTCGTCGGCATGGCGGCTCAGAACCTCGAGCCGATGGCGGACAAGGAGCTCGCCACCGCGATCGTGCGCGCCTGGAACGACTGGCACGTCGACGAATGGTGCGGCGCCTACCCCGAGCGCTTCATCCCCTGCGGCATCGTGCCGACCTGGAACCCGGCCGAGGCCGCCGCGGAGATCCGGCGCAACGCGGCCAAGGGCTGCCACGCCGTCAGCTTCCCGCCAAACCCGACGCTGACCGGACTGCCGAGTCTCCACTCCGACTATTGGCACCCGGTCTGGCAGGCGTGCGTCGAGAACAATGTCGTCATCTGCCTGCACATCTCAGATGCGTCGGCCGCGGCGCCGTCTGAGGACACGCCGATCGATGCCTACATCACCAACATGCAGGTCAGCCTTTACGTGACGGCGTCCGACCTCACCTATTCGCACATCCTGCGGCAGTTCCCCGACATCCGCTTCGCGCTCTCCGAGGGGTCGATCGGCTGGGTCCCGCACTGCATGGAGCGCATGGACATGGTGCGCCAGCAGCACGGCGCCTGGACGCGGCAGGACTTCGGCGGCAAGCTGCCGAGCGAGGTGTTCAAGGAGCATGTCTACACCTGCTTCATTTCGGACCGCACCGGCATCAAGCTGCGCCACGACATCGGCATCGAAAACATCACCTACGAATGCGACTATCCGCACGCCGACTGCCTGTGGCCAAACTCGCCGGAGCAGCTTTGGAAGGAGCTGGGCGACCTGCCCGAGGACGAGATCAACCTGATCACGCACCTCAACGCAATGCGGCAGTACAGCTGGAACCCGTTCGACAAGATCAAGCGCGAGGAGGCGACGGTCGGCGCGCTGCGCGCGCGCGCCCGAGCCAAGGGCGTCGACACCTCCTACATGGCGGGAAAGGGCGGCGAACCGCCGAGCGTCGATCTCGGGCCGGTGCGCATGAAGGACGTGCGCGCGCAGCTCTCCTTCTCGCGCAAGAAGGAACCCGCCTGACAGCCGGCCGGGCTGTCGGTGAGGGCCAGACGCGGCCCAACTTCGCCCCGGATCTTGCCGGCTCGCGATCGAGGCTATGATCCGCGCCCTGCTGACCGGGCTCCTTGGCGGGCCGGCGCGCGCATAGGAAGCGTCGCGGCCGGATGCCGCGCAGGGTCCGACGCTGGGTCGTCCAGGCGTTCCGGCATCCCTGAAGGTATGGACCGGATCATGCGGCCCGCTTCCGGCGGCGTCCACCGCGTCACCATCTCGGCACAGCGCTTGGCGAAAACGGCGGCGATCTCCTCATCTCCCGCCAGGATCGCGCGGATCATCTCGCCCCGCGCTGACCAATATTCGCGGATCCGCGAAGGGTGGTTGCGGTAGACGTCCTGCTCGGGCGGCAGCTCCGCGCAGAAATCGTAGAGCGTGTCGAGGAACAGGGCGAGCACCTTGTTCCCCGCCATGAGCGATAGAATGCGGCTGAAGGCCCGCTCGGAGCGCAGGAATGCCCTATAGAGGTTCTCGTCGGCCGGCATGTCAGCTTCGGCAAATTCCCGAAGCGCGGCATGAAGCTCCGGGTCGCGGTTGCGGCTCGCCAGGATCGCGAGCTCCCCCTTTATCGGGCCCACCGCCTGCAGAATCTCACCTATCGTGGTCGAGTGTGCCATCAGGTAGACCGCGGCCGAATGGGCGACGCCGCTGGTGTCCGGGTGGCGGGAGAAATACCCGCCGCCAACGCCTCGCTTGACGATCAGCAGCTGCTCCTGCGCCAGCAGCGAGGCGGCTTGGCGGAGGGTGGGGCGGCTGACCCGGTATCGCGCAAGCAGATCGTCTTCAGAGCCCAGCATCTGCCCTGGGGGCGAGGCGAGGATATCTCCGCGGATTTGTTGGGCGACACGCCTGACGGCGGACGAGATCGATACCATGGGTGCTCCTTGATAGACAGCTAGATTTATTTTCGCATTCTAGCGCGTCAAGCAATCACTGCCAGCCGGCGTCAGTCTTCCCCCAGCACTTTCCAGCTTGGCTGGCGTTTTTCAAGGAAGGCTGCGGGTCCTTCGACGGCGTCCGGGTGGCTGCGGTGGCGGATTAGGATGTCGAAGCCGTTGGCATAGGCCTCGGCGAGCGGGTGTTCGTAGGACGCCCATACCGCCTTAAGCGAGCCTTCGACCGCCGCCGGCGACACGGCCGCTGCGATCTCGGCGAGCGCCATGGCGCGCGCCATGAGTTGGTCGGCGGGGAGCACCTCGGACACTAGCCCGGCGGTCAGTGCCTGCTGCGCGTTGAGCCGCTCGGCCTTGCCGAGGATCACCATGCGCAGCACCGCGCTCGCGCTCATCTTGCGCAGCAGCCCGATTGGCTCGAGCGCCGTCACCTGCCCGACGTTCACGTGCGAGTCGACGAAGCTCGCCGCTTCCGAGGCGATCACGATGTCACCGTCGGCGGCGAAGTGCAGGCCCGCGCCGGCGCAGACGCCGTTCACCGCGACGATCGTTGGCTTCCAGATGCCCGCCATGCGGTTCGTGAACTTCGGCACTACCACCTGCTTGGGATCGCTGTTGGTCTCGGCCGCTTCCTTAAGCCCGCTGACATCGGCGCCCGAGCAGAAGGCGCGGCCGGCGCCGGTGATGACGATGACGCGGAGGCCCGGGTCGGCACTGGCCGCGGCATATTGCGCCTCGAGCGCGTACTGCATCGGCCGGTTGAGCGCGTTGAGCTTGTCAGGGCGGTTGAGCGTCAGCTTCAGCACATGGCCGTGCCGTTCCACGATCAGGGGGGGCGTCTCGGACATCTGCTCGTCTCCCGTTCTTGCGCTTTGCACACCTGCTCCTAGCAGCCGCCATTCCTACCGCAAGCCAAAAGAGATTATTGAATTAGCGGAAAACTGCCTCTAGGACTGGCTTGCCACCGCAATAGCCAGGGCAGACGGCCGGATGCTGCGGGCGTCGCCCCGTGTGGCGCGTTGGGCGACAGGAGCAGGACCGGCTTAATGGATTTGATCCCGACTGACGACCAGCAGCAGATCATCGATCTCGCCGCCGACTTCATCCTGAATGAATTGCCGCTGACGCGGCTGTTCGACGCCCATTACGATGCCGACCGCGCGCGGGCGCAGCGTATGGCGGTGGCGGAGCTTGGCTGGTTTGGTATCGGCCTTCCCGAAGAGAGCGGCGGTGTCGGGATGACCGTCGTCGAGGAGGCGTTCATCCTGCGTGAGCTGGGCCGGGTGATCGGCCCGACCGCGATCATCCCCGCCATTCTCGCCGCCAAGCTCGCCGCCCGACTGGACCTTACGGAGCTGCGCGATCGGCTCCTCTTGGGAGAGGCGGCGGCCGCGCTCGCCATCGGAGAAGAGCCGCTGACCGCTTCGGCCGATCAGGTCATCGGGATTGCCCGGGTCTATGACATCCAAGATGCGGCATGCATCATCGCCACGGTGGGGAACGAGGCGCTGCTGCTTGGTGTGTCGCCGTCGGACCTTCAGCCGACGCCCTGGCTCGACGGCTTCACCCCCGTCGCGCGCCGTGACCTTTCCGGCCTGCCGATCCTTGGGCGTGCCCCGCTTCAAGAGACGTCGCAGAATGGCATGCTGCTGACTGCTGCCATGTTGACTGGCCTTGCCGAAGGCGCGGTCGGCATGATCCAGGAATATGCGGGGATCCGCGAGACCTTCGGCCGCAAGATCGGCGCCTATCAAGCAGTGCGCCATCCGATCGCCGAAGGCGCGGCGCGCAGCGATCATGCGAAGTCGCTGCTCTACGTCGCCGCACTCTGCCTGCGCGACGGCCGCGACGACGCCCCGCTCCAGCTCTCATCCGCCAAGGTCATCGCCCACCGCGCCGCCACCCGCAACGCCGACATCAACATCCAGCTGCACGGCGGCATCGGCATCACGGCAGATCTGCCCGCGCATCATTTCATGAAGCGGGCGCTGATGCTGGCGCCGTGGTTCGGCGGACGCAAGGCGCAGCTTGACGCGCTGCTCGATCAACCGCTGCTGACGATCTGAGGGACGCGAAATGGATCTCGACTATACACCAGAGGACATCGAGTTCCGAGAGGCTGCGCGCGCGTGGCTGGCCGAAAATGTTCCCACCGAGCCCCGCCCGGCGGAGGTGCAGGCGGGCGCGGCCTTTGACAAGGGCTGGCAGCGTCGGCTTTATGACGGCGGCTGGGCCGGTGTGAACTGGCCCAAAGCATACGGCGGGCTCGGCCTCAACGGCGTGCGCACCCTGATCTGGTGGGAGGAATGCGAGCGCGCCCGTGCGCCGGGCTATGAGCGCTTCACCATTGCGCTCACCCATGCGGGTCCGACGCTCATTACCCGCGGCACTGAGGAGCAGAAGGCGTTCCACCTCGAGAAAATCCTGAAGGGCGAAAACATCTGGTGCCAGGGCTTCTCCGAGCCGGGCGCCGGCTCGGACCTCGCCGCACTCAAGACTCGCGGCGAGATCGACGGCGACTATCTGGTAGTGAACGGCCAGAAGACCTGGACCTCGGGCGCCGCCACCGCGCAGTTCCAGGAGCTGCTGATCCGCACCGAGCCGGGATCGGAGCGGCACAAGGGCCTCACGTGGATTATCTGCGACATGTCGACCCCGGGCATCGAGGTGCGACCGATCAACACGATGATGGGCGAAAGCGACATCAACGCGACCTTCTACGACAATGTGCGCATCCCGCTAAAGAATGTCGTTGGCGAGATCGGCGGCGGGTGGTCGGTCGCGATGTCGACGCTCGCCTTCGAGCGAGGCAACACCTTCCTGCGCGACCAAATTTCGATGGCCGGCAAGGTCGAGCGCGCGATCGAGTTGGCGCGCCGTACGATCACGGCGGAAGGCACGCCGGCGATCGAGGACAAGGAGATCGCGCGCAAGCTCGCCGAGCTGAAGGCCGACGCGCTCGGCCTGCGGGCCATGGCGATCATGAACGTGTCGAACATCGACCGCACCGGCCAGCCGGGGCCGGAAGGCTCGATGGTGAAGCTGCTTGTCTCGCAGGTGAACAAGCAGCTCGTGGAAGTGGTGGCGGATATCTCGGGCCAGCCCTTCCTCGACTATGACGGCACCCGGCACAGCAATGAATGGACGTTTGACTATATGTGGAGTTGGGTTTTGACGATCGCTGGCGGCGCGACCGAAATCCAGAAAGAAATCATCGCTGATCGCGTCCTCAATCTGCCGAGGTCGCGATGACCGAAGATCTGCACGGCGTCGATCAGGCATCCCTGCAGCAGGTTGCCGACGATAAGGGCCTGCACCTTGTCAAAGTAACGTGGGTGCATCACTGGACCCAGGGCCTGTTCAGTTTCCGGGTCGAGCGGCCGTCGAGCTTCCGCTTCCGCTCTGGCGAGTTCATCCTGATCGGTCTCCTGGGAGAGAACAGCCGTCTGCTGCTGCGTGCCTACTCAATTGCGAGCCCGAGCTGGGAGGACCATCTGGAGTTCTTCTCCGTGAAAGTACAGGGTGGCGCGCTCACCACCCGCCTGCAGCATCTCGAGGTCGGCAGTCATATCTTCCTCGGCAAGAAGCCGACGGGAACGCTGGTGATCGACGCGCTGACGTCCGGCAAGACGCTGTGCATGGTCGGGACCGGCACCGGCCTGGCGCCGTTTCTTTCTGTTTTGCGCGATCCCGAGGCGCACGAGAAGTTCGAGAAGATCATCGTCACGCACACCGTACGCCAGACCGAGGAGCTCGCCTATCGCTCCTTCCTGGAGGAGGAAATCCGCGAGGACGAGATCTTCGGGGAGATGCTGAAAGATCGCTTCACCTATTATCCGACCGTGACGCGCGGCGACTTCAACCGCAAAGGTCGGATCACCGACCTCATCCGCGAAGGCATCTTCCGCAACGAGGTGGGTGTGGGCGACGCCGATCGCGGATCGTTCCGCTTCATGTTGTGCGGCTCCATGGCCTTCAACAAGGACATGGCCGCTCTGCTCGAGTCCAACGGACTGGTGGAGGGAACGCATTCGGTTCCCGGCACCTATGTGATGGAGCGCGCCTTCGTCGGCTGACGCCTGTGCTGCTGCGAAGGGCGCTCAAATGGCCATTGCCGGCTGCAGCGGCTCCGAGCCCAAGATCGTTGTCGGCTATCTAGGCTACTGCAACGGCTCAGAACCCGGCGCCGGGTGCCGGGAGATTTGATGATAAACCAGGCGAACTGATTTAGCGGCGCAGAGCCCGTGGGTTGGCGGCCCGGCGCCACCTGCACACTGCTTTCCAGGAGGGCTACCGCCTCCCGCTTGAGCTCGGGGCGACCGCCATTTGGTGCGTGGGGGCGAATCGATCATGGCTGGCGAATCTGGTCAGGCCTTCCTGGTCGGACTGCGTTCTTTGACTTGTTGTTTGAAGTCGTCGGTTCCGATGAGGATTGCCTGGTTGAGGACGTTCGTGACCCATTCGGCTTCCATGGTGGATTCGAAGCCGCGGTGGAGGGCGGCCTTGGCGGCGGCGAAGGCGGCCTGGGGCAGGCTCGCCATGGCAAGCGCGCGGGCCTCGGCGCGCGCGAGGATCTGGTCGTCGGCGACGAGCTCGTCGATGAGGCCGAGGCGCAGCGCCTCCTCGCCCCCGATGATCTGCGCCTCGAGCACCATGCGCTTGGCGTGAGTGAGGCCGATGAGCCGCGGCAGGAGCACGGCGCCGCCGAGCGGCGGTATAAGGCCAAGGTGCAGCCAGTTTTCGCCGAAGCGGCTGCGCGGCGAGGCGACGCGCGCGTCGCAGGCCAGGCTGATCTCGCACCCGACGGTAATCGCCGCGCCGTTGACCGCAGCGACGGTCGGCTTGGGGCACTTCCACAGCCGCTCGACCGCGCCCTTGAACCAGGTGTAGAGGCTCTGGTTCACGCCCTCGGTGCGGCTGTCGAGCAGGTCCTCGAGGAAGCCGAAGTCGGCGCCGGCGGCGAAGTTGCGGCCCCGCCCGGTGATTACGATCGCCCGTACCGCGGCGTCGGCGGTGCAGCGGTCGATCGCCGCGCAGAGCTGCTGCATCAGCCCCGGGTGGACGGCGTTGGCGACTTCAGGGCGGTTGAACGAGATCCGGCCGAGGCCGTTGTCCAGCACCTCGACGACGATTTCGGCCTCAGCGGCGGGGTTCATCGGGGTCTCCAGCGGAACGATGTGCGGGCAGCGGCGGGCTCGCGGGCAGCCGGGCCAGCCCCTTGGCGCGGCTGGCGACGAGGACGGTGGCGCTCGCGGTGATGTTGGTCTGGCCGCGCTGGTTGGTGCCAGCGATCTCGACCTCGATCAGCGGGCCGAGCACGGGGTCGTCGCGTACCTCGGTGACGGCCCCGCTCATCCAGGTGATGTCGCCGATATAGTTGAAGTTCCGGAGCTCATATCGCAGCCGGTGGACGAAGGCGTCGTCGCCAATCCAGTTGGTCAGATAGTGGCAGACGAAGACATAACGCATCGGCCCGATATCGTAGGTGCGCTGCACGCCGACCTTCTGCGCCAGCGCGTTGTCCCAGTGGACGCGCTGCACCGTGTCCCAATTGCGATAGTCGTCGCGCGAGTAGAAGCCGCGCAGCCGCTTGCGGTTCTCGTAGGCGAGCTTGAAGGGCGGGTTGCCGTAGGTGAACCAGCCGCCGCCCATGTGCATGTTGATGATGTCGGTGATAGTGAGCGGCCCCTTGGCCATCGCCGGCAGCGCGTCGCCGACCTTCACGTCCTCGAGGTAGAGGATGTCGGCGCCGCGGCGGTACTCGCTGTCATAGGCCGCCTCGATCCGTTCCATGTCCGCGTCGCTGTAGCTCGGCGGCGCGTCCTGCGCCTTCTTCTCATTGCGCCCCTCCGAGCTGCCGCGCTCGACATGCACGAACCAGCGGTTGCTCGTCACGCAGACCTCGTCATGCTGGTTCCAGAAGCTGTTGGCGTTGTCGACGAGTACGCTGCGCTTGCCAAAGCTGCTCTCTTTGGGCGTGACGCTCGCCAGCCATTCGGACTTGAAGATCTCGTCGCCCTCGCGGATCGGGCGGTAAAAGCGGTACTCGGCGCCCGAGTGGAACAGCTGGACGCCGCGCAGCGCGCCGCGGCTCGCCTTTTGCAGCTCGGCATCGGGGAAGGGCGAGCGGTCCCAGCCCATCGACCATTCAAAGCCCGGGGGCGCCACTGTGCCCTGCCAGCGGCTGCGGTCCGCGTGGCGTGGGTCGAGATAAAGCGGGTTGTCGTCGCCGATCGCAATCGCCCAGCGCCGCACCGCATCCGCGCTGCACACCGCGTTGTGCGGCACGGTCAGCCAGCCCTTGCGAAGCGTCGGGTTCGTCCAGCCAATCCGACAGCGCATCTTCTCGATGTCCTCGTCGGTGATCCGACCAATCACCAAACCGTCCGATCGCGCGGCCATGGCCTACTCCCCACTGTAATAGAAGTAGAGCTATTGGCGCTTAGAATCTTCCTGGCAAGTAAATTTATCGGTTTTCCTTTGCGTAGGATCGGGGCTCCAGATAAACCGTCGGGGCCGGGGCAAAAAGAGATATCTCTGGACAGGGGCGGAGGGCAGGATTAGCCGCGTTTTGGCGGCAGCCTTGGAGAGCAGATGTGACCCCGTTGAAGCAGCGAATCGAGACGATCCTGACACTCGATGGAGGTGCGCCAGCGATCGAGTTCGACGGGAAATGGACGAACTGGGGCGAAATCGAGCGGACCTATCGCGCGTTGGACGAGATACTGGACGCCAATGGGCTAGGCGCTGACAGCCGCATCGGCCTGATGCTGCGCAACCATGTCGCCGTGGTGCCCGCCGTACTGGCGGTGATCGGCGGCCGCTGCGTGGTAACGCTTAATCCGATGTTCCAGGCGAACAAGCTGGCCGAGGATGTCCGCGTGACCCAGGTGCCCGCCGTGGCCGGCATTCCCGCTGATCTGGACGCCCCAGAAGTTGCTGCCGCGCTAGCCGAGGCCGGCTGCCTCGTGATGGAGCTAACCGGCGATGCCGACGCGCCGGTGAAGGTACGACAGGAGCGGACCTGCGCGCCTGCGGAAACTGACACGGCGCCCGGCGTCGCGGTGGAGATGCTGACCAGCGGCACCACCGGCGCGCCCAAGCGGATCGCGATGAAGCGTGTCGGCTTCGAGGAATCAGTCTTCGCCGCCGCCCGTTTCGAGAAGGGGCGTTCGGCCGACGATGCGCCGGTGCTGCGGAAAGGCGTGCAGCTGCTGATGGCGCCCTTCTCGCATATCGGCGGGCTGCTCGCGCTGATGAACGCGATCATGGCCGGGCGCAGCGGCGCGCTACTGCCCAAATTCACCGTCGAGGGTTTTCGCGATGCGGTGAAGCGCCATGGCATCAAGGCGGCCAGCGCCCCGCCGGCCGCGCTCAAGATGGTCTATGACGCCAATGTGCCTAAGGAGGACCTGGTGTCGCTCAAGGCCTTCCGCACCGGCACAGCGCCGCTCGACCCGGATCTCGCCGACGCCTTCTACGAGCGCTACGGGATTCCCGTGCTCCAAAATTACGGCGCGACCGAATTCGGTGGCGTGGCGGGCTGGACCATTGCCGATTTCGAGGCGCACCGGGTCGACCGGCGCGGTGCGGTCGGCCGGCTCAATCCCAATGTGCAGGGCCGGGTCGTCGATGCGGAGACGGGCGCGGAAGTGCCTGCGAACGAGATCGGCATCTTGGAACTCAAGTCGCGGCAGATCGGCGACGGCACCCAATGGTTACGCACCACCGATCTCGCGAGAATGTCAGAGGACGGCTTCCTGTGGATAACTGGCCGCGCCGATAATGTCATCATCCGTGGCGGCTTTAAGATCCAGCCCGACGATGTGGTCCGCGCCCTGGAGAGCCATCCGGCGGTGAGCGAGGCGTCGGTGATCGCCATGCCTGACGACCGGCTGGGTCAGGTGCCCGTCGCCGCCTTCATCGCCGCCTCCGGGCAGAAGGTGCCGGATGAGGGGGCGCTCAAGGCCTTCCTCAAGGATAAGCTGACCGCCTATCAGGTGCCGGTGACGATCCGCCGCTTCGACGCCCTGCCCCGCACACCGTCCATGAAGGTCGATCAGCGCGCGCTTCGCGCGCTGCTGGAGGTCCCGCCGACGGCTTGATTTCTAGGTATCGTCACCCTGGGATTGATCCGGGCCGAAGATCCGCGCGCAGGCTAGCCCCTGAATCGCGGCTGGGGTCGGAGAATGAGCTGCCCGCCTATTCTGGCGTTGCGCGCGCCGCGCTGCGGCTGCTGGAGCGGCACGGCATCTTCGTCGGTCGCGCCGATCCCGCCGCCGCGTTCCTCGCCTTCCGCGAACATGCGCAGTCGCTGGTGCTGCCGCGGCGCCGCATCGCGGAGATGCGCGATGCTTTGCTGGAGCGGCTGGTCCTTGGCCTCGTCGCGCGGGGCGGTGCGCGCACGGCTTGGCTGATTTGCTATTGAGATATCTGTATGGTGCGCTAAGGGTTTGGTGCGATCCACCTTGCTGGGAATGACGAACGACCGATGGACCTAAGATATACCGACGAACAGGCCGCCTTTCAGCAGCGCGTCCGGTCATTCCTCGCGGAGCAATGGACGTCGGCTGAAAACAAGAAGGACCCCGCCTTTATCAGCCGCTTCCGCCAGCAAGCGACGGACGCGGGCTATCTCTATCGTGGCGTGCCGCGCCAATATGGCGGATCGGAACAGGCGCCCGACGTCATCCGCGCGCAGATCATTCGCGAGGAATTCGCTGCCGCCCGCGCGCCGATGGAGGTGTCCGGCAACGGCGTGGCGCTCGTTACCCCGACGCTGATCGAATGGGGCACCGATGAACAGAAGGACATGTTCCTCAAGAAGACGCTGACCGGCGAATATCGCTGGGCGCAGGGTTATTCGGAGCCGGGATCGGGCAGCGACCTTGCCTCGCTCACCTCGCGCGCAGTGCTGGACGGCGACGAATGGGTTATCAATGGCCACAAGATCTGGACCACGCTGGCCCAGTACGCCACCCACATGTTCGCGCTGCTGCGCACCGAGCCGGATGCGCCCAAGCACAAGGGCATTTCCTACATTCTGCTCGACATGAAGGCGCCGGGCGTTACCGTCCGCCCGATCACGCAGATCAACGGCGACACCGAATTTTGCGAAGTGTTCCTGGACGATGTACGCGCGCCTGCATCCTGGCTGGTCGGTCCGCGCGGCGACGGGTGGAACGTGTCGCGCTCCACGCTCAAGCATGAGCGCAACCATATCGGTTCGTCGGCCCGCACCATGCCGATGTTCCGCAGCCTGGTGAAGCTGGCGCAGCGCCGCCAGATCAACGGCAAGCCGGCGATCGAGGACCCGCGCATCCGCAGCACCCTCATCCAGATCGAGGGCTATCTCCAGAGCCAGCTCTGGGCAGGCTATTATCAGCAGACGCTGGCGGCGAACAACGAGAGTCCGGGCGTGCTGGGCCTCGTCAACAAGCTGACTACCACCAATTTCTTCCACCGCGTCGCCCAGCTGTCGACCGAGATCATCGGCGACGATACGTTGCTCGCGCCCAAGCAGGGCCGGGACCGCGGCGGCGACGAACGCTGGGTGAACCAGATGCTGGGATCGCTCGGCCAGGCCATTTCTGGCGGCACGTCGAACATCCAGCGCAACATCATTTCCGAACGCGGTCTAGGGCTGCCGCGCTCCGGCTCGGAGAACTGACCGATGCGTTTCGATCTGACCGAAGAGCAGAAGTCGCTACGCGAAATGCTGACCGAATTTTTCGGCGAGCGCTTCGGCGGCGCGCAGGGGGTGGAGGCGATCGCGCGCACGACCTTGGACGCTGACCTCTGGTCCGCCGTGGCGGAGCTGGGCCTTGCCGGCGCGATGGTGCCGGAAGAGGATGGCGGCCTTGGCCTCGACCTCTTGACCGCGACCGTGATCGCCGAAGTGACCGGCCGCTATGCCGTGCCCGCGCCCGTGCTGCCCTCCATCCTCGCGTCTTGGCTGATCGCGATGGCGGGCAGCCAGGAACAGAAGGGCAAGTGGCTGCCGAAACTGCTCGGCGAAGGCGCGCAGGCGGCCTTCGCGCTGGCGGAAGACGGTGGCTGGGCGCCCGCGGACTGGACGCTGGAAGGCGCGCCGCTTGTCGGCACGAAGCTTTATGTCGAGCGCGCTGACAGCGCTGACCTGTTCATCGTCGGCGGCAAATATGGATCGCTCGCGATCGTGGAGGCAGACGACGCGACCCTGACCCCCGTCGATACCCTGGACCGGACGCGCCCGCTTTTCGCTGTGGCGTTCGATGCGGCCGCCGACGTGCTGACGACTGACGCGGCAGTCGCGGGCAAGCTGTTCGACGCGCTCTGCATCACCTCGGCCGCCGACGCGCTGGGCGCGGCGAGCGCCATCCAGGCGCGCGCGATCGACTATGCCAAGGAGCGCAAGCAGTACGGCCGGCTGATCGGCAGCTTTCAGGCGCTCAAGCATCAGCTCGCCGATATGTCCGTCGAGCTGGAGCCGGCGCGCCCGCTCGTCTGGTACGCCGCCCATGCCTGGGACATGGGGCAGGAGGATGCGCCACGCATGGCGGCGCTCGCCAAGGCGCATCTCACCGATATCTCCGTCCAGGTTGCCCGCAACGCGATCGAGGCGCATGGCGGCATCGGCTACACTTGGGAGCATCCCGCGCACCTGTTCCTCAAGCGCGCCATGGCGGATCGCAGCGCGCTCGGCAGCGTGAACGTGCATCGGGAGCGCGCGGCGGTGCTGGCCGGCTGGTAAGAGAGAGCAGGAGATCAAGACCGATGCCGCAATGGACAGCGAGCGCCGACCCAGCCACCCATGACCTCCGCCTGATCGGCCGGATCGATGGCTGCACTCATCCAGAAAGCGCGGAAATGCTACCCGATGGCGAGCATTTCCTGTTCGGTAATTGCGCGATGAAAGTGGGCGTGGCTCCTTATCGCGGAGGCGCCGGGCCGGTCTATATCGACGGGCAGGCCTATGTCAGCGTGGGCCGCATCGACCCACAGGGCAATGTCAGCCTGGTCGAGGAGAAGATGGTGACGGGCCTCACTGGCACGCTAGGCTGCGACGTCCTGACAGTGGCGACGGGCAAGTTTGCGGCAGGATATGTCTTCCAGGCGCGCGGCGGCTGCCCGCTGATGGCGTCGGAGGATGCGGACACGTTGATCGAGGACCCGGCCGAGTTGCGTTCGCAGGTGCTCGTGTTTGATGTCGAGCGCCGCCGCCAGGCCGGGTCCATCCCGCTCTGGGAAGGCACCGAGTTCGCGCGCCAGTTCAACGCGATCAACCAGCCCAACGGGCTCGCCATCAACGCGAAGGGCGACCTGTTCGTCGGCGACATCCCGCACGGGAACAGCGTCAGCGTGCTGCCGCCGCCAGTGCCCTCGGCTGTCTATCGCATCCCGCACGATGCCATCGACGGCGTGGCCGACGGCGATCCGCAAGCGGTGGCGATGGTGCGGCGGGTATTCACACCGGGCTTTGTCAACGGCCTTACCGTGTCGCCGGTTGACGGTGAATGCTGGATGGTCAGCTGCTCCTCGCATGACGAGGCAGGCGGCGCGGTTTATCGCCTGACCGACACGGAGTTCGAGAGTGGCGCGCTGCCCGAGCCGTCCGTCACCGGCCTTGGCGTGCTCGACGGTGTCACCTTCACCAAGCGCGGCACGCTGTTCGTGACCAATCCGCGCACCGGCGAGATCCACATGTTCACGACCGACGGCGCGCACAAGCTGATCAGGCTGGATGGCGAGAAGCCGTGGCGGTCGCCGGCGGACATCAATGTCTGCTACCCCAAGGCGCTGGGCGGCGAGCCCGCGCTGCTGGTTCCCGACGTCGCTGTGGCGAGCGGGCCGGGCGAAAGCAGCGTTTCGCTGCTCGATCTGAGCGGACTATAAGGGCCTGGAAATAAAGGGTGGGCACGCGGCGCGCCGCGCGTTGACTTGGGCAACGTTTTGCCGCTTTCGGGCGGCGTCACTATTTTGGGGACCGATATGAGCCTTGCGGGCAAGACCATTTTCATCACCGGCGGCAGCAGGGGAATCGGCCTCGCCATCGCCGTGCGCGCGGCGCGTGACGGCGCCAATATCGCCATCGCCGCGAAGACAGCCGAGGCTCATCCCAAGCTGCCTGGCACCATCTACACAGCGGCGGACGAGATCGAAAAGGCGGGAGGCAATGCGCTGCCGTTACTAGTCGATGTGCGTGATGAGCACCGTGTTGTCGACGCGCTCGCGCAGACGGCCGACAAGTTCGGCGGCATCGATATCGTCGTCAACAATGCCTCGGCGATCAACCTGTCCGGCTCGACCGAGATGGAGATGAAGCGCTTCGACCTCATTCAGTCGATTAACATGCGCGGCACCTTTCTTACCAGCCGCAGCGCCATCCCCTATTTGCGCAAGGCAGCCAATCCCCACATTCTCTCGCTCTCGCCGCCGCTTGATCTGCGCGCCAACTGGTTCGCGCAGCACCTGCCCTACACGATAAGCAAATATGGCATGTCGATGGTGATGCTGGGCATGGCGGAGGAATTCCGCGCCGACGGCATCGCTTGCAACGCACTATGGCCGCGCACGACGGTGGCGACAGCAGCGGTCGAATTTGCGCTGGGCGGCGAGCAAATGATGCGCAGCTCGCGCCGGCCGGAGATCATGGCGGACGCCGCCTATGCGATCTTCAACCGCTCTTCGCGCGATTTTACGGGCCAGTTCGTGATCGACGACGCCGTGCTGGCAGAAGAGGGCGTGACCGATTTTAGCGGCTATCGCTACGATCCGACGCAGGAGCTGACTGTCGATATCTTTGTCGATCCGGCCGACGCGCACCCCGAAGGCGGGGTGCTGCTGCCGTCTTCCTGACGGGCAGCAGGACAGCCGTCAGGCCGGCTGCCCCGCATGGACGAAGGCGAGGAAGCTCTTGGCCGAGGCGCGGCAGATCAGCTTCCAGTCCAGCCGTGTGTCGCTGGTGCACGTCAGGCGAATAAGCGCCTGCAGTTCTAGGAAGAAAAGCAGCGCCTCGGCGCGGATTTCCTCGTCCGTGCCAGCCGCCGCGAAGCGGGGGAAACCCGTGCCCAGCAGTGCCATGATCTCGTCATAGAAGCTGATTTCATCGAACAGCTTGCCATTGGGCTGGAGCGTGCGCTGGAGCAGTAAGACGGTCGATCCGTCGCTGCGGCAGGTTTCGAAAAACCCCTCAACCCAAGCCGTTACCACTTCGACGGAGGGCTCGGGGCCGAGCGCGGCCAACGCGGCATAGCGGCCGCGCAGGCTCTCGCCAACGTTGGCAATCAGCGCATGAATGATGTCGGCCTTGGTCTCGAAATGCAGATAGAAGGCCGCGCGGCTGATCCCGGCGGCCGACGCGATCTGGTCGATGGTCGTCGCTTCATAGCCAAATTCGGTGAACAGCGCGCAACCGGCATTCATCAGCCGCCGCATCGTAGCGGCCTTGCGCAGCGAGCGCCGATTGGATGACGAACCGTAGGGTGCCCTCCTTTTCGCGCCCTCGCCGATCTTTTGCTGAGCTACCGACATGACAGGACCTTAACAGCAAATTGTGCTATTTCCAGCGCGCTCGCCTGCTGGCCAGGCCGGACGCTCCCGCCTGTTCCCGAGTCGTGGGACTCTGCCGAACAATGATGCGCCATATTTGCCTCTGGAGGCATAAATTAGCGGCGGCAATTGAGATCGCTCTATTGACCAAACGGCGCGCGGCTAGCATCATGGTGGTGAAGGTGAGGATAAATGGATCATTTCAGGACAATCGACGCGGGACCGTCAGCCAATGACGCGGCATAAGTCGGCGGCATTCCTCATCGGCTTTATTGCCATGTGTCCGTCGCGGGCCCGCCCACGCACGCGAACCGGCCCGGAGTGTTTCCTGCTCGATAATCAGCCGGCGCCGGGGAGCAACGTTGGGTGACAACAATTTAGAGGAGTTGATGATGGCTACGTTGACGATTGACGCGCCCGAGCATGTGCCGCCAGAGCTGGTGGTACCCTTCGACCAGCTGAATGGCCCGGAAGTGATGGGCTTCCCGCCGACGGCAGCGGTCGGCATCGGCGCGGAAAAGCCGGTCTTCTATTCTAACTACTACGGCGGCTTCTGGGTCTTCACCCGCTATGAGGACATTCGTGCCATCTACCAGAACCCCGATGTATTCATCCAGTGGTCGCAGGGCTTCCCGGCCAACCCCTTCTCGAAGCTGTACAAGCCGCTCTATCTAAATCCGCCCGAGCATATCGCGTGGCGCCGCGTGCTCACGCCGATCTTCTCGCCGCGTCAGATGATGCGCTACGAGGAGTTCGTGCGTGACCTCACCCGCACGCAGCTCGCCAAAATCGCGCCGCAGGGCCGCTGCGAGTTCGTGAGCGAGTTCGCTGACGTCATCCCTGGGCGCATGTTCTGCTTCCAGCTGGGCCTTCCAGAAAAGGATTATCCGCGCTTCTCCGGCCTGGCACATGACCTTATCTTCGGCCCGGCCAAGGTGCTGCGCGAGGGCGGATCGCCCGACGACGCCCGCGCCTTTCGCGTGAAGGTGAATGCGGAGATCGATGACTTCGTCGCCAAGTTGATCCCCGAGCGCCGTAAGCAACCGGGCGAGGATATCGTCTCCTTCCTGCTGGAAGGCCGAGTCGACGGCGAGCCGCTGACCGACGAGGACATCATCACGATGACTACGCTGCTCTTCTTCGCGGGCACGGACTCGACCCGCGCGGCGATCACCTACGCCTTCCTATACCTGGCCCAGCATCCCGAGTTGCGCGACGAGTTGGTGCGGGGCGAGGCGGACATCAAGAAGGCATCGGAAGAGCTACTGCGGGTCCATGGTTTCCACATGAGCTCACGTCAGGCAGCGAAGGATTTCGAGATCGCCGGCGTCAGGATCAAGGCGGGCGATCGGGTGGTCATGTCGACTGGCGCGGCGAACCGCGACGCGGCAAAATTCCCGGACCCTACCAAGGTCGACTTCCACCGCCCCGACGCGCACAGCCACCTGACCTTCGGTGCAGGCATCCACCGCTGCATCGGATCGCACCTCGCGACGCTCCAGTTGCGCGTGGCGCTGGACGAAGTGCACAAGGTCATCACCGACTATCGTATCGACGAAAGCGCCGATCCGGTGACCTTCGTAGGCGGGCAAGGGAAGACCATCCCGGTCAACCTGCCGCTGGTTTACACGCCCGTGGATTACGTGCCCGGCCAATGACCGCACGGCTCGACGGCCAGGTCGTCCTTGTCACTGGTTCGACGGCCGGCATCGGACGGTCGATGGCGGAGCGGTTTGCGGCGGCCGGCGCGCGGGTGGTGATCACCGGGCGCAGCCTCGACAAGGGGAGGGCGGTCGAAGAGCAGATCCGTGCCGAGGGCGGCGCGGCGCTGTTCGTGCCGATGGATATCGGCGAGGAGGATCAGGTGCGCGCGGCCGTCACGGCGGCCGAGCGCACCTACGGCCGACTCACCGGGCTGGTGAATAACGCCGCGACGATCCAGGGCCGCACCGACGGGCCGATTACCGAGATCGCGACCGAGGACTGGCTCAATATCCTGCGTGTCGACCTCACCGGCACCTATTTCGCGTTGAAATACGGGCTGAAGGCAATCGCGCGGGCGGGTGGCGGGTCGGTGGTCAACATCTCGTCCGCCGCCGGCGTGCGCGGGCAGATCGGCAACAACGGCTATGCCGCCTGCAAGGGCGCCATCCAGGCGCTCACCCGCTCGCTTGCGGTCTATTATTCGCGTTATCTGATCCGCGTGAACTGCCTGATCGTCGGCACGATTGACACCGGGGAGGGCAAGCTTAAGCAGCTGCTTGCCTCGCCGGACACCGGCCCCAAGCTCATCGAGCACTATCTCGGCCGGGTCGGGCGCCCCGCCGAGGTCGCCGATGCCGCTGCCTTCCTGTTGTCGGACGAGGCGAGCTTCATCAACGGCGTCGAACTGCCCGTCGACAACGGCGCCACCATGAAGGGCCACGCGATCAACAAGCCGCGGGACATGGCCGACCTGCCCCCACCCCCCAACCCTTGGGTCTGACAAACAACGAAGAACCGCAACAGACAAGGCCGCGCTCCCGCTCAAGGGCTTCGGCGGCCTCGTCGCACGTTTCGACACGATGCCATCACGCTTGCGCGCGTCGGGAGGTTGCGGCGGCTACCGTGGATCGTCGCTTATACAGGCGGAGCTGCCGCCCGAGCCAAAGACCCACCGGCACTTAATTCAGGTTTACGGAACTGACGTACTATTACCTGTCCTTCAAGAACCACTCGACTAGGGCCGCCCGGCTGAGGCTGGCGTGGGGGAGGCTGGATTATGCAGGATGTGGGCCTCTTCACGGGAAAGCAGCGCTACATGCTGTTCATCCTCAGGCTCGTCTACGCTTGCCACCTAATCGACCGTACGATCGTCCTCGTCCTGCTTGACCCCATCAGGCACGAAAGAACTGCGGTCTCGATCGTCCACATCGGCAGCCCATGGGCACACTGATCGGCTTCGCCGCGGGTGGGTGGGTCGCCAGCCTGGCCCTTTCACCCGGGGCATCTTTCCTCGGGTGTCGCGAGCTTCCGTCTCACTGGACGATGGCAATAGAGATAGCTATATAAGGTGCGATCCTTTAAATGTCATACGGATGGGCGAGGCGACCGTCTCGCAGGGCCGCCGTGGAACGATGGAGTCTGTGGATGTCTGGTGCGCTAGTTGGCGGCGTTGGGATGGTGAAGTTCAGCAAGCCGGGCGCACAGGTACCCTACCCCCAGATGGCGTCGGACGCGATCCGGGTGGCGCTGGCCGATGCTGGTCTGCAGCTTGGTGACGTGCAGCAGGCATATGCCGGCTATTGCTACGGCGCGACCACCTGCGGCCAGCGGGCGCTGTACGAAGTCGGTATGACCGGCATTCCGGTCATCAACGTGCGCAATGCCTGCGCGACCGGCTCCTCGGCGCTGCTGCTGGCGCGTCAGGCGGTGGCGTCAGGCGCGGCCGACTGCGCGCTCGCCTTCGGTTTCGAGGAAATGAAGCCGGGCGCCCTGGTCAACGAGGATTTCCGCGTGTCGCCCGTCGACCGGATCATCGCGCGGTTCAACCAACTCGGCTATCCGGTTGAGGAAGCGATGTCCGCACCCGGCTTCTTCGGCGCGGCCGGCAAGGAATATCTCGAAAAATATCGCGCAGACGCGGACATCTTCGCCAAGGTTGCCGTGAAGACCCGCACCCATGCGGCGAACAATCCGATGGCGCTCTTCACCAAGCCGATCACGGTCGATGAGGTCATGGAAGCGCCGGTGATCTGGGGCGATTATCTGACCCGCCTAATGGCCTGCCCTCCAACATGCGGAGCGGCCGCGGCGATCGTGGTCAGCGAAAATTTCGCGCGCAAAAAGGGCATGGGCCGCACCGTCGTCATCGCCGGCCAGGCGATGGGCACGGACGCCGCCGAAAGCTTCGACAGCGCGATCGATCTCGTCGGACGTGGGATCACGGTTCGCGCGGCCAAGGACGCCTTCGAGCAAGCGGGCGTCGGTCCGGAGGATGTGGACGTGGTGGAGCTCCACGACTGCTTCACGACCAACGAGGTCATCAATTACGAGGCGCTTGGCCTCTGCGGCGAAGGCGAGGCGTCGAAATTCATCGCGGACGGCGACAACAGCTATGGCGGCAAGGTGGTGGTGAACCCCTCCGGCGGACTGATGTCGAAGGGCCACCCGCTGGGCGCAACCGGCCTTGCTCAGTGCACCGAGCTCGTGCAGCAGCTGCGCGGGGAGGCGGGCGAGCGGCAGGTCGAGGGCGCCAAGGTCGCGCTGCAGCACAATATCGGTATGGGATCTGCCGGCGTCGTCACCGTCTACGTGAGGAACTGAGCAGGTGTGCATCCTTGTGACCGGTTGGAGATGCTGCGCGGGTCGCTCTGGGCCCGGCGCAAGGACGTCGTGATCGCGACCAAGTTCGGCGATCCCTGGAGCGGCGGAGACGGTGGCAGCGCCGCCTATGTGCGGAGGCGCTTGAGGCCAGCCTCAAGCGCCTCGGCACCGAACATACCGATCTATATATCTTCGCGCGCTCGACGCCTCGACGCCTTCGTGCGATCCCGGGGTACCCGACTGGCTCAACACCGGCGACCCTGGCACCGGCGCGATCCAGTTTCGCTGGATGCAGGCATCATCGGCGCCGGTGCCCACCGTCACGCTCGTGAAGCTTGCCGACCTGCCGTCGCTGCTTCCGCTAGATACGCCGAGGGTTTCGCCGGAAGTGCGCGAGCAGACTTTGCGCGAACGGCGCAGAGGTGCACAGCTGCGGGGGCGCTGGTAGGTGCCTACCAGTTGCTGCGGCCCTCGAAATAGTCGACGCCGCCCAAGGCGCAACGCGAGGTCATGCCGCTGTCGACGGTGAGCATCGCGCCCGTGATGCCGCTCGCACGGTCGGACAGGAGAAAGGCGATGCTGTCCGCCACCTCCTGCGGCGCGGTGGTGCGGCCGAGCGGATTCCATTCGCTGTAGCGCGCTTCCATCCGCTCGCCGAGCAGGCCGGTGGCGCGCGACGTCTTGGTCGCGCCGGGGGCAACGACATTGGCGCGGATGCCATATTGGCCCAGCTCCGCCGCCATCGAGCGGGTGAGGGCGATCACCCCTGCCTTCGCCGCGCCATAGGGGGCGTGGAAAGTGGCCGAGGGCAGCGCGCTGACCGAGGCGATGTTGACGAAGGCGCCCGCCACCTTGCGCTCGATCATATGCGCGGCCGCGTCGCGGCAGATGGTGAAGACATAGTCGAGATTGAGCGCCATCACCGTGCGCCACACCTCGTCCGGCGTACCTTCGAACCGGCCCCATTGCGTGGGTGTCATCCCGCCCCCGATATTGGCGACGCCGTGGATGGTGCCGGCCATCTCCACCCCCCGCGCGACGATCCTACTTCGCTCGGCGGGATCGCGCAGGTCGGCGACGATGCCATGACAGGCGACGCCCAGCGCCGTCACTTGACGGGCCGTCTCGTCCACCAGTTCCTGCGTGTGATCGACCGCGACGACGTCCATGCCCTCGCGCGCCAGCGTCAGCGATGTGGCGATACCGATGCCGCCGCCGCCCGCGCCGCAGATCAGGACCGTCGTCTTTTCCATGCGCCTCTCCTTTCCCGCGCGATTGCTTGCTATTTGAGTGAGTTCAATTAGAGGCATGCGCATTGGACCGAAAGGGGCAAATGCCCGCTTTGGGGGAGATGATAATGAGCGGAGAACTGGCAGGATATCGCACCATCGTCACTGGTGGCGCGCGCGGCATCGGGGCGGTGGTGGCGCGCGGTTTCGTGGACGCCGGGGCGCGTGTGCTGATCCTCGACAAGCGCGACGACCTCGGCGAAGCGTTGGTCGCGTCGCTGCCTGCCCATATGGCGCGCTATCGCCATTGCGACGTCACCGACTCGGCGCAGGTTACCGCCGCCTTTGAGGAGGCGGCGAGCTGGCTGGGCGGGCTCGACACGCTGGTGCATTCCGCAGGAATGGACAAGCCGGGCTATACGCCGGAGGACCTGCCCGAGGAGGTTTTTGACCTCGTCCTCTCGGTGAACGCCAAGGGCACCTACCTCACCAATCAGGCCGCCTTTCGCCTGATGAAGGAAAAGGGCGGGGCGATCGTCAACATGGGGTCGTTGGCGGGCATTCGCGGCATGCCCGACCGACCGGCCTATTCCGCCGCCAAAGGCGCGGTGCTGGCCTGGACGCGCGCGGTCGCGACCGCCTGGGGCCCTTATGACGTCACCGTCAACGCCATCGCGCCGACCATGGGCACCGATGTCGCCGAACGCTATCTGGCGCAGGTTGATCCCGAAGAACGGCGCCAGCTGGAGGAAGACCGCAAGCGCCTGTCGCCGCTCGGCGGGCGCCTCGGCAAGGTGGAGCAGGACCTCCTGCCGCTGGTGCGTCTGCTCGCGGGGCCGGGCGGGCGCTACATGACCGGCCAGACCTTTGCGGTGGACGGCGGACGCACGATGCTGGGTTCCTGATCGCTGATTGTAGTGGGTTCCAAGAAGACTTAGAGTAAACTGAATTTTTCGGAGATGGCAATGAACGTCGCGACTTCCGCCCCGGTCCCCGACCATGTCCCGGCCGAACTGGTGCAGGACTGGGCCTTCGATTCGATCGAGGGCGTGACCAGTAATCCGCCCCAGGCTATGGACGCGACCCGCGACGAGCGGCCGATCATCTACGCGCCGCGCGGCCGTCGCGGCCGGGGTACCTGGATCGTAAAAAGCTATCCGCTGATCGTGGAAGCATTCCAGACGCCGGAAATCTTTTCGAGCGACCGCTATTCGGGCTTCTCCCAGCTGCTGGGCGAGGATTGGCCGATGCTGCCGCTGGAGGTTGATCCGCCGCTGCATCGCCCCTATCGCATGTTCCTGAACAAGGTCTTCTCGCCCAGCCGGATGACCATGCTGGAGGAAGGCATCACCGCGTTCGTCGCCGATCTGGTGGCGAAGGTGAAGCCGCTGGGCCAATGCGATTTCCAGGAGAAGGTCGCGCTGCCGGTGCCGACCACCGTGTTCCTGCGGCTGATGGGCCTGCCGCTGGAGGATGCGCCGCTGTTCCTCGAATGGGAAAAGCAGCTGCTGCACGGCACGGTGATGGAGGACCGGGCGAAGGCGGCGCGGGCGATCAAGGATTATCTGGTCGATACGCTGAAAGCCCGGAAGGCCGAGCCGAAGGACGATGTCGTCAGCTATATCGCCAATTCGGAATGCGAAGGACGGGCGCTGAACGACGCCGAACAGCTCGGCATGGCGTATGTGCTTTATGGCGCGGGGCTGGACACGGTCGCGGCGGGGCTTGGCTTCCTCTTCAAGTTCCTCGCGGAAAACGCGGATCGTCAAGAAGAGCTGCGCGTCAATCCGGACCTGCGCCCCAAGGCGATGGAAGAGATGCTGCGCGCCAACTCGATGGTGGTGTCGGGCCGTTTCGTGACGCAGGACACCGAATTTCACGGCGTGCAGATGCGTAAAGGCGACTATGTGTCGCTGCCCACCATGTTCGGCAACCGCGATCCCAACCAGTTCGAAGATCCGACCAAGATCGACTTCGAACGGCGCGACGTGATGCGGCACATCGCCTTCGGATCAGGCGCGCATAATTGCCTGGGCTCGCATCTTGCGCGGCGCGAGCTGAAGATCGTGCTCGACGCCTGGCTCGACAATCTGCCGCCCTTCCGCATCGCGGATGGCGACAAGGCCGTAACCTATGGCGGGTCGGTGTTCGGCGTGGATTATCTGCCGCTGCAATGGTGACCGCGCGCTTGGCTGCAGCCCACCCACGAAAAAGGCCGGAGAGCGACGCGCCCCGGCCTTTGTCATGTCCTGCTCCGAACCGGATCAGCGCAGCTTGGCGTAGCCGTTGTTGAGCACGATCGCGTTGCGCTTGGGCACGCGGCAGCGGAAAGCGGCGTGGCCATCGCTTTTCCAGATTTCGGTCACGATCAGATCACCGGGGTAGACCGGGCTGGTGAAGCGCGCATCGAAGCGCTGGATCGCGGCGGGATCATTGTCGGCCACTGCGCCCAGCACATGGCGGCAGGCGATGCCGTAGCTGCACAAACCATGCAGGATCGGGCTGGCCAGGCCCGCCGCGCTCGACACGCTCTCGTCGATATGGATCGGGTTATAGTCGCCCGAGGCCAGGCGATAGAGCACCGCCTGGTCGGGCGATGTCTGATAGGCGTCGATGACATCGGGAGCGCGGTCGGGCAGGATATGCGGCGCGGGCGCCGGGTCCGAGGGACCGCCATAGCCGCCGTCGCCGCGCAGGAACACCGTGATGCGCACGTCCGCGATCGGCTCGCCGGTCTCCGCGTCGGCCAAGGCGCGCTTCATGGTCATCAGCGCGCCGCGACCCTCGCCCTTGTCGTGCAGCATTTCGACCGTCATCTGGCTCTTGATCGTCGCGGCTGCCTCCAGAGGACGATGGATTTCCGTACTCTGTTCGGCGGCCAGCATTTTAACGATGTTGAGGCCATATTTGGCGTCGGTCAGCCAGGGCTTTTCGCGCCCGAGCGTCACTGCGAAGGTCGGCAGCGCCTTCAGCCCCCTTTCATAGACGAAGGCGCGGTCGGCGGGATCGGCGCCGGCGCCCACGCTCAGAGCATAGAGCATGGCGTCTTTCTCGCCATAGGTCTGCGTCACGATTTCGGAAGCGAAGTTCCGTACGAGTTGATGGTCCATTGCGGCTGCTCCACTCAACCGCGGGTGATGACGAAGTCGGTCGATTCGCGGTCCCAAGTATCCGCCGTCACGCCCTCGTCGCGCAATTCGTTCTTCTGGATGCGGCCATGCGCGTTGCGCGGCAGCTCGTCGATGAAGCGGATGAAGCGCGGCACGTAGAAATAGGGCGCTTCGTCGTTGATGAAGCGCGCCAGCTCCTTGGCGGTCACGCTCGCGCCGGGACGGCGGGCCACGGCGATCATCAGTTCCGCCTCTGACTCCAGTTCCTCGGACTGGATGCCATAGGCGGCAACGTCCGCCACTTCCTCATGCTTGTCGACGACCTGCTCGATCTCGAACATCGACAAGCTGCGGCCCTTGTAGCGGATATAATCCTTCTTGCGATCCGCGAAGTAATAAAGGCCGTCTTCCTTTTGCACCGCCATGTCCCCGGTATGGTGCCACAGGCTCGTCCATGCATCGACCGTGCGCTGCGGATCGCCGAAATAGCCGAGGAAGAGGTGGCCAGGTTCACGCGGGCGCACGCAGATCTCGCCGCCAGTGCCGACCGGAACGGGCAGGTCGTTGGGGTCGAGGAGTGCCACCTCGTAGCGCGGCACCGGCGTGCCGATCAGCGCGCCGGTCTTGTCGCTGTCGTCGTCGGGCGCGTCGAAGACGCGGAACGTCTCGCTGGTACCATAGCCCTGCGACATGGCCGCTATCCCGAAGCGCTTCTTGAACTTGGGGATGAGGTCGGTCGGCATCGGAATGGCGACAAAGCGGCGCAACGTATGGTCGGTGTCGCGCGGGGAGGGCGGCGCCTTCCACAGCAGGATGTGCATCGCGCCGAGCGTGAAGGCCTGGGTCGCCTTGTAGTGGCGGATGCGGTCCCAGAAGCGGCTGACCGAAAAGCGCGCATCGATCGCCGCCGTCACGCCGTAAAGGAGCGAGGTCCAGAGCGAGCCCGACCAAGCGCTGCCGAGGTAGAGCGGCGTGCAGGTGTAGAGCACTTCGCCTTCGAGATATTCGCGGTTGTAGGCGGTGCATTGCACGAGCACCGACGAGTGGCTGTGGAGGATGCCTTTGGGCTTGCCGGTCGTCCCCGATGACCACCAGCACTGCACGGGGTCGAGCCAGCCCGACCGCTCCTCGACCGGCTCGTCGCTCAGCGAAAGCCACTGGCCGACATCGCCATGAGCGATCGCCTTGATTGCGGGCGCTTCGCCGATGGCGAAGACCGTCCTGATGCCGGCGAGCGAAGGCAGCTTGTCCAGCCGCGGTAGATATTCCGGGTCGACGATCAGGAGCTTGGACTGCGCCTGGGCGAGCGCCTCCTCCAGAAAGCCGGTATGGAAATCGGTGTTGATCGTCGTGAACAGCGCACCCGCGCGCGCCACGGCCATTGCCAGCAGCATCGAGTCGATTGACGGATCGACCAGCATGGCGACCGACTCGCCCTTTTCGACGCCGGCCGCGATCAGCCCGCGCGCATATTGGTTCACGATGGCTTCGGCCTGCGCAAACGTAACCTTGCGGTCGTCCGAATGCAGCCAGACAATATCCCCAATGTGCGCAGCCTGATCCCGCAGCACTTTCCCTACGACACGGCTTTCCGGGTCGGTCAAATCATAGCAACGCATGTTTATCAGTCATCCCGCTCGAATCTGGCCGCTGGAAAATCTGGCCATTGCACCTTGGCACGGGTACGATAAAGGTATCTGAATAGAGGTCAATAGCTTCGGATACGGGAAGCGCGTAGGAAGCACAGAAAGAAGGGATGCGATGAAGGCTCTGCAGGTAAACAGTCTGTCGGACGATCTGTCCGGCGTGGCAATGAACGAAGTGGCGGTGCCGGAGCCCGGGGCGGGGCAGGTGCTGATCCGCGTCTTTTCCGCCAGCCTCAACTTTCCTGACCTTCTGATGACGCGAGGCCAGTACCAGATGAAGCCCGACATGCCCTTTACCCTAGGGGGCGACTGCTCGGGCGAGGTCGCGGCGGTGGGTGAGGGCGTCAGCCGGATCAAGGTGGGTGATCGGGTCACAGGCATCGGCGTCGGTGCCTTCGCCGACTATTGCGTGCTGCCAGAGGCGACGGTCGACCCCATGCCGAGCGGTCTTTCCCATGACGAGGCCGCCGCTTTCGGCGCCGCCTATCTCACTGCTTATGTAGCCCTCGTCGAGCGCGCCCGGCTGCAGCCCGGCGAGACGGCGCTGATCCACGGCGCGGCAGGCGGCATGGGGCTTGCCGCGACCGACCTCGCACGGGCACTCGGCGCGAAGGTGATCGCGACCGGCATCGAGGACCACAAGCTGCAGAAGGTCGGCGAGCTTTATGCCCCGAGCCTGCTCATCAACGGCCGGGACGGCTTCCGTGAGAAGGTGAAGGAAGCGACCGGCGGCGTTGGCGCGGACGTGATCTTCGATCCCGTCAACGGCGACGTCTTCGATGAGAGCGTGCGCTGCATCAACTTCTGCGGGCGTATCCTCGTGGTCGGTTTCGTCGGCAACCGCATTACCAGCCTGCCGACCAACCTTACCATGATCAAATGCTTTTCGGTGGTCGGCGTGCGCGCGGGCGAATATGGTCGGCGCTTCCCGGAGCGTCGCCGCAAGATAAGCGAGGAACTGAAGCGCCTGGCGGAAGATCGGGCGATCCGCCCGCACGTTCACGCCTCCTTCGCCTTCGACGACTGGCGCTCGGCCTTCGCCGCGATGCAGCAGCAAGATGCGATCGGCAAGGTCGTGATCCGCGTTAGCGCCAGCTGACACCGCTCCGAAAAGAAGGCGCCGCGAGGAGCGGCGCGCCTTCCATGCCGGGCCGGGCGCGCAGAGGCGCAGCCGGCTTCAGCCGATCGGATCGTAAGGGAAGACGCTCGACGCGACGCCGAGGTCAACTAACGACGGCTTGAGCGACGGCAAACCCGACTCAAGCATGGTTTCGAGATCCCATCCGCCCACGCGTGAGACTGAGCGGACGGGGCGGGGCTGACTGAACAGCAGCACCTCGTCGCCGCGCACCGCGAAGATCTGGCCCGAAATGTCGGCGCTCGGCGCGCACAGCGCGACCGCGAACTGCGCGACCTGATCGGGGCGCATCGTCTTCTTCATGCGGTCGAGGCGGGCGGCCTGCTCCTCATTCTGCGGCACGACGCTGTCGAGCATCCGGGTCCAGGCGAAGGGCGCCAGCACGTTGCTGCGGATCGAGCGCGATTGGCCCTCGATCGCGATGATGCGCGACAGACCGGCGATGCCCATCTTGGCGGCAGCATAATTGGCCTGGCCGGGGCTGCCGATGAGGCCGGACGTCGAGCCGAACAGCACATAACTGCCTTCGCGCTGCTCGCGGAAATGCTCGATGGTGGTGCGAACGACGTTGAACGAGCCGCGCAGATGGACCGCGATGACGTCGTCCCAATCCTTTTCCTCCATCTTGTGGAAGATCACGTCGCGCAGGATGCCGGCCGGGTTGATGATCGAGTGGAGACCACCAAGCTCGTCCTTCGCCTGCTCGACCATCTGCCGCACGTCGGCGATGTTCGCGACGTTGCCGCCATTGGCGACCGCGGTGCCGCCGGCGGCGCGGATTTCGCTCACCACCTCCTCGGCTGGGCCGATCGAGCCCTCGTCTGCGCTCGACATGCTGCCGCCCAGATCGTTGACCAGCACCTTGGCGCCATGCTTTGCTGCCAGCAGCGCACATTCGCGACCAATGCCGCGTCCTGCGCCGGTTACGAGGATCGTCTTGCCCTCCAAGATCGCCATAGTTCTGCTCCTTCCAGATTGATGGACCTCCCTTCCCCAATTCATTGGACAAAATCAATAGAGATACCTAAAACTATGCCCGCGGCTAGAAGGTGGTGGGGCCGGCGAAGGGGCTTGCTGCGCCCGTAAACCCAACTCGTCGCGGGTGCGGCATAGGAAAGGCTGACGATGCTGCTTTCGGGCTACAGGATCATCGAATCGTCCATGCTTCTCAACGGGGCGGCGACCGGCATGATGCTCGTCGATCTGGGCGCGGACGTGATCAAAATCGAAAGCCCGTTTCTCGGCGACTATCTCCGCCTGCCCGAGACGCGGCACATCCACCTGCAGGCCAGCAAGGGCAAGCGCAGCCTCGCACTCGACATGAAGCAGGAGGCCGGCCGCGAGGTGTTCCAGCGACTGCTCGCGACTGCCGACGCCTTCCTCACCAACGCCGTGGCCGACCGCAACGACAAGCTGGGTCTTGGCTACCAGCAGCTCAAAGCGCTCAAGCCCGACATCGTCTACTGCCAGAATACCGGATTCGGGGCGACGGGGCCGTTTCGGGAGGTTCCCTCGCACGGTCAGATGATGGATGCGATGGCGGGCGCCATCCCGATGAAAACGGGCGAGGACGGGCTCGTGGTTCCGAACGATGTCTATCTGCGCCGCACCAACACGATGGTGTCCGCAGGCGAGGGCACGTCGATGGGCGCGATCTATGCCGCCTTCCACATCGCCGCGGGCCTCGCACATCGCGAGCGGACCGGGGAAGGCTGCTTCATCGACCTTTCCTCGGCGCATGCGGTGGTCGCGAGTGCGTGGATCGCGGCGACGGCGCAGATCAACCGGCCCTCGCGCCGCGGCTGGTGGCAGAACCCTAACAATCTTCGTCCTGTGGCCCGCTATCAGGCCTATGAGGCGCGCGACGGCAAATATCTCCTGTTCTGCCCCGAGGAGCGCAAGTTCTGGCACCTTTTCTGCGACCTCGTCGGTCGCCCGGACCTCAAGGACGAGGAGCGGGGAGAGCCGCTGCGCAGGGAGATTCAGGCGATCCTCTCGACCCGCGACCGGGCCGACTGGCTGGCGATGGCCACCGAACACCGCCTCCCCATCGGCCCCATTAATGACGGCATAGACGAGGTGCGCGCGGATCCGCAGATCGCCAGCCGGCCAATGTTCGTGGAGGGCGAGGCGGACGGTAAGCCGTTCACCTACGTTGGCCAGCCCGCGATCGTGAACGGCACGGCGCCCCCCGTCTTTGCGCACGCCCCCGAGCTTGGCGAGCACAATCGAGAACTGCTCGAGGAGCTGGGCTACGACTCCGAGGACATCGAGCGGCTGTCGGAGCAGCGCGTGATCTCAGCTCCGACCGTCAGCGATCATATCGCAAGCGCAATTTACGGACAGGAATAATTCTCACAATTTGTATTCTTGGATCGATCAATAAACTATACTAAGAGTCTAGCCAAAATGGGAAGAGGATCGATATCGGGTTCCTTGCGCAGTTTGTTTGCGCCACGGTCTGTCGCTATAATCGGGGCGTCGGAGAAAAATCCCTGGGCCGGGCTTGTCCTCCGCACATTGGAGGCGCTCAAGTTCGAGGGCGGCATCCACCTCGTCAACAAGCGCGGGGAAATGGTTCTGGGGCGGCAAAGCGTCGTCAGCGCGCGCGATATAGCCATGCCGGTGGACAGCGCATTCGTCGTGGTCCCGGCCGCCGCGATGGAAGAGACGCTGGAGGACATGGCCGCTGCCGGCATCTTCAAGGGCGTCGTGGTCACCTCCGGCTTTGCAGAGGTCGGTTCCGATGGCGCCCTCCTTCAGGACTATCTGTTCGGCAAGGCCCGCTCTCTTGGCATCGACCTCATGGGCCCGAACAGCCTCGGTTTCCTGAATTTCGTCGATGGAGTTGCGCTCTCCGCCCTCAGTGCGACGCTGCCCCTGCTTCCCGATCCGCGCGTCGGCGTCGTCAGCCAGAGCGGCGCCACCGGCGGGGTCATCGCCAACGCCGCGCACGCCACCAACGTCTCGCTCACCCATGTGATCGCTGTCGGCAACGAAGCCCAAGTGGACATGGCGGATGCGATCGAGTTCCTGATCGACGACCCGGCGGCGCGGGCGATCGCCGTGTTCGCCGAATCGGCGCGCCGGCCCGAGGCTTTCCTGGCCGCTGCCCGGCGCGCGCTCGAGGTGAAGAAGCCCATCGTGATGCTGAAGGTCGGCGTCGGGGAACTCGCCGCCAAGGTCGCGCAGGCGCATACCGGCGCCCTGGTGGGCGACAACAAGGTGTTCGACGCGATTTGCCGTGACCTCGGCATCATTCGGGTCGATACAATCGAGCAGCTGCTGCAGACATCCAACTTGCTCGCCTATACCGGAGTGCTGGGCGACGGAGGGTTCGGCGTCTCCTCGCTTTCGGGCGGCGCCTGCGAGATGATCGCCGACCTCGGCGAGGCGAACGGCGTTCCCTTCGCCAGCTTCTCGCCCGAAACGAGCCGGAAGCTCAAGGAAATCCTGCCCGATTATGCGACCATCCAGAATCCCCTCGACGTAACGGGCGGCGTGCTCGGCAATCTGCAGGCCTTCGAGGATTCGGTTGCCATCGTCGGGCAGGACGAGAACGTCGCGCTCGTCGCGGCCTGCTTCGACCTGGCGATGAAGCCCGAGAGCGACGTTCTCGGCCGTGTCGTGGTACGGCATCTTGCTTCGGGCATCGAACGTGGCGGTGTGCCGGGCTTTCTGTTGCCGCAAAGCTACCTGACGGTCAGCGATTATGCACGCGCGACCCTGCACGAGACGGCCATGCCACTGTCTTGCGCGGGCCTGGGCCATGCCATGGCGGCGGTGGGCGGCGCCTTCCGCTGGTCCGCCGCGGCGCGGGAAGGATTGGAGGATGCAGCCCCTGCGCCGGTGGTCCCGCATCAGGACAAGCCCTCCAATGAGCGCGAGACGCTCGATTTCCTTGCCTCACGCGGCGTGCCGGTGATCCCAGCGAAGATCGCTCGCTCGGCACAGGAAGCTGCTGCCATTGCCGCCGAACTCGGCGAGCCAGCTGTGCTCAAGATTCTCTCCACCGACATCGCGCACAAGACGGAAGTTGGGGGCGTTGCGCTGAACATCGCAGGCGCGGAGGCCGCCGCCCGGGAGTATCGCGCGATGTTGGCCCGCGTTGCGGAAAAGAAGCCCGATGCGAAGATCGAGGGCCTCATAGTGTCTCCGATGCGCAAAGGAGGAATGGAGCTGATCGTCGGCATCGCGCGCGACCCGGCCTGGGGCCTGGTGCTCGCCGTTGGCATGGGCGGCGTCTGGGTCGAGCTGATGGCCGACGCCGACCTCAGCCTGCTCCCTGTCACCCCGCATAAGGTCGAGAAGATGCTACGCCGCCTGAAGGTCAGCAAGCTGTTCGATGGCTATCGGGGCCAGCCGCCGGTCAATCGGGGCAGGCTTGCCGAAGTCATCGCGGCGATCTGCGATGCCGCGCTCGCATTAGGGCCTGACCTCGCCTCGCTTGAAGTGAACCCGCTACGCGTCTCGCACGACGGCATCGAATGCCTCGATGCGCTTGCGATCTGGGGCGCGAGCCTGAGCGTCGACGGCGGGCTATCGCTGCGCTGAACCACGGCTTTACAGGCCCAATGCAGAACGGGTGGACCCTGGGGTCCGCCCTTTCCTCATCTTCAGCGTTGTGGATCTTCGGCGAAATATTCGCCGTACTTCTCATATGCCGCCTTGAGCAGCGTCGGCACGTGATCCGACGGCAGCAGGCCTTCCACAGGCTGGACGCGCTTGAGAATCTGCTTGCCGAGAACGGCGCGGTGCACCTCGGTCGGGCCGTCGACGATGCCCATGCGGAAGGCCGCGCCGATCATCGGGCCGAAGCGCGTCTCGTTCGACGCGCCCCACGAGCCGTGGAGGTGCGCGACGCCCCAGATGATCTTCTCGCACACTTCGGCGGTCTTCACCTTGACCGCAGCGGTTTGGATATAGGCCTCGCGCTGCTTGGCCGGCCCCTGATCATAGAGCCATGCGGTGTGCAGCACGAGCAGGCGGAACTGCTGCAGCTCGGCCCACCAGCCGCCGATCTGGTCGCGCACGACGCCGAGATCCGCGAGCCGGCCTTCCTTCACCTCGCGGCTGACAGCGCGTTCGCACGCCATTTCTAGCGCCTTCTGACAGAGACCGACTGTGCGCATCGCATGGTGGATGCGGCCGCCACCCAGACGCGACTGCGCGACCTTGAAGCCCTCGCCCGGATTGCCCAGCACGCAGCTGTTGGGCACGCGGACATTGTTATAGTGGATATAGCCATGGGTGCACATGTCGCCCGTTTCGCCCCACAGCCCGACATTACGCACGAAGTCGATGCCGGGCGTGTCGCCGGGGACTAGGAACATGGTCATGCGCTTGTGCGGCTCGGCATCAGGATCGGTGATGACTGGAACGATCAGGAAGCTGGCGTAGCGGGCGTTGGACGAGAACCACTTATAGCCATTGATGACCCAGTCGTCGCCGTCGCGCACCGCGCGCGTCTTAAAATTGGTCGGGTCGGAACCCCCATCGGGCTCGGTCATCGAATAGCAGCTGATGATCTCCCCATTGAGGAGGGGTTTCAGGAACCGCTCCTTCTGCTCGGGCGTGCCGAAATGGGCAAGGATCTCGCCATTGCCGCTGTCGGGCGCGTTAGCGCCGAATACGCGCGGCGCCCAATTGGAGCGACCCAGAATCTCGTTAATGTAGCACAGCTTGGCCTGGCCGAAGCCTTGGCCGCCCATCTCCGGCGTCAGATGCGGCGCCCAAATGCCTTTGTCGCGGACCTTCTGCTGCAGCATCTTGAGCAGTTTCATCGATCCGGTATTAGTCGTCACATAGGGGGCGTTGGTGCTGTAGCCGTGCACCACGTCGAGTTGCTCGACCTCGTTCTTGACGAAGGTCCTGATCCACTCGAGCGTTTCCTCAAACTCCGGTTCGAGCGAGAAATCAATCATTCGGTTACTCCTTGGAAAGGGCCTTATGCCTGCCGCGTGATTTCCAGCGCGCCTTGGATGAGGCGCGGGATGAAGGCGGACAGGCGGTGTGACATGGAGCCGGGCGCTTCGCGCAGGCTCTTGACGTGGTTGAATTCGATGAGGGCCGCGAGCTTGAACATGGACAGTGCCATATAATAGCGCAGGTTCTGCACATTGAGTCCGCTTAATTCCGCATAACGCCGGGCCAGGCTTTCGCGGGTTGGATAAGCTGAAAGATCGACGGCGAGGCTATAGCCCGGCACGCCACTTTCCGATGGGAAGGGATAAAGCGCGCGGCCGAGATCGAGCAGCGGATCGCCGATCGTCGCGATTTCCCAGTCAATCATCGCGGCGAGGCGCGGCGGCAGGTCGTTGGCGAACATCACATTGGAGAAGCTGAGATCGCCATGGATGATGGTGATGCGCTGGGTTTCCGGCCGACTGTCGCGCAGCCATTGCGCCAGCTCGTTCCAGCCGGGCAGCCGCCGGTCACCATAATCGGGGTGGGCGCGATGCTTTTCCATCTGCGCCTGCCAGCGGTCGACCTGCCGTTCCAAGAAATTGTCGGGCCTGCCGAAGTCGGTGAGGCCGACCGCCGCGACATCCACCTTCGACAGGGCGGCGAGCCCTTCGATCATGGCATAGGCAGTCTTGTGCCGTTCCTCCTCGGTCCAGCCCTGACCGGCGGGCGGATTGCCCGATCCCATCCAGCCCTCGACGAAGCCAGTGAGGCAGAAGGGCGCGCCGATCACGCCTTCATCGTCGCAAAAGGCAAGGAAGGCGGGGTGCGGCACGGCCGACCCATTCAGCGCCTCCAGCACGCGCGCCTCGCGCCGCAGGGCATTGAGGCTGTCGGGCCGCGTCGGCCACGCGACGGTCCGCAGCACCGCGCGCCAGTCGCCGGCGCGAACGAGCATAACCGATCCGCTGGTGCCGCCGGCCAGCGGCACCAGATTGGCCTGTCCTGCGGCGACATCTGGGAAGTGGCCGGCAAGCCATTGCCCGAGCCGGTGGCCGGCTGCCTCCTCGAACCAAGGAGCCTTATCCGTGCCGCTCATGCCTGACCTCCGGCTGCGACCGCGAAATTTCTGGACAGGAAATCGGCGACCGCATCTATGAAAGCATCGTTGCGATCATTGACGACCATATGTCCGACATGGGCAATGTCCACATACTCAAGTTGCGGCGCCAATTCCTTCAACGCCTGGACGCCTGCTTCGCCCACCACGTCGCTCTTGAGACCATGGACCAGCAGTAGGGGGCCCTTGTAGGACGCGGCTGCCTGCTCCAGTTCGATGAGTCGCTCCTCGCCGCGCGGAATGCTCGACAGGAATTTGGGGTCCCAGTGCCAATACCAGCGACCGTCTTCGCGACGCCGCAGATTCTTCTCCAGGCCCGCCGTGCTGCGCGGCACAGGCTCACCGCGATACTCGGCGATGGCAGCGGCGGCTTCCTCGAGCGAGGAGAAGCCCTCGGCATGGGCCAGCATGAAGCCGCGAATGCGCATCGCGCCGCTCTGCTCGACGCGCGGGACGACGTCGACCATGGCGACTGCGCCGATGGGGGAGTCGGGCACCGCCGCCGCAAGCAGCGACATCATGCCGCCAAAGGACGCGCCGACAACGCCGATGGGCCGGCCCTCGCCAAAGGTGCGGGCGACAAGATTGAGATCCTCGGCGAACAGTTCGAGCGCATAATGCGACTCGTCCGGCCAACTGCTCTCGCCGTGTCCGCGCAGGTCGAGCGAGATCGCCTCGAAGCCCTTTGCCCACATCGCTTCCACCGCGCCGCGCCAGCTATGCCGCGTCTGCCCGCCGCCATGCGAGAAGATCACGAGGGGCGCGCCGGGACGCCGCTCGATGTCGCCGGCGATGGTCGCGCCCCGCGCCTTTATGAGCAATTTTTCCATTCCGCTTCCCAGCTTGTCTTCGGCATGCATGTCGTGCATCGGGATGCCGATCAAGGAAAAAGTGAACTCTATTGCCTCGAGTCGTCCTGCGCTGTCTTATGGGTTCGGGGCCTCGGCATCTGCGGCGTCCTAGCGAAAGGCAAGGGGGGGCAGCAGGTGCATCCCTGCTCGACGAAGCGAATAGAGACAGCGATATTTGGCGCCCTGAGGCAGATTCGGCAGGATTGAGCCGCATGCTGTTTTTCCAGCAAACAACGGCCGCCGGTGCTTCCAGCGTGCAAACGAGTTCACGAAAGGAAAACGATTGATGACCGACGTTGCCGCCACGACTGACTATAGCTGGCTGAAGGAAGAGCGGGCGTTCAGAATGGAGGTCAAGGAAGCCGGCTACGGCGCGCGTGAGATTGTGCCTGTTGGGGAGCAGCTGTACGATCCGCAGCTCATGACAAGAGCTATTCGACCGGCGAATATCGCCACCCAGACGGCTCAATTTACGCGATCACAGCCGATTAACAGCAACAGGAGCGCGGGCGGCCTCAGAGCCGCCGCGCTGTATCTGCGGGCCCGTTTGACAAGCTCATGCGGAGCCCGTCTACTGACCCTTTAACGCACCTTGCGGCGGGACATCTGCCTTGGCGCTGTAAACGAGGAGGGGCAGGGATGATCAAGACGATCCTCTGGTCCGACGGCGCGCTGATCTGACGATTGAGCAGTCGCGACCATTACGGCTTCCTCGAGGAAGCCGCCGAGCGATTGCGTCGATTGAGATATCTGTATAGACGTGGCTTCAGCCAATATGGGAGAGAGCGGCCGCATGCTAATGCAGATCGACCGGAGGGTCCGCCGCGTCCTTCCCACGACCTCCATCGCCGCCGCGTTTGCGCTGCTTGCGGGCTGTAGTGGAAGCGCGCCGGGCGGCGGCGCGGCAGAGGGCGGAGGGCCGGACGCGCTGACGATCAAAATGCTGGGTAACACGGCGGACGGAGCGAACTGGGCGGGCTACGGCCGCACTTTCGACGAGACCCACTACAGCCCGCTCGACCAGATCAACGACAGCAACGTGAAGGATCTCGGGCTTAAATGGTCGATTGACCTGCCGCCCATGCCCAGCGTCGTCGGCGCGCCGCTGGCGGTCGACGGCATCCTCTATTTCGGCATCGGCTATTCGATCGTCTATGCCGTGGATGCGGAGACGGGCAAGACGCTGTGGACCTTCGACCCCCACGTCACGGACGTCGCGGGCGAAAAGTTGCAACCGGCCTGGGGCATTCGTGGCATCGCCTATTGGGGGGGCAATATTTACACCGGCACGCAGGATGGCCGGCTGATCGCGATCGACGGCAAGACGGGCAAAGAGCTCTGGTCGGTGCAGACGACCGAGGGGCCGGAGGACGGCCGCTACATCACCGGCGCGCCGCGCGTGTTCAAGGACATGGTCATTATCGGCCATGGCGGCGCAGACTTCGCCAATGTGCGCGGCTATGTGACCGCTTATGACGCGCGCACCGGCGCGCAGCGCTGGCGCTTCTACACCGTGCCGGGCGATCCGAAGAAAGGGCCGGACGGCGCCGCGTCGGACGAGGCGCTGGCGAAGGTCACGAATACCTGGACCGGCGAGTGGTGGAAATATGGCGGGGGCGGCACGGCGTGGAACGCCATGACCTATGACCGGGAACTGGACCGCATCTATATTGGCACTGGCAATGGCGCGCCGTGGAACCGGAATGTGCGCAGCCCCGGCGGTGGCGACAATCTTTTCCTCTGCTCGATCATCGCGCTGGACGCCAAGACCGGCAAATATATCTGGCACTACCAGACCACGCCGGGCGAAAGCTGGGACTATAACAGCGCGCAGGACATGTCGCTGGCGACGCTGGACATCGACGGCAAGAAACGGCGTGTCATCCTGCACGCGCCCAAGAACGGCTTCTTCTACGTGATCGATCGCGACACCGGCAAATTGATCTCGGCCAAGCCCTTCGTCAAGGTGACGTGGGCGAGCGGTGTGGACCCGAAGACCGGCCGCCCGATCGAGAACCCGGAGGCACGGGCCAAGGACAAGCCGATCATGGTCTTTCCCAGCCCCGCTGGCGGTCATAACTGGCATGCGCAATCCTTCAGCCCGAAGACCGGTCTCGTCTACCTGCCGGTGCAGAACATTCCCGGCCTGCACGACCCGCGTGGCATCGATCCGGCGAAATGGCAGCGGCACGGCTTCGGTCAGGACGCCGGCTACAAGCCGATGGCGATGAAGGGCATGTCGCCCGGCAGTGGCAACGGGAAGATCGCGTCGCTGCTCGCTTGGGACCCGGTGGCGCAGAAGAAGGTCTGGTCGGTGCCGCTGCCCGGCGCACTCAACGGCGGCGTGGCGAGCACCGCGGGCAACTTGGTCTTCGAGGGCAATCTGGGCGGGCAGTTCGTCGCCTACAATGCGAAGGACGGCAAGGCGCTCTGGTCGTTCGACGCGCAGAACGGCATTTCAGGCCAGCCCATCACCTACACGGTTAAGGGCGTGCAATATGTGACCGTAATCGCGGGCGTGGGCGGCACGTCCGGTGCCCTGGGTGGGTTGCTCGGAGCCGACCATATCTGGAATTATCGCGATCAGAAGCGCCGTGTGCTGACCTTCGTTCTAAGCGGCACGGCGAAGCTTCCTCCCGCGCCCAAGCAGGAGATGCTGCCACTCGTCGACGACCCAGACTTCGTCATTGACGAGAAGCTGGTCGACTTGGGCGCGGACCTGTACCCGGTCCACTGCAGCACCTGCCACGGCCCGGGCGCGGTGGCCGGCGGCGCAGCGCCGGACCTGCGCCGCTCGGGCGTGCCGGTTGACGACACGACCTTCCGCCAAGTGGTGGCGGAGGGCATGCTGGTGCGGCAAGGCATGCCCAAGTTCGGTACTCTTTCGCCGCAGGATCTGGAAGCGTTACGCCACTATATCCGCTATCAGGCACGGGCGGCGACGGGCCCCAAGCCGCAATAAGACCCCGTGCCACGGCTTCAGCACTTGGCGAGAGAGAAGGGCTTTGACGTATCGCTAGACATGCAAGCAACCTATTCAGAAATCACCGGGCTGTGACGTTTGAGCTACAGCATTGTGGCAATGTTTCCAGAGCGCGTCGGCTGTGGGTGGGCGGCACCGCCTCCTGCAGCCGGGCCAGCGTCAACCACATGGGGGGCAATCCCACAATCCCGCGTCGCACCATCGCATGGCGCAAGCGCGCGTTCGGCGCGCCTGGAACCAGCGCGGGCCACCAGTGGCGCTCCGTTGGGCGGTGAACCGGAATGTGCCCTGGCCAAGATGCCGAAGCTCTTGCTTCCCACGTCGGCGTTGGAACGAGTTGGCGTTTACCCCTTGAATGAATCTGGCCGAGTTCTGATCGAGCTGCTCGAAAGTGATGAGTTGACGTGCAGTCTAATGATATATAGCTTTTCCGGAATAAGCAGCCGAAGAACGGCGCGCGGAGTCACGAGCGAGGATATGCTTCATGAAGACGCAAGGCGCCTGATCAAGATAGTTGCCGCGCCCGGCGCACCCCGGCTCGCGGACGTTCCCCTTCAGACCGCTCGCGAGATGGACCTTCCCTCCGCGGAGGTGGTGCCATTATCAACCGGCGATGAAGCCGGGATCACAGTTGGGGAGGTGTCATGACGGGCAGGGACGCGCAGATCGACGAGGCGATAGCGGAAGCGCATATCCCCTCGTTGCTGATGTCGCTCGTGCACCTGACCGGTGACTTCTCGCTGCTGACGCCAGAACGGCGCCCTCAGGTCGCCACCACCATCTCCGAAGAGCGGCGCTTGCCCCCCGACGAAGAAGCGGAAATCCGCCGTCTGGCCGGCGAGAAGCTGCGCACCTGGCTGGACGCGGGCAAACCGGACCTGCCCGAGTTCGGCATGGAGAAGCTGGAGCGGATGATCCGCTACCTGATCGGCGACGGCGTGGATGATAGCTACATCCCGTTCCTGGAGGAGGAGATCGGCGTCGGCGACTTTCGCAAGCCGGATTGGAGCGCCCCCAAGCTCAAGGCCGCGGCGGCGCGCATGCATGTCGTCATCATCGGCGCCGGCATGTCGGGACTGCTCTCCGCCATCCGCCTGCAGCAGGCGGGGATCGCCTTCACAATATTGGAGAAGAATCCGGAGGTCGGTGGCACCTGGTACGAGAACACCTATCCTGGATGCCGAGTCGACTCCGACAACCAGCTCTATTCCTATTCGTTCGAGCCCAATCCGCTTTGGCCACAGCATTTCTCCACGCAGGACAAGCTGCTTGCCTATTTCCAGCGGCTCGTGGAAAAATACGACCTGCGTCGGCACATCCGCTTCAATTCCGTGGTCGAGGAAGCGCGCTACGATGAGGCCGCGGGTCGCTGGACGGTGCGTTATCGCGACGACCGCGGATCCGAGCACAGCGTGTCGGGCGACGCGCTGTTCAGCGCGGTAGGGCAGCTCAACACGCCGCGCTACCCCGCTATTCCGGGGCTCGAGAGCTTCGCCGGGCCTGCCTTCCATTCGGCGCGCTGGCGGCATGACGTGGACCTCGCCGGCAAGCGGGTCGGGGTGATCGGCACGGGCGCCAGCGCCTTCCAGTTCGTGCCGGAAATCCAGCCCAGGGTGTCGCGGCTCGATGTCTATCAGCGTAACCCACCATGGCTGATGCCGACGCCCCACTATCATGACGACGTCTCGACGGCGCAGCAGTGGCTGCTCGCCCATGTCCCTTTCTACGCCAACTGGTACCGCTTCTGGCTCTATTGGCGCACGGTCGAAGGCATGCACGAAGGCGTGAAGGGCGACCCCAATTACAAGGGCGGACCCGAAGCGATCAGCGCAGTCAATGCCCAGATGCGCGGGGTGCTGGAACAGTGGATCCGGATGCATGCCGAAGGGGACCTCAAGCTCGAGGGCAAGGTCATCCCGAACTATCCGGTGGGCGGGAAGCGCGGCCTGCGCGATAACGGCACCTGGATTAGGGCGCTACGGCAGGACAATGTCTCCATCATCACCGACCGCATCAGGGAGGTGAGGCCGGAGGGCATCGTCACCGACGACGGCGTGCTGCACCCGGCCGACGTGCTGATCTACGGCACGGGCTTTCGCGCCAGCGACTTCCTGTCGTCCTACCGTGTCTACGGCCGCGGCGGAATGGAGTTGCAGGACAAGTGGCAGGGCAATGCCCGTGCCTATCTCGGGACCGTGGTGCCCGACTTCCCGAATATGTTCATCTTCTATGGCCCCAACACCAATCTGGTGGTGAACGGCAGCATCATCCTCTTCGCAGAATGCTCCGTCGGATATGCGATCGAGTGCCTGAAGCTCGCGGCGCTGCGTGATGCCGCGGCGATCGAGGTGCGGCAGGACGTCTATGACGACTATAACCGCCGGGTGGACGAGGCCAATGCAATGATGGCCTGGGGCGTCCCGCAGGTGTCGAGCTGGTACAAGAACGATCAGGGGCGGGTCAGCCAGAACTGGCCGTTCCCAACGATTGCCTATTGGGAGGCGACCCGCGCGCCGCGGCCCGAGGACTTCGTCTGCGCGGCACGGGCGGCGCCCGAGCAGGCGGCGTAGGCATCGATATGGCCGCATTCGTCCTCATCCATGGTGGACTGCACGGCGGCTGGTGCTGGGAGCACGTCGTGCCGCTGCTGCGCGCTGCGGGACATGATGTCGAAGCGATCGACCTGCCCGGCGCCGACCGGCGAATGCCGGCGGCCGGGGTGACATTCGAGAGCTATGTGGCGGCGACCGTCGCGGCGGCCGAAAGGGCCGGGGAGCCTGTCATATTGGTCGGGCACTCGCTGGGCGGGCGGTCGATCTCGGCGGCCGCGGAAGCGCGGCCGGAGCGGGTCCGCGCGCTTGTCTATGTGGCCGCGGTGCTTCCATCGCCCGACATGCGGGACACGCTGCCCGTCGCCGACGACAACATCATCGCCAACGGCTTCTTCCCCGTCGATGGCGGCGCCAGCGTGATGCTGGAGGAAGGGCCCGCGCGGGCCGGCTTCTATTCCGATTGCTCGGGGGAGGACGCGAAGGCCGCTTTCGCCCGGCTGGTTCCCCAGCCGGTTCGGGCGATGACCGCGCCTGTCCATCTCTCCCATGAACGTTGGGGCAGCGTGCCGCGCTACTATGTCTTCACCAGCGAGGACCGCACCATACCGCTCGAATTTCAGCGGCAGATGGAGCAGATATCTCCCTGCGTCCGCACCTTCGAGCTTCATAGCGGCCATTCTCCCTTCTACACCCATCCGCGTGAGCTGGCGGACATTTTGAATGCCATAGCGGGACAGCCGGCCAGCATCTCGAAAGAGCCGAAAGCATGAGCGTGACGATCTGGATGGAACTGCACCTGACCCCCTAAGGCGCGGAGGCGAGCCGCAACGGCGGCGTCGTTAAGACGGCACTACCATCCTACAAAGGAGCGCCACCTCATGCTGGTTTCCTTATTTCATGCGCGAAGCGGAAGGTGGCCGACGGGCTCCTCGCCCAGCCAGGCCTTTAACAATAGTGGAGGCATGGTAATCTTGTGCAAAGGCTTGATGCGATCAGGAGACAGATCATGATGGGTATGGGCGACGGGAGCTGTCCGTTCGAGTTCAACTTCGAACCCTCGACCTTCAAGGTCGGCGACACGGTGAGTTATCGGGTGACGGGCAGCCTCAGCGATTTCCCCTTCGTCGGCACGCTCGTCGAGGTCGGCGAAGACTATGTCGTCATCAGCGCCGATCCCAACGACCCCACCAGCCGCATGCGCGGCACGCGCGAGAGCCGCCCGGTGGTCGAAGAGGCGGAAGCGCTTCAATAAGCAAAGGCCCGGAAGGCGGGCGCGGACAATGCGGATTATGAGCGGCGCAAAGGCTGCCGCACGGAGGGGGAGGACGCCGCATGGCCGACCGAATCAGAGTAGGACTGGTTGGCGCGAGCATGGGACGCGGCTGGGCGGCGGCGACCCACTTGCCGGCGCTGGCGGCGCTGGCGGATTTCGAACTTGCGGCTGTCTCCACGACGCGCATGGAGAGCGCGCGGGCGACCGCCGACCATTATGGCGCGGCCCACGCCTTCGACAATGCAGAGCATCTGGCCGGCCTCGATGCGCTCGATCTGGTCGTCGTCAGCGTCAGGGCGCCGGAGCATTTCCCTGCTGTCTCCGCTGCAATCCGGGGGGGCAAGGCGGTGCTATGCGAATGGCCGCTGGGCCGCTCGGTCGAGGAAGCGGCCACGCTGCTAGAGATGGCGCGGGAAGCAGGCGTCCCTCATTTCGTCGGACTGCAGGGACGCATGTCGCCGCCGCTTCGCCATGCGGCGGCGCTCATCGGCGATGGCTGGCTCGGTGAGGTCCTGTCGGTGGATCTCGTCTCCTCCAACCGGGCCTGGGGCGCGGAGATCCCGCCCAGCGGCGCTTATCTGTATGATGCGCGAAACGGTGCGACACTGCCCTCGATCATCGGCGGTCACTCGCTCGACATGGCGGCCGCCTGCGTCGGGCAGTTCGACATCGTCCACGGCATGACGCTCAACCGCTATCCGCGCGGGCGCGATACAGCCACCGGCGAGATCGTCGAGAAGACGTCGCCCGATCAGCTTCTGGTGCACGCCAAGCTCGCGAACGGCGCGCCGGTCTCGGTGCACATTCAGGGTGGCGTGCACAGCAAGGATGCCTTCGCGCTCACCGTCTGGGGCGAGCGGGGCACGCTTCGGCTGGAGAGCGCGTCCGTGCCCGAGATCATGCCACCGTCGCTCCGCGGCACGCAGGAGTGCGGCGGCGAACTGTTGCCGGTCGAGGTTCCGGATACGCTGTGGTCAATACCCGAGACCATCCGCCGGGGCCCGGCCGCCAATGTCGCGGAGCTCTACCAGGGCATCGCCGCGGCGATGCGCGGCGAGCTGCACACTGTGCCGGATTTCGCACAAGGATTGCAGCTGAAGGCTGCGGTGATGGGCATCCCGCAACGGATTGAGGCTCGGGCACAAGAAGCGCGCCCATTTCCACGCCGATCGCAATCAAAAGGGACTGGCCCCGGAGGGCCAGCCACGGCTCGGCATGGATAATTCGCAAGGGGTGCCAGCTTCTCGAAATGCCCGGGCGTCAGGGTGCCCCTTTCCAGCGCGCCTGATTTCTCCTCCGCCATTCCGCCTCCTATTCCTGTAGACTTATTATGCATTTCAGGCCGAAATTCCGGCACAGTTTCCTTGACCTGCTGGTCCGCCACCTATAGGGTTTCCTCAATAGGCCACCCAAGGGAAGACGGGCGGAATTGCGGCAGGAGTCGAGGATGGGGACGGACGTCGCGACGCGGGACGTGGGCACTAATCTTGGTATTGCACCCGAGACACTCAAGGCGATCTATACGCAGATCGCGCGCATCCATGAGGTCGACAAGGCCGTCAAGGCTGGCCTTTCCTCCGGCAAGTTCCGCTTCACCTATTGGCCGATGACGGGCCAGGAAGCCATTCCCGCGACCCTTTCGACTCTGGTCGACGCCGATGACTATATGGTTACCATCTATCGCGGCATTCATGATCTGGTCGCGAAAGGCGTGCGGCTCGAGAGCCTGTTCGCCGAGATGCTCGGGCGCGAGGGCGGCGTGAACAAGGGGAAGGGCGGATCGCCCCACGTCTCCGATCCGGCTTCGGGTGCGATGCTGACCACCGGTATCGTCGGCGCGGGCGCTCCGATCGCCAACGGCCTTGCTCTGGCGGCGAAGATGCGTGGGCAGAACCGGGTCACCATCGTCAATTTCGGCGACGGCGCGACCAGCATCGGCGCGGTGCACGAGGCACTAAACCTCGCCTCGCTCTGGAAGCTGCCGGTCATCTTCCTTTGCCAGAACAATCAGATCGGCGAATACACGCTGATCTCCGACTATACAGCGAGCCCGGACTTCGCCTCCCGCGCGCCCGCGCTCGGCTTCAAGGGCGTGAAGCTCGACGGCAACGACGTCGTGAGCTTCCACAAGGCCATGAAGGAGATTGTCGCCGACGTCCGCGCGGGGAACGGCCCCGTGTTCGTCGAGGCGGTGACCATGCGGCTCGGCAGCCATGCGGGCATCGCCGAAACCAACCATCTCGATGCGGAGGCGCTTGCGGAGGCGCGCCGGAACTGGCCGGTGCCGCGTACGCGCGCTTTGCTGGTCGATACCGGCACCTGTACCGAGGAGGAGGTGCAGGCAATCGAGGCTGCGGCCAAGGCCGAGGTGGAGGAGGCGGTTGACTTCGCCCTCGCCAGCAGGGTGACGCCGTCGGACGAGATGTATGTCGACGTCTTCGCGCAACCGGACTTCGTGCCGCGGCGCGGCCATTATCCGAAGCGCGCCGACGCCGAGTTGCCGGCAGACGGCGAAGCCAAGAAGATGAACATGGCCGAGGCCATCCGCGACGCGCACCATGTCGCGATGGAACTCGACGCGGGCGTCTTCGCGCTGGGCGAAGATATCGGCGATCCGATGGGCGGCGTGTTCAAGACAACGCTCGGCCTTGAGGACCGCTGGGGCAGCGAACGGGTGCGCAACACGCCCATCGCAGAACAGGCGATCATTGGCGCGGGGACCGGCGCTGCGCTGGTCGGCATGCGCCCCATCGCCGAGATCATGTTCAACGACTTCATCGGTGTGTGCCTCGACCAAATCACGAACCATGCCGGCAAGCAGCGCTTCATGTCAGGCAGCGCGACGAGCGTTCCGCTTACCATCCGCACGATCTGCGCTGGTGGTGTCGGGGGTCTGGGCGCGCAGCATTCGCAGTCGCTGGAGTCCTGGCTGCTGCATTCGCCGGGTGTGAAGGTCGTGTATCCGTCGACGCCGATCGAGGCCAAGGGGCTGCTGTTGAGCTGCATCTTCGACGATGATCCGTGCGTGCAGATCGAATCGATGGCGATCATGCACGCACTCAAGGAGCAGGTGCCGCTCGGCGATTACCGTATTCCGCTCGGCGTGGCGAAGGTGAAGCGCGAAGGCAGCGACATTACCCTCATCAGCTATGGCATGTTCGTGTCACGCTGCCTGGCCGTCGCGGAGAAGCTGGCGGAGGAGGGGGTTAGCGCCGAAGTCATCGATCTGCGCACGCTGATGCCGATCGACTATCATCGGGTGCTGCGGTCGGTGCGCAAGACGGGGCGCGCGCTTGTCGTGCATCTCGCGACGGAGTTCTGCGGCCTCGGTTCGGAGATCGCCGCGACGATTAACGAGGAGTTGTTCCGCGAGTTGAAGGCGCCCGCATCGCGTCTTGGCGCGGAATATCTGCCGATCGCCTATTCTCAGGAAATCGAGGCGGCGCAGCTCCCGAGCACCGACAGCATCACTACGCGCGTCCGTGCGCTCATGAGCTACTAAGAGGAGACCCGATGACCACCGAACTGACGATGCCCAAGCTCGCAATGTCGATGACCGAGGGCGAACTTGCGGAATGGCTAGTCGAGGACGGCGCGATCGTCGCGGCCGGGCAGCCGATCTATTCGGTCGAGGCGGACAAGTCGACGCAGGAGATCGAGGCGCCCGTCGCCGGCGTGCTAAGGCGGATCGGCGTCGCGGGCGAGAGCTACGAGGTGGGCGTGAAGATCGGCGAGATCGGCTGACACCATCCGGTCGTGCAAAACGGGGAGGCGCGATGCTGGAGAAGAACAAGGAAACGGCGCGGCGGTTCGTGCTCGGGATCGTCGAGAGCAAGCTTCCCGACGAGCTGTTCGCGGAGGATTTTTGCAGGCTGGTCCGCGCTGTCGGGCGACATCGACGGCCCCGTCTTCCGCGAGCGGCGCTATGCGGCCCAAAAGCCAGGGCAGCGTCATGGCGTCGGCCCAGACCCCGCAACTCCGCCCAGTCTCCGCGCTAATTACCTTTAAGTCGACCATGATCGCGCGATCAGCTGCGCGGTTACGTGCGCAACTACGCGGAAAAGACCGTCGCCGGCGCCCAGATCCGCTTCGATGTTATTATCGAGCTCTGGTTCGAGGATGAACGCGGGTGGAAGGAAGCCATCGCTGCGATGGATACGCCCGGCGGGCGGGCGCTGCAGGCGGATGAAGAAAGCTTCATGGACAGGCCGGCGACGGTGGCAATGCTCGTGCAGGAGCACAGCTCCCATTTTTCTCGAGCTTGATCGCTCTAGAGCGTTTTCAGCTTAGGTAGCGGCGTATCCTGAGTTCCGGAGATAATTGGCACATTCGTGGGGTGGGAAGCGATCGAGCAGTTGGCCGATGTGCATCCATACGGTGTCGACGGAGCGTTCGGC